>Ga0256824_10000004_pt1 | contig 254785 bp, 267 predicted proteins | sample CV67metaG_FD_191570 | JGI IMG/M metagenome (GOLD analysis project Ga0256824, IMG submission 191570) | Hydrothermal vent microbial communities from East Pacific Rise, Pacific Ocean - CV67 | ecosystem: Environmental > Aquatic > Marine > Hydrothermal vents | place: Pacific Ocean: East Pacific...
AGAAGAATGATCCTAAGCCAAAAAGAGAAGATTTTTTATCTTCTTTATATTTTTTAGGTTGCTCAAGAACCTCTATAGTTGGTTCTTTTCCCTCTGGTACTTTAATTTCTTCAGTTTCTGACATAACAACTCCTTTTATTTGAGAGACATTATAGCATTCAAGTTTTTAAAAACCACTTAAATAGAGAAAGACTAGTCTAACTTACATCGAGATCTCTTACCGTTGTACATATGCCAATAACCTTCTTCTAGATACTTAAAAAAGAGAATTTCCTTCTCTTTCATATCAATATCCTCAAAAATTTCAGCACCATGATCCTTTTCTCTGATCCGGTTTAAAAAGATGCGCTGTGAAATAGTTGTGACATCCCTATATGAAAAAATTCTCTCGATCAAAGCTTTTGCAACCTTTTCACTCTTTGGAATAGTACTGCGTCTAGCAAACTTCGAAAAGAAAATTTGTAGCTCAACTGACCAAAGCATCTCATAAAGATTAGGTATACCACGATCTTGAGCATTACGAACTAAAGAAACCTTCCCTTTTGAATAAGAAAGAACTCCAACATGGTGAAATCTTCTCGAGTCACCAAATCTTCGGAAAAATGGTTCAACATGCTTTTCATCTAGAGCTACAAAAATAGAACTACTAAAGGCTGCATATCCTAGTAGCTGTCTATCAAGCCTAGAGAAGTTGTCTCTATCAGACTTAATCTCAATCGAAATTGTTTTTGTTTTTGTCGCGCCAAACAGATCAGGCCGAACAGCAATAGACCACTGTGTAAACTCATCTTGCAAGTCCATGCGCTTGTGTTTCTTTTTAAAGAACTCTCGACAAGCCTTTCTTATGTCTTTTTCATTTGATTCGATTACAGCCATAGTTCACTCCTTTAATGTTGCTAGTCTTGGAACTTATCCGTAGCGTGATATCTCTGAACATAGTTAGGATTAGGTCTAACAAGTTCGCGATCTTTTTCGGCGTAATCAACCTGGCTCAGCACATATTTAATAGCATTAATCCGGGCAATCTTTTTGTCATTACTGTTGACAATAATCCAAGGACAGTAAGACGTGTGTGTTTTAGAGAACATCTCGTCTTTGTAAAAAGTATATCGATCCCACATGTCTTGGGCCTTCTCATCGACAGGAGATATCTTCCATTGCTTCAAAGGATCTGTTTTTCGCTCGTCAAATCGCTTCTTTTGCTCATCTTTATCAACAGAGAACCAGAATTTTATGAAGATGTATTCATCTTGAACAAGAGAATGCTCTATGTCAGTAACCTCAGTCATAAATTTTTTGTACTGGTTATCAGAACAGAATCCCATAACAGGTTCTACGACAGCACGGTTATACCAGCTACGGTCAAAGAATGTTATTTCACCGGGGCTCGGAAGCATAGGGATGTATCGTTGGAAGTACCATTGCTGCTGAGCTTCGTCAGAAGGCTTGCTTAATGCAACAACGCGGAAGTTTCTAGGATTAAGGTGCTCAGTGAATCTTTTGATAGCTCCACCTTTACCAGCAGCATCTCTTCCTTCAAAAAAGATGATTACTTTTTTATTATTATCTATCACCCAGTTTTGAAATTTTATAAGCTCAATTTGAAGAAGTTTGAGTTCCTTTTCGTAAGCGATAAGTTTCTTGATTTTCTTTAATTTTTTCTTGCTAACGATATCATTTTGAACTAGTTCAGACAAAGTGTTTTGATCAGTAAGTAGTTCTTGACAGTTGCTATAATCTTCTTTAGACATATTCAATCTCCTGTTTTAATAACACAAGTATACATCTGAATACCTTAAAGATTTACATTGTTTGATATAATCATCTGTAAAAATACAAGGATTATTATGTTTTTAAAATATATTGAATTTATAATTGACAATATTGAAAATTTTCAAGATAAAGATTTTGACTTTGAAATTGAAAAACATTTGATTTATGACGTCTCTGAGTTTAGAGAGCAAAATCAAATAACGAAGATAGAAATCTTACCTCTGAGATTTCTGCAATTAGGATTAATTTCTCTAATGACAGCGTTTGCAGCATTTACTCTCATAAGCGAGGATATGGCATATGTTTTATTTCTTATAGCTTTAGGGACTATGGTGTTGTCCTTAATCGCAAAAATATCAATTAAATTAATGCTAGATAGTGTAAAAAGAGAGTTTTTTTATAAAGAATGGAAATCATTTTTTGGACAAAATTATTCTGAGAATGAGATATTAACATTGTTTATGTTAGATGAGGTAAATGGAAAGAAATCTGGTCGACTTATAAAAAGGTTGAAAAGTCTTTCTGAAGATAAGCAAGTTAGTCATTTGATTAAGCTTTTGGATAAATTTAACAGGGAATAAAACTAAGGGCAAAAATGAGAAAAAAGATTTTAGCGCTCTAACCAACTGAGCTACTTCGCCATAAAATGGTGGCGAAGACTGGATTCGAACCAATGACCTCTCGTTCCGAATACGATGTAATTTTTCTCTTGGCTCCTTAGCTTTAAGATATATTCCTAAGAACACATTTTAAAGCTAATATAAAAAGGACGAAAACAAAGAAAATAAATTGGGAGGCGGGCGATCTACCAACTGATCTATACAGTGTTGCCACTATAATCGGGCTCGAACCGACGACATCCCGCTTGAATAAGATGTATTTTTCTTTTTGGTTCCTTTATTGAGAGAATAATAACTGAATATATCTTAAACTATTCTTAGCTTTTAAAAGTTTGTTCTGTTGATAAAAGTTGTGCTATCATACAGATGATATCTACTTGATAGATTGACGTTAAAGACCATCGGAGTTCGCTTAGGGCGTAAGGCCAAGGATACTGAAAAGTAGGCATGAGCTAACACCCGTAAATTTCCTGTAGTTTTTGGTCTACCCGCCTGGCTGGAGAGTGAGAGTAACACTAAGCCGTAACACCAATGAAAACTAGAAGTAGGAGCGGATACTTCCAGATCAGTTTGTGACTGGTCAACATAATATAAAAAAATAATAAAACGAGGTTACAACATGTCAAAAGAAGAAAACCCATACAAATTTGACGAAGTTAAGTTATATGAAGTTCCTTTTGGAACAATAATCACAGTAACAAAAGAAGTATTAGAAGAAAATGTTGGCTTTGACTCATTTGATATAAACAAAAAGAGCTATGATTTTATAATCTTTAATCGCGAAGAGGTAGGTGAAGATAGTATAGCCGGAAGGTCTTTAGATAAAGATGTCACAATTTACTTCCCTGTTGGGATGAGACGTGACAAAGAGTTTGTAGTATCAAAAGACTACAATCGATCTGATTTAGATGTTGTCAATGAATTATTAACTATTTTAATTAAAGAGTATGTAAACTCTGTGATAGAAGGGTTAGAAGATACCTCTATCTCTCTTTCAAAGATTGTAAAGTTTGTGCAACTTAAGGAAGTTATAAAAGACATCTAATTTTTTACTTCATTGAAATATTTAGCGCTCCATAATGATCTTCTATCATCTTTCCTTTGTCGTCATAAAGAGAAGGAAGGCCAGGAAGACCAATTTCAACATCTGCAGCCTTAGCTTTTACAAAAAATGGTCTAACCTCTTTACTCAAGCCACTTTTTCCAAAAGACTTAAAATCTTTCATAGCAACAAACATTCTCTTTTTTCTATCGGCATGAGGTTCTAGTATCCATTCATATGCAGCAGTAAGCCTTTTATCCTTCCCGCTATTGTAAGGGATAACATGAATAGCATACTGATCAAGGTTGTGAGAAACTAATTGAAGATAATAATCTGTGCAGTAATGGCAGCTAGGATCTATAAAAAGATATAACTCTGTTTTACCTGATCCCAATGTGAAGATCGAGGCTTCTTTTAATATGTCCATATTTGGTTCTTTAGATAAAGCGACCATTGGCAAAAGAAATACAATCATAGATGAAATAAATCTCATAAAGAACCTCCTTTTTCTAAAGTTTATCTAGTTTCAGGAAGTTTTAAGAGTTTTGGAGGATAAGAGAGTTAATGAATAAAGTCAAACCCATAATTATGAACAAAAGAGTCAAATTGTTCTTTCCCACCCAAGTCCGACGCAATAAGAGCTAACTTCTCAAGTCTCAACAGAGAAATATGAAGATCTAGATCAGACTGAAAAGATGTAACAAAGGTCTTTGGTGAAACAATGTTTGGACGTAAAATATCTTTAGGGCTATTTCTAAATATACCTTTGCCTTTGTTTGATTGAGATAAATAGATAAGGCTTTTCATGTCTTTAAAAAAGAGAATATAAATATCGGATGATTCGAAGTTTTTCTTCTTAAAAGAGATCTTATCTGATTTTTGAATTTTTTTGAATTTTTTTAGAATAGGTTGCCACTTTTTGATCTTTTGCAATTGAGTGATAGGGTCTTCGATAGATAAAAGATTATTATTCTCTACAAAGTTAAGTGAATCGAATAGAAAGATAATCCCGGTAAAGAGCTTCTTCTTTTCAAATCCAACCATTGCTTCCATTAAATGGTTTCTTTCTGATTTAATATAAACTTTAATTTCTTTCATGAGGAACTCCTTATTTTTAGAAGTTTAACAAACTTTTACTTTGAAATAAATTAAGCTTTTAATTAAACAAGATTTATGTTAGAATAAATAAAAAAGGATAAGAATATGACAAAGACGTTAAGTAGTAATATTACTAGATCAATCCAACTAATGGATATAGAGAAGGATGACACAGAGTTATTTGAAGTGCCATTATCTCAGTATAAAGTTTCAATAATTGAAGCAGCTGGAGAGATTTCAGGGTTAACACCAATGGAAAGTACTGGCCCGAACTTTACCCTACTTGATCAAAGTTTTAAGAGTAGACTCCTCGAAGCTCTAGCCCGAACAGCAATCTTCGCTATAGTCCATAACATCCATACTTTTGGGAAAGAGTCTCAGCTAGATTTTATGGATACACGTAGTCATTGGTTAGATATGGAGACAGAACTATATCCAGAGGTAAAAGGCTCTCCATATGACAAAGCTTTCTCAGCAAGTCTTAAAATTATAAAGGAGGCGACAGAAGTTATTTCTGGAGAAAGTGCAGGGTTCTCATTTAAACCGATTGCGGAACTATGGAAACAAATAGATGCCGCCGAACCAGAATTAATTTGGTAAGATCTTAGGTCCGGGCTCAAAAGCCTGACCATCTACAATAAAACAGTATTTTCCCCATACATCCACCCTACAAGACTCTTCAGCACAAAAACTAGCATAAGTTAATAGAGATGCTCCTCTGTAGTCAAGATGTCCTTCTGAAGGCTATTAAGAGTATAAGCTAGAAATGGTTCCAAGAATTAAGAATGTTACCGGAACAGCATATAGATAAAGGAAGGTTGCTGGCATAACAAGGTTGGACCCTTTTTGATAAAGAACTTCTATTTCTTCACCTAAGTCAAAGCGAACTAATCTATAATAACTCAAATATGAATTCATATTAAAGTTAAAATGTTCGTCCGGGCTAATAGTTACATTGATCTGATTAGTGCATTTAAAGCATTTTGCTTTTGTTGTGCAAGGGGTACCAGTTACAGTGGCTATAGTAAGTTGACCTCTCTTCTTATAGTTATAAGTGTTGAAAGCGAAGTATAGGGCGAAAGAAAGTAAAAATATAGACACGTGATTCTCCTTTTTTGAGGGGAATTATATCTTATTAAATTCGAGTAACAGCCATATTTATTACAACGAGAGCATAAAAAGGGTTATTGTCCTGAGGGAAAGGAATGACTTGAGTATCAATAATGTCAATTTCCTGAGCATTAATATCCTTAAGTTTCTTTATAAGATAGTCAGTATTGTACTTTCGTAGATCACCAATAGAGATTGTTTCAACTCTCCAGTTTTTGTTTTTTCTAAGTAGTATTTCTGTATTTTCCAAAAGAGATCCTTTTTTCTTTAATAACTACTATATTAGCGATTAAGTGCATAAATACAGCTTAAAAGCTCATATATTAGTCTTTATACTTAAATTTTATCTGCCCATCTTGCCATTTATTATGGTGATCACACTTTCCATGCCTGCACATTTCATCTTCATTGTGTCCACGATGTCTCTTGTCTTCTTCATAAGTTTTGTACCCTGGGTATTTAGGGTGAACAGTTTTTTTCATGTGATAAGTGTTCTTCGTTCGAGGTTTATATTTTGGATGAATGGTTTTTGTTTTAATACGGGGCTTGTTAGAGTTAGAGTCCGATTTGTTTTGATAATTATAGTTGTATCGTTTTTGTGGTGATTTCTGATATTTTCGATGAGTATTTAGATGATCTGGCTCGGAATATATTGAAGATCCTGAATAGTGCTTATTTGTTGAACAAGATGATAAAAAAAATGAGATTAAAATTATAGGAATAAGTTTTAACATGAGTGCCTCTCTTCTTAGGATAAACAATGTTAACATATTTTCGCCGCCAGGGTTCCAATCCTGGGATACCGGGTCGGGGGACCCAGCATGTTTTATCGCAAGCAGAATCTTTGACTAGTACGATCCAAATTAAGCTATTGACATGGTATTACAATACGGCTACTTTAAACTAACTAGACCCCGAACCTAGAACCTAGGATAACAACCTAGGCACACTTCAAGAGGATTTTATGTTTTAGTTAGCAGAAGTATACTAGCTTATCTTTAAACAAATATTAAGATCTCAAAGTAATCCTTTTTGTTAAATATTATTTACACTTATATTTAAACGAAGAATCTCTAGCATAGAAGATCAAGAACTTTTCAAGAGAACCCAACCTTTTTGAAAAAGTATTACTGTTTAAGTACCTCTCATACTTAGGATACTTCTCAGAATAAAAATCGATAAACCCCTCGCCTTCTTCTTTGAACATTTTTTTCCAGTGATTTGCTGTGAAATCTTTAGCAATACACCTGAGCTTAGGAGCCTTCTTAATAAAATACTTCTCAAAAAACTTTTTGTGCTTTTTAATAGAAGCAACTTGTTTTTCCCTCTCGAAGAGAATAGCCGCTTTCTTCTTTTCCTTGAGAGCCTTCTCTTTCGCAGCCTTTTCTTTTGCAACTTTTGCTTTTACCGCCTTCTCTTTTTCAGCTTTTTTTAGAGCAATTTTTTTAGCTTCAGCAGCTTTTTTAGCTACTAGAACAGCTTTTTTAGCTAAAGCTTCTTTTTCAGCCTTAGCCTTAGCCTCTGCAATTCTTTTTTTTCGTGCAGCGCGTTCTTTATCTTTAATAGCCTTCTTTTTTTCTAGAGCTAGTCTTTCTGCTTCAAAAGCCTTATCCCGGGCTTCTTGGTCTTTTTTCATTCTAGCTAAAGCCTCAGTTTTTCGATTTTTAACAACACGGGGCAATATCAAAGATATCTTATGTAGCTCTCCATCTGTATATGTTTGTATTTTCGATTGACAAAGATTTAAACTTTGCTCGTAAAAAACACCTTTTTTAATATAAAGAAGACGATCATAAAGAGTTGCAGAGTTAAATCTTGAAAGGTCAGTTTTGGAAACTTCGAACTCTGGATCAGGAACAAAGTATTCCCCGTGACAACTAAAGCACTCCATTGTAGAATTGATATTTTTACTAAATAAAGGTATACTTAAAAATAATGAAAACAACAATAAAAACTTCATAATGATATACCCTCTCTTTTATTTAATAGATAGTATATCATACATGAGTTTAATTTAAATAAGAAAAAGGTTAATAAAATGCTAAAAGAAAAACAATATTATGGATTTGAAGATGTCCTAATTAAGAGTAAATTTTCAAAGGTAAATTCTAGAAATGACGTTGGATTGACTTTAGATTTGTCAGAACACAAAAATAAGATTTTTTATGGTTGGAATCCTGTTCCAATAATGTCTGCAAATATGGATACAGTCACTGACATAACTATGGCAAAAGAGCTTCTAAAAAGAAACTGGATCCCTGTTTTACACAAATATGTTTCAAAAATGGATATTTGTGAGTTGTTTGATTGGCTTGATCACTACAATTTAAATGCAGAACAACCAGTAGATTACAGAAATATTTTTATTTCAAGAGGATCTTCTGATAGAGATAAAGAAAAGCTCATTGAGCGCCTAAACTCTGAGCCAAGAATCAAATCTGTCTGTATAGATGTTGCAAATGGACACCGAGAAGACTTGGTAAGTTATGCAAAAGAGTTAAAAGATACAATTTGCAAGGATAAAGTCCTTATGGTAGGGAACATTGGTTCAAAACAAATGTTGAAGAGCTATGAAGAGGCTGGTGTTGATATTGTTAAAGCTGGTATCGGCCCAGGATCAGCTTGTATAACAAGAGTGAAAACAGGTGTAGGGACTCCTCAAATAAGTCTAATCGATGAGGTCTCTCAAGTAGATAAAGACTCAAAAATGCTCATTGTCTCAGACGGAGGGTGTAAGGTAGAAGGAGATATAGTAAAAGCATTTGTTGCCGGGGCTGATTTTGTAATGATTGGAGGAATGCTAGCTGGCTTTAAAGAGTCTCCAGGTTCAATAGATGTTATAGACGGGAAGAAATACAAGAGATTCTCTGGAATGGCAGCAAAAGAGTCTCAACATGAAGGTGTACCATCCCATGGAACGGAGGAAGGCAAAACGGTGTCAATTTTATATAGGGGGAAGGTCTATCATAAGCTTGAAGATATCGAAGGTGGAATTAGGTCAGCATGCACATATACTAATTGTGAAAAGATCTCTCAACTAAATGAAGTTGATCTAATCATCTCAAAAAGTCAGGAGAACAAGGTTTTCGCCTAGGTCTCTTTCTCTACGCCTGTTCCATTACAAGATGAACATTTAGGACTGTTTGTAGTGTCATAATAACCACTTCCATTACATGCAGAACATTTCTTGACAGGACAGGGTTTCTCTTTTGAAACAAAATATTTTTTTTTAGACATAATCGGATCCTTCTTACGCGCCAGTAGAGAATAGTTTTTTATTCTCTGGGTTGTTCATAAAAATGTTGTGAGATTTTTTAATCCCCTCTTCTTCAGTTTTTTTCTTTTTTTCAAGGTCGTCATTTAATCCTTCTGTTCCAAAAGTCTCACCATGAATAATAGCAGATGGATTGATAAACAAAGTGTTGTCCTTGATCAACATATATATTCCAAACAGAGATATAGTTACGATCGTTGGCCCAGCCGGATTATCTCCGAATCCAGCTTCAAAGCTACATGTATAATTATCATGCAACATAAATGTATTTAAAGAGTGATTAGTTATAGTAAAGAGAACAAGGCCATTATCTTCAGGGATAGGAAAGTCCTTGTCTAGTGCTGGATAAAAGCTTACTGTTGAAAGTGCAGCTTTTACTGCAAAAGGATTGTATTCCTCAATAAGTTGTGACAAAATGGTCCCTGCAGCTGTAGCTAGCGCCAGTTGATATTTGTGATTCTTAAACATTGTTTCGTGTTTCATAAGTTTTCCTATTTAGAGTTTATAAATGAATTATATGAAAATAATCCTTTGATAAATCTTACTAAAATAATTAACTTTTTAAGTTAAGAGTATTAAGACTAAGGTCTTATTCAGTTGAATTGTTACATAATGTTGTTATATTTAACAACACAAAGGAAAAAGATGAATGCTTTTACAATATATTTAGGTGGTCCCATTACTGGAAAAACTGCGAACGAGGTTTTTGATTTTTTTGAAAAAACAGCAATCGATTTGAGAAATGAAGGCTTTAGAGTTCTTCATCCAATGATTGGGAAAGATAATCTCCGAACAGAAGTGGAGTTTAAAGACAAGGGTTATGTGACAAATCCAGTTACTACAGATAAAGCAATTACAGCAAGAGATAATTGGGCTGTTAATCAGTCGGATATCCTGTTTATGGATTTTAGCAGTTCAGGAGATAGAGTCTCAATTGGTAGTGTAATTGAAATTGCCTGGGCATCTCAGTTGAATAAACAAATAGTAGTAGTCATCCCTGAAGGGAATATCCATGCTCATGCTATGCTTTTACAATCAGCTACAGTTGTTTTCGAATCTCGAGACGAAGCAATGTTTTACTTACAACAATATTCGGCTGTGTAATGTTAAACTATATGGATCTATGTGAGGTAGGCGAAGCCACCTTAGAGGAGATTGATTACTATATAGATGTCTGGCATGAAGGAACAATAAAAAAACCTCTACATGCCTTCCTAGGTATGACAAAGAGAGAGTTTAAAATATACATGAAGGATAAAAACTACTTGAAGCAAATAGTAGAACTAAGAAAAGCAAGAAACAAAGCTAGTACGAGCTAGAATAAATACCACATGATCAATCTCGATCATGTTTTACCTCTCCTCCCCAAAATATATATCTAAAACAAATAAAAGTATATAATGTCTCATTAAAATAAAAGGAGTCTGATATGTTTACGTACAAAATAAATTTTGAGAAGGTGATTGATTCAGCAAAGGTCCCAGGATATGTATCAGAGAATGATCAATTCTTTAGCCTGTTTGCTGCGGAAGATGCACATTGGGCCGAGATACTTGAAGACGGGAAAGTTATAGGGTATGGAGTAGATGTTAGAACAGGCCTTATTATAAAAGTTCCAAAAGCCTACAGAATTGATTTTTTTGGAAGAAAAGATTGGGCTAAAGATTATCATGTTCAGATATTGAATTCAGTTGAAAAGATTTATTCCGGGAAAATCGATGAAGTTGTTATTTCTTTAAGAAAACTTGGCTCGCAGAGAAGCCTTCCTGAAATAAAGAAAGGCTCAATTATTGCTATAGGTGAGCTAAATCAAGTTATAAGAGTCTCTTTTTAAAGAGATGTATCAAAACCATCCTTAGTTAAAACATCTTTTTCAGCTTTAACAAACTTGTCATTTTGTTCTTTATTGATAAAACTAGTGTCTACTATATTTAAACTTGGTCTTCCAAATACAGCGATTTCTGGGGCCTGGAGAAGGACAGCTAGAGTTTTATTATTAGCCGCGTTATAAAGTCGTGCAAGAAGTTCACAAGACTGTTCATCTTTATTATCGGCAATAACAACAAATCCAGAGTCAATCCATCCTGAAGACATCTGTCCTACAGTAGGTTTGATTAAGCTAGAATAGCTTAAACAGAGTTCTTCAGATAAATCTTGAATATTCTGATAGTTTAAAAAGAAAAAAGTCAAGTTTTCAAACGTCAACAAAGAGATGAAAGAAGGATCTTTAACAATATTTCGCTCAAGTGCATATCCCTTCAATTCAGAATAAGGTGTTTCTTTAATAGCCTCAAAAATATCTGGATAAATATCCAACATATCTTGCATGTCTTTGATTCCAGATTCCTGCTCAGAACAATACCCTGGTCCTAAGAATAACCCAAATGGGACTTGTTTAAAGTCCTCAAATGTCTCAATATTTCCTGAACGTCTTACATACATAGTGGATCCTTTGTTTTAATTTGGAAGTACAGCAAAAGCATGTACCATTTGTCTATCTTGAATAGATAAGCCGTTAAGCTCTATGAAGGCCTTCTCTGTGATCGGCGTTACAGACACTTTACAATAACTTCTATCAAACTCATCTGGTGTATTAATTGTGTGAAAAATAGCATAGGTAGTGAAAGTGTCTCCCCTATTTAAATGTGAAACTAAAGGCACTTTTTCAACATAAACAACATGACATATACCAATGATAGCGTCAAAGTCTTGAATATTATTTGCTACTGGGCGGCAATAAAGCCATCGAACACCACCAATATTTTCAACAGAAAAAGTGATTTTACCTAGATGCATATTTAGTCCTCTCTTCCAAATTCAGTCGGCTTAGTTTTATAATGACAAAAGTATTTTCTACCTAAGAGATCAACATAATTGAAATTATTGTGCAAATGACCAAAATGCCATTCTTTAAAAGATATTCTTTTTTGGATCTTATCAAAAAAATCGGTCGTTGGATCATTGAACTTAGACACATAATCCTCGTTACTAGAGTCTAGAGACATCTCTAAAACATCTCTTGGACAAGTGTGTGTAAGGATGTAATCTACCTCATAATTGTGAAGAGCCAAATTAGCTAAGGCATATTCATATTCTTCTTCAGTAGCAAGTTCTTGGGCCCAGTAATTAATTTGAGACAGCTTAACCCTGAGCTGTTTAATTCCTACCTGCTCACCATATCTATATTTTGGGAAACTGTAATATTTTCCGCTCTCATGCATCTCCAATGTCTTATGACCTTTAACACCTCCAGACTTTGCTCCACTAAATGTAAAGAACGTCTTATCATTAATCGTGTAAACCTCACCTCTTATGGCGAAGTACATTGTCCCAGAATCCAAGACTAAGGAATATACTCTACCTCCGAACTTTTCAACAACGGGAAGCGACATGATCAAGTCGTAATTATCATGATTACCAGGGATAACAAAATAAGTAAAGTTCTCTGCGGCCATAAGATTAAGTCGCTTGAAGTCATTCGTCCGTAAGTCAAGAACTGTATCGTAGTACCAGTAGAATCCAAAGTCACCTAGCTGAAAGACAATATCTTCTTTTGTGAGTTCTTTTTTTTCAGGAAATTGTTTTGCCTCAAGATATCGCATTTCTCCTGTAGCATTTGAATGGACATCTCCTAAAGCAAAAAATCTAGACATAATAATCTCCTGTGTTAATTACATGGAGTATACTCTTATATCTCTTTAGCAAAGCTTAATTATCATTTCTTAAACTAACATAAAATAAAAACAAAGCATGACTTTTAAATGTCAAAAACAGCAAGGTTCGTATATTATAAGAAATAAGAAAAAGGATTCATATGAAGTTCACTAAAACAAAGTTTAATTTACTACATGAGCAAGTTGACACAGTTAAGTTTAATAGCAAAATATCTGCAAGAAACAGTAAGTTAGAGATTATTATAAAAATACCAAAGTCTAAAAGTTTGGATACGTTGTTCTTTTATTCAAAGATCTTGTCCTCTTACAATTTCATAAATACAAATGAAAAGATAGACGGGTTGGATTTAAAAACAAGTAGTGTTTCAGTACAGGAGAAAGTAGACAATATTGTAATTAAGAGTTTGGCTAAAAAAGGTGTGATAGTTGAGCCTTTTTATAAAACGTATATAGTCACTAACATTGTTTTTGAAGACAAGATATTTGAAGAGTATGGGAACTTTCAAAGTTTTGACTCGAAGTTCATTGAACTTTTAAATGATTATATCAAAGAGGAAGTGGATGAAATTGTACATAGGATCCTATCACTTTTTGAAGAAATTGCCAATAACGAAGAGCAAATAGTAAGGTCTAAACTAGTTCTAAGCAATAAGGGGAAAACGATTATTGAGATAAACTTTGGTATATACCGGGATTTATCTACATATAATATTTTAACGATTGATCAAGAACACCTTGATAAGAAAGAATCACTATCTTTAGAGTTTAAAAATCTAGCAAAGAGACCGGAGATAAGCACACGATCACCACTCAAGTTTTTAACAGAAACACTTATTACTACAAGAGAAGGGAAAACTGTTTCTTTTGTTAAAAATGTAGAGGCTGAAGTTATTAAGATGATTTCATAAAGTTATATTTAGAATAGACTTTGTATAATAAATAAAAAAGGATCTAACGTGAAAAAAGTAAAAATTGTATTAATTAAAAAAAATGACAAACACTCTATTGTGAATATGAAAAATATCAAAAAGAAAACATTGAAGAAGTTTGGTCTGTTGAAGTACGACTTTGTTCTACGAGCGACTGAAGATAAGGTTGTTCTAAAAGGCAAAAAGAAGAGCGTGTTAAAGAAGCTTAGAAAATGGAAAGAACATTCAGAGAAAATGTTGAATTTATCCATATTCATTATGAAGAAATTTGAACTTTTCGATGAAATTAATCCTAGCATGGAAAATGGGATTATAACAATCGATCTAAATAATGTAATGGACTCTATGTTTAAAGATCAACAAGCTCCATCTCTTAATCCTTTTGACGAAGGGATTCAAGGGCTACAAAGGCATATAGAAATGGGATTACCGTCTCTACTTCCTCCTATATTTGCCAAGGAGTTTCACAATGTCGTTGAAGGACTGCAGCATGAAATATTTATATTGCGTTCAGATATGCCTGCCTCTTGTTTTGTAATAGATGCAAAAGGAGATTCAATGAGATTCATTAAGATGGAAAATAATGATTTCAGAGAGTCCGCTATAAAAAGAAAAGTAGGAAAAGGGAACTTGTCGCCAGATGCTGCAAAACTACTAAAGAAGATTGGTGTTCATAATGCTAAAAAAGCTCAAGAATTGAATAGACTAAAGAAGAGATCTTCAAAAAAAGACATCTTGCCGACCAAGGAAGAACCTATGGGAAACGTTAAATATCATTCTAGAAAAGGTGATTAAAATCAAGTGATAAAGATGAAGGGTTCCATTTCATAAATAAATGATTTGTTTTTGTGTATACTTCTAAAAATAAAACAAACAGGAGATAACACATGAAATCAGAAGAACTAGCAGAGAAATCAGAAGAGCTTGATCAGGATATGTTCGCAGGAGCAAAAAAACTTGCTGAAAAGGCAGATGCTTTAGAAGAAAAACTCGAAGAAGGGGCTGAAAGCTTAGCCGAAGGTGCTGAAGATCTCGATCAAAAATTATTTGGTTGGGCAAAAGAAGTAGGATCGTCAGCTGATAAACTTCAAGAAAAAGTCTTCACTGCGCTAAAATCAACAGGTTCTACAGATAATGAGCTTGCAAAAACGATTGCAGAGAAAGCCGAAGCTATTGACAAATCTTTTTCTGAGTTCGCGGATAAGATTACTGAAAAAACAGATGCTATCGATACGGTTGCTTATGCTGAATCAATTGCAGAGAAAGCAGAATCTATCGATGCTTCTGTAAAAAAGTTTTTAACTTTTCTAACTGAAAAGACAGATGAGATCGAAAAAAAATACATGGGCGATAAAAAAGCTTAGTTTTAAACACTTCCAAACCTAGGGGTTATTCCCCTATCTTCTAACACAACATTAATTTCACTCTAATTACGGTAAACAACAGTCCTTAAGATATAAATGCTTACTGCTATATATGTTGGCTAATATTTTATGATCATTGCTTAAAGCCCATTCTGATTCGTCAACAAAGATAGATCTTCCAAGAGGAGAGTTATAATGTGCAATTATTTCATCTTGACTTTTGTCAATACAAATTAGAATGCCTACTGTTTGGAAAGTTTTTGCGAGTAAAGGAGTATCAGAAATGTCAGCTTTTTTACAGGTCACAGCGAATAAGGAAATTGCGATAGATAGGATCAACAATATTTTCATAATAATCCTTTTTGACAAGTATACTAGATTAATGATTAAATTAGGAAACAATTGATAAACTATACAATCTAAAAGAAGGAATGCAAACATGAAAACAGTATTTATAGCTACACCAATGAGTGCCTTTACAAAAAAAGAATATGCAGAACTACGGGCTTTATTAACCCCTGTAGTTAAAAACTCAAAAAATGAAGTATTTGCTGAGATTGTATCAATCGAACAAGATAAATTCATGACTCCAACAGATGCGACATTAAGAGATATTGACGCCGTATTGAAAGCCGATTTATTTATAATGATTCATCCAGCAGCAAAACAGACAAGCACACTGTTTGAGCTTGGTATAGCGTTTGCACACAATAAGGAAATTCTAATTTTGTTTAAAGATTATGAGGACTTACCATTTATGCTAAAAGAGTTAGATATGGTCAGTGAAAACGTAAGATTATGTAAATATATAGATGCAAAAGGCATTTCAAAGACATTCCGAGAAGAATTAGTTTTTTAAGCCATATATTTAATGTATAATAGATAAAAAAGAGAGGTATCTATTATGGGTAAGCGAACGAATAATGAAACGGAGGAAGATCTTAGACGTATCCTTGTTGAACAATTGTGTATTAACCCAGATGAAGTGTTTGACGATGCGTATATAACAAAAGATCTTGGTGCAGACAGTTTAGACATTATAGAGTTAACTATGGCAATAGAGCAGGAATTTGATATTCAACTACCTCCTATTGAAGAGTTGCAGTTAAATATGAAAGTTTCAGACCTTCAAAAACTAATTTTAGAAACAGGAGAGTAAAAATGATAACAGGTGTCCAAATAATTGTGATTCAGAATAATAAAATTCTGATAGCAAAACGTAATCCATTAAGAAAAGATGGAACAGAGAGAATTGGTGGTGGTAGATGGAATTTAATAGGTGGGAAAATCGACCTTGGAGAAGATTCTTATGAGGCAGCAAAAAGAGAGACTTTTGAAGAAGCTGGTTTGTCCTTGGATCAAATTGTAGAGGTAAGTGCAAAGATAAACGACTGGGACCCAGAGTATGATCCTTTCTATGCGCATTTGTTTGTTGCATGGGTTGACGATGATCAAAATGTTTTCTTAAATGAGGAACATTTGTCTTATCAATTCGTTGAGTTAGATGAGTTAGAGAATGTCAATCTTCTTGGATATGACAAAGATGAGATAGAAATAGCGATTACACAAGCTAAAAGCTATTCTAAGTACTGTGAATGGATGAGAGTCTATGATACCCCTGAAGGAGAAAAATAGAGAAGTAGACCTATGACCTAGGTGAAGTCTACTTCTTTGAGTATTGTCGAGATATAAGCCTCTGTATGAACTTTTTCTTCTTAACTGGAATGTTGATAACTGTTTCAGCCCAGAGGTTGACACTTTTAATCATTTGATCATGAGATATGTGGTGTAAAGAGTTTTCAATTTTTCGCAAGTTATTAAACTTAAATTGATTTTCTCTTTCTGATTTTATTATTTCAGATATTTTATCAGATCCTTTCCCTACTGGAACTAAATAGTCTATTACACCAAGATCAAACATTTCTTGAGCAGTAAAAACTTTCCCGCTATAAACAATTTCCTTTGTCTTTTCCAATCCGACTCTTTTATGAAGAAACTCGAATGCTCCCATTCCTGGGAAAAAACCAAAGTTACTTTCAGGAAGTCCAAAAGTAGCAGCGTCTTCAGCTATAAGAATATTACAACCCAAAGCCATTTCAAAACCTCCTCCAAGTGCGGTACCTTCAACTAAAGCTATAGTAGTCATACCATACTCAACAGAATTGTGGGTTGTGATCAAAGAATCAATACACATCTTTCCGTAGCTTTTAAGGCCATCTAAACATTTACTCTCAAGCAATCCTAAAAACAATTCTAGGTCGCCACCATAGTTGAAAACTTCAGGAGTTCCTTTTAAGACAAAAATCTTATTTCCTTCCACATATTTTTTATCAAACATAGCATCTCGTAGAGACTGACTTAGTTCTTCTAGCATTTTTAAACTAAAAACTTGTCGTCCTGCAGAATTACCTTCCATTTTGATTGTATAAACATTTTCTCCTTCTTTTGTAAAACTAATTTCTTCATATTTATTCATAATAAACAACTCCGGTGATTCTGGGATATAGGTTTTTGAACCTAGTGGAGTTATAGTCTTCATATTTTCAAAAAAACAATCAACTTAAGTAAATCTTTATATAAAATAGTTAATACTTACTGTTAAATCAATAGGAAGAGAGAAACTATGCATAATAAATTTTCATTAAACACAAAAATAACCGGGGCAATATCAATATCAGGATTAATATTGATTGTCTCAACATATTTTATTCTATATATAATCAATAGTGAAAATTCAAAACAGTTCCAGATTGAGATGTTAGATTCAAAAGTTCAATTGATAAAGGAAGAGAAGAACGTTACCGCTGAAAGATTTACAAACTTTGCGAAGATTCTGTCAAAGATTGAGCCATGGATCTTGAAAATTGACATAAAGTATAAAAATGGAGAGATTTTAAATCTAGACGGGTCTTGTAAAAGCGATAGTGATAACTTTGTTATAGATTACGTGTTCAAAGATGGATCATCTTATAAAATATACTACTCAATGGACTCCACTAAAGAATATTTGAATGCGCTTTTGGTCCGAATGCTTATAGTAGCTTCGGCCTTTGCCGTGTTGATCTTTATATTTGCTTGGTCTAATGCAAAGCTATTAGCTCCGTTTAAAGAGATAGAAAATTATTTTGATAATTTTGATATTGAAGATCCAGGTACATTATCTTTTAAAAAGAAGCCAACTCTAGAGTTTAATCAAGTCGGTGAAGCTATAAATGAAATGGTGACAAAGTTAAAAGTTTATTCAAAAAAGATCAAGACCCTTGCGTATAAAGATATCTTGACGCACTTACCAAATAGGACTTCCTTTAAAAATGAACTTGAAGCTATGATCCTAAATGAGAGTCCTTTAACTATGTTGTTTATGGACCTAGATGGATTTAAGTTGATAAATGACACGTTAGGTCATGAAGTTGGAGATCAAGTTCTTATTCATATTGGAGATAAATTAAACTTCTTAAATAGAGAAGACTCTAGTCTATATAGAATTGGAGGGGATGAATTTGTGATCGTATTGAAGGGGAATAGAAGTTACAACGATATTGCTGAGGTAAGTAAAAGTATTCTAAATTCAATTAAAAAAGATACAGAAATATTAACAAATCAATTAGCACTTAGTGCGAGTATTGGTATCTCTAAATTCCCAGAAGATGCAAACAATAGTTCTGATCTAATCAAAAAAGCTGATATAGCAATGTATGAAACGAAAGCAAAGGGCAAAGATGGCTTTACTTTCTTTACAAATGACATGCTTGAAAAACTAGAGTGTAGGATTTTACTAGAGAAAGACATTGCTAGAGCAGTAGAAAAGAAAGAATTTATCGTACATTACCAGCCTCAAGTAAATTCAAAAAATGGGAAGGTTGTATCTTTAGAAGCTCTTGTAAGATGGGAGGATCCTGTAAAGGGTCTGGTTATGCCTATGCAGTTTATAGAGTACCTAGAAAAGTCTAACCATATGATTGCTGTTGGAGAGTTTGTTCTTGATCAGGCTTGTAAAGATATTGTAAAGCTGAAAAAAGAAGGCTCACACATAAAAAAGATATCTGTTAATGTTGCTGTGATACAGATGGAGTCTATATTTTTTATGAAAAGGTTTAAAGAGATATTAGAAGAAAACAATTGTCCACCTGAATATATTGAAGTGGAAATTACAGAAAGAGTGCTAATGTCTAATGTCAATTTAATACTAAGTATTTTAAATGCCTTAAAAGAGTTAGGGATAAGCATTGCGATAGATGACTTTGGAACCGGGCATTCCTCTCTATCTTACTTAAAAGATCTCCCCGTTGATATACTTAAAATAGATAAGTCGTTCATTGACAATATTGTAGAAGATACGCGTGAAGGAGTTATAGTTGATTCTGTGATAAGTATGGGCCAGAGACTTGGGTTAGAAATCATTGTTGAAGGCGTAGAGACAGAATGTCAGAGGAGAGTTTTAAAAGGAATGGGATGTAATATTATGCAAGGATTTTTGTTTCATAAGCCATCTGAGTTAGGGTTCTTGAAAGAGTTTTTGTTTTTTAGATAGTATTATCTATAAAGGAGTAGTTATGAATAAAACTGTATTAGAGCTAAAGCCAATTGATAAAATACAATTGTTGTTGTGTGGCCCAAAAGAGTTGACACGAGAAGAGCAAATTCAAAAAATTTTTAGAGCTGCTAGAAAATTAAGTGGGTCTATAGCCAATTATAAGAGTATACATTCTCTAAAGTAAGATATACTTAGCTTTTAAAGCTAGGAGGTTAATTATGAAGGTAAAGTATCACGACATGAGTAGAGAGGAAAAGGATTCTTTTGATAAGTTTGCGAAAACTCTTGACGGGATGTCTGTGGAAGACATGAAAAAGAATTGTGATCAGTTCCTTAGAAATAGAGAACTATCTGTTCAAGTTTCGAAAGATGAAATTAAAGTTATTGGGAATTGTAGAGATATTTAAAGAGTCTCAGGTTAAATTAAGCTGGGCTAGTATATACTTCTCTTAACAATTTAAAAACAAGGAGCACAACATGTTGCAAACTACATCTTATCAACAGTATCAATATCAACAAATCGGTTGTTCTCCGAGTTCAGAGGTGGGCATTTAAGTTAAGTCTTAAATTCACACTCAAGAAAAGGCTTGGAGCAGAACCAATTTAGGTTCTTATCCCGGCCTTTTTTTATGCCAAAAAAATGGGATTAACAAATAAAAACAGCGAGGAGAAATTATGAAGTCTTTAACTTTATCTTATCAGTATTATCAATATCAATCGCAACCTAGCTGTAGGAGAGTCCCCGTGTGATCTTTTTTTAGATCCACAAACCTGAAAAACTTATGTTTTTAGGGGAAGAGAAGGACTCTCTAGTAAAGTCCTTTCTTCCCCTTTTTTTATGATTTTTTTTTGGTTGCCCTTCCCGCTGCCGGTCTGTAAAACCGTGGTCTAAAAAAGTGTGGGTTGGCATTAAGACGAGAGGTTCAAATCCTCGGGTAGCCACCATATTATATAGGGATATAGCACAGCTGGTAGTGGCGACGGGTTTTGGTCTCGTAGGTCGTGGGTTCGAGCCCCACTGTCCCAACCATAATAGAAGTATAGGTAGAACGTAAGTGGAAGCGTGCTGGTCTGTAAAACCAGTGTCTATGACCTTGGAGGTTCGATCCCTCCCCTATGCACCATATAGTAAAGGTTAACATTGAGATCTCAAAGAGATTTGACTGGTGACTTATATGTCTTCTGAAGATGTATGATCACAAAGCACGCTCGTAAAACAGTGTGTTAATATTGAGGTATCGCCAAGCGGTAAGGCATCTGTTTTTGGGGCAGACATTCGGGGGTTCGAATCCCTCTACCTCATCCAAGAGTACCATTGAGTTTTCTTAGGAAGATTGAATGGTGGTTTGTAAGTTTTATGGAATCCAAAAGGATAACCATTTAGCCACCTATTAAAGACACAATTTGAAGTACTTATCCATGGTAATAGTATTAAGAATTGGGGTAAAAAACTTCTTAAGTGTTGCGCTGTAGGCAAATTGGTAAAGCCACCTGGTTTTGGCCCAGGAGCTCGTTACGAGTATTGGAGGTTCGAAGCCTCTCAGCGCATCCAATGTATGAGTAGAACGTAAGTGGAAGCGTGCTGGCCTGTAAAGCTAGTGTCTATGACCTTGAAGGTTCGATCCCTTCCTCATGCACCATTTATCTATTGAGGTATCGCCAAGTGGTAAGGCGCTGGTTTTTGGTACCAGTATTCGGGGGTTCGAATCCCTCTACCTCATCCAAGAGTACCATTGAGTTTTCTTAGGAAGATTGAATGGTGGTTTGTAAGTTCAAAGGAGATAATCTTCTTAGACCACCAAATATACACTATGGCAAAAGTATCCATGGCTGCTGCTCAGTTGAAGTAGTGTGTAAAGAACTATATATGCTCGACATGTCGACAACTGAAGAAGTCGATTCTAGTGATCCTAGGTATGTAACACTAGAAGTTATAAACTGGCAAGGTTCGATTCCTTGGTATTGAGCACCAAACATATTGCGGTATAGGCAAATTGGCAAAGCCGCCTGGTTCTGGCCCAGGAGTTCGTCAAGAACATTGGAGGTTCGACCCCTCTTGCCGCATCCAATACAAAATGGAGACACTTCCCGCTACCGGTCTGTAAAACCGGCGTCTAAAATACAGTGGGTTGGCATTAAGACAGAAGGTTCAAATCCTTGTGGCTCCACCATATTCTCTGAAACAAAAAACTACATATCTCGCAACTATAGGTCTTTTTTAAGTCTTAACTACACTATTTTTTTTATATTTTAAATATTTGATATAATCTTTTTTCAATGTGACATATTATCTGTTTAAAAACAATATATCACAAAAACAACACAGGAGATTGTTTATGCAACATAAAAATATAAAAAGGTTATCCCTTAGTCTAGTAGCTCTTCCGCTACTTCTTTTAAGTGGATGTGGTGATAGTGCTGATAGTGGGGACAATGTTGATTCCGTTAATTCAGTGAAAGCTAATTCTAGTTTTTATCTGAGTCCCAGAAATGTTACAGCTGATTTAACAGATATTGATTCTGGAAAAAGAGAGGTTGATCAAAATGGTGTCCTATCATTTGCGCTTGAAGGCAATCTTCCTGTAGACATTAAAGCTCTTCAAACAGATATTCATTATTCTTCTGCTGCTGAACAAGGTTCACTCGGTAAAGGGTGGAGAACTTCTTTTGACGCTTCTTTAGATACATCTGTTGATTATGACGCTCTGCTTATTAAGTCAGATCAATATTCTTCAGCACAAGCAGCTTGTGAAAAAGGGTTTGGCGACATTAAGGACACTCTATATAGAGGCCTTCTTTCAGATGCTGTAGCCGTTTATAACGCAAGTAACTCATCTTGTTCTATTAATCGAGATAATGGTACTGTTGCTTCTTTTGAAATTTGGGACAAAGACGGTGTAACAGGAGACTCTCATTCGGTTACAAAGCCGAATGGAGATATTCTTATTTTTTCAAAAGACTCTTCGGGTAAATATCTTGCATTAGATCAAGGTATTGAGGTTCAACTGTTTGAAGCAGAAGGAGATATCTTAGAATACGTAGGAGCAGACAATAAGAAGTATTCTTTTGATAAGGAAGGCAAGCTTATTAGACTAATGGTGGATGGTAAAGTTGCTAATCTTGAGTACAACGATGACAAGATTGTTAAAGTGAGTAATCAGGTTGGTGTGGATATTATCTTCTCTTATGATAATGACAAACTATCAGAAATTGCATATCTAGACAATAAGCTAACATTTGAGTATCAAGGTGAAAATCTTTTCTCGATCTCTCGACTTGTTTCAAATCAAAAAGTCTTAGACTTAGTTGATATGGACAAGCTTTCTGAAGAAGACTTGAATTCTACAAATTTTGAAGAAAGCAACACGGAGACGTACACATCTGTTCTATCTGAGTTAGGACAGTTCTCTTACAATGATAAAGGTGTAATTGTTCAAATTACACAGGATGGATCTACTAAAATTTTTGGAGAAGAAGAATTGTCTAATTCTACAAAAGGAATAAGTTTTACAAAAGAGTTTTCTTATGACGACTTAGGTAGAGTTATTGCTCAAGACTCTACTTCAAAAACGTTAGCTGGGTCAGAAAATCGACATACAGACTATATTTATGAGAATGACATGTTTGAAATTCTTTCAGGTGACGAATCTTTGAAAGAATTTTACGATGTTGTAAATTCAATTCAAGTTGTTAAAAGCTCAGAAGACTCTATGTCTGAAAAGATTATGAGCTATGACGAGAAAGGTCGAGTGATTAATTTTACTATGGCGCCTTATGCTAGTCCAGCTTCTTTTGAAATAAACTACAAGTACAATGATCGTGGTCAAAGAATTAAGTTAGATGGATTTGACTCAGAGACAGGTATAAGAACTAGTTCTGTTAGAGAATTTGATCCTATTTTCAACAAAGTAACAAAGTTCCAAAGTGGTAACCAGACAGTTGTTTCCAAATACTCAGCTAACGGTCAAATCGTAAAGAAAGAGATATACAAAGGGCTAGGTCTTGCATCTAGCGCATCTTATTCTTATGATAGAAATGGCTTCCCAGAGTCACGTATAGATAATGTAACGAAAAATACGAAATCTTTTAAAGTTTCAAAAACTGGTAAGTATTCGTGGTCATTTTACAATCGATATCGTGATTTCTTTAACGTTGGATGGTCTAGAGCAACAGGGTATATCAAAGCAACAAATTCAGCGACAACAGTAACGTTTGTTGAAGGTGCGAAAACAACAAGCTATGGCCCAGTTGGAAACTTTGTTAATACATATTACAAAAAAAAGTTATCAAGGATCAATTATTTCCATTGGGAGATGTTAGATGGTTCCTCGTCATCTTTCTTTAGAGCTACACCTTATCAAAACCCGTTTAACAAGCAGCAAAATACAAAGCAGCTAATTGTTGTCGGTCACAGTTTCGGAGGAGATAGTTCAGTAGAAGCTCTTTCTAAGACTATAACAGGAACTAATCCAGACTTGCTTATCACAATTGATCCTATTGGAGAAGATTCTAGATCAAGCTATGTTAAATCAAAAACAAAAAGATGGATTGACATTTATGCAATGTCGGGAACACCTACTGGAAAGAAAAAAGTTTGGAGAACATGGACTTATTCAAAAGATGTAAGTTATCTAGGAGTTTGTGGATGGAGCCCATGTTGGAAGACAAAAACAATTTCTGTAAGTCAAAAGTATATTGGATATGACACAGTTATGTCTTGGAATAGCGGCGACTGGATTGCCTATGTTGGTGGAAAAGGATCACGAAGTGATTATGATCCAGGAGATATCCGTCCGGACGTTATTATTAAGATGACCGCGCACCATGCTGATTTTCAGTACATGTTAAGTTATCTTGAAGGGTATACTGGACCGAATAACAACTTTTCGATTACTCCACAATATAAACCTTTCAAAGATTGGGTAAAGAACAAAAGATCTTCATATAGTAAGTATCCTCTGTACTTCTCGACATCTCAGTAAAAAGACTTTACTAAGTAAAGGTCAGCCTCCCTACTCAAGTAGGGCTGTCCTCAACATCTCTTCTTGAATGGAAATGAGTCTTCTTTAAAACATCTTTGGTCTTGCTAATATCATCCGAAGGAGTTTCTTTTTCTAGAGACTTAAGAAATACGAATCGATCTTCTTTAAAGACCTTAATTCTAGAAAGTAATTTAATTTGCTGATCTGTTAGATTTGGGTTTTTCTTCTTTATTTCAGAAAAATAAGCGTCTCCGTTCTCCTTGATTCTAGTATGGTCGATCTTTACAATCTCATCCTTTAAGTCGTACCCTGCCCTCCCAAGGAAAAACTCATGATTACTCAAGATATATACATCTGGATCCTCAGGAAAGATTTCTGTGCACAACGGAGAACTTACAACTTTGTGCTCGAGATTTATTTGATCAGGTGCCGGTATCTGAAAAGAAACTCCGTTTTTACGAGCTACTCGAATAAATGAAGCAAGGTCCTTTTCGTCGAGATCTATTGACGGAAGTGGACTATTAAAAAACTGTGCGTAAGAACCTCTAGGATTCTCATCTAGATACGTTGAAATATCCAAGATCAGCTTTCCTTCTGCCATTGTAGATGTAAGGCCATTTTTTATAAGGTCAATAATAAGTAGTTCAATGTGATTTTTAACTGAGGTCAAAGAATAGCCATATTGTCTATACTTGAGAAGCTTTTTAAGAAGTTTAGGGCCAGTACCTTTAATTTTAATAAGATTTTTATCTGTGTGGATTACAAAGGTGTCTTTTTTGGAGAATGTTGTCTTGAAGAGTTTTTTGTATTTCTTCTTTTTTGCTTTAATTTTTGTTAAGAGGAATCCGTTACTTGATCTTTCCAATGTTATTTTGATATAAGCTTTTTTCATAGTTTATCCTTTAGTTTAAAAGAGTATATAGAAAGTAAGCTTTAAGAGATCTTTAATCTAAAAGCTTAACATAAGCAACAAAACTATATACTTTTAAAAATACGGAAAGGTTTATCCATGAAACAATACACACTAAGAACATCTTCTGGAAGCGTAAAAATGACTCTTGCTCAACTAGTAGAATACAATACGAGAACACTAGCGAACGCTGCACTACGAGAAGGTTCTATTTCACAGTACACCTTGGATTATGTCCCTAAGCTTATGAAGAAGTGGCCTAATTGGACAGATATGTCAGTAGAGGAGCTTCAGTCTGCAGGTTTGCACGAATGGGCCGATGGTGTTTATTTGATCCCACGTTTCGTATGGAACTTAATTCCAGTAGGAACAGAGCTATATTCAGTAGCCAGTCACACAGTGGTTAAAAAGAGTAAAGACTTGGACACAAGAAATGAAGTAATGAGTTTCCTTCAGTATGGCTTTAAGCCTGCATAGAAAAAGAGGTCCTATTTAACTCTAAATAAAAACTTCGCGAATTTTGAGATCCTATATTCAATATGGTCTCTCCAAATAGCCTCACCTTTTTTCATTCTGGTTTCAATTAGACCTAGATCATGCTGAGAAACAAAGTAGAAAGACATAATCAATACCATTACAGGAAGAGTAGCAGAAAAGATTATGAAATATGTTTGATCACTAAACTCTTTTAGAACAATAGAAAAGAATAGGTAAGTTAGACCTATAGCAATAAAATTCATTCCATGAAATAGCATACATTTATCTCTTGAATAACTTAGGCTTTCTACAAAGCTGCTGTGTTTTTGTGTTTTATTCATAACAGTACCTCACAAGTTTTACTTATATTAAGTATAATTTTATCATATAAATAGTCTTAAATCTTTAAAAAGGTAGATTTTTAATCTTTTAATATTATTTTAAGCTTTATTAGTATAAGATGTTGATAACAAATTAAAAGTAGGAGAAAGACATGCGAAACGTAATAACTTCAAAGAACCAATTTCACTCTCATCCGCAGCATCCGCAGCCGACACGTATGTCTTCTCCCATGAGCGGATTTGGTAGTTAACCAGATCCATTCATAAACCTTCCAAGGGTTTGGAGAAGAGATGAAAGTCTTTTTCTTCAAACCCTTTTTTTTTGGCAAAAAATCTAGCATTTGAAGAAACTAAATATCTGAATATAGCTCAGTTTGGTAGAGCGCTTCGTTTGGGCCGAAGGGGCCGCAGGTTCAAATCCTGTTATTCAGACCAAAGAATATGGTGTTATTAGCTCAGTTTGGTAGAGCACTCGGTTGTGGGCCGAGGGGTCGCGGGTTCGAATCCCGTATTTCACCCCAATAAATATCTAGATGTAGCTCAGTTTGGTAGAGTACTTCGTTAGGGGCGAAGGGGTCGCAGGTTCAAGTCCTGTCATCTAGACCAGAAATATGGTGTTATTAGCTCAGTTTGGTAGAGCTCTCGGTTGTGGTCCGAGTTGTCACGGGTTCGAGTCCCGTATTTCACCCCAAATGTTTAGCAACAAGATCTTTAAGAAGGTTTTTTTGGTGAGCATAGTACAACGGAGAACAATAGTTCGCAGTATCCTAGGTTGTGGTCCTAGTTATAGGGGTTCAATTCCCCTTGTTCACACCAATAAATATCTAGATGTAGCTCAGTTTGGTAGAGCGCTTCGTTTGGGACGAAGGGGTCGCAGGTTCGAGACCTGTCATCTAGACCATTAGTAATCTTTCATAGCACGATCAACATCTCTTTTCTGATCTTTCTCTTTCAAAGCATGTCTTTTATCTGCAGCATTTTTACCTTTAGCTAATGCAATTTCCATTTTAAGTATATTCCTATCACTTAAATAGACTCGCAGAACAACCACTGTTAATCCTTTTTGATCAACTCTTTTTTTATAAGATTCAATTTCACGTTTATGTGCCAGTAACTTACGATCTCTAGTTTCATCGATCTCTTTAAAAGAGTTAGCTTGTTCATATCTTTTAATAAACCCTTGTTTCCAGGTCATACTGTTGTCTGTAAGGGAAACAAATGATTCTTTAAGGCTAAGATGCCCATTTCGAATAGACTTTACCTCAGAGCCAAATAAAGCTATACCAACTTCTAGTTTTTCTATGATTTCATAATCGTGCCGAGCTTTTCTATTAATAGCAACATCTTTCATAAATTATCCTTGTAATTAAATTGAAGAAATGATAACAAAAAAATCTTTTATCCTTGCTGAAAATTTGATCCTATCCAAATTAAGGAAACTTTTCACCAGGCTTCATGCCCCGTTGCTTACGAAGGTTAGCGCTAGCTCGCTTCACGAAGAATATCGATATAGCTGTGAACAAGATTATTACACCTACTGTAAGACCTATAATTTCAGGGCTAGTAGGCTGCGTCATATCAAACATTGAAAGACTTCACATTTTTAAAAATCTTTTTCTTATATTTTTTGGTCAATCTAGCAATAAGAGGATCAAGAATTTCAATAGGCTGTTCCTTCTCAACAAAGTCTTTTAGGAATGTTTTAAAGCTTGTTCCTTTTGCCGCCGCGAGTCCACCGAAGATAAATAAATCTAGCCCATCGAAACGATCGTCTCTTTTTCTAAATGTAAAAGAGGACAAAGGTTTAAGAGCGTCAAGAACATCTTTCTCTATAGTAGGATAAATATCTCGAAGATCCTTTTCCAAAGCCTCACGTTCTTTTTCACGACCAGCAGATCTCTTGTCTGGAGAATTCATAGTCAACAAGTCACTCCCGTCGTCAAGAGGCGTAAACAAGTCTTCTCCATAAGGTGTAACAAAAATAAAAGGAATCTTTTTATCAAGATGGTTGTCCAAAGCAGTTGTCACCTGATCAAGGATATACATTCTAGCTGATTCAATTTGACCATAGACAAGGTTTTTCTTTTTAAATTCATTTCTCTCGATAATTCTAAACCAATCACCGGGCATATAAAGAGACTCATAAGTATCTTGAACAACTGTGCCATGTTTTTTTTGAAACGTCCAAGCTCGTTTGTCCCAGGATACAAGGTTTTTATACTTAAAAATAGATCTTTTAAAACAACCTGGTTCGGTAATAGTCATATAGTCATATTTTTTAACCCCGTCCTTCTTAAGCTTCTTTGTGTTTTTCAAATATAATCGTTTTGATTTCTTCATGGGACTCTCCTTTCTTTATATGTAATTATAACTAAGATTCAATGAAATTAAAGTATTTTCAAAAACTTTGATAACTTAAGGTTCGCTAAAGCTTTAGTATGCAATAATACTCTCAACAAATTAACTCAAGGAGATTCATTATGAGAAATGAACAGAATAGAAATATTAGCATTAATACGAATAATAGAATCTCTGAAGAGAGAGATATTAGATGGGGCGAAGAGGATTAGGTCTTCTTGTAAGCTGAAAAGTTTAAAAGCCCCGGTGAAGAGAAATCTTCATTCGGGGCTTTTTTCGTTTAAGGGGTAAAAACCTCTTACAAAATAAAAACAATATGGAGAATATAAAGATGTCAACATTAACATTTGCACTTAACACTGTTAGATCAATTATCAACGACACTACAACTATGTTTGAAAATATTAAAAGAAATATTAATGAAAATAGAGAAGAGATTAATATCTCTGCCGGGGAGGTTCCCATGTAAAAGTTAAAACTTTTGCTAACGAACCTAAAAGCCCCGGTGAAGAGAAATCTTCATTCGGGGCTTTTTGCGTTTAAGCCTAGAAAACTTTACCAGTAAGAGTCTGGAAACGCGTCGTGATTTGCCTGAGTGGTCAAAAGGGCCCGGCTGATAACCGGTGGCAGAAATGTCCCGCAGGTTCGAATCCTGCAGTCACGACCAAAGATACCACTATCTTCTAATTGGACTAGGAAACCAGATTTTCAATCTGTGAAATGCGGGTTCAAGTCCCGTTAGTGGTACCAAATATGTTGCGTTAGGTCCCGGAGGGTACGGGTACCGGCCTGTTAAGCCGGACGTTGCGGGTTCGATCCCCGCTTTCGCAGCCAAAAAACAAATGACGCGGTAGGCAAGTTGGTCAAGCCGTCAGGTTTTCATCCTGGAGATCACGGGTTCGAGCCCCGTTCGCGTTACCAAAAAAAACATATTGCGTTAGGTCCCGAAGGGTACGGGTACCGGCCTGTTAAGCCGGATGTTGTGGGTTCGATCCCCGCTTTCGCAGCCAAGTTCCAAGAAGATCTATTAGTAGATTTGCTTGGAGTTTAGCTCCAAATAAAGGTGTTGAAGAGCATCTATAACAACTCTTTGATCTGACGAAGGAGCGAAATCTGGAGTCTAACATGGTGATTTGCCTGAGTGGTCAAAAGGAGCCGGCTGATAACCGGTGGCAGCAATGTCTCGCTGGTTCGAATCCAGTAGTCACTACCAAAAAATCTCTCTATAGCTCAGTGGACTAGAGCAATGGGTTTCTACCCCATAAGTCGCAGGTTCGAATCCTGCTAGGGAGTCCAATACAATGTCTTATAGCTCAGATGGTTAGAGCGTTCGCCTGATAAGCGAGAGGTCCCGAGTTCGATGCTCGGTAGGGCAACCAAAATTACATCCAAGAAGATCTATTAGTAGACTTTCTTGGAGTTAATTGTTTGATCAATTCTCTAAAGAGATACCACTATCTTCTAATTGGACTAGGAAACCAGATTCTCAATCTGTGAAATGCGGGTTCAAGTCCCGTTGGTGGTACCAAATATGTTGCGTTAGGTCCCGAAGGGTACGGGTACCGGCCTGTTAAGCCGGACGTTGCGGGTTCGATCCCCGCTTTCGCAGCCAAGTTAGATCCAAGAAGTGTTTACAGAATATTTCTTGGAGCTAATTTATGAAAGTAAATTCTCTGAATATAGTTAGATAGCTCAGTTATCTTGACTTAGTAGTCATTGAAAGAACTACACTACCTTTATTGAATAATTACAAGCCTTCTATTAAGAAGAGTAGCAGTATCATGTTGCGAAGCTTTAAACCCGTTAAGTAGGTGAAACGCCTAATAGGCTCTACTTTTAATTAGTAGAAAAGAGGTTTTTGTAAATAAAGGATAGATAGTTTTGAATATGGGGAAAACTCAAGTGAGGTAGAGCACCGGGACACAGCGTCGCAGCATTTAACACCGGGGGTCAGAGGTTCGAATCCTCTTCTAACTGCCAAAACAAATGCCGTTATAACTCAGTTGGTTAGAGTACTTCCTTGGTATGGAAGAAGTCCCTAGTTCGATCCTAGGTTTCGGCTCCAATCCTACTTTTCTTTTATAGCAATGATCTTGTCATTATCTATTGAAATAAATGCGATATCTTTAATATCTCCGCCACCATTAATATTATATGTAACAACAGATTCACGAGCATATTCTCCTGAAGTTCTAGATGTAGTTAAAACAACATTTGCAAACGCAGGCTTTGAAGATGGCTCAACTTCGACAATTAACTTCAATGTACTTCCATCGGAACATGTATATTCCCAAGGTCCAGCTTCATAACCAACAGTTACAACAGAAGGGATTTCTATTCTTTTAGATGAAAGATCGCATTCTTGCTTACCATTAAGGACATCTCTCATAAGATTAGCACCTTGATCAAGATATAGTGTTCTATGAAACTCAAGTTTTTTATCATTGTGTGTGATTTCAATGTCAAGATTTTTAATCCTATAATTTTTGGTTTTTGGTTTATAGTAAGAAGGAAGCATCTTTGAAGTAATTTCAACAGTAATAGGCTCGGCGTCTGAATCTGGAGTTTGTTCTCCTTTTTTTAATACCTTAAGATATCCGTCTTTTTTAAAATGGTATTCTCCAAAGATAGCTCTTTTGATATTAAAAACAGGGGTATATCCAATTGGACCTCTAACTTCTGACTTAGCGCTTGCTGGGGCCTCGCCCTCTGTTGCGAACAAAGAACTGCTAATAGCTAGTCCAATAAGTGGTATTAAGATTGTTTTTTTAATTGACATGTATCTCTCCTGAATTTTTATTTAACAGATTATATCAAATTTGTGCATTTTAAACTAAAAAAAAAGATATACTTCAATATATAAAAAGGAGGTGTTCAAAAATGGATACAATAAAAGAGCAAGTATTAGATGTGGTGGCAGAAACTTTGGCTATGGAAAAGGACGCCTTGACATTAGATAAAACCTTTTCAGAAATGAATGTTGATAGCCTGGATATGGTTGAATTAACAATGGGTATAGAGGAAGCTTTTGATATTGAAATATCAGATGAAGATGCTATGGAAATAACAACTATTCAATCGGCGATAGATGTTGTGAAAAAGACTGCAAATAGCGATAGTTAAGGGCCCTGTAAGATTTTTTGGATAAAATTATAAGAAAGAAGGTATTCAGATGTCATTTTTATCAATTTTAGAAGAAAAACTTCAAGCGCAAACAAGTACCAAAACAATTAAAACAATTAAAGATCTCCCTAATCCAAGCACCTTGAGAAATGTCTTTAAGGCTGCTAAACGAATTATAGAACAGCTATCAAATGGGAAGAGGATGTTAATTGTTGGAGATTATGATTGCGATGGGATTATGGCTACAACAATATTGTATTCTTTTTTAATGGATGCAGGATATAGCGACTTTTTAGTTGGCTATATTATTCCTTCAAGACTTAGAGATGGATATGGGGTAAGTCCTAATATCATTGACTATGCTCTCCACAATTCTTATGATTTCATTGTAACTGTTGATAATGGTATCTCAGCTCTAGAGGCTGTGGACTACGCAAATGACAACAATATTGAAGTTATTATTACCGATCACCACACAGCACCAGCTAAATTACCAAATGCATACACTATTGTGAACCCAAGAGTTGAAGGAGAGACATTCCCATTCCCTTGGATCTCTGGAGCAACGGTAGCTTGGTATCTTGTTGCAGCGCTTAAAAAAGAACTAGGGATGGACTTAGACATTGGTCAATATCTAGATTTTGTTGCAATTACTGTAATGAGTGACGTTATGCCATTGGATGACATAAACTTAGCTTTATTAAAGTATGGATTGAAAGAGATCAAAAAAAGAAATCGTTTGTACTATAGATTACTTTGGAATGATTGGCGTGCACCGACTATAAATGAGACAAGCTTAAGCTTTGATTTGGTTCCTAGAATAAATGCGATTGGTCGTATTGACGATGCCAACATGGCGGTAGAGATGCTTTTATCTTCCGATGAACAAAAGTTCAAAAAGTTTTTTACTGAAATGGATCATATAAATGAGGAAAGAAAAACATTATCTAGAGAGTATATAAAAGAGGCTATAGATATGTGGCAAACATCCGAAGCGAAAGCTAATGGAGAGAAAGTAATCATTATTAAATCAGATCATTTTCATGAGGGGATCGTTGGTATTATTGCAGGTAAGTTGGCTGAGAAATTTGGTCTTCCTGCTTATGTATTATCATATAACAAAGAAAAGGGGATCTATAAAGGGTCTGCGAGATCTGTGGGAGAAGTGCACTTATACAACCTAACTCAAAAAATAGAAAAAGAAGTTTTAGGGTTTGGAGGGCACAAAGGAGCAGTTGGACTAGCAGTAGCATCTGCTTCTTGGGATGAATTTGCTGAGGCTCTGCAAAATGAAGCTAGGGAAATACCCGCAGATGATTTTATTGATCATGATAAAGAACCGATTCTTTGTAACATTGAAGATATAAATTTAGATTTTTGGACTCTTCTTCAAAAGTATGCACCTTATGGGGAGGGGAATCCAGCTCCTATTTTTAGGACTACAGCTACCATAATTCAAGATAGAAGAATGAAAGATGGTCTTCATTTTTCAGCGAAGCTTTTATACAATGGTGCTGAAAATGCAGGAGTATTTTTTAATGTGGATGAGAAGATTTTCCTTGAAAAAATAAAGCAAGGGGCCCAAACTTTTACCTTTAATCCTTCTCTAAAGTATGACCTGAGAGATAACTCTTTTTCAATGCAGCTACTGGGGACTCTAGATGACTAAATTACTTATAGCTATGATTTTAGCAACATCGTTATTTGGATCTGTTCCTACAGGACAAAAAGATTTTAAAACAATCAAAAACACCACGTTAGGGCAATTAACATTTTTCTCAGGTATTGGTCAAATATATGTTCCTAAAAATGACTTGGCTCAATCGTATTACAATGAGATCAAGAAGCGGGCCTTTAATTGTGTAAACAAATCTAAATCAGTTAAAGACATAAATGTCTGTGAAAAAACTGTAAAAAGCTTTGGTCACAGTATGGTCAAGAAATATAATAGTCAGGTGCCGGCTAAAGACAGAGTTAATGTTAAAGAAATAAGACAGCAAATACTTAGAAGTTTTAGGTTGCCTTAATGCTATTTTATATTAACTTGAAGAAGTCTAGTACACCTAAAAAAATCAATGCGTAGGACAAGTAAGACAAGTCGTTATGTAAGTGAAAGAAACTAGGCAATAGCTTGTCTCTAGCCTCAGAGTACATGCATAATATTGGGATCAACATAAGTAAGAAAAGTAAAGCAAATCCAACAGCAAAAAATCCAGAAAAGAATGACCATGATAAAGCAATAATTATAATGTAAAAGAATGTCATAACATGAAGTATATTGATTCCTCGAATAATCCCGAAAGATAGAGCATTAAGTAATCTTATAACGTAGACTAAGAGATCTGATATTGTATTCAAGAAGAAGTCTTCTATCAAAGTAGTTAGAGCGCCACTTCCCTCAATTATGCGATCAATAGCAGCTTTTAGATGTTTAAAATAAGTGTTCATAATATCCTCTCTTTTTTATATTATAGCGAACTAAAAGGTCGAGACAAAAGACATTAGTCTTAAGTCACAATATGTTTACTTGGAGAGAAAGTAATAACAAAAAAGTTTCCTTCTTCATTAACCTTAAAGTCCTTTATTTTCCGATTGCTGAAAGTTCTAATTTCCTGCTCATCTTCAGTTAAAGAAGATAAATTTAAAAGAATAGTTGAAAACCAATCAACGTCTCGAAAAGAGATGTCTCCTGAGAATACGTAAGTATTTTTATCAGAAGAATTACCCCAGTGAGGAATAGCTGTGTTGTAAGAGAAAGACCAGAAAATACCGGCTTTAATCTTACTTTGTGTTCGAGCCTTATCAATCCAATCATAATTGGTAGTAATAGATCGATAAATGATAACACGTTTGCCATCTTCAGAAAAAGTAAATTTCTCTGATAGTTCAGACATGTGATCAGGTAAGTAATATTCAGCCCAAGATTTGAAATCAGTAGATCTAATAACAGATCGAACTAATTTTAAATCGAGTTCATGGCCGTGTTCCATGTATGCATTAAAGAATTCATCTAAATACATATGCTCATCGGTTTCTTGGAAATACTTGTTAAGTATAAGCTCAATAACAGATGAATAGACTTCATAAGAAGCTAACTCGCGATCGATCCTTTTAAGAAACGATTCAGTGTTGAATGGGATCATAGGATCTCCTTTGTTAAATAATTTGGTTATGTTATATACATTTTAGCCAATAAAATAAAGCTTATTATTAGTTTCCTTTAGATAAAATATCTTAACTAAATAAAAAGAGGTTTAAATCATGATTAATAAAAAAGTACTTTATATAGGTGAACATACCGATTTGTCAAAAGATATCAAAAAGATGCTTAGAAAAGAGATGCCATCTTGGTTAGATGAGTCTGCGCCAGAGTTGATCATTGTTGCAGGGGGAGATGGCAGTATGCTTCATGCGATTCAGCGATTTGCACATCTTAATGTACCGTTCTATGGTATCGGAGCGGGGACATTGAACTTTTTAATGAATCCAATTGAAGGTGACGTTCTAGACTACATAAAGTCTATTAACTTTGATAAGCTAGATGTTGTTGAAACAGCTAGACTAAAGATCTCTGTCAAAAGAGATGGAGAGTTAGTTTATCAAAAAGAAGCAACCAATGATATTGTAATCGGGAACAAAGTAAATCAATATCACCACATGGAAGTATCTTCAAAGAACAAAAGAGTCTCTGAGAACTTTAAAGGGATGGGGATGATTGTTTCAACTCCGCTAGGTAGTACTGCCATGAGTTTTAATAACGACGTTCCGGTTATTCCATCTCTATCATTGCCGGTACTAGCGATAAGTTCAATGATATCTGTTAGATTGAGCTCTTTTAAAAAGCTTGTTGATTTATCAGATAAGCTAAATATAAAACTGTTGACTGATCAAGAATGCTTTGTTCTTGTAGATGGTAGTGCAGGAGAGTTTGAAATAAAGAAAGGGGACAAAATCAAGATTTCAGAAGGAACACCAGTCAAGCTAGCCTTTGAAGACTACAAAGCTTTTGAAGTTAAACGCGCAAATCTATTTTAAGGAGAACAGGTGAAAAATTTATACATTGTAATTCATACAGAATCAGAAGATCAATTGCGTCGAAATATTGAAAGATTAGATGGAATTAAAATTGCTGGTGTGTTTCTTATAAACCATGGTAAATTAAACTATAAACAGCTCTATAGGATAGGTAATAAGCTTAAAAAAGACGATCCCAACCTATGGATTGGATATAACTTTTTAGACCTAGGATCCTCTGCTTTTACATACCTTAAAGATAAAGAGGTTGACGGTCTTTGGGTTGATAATTCTTTTGCAGGTCTAAACCTTTTCAAGCTCAAGACGATAGACAAGGCCAGGATCAAGTCAAAGTTCAAAGGTTTATATTTTGGAGGGTTTGCGTTTAAAGGTCAAATTCAACCACCTAGTATGGAACGAGCCTGTGAGGACTGCAAGACATTTATTGACGTGCCGACAACAAGTGGAGTAGGAACAGGTATTGCAGTAGATATAGACAAGATTAAAGTGATCTACAAATACCTTGGAAGCTCTTATAGATTGGCTGTTGCAAGTGGTATCACTTCTGAAAATGTTGGAGACTATCTTCCTTACGTCTCTGATTACATTGTTTCAACTGGGGTTAGTGACTCTTTTACGGAAATAAACACTGATAAAGTAAGAAAGTTGTCAAATTTGATATATAATTACTCTTAAAAGAGGTGTTTTTATGAATTTCTATTTAGCGATGGGTGCAATGCTCATTATTATGGGAGTATTCTTTGTTATGTGGAAATACAGAAAAGAAATACTTCAACCTAACCGAGACTCTGAATAAGAAGTTTCAACATTCCTCAATCATAGCTGTTTAAAGCAATATTAAAAAAGATAAACATGATATAATCCTTCAAATTAAAAAGAGGATTCAGTATGCTAAAAAAACCACTTATTCTATTATCAGTCTTCCTAACAATAACCTTTTTAGGATGTTCTAGCGCTCCAGAAGAAACTAAAAAACAAGAAAGTAATGTTACAAAAGTCTCTGGAATAAAAGAGACCTTCGTTATTAATTCGGAGAAAGAAGATCCTATCTTAACACTTAGGACAATGGCTAAGTCAATAGACAACAACGAAACGTTAAGAGACTTTAAAAAGGCTGTGGGAGCTTTTTATATCTTGATAGAAGGAAACGCGCTAGACTTCAGTAAATTAGATGGAAATACAACAGCGGACATCGTAAGACTAAAAAACAAAATGGTTTCAGATGTTAACAATAAGTTCGATGATCTTCACAAAAAGGTAAAAGAATTTAAATTAGTGCTAATAACAGATTCAGAATTGTCATTTATGCAAGACTCCTTAAATCGAAAAAGAGCTATTTACCATGGTATAATTGTTAATAACACAGAGAAAGATGTGTATGTAACAAAGATTTTTGTAACTCTTTATGATCCTGAAAAGCACGATATTATAGGTGAGGCACTGATTAGACATAGAGACTCAAAGCCTATTGCTCCAGGTGAAACAAGAGAATTTGAATACATTACGAAAAGTACGTCTGATCTAGCTTTAAAAGCATCGGACAATCCTTGGCATAGATATATGTATTCTTACATTTTAAAAACATATGGTGAGCAGGGTGTTCAGTATGAGATTAATGAAAGCGATTACGATGAAGTCAATGTTATAACTCGTAAAATTGAAGATATGGTATTTTTAGACAGTATTGTTCTTCATAAATTAGGAGAGCACATTATCAAGAAACAGTTTACGGGTAAGTTTGAAAAAGCAACTATTATTGAACAAAATCTAAACCCTGAAGACAAATTCTAACTGACAAAAGGAGGTCAAAAATGAAAACAAAATTATTTAGCTTATTATTACTAGGAACACTAATGACGGGATGCTATGAAAATATCCCTGATAGCTTAGTCCCAGATGACAAAAATTCAACTGGGGCAGGATCTGGAAAGGAGATTATAGATGGTGGTCTTGGTGGAATTAGAGAGGGAGAAGAAACTTATTTAGATGTTTTTTCTTGGACAGAAGCCTCTACTCATGCCGCAGTATTACTATTAAATAATGCTCCTTATTTTCCTGGTACAGCATACAATTATGGACCAATAGAATTTAACTTTTTCGGGTCAGGAATCGAAAAATTAGATGTTTCTCAATCCGTAGCCTCTGAGAATATTTATGTTGGGTTTGGTGGACTTGACGAATATTACACCTTTATAGATTACACAGTTGGTGGAAGATATGAAGAGACATATAAAGCAAACAATACCGGTATTTTTGCTTTATGTAATTATGTAGATCAATTTAACAACCCTATACCTCTATATGATCAAAGTGACTTTAGTATAGAAGATGGGGTAGGAAGAAGAGATAGTTTGTCAATACTAAATACAATGGGGTTCAAGCTTGTTCACCATGAGGCAAGCGTAGGAACAGCCATACCAAAAGATGAATTCTATATTGAAAATGGTGTGTTAGAAAGAAGTCATGAATATACTGACCCTCTTACAGGAGCAAAAGCTAACTCAGGTGAAATGTATAGTATGGTTAAACTTGAAAGAAATGACGGTGTTCCAACAACATATTTTAGATTTCCAATGGAACCATGTAAAAAGGTTAAATTTGGAGCATTCCAAAATTTAGATCTATCAACAATGGTGTCTATGGAAGTGTTTGTTGCTCTTGAAAAAAAGAGAGTCCAGAAATACAAGTCTTCAACATCTAATTCAAATCAAGTACTATTCATTTCAGCTGAAGGTGCGTACCCAAATTTATTTGATTCAATAAGTTCAGCAGATAAAGCGGACTTTGACTTAATTGTTGAAGAAGAGAATAATGCAACAAGCCCGTCTAAGAAGCTTAAAATATTTGAGACGTATAGAAAAAGATTTGATATTTCAGATTTTAGTGACCTCATAAAAGACGCAAAGACACTGGAAAGACATAAGTTTACAGATTTTTCATTTGTAATAATGAATGAGCTTGACGATCAAAATCAATCTTTAAAAAATGTTAGATTGGTAACTCTTCCAAATTTATCCGAGCTTTATGCAGCAGCCGCAGAAGCAGATGCAGGGAACTAAAGTGAAAGCTTTAATACCTATGTCGATATTAGTATCGGCTATGCTCCTGATAGGGTGTGGACCAGATTCCTCTGATAAAGACGATGATCCAAAGACCCCGACAACACCTCCTACCGTTACAATACCTTGGGATACATCTATTGACCCTGCAAATGTTTCAGATGTAGGGAAAAGCGGAACTCAAACCCTTACAGGGACTGAGACAAAAACTTTAGTTATATTAGTTTCATTTGCAGATCAACCTCTTCAGAAGAATGCAGCATATTGGTCATCTGAAATTTTTGGAAAAGAGTTTGGAGAGTTAAATGACTTCATGCAAAAAAACTCAGAAAATAAAATCTATCTAGGTCCTACAATAGAATCAGCTGGCGTTCAAGATGGAGTAGTAACAGTTTCTCTCCCGTACAATCATCTAGCACCAAATGGATCAATGACTTCAGCAAACACTCAAAAACTTATTGAAGACTCGCTAATAGAAGCCTTTAACAATGTTGACTTAGCAGCAATTGATACAAATAATGATTCGATCATATCGCAAGATGAACTTACACCATTATTGATAATAGCTGGTCAAGAGGAGTCTTTCACTAATTTAGTTCCAAGTATATGGGCTCATTCTTACGTTGTAGCCAATGATACATTTACTGATTATCTATCTATAGGAGGATACTCTATACATTCTAGTTATGCTCTTTTTGGTGAACAACACGACAACCATGTAGCAACGATTGGTATTATGGCTCATGAGCTCGGTCATGCTATTTTTGGCCTACCTGATTTATACAATACAGATCCAAGGAATGCGTCTCAAGGAATAGGTCCTTTTGGGCTTATGTCTGGAGCGTCATGGGGGGCTCAACCGATAAGTGGCTCAAATCAGCCAGGGAATTCTCCGGGAGAGATGTCTGCATGGTCTAAAAAGGCTCTAGGGATAGGAGATATTATTGAAATAAATCAAAGATCTGATTGGAAAAACTTCTATCTTGCAAGTAACAATAGCAATCAGTACAACATGCTTCAAGTAAATATCTCTCAAGATGAATATTTTTTAATTGAAAATATGTCTGATCAAGGATATATGACGGGCCTAAAAGGGTTAATCGATTTTGTTGGAGGGGTAGCCATTTGGCATATTAACGAAAGAATTATTAGAAATGAATATCTTAACAATACTGTGAATGCAGATAAAAATCATAAAGGTGTTGACTTAGAAGAAGCGTACACACTTAATTTAGATTTAGGACATTCTCCAACAGCAAGAGAGTTATTTTATAAAAACAATAAAACAGAATTTAGTAATAGTTCTTCCCCTTCAAAAAGTACACTTGATAATGGTTTTGCAAGTGGTGTGTCAGTTAAAAATGTATCTGAAAGAGGCGTAACCATGAGCCTATCTTTGACAAACAAATTATAGGAGGTTTGAAGATGTATAAATATTTTCTTTTTATTGGTATACTAGGAACGTCTTTGCTAGCTGGACCAGCTTATCCTGGCTGGAGAAGTTATGAGCAGCCATCTGGAGAAATCGTGAAGATTCAAAAGCATGGCGATGAATATATGCATTGGAGTGTTTCTAAAGATAATACTATTCTCGTGTTCAATAAGAATAGTTCTAGCTTTGACGTTGCAAAAATTTCTAACGATAAATTAGTTACGAATGGAACGACTTACTCAAAGCTATATAAGACGAGACAAAGTCCGTCCTTTCACAAGGAGGTCGAGCTTTTGCACAAAACAGTGACTAAAAGAAAGACTCCAAGTTTTGTGAAAAGAGAAATTAGAAGAATTAAGGATTAAGTATGAAACTAATACTATCGATGCTACTAGGTCTTATGATTACTTCAAATGTAACAATGGCATCGGAAGATAATCTTTATACAGCAGAGACTGCTCCATTCTTAAAATGGGTTAAGATTAAGCAAAACGAAGATAGTTTTTATATTTTTAGAAGGGGGTCTGATTTTTTTAGCTGGTATATTGCTAAAGACAAAAGTGTTCTTTTATACAATTATAGTACTGATCTTTTAGAGTTTAGTAAAATAGAGAATGGAAACCTTTCTTCTACTGGTGTCGTCTATAAAAAAGGAAAAAGGAAAAGTTTTTGGGCGAAGGGAACTTTAAAAACTGTTGAACAAGGTCAAAAGAAAAAGAAGATATCCTTTGAGTAGAGAATATGCAAGGGAACAGCCTTTTTCCTGTTATAAACATGACAACTACGACAAAGAAGTATCTTTCATATTATTCGTTGCCTTTTCTATAGCTGCGCTAATCATTTTAAGTACCGTATTAGTCATTTCAGGAGTAATTCCATACTAGGAGACCTATAATGCGTTAAAGGGCTTATAAGCGCTCCTCTTTACCTTTATTCCTGTGACATAAACAACTTCACAAGCTCCCGCACCTTCGTCGTCTCTTCGAATAGAAGACCTAACTACTTTATCTTGGAAATAAACATCTGTAAGATATCCTTTTATATAAATCATGTCGTACTTATTAAGCGATTGAAGTATTTGTTTAATTTTTGGATGAGCTGGGATAAGATGCATGTTTGAAACATGTGAAACCATATATTTTTCTGATACTCTAGCCTTTTTTAATTTAGACATACTAATTGACCATCTTAAAAATCGTCCACTCTGGGACCAGGCAAATTGATTCATAACATTTGTCTTAGACATCCTTCCCCATCCAACACCGAGATCAACCGGTATAATAGAAGATAATTCATCCCAGTCATATTTTTTAGCGGCTAAAATGCGTGCGTTCAACTTATAAGAATCTCCCATGATCAAAGTGTATTTACCAAGAACTTTTTTTTGCCGAGGAGCTTTCTTTTGTAAAGGTTCTTCTTGTACGACAGAAAAGTCGTCAAAAGCATATATATTCAAGGTTGCGATAACAATAAATAAAAATTTCAACATAAACTACTCTCCATTTCAATATCACTTTTATTATATCAAACAAAATAAGTTTAGAACTGTAATTTACTGTAGTATATAGAAAATAAAAAAGAAAGGATGTACCATGGATAACAACAGAAAGGTCTACGTACTAGACACAAATATCATTCTATTGGATTCAAACAATATTTTCAAACTAGCAGATAATGGACGTAATTTAATTGTTATTCCTGAAACGGTTTTAGATGAAGTTGATTCAAAGAAAGATATCGAGAATGGTGAAATTGGAGTAGAGGCAAGACACTTTACAGCGAAACTAAAAGATCGCAAAAAGATAGGTGAAGTAACGATTCCTGTAAATAAAAATTCGGACAAAGAAGAATCTCTTCTCGTGTCAAAATATCTTCTGGATGGCATTGAGATACATTTTATTGAGAAAAGCCGTTACCATGTAAGAGATGCGACAAGAAACATTTTAAATGATCGTAAGATAATTGAAGTGGCTGTGGCCGTAAACAATATTTATACAAATCAAGAAAAAGGAAGCAAAGACTTCTTGAATTTAAAGCATAAATACCAAAAAGTAATCTTCGTTACTATGGATGGGATGTGTTCTATTAGAGCAGAAAGCAGAGGGTTATTAACCGAGGCTCTGCATTATGACAATAAAGACACTTCGGAACCAGAATTTATAAAGGTGTTAAAAACAAACAGAGTTAAGCTAGATGGTATGAAAATCGAGACGGTGTCAAAAGACCACCTTCCTGAGAACTACTGCTATATCTTCCAGAGAGGAGAAAAGAAAATTTATGCTCTTATTAAAAATGGGCTAATTTCAGTTATTGACCTAACTATGTTTAACAAGCTTCCAATCAAACCAAGAAACGATGAACAAATATTAGCTTATGCAGCTATGCTTGATCCTGATTTTGAAATGATCTTAATCGATGCGTTAGCTGGGTCTGGTAAAACACTACTTGCTTTAGCCGCGGGAATAAAAGATATGGAGAGATATGGAAATTATGACAAGATCATCTATATCAGAAACTCTGTTGACTCTACTGAAAAAGCGGAAGAGGTCGGCGCGCTATCAGGTAACAAAGAGAAATTTGAAGTTTATAACCTTCCTCTTTATGACACAATTGAAGTCTTTATTGATCTAAAGAGAAAGCCTGCGAAGAAAGTAAACCCTGGGCGTGGCGGTAGAAAAGCAAAGAACCAGCCTGAGGACACTAAAAAGGAGGAAGAGGTTGAGAAGTTTATGAGTCGATATAAGATTCAAACTATGTGGACAGGATCTATCAGAGGTAGAACGATTAGAAATGCCTATGTAATCATCGATGAAGCTCAAAATTTCTCAAGAAAATCTCTAAAAAGAACTCTGACTCGAATGGATGATACATGTAAAATTATTATCATTGGGTCAAACAGACAAATTGATCACCCTTTTGAAAGTAAGTATACTAATGGATTAAGTAGATTGCTTCAGAAAGCTAAAGAGCCTAACAATTACTTCACCTTTTTTGCTTCATCTTTAATTAAAGCAGAAAGAGGAAGAATAACAGCTTGGTCTGAAGACGCACTGGATTAGGAGGAATAACATGAGAAAAATTATATTATTATCTGTAGTTCTAGTAGTTTCATCTCTAAATGCTGCCGATTACAATCTTGCAAAGAAATGGGAGCTAGATGGCTGTACTAGTTGTCATGGTCAAAAAGGGAATGTAGATCCTTCTTCTTTTGGCGTAGGAGCACTAAATAGTTTTAGTTCAAAAACCTTGGCTAATAAATTCACAAAATTGAATTTCCAAATAAGATATAACTATGATATTCCAGCAGCAAAACTAGCTGCACACAAGCCTTTGGTAAAATGGAATAACATGGAAAAAAGAGAGATAGCTAATTTGATAGGGGAGAAGACAGGTCCTAGAAATTCAACAACAGCTAAAAAAACTGTTGAAACTGTTGGTAGACGTTCTGGAACTGTTTGGGGATATGGATCGCTATAGTAGCGATCAGTGTTTTACTTAAGACGAACAGTTGCGCGTCTATTTTGTTGATAGCAAGAAGCTGTCTTATCCATACATAGAGGCTCAAGCTTTCCTTTCGATATAAGCTGAACCTTTTCCTCCGCTACGCCATTCGCAACAAGATAACTTTTAACACTATTAGCTCTTTTCAATCCAAGTGCAAAATTGTATTCATCTGATCCAAATTCATCGCAGTGACCCTCAATTAAGAAAGTGTAGCTTGAATAAGTATCGCTGTTCATCTTGTTTGAATTATACTCAACAAGCATAGCGTTCTCTTCTGACAAATTATATTTATCAAAAGAAAAGTGCACGATGTCTAAAGCATCTTCAAGTTGAGATTTGTTAGGCTTGTCAGAATCTAAATTAACAGTAGCTGCTTTAGATTCTTCAATTTCAACAGGCTTGTCAGCGCTTGACTCACTGTGTACGGGCTCAATTTCAATAGCCTTGGCGGTTGGTTCAGTTTCAGCTTCGACAGCTGGAGTCTTTTGACCACAGCCTGATAGCATAAGTATTGCTGCAATAGCAGAAGATAGGAGGAGTTTGTTCATTGTGACACCTTTGTTTTTATTTTTATAACAGCATTATAGCCGTACTATTCCTTAAATGTCAATTAAGAGTTAACTATTTCTTTGAAAACAGTATCATTTGGCGTATATCTTTTATGAAAATCTATTCCACTAGAAGATGTCCTATATCCATAAAGATCATTATCAAAATCGAGAAGACATTCAATAGCCTTAGCCACAGCAGAACTACGACTACGTCCAGCTGAACAATGAATTAGAAATCGAGACTCTTTATGATCAAGAATAAAAGCTTTGATTTCTTTTGCCGTCTTTTTATCAATAACTTGTTTACTTGAACCAGTACTATCCCAAAAACTTGTCAATAAACAATTGTCAAATTTTTCTAGATTCATCGTTGGTTTAGAAGAGTGAGGGTTAGAAATAGAAATAAGAACAGTATTTTCAAAAGAGTCATCTTCTAAAGACATAAATTCTGTTCTACTAATAATACCAACAATTCTATCACTTGAAAATGACCAAACATCTTTTAAAAACATAATTTATCCTTTTATCTATATGGAGTATTTTAGCATTTATTTCTTGAAGGAGACCTTATAGTTTTAACCTAATGGGACCTATAACTAATCAGATTTTTAAATTTTAAAGGAGCTCCTATGAAAATCACAGAAACATTTCAAGAAATTGCACCAGGTCCACATACTTCTATGCTTCCACTTGGATGGTTTGCTATTAATCACAGTTGGATCAAAGATAAATCAGATCGCAGAACTGCATTTGACAAAGTATACAAGATCTCGTCTAAGCACGGAACAATCTATAGAAATATAAGATTTCTTCCAAAGCTAAAAGGTATCAAAAAAAATAAAGAAAATGAAGTTACTCAAACTCCTCAAATCATGATTGATTGGTCTGGTTGGATAACTTTAACAGATGTTGATAATGAAAAAAAGAATGTTGAATTAACTATTACAAAAGCTAATCCAATAGCATTGTTTTATCATGCAGATTCTCATCCTGATCCGGCATATAGACACTCAATGTTTATAGCTAGAATAGGTCTTTATTTAGGTATTATTTCTTTAATACTCGCCTTTAAATAGTTCATGCTTCTGCATGTTCTATACTTTTGAAGTTCTCTTGCTACCTAAAGTAACTTCAAACCCAAATGTGTCAAGATATTCTAAGCCTGTCTTTAAAACAGGATCAACAGGGTAAAAGGCTTTGCAGTCCTCTGCAGATACTTGTTTCTTGAGGAACTCTTTATTATATACAATAGGAATTGATTTTCTAAAAAAGCTATTGTAGAAATAAACGGACCCTTCTATACTATCTGATCCGACCTCAACATTAGGGACAAGCATTATCATGCTCCAGTGGTAAACAAAGCTTGGTTTCTCAGAGTTAGAAAGCATATCAAGAAATAACTTTTCAGATACTTTATTTCCAAATATATCTTCTTTGAGTGTTATGATCAATAGGTTAGCTTCTGGGAATGTTTTACTCGTCATAATGATACACATCCTAAAATTTAGATAAAGGGCTTCTACACCCCTTCACGTAACTCGTCAGGCACTGGTTTGCGAATGATAAGTATACCCTAGTTTACTTAAAGTTATTTTAACGAAAATTAGGCTACAATAATTTCATTACAACAAAAGGAGATACTTTGAAAAAGTACATGTTATTAAACACAAATAAAGGAATAAAGAATGCTTTTATTGTGAAAGGATCTAATGGAGAAAATTTACTATTTACTTCAGAAGATGCAAAGACCCACATTACTAAATATACTCACTCAAATTTTATTTTAGTGGAGTGCGAAGATGTCTGATTTCACAAAACTAACTATTCCAAAGAAACTTGGTGCAAAAACAATAGAGTTTGAAGACATTACACCGCCAATTGTTTGTCCTCTAATCTTTGAGAATAAAGAGTGGTCTATGTTCTTGGTTTTTTATAAATCGATAAAAACTGGTGATCTAAACTTTTTAGTTCAAGCTTCTGAGCAAACGGCAGCTCTATTTAAAGAAGGGAAAATAAACTTTCTAGAACTGACACAAAAAAGTAAAGTATCAATGGTTGCAAGAGAATACATGTCTTATGGAGTTCTAGAAATCATTACTGAAAACTATGATATGGCCTCAGATAAAGATACTGCAATGTTTGGATTTAACTTCTACATTGCGTAGGGGATGGTAGGCTAGAATTTATAAGCAAGGCCGCTAAACATAGACCAATCTTCTTTAAGGACTCCAGAATAAGGTCGGGAGTTATATCTGTAAACACCTTCCACCTTAAAAGAAAATTCTTTTACTATTTTAAAACTAAACTGAAGAGTTTGTGTAATACGAAAGTCATTTATATCACCAAAAGCAGGTTGATAATAACCAAGATAGTTTAAGGTTAAATTTTCATTAAATTTTTCTCTAGCAGAAATATATGTGTTGACTCGATAAGTCTTCCGAACCTGATCAGCCTCGGTACGTGTATCAGGTGCAATGTATTCATAAAGTGCTCCTGCGCCAATATAAAAATCTGTAAGTAAAGGGATATGGGTTCTTAAGTTCGCTCCTGCAAGATCTCTGTCTTTTAGATTTTGGAACTGATTAAACTCTCCTTGTACAAATAATTCATAATCTAATGTTTCAACAGGGAAGACATGAACTAGTCTAGCATGCAACAATCCCTTATTTGTATTCTTATCTCCATTAACGACACCATAAGTGTAAGCTCCTAAGAGAAACATTGTCCAATCAGTAGAGTGATATCTAAGATCAGTAGAACCTTGATAACTTTCTTTGTCTGTATTACCTTTTGATATATTGACAGATAAAGCTAACTGGACTTTAGTTCCTTTTTTAGAATCAATGTCAAGTGGGGCTAAACTAACAAACCCGAAAGAAGATGTGGCGAACAAGAGTAGGGATAAAGCTATTTTTTTCAAGAGAAGTCCTTTTGTGTTTAATAAAGGTATTTTACCAATAATTTTATTAAAAACAAATTATAAATAGAAGTAATGTTGATTTTTTTTAGGGGATTAAGTAAGAGAGGTTTAGACTCAACCTTCTTATAAGCAACTTTAGATCGGATTATCCTTAGGTTGCAACACCAAAGGTTCCCGTCATGTCCACTTAAACCATCCGAAGATGCGAGTAAGTATCGCTCGATAACCGCCATTTTATTAATCGCTAGCATTTGCGATGTTACTAACAACCCTTCTACGCTTCGTGTACCACTCAACTTTGCAGGGCTAAGTGTGCTCTTCTACGTAAAATCAAATCAACTTTGCGAGTGTCATTGATCCCAAGATTAGACCGAGGTCTTCAAGGGTTTAGGCATATCTTACAGTTGTCAGCCTTGGCAGACTTTCGCTTTTTACATGAGTACATTTTCACAAATATTCCTAATATTAATTAGCTACCTATTTAAAAGACGTGCTGCCTAGAGGTTCGTCCGATTAAAGACAAAATCCTAAACGCCTTTGTATTCCTAATCTCTCGAAAAAGAATAGTCTAGTTCATGAAAGTCTCTTCCGAGCCAATTCATGAAAAAGGCTGTGAAGCGCATTCCTTTCCGAAGAGAAAGTCACACTGTCTTCACTATGGTAATTGTATTTCGGATTCACCTATTTGGATACTTCTAAAACAAATGTCCCCATTTATTTCAACCAACCCCAAAGGATCAGCTGCGATGAGCGTCGCAGAAGAAAGGCTTATATCGAAATGTTCCAGATGGTTACATCTGAAACCGAAAGTATCTCACACTCTCGTTATTACCAGTGCTTGGAGTAACCATAATAAATTATGGCGGGAGTATCAATAGGATACATTCTCCCTTTACTACAGTTTCCCATAGCTATTAGGCCAAGCCCTGTAATAAACGTTTTAAAAGGCGATGTTCCTAAGCTTTTGCTAGGAGTTTATCACCTTTTTTCGTTTCTTGAACGGTATTATATACACTTAATACTTAAATAAAGCTGAAGAATATAAATTCTTAGTCATCGAATGGCAATCCGTCCTGATCACCTGCAGACTCGTCCACTTTTTTCTTAGCTGGTCGGCCAGCTTTTTTCTTCTCTTCTTTAGCAGGAGCTGCATCTTTAACAGGCTCAGGCTCAGGTGTTTCAGCCGGGGCCTCTGCAGGAGTGTCAACTGGAGTCGTAGTTTCTTCTACAGGAGCTTCTTTTCCAGAAGATTCATTGTCTGCAATAAACTGAAATTGTTTGACCATAGTTTCAATCTGCTCAGCAGAAAGAGGCATACCTTGTTTCTTAAACATAGAAACAGAGTCACGAAGTTCTTGTCTATAAACCTTTACGGCCTCAACAAAATCTTTGGTCAAGTCTGTTGGTTCGATAATAGCAAAAGAAAAGTCTCCGCCTGTTGTATTAAGCACTCCATCTTCGATAGAGTTTACAAAGTGTCCTTGTACAGATAGAGCTTGGAACATCTCGATTAATGAATCACATTTTGTTGATCCAGATTCCCCGAATAGTAAGTATTGTTTCATGGTATTGTCCTTTAGGTTATTTAACTGCCATTATACACCGTCTTTTCTTAAGGAAGGTTTAAATAAGGAGTTAGCTTAAAGTTATATTAGGGATCACCGTTAATATATTGTATTATCATAATAAAAGAACATTTTTGTTAAAATATTAACATACAAAAGGAGATATTATGGGTTTAGATATGAGCTATGCGATAGACATGATTAGTGCAGAAGATGTTGCACTTTTAAAAGGTAAACTTGAAAAGATTGGTGGAGATAATTTAGACATAACTACAGGAGACAACTTTGTATCTGTTTATTATAGATTGAATTGGTCAGGAGTGAGATATGAAAATGAGTTTTTTATCTATCAATGGTTAGCCAACAACATCCCTTCTCAAAAAGCTGAGTCATCTACTGCTTTAACTGTAGATCAACCTATGTTAGTGGTTAATAGAACAAAAGGTGAGGCAAATATAACTGATAAAAATAAGTTTGTAACAGTAAAAGAAGCTTCCCCTACTGACAATTTTGATTTTTATACCCTCGAATATGTTAAAAAATTTGTTAAGGAACATTCGGATGAGATTCCTGTGGTTAGTCCTATAGGATTAATAACAATGGGGAAATGGTACGGTTCTAATGGTGAAAACATCTCATTATATAAGAGGTCGGCATACAAGAAAACATTAAAATTGATTTCTAACAAGAAAGGTAAAAAGGCTTTACAGTATATAGACAGAAAAGAATTGGCTATATATTCTTCAGCTGTTGGGGAAAACGGGGATAAATCTTTTGACTTAATGGAGCTACAAGACGTTTCTAAAAATACATTCAGCATAATTGATTTAGCTTTTGAAAAAAACCCTTCTAATCATATTGCTGTACATTCAAAAGCTATTAAGACAATGATTAATTTTTTTATAGAAGTTGAGCCTAAATATGAGAGAATAGCATTATGCGCATATATGGGGTAAAGACTTTTTTAAGTTAGAATATGCTAAACTGCTACAAATTAAAAAACAAATTGGTAGATACATTCCATTGAATGTAATAACTGATTACAGGAGAAACACATGAAAACAATACAACCTTCTAGTCCGTTCGAGACTGACTTCTATCAACTTACTATGAGTTACGCATTCCTTATGAGTGGCGTTGCATCTGAGACAACTGGTTACGAATCATTCTATAGGCATATTAAAGCCGATGTCGCAGGTGAAAACGACTATGTAATATTTAAGGGCGAAAAAGATGTTCGTCGCTATATGGCGAATGTAAAAGAAGCTTTTGAATCAGATTTTTTCTTCGCAACATTCTGGGACTACATTAGTTCTAAACTAAGAATGCACAACTCAACTGAAACAGTAGATCGTTTCTATGAGATCGCAAAAAAAGAGTTTGCGAAAGTTGGCTCTAATTTTGAATATACAGTTGTCCCAGATGGAACAAAACTTTATCCGAAAGTTCCGGCATTTCAATTTAAAGGTCCGAAACTTATTGGTCAAATGATTGAGACTCCGATCACAAACATTGTTAATGGACAAACAGGATTTGAGACTTATAAAACTTTCTTCCCTGAAGATATTGAGACTATTGAGAATATAGATATGATCATGAACAATTATGAGCCTCCTAAGTTTTATGTTGACATGCTAAAGGCTAAAGCAAAAGAATATCGAGACGCGACAACAAAGATTCTTCTTGACGCATGTTTCAGACGTGCTGCTAATTTTGCAATAGCTAAGAAAGCAAGTACAGTAGCTATTGAAGCAGGTTGGCAAGGGTCTAGTAATACAGCGATCTTTGGACGTATTCCGATGAAGATGATTTCTGGAACAATGGCACATGCTTTTGTTATGGCGTTTAAAGATGAGGTCGATGCATTTAAAGCGTGGGATGCTATTTTCCCAAAAAGTACAATTCTTATCGATACGTATGACACTATCGCTGCTACATATAAGCTTATAGACAACAACATAAAGCCTGCGGCCGTTAGAATTGATAGTGATCCTATTGAAGAACTTACTATTAAAGTAAGAGCGATACTTGACAGAGCAGGATGGACAGATGTAAAGATTTTCCTTTCAGGAGACATTACACCTGAGAAGCTTATTAGATGGGAAAAAGAAAAACTTCCTTTTGATATGTGTATGGCAGGCACGAAGTTTGTGAATATTGGAGATCTTGCCCATGTTAATACAGGGTTTGTTTACAAAGTTGTAGAGTCCCACACCGAAGATGGTATATTTTATCCAGAAAAGAAAGCAACAGGTAAACATAATTATCCAGGTCTTAAAACAGTGACTGTCAACAATGACACGGTTGTAATGACTGTAAATGAAAATTCATTTGGTTATTCTGATCTAGATAAAATTGGGGATAACTTCTCTGTAAGATTTGTTCCAGCAGCATAAGCTGCAGCAAGACCTGTTCAGAAATTCATGTGGTATAATTTTAAAAAGAGATTACTACATGAAAAATAAAAGTATAAAAAAAGACCGACGTGATTTTATAAAAAAAGTCGCATACTCTGCACCAACACTAATATCACTTGGGGCACTAATAAGACCCAAGAAGGCTAATGCGTTTACTACCCCTCCAAGTGGACCAAACTGGGACTAAGAGCTTTCAACCTTTCCACATCTTTCAAAGTCACGCTCACGCTTGTGCCCACTAGCTATCCTGATCTCCTTGTGAGAATAAGAGCAAGGGTACTTTCCCTTGCTTTCATCTTTATGCTTACAAGACGAACACTCTGCATATAATCCTTTTCTAGTAGGAGTCATACTATTTACCTTTCTTTACGATGCTCTTAATTTCTGAAAACAACTCTTTTGGTTTAACAGTTAAGTCTGTAACATCTACAACAACAGGATCTTTATTCTCCACACGCAACCCATTCTTTACGTCCTCAACATTCAAGTCCTTCTTTGACTCATTTAGCTCGTTTTGAAAATCAAGAATATTAGAGTTCTTTACTGAATTAGCTAGATCAATAATATAAGTGTCACCTTTCCCAGAAGACATAGGTCTCCCAATTTGCTGAAAGAAGATAATTTTAGACGCTGTATCTCTTAAAAGAATAGCTAGGTTTAGTTCAGGTAAATGTAACCCCTCATTAAACTTATCAACGGTATGAAGGATATTCGCACCGTGAGAGTTATCCTTGATATAAGAATCTAACTTTACAGATTGTTTCTTGCCTGAGATCTTAGAGTGAATAGAGTACGACCGAATATCATCGATATCATAAACATCTGAATCAATAAATGATTTATGAACATATTTTCTAAGTCTATCAAGTTCTGAAATGTTGCTATAAAAAGCGATTGTTTTCTTAACAGTATTCGGGATATATGTCTTAATGATAGAGCCTAGACTTCCAACAGTATTTTCCCAAGAAGCAAGATCATCTAAATCTTTCATAAGCTTGTTTTTCTGTGTAGAAGACAATGACGACGAATCAACAAGATCTCTATGCTTGTCCATATCTTCAGAGATAGAATAAAGACCTTGGATAAACTTTGGTGCGATTAAATACCCTCTGTTAATAGCGTCAAACAAAGACATATCTCTTGCCATATTGTTATCAAAAAACTCTCGGACATTAACACCGTCTTCTCTCTTTGGTGTAGCACTAAATCCTACAACTTTTGAGTTAGGATGCAATTCTAATACTCTGATAACATTTTCTTTCCAACAGTCCGCTTCAATTCTATGAAACTCGTCAAAAAGAATCAGGTCATACTGCTCTTTATCTTCAGTAGAGTCCAAGCCGATATATGTAGAATAGTCAATATTGTCTGAGACTTCAACTTTAGAATGTCTAGACATTTGATCATTAAGCTCTGTACGAGGAGATACAACAAGAACACGCTTATTGTTACGAACATACTCTAAAGAGAGAGCGATCATTAAACGCATCTTTCCTGTACCTGTTGGTTGAACAACACAAGCTTTGTCTTTTTTGTTAAGGATAGAGAGGATGTTAAAGTATGTGTCTAAGTTAAATTTATAGAGATCAAACATTGTCTCAGGTAATACTTTTGACATTGGTAAAAGTAAGATTTGCTCAAGGTATTCAATAGATAAAAGAGAAATGGTACTTTCTGTTAAATCAAAGACTGCTTCAGTATCAAACCCTTTGAATGAAAATACTTTAAGTTGGTCAGGTCCAAACACTAGATCCTTAGTGTCATCGAGAATAGAAGATAGATCATCTCCTGAAAGCTCTTGAAATTTAACTACAACAGATGTATCACCTAAAGTAAACCCAATATGAGAATCATCTCTATTGTGCAAAGTTTTAAAGCCTCTCAACTTATGCATAGTTGATAAATAAAAGCCTAACGCCTCATCTCGATCTTTTTCAGACCCGAAATATTCTAGATCATTCTCAAAATAAGAGACAACTATTTTTAGATCTGTTTCTTCAACTAATCTTGATAATTCTGACATAACTTTCATTTTCATAATCTATCCTTTAAGTATATAGATTATACCGAAGACAAGCTAAAAGTTTATTGAATAATTATAGGTGAAATTATCTTTAATATATGACCGCTTAAGATATAATTTATCTTATCTATGCTAGAATACTCTTAATCAAAAAATAAAAGAATACTTCTATTGAAGTGTAGATTTATTTACAGGAGAAAAATTATGAATAAACAACCTCGAGTAGCTTTTTCAGCTGAACGAAATCAACCATTTACAAATGGACACTTTTATCTAAACTCAGAGATGCTAAGAGACAATGACGTGATCATTGTAGGCATCGGTTCAACACAGATTCAAGGAACTTCAAGAAACCCATTCTCACCAGAACAACGAAAAGAAATGTACTTTAAAGTTTTTGGTAAAACTAAAAAGATAAAATTTGTTTATCTTCGAGATATTGGAGCTGTATATCCTGGAGAATGGCAAGACTATTGTCTTAAAAGAATCAAAGATTCAAGTTATCCTACTCCAACACATTACTACTGTGGATCAAAAACAGATGGATATTGGTTTGAAGGTGCAGAAAACCTAAATGGTGATCCTATTGAACTTGTTACTTTGAAAAGATACGACACACCTTTCATGCCAGGTACAAATATCAGAGCGTCAATTACAAATGATTCGGATGAGTGGGAAGAACATGTTCCTAAATGTCTGATTGAATACATTAAAGATAATTATCCAAAAGATCTTATGATTCAAGCTCACAGAGATCATTGATCATGTGGGAATTTTATAGACGCGTTCTAAAATTACTCTATCCTGACATAGTTCTAATAGGGGATCGTGTTACAGTCAACAGTGGCAAAAAGGATGGGAAAGATTTTCTAGTAGTAGACATCTCAGTTATAAAGGGTGTCAAGAGTGCTAGGATAGAATTTTCAAAAGGGTATATGGAGTGGGTAAACTATAATTTAGTAAGCCTAGTAAAAGAAAAGTAAAAAGTGACCAAAACGTGATTTGTCCTAAAAAGCTGCGAAATTCAAGTAGTACAATAGATCTGTTCAATTGAATAGAATAATATGTACAAGGAGAACTAATATGTATAAGAATATACTTGTAGTCGTAGACTACCAAAGAGACTTCGTAAGTCCAGAAGGTGCACTTTATGTACCTGAAGCAGAAACAGTTGCCGCAAGGATTCAACAAGAGATAGACAATCCTAAGTACGATGCGATTGTATATACAATGGATACACATATCAAAGAAGACTATGCTAGTTCAAAAGAAGTCAAGATCTTTCCTCTTCACTGTGAGTTCAACACAAAAGGGTGGGAATTCTTTATAATCAGACCAAGAAGCAGAGAGGTTAGAATAACTGTAGAAGAAGGTGTTCTTGAAACGCCAAGAGATTTTTCTGTGGAGAATGAATTTGTCTTTATGAAAGATGAGTTTAGTGTTTGGGAAGGAAATTCTCAATACGAAACATGGATCAGAGATAATGTTGAAAAAGAGGCTTCTGTAACGGTTGTCGGTGTTGCCACAAATTATTGTGTGTTTCAGAATGCAATGGGATATGAAAAGCTTGGAATCTCAAGCGTTTCTGTCATTGGCGATGCAGTAAGAGGTATTCCAGATGATACCTACGAAGCAAAAGTTATTGAGATGAAAGATCAAAATGTTCGCTTCCGCTAATTATTCAATCATAACGGACTTTGGTTGTCCGTTTATGTGTGCGTTCTGTATCACAAACTCTCAAAACTCAAAAAAGAAGTTTACTTTTAATGAAGAAGTATTCTCTGATATATCAGAGAGTCTCTCTAAGGGGTCTTACAGGCGCATCTCAGTGTCAGGAGGAGGTGAGCCTCTCTTTGTACACAACAATGAGATTCAGGCATTCTATGACAGGCTATTTAAGTTTGGAAAAGAAAAAAACATACCGATACATGTTCATACAAATATCGTTGCTCCAAACGCTTTAGCTAGGAAGTTTGATAAGGTGACTATTTCAATCAACGAAGAGAACTTTCTTAAAAAGTATTTTCTATGGGAGGATGTCAAAGATAAAAGATTTGTGCATGTTTCAGATGGGTCAGATGTTACGCTGATCAAAGAGATGATCTTTAATCTAGATAAAGATTCTCAGCTAACTATAAAGCAAATGGATGGGGTTGACGCTTCATGCTTTGTAGATGTAATAAAAGAGTGCACTCTGGATCAAAGGGTTATGTTCCTCGCTGAAGGTGATTATAACCTGTACTATGTACTAAATGAAAGAAAAGAATTTCATAAATTCAAGGATATAAGCTTTTAATGTTCTTCTAAGTTTTATTAGCATATAATTGATTATCAATAGTTGGGAAACTAGATAAAAATCCCAACTGGGATTTGATAGTGTCTCTCCTAAAAAAAGGATATACCGTGAAGAAAAAGTTAATAAACATCGATTTCGATGGCCCTCTCTATGACTTACAGTCAGTTCAAAATGAATTTTTACTACAAGAAACAGGTGTTCTAGTTAAACCAGAAGATGTCCAAACATGGGATTATTATATAGATAATCATCCAAGGATATTTGAAGTATGGTCTAATTTTGAACATTACTCAAAAGGGTCTCTAATCCAAGGTGCAAGAAAGTTTTTTGACGATCTTATGAAGATACCTGGAATTACAATTGACGATGTTTGTATTCTAACTCATACCAGAGGGGATATGGATGATAAAAAGGATGAGCTAATTAGAAGATTACTACCAGATCATAAAGTTGACATCTATCATGTTCATGCAAAAGACAAGCAAGATATAGTGGGGACTAATTTTATCGTGGATGACTACGATGACACTATTAAAAGATGCTCTGAAAATGGGGCAACGTGCTCATTGTTCGACGGTAATATATATCACTATTCAGAGAAGGGTATTGAAAACAGCTTAAACAATGTTACAAGAGCAATGTCTCATGACGATGTTATTCACTCTATTGAAGGGTTTTTAAAAGCTAAAGGTATTAAGTAACTCCATTATAAAAAACAAAATTTAGCTATACTCTGTAAAAATATTATGAGGGTATCTGCTATGTTTAGCTTTAAAAAATCAAATCCAACTCCAAGCTTGAAAGAACTGTTAAATTTTAAAGAAGTTGACAAGATTTCATCCGTTAAATTTTCAAGTATGCCTCTTCTATCTGATAATAAACGACATTCTTTTATTATTCTTCAAATAAAAGAACGGGCAAATATAGACGATCAAATGGATGAGCAGCGTATTTTTTACAGAAAGTTAAAAAAAGAGATTGAAGGTAAAAAACATTTATCTACTTCCGTATCCCTCCAAACATTAAGAAAAGTAATCTATCCAAGATTTGAGAACTTTGAATCCGATCGTATAGAGATTCCTATCCATGAAGCATTATCAAAAGAGTTTCAAAAATCAATAAGTGATTGTCGAACTAATTTTTTCACATATAAATCATTTATAGTTATTAGATTCTCAAAGTTAACAAAAAAAGCAACATATGAGTTTGCCGAGATAATTAAGCTTTTATCAGACAGTAATTTACTTCAAGTTGATCAGAATGAAATAAGCAAGTTCTTTGACAATGACTATATTGAGATGGATCCTTTTCACAATATTATTGCAAGTGAAGGAGAGTCACACTATCAAATTCTTATAGATTCTATGTACAACGTTTTTACGGATTCCAAGGCAGAAAAGTTCAAAGATGATTTGATTGCAGCTTTTGGAAATAATTTCATTACATATAACGGCGTTGTTCCAACAGTATCAGAGAACGGGGTGTGTTCTTTTCTCGATATAGATGACTCTTTTTCTATTATTGGGATAGCAGGAAGTGGAAAGACAACGCAAATGTCAAGTATTGTAAAAAGTTATCTAGATAAAGGCACTAGAACTTACATTATAGACAATTCTGAATCGTATGAACATTTTTCTAAATTCTTCAATTCAAAAAGATTTGATTTAAATAAAGACTTATCTATAAATATTCTTTCGCTAGTTTCAGAAGACAATGACAACAACGAGATTATAGATGCTTATATCGATGTTATTAATGCTTTAGTTGGAGGGATGCAACGGGCTGAAAGAAATCAAGTTAAAGAGGTCGTTAAACATGTTGTGTTTTCAAAGAAGAACAAAGGCACATTAAAAGATGTCGTTAAAGAGATGGGTAAAAACAATAAGCTTTACTCGTTAATGGGGAAGTTAAAGCCTTATATAGAGGAGTCTTCAGAATATTATAATGTTCTTAATTCACCATGTGAAATAAGCTTTGGAATGGAAGATCTTTTTGTATTAGATTGTTCTGAGTTATATAAAGATACAAAACTGAGAGAGGCTATCCTCATATCTACAATATTGATAATAAAAGAGATCGAAAAGAAAAAGAGTGGATCATTCTTACTAATTTTGGAAGGCGTGGATGAATATTTAAGAACCGACACGACTTCATTTATAAAAGATGTAAACAACAACTTTAAAAGTTTACACGGTAAATTAGGGGTTTCATTGGACTATTCTTTTCATAAAGAAAATTTAGATGCACTTCCATTATCTTCAATTATCATCTATCAAAGAGCCGGGAACTTTTTATCTCAGGGAATTTTAAACAATTCCATTCATCTAAACCTAGAGGTGAAAGAGTTTTTGCTTGCGCATGAAACAGAAAATTTTAATTCCTACAAAATGATCATGACAAAAGACAACAAAGTATTATTTAAGGGTCGGCCTATTTTTGGATATGATCCGGGACTATTAACTGGTTCATATAGAGTAAAAAAAGAGATTGATTTGAAAATCAGATCAGGGTTATCAGAGGAAGAATCTTTAAAGAAAGTTATTAAAGAAAATTCTTTAGGTTAGTGTAATATCTTCTATGTTATCCTTTTGAAAAGGTTGAACTATGGAAAAGTTTTATAAAGTTAGAAATAAGCAAACAGGGCTCTTTTTCAATAAAGACTCATACAAAGAGAGTGAAAAGGGATCAACATTCAAGATCTTATCTGCAGCAGAAAGATTAAAGGGATATATATCGGACTATCCTAATGTTAATGCGAACCATGATACTCTTGAAATCGTTGTTTTTGGACTAGTTGAGATTTCTGTGGTAGGAGACTGATATGGCTTCTTTTTTATACCAGTCTAGATTCCCATTAGGTTCAATACCTTTCGATGCTCCTACACCTCTTAAAACTCTCTACATAGACATTATTAGATCTATGGACATCTCAACAACTGAAAGAAATGTGGATAAGGAAGATTGGATTGAATCTGTGATTCCATTAATTGAACTTTATAAGCAAAAAGATGTGCACACAATTTTAGTGCTAGATATTTCTAACAATAACTTCAAACAGTTCTTGTCAAAGGAAAAAGAATATTCAAAAGAGTTTATCTCCGTTGGTCTGTATCTTAAAAAGAATTTTACTAAAGAAATAAAAGTTGACGGATTGACGATATCTGTTGTTTTCCCGAGAGAGCCTGATTATGTTGAGTATGAAGGGTATATGTATCCTATGCTTCAATCATTTAAGGAAAACTCAAATAGAGTAATTTATGGTCTTTTTTCTACATACGATGAAGAAGGAGTATCCTATGCTAAAAAGAAAATGGATGATCTAACAAAAGCAGGGTATAAGAATGAATACTCTGAGCATACTAAGATAATTTCAGAAGAAAAAGCTAAAGAGGCAAGAGCTTTCAGTGCAGCAAAGAACTATTATGAGCTTGGTTTAAAATGTAAAGAAAATTCAATAGAAGACAAGCTTTCTGAATTGTCTTATGCTCAAGATGAAGATATTAAGGACTATTTTATTAAAACTGTCAAGAAAAATTGGGCGCTAAAGATCTCTATTAAAAAGAACTCAAGTAGATCAGACGTGTACAATGAGTTTGTAAACATTTTTGAGTACGCATGGTGTGAAACCTTAAGAAATAGTATCGACACAATCTTATTGCAAGACTATGCTGATATAACTTACGAATATAGATTTATAGTCTTAAACAGTGTTCTTGTTTGTGGGGCTGGGTGCATAGAAGAATTTACACCCGTAGACAATATTGGTGGTAAATTTGATACACAACTGAAAGAGTATAGATACGATAAACAAATACTTGTAGATGTTGAGAAAGTAGAAGAACTAAAATCTTTTGCAGAGACTATAGTTGAAAAGATTACTCTTGAAGATGACTTTTTCCAAAACTATAGCTTAGACATTGGGATTATAAATGGAAGACCTGGGATTATTGAAATAAATCCTTACGCAAATGTGGGGATGTATGCCCTAGATTATTCAAATGTTTTAAGACATTTAACAAAGGGAGAATAAATGGGAAATTATACAAACTGTCCAAAGTGTAATGGGTTAGATATTTCACAAGAAGATTGTGGATATTCAAGTTTCAATGTTGGGACGATACGCTGCGTGTGTGGATTTGAGTTGAAGACAACGTGTAGCTGCTATCCTCAAGATGAGTTAATCTCATACTGGAATAAAACAGTTGCGGTCTTAAATGAGATTGCACAGCTTGATCAAAAGAAGATGATAGAGCTTGCACAAGCGTTGTATTTAGAGGATGTAGTTATAGGGAACTCCACCTTAATGAATATAGTGGGACCGGCACCAAAGACTCTATGTAAGAGCTGCGCAGGGCATGGGACTATTGTAATTAAGCAAGGATTCCACAACCCACCACCAGAGACTTGTGAAAGCTGTAAAGGAACAGGGTATATCTAAGTAGAAGACTCACCCAATTCTTACTCTTCAAGATCAGCTTTTCTTGAGGTAAGCACTTGATTCTCTAGAAAGTCTGTATCTCCTAAATCATTATCTGACAAATCAGTTATATCAAGGGCTTCGTTATCTGCATCTTCAATAGTGTCTGCCTCGATAATCAAGTATGTAGCAACTTCAATTAAGAATTTCATGGTAGATCCTTTTCTTTTTTATGACATATTATACTTACAAAGGGCTGACTAAGTCCACGGACTATAGTCCTCAATTTTAAATAAAAGAGTTATTTTTTATCAGAAAACATACATACAACAATATCAATCCAAATTTTAAAGGAGTTATTATGGCTAGTTTCAATAAACAACCATATTGGTATATAGAAGGAAGTCGTGTTTTTGAAGGCCCATGGTCAATGTCTCGCGATTTTGCTATTAAGAAGTTCGGGCGTGTTTTTGATTCATATTCTTCAGCTAACAATTATCACTTAGCAGGAATTATGGCGGGTTAATTAACCTCAACAATATATTTTATAATAAAGGAAAAAAGATGGAAATCTTAAACAAAATAAATGATCAAGGTGACAATCTTGCAATCGAAGTTAAATACAACAAAGGCGGTGTAAATTATTTCACTTATAAAACAGAAGAACGTGGTCTATACTTACATCTTTCACCAGTGAACATTAAATCATCTGGAGGAGGCATGCAAGTTCGAACGTCTCGCTTAATGGGTGGATTACAAACATCTGGTGCAAAACAGTTTCTAAAGCCTCTTGGTAGAAAATCTAAAAAGCAAGAAACTTTTGTAGAAAATGTTGTTCTTGATTTTAACAATCGACTTTTTGAAGCTTGGAAAAACAATGATCGCGCAACACTTGTTTCTCTTGTCGATGAGATTATTGATATCGTAAACTGAACATAAGTAAGAAGATCTTTCTTCTTACTATAAAGCTATAAAGCTTTTCTACTATCTTATTAATTGAGGTCGGCCACAGTAATATCTTTAGACTTCATATAATCCGCTATATCTTTTCTGTTAAACTTGCTCCCAACATATTTTTTATCGATACTCTTAAACTCATCTCCATAATATCTTTTATTTACCATAGAAAGAGCAAAATTGTTTGTGGTATTTTTACTATACATCCATTTTATAGACTTAACGAAGTCAATGTTGTCAGATCGATCTTCAGAGTCTTTCAGCGAATCCATTTCTGAATCTATATCTTGGATGAAAGAGTGATCAAATCTATCATTTAACGGTTGAATAACATAATTACCTAATCCATAAAGAATTCCATATGTTGCTATTGCAGCAAAAAAAACACCGGGACTTATTGTGTCAGGGTTAATGCTCATATCCATTTGATTAATTTTAACTTGATCCTCGTCAGTCTCTCCCCGAGAAAAAAGTGTGGCCAGGATAATAAAAACTCCTCCCATAATCCACAACGTGTATGGAAGATAAAATCCTGTAAGGTTAAATACATAAATTGGCTCTAACGAATGACTAGATACAAAATCATTTACGAATTGTTCTATTTTTGACATGCTCAGAATCAACTATGATAGATTGTAAGTAAAACTTACTTTTTTAGCAGAGACAGATAGCGCCTCTCTAAACCGAGCTTCTATCTCAGCCATATTGAATTCTCCTGAGCTATTTTGATAGGTTTTCCCATTCATTGAAACAGTTTGAATAGGTGCAGAAAAAGAAACATCTGAAGAAATATAAAACTTAAGAATAAGGTTCTTAGAATGTGTTACAAACATTCCTGAGATTACAAACTGAGATAGAATGTCTTCTATCTTTTCATTAAACTGTTCAATCGTTTCGATACCAGGGAGGCCAACGGTTGCAACATCTGTGCTTTCAGGGAAATAACCTCCTTTAACAGAAAATTGTAGGTCACAGTTACATTGAATTGTTTTTATAGACATAATATACCCTTTAATTTAATTGTATAAAGTATATGAGAAATCAACTGAAAGATAACTGAAAGAAGAGTAATTTAGAGGTGTTGTATAAGTAGAAACAGAGAATGAAAAATCATCCTTTGTTTATTTGATCAAAACGGAGCAGAAAAAATTCTGTCCGAAATCAACTTTGTCTAGAAGTTATATGTATAAGCTAGAGCTAAAGAATTTTGATCGTTTGTTGCTTCAAGATCTCCAGAAGCAAACGGAATATCTTCAGATTGTGAACCTGTTCCATAAACGTATGCAAGATCGAGAGAGTTGTTGTCGTTAATGTTCCACGTACCACCAATTGTATAGTGCATAGTTGTAACAGCAGGGAAGTAAGCCATTGAAGTACCTAAACCATTTGCAGTGTCACCTCTACCTAAAGGAGTATCACCATAGTTAAGACCAAGTCTTCCTTCCCAAGATTTTGCTGAGTACTGATAACCTCCAGCGAACACATCTTGATTTTCCCAATCGAAATCTTCAAAACCTGTTGCTGAACCATAACCAAGGTGCTTGTAATCAAAAGCGATTGTATGAGCACTAATTGTGTAGCTGATACCAACGCCAATTTCTGACGGAGTCGCCAACTTGTTGTTGTTTCTGTTAGTACCAGAAATAAGAACGTCATCTCCAAAGTCAAGATCAACTGAAGATTTATAAACAGCAGCGAATGTTACAGATGAACCTTCATTAATAGAAAGTTCATAGTCTGCACCAAGTTCAAAACCTAATCCAGTAGCTGTAGAAGATTGCTGAGAATCTGTACCATCTGTTCCAAAGTAACCAGGTAGACTAAGCTTTCCTGATTTAGCCAAAGGTGTAAAACCAATACTAAATCCAGAAACCTTATACGCCATAGGAACAGCGAAAGTAGCAATTGCTAACTCAGATTTAACATCTTTAATGTTATCTTCATCGCCATAATCAACACCCATTCCACCACTGCCGTAAATCGCTCCACCTAAGTAGAAAGAATCGTTAAATGCATAAACACCTGAAACTGAAGGGATGACTGACATAGGATACTTACTGTTGTAAGTGTTCGAATTATCAGCAACAGAAACGTCAGCGTTAAACAGCGTTGCTCCAACGTTGATAAATGCTGTATCAGTCCGCGTGATCATAGAAGGGTTAGAATAAGCATTCTCACCTTTTAGATTAGTTGCAATACCTACACCACCCATTGAACGAGCCTTTGCTCCTACACCAATTTGATTAATACCATTTGTTGCGAAAGCAGACGTTGTCCCTAGTGCTAGTGCAGCGATAACTGCTAATTTAATTGTTTTTTTCATATGTTATTCTCCTCAGAATTTTTAGTTTAAAACGATCTTACGAACGTTTTATTGAGTCTATTGTAGCTGATTTTTTAAAAAAAAAACTTAAACTTTGAATATATAAAACTTTGGGAGAAGAATTGTAACACCTGTTTTAGGTGTTTTAAGGAGAGGTTACTTAGATAAAACCTTTTGAAGCTCTGTTTGAATAGTCATACTATTGTCGTTAAATTCTTTGGAAAATGATTCCTCTTTAGATTTCATTATTACATCGAGAGTATTTGTAATACTAAGTGTTTTATAGATATAGTAATACTTGTCTGGTGTAATTTGAGAAGAAAGAAGAGACAGAGCATCGGCCTTAGAGAGATCAGCGTTAATTTTATGAAAATCTTTTGAGAAAGAGTCTTTCATTTCATCGCTAAAAGGAATTACTTTTGAGACTGAGGATTCTTTAGGTGTTATGCTTTTTGAAGATTCCTTCCCGGAGTCACTGCAGCCTCCAAACATAAGGATACTTGTCAAAATGCTAGCTGTTAATATTTTATTCATGGAAAACCTCACTGATCTTTGTTTTAAAGAAGTATACCTTCTTTTACGGATAAAGTTACTTAAGTTATTTTTTAGATAAGGTAAGCTATAATTACTTACAATTTTATGTAAACGAATAAGATAATTCCATTGAATTATGCAATTTGTAGTAGGAGAAATATATGAAGAGCTTACTTTAACCAACCACCATTTATACTAAACTTAATAGGCCATTAGATTAAATTCTAAAAGCAGGTTCTATATCTGCATGAAGAGACTATTATTCCATTGAATATATAGACACTTGAAAAGGAGAAACACATGAATACATTTTCAACAGATGAAAAAGAAACACTTTTTAGCCAATTCATAGTAAAGGCTAGTGAAGTAATGACACCCTCACAAAATACAGTAACAGATTCTCTTGATATAATTGATCGAGATCTTTACGACTATACTAAAGCTGCAGGACTTGAGAGTCTTTGCCTAGGCATCTCTGGGGGACTAGATTCAGCGGTAGTAGCGGCTATTGCCTCTAAAGTAACAAAAAGACTAGGGATTAAACTTATAGGGGTTTCTATCCCTCTTAGTTCGTCAGACAAACACAGGGAGCAAGCTGCATGGGTTGGAGAAACTTATTGTGACGCATTCTCAGAGATTAATGCTTGGGAAGAGATAATCCCTGAAGCAGAAACAACTCCACACGAGATGGTTGACTCTGTAATCAATTCAACAGATAGAGTTCTTAAAATGGCGGGATTTGAACCGAATGACTTTGATCGAGCTATTCAACAAGCGAACATTAAAAGTAGACTTAGAATGATTACTCTTTATGCTATTGCTAAAAATGCAAAAGGAATGGTTCTAGGGACAGGAAACTGGAGCGAAGACCATGCAATTTTCTTTTATACAATTGGTGGAGATGGTCAAGTCGATTACTCTCCGATAAAAGGAATAGGTAAAGGCTTTGAGATGCCTGTGTTTGCAAAAGAGCTAGGGATTAGAGATGATATCATTGATCAAAAACCGAGTGACGGTCTAAAAGCTTCTGAGGCGGATACAGATGAAGCTCAGATAGGTGGGACCTATGAAGAAGTCGATGCAGTAATCAATGCTTACCTAGGAAACTTTGGAAAAGAGCTTACTTACTACTTCAGCATGATTGAAGATCTTGAAAAAGTTCAAAAGATCATTGGAAGACATAAGGCCAACAAATTCAAAGAGAATGGTGAAGTCTCAATAGAGAGGGGAGAGAACGGGCTACCAGAAGTCTTTATGGAATAAAGATGAGTTATTATCTTTAATAAAAGGTGTCATTTTACAGTCTTAACTCCCAGACTAAGGGTTTATTAACTGAAAAATGATAACCTATTATCTATAAAAACATAGGAGAAGACAACATATGACAATGCAAGAACAATTTATTAAAAGCAAAGCAAAACTGCACAATTCCTTCCTCGAACAAGTTCTAAATGATCTTGAATATCAAAAAACAGACTCAAATAAGACAATCGTCCAAGATATCCTCTCTGTAGCAAGAAATGATATTAATTACGTATGGACAAAGATGGATACTTTGATAAAATCTATTAAACACGTAAAAGGGTATGTAGGACTATCTAGTAATAGAAAGGCTATAAAGATAGGTTATTCTAAAAAAGATGTGTCAGAGGTTATTGCAGATGAATTTCACGACATAGTTAGATCATGGAGTAAGAAGTATAAAATAGAACTGAACTATGCATATGAAAATGAAACTTTTTATATAGATTAAAACTTTTAGTTATAATTTTAAAAAAGGAGGTTTATATGAAAGGAGTACTATTAAGTCTAGTGTTGACAACTTTAGCATTTGGACAAATATTTTCGGGGACAACCCCAGATGGATCTTTTGTTGCAGAAAAAACTCAAATTGTAGTAAAAGTGAATGTTTTAAATTCTGGATATATGCAAATAACAAAGGCACCAACTAACTGTGGAACAGTATTCGTTCTAGATGATTCGGGGAAGCTTGTAGGAGATTTGAACATGAATCAGTTTACAAAAAACATAAAAATATCGAAAGGATCTATAAAAATTCAAGTGGTACCGACAAAAGGCGCTTGCACAATAAGTTATTTAGTTCCTGAGTAACTAAAAAGCTCGAAAGCTAGAAAAACCTACCCGGAAGGGTAAGTAGTTAAAAAAATGTTAAAAGACTAATGTACCGTCTAAGTTAACACTTTTGATAGAGGCAGTACCAAGATAACTCTCATTTTTGTAAGAGATATGATCTTGATAAACGTCACCAACAAGAAGATAATCAGAAATTCGATCATTAATACCAAACTCGCCTTGAATCTCCATAAATCCATGATCAATAGATCCGTGAATTGAAACAACATACTCTGTACTTTCGTCAAAGTTAAATTGTTTAATGTCAAGATCTACAATAGTAGAATCTTCTGAAAAAGAAAGAGTTTGATAACCTTCTATGCTGTTTCCTTGATCAATACAATTAGTATAGCTAACATGTAAGTTCATTACATGGTTTTGATATACTTCATCGATTGTATAAGAACCTTCGTCTGAACAAAGATACGTACTAGAATTTCTAGTAGTGTCATTTGAATCAAGGAAGCCATGATAAGGATCATTGACAAGAGCCAAGATATTATCGGATATTACGACTTCATTAAATGTTGTTAAGTAGTCGTTTTTGAAAGCAATAGCCTCAGCTGCATTATCAAGAGTTGAATATCGAGAACCAGATGTAGTAGAACCACAACCAGAAAAAACCATAGCAACAAGGATGAAAAGTACCGCTTTAATAAATGTGTTCATGAGAAACCTTTGGACGGAGAATGATCTCAATTGAGTCGTATCAAACGTCATAAAACATGAATACAGTTATATAAACTTAATTATAAAAAAAACAACTAAAAGTGTAAAAGAGCCGAAGCTCTTAAGTCTTTATTCAAGAATCTTATGAAATTGTTCAGAAACATCTTTCTGAGCAGCTTCTAAGACTTCGTTGAGCTCATTATAAGCTTTTGATACGATTTGACTCATAAGAATAATGCTGACTCCTTTAACCCAAGTTTCTTGCTCAAAGATACGTTCTAAAACAGGTGTACCAGATTGAGTAACTGAAAACCGAGGGATAGGACCTGATTGAGACATAGCCATACTTAAAGAAAATTTAAAATTTTCAGTATTAATTGACGCGCCAAGATTTTCGTGTTCCGCGATATCTAGCTCTATAAGCTGCTTAAAGATTTGTTCGATTTCATAACCGACAGTGTTAGTTGAGGACATAAAGTCTCCTTTGTGAATTGAATTGATCTAGTTATATAAGCAATTCACTTAAAAATACCTTGTTTAGCAGATATAGTTAAGTTATAATCAACAAAATACAAAAGGAATCACTATGAAGAATAGAAGAATTGCAAAGTTTATAAAAGAGTTTTTATGGATATTGAAATCAGCCTTTATGAGTTTTTTTATCTTACCACCGGCATTCATCCTGTTAACTCTCCTTTACACAACAAGCTTTAACTTAAGTGAGATAGGGCAAATATTTCTAGAGTCAAACCAAGATGCCTTGAAGTCAAACTGGATCATGCTTGGGGCAGCATTCTATTTTATTCTAGTTATGTTTAGAATAGCTTCTTCTGCCTTCAGACCTCTTGACAACATAGAGTATTTTCAAGAGTCAATAGCACAACAAAAGGGAAGTGAAAGAAAAGATTACATTTCTCATGGGGTGACGATAGAGGGAAACAAAAACTATTTTAAGGGATTGATCTCTAGAGAAGAGGCCAACACCTTTATGGATGTTTTAAGACGTGACTAAAACGTAATTAGGATAACTATTTTGAAAAGTGTTAAAGCTTTTCTTTCTCAGATTGTTGTTTGAGAATCTTTTGTCAAATGTTACATCTTCAGTAATCCAAGCCGGTAAAACAAATTCTTCATTTTCTGACTGAAGCTCAATCTCAGCTAAAACTAATCCAAAGTTTTCACCCTTAAAGAAATCAACTTCCCAAAGATGCCCTTCATGTTCAATTTCAAAGCGTTCTTTTTTTACAAGAGGTCCGTCGCAAAGACCTGAAAGCATTTCAATTGCGTCACTTTTTGGGACTTCATATTCATATTCATCTCTAGTAAAGTTGTTTGTGGGACCTTTAAGAGTTAAAAATCCTTTGTCATTACAAAGACGAACTCTGACAGTGGAAGCGTTTCGAGTTGAAACATACCCCTGAATAATTTCAAGAGGTTTTGGTAATACATTGGGAAGCTTGCTGTGATCAACAAGATATTTACGTTCTATTTCTTTAGGCATTATAGGCCTCCTGTTTTTAATGTGTAACATAATAACCTAAATCTTTTAAAGAATGCTTAAGGTGAGAACAGATATTATTGCGTTAAAGGATCATTAATGATAAAAATAAGCATACCTCTAGGTGTTATTTCTGGGACAGTCACAACAATGTTCTTAAACTTTGGATGGATATCTCTTTTTCTGGGCTCTATTCTAATAGTAGCTTCTCTCGTTGCTATTTTTAAAATGTTAGAAGCAGAAGAGTCTGGCCCAACCTCGAAGATAAAAGAAGGGTTAGCTAAATTTGACAACTTGGTGGCAAATTATGAAAAAGATGGATGGGGGAGGATTAAGTATTTCCTAAAAAAAGGGATAGGTAAGTTCTTAAAGAAAGATTCTGTTAATTTTGATTTTCTAGAAGCACACATAAACAATAAAGAATCAATATCAAGTATGAAAATTTTTCGAAAATTTTTAGCAATTCTAATGAATAGTGAAAACTGGAAAGACTCTTCACAAAAAGAAAAAGAGGATTTTGTAGAAGATTTTATTAGAGAATTAAAATATGCTCAGGAAGAAGACATCCCCTCATACAAGATTCAATTAGAAAAAGATGCAGAAGATATATTGAAAGGGTACTCTGTTGGGAAAAGTTGTTCACTATCAATATTCTTCGCAATTATTACATTCTCAACAATGTTGTTCTTTACTATACATTTTTTCACGATGGGGCTAGATGAGGTTAGAGGAAAGGAGACGGCAGTCTTTAATAAAGTCGTAAACATGTACATATCAGAGAAGTCTGATAAAATCATATCATTCGAATCAAGCTCAATAACCGCTGCCGCAGGATTCTGTAAAATGAAAAACTTGTTGAGATTAGAACAAGAGACAGGATATATGCCTGTTTGTCATTATGAAGAGAATCCAGACTTTGTATTTAACGAAATATTTTATATACATGGGGAAAAAGCAGACTTAGATTATACATATGAAATTTCAAAAAATGATAGGGTTTTTATTGGTTTAACAAGTCGAAATCCTGGTAGACCAGGGTATATGTACGAAGCTGGAGTCTTTATGAAAAAAGGTCTTGATCAAAAGATAATAAATAAGGGAATTGAGATCTTAAAATTATACAACCAGAGTAAACTAACTATTCACGAAATAGAAACAAATCGCGCAGAAATGAATCAGTATATACTTCCTGCATACGATAGTTCTGAAGCTAAGTCTCTTTTGTAAGTACTTTATAAGGAAACCTTTTGTAAAATACACATATTACAAAAAAAGGACTATCTATGCACCACGCTGAATTACCTATCGCACTCATTTTAATAGCGTCAATTATTTTGATCGCTAAGTTCGCTCAAGAAAAAGGGAAAATCCCTTTACCTTACACCTTCATTATCCTAGCATATTCCATGGAAAAATTAGTCCCCGACCTTATCCCTGACACGTTTAGAACGCATTTCGATGCAAATGTTCTATTCTTAATTCCATTGATCTTTATGGGAGACTTATTACACCTACAATGGAAAGATATTTATCAGCACAAATTTTCAATTTTATATCTGTCAGTAGTCTCAGTCGCCCTTTCTATTATTGCTGGAGCAAGTCTGTATTACTTAGATCTTCTTCCTCAACTAACAATAGGTATGTATGTCGCGCTCTTTTCTATAGTAATGGCTACAGACGCGATAAGTGTCCAAGGTGTCCTTTCTCAATTCAAGGGGATACCTCACAAGGTAAAGATCCTTTTTGAAGGTGAGAGCATAGGTAATGACGCTACAGCAATGATTGCCTTCTACTTTGTGGGGGTGCCTTGGATAATGTATAATACATTTGATTTTTCGACACTCCCTTTAATCTTTTTTAAGGTCTTTGTAGGCTCTATTATTCTAGGTCTACTGTCTGGGTACTTAGGTTATTTGATAATGAAGATTTTTAAAGATACAAGATCTGAAACACTTGTAATAATTGTCACTTCGTATATTTCATTTTTAAGTGCAGAGTATTTCCATCTTGCAGGTATTGCATCGATTATTGCTGCAATTATTCTTCTAAAAGCCTTATCTGATAGAGATATTGAAAGAGATTTAACATTGGCTGCACAAAAATCAAGAGATGATCATAATCCGAAGTCTTTAACAAAGTTCCTAACAACTTCTTCAACAACAAAAGAAAGAATGGAGTCTGTTCAACATACAGTATCTGACTATGGCTACTTTGCTTCGGTGTTCATCTTTATTGCTCTAGCAGAGATGATTAAAATAGATGATCTTGTAAAATACTGGGATGCGATATTAATTGTTTTTGCAGCCACAACTATTATCAGAGCTTTATCAATGGCTAAATTTGTTTGGATTGGTCGCAATACTGAACACATTGCACACTTAGATTTTCAAGGATGGTTTGTACTTACTATGGCCGGGATGAAAGGTGCTCTATCTATCATAATGGTTCATGCTTTACCAGCTGATTTCGCGCTTAAAGAGATGTTTGAAGCTATAGTTGTTGGAGTCATCTTAATGAGTATTTTCTTTAATGGTCTTGCATTGATAATTTACTTTAATGTAACGAAAGAAGCTTCAGATGTTCACTAGTTTTTTTACACAACACCCATTGCTTGGAACGGTCTACTATAATATTGTAAATCAATGGGGTATAGTATTTATTATTGCACTATGGTTAGTCCCGTTTTTACTTAAAAAGTTTTTGGAAAACAAAACCGAGAAATCTAAGAACATAGTGCTGATCGTTAGAATGACAATGTTTTGGTTGTTTATGTTCTTTGTTGTAAAAGACATATTGTTTTCTGACATTGTTTCTCACCAAGATTCAAGTTACTTGATCATCTTAAAACTTATAGAGTCTGCATTTGTGATTGTTCTGGCAGTTGTGTCATACAACATTGTTTCACATGTTATTGACATAAAAATTGAAAGTAAAAAAAGAAGTGGAGGAAGTCGAGCAGGGATGAAGCTGTTAGCTGCTGCAACAATAGTTATCGTTACCTTTATATCTTTGGTCAATGTATCAGGATTAAATGAAATATTTGAGACAGGGTCTATTATTGGAATGACAGGTCTACTATTAGGTTTAACAAGTCCAATTTGGTTTCCTGATTTATTTTCAGGTCTAGTAATCATTTTTTCCAACCTTTTTCAAGAAGAGCAAATTGTTGAAATTGAAGAGTTTGGTATATATGGAATTGTTGACAAGATTGGAGTATTTAACACTACGTTCAGGAACTATGTTAATCAACATAAAATAAGTAAATCAAACAGTGAAGTAAGAAAGGCCACAATTAACAACCTCAGCAAGCTAGCGTCGATCAAAGGGATTAGAGAGGAACTTGTGTTTAACATAGGATATAAACAAGCCGATGGATCGCCGATGACATTCTGTAAAGTTGAAGCAATGTGCCAAGATGCTTTTGATAAAGCTAAAATACACAAGCTTCCAATTACTATCGAGTTTGAACAAGGTTTTGAATTATATTTGGTAAATCCAGGGGATCATGCATTGGAGTTCCACCTTTATTATATTTCCAAAGATATAAAGAAGCGATTGCAAAATAGATACAACCTGTATAGAGTTTTTTATTCTAGATCAATAAAACATAACATAGGGCTAAACACACCTGTTACACATGAGGTGCTTAGTGCAAGCATTAACAGTCAAGCAATTGTTGAGGATGAATTAGATTTACAGGAAAAGAGATCGGTATAGAATTGTTTTTTTGGTATACTGTTTTAAAAAGGAGTTAATAATGAAGCTAATCTGTGAAGAAGTTGCCTGTGAGAAAAAAGCTTGTGATCCAATGAAAATTTTTCTAAAAGCTGTCACTGAGGTGAATGATCTTTCAAAAGCATTCACCGTCTGTGGGGATTGTCAAAAGTCTAAAGAGGTTGATTCAGAAGAAAATGAAACATATGCGCTTCTTTTAGAAAAGTATATAGAGCTATATGACAAAAGTTGTTAAGAGGTATTTAAGTTTGTCTGAGATAAAATGTCTCAAAGGATTTTAATGAAAAAAGATAGACTAAGGTTAATTTCTCTGACAAGAGAGATTGCCAAAGATTATAAAGCCATTATAACCTTATGGGGTGACATAACTAAACGTCATATAACAACAGATAGCGATGTCCTTGATTACAATAAGATTTTATTATCTGTTTCCAACCATGAAAAATCGTCAGCAATTGATTTGTTTTTGTCTAACTTCAATAAAGAAGATGCTTCAATTGAAACATTAGAACGGAACTTGACAAAGCTTAAGCATATAAAGAACACCCTTCAAGAACTTAAAATCAAAGATAGAAAAACTTATTTGGAGATAAAAGATAAGATAAAATCGATACATACTAAAATTGAAAAGATGCATAAAATAAATGAGAAAGCTGTACATTTTAATGATCAAGAAAATGTAGATGTAATCTTTATAAAAGAAGAAGTGTTATTTTCAAACTCAATTTGGGTAGACGTCAGTTCAATCGAATCAGGATTTGAGAATAATCTAAATGTTTCAAATGAGTTAAGATCAAAAACAAATAAAGCGATCTCATTATTAATGAGTGCTATAGATGTCAAAAAAACAATACTAAAAAAAGGAGTCTAATATGACTTATTTATCACACTGCGCAGACATTATCCCGTTTGTTTATTTTCTTTCACTAATGGTTGTTTTCTTAATGGGAGCAATAGAAGGGGTTCTAATGATCCTCGGATTTGGAATGTCGTCAATTATAGATGAGTTTTTCCCAGATGTAGATGTAGAGATGGATGTTCCAGATACAGGTTCTGCTATTTCAGAAGGGTTAACTTGGTTGAACAAAGGCCGAGTTCCAGTGGTTATTTTGTTCATAATCTATCTTTCAACATTTGGGACAATAGGTGCACAAATTCATTGTTTATATCCGTCTACGTATTTAATGGTGTCTCTTCCAGTTGTGTTCATCCTTTCAATTTTAATAACTAGAGTTCTGTCTGGATGGCTAGGTAAAATTATGCCTAAAGATGAGACTGTAGCTGTAAAAACTGAGACCTTTATAGGGAACATAGCAACTATCACATTAGGTACAGCAACAATTAAAGATTTTGTAGAAGCCAAAACCGAAGACATATATGGGAAGACTCATTATATTATGATCAGGGCAGAAGAAGAAAATGATAGATTTAAACAATCTGAAGAAGTTGTCATATTTAAAAAGTTAGAAAATGACTTTTTTACAGCCATCTCAAAAGAAGAGTCTAAAGAAGATTAAGATCTTCTTAAAATTTATACTATAATACACCTATCTAAAAAAAGGTGTATTAACATGAAAAAAACAATCTTACTCTCAATACTAGCAACTCTATCTTTATCGGCAGCTGACATACATATGGAAAAAGATAAAACCATATCTATAAAAGATCCAGGTGAGCTGCTCACAATTTATACAAATTCTGAAAAAACATCTTTTAAAATGGCCCCGTCTATAAAATGTGACTATGGTAAAAATGGAACGCATTGTGCTTTAGACAATCCAGAACAGCAGCTCCCTGTTGCAGCCGGAACAGTGTGGCTTGTTCAAGACAGTGAAGGCAAAACGACAAAAATCTTTTTCTAAGGGTAAATTAAGCTCTTTTGTGTGATAATCCATTTATCAAACACAAAGGAATATAATGGAAACATTAATTACAACAGGTATTACAGGCGGAATCTTAGTATTCGTAATGGTCTTAATTGGACTAATCTTCACAAAACTCTACAAAAAAGCAACAAAAGAAACAGCGTTTATTAGAACAGGTCTCGGTGGTGAGAAAGTTATTCTAGATGGTGGTGCAATCGTTCTCCCAGTCGTTCATGATCAGATCTTGGTAAATATGCAAACTCTTCGTCTCCAGGTAATCAGAATTGAAAAAGACTCCCTTATTACTTCGGACAGAATGCGTATTGATATTACAGCAGACTTCTATGTTCGTGTAGCTCCTAATGCAGAAGCGGTAGGAAGAGCAGCACAAACTTTAGGTAGAAAAACACTACGTCCAGACGACCTTAAAGTTCTTATTGAAGGAAAGTTTGTCGATGTTCTTCGTGCAGTAGCTGCGGAAATGAAGATGGAAGAGTTACATGAATCAAGATCAAGCTTTGTTGAAAAAGTAAAGGCAACAGTTGCTGAAGATCTTCTTAAAAATGGATTGGAGCTTGAAACAGTTGCACTTACAAACTTAGACCAGACGAAAGAGATGTTTTTCGATGAAAACAGTGTCTTTGATACAGAGGGTCTTACTGTTCTAAAGCGTAAAACAGAAGATCGTCGTAGAGAGCGTAATGACATTGAAAAAGACGCTCAGATTGCAATCGAAGAAAAAAACCTTGAAACACGCAAACAGTCTCTAGAATATCAGCTTGAGCAAGAAAATGCTGAAGCGAAGCAAAGTTCGCAGGTAGTAAGAGAGCGCGAAGAGCGTAGAAAAGAAGAAGAGTCTGCTACTATTGTCGCAGAAAAAGAGATTGAAGAGGCTCGTATCCAAAAAGAGCTATTCATTAAAGAGCGTCAAATCGAAAAAGATAAATCTCTTGAAATTTCTGAACAAAACAAGCAAATTGCGATTTATGAAAAGTCTCAAGAAAAATCTCGATCAGCTAGTGAGGCCAATGCTGCGAAAGCCGACGAGGTTCGTTCTCAAGAAGCAATTGTTACAGCAAAAGAGATTGAGACAGCTGAGCGTGAAAAAAGACTCTTGATCATTGACGCTGAGAAAGATGCTGAAAGTGCTGCTATTAGTATTAAAGTAAATGCAGCTACAGAAAAAGCAGCTTCACAAGATAAAGCAGATGCTATTAAAATTGAAGCGCAAGGTACAGCTGACGCGATCATTATTAAGGCAGAAGCAGAAGAGAAGCGTTATGAAGTAGATGCAAAAGGTCAAGCAGACTTGAATAATGCTGAGAATGTTCTATCTGACGAAATCATTCAGATGAGAATTCAAGAAGCTCTTATCAAAACACTTCCTAGTATTATTGCAGAGAGCGTTAAGCCTATGGAGAAAATCGATTCTATCCGTATTGCTGAAATGAGTGGTCTTAACGGATCTGGTGGTGGCGCTATGAATGCAGACGGTGTGGTTGTAAATGGTGGAGGTTCTGGAAGTCTTTCAAATGAAATTGTAGATGCAGCACTAAAATACAAGACTCATGCACCGGTTCTAGCTTCTCTTACGGATAGTTTAGGTCTTGATCTAAACTCTCTTGAGGGCATGACAGCTCCATTAGAAAAAATGGTTCCGGCAAGAACTCCTAAAGTCCAGCCAGCTAAAGCTGCTAAAGTGGCTAAAAAAGCTCAAGAAAAAAGCTTATCTGATAAACAAAAAGCTTATCTGAAAAAAGATCCTGAAAACTCAGCGTCTTAATTCTTAAACAAAGGGGTTCTTCCCTTTGTTCTGCTACCCTAACACAAACTCTTCAAGTCCAATTAAGTAAAATCATCTTATACTTCTTTTATCAATATATCAAAGGATATTTATGAACCATTATATTTTCAACTCAACTCCGATAAACGGTGAATTTTTAAAAACATGTTTGGCAATTAAGTCAGATAAATTAGGAAATTTAGAAGATTACAAGTTTCTAACAAAGAAGACAGACGAGGAAGATGGCTTTTCATGTTGGTCTTGGGCCTTTTCAGCTCCAGGAGAGCACGTTAACCTAAATGACATAGCTGAGTCTAACTCAGAGATAGTTTTAGCTCAGAAGCCTCTTATGAGACGTTTATGTGATCAAGCTGAAGCCTCTGAAATAAAGTTGTTGTCTTTTCAAAGTGTAGCTAGTACAACAGTCAATGATATCAAACTTAAGCTTGTTCAATTGAAACAAGGGGAAGAGCCTTCAACTTTAGAGTTCCAGATTGCTTTGAGTTTAACGCTTATCAACATCGTAAACCACTTTGAAGAGAAACCTGAAGAGTTATTTGACTTCCCTATTTTCATATCATACAAAAATAAACACAATCTTGGTGCAGACTACCTTGTAGAAGACTTCCTCGAAACAGTTAAACTCTCTCTCATAGCAGGATCGGCTTTTTAGCCTGATCTATTATATAAAATCCCTTTTTCTTACTATAACCAAGAGTTACTTCTTTTGAAGAACTTATAATGGTGTATTTATGTTTTAGTTTTAAGGTACTTCTTAGTACTTTTTCAATATAATTAAGTATGTTAAAGACATATTTAATTCAACGCTTTTAAGGAGCAAACAATGGCAACGACAATCACAAACAATAAAGAGTACACAGTATCTGTAATGAACTTAAACAAATGGGCTAATGAGTATTACACTCGTGATAATCCTTCAGTTTCAGATTCAGTTTACGATGAGCTGTACTTTTCTGTAAAAGCATTTGAAGATGCTAATCCTACTTTGTTATCAAAAAATTCACCGACTCAAAGAGTTGGAGATAAATTACTAACAGGGTTTACAAAAGACTCTCATCTACAAAAGATGTATTCTCTAGATGACGTCTTTTTTGCTGACGGTTCAGATCATGAAGAATTTCGTGAATGGGCTGATAAAATTAAAGAAGCTTACCCAAATGTAACCTTTTACGCAGAGCCTAAATATGACGGCTTGTCTCTCAACTTTCTTTATAAAGATGGAGAGCTTGTTAAAGCTATTACACGTGGAGATGGTGAAACTGGAGAAGATGTTACTGAAAATGCTCGTCATATTCATGGTGTCCCTCTTTCTATCCCATACACAGGTCTTGTTGAGATTCGTGGTGAAGTTACAATCTTTAAAAAAGATTTCCGTTCGGTAAACGATTATCGTCTTTCTATTAACAAAGATGAGTTTACAAATGAACGTGGTGCTGCTGCTGGATCTTTACGCTCATTTAACTCAGAAGCTGTTAAAGCTGCTCAGTTAAAATTTTCTCCTTATGCACTTGGCGAAAATGAGTTAGATCTAAACATGCAGTCTGAAGAGTATGACTGGATTATCTCACAAGGTTTTACCTCTTGGGGTACTCGAGAACACTCTGTTACACACGATACAGTCTCTGGAGTAATTCAGGACTACGATCGTATCATGACAACAAGAGATGAACATCCAATGTTACTAGATGGTGTTGTAATCAAGATCGATGAAAAAGAAATCCAGCATGAGCTAGGTTTCACAAATAAGTTTCCTCGCTGGGCAATTGCTTATAAATTTCCGGCAGAAGAAGCTTTAACAACGATTTTGAATATCATCTATCAAGTTGGTAAAACTGGTGCAATTACTCCTGTAGCTGTACTAGCTCCAACTGAGTTTGACGGTGTTACTGTTGAACGTGCAACACTTCACAACTTTCTTGAAATTGAACGCAAAGACATTCGCATTGGCGATATTGCTACAATCATTAGAAGTGGAGATGTTATCCCTAAAATTTTAGGTGTTAATCCTCTTGTTCGTGTAGGTACTGAAATTCCAGTAACTGAACCAACTAACTGCCCCTCTTGTAATGCTCCTACGGAACATAGAATTGGTGTAGATGGCAACGAGTCAACTGTTACGTATTGCTCTAATCCACACTGTTCAGCTCGTGTTAAACAAAACATTGGCTATGCAATTGGTAAAAAAGCTTTAGATATGGTTGGTCTTGGTGATTCAGCTGCTGAAGAACTTGTTGAGAAAGAAATGGTCTTAGAAATTCCTGATTTATTCATGCTTTCAAAAGATGATCTTCTTAAACTTGACGGGTTTAAAGAACGTAAAGCTCAAAAAGCTTACGACGCTATTCAATCTGCTATTGGTACTGATCTTTATCGAGTTATCAATGCTTTAGATATTGAGCTTATTGGTGAACGTGCCTCTAAAAAACTTGCTATCAACAAATTCTTCGTAAGCCTAATTTTAGGTGAAGTTGAAGTTGAAGATAATCAATCATATGTTATCTCTAAGCTAGAAGCGATAGAAGATATTGGTTCAGCTATGGCTAACAATATTTACGCATTCGTTTCTTCTGAAAGAGGTTTTATTAATCGTATGATTAGTTCAATCAATCCTAAGATGCCTGACTTTGACAAAGCTAAAGCAACTGGTGCTTTCACAGGTAAAACTGTTGTAATAACTGGAACCTTATCTGAGTCTCGAGGTGTCTTTGGTAAAATGGTTGAAGAAAATGGTGGTAAAGAAGGAAAGTCTGTTTCTAAAAAGACTGATTTTTTACTTGCTGGTGAAAAAGCTGGTTCAAAGCTTACTAAAGCAGAATCACTTGGAGTTACTGTTCTTAGTGAAGAAGAGTTTCTCGCTATGATCTCTTAACTCAAGAGAAGCCTTTTGGCTTTTCTTTCGACTTATATAAGTCTACAAATCTTCCAGAATATCTTCTTCTGCGATCAACACCTGCTCATTCTTCAGAATATTACCACTCTTGTCAATTTTAAATAAAACAGAAGGTACATATTTACGACCATCGTTTCCTAAAGTTTTAACAGTTAACAACTCTTTAGTTGTTGCAATTATAGAAATAACTTCTCTTTGATCATAAGAGAAACTGCAAAAATTATAATGGTAAACGAATTTACTCAACCCTCCAAATTGCTCTCCAAATAAATGAGTGTCAAATTGTTTGTCTTCGTCACTATCAAAGAATAATCCTTCACAATTTTCTTCGCTTAGTCTATACAGATTTTCTTTAATTATAGGTCGCATTTGTTTTGCGTACCAAGCCGGACGATCTCCGATACTTTTTAATTCAAATTTAACATTTACATCGGTCTTAGGAACCTCGGCTTTTATCAAAGAGCTCCCATTATTATTATCCATACCAGCAGAACTTTCTAGAACAAAGTACATTCCGAAAGCTCCTGCAAATATTAATAAAATCAATCCCAACTGTTTTATTTTTTCCATAAATAACTCCTATTTTCAAATATGAAAGAATTATACCCTATTTTATAGATACATCTTAAAGCCCTAAAATACGGCTTGTTAAAAGTTTTTTAAGATTGATTAAGCTATAATAGATACACATATATAAAAGGAGTTGCCCTTGTCTTCTACAGAGAATCAATACAGCGCAAAAAACATTAAGATACTTGAAGGTATTCATGCTGTTCGAAAACGTCCAGGAATGTATATTGGTGATACAACTAGTTCAGGTCTGCACCACATCTTATACGAAATAGTTGACAATTCTATGGATGAAGTGTTAGCAGGATTTGGATCAGTAATTATGATCAAAAAGTCTATTGAAAATATCATTTCTATTCAAGATGCGGGAAGAGGTATTCCAACAGAGATCCACCCACAGACAGGAGTATCGACCTTAGAGACTGTTCTCACTGTTCTCCATGCTGGAGGTAAATTCGACAAAGACTCTTACGCAGTTAGTGGTGGTCTTCACGGAGTGGGTAGTGTTGCTACAAATGCGCTATCGGAATGGATGACAGCGGATGTTTGTACAAATGGGTTCCATTATCACATTAAGTTTATTAGAGGGGTAGCAGAAGCGCCTATGCAAAAACTAAAGCCTTGTTCAAAGACAGGGACAATGATTTCTTTCAAGCCAGATGAAAAAATATTTAAAGACGGAATTAAATTCTCAGATGAGATTTTAAGAAATAGATTTATTGATCTTGCTTACTTAAATACAGGTTTAAAAATTATTTACAAATATGAAGTATTAAACGAAGATGGAGGCATCGAAGAAATTGAAGAAGTTTATCAGTCTGAAACTGGGCTAGAAGATTTTATAGAGCATGAGCTTAACGGGAAGCCTGCTTTAATAAAGACAAAAGTATTTAGTAAAAAACAAGAAGATATCCCAGACAATGAGAAATCAAGAAGTTTTGAGATCGCTATAAATTACTCAGCTAAAAGTTTTGAAAAGAAGATAAAGTGCTATACAAACAATATCTATAATGAGTTTGGTGGAGATCATGAGCAAGGGTTCACAAGAGCACTGCATGTGGCTATTACTCAAAAGATGAACGAGAGAAAAGACAATAGTGCTAAAGACATTACTATAGATGACACGAGAGAAGGTCTTTTTGCTATTATCTCATATAAAGAATATGAGCCTCAATTTAAAGGACAAACAAAGGGTACACTAAATAGTCCAGAGGGAAAATCTCTTGTCTATGCCGAGATGAAGAACCAACTTTTAATTTGGCTTGAGGAAAACCCAAAAGACTTTGACAAAATAGTAAAAAAGGCAGAATCAGCTAGAAAAGGTCGTGAAGCAGCTAAAAAAAGCCGTGAGGCGGCAAGAAAAAATGATATAAACTCTATGGTAGGTATTCTTCCAACAAAGTTAGCTGACTGTCAAAGTAAAGATCCAGAAGAGTCCGAAATCTACTTGGTTGAAGGTGATTCAGCAGGTGGTTCTGGTAAGCAAGCGAGAAATCGTATTACTCAAGCTATTATGCCTCTAAAAGGTAAGATTTTAAATGTAATGAAGCACCCAAAAGAAAAAGCTCAAAATCATGAAGAAATAGGTTCAATGATTACAGCTTTTGGATGTGGTTTTGATAAAACTGTTGATCTAACAAAAATTAGATATCACAAAATAATTATCATGACAGATGCCGATATAGATGGTGGACACATTGAGACACTTCTTTTCTTAGCATTCTTTAAATATTGGAGACCAATTATAGAGGCAGGATATTTGTATATTGCGATACCACCTTTGTACAGAATGTCTAAAGGTTCAGAGTATCACTATTTTAAAGATGATATTGAGCTTGACAAGTGGATAGCAAAAAAAGTATCTTCAAAATACAAGCGCTCTGATATTGATAGAATTTTAGACCAGGCTGTTGAAGATTATGCGGATATAAAAGGCGTTCCAGTGGACGGTCTTTTAGATTATGCCATTAATGAGCATATCGAACAACTTGGATTAACTTCAGTAATTAATATTCTTCCTCAGGTATTAGAGCAAATAAAAGAAACTGTTCTCGATGAAATAGACGATGTTAGAGAAGAGGCTATGAAAGAGATTCAGGATAAAGTTCTAAAAGGCTGGATGAAGTCTAGATTTAAAGGACTAGGAGAGATGAATCCATCTCAACTAAAAGAAACAGCTATGAATCCTGAGACGAGAGTAATTAAGCAGGTAACTCTTTCCGATGAAGGCCGCATGATAGGTGATATGTTTCTACAACTAAGCGAAGATGAGGTTTCAGATGTCCTTACTCTTTTAGGTGCAGATGATTCAGCCTTTAGACGATGGTTTTTATTAAACTTCACAAAAGACATTGGTCTTGATAAATTAGATATTTAAGGATAAGAAATGAGTAAAAAGCCAAAAATAGACTTTGAGAAATACAAAGAGATATTCCAACAAATAATTCACGACGTAGGCGCAGAAGGGGGAACTATAAATTTAGCTGAAGCAGCGATTAATAGTATGATCCTTTATTCTGCATCTGTAGTAGTCGGGAGAGCGTTGCCTGACCTTAGAGATGGCCTTAAACCAGCTCATAGAAGGCTTCTTTATGCAATGAAGTATTTAGGGATATCTCATTCTGGTGCGTTTAAGAAGTCAGCAAGGATTACAGGTACAACGATTGGTTTGTATCACCCTCACGGAGACAAGTCGGCGTATGACACAATGGTAGGTATGTCTCAAGAGTGGAAGTTAAACTGTCCTCTTGTAGATGGACAAGGTAATTTTGGATCTATAGATGGAGACAATCCTGCTGATCAACGTTATACAGAGTCGAGAATGACAAAATTTGGGTCTCTTCTTTTTAGAGATTTAGATAAGAATGTTGTTGATTTTAGACCAAATTATGACGGAGAAGAAACTGAGCCTTCAGTACTACCGTCACCTTATCCAAATATCATTATCAATGGGGTTCTCCCAGGTAGTATTGCCGTTGGTATGGCTTCAATTATTTTGCCGCATAATCCGATAGAGGTTATGGATGTTGTAGAACTAATGCTTAAGAACAAAAGATCTAACAAGAAAACCTCAGCTGAAGATATTCTAGCGCTAATGCCAGGGCCAGACTTTCCTACCGGTGGCTTCGTGTATGGAACTGATAAATCTATGTTGAACATTATAAAGACAGGTAAGGGTAAGGTTCGAATGAGAGCGAAACACCATATTGAAAAGCAGTCTAGAGGTAGAAGCTCAATAATCGTTACAGAGATTCCTTGGATGCGTAAAAAAAGTGATTTGATTCAAGATATCGTAACGCTAAAGAAAAATGCTTCAAAAGATGACAGAATGGCAGGGGCAATCACTAATATTCTAGATAATTCTGACCATGAAATAAGAGTCGTTATAGATATAAAGGCTGGATATGATCCAGAAATGATTTGGAGTTACATCCTTCATAATACAAATTTTGATTGTTCAATAACTAGTTCTGCAGTTGTTATCGATCAAGAAATGAACCTAGATGAAGACATGGCTCCGACACCAAAAGAGTATGGGTTACAAGAGATCTTAGATAAATATTTAGATCACAGGATAACAGTAGTTTTTAGAAAATATTCTGATATTTTGAGTAAGACTTTAGCAAGAAAGCATATTGTTCAAGGTCTACTAAAAGCGATTGATATCATTGACTCTATAATTAAAATTATAAGATCGGCGAAGTCAGAAGATAATGCGTTTAAAGATATTAGAGCATTAGGGTTCTCTAAGCTTCAAACAAAAGCGATTCTAAATATTAGACTAGCAAAACTTCTAAATTTAGAGAAGTTGTCTTTGGAAAAAGAGCATACTGAACTAGACGTTGTTTCTGATAATGCTAATGAGATAGTATCTGATAAGAAAAAACAAATTAGAGAGCTATTAAAAGAGTTTAAAGAGATCAAAAAAACAATTGGTCATGAAAGACGTTCTGTAATTGACAACAGTATGTCAGAGTTTGACGTAATTGAGGCAGCAATACCTGAAGAAGACATGGTTGTGTATATTACAGATAAGAATTATGTGAAGAGAGTTGTCTCTAGTGATCTAGGAAAGAAAAAAGGGGAATTGATTCTACAAGATGGGGACTCTATAAAAAAGATCTTCAAAGTTAAGTCAACTCAGCACATTCTTTTTGTATCTGAAAAAGGTCAAGTTTTTGGGAAAAAGATAGTTGAACTACCAGATTCTTCAACAGGTAACTATATTGAAAATATTGTCGAGCTTAGTAGTGGTGATAGAATAATTGATTTCTTAATAATTGACAACTTCAATAAAGAAGAAGTATTGGTTCTATTGAGTAGTGACGGAATGATTAAGAAGAGTTCTTTAGATCAATATAAAGGTGCGTTACGTACTCCGGGTATCACAGGTATCGGATTAAAAGAAGATGCTGTAGTCTTGAGTTCTGGTATCATAAAAGACTGTTCAGAGAACCAACCGGATGTTGTTATAGTTACAAAGGATGCTAAAGCTATTAGATTTAATTTAGAAAGTGTTAGCTGTATAGGTAGAGCATCGAAAGGGGTTACAGGAATCAAAGCTAAAAAGGGAGATATCGTTGTTGGGATGATCATTCCTAAAAATGAGAAATACCTTCTAGCAACAATCACTAAGTCAGGGATGACAAAGGTCTCTCCAGTATCTTCTTTAAAAGAACAAAACAGAGCAGGCGTAGGCGTCATATGCATGGGGCTTACTAAAAGATCTGGAGAAATTGTGTCTGTATTAGGTTGGGCAAAAGAAGATTCACACGATCTTGTTGCAAAGATGGAGTCTGGAGAAACGATAGTTCTTGAGTCTAACTCAATTGAAGGCTCGGCAAAAAATACACGTGGTGCACAGCTATTCGATATAGCAGAAGACAACTCAATAATATCTGTTGAGTTATTTGACAAATAAAAAGGATATGTTTTGAAAAAAACAAAACTAGACGACTTTAAAAAAGTAACGAATCCGGCTGAAAAGCTTTATAACGAAATGGCTCATGGAGATGATAACCATAAGAAATGGTTAAAAGATCATCTCGATGATTATTTTAAGAATAAGATAGTTCTAGAAAAGAAGTAATTCGTAGCTTCTATAGCTTGCATTCTGGGACACTAACTGCTAAAGGTTACTCGTTCTACTCAATCTAGACTTAAAGGCCTTGTAGTAGATCAGAACAGTTATTAATAACATGAATATAGATATCGGCAATGTTAAAAAAGGCATGTGAAGATAATTCGCTAAAATACCCGCATCTGTTTCACCAGGAATTCTAAGAAGATACATCTTTACATCTTGAAGACTTGCAAAAACTAACAACGATCCAACGATCCCAGCAACATATTCCAAGTGTAAACCTTTTTTAGACAAATAGAAGATAATGGCAGTAACAAAGGCAACACCTATATATTCCAAAGAGAACCAAGACTCAATATATATTGTGATAAAAATAAATACGATCAAGCTAATTACAAAAAGAGAAACAGACTTATTCTTAGTTGATATAAGGAACCCACCAATGAGAGCAGTTCCGAGATATCCGGCAACAGAAACTAGAGGTACAAATCCATTTTCAGAAGGTTTCATTACACCTTCATATCCAGTAAGGCCTATACTACCAACTGATCCTCCGGTTATAATAGTTGCGATAGCATGCATTGATTCATGTATTGCAACAAAAAAGACTCGGATAGGAGAGAAGAATGTTGTGTCCCATAAAAACATGTAGATAAGAAAAGCTGCTAGAAGCTCAAAGGCCATGAGTTTTTTCAAAAAAGATCCTTTTTTTGTTAAGAGTATATCAAATACTTGCTTAATATATTTGCAGCTTTATCTAAAACATGCTATTATTCATAAAATAAAAAGTAAAGGCATCTTAATGAAAAAAATCGTAACAGGACTATTCTTATCACTCTCTCTAATGTTTCCAGCTATTGCTTCGGCCCAAGTATACCAATTGGATGAACCTGCTGTCTTTATGACAAAAAAGACAGGTGTTGTTAAGATAATCAAGCAAAGCAAAAGAGATAAAGATAATTCAATTATCACGCTGGTTTTCTTGAACGAAGATCAAATGGGGATATCCTTACCTCTAAGAATCTCAAAGAATTTAAAAGTAGGATCGATTATTCAGCTTTTTATTCAAGAGAACAGAGTGTACTCTATCAACATTTTAAACACAAACAAAACAGAAATATCTAAAGAGTTCTTAGAATCTTTAAGATAAAATAACTGCAAAGAGCCCTTGCTCTTCTCTTCTTCCTCAAATTATCATCCTTTTTTATTGAAAATCTTCATATAACAGAACATTTTAACATTCTAAAGGAGTTCTTATGAAACAAGTTTTTTCATTTGTAACACTATGTGTGTTGATTGAACTATATTTAGACTCGTCTATTGTAGATCCTGATATGCCCCAAGTAGTTGCAGATTCTGTAGCCTCTGTTATACTGTTCAGGTTTACCTGTTTCTCATCTTGTGATAAAGATGAAACCGATTCGTAATAGAATCCAATTTAAAAAGGAGTTTTTTCAATGAAAAGACTATTAAAAATCCCTATGCTTAAAGCAGAAGGAATAGAGATCTCAGCTTCTGATATCTTAGGCCGTGGAGTAACTACAATAGTTACTGACAATAGCGATGGAACTGTAACTATGTATACAGTCGATCTAAAAAAGTTTGACTATCTAAGAGAATTAGAATCATTTTCAAATATTGATTTAAAACTTACTTGGATTAAAGACTATGACGAATTTTCAATGTTTACTATGGTTAAGTTAGTTTCTCCATACAGTTCACAGATTGATAAAAGGTTATTTAATAACACAATATTTTCAATTCATGATCAGTTATTTGAGATAAAGTTTTCTTCATCTGAGTATTCGAATGCACCAATTGACTGGCTTATCCCTGTCTACATTGACGCAATTGAAAAAGGTGAATTTGTTTTCCCAGCAAATAAGTTTCAACTAGACTTGAAGACTTCTTTAAGGTCGACAATGTTTGCTTTGTCAAATATTGTTACAAATGAAGATGTTCTTGATATTCATCCAGAACAATTCATGCTCGATGAGTCTTCTCAAACTCTATTATGCATTGATCCGATAATAACTCAAAAGTTTTTATCATATGCAACGACATAAAGGCTTAAGCCTCTGTGTTGTATCTTTTAGATATAATAAATTTCAAATAAAAACAGGAGTTATAAAATGAGTTCAAAAATAGGTATTTTAGATTCAATATCAGAGAAAAATGATTCAACAACAAGGGCTAGAATTGCTGAGGTTTACAAATTAGTTGCGGCAAGCATTATGGCGTCAGTCGTCGGAGTGTTCGTGGGCCAAGAGTTAGTGTCGGTAATTCAACAGTATTTCATAGGATTTATAATCCTAGAATTTGCTTTGTTATTTGGGTTAATGTTTGCAAAAGAAAAAGTTCCTCTTAATTTAATTTTAATGTTTGGATTTACTTTTATGACGGGGCTAACAATGGCACCATTAATAGCAATGTATTTGTCGACAGAAGCCGGTGTCAACATTCTAAGTACAGCACTATTAGCTACAGGAGCTTCAGTGGGAGGATTAAGTCTTTATGCAATGAAAACAAAGAAAGACTTTACGGTCTATGGACAGATATTGTTCGTTGCGCTAATAGCGCTGGTTGTTGTTGGCATAGCAAACATATTTATTCAAAGCTCATTTTTACATCTGGCTATGGCATATGTTGGGGCTATTTTGTTTTCTATGTATTTGATAGTGGACACACAAAGACTTGTAAGAGGGATGTATAGCTCTCCTATAATAATGGCTGTAAACATATACTTAGATATTTTAAACCTCTTTCTAAGTATTTTATCTATACTTAGTAGCAGAAAATAAGGCCTTGTTTTTAACTTTCAATTAGGGTAGAATAGCTTTAATAATTAAAACAAAGGTTATCACATGGTAGTAACAATTTTTTCTACAAAAGGTGGAGTCGGAAAGACTTCACTTTCTTACTCAATCGCAAAAGATCTCGGATGCAAATACATAACAAATGACTTTTCTATGGCTGTAAACTCGTTCTCAAATGGAAGCCAAGCGAAGCATGTAAAAAAGAACATCCCTTTATATAAAGATGCTTTATATGATTTCGGAGGCTTTGAAGATAAAAATGTGGATCTGATCATTGGAAAGTCTGACCTACTTATTGTCCCAGTAATAGCCGACATAAACTCAATAATGAAAGCTCTTCAAAATATTTCTAAATTCAAAAAGACAAGAATACTCGTAGTTGGGAACATGGTGGAGAATGACAAAGACAAGCTTGTTATCCAAACCTCAATAGAAAAATATTTCCCAAATATCGAGTTGCTCTTTTTTAGAAAAAGTAGACTTCTGAGAAACTCTTTAGAGGAAAAACTCAGCGCTACAGAGATGTTCAAATTGTCTGGTAAAAACAAATATTTATATAGAAATGCATACCAAGACTATCGTGCGATAATGTCTGTTGTAAAGTCTGTTAGAGACGAAGTTGAAAGATAAAAAGTAACTGAAAAAAAAGAAAAATTTTAAACCTTGTGATATACTTCTAAAAATAAACTTTTGGAAGGAACATTAATGAAAATCTTAAAACCTCTACTCCTCACAACAATATTAACTTTATCCTCGCAAGCAGCTTTTATAAAGGGCTCAGTAAATCAATGTAAAGCCTCTTATGTTGAGAATATAAAAAACAGATCAATTTACTCAGAAGATAAAAAGGTTTATACAAGAGGACTCCAACTAGGCAAGCTGGTGTCTTTCAAAAAAAGTGAGAAATTTACAGAGCAGGCTAGGTATCTATATTATAAGCCATATGATTCTCAAAAAGCCTTAGAATTCGTGTTGGAGTCTGAAAAGATTACATCGCTATATGGCATAGAAATCAGAAAGACCAACAAGAATGTTTACAATCCATATTCATCTAAAGCTGAGAAGTTAAAAAGGTTTAATCTCTATACACGAGAATATAAAGTTTGGGAGGTCTTCCAAAGTACAGTTATTTTTGGGAATAGCCAAGATTTAAACAGAGAAGTGAAATATCTTGTGGAAAGATTTAAAGATGAGAATAAAAAAATCTACAGCATGTTACTTGCTCCCACATATAAAAATCTTCTTTTTTTAGAAAAGATAGAATATTTCAAGTCTAATAAAGGCAAAAGAATGTTTATGGAAGAGCTTGAGGAAAGTAGGATCAGTCAAGACGACCAGTCGTGGAAGCTACTTTATAAGATGTTTAAAGGTACTATTACAAAAGACGATATCACTGGCGGTCCAAAGAAAGCCTTGGCGTTCAAAAAGAAGATAGATCAAAGATTATCAAAATGCTATCAAAAAAACTTCATTATAAATGCAAAGAAAAAAGTATATTCTACTGAAAAGATAATTCAATGGTATGCAGCTTCCATTGCCTACCCAGAGAAGAAGAAAGATTTGCTTCAGCTCTATTACTCAATTACAACAAACACGAACTTGTGGCTTTACCTTGATTATGTTTATAACAAAGGGGAAGGTCATTACGCTCGGGCAGCAAGAAGTCTTGGGATAATGGTTGGACAAGAAAAAAGTCCTGAATACTTAACAAACAGCCTCGCAAAGATACTCTCAAAAGGGGCCCAAGAGAACTTGGAGAATAGAGAATATTACAAAGCTTGGACGATGTCTAAAAGATCTATTGGTGTATTGTTTAAGCTAAAAGAAGTTGGCCAAGCAGAAATCGATGAAATGGTAACGGTAAAGAGAGTCTTGAGAGATTCTGCACAGGTTTTAATAAATCATTTTGCTGAAAAAAATGACAAGGAAACAGCTGCCAATATTTATAATGTTACAGATGACATTATCTTAACTGTCTACAAAAAAAGAGAATCAAAGAAAATAAAGAGATTGAAACAAAAGAAGCTTTCAAAAGAACCTACAAACGCAAGATACAAGAAGAGAAGTGATCACGCATATGACCTTAACTAAGTTATTGAAGGGTCTAGAAAAGGGAGTTGTATATATTATCTCCTTTAAAATAGACTTTGATATTTCAAAAATAGAGTTCAGGAAAGATGATCTCGGTAAGCCTTCTGTTATAGAATATATTGGGACGCATATTTATAAGAAATCTGAATTAACTGCAGAGACCTTTAATTCCTATAAATGTTATTTCAATAAAGATAAAAAATGTTTTAAAGAGCAAAAGAGACGTATACAAAATATGATAAATGGATCGTATTACAATGGTGAACTTTTAGTTACAAAAGAAAGAGTTTTATGGCTAAAATCATTACTAAAGAAAAAGAACTGGATTGAGATTAAGAAAACGGTAAACAGAAAAAATTTCAATTCAAACCTTGAAAGAAAGCTAAAGCTTCAGTTACTAAATTTCCTTGGTCAAACAAATGGGTCCATGGTATCAGAGTTTACGCATAATAATCTAAAAACCAGGGCGGACATGGTTGTTTTTGGAGAAGGAGAGGTTCATGTATATGAGCTTAAAAGTAAGAATGACAAATTATCGAGACTCCGGAATCAAATAAAAGACTATTCTAGGTATGCGGACTTCATAACAATTGTTATAAACAAAAAGCACTGGGAACAGGCGAAGAAAATGATTTCTATGGACATTGGTGTTATCCTTGAAAAAAATGGGGTATTGGAGCGCAAGAGACCGGCTAAAAAGATAGAAAGTATAAATAGATCTTTTCTATTGTGGAAAGATGAGGTTGTTCAATTTAGGAAATCTGATAACTTTCAAAAGTTGACTCTAGAAGATCAGAATAAACTAGTAGCTATAATTCTGGAAAGCAGATTTAAAGACTGCAGTCAAGAAGTAGATAAAAACCCTCTTGCAATATTCAAAAACAGAATCTTAAAACCTGGATCAAAGACATCTTTAAAATACACTACTCAATAGCTGCTTCTAAAGCTTAATAAGATATAACAATTTCCACACTAATGATCACATTTTGTGACCTTTCTTTTTGCTTTCTAAAGGCATTACCTGAATGAAGTATATAAATCTACCGCATTTCTGCTTTTTTATGATATTATTACACTAATTATTAGAGAAAACTTAAACTTTTTAATTAGTTTAAAATCTTTGTTTTCGTTAAAGGAACTTAAATATGTATAATACCTTAAGAGAAAGTTTGGCTATAAAAATAGCAGGGAAAGATGAAAGTCTTAGTTCAGAAGAACAAAATTTATTGAAGGGAGAACTCAAGTTAGCTTACTTAAAATTGTTAAGCTCAAAAATAATGATTTTTATAATGATATTTTTAGAGCTCGTATTCTTCTTATATATTGGGTATAGAGTGACAGTCGGTATGAGTAATGCTGGTCTGTTAGATTCTGCACCGAGTAAGCCACATGTTGCAGTATTGGCTCTAGATAAGCCGATAACAGACAATTACGCAGACAAGTTTATTTCAAAACTAATAGAGATAAACAATGACAAAAATGTAAAAGCTATTGTGATAAAGTTAAGGTCTCCAGGCGGGACTCCGGCAGCGTCATGGAATATAGCTGACACCTTTAAATCTTTACAAGAAAAGAATGGTGACAAAAAGCCTATTTTCTTATATGTTGACTCTATGGCAGCAAGTGGGTCATATATGATCGCGTCACAATCAAATTACATTTATGCAAATAGATTTGCCGTAGTTGGTTCAATTGGTGTGATCATGCAACATATGGTATTTGAAGGCTTTGCTAAGAAAGTTGGGATTGGAGAGGAAACGCTAACAGCTGGAGAATATAAGAAAGTATTCTCAACGTTCTCTTATATGAATGAGAAACAGAAGGATCGAGTTCAAAAGGAAATTTTAGATGTTATGTATGAAGGGTTCCTTGAAGTTGTTGAGAGAGGTAGAAATCTTGATCGAAAGAAATTAAACGAGTATGCAGAAGGTCGAATATTTATAGCTAATGATAAAAAGGTTGAGGGTGTTTTAGTCGACCAAGTTATAGATTGGACTAAATTCAAAGTTCTTGTAACAAAGAAGCTTGAAAAGAAAGATGACTTCTTATTTAGCCGATACAACCTACAAGAGAAAAAATCTTTTGGATCTGCGCTATTAGGTTCTTCTTTAGATCTTAATGTAGATATCAAAAATCTAAAAACAAATTCAACAATGGAGTTATTAAAATGAGAGTAGCATTAATCAACTATGAAGACAAAGAGATCGCGAGTAAGTTGGCCATTAAAGAAGAGTATAAGAATTGTATTTTTTTCGATGAACTAGAAGGTTTAGATAACTCGAGTTACTATATTGATATTAGAATGTATGATCTTGTTTTTATAAACATTTCAAATGAGGACAAGATTGATAAGAAAATATTCAATATATTTAAGACCTTGGCCGATGACTATGAAAATTATCAAATTGTGCTTACTCATAACAAAGACATTAGTAAGAACAAACTTGAGACTTTAACAACTGCGATAAATACGATCTACAAAAAAATCAAACCAAACTTATCTTTCCTAGAACTCCCAGATCGTGAAATAATAGGAAGCTTTTCTAAAAGTATAGGAAGCTATTTTACATCGATCCCGCTAAAAGAAGTGTCTTCTATAAACTACAAAGAAAGAGAGTTAACGATTACCACTCATATGGAAAAAGAAGTTGTGATCAAAATCACAAAAGATATTGACTTCCAGGTGATTCTGTATTTTATTAGACATTATAATCAGATAATCAATATCGATACAATTCTTTCAGGGATCTCTCAAGAACCTGAGCTAATGAACAACTCACCTATCGAAACCTCCTTCTCCTCTATTCGTAAAACCTTTTCAAAACTAAACATAAACCCAATCAAAGCATTTAAGCGTGTAGGGTTCCAAATAACGTTCTCAGAGCCTGTTCTAGCTAAGAAACGTACAAAGGCTTAAATCAAGACTATTTTGCCTTGTAGTCGCTCTCTCATAAATTGATCTCTTAAAAAAAGTAAGTCCGGGCATAAGCCGCGGGCTAAGATTTAAATACAGGGGTGAATATTTCTCGAAAGAGGAATGTTACCTTTATGTATTACACCATTATCTCCAAAAAGAGCAATGCCTTCATTAGAAGATGCATGAGTTTTCATGTATGTTCTAAATCCTTCATCTTTATTTTTGAAAAATTCTTCTTTCATAACCTTTACACGTTTACCAAGTTTTTGATAAATAAGTACAGCGGTCATAATAGCTCCTTTCTAACTTCTTCATTAATGCGTTCCATAATGAGCTCAATAGCATTGAGAACATGGTGTGCACGAGTCTTAGATACAGTTTTTCGATAACGCTTAAAACCTAGAATAGTCTTAGCTGCAGTTTTCGTTAAAACAATATATCCGGCCACAGATGGGCTTAGATACTCATAATGTTTACGTCCGTCAAATTTAGACAATAAAGTCATATCTTTGAGAACATAAAAAGGGACTGTAATAAGATGATCAGAATTTTGTTCTGCTCGATCTTTTTTGAATTCAAAATTAATTGAATTTGAAGTGCCAGTGTTTAAAGACAATCCTTTGATTGCGCTAAAAATAAGAACACCTGCTTCTTTTTCTTGTTTAAGAAAATCTTTTACTTTTACCATTTTATTCTCCTTGTTTACGACGTAGATTCATAGTCCCATTCAACACGAGTGTCATAGTTACCATCTGGTCGTTTTGTAAATATCGTTCTGCGAACACCACAAATTGTACTAAATGTCTGCTTTCCATAAATTGAATCGCTATCATTTTCGTGTGTATCTTCAGAAACCTCAATTGTTGCTTTTTTTACAACCTTAATACCTTTACCAGAAAACTGATAATTCTTTGCGTTTTGGATCATTTTAAATGTCCTCCTATTTTAAATCTTGTACAAAAAGATCACCACCAAATTTACGTTGAAGAGAGTAAAGAAACCTTAGATTATCTAAGTTGACTTCATTGACTTTCTTCAAGCCCAATATTTTTAGTTCACCCTGAATTAAGCGATAAACTTCTGCTTGGTTTGCTTTAAATGCTGTTACAAATTTTGCCTTTTTATTTTCATCTGATTTTAAATCGTCAGATAAATCTATATAAAGAATGTCGTTAACAATTACAATAGGCTTAATATTAGCCAGTATGCGCTTGATCAACTTATCCTTAACCTTGTCTTGAATAGAATCGTACAGAATCTTATCTGGTATTTTTATCCAAGTTTGTTTTAATTTATCCATAATAATACCTTAAGAAAGGATCTCGGAAACTTGCTTAAGAATTGATTCCTCATCTTCTTCTGCGTTAACAAAATAGACTGGAACAGATCCCAAGTTTAAACCGATTACATTAAAATCGTATTCGCCTTCATCGTCTTCGATCATAAATCGACGAGCAATATTTTCTTGCGAATCACCTCTTAATATCATTCGATGTTTACGAATATCCCGTGAAGCTAAAAATACAATTAGCTTAGTTGTTAGTCCTTGTGAATTAGCTGCTTTCAATAAGTCAGAAACATATCCAGCTGAAATAACAGACAAGATATTATGAGAACTTTTAAAGCTATTTTCTGCACTTGTTTTACCAGCAGAACTTCGACCAAGAAATCCAACAATCGGAATATCTTTATTTAGTTGTTTTAATTCATAAACGGGTACACCATATCTACCAATAACACTTCCTGCAATAGAAGGTGTAGTAGCGAAAGATGCAGCCATTTCGGTTGAATCAAAAGTAGCATCGTCAACAAAGTAATAGTGAACACCATTAACTTCGCCAGGACGAGGAGGACGGGTAGTCATTGAAACTAGTTCATTACTCATCTTCAGCTCCTTCTTCAACTTCTTGAATAGAGATCGTAGTTCGAATAACCTCTTTAAAAGGAATTTCGAAATCAGACTCTAGTTTTGCAGCAACTTCTTCATTGAATTTTAATTCCATGAAAGGAGCGTATTCTGCAAAAGCACCGACTTCAAGGATTTTGTCCATGATTTCAGCTTTCTTAACTTTACGAGTCTTTAATTGGAAAGAAGAAGAAGTTTTAGCAACTGCACCATACTTACCATCTAAAAATGGAAGAAGAGCAGTAACTTCACCGACACCAGGCTTGCCATCTTTTTCAAGGACAAGTTGAGCAGCAGCTTTAACTTCTTTTTCATAATGTTTAGCTAACTCTTTAGCCCAAATAGAAGCTTTAAGTTTATGACGAAGACTTCCAATGTATTTACGACCGTCACATTGTGCGATGTATTTACAGTGTTGACAATGTGAACCGGGATTAAATTCTGGTGAGAACTCATCTTCCATATCACGCTTGTAACGCTTAAGTAGCTTTACAACGTCAGGTTGAATATCTTCGAGTGAATCGATAGAGAAAACTTTTGGAAAACGTTTACCATTTCTTAGACCGAGTCTAATAAAGATAACCGGTAGACCATATTTCTTGTAAGCAGCAAGTGCATAAAGAATAGCTTCAGCATCGACTTCCATTTTAATGTTGTAACCAGTTTTCCATTCATAAATTACTGTGTATGGAATACCTTTGATTTCTCGATATGTAGTTAAGTCGTTTTTAACGATTAAGTTAAAATCTTCTGAGACTTCAGGGAAGGAGACTGTATACTTTTCTTCAATACCAATCAAACTTTGATCAGCAAGAAGCTCTTTAAAGTTAACGTGATCACGAATTTCTTCATTAACCTCGTAAACAACTTCAAGAGGGAAGTTTTCAGTTGTTGGCTCATAAGAACCTTGTAAAATATCAGATGCAGCGGATGCAGCGATATCATGACCTAAAATACCAATGTCAAGTAAACGACTGTGGTCGCTAGTTTTGTCAGTATCTCGTAAGTGTTTGTAAGTTCTAAGTGGACAGTCTTCATACTGTGTGATTAAAGTCTTACTTGCCGTGTTAATTTGCTTGCGTTGTGCAGCGACGTCTAAAAAATCCATAGGATCCCCTTTTAAATTTAAAATATAGTCATTTTCATAGAAAATGCTTACTAAGTAATATGTACAAGTCCTCGTTAAATACAACATTAATATTATATCTCACAAAAACTTAAACACAGATAATTATTGTTAACTAAATAGCTAAAGAAAAGCCAAAAGGCTTATCTAAATTAAACGAAAATCCACTCTGTGTTAAATTTACGTTTGGTATCTCTAAAAAACTTGTTTAAAGTTTTTCTAACATTTTGATTAATTGGATCTTGGTATGAAAAAATCAAAGTAACTTTGCCAGGGACAAGGTCACGATTGATTTCATATGACATGTTAATCTCTAAGAGATGTGTTGAAGAACACAGTTTAGTGTTCAGGAAGGGAATGATTTCTGAAGTAAGTTCTTCAAATTGAAGTGCTTTGGACATAGAAACTCCTTAGTTAAATTGGTTTGAGTTCGTTATAGTAGCTTATTATAGAAAAAGAGAGGGTTAAAGCTAATTTTTATCTTTTATAACATATAATTCGTTTATGAATAAATCAAAGGAGATTTTTTGAACTCAACATATTTAACAATCGACGGGAAAGATTGCCAAGTCGATCAATTGTCAAAAGTAGAAGAAAGATTAGAGAAAGGATATTCTTTAAGCTTGTCTTTAAATGACTCTTTTTTCAGATCAGGGGTACCTAATACATTTCAAGAGATGTACCCGAAGGTTTGGCTTGAGATAAGTAAGGCCTTATTCATGAGCGGGGTAAAGAGGGTCAACCTCCCTTTTTCTGTAATAGTTGCGGAAAGAGCATCGCACAAGTTCAAGAAAGTTCCAGTGAGAACAGCTAAGGTTCTTATAAATGAAAAACATGCTGATCCAGATTCTGTTTCTGAAAAAACACTAGGTGGCATAAAAACAAAAACAGCTATCTTCAACATATCTGAAGGTGACTTCATTCAAATTCAAACAAAAATCAATAGCATATTAAAGGAAGAAGCTTATAATGTGATATCAATACCTGGCATAGGGTTATGTTTTAAAAGATATTCTTTTCTTTAAGCTCTATTTAATAATTCATATGATAGTATTTCAGCATAAACAAAAAAACAAGGAGGCCAAAGATGTCTAATAACGTTATGAACAACATGATCGGGATGAATATGTCTATGGGCTGGTGTGGGAACACTAGCTCCGAATGGCCTCCAGCTATTTAAAAACTCTCTGTAGTTTTTATGGTCAGGCCGAGGAGACTTGGTTTGGCCTTTTTTTATTTAAGGTCCCTCCAAACTCTTCCTTTAACAATATTGGTATATGATTAACCGGTACCCTCTCTGAGGAAATCCATAGGACATATATAAAGTCGTAAGTTTCACGAAAGTGATTAATGTGTTTCAGGGCACGCAATTTATTTTGCGGGAGTCTGGAGTAATTATTCCCAAGCGCTACCAATTACAAAAAATGCGGGTATAGCTCAGTTGGCTAGAGCGTCAGCCTTCCAAGCTGAATGTCGAGGGTTCGAGTCCCTTTGCCCGCTCCAAGAAATGCGGAAGTAGCTCAGTGGTAGAGCATAACCTTGCCAAGGTTGAGGTCGCGAGTTCGAGTCTCGTTTTCCGCTCCATGTAAAAAAAAGAAAATGCGGGTATAGCTCAGTTGGTTAGAGCACTGGACATTTGTCCGCCGGTCAAGGGTTCGAGTCCTTTTGCCCGCTCAAATATTAGATAAAGGAGATTACAGTGAAAAATCTTGATCAGAAGTTCTTAGTTAACACAGAAGACACAGGGAGATTCATTGTGATCTCAAAGCGCACAGGCAGGAAATATTTTGTCGAAGCAATAGGCGACCCTCATATTCAATGGGGATCAGTAGATGCCGCAAGTGGTAAGCTAAACACGAAGAAAGGATGGAAGAGATTTAGAGGATCAATTGATAAAGAGGATAGCCTCATTACAAAAGATTCTTTTGATAAAATCCATTCTTTAACTCCAGGGGAAAGCCCTCTTGTTTATATTGATAAACTTGACGCTAAGTATCCAACCTTAGCTAGATAAATCTAGGCTTCGGCCTAGGTGGTTTAAATCCCACTAAAAAAGCACATGTCTGCGTAGCTCAGTTGGTAAGAGCGATCGGCTCATATCCGATAGGTCACAGGTTCAATCCCTGTCGTAGATACCAAGTAAAAATGCGGGTGTAACTCAGTTGGTTTAGAGTGTCATCCTTCCAAGTTGAAAGTCGCGAGTTCGAGTCTCGTCACCCGCTCCAGAATGCAATGTCACATAGGTCTATAGCTCCAACTGGCTAGAGCAGGGGATTCCAAATCCTCAGGTTAAGAGTTCGAATCTCTTTAGGCCTGCCATCTTTAAGCAAAATCAAAGTAAAAACATATTATCATTATCTCATGTAAAGAAATTTGCAAATAAGCAGCAATGTTTATTACATCCTGATCACGCGATCTATCACCGCGTGTTATCTCCGAAACCCTCTAAAATTCTTATATTCATTCTTGTGCATGTAATAGCTTATTCCAACATTTGATAGAATGATAGTTAAGAACAAAAATAATCCCCAACCAAAGCCAAAACTAATATCATTAACAGTATAAGCATACTCTTCATTAGGGACTCTCTCAAAGCCAGAGGCTGCATTAGTAGGTAGATACAGCTGCTTTGATATACTATCTAATAAAGACTGCTCAGAAAGGCCTCCTTTAATAATATTCGAGGCTAGCTCTATGTTAAATAAAGATCTTCTTGAAAAAGAAGAGACCTTGGAATTTGTGATTGTATTTGAACTCTTATCTACCCAAACAATAATAACAATATCATTCTTTTTAAATCCTCCCCAATGCTTCTCTAGATAGTTAGGAAATTTTTCTCCGGCGTTAGATGGAACAATATATAGGATAGGGTTACCTTGTATTCTATGGCCAACTCTAGATGCCAACAAGTCAAGCTTATCTTCAAGAGATCCATAGCCAAGGCCTACCTTGTCAATAAACCTTGTGTATTCAACAGCTCCGAACCCTGAAGAATGAACTAAAGGGTATTCAACTAGATATTTTTGAACAGACTTAGGTGGAGTTAAAGCCTTATCAAAAATATCTCGCTTGCTTGCTCTTAGGAAATTGGTCACCTTATGTGAGACTGCCGTGGGATATTCCTTTGTAGCGTCAATAATCCAAATATCTCCTTCTCCAGCGATCTTGCTAGAAGCTGTCATTGAATAACGGTTTCCGTCAGTTTCTCTAATATTCCCGAATAACGTTCTGTAGTTTTTGAAATCAAACTCATTGATAGAGACCTGATCACCTTCACTTGTATTAAGAAAATATTTTTCTGGATGTCTTGTGTAGTCTGTTTGAGTATGACAATTTTTCCCTTCTGAATCACAAACTTCAGACTCTGAATATGTTGTGTAAGGTTCTTCATAGAACACGGTTTCAGTCGTTCCATTAATAATAGATTTATCGGATATATCTGTGCCGAAAGTATAGAATATCAAGAAGAATATCCCACTTAATATAGAGGCCACCCCAGCATGTATAAAGACTTCCTTATAGAGAACAGCCGCATTATCTATCTGTCTATTTAAAAAGGCGATGACAATACTTACAAAGACAGAGAGAATAAAATATGGGTTTGAGCTTATTATCTTCAACATAGATAAGATATAGTTAAAGTCGTAAAAGTGAGATTCACCGAAGTCCATTGAAAATACAGAGTTTGCTGTACCGAGGAAAATGATCGCAATGATCATGTATATTTTAAGAGATATTTGTTTAAGTAACATTTCTTAGCTCCTTGTTTTAGATAATGAGAGTGTAACTTATTTAACCTTAGAGAAAAGTGAACTTTTCAAACTAAGATGAAGAATATTGGATATAGTAAATTACAAGAGAAAACAATCTGGGACAGAAGGAAACGATCATGAGTATAGAAGAACTTTTAAAGATAGAAGTTATGAAAGCTACAGATATAGGCTATAAGCTATTTTATAATAGCACTGGGTCAACAACAGCATATAAGCTATGTATAAGGCACATTTCTGCTGCACCAGCATTCGGATATGGTAAAGAGAAGTTTGGCATCTTAAAGCCCTCTAAAGACATCTATATAATAGATATTGATACAGGGCAAGTGTTTAAAACTAAAAACAGTATAAAAGTTATAAACCTAGATGATTAAAGTTTAAATTAAAGAAGATAACACTATACTTTTATTATCTAAAAAAAAGGCTCAACAATGCAAAAAATTGTAATAACACTATTGATTACGGTAGCTATCGTATTCACCGGAGGATTCTTCTATCAAATGAGTATCCAAAACACATGTAATGGATACGAACAAAGTATCAAGGCTTCTCACAAAGATTCAAAAAATGTACTTTCAAGAGTAATGAATTCAATCAAGACTAATGGGCTAGTTGCTAACAAGTATTTCGACACAGTTGTAAAAGCTTTAGAAGCAGGTGTTAAAGCCGCAGAAGCTGGAGGAATTGGATCACAAGTTGCAATCATGAATCTTCAGAATAATAGCCAAAACATTCCCACAGACGTGTTAACAAAGCTTATGAATATTGTTACATCTAGCTATACAGATTTTGAGGTTTCTCAATCTAAAAACATTGACTTAATTAGATCATACGAAACATTTTTAGGTTCAAGTCCTGAAAAATTCTTTACTGGCGATTATCCTACAATTGATTTAGAAAAGTACGGGCAATTGGTATTAAACAAAGATGCTAAAAAGTCTTTTGAGACCGGAGAGATGGAAGCAATCAATCCTTTTTAGAGAGTTCATACTCTCTGTGTTTTTCTTTGATCCTCAATCTTTTTGATTTCATTGAAAAACATCTAAGTTCAGAATAGTTTAAACTTTTATCTCCTTTAAAATACCTCGTAATAAAAACCTTCATTGTATCTTTATGCTTTTGATCAGTTAAAGGAAACAACACGTAGTCGTTTAAGTAATTATTGTTCTGCTGATATTTTTCTTCATAATCATCTGCTATATAGGCTTTTAAAATAACATAGTCCTGTTTTGATATTTCAGAGAATCCAAACGTAAACGCTATAGAAACAAGAACTAAAACGGAAACTACCACAGCTTGAATAAAAATTCTGATAAGGATTAAAGGTATGTTTTGATTATATTTTTTATGCGCACCCATTTTGGTGGCAATAGTCATAGACGTGTCAGCCACGTTAATATGCAAAATTGAAAAAAAGATGATTATAAATATGCCAAGTATTAAGGGTGATAAAATATAGTCAGCGGCATTACATACGAAAGGCTCAATGTCCAGCCAGCCTTGATAGAAAAAGTTAGTTATACTGCCAAAAAAACCCATAAAAACCTCATAATTTTAATATAGAGTCATTTTAACATATAAAAAGAAAACTTCATATTTCTTTTAGGATTGCTTTGATATACTTTCTTTATTAATCAAGAAGATACCTATAACAATAAACGCATTTTATGCTTATTTACACGAAGGAGTTACTTATGATTTTCATATCAGACCTAAGTATTTCAGAAAGCGCACTAACAGTTACACAAGCTGTTGAACTTGCTGAAAGCTTAAATATTAAACAAATGGTAATTGCAGACTCAAACTTGAGTGGAGCTTTGCCATTTTATTACGCTGCAAAAAAAGCTGGTATTAAACCAATTTTTGGCGTTCGTCATTGGTTCGATAGTGTTGAATATTTATTCATTGCTAAAGATTCAATTAGTTATAAAAAGTTGCTCTTTTGGGAGTCAAAAGGTTATACAGAAGATGCATTCTTAACAGAAGGCATTCTAACTATAGCAATTAACACTAAAACAGCTAATCCTGTTTTCAAGTCAAAACTATCTATTCTTAAGAAAGAGATTTCTGAGATTGATAAAATGATCAATGAAGACTTGTCAACGCTAGACGTTATTGACACGAATATAATGAATGCCAAAGAAGAAGGCGACTTCTTTAAAATTGGACTTATTAAAGCTATAAAAGAGACCTCATCTTTAAAAAAAGAAGTTGCCTCTAATAACATCTCAGCTACTTATGAATATAAAGAATCAACTAAACTTGATTCAATTATGAGTAGCTGTAAAAATGATTACAAATTTGGTAATCCTAATCCTCCAACTTTTAAATTTAGAGTTGAAGTTGGTGAAGAGTATGGTTTAACTAATGCAACTGACAAATCTTTATTTGAAACGTTGTGTAAGCTAGGTTTAGAAAAAAGACTTGAAAAAGTTGATAAAAAACTACACCACCTGTATTATGCTCGCCTAAACAAAGAGATGAATGTTATTGATAACATGGGCTTCCCAGGTTATTTTCTTATTGTTTGGGATTTTGTAAACTATGCAATTAAAATGGAAATTCCAGTCGGTCCAGGTCGTGGTTCTGCTGCAGGTTCTATTGTTGCATGGGTTTTAGGTATTACAAACTTAGATCCAATCAAGTATCATTTACTTTTTGAGAGATTTCTAAATCCTGAACGTGTCAGTCTTCCTGATATCGATCAAGATTTTTGTCAAACTCGTCGTCAAGAAGTTATTGACTATGTTATTGAACGATATGGTGTTGAAAATGTTGCTCAAGTAATTACATTTGGTAAATTTGGAGCAAAAGGTTCAACCGTAGATGTCACTAGAGTATTAGAGTTACCACAATACATTGGTGAAAACATATCTAAACGAATTCCTGATCTTACAAACTTCAAGAAAGCTTACGCCGGTGCCAAAGACTCGTGGGATGAATATCTTTCAAAAGATTTTTATTCTTCTCTTGTTTGGGATCATAGTCGGACAATTGAAGGTTATACTCGAGGAACTGGTATTCATGCAGCTGGATTAGTTATTAAAGATGACGAAATCTATAATCATGCGCCAGTTTATCGATCTGAAAAAGATGGAGAAGGAGCTTATTTGATCGGATACGATGGAAAATATCTTGAAGATGTTGACCTAGTTAAATTCGATTTCCTTGGACTAAAAACGTTATCTGTTATCGATGCTGCAGCTAGAGCTGTTTTTAAGAATCATGCTATCAAACTTGATATTATGAACTTAGATCCAATAGATGCTAAAGTGTATGAGTACATTGAGTCTGGAAATACAATTGGAATGTTCCAAATTGAATCTCCAGGCATGCAAGACTTATCTAAGAAATTAAAGCCTGAAGACTTTGAAGACTTAATTGCACAGCTTGCGTTATATAGACCAGGACCAATGCAGGCAGGAATGCTTGACAGTTTTGTTGCTAGAAAAAATGGTAAAGAAAAAATTGACTATTTCTTTAAAGAGATGGAAGAAAAGCTTAAGCCAATTCTAGCTCCAACTTATGGAATGATTGTCTATCAAGAACAAGTTATGCAAATCGTTCAAGAAATTGGAGGATTTTCACTTGGTCGTGCCGATTTAGTTCGTAGAGCTATGGGTAAGAAAGATCCAGATGAAATGAAAAGGTTAGCCTTGGAATTTGCAGATGGAGCTTCTGCTATCGGCTTTAAGAAAGACAATGCAATCGACCTATTCGGGCTTATTGAAAAATTTGCTGGATATGGATTTAATAAATCACACTCTGCTGCTTATGCTGCGGTAACTTATATTACAGCTTGGCTGAAATTATATTACCCTAATGAGTTTATGGCAGCCTTAATTAATTCTGAGGCTAAGGATAGAGAAAAGCAAACGAAATATATTCGTGAAGCTAAAGACATGAAGTTACAAATGGATACTCCAAATGTATTTATTGCGACACCTACATTTGAGGCGACTAAATCTGGAATAACTTTCAGTGCAAGTTCAATTAAAGGTCTTGGTGAAACAGCTGTAACTTATTTTCTTTCTCAATTCAAAAAGATAGATAAAGACGATGATTTCAAATCAGTCATAAAACTATTAAATAAGATTCAGATCTCTCCTAAACTTAGATTTGAAAATTATGAAAAGTTTATAAACAAAGCAACTCGTACGTCAAATTCACTTTCTAAAAAGATTGAGGAAAAAGACGAGCAAATTCACAAACTAAATGTGAAAGCTAGAGAGAAAGGTTTAACTGATAAAGAAGGAGAACGTCTACAACGTTATTATGTTGTATTAGCTGAGTTAAATTCAGATAAAGAAAAAACAGATCTAGACCTCGTCAAAGACAATCTTGACAAATTGGTTCGTCTTCAATCTGATTTCGAGTCATGGAAAGAGTCTAAAGACAGTTTTATAAAGATCCAGAATGCGATGTTCGAGTCTTTCGCAAAAATTGGAGGCTTAAGTAGTTTTGGGATTCCTAGAAAAGTATTAGTTGAAAATACATCTAAGATTTTATCTGGCTCATGCCCTGAAGACATAGATTTAACAGGAGATGAGTATTCTAAAGCTGAGATAATTTCACTTGAACAAGATCTTTGCGGAGATTCATTTTCAAGTCCTTTTACAGATCAGCAATTAGCAGCCATTAAGCAAGTAAACATTGCTGAAATGAATGTTGGTATGCTTCTTTCTAAAGTTGAGAAAACTAAGAAAGATGGTGGTAAATATTTAATCGTGTCTTTTTTAGATGCTGATAATAATATAACTTCCGGATCTGACTTTAACAATAAGGCAAATGTCATAAATGAAGGAGAAATAGTTAAATTCAAGATTTCTAAGAAAGGTCAGTATTCTAACCTAACTTATATTGATCGAATTGATTTAGATGCCTTTATTCGTGCACAGAAGCCTGCTGACGTTGCAGTAACAGTTGATCAAGACATTTCGTCTATGGTTATACCAGATGGTGCAGATATCGTTGTAAAAGATTCAAAAGGAAATATTGTTGCGAGAATAGCTCGTTAATTATACAACAAGGGGTTTACCCTTTGTTTCAAGCTTATAGTTTTATTTTTCAGAAGACAACATATCTATCATGATTTTATCAAAAGCCTCTAAAATATTTACATTTGATTTACTGTAAACTAATTTCAAGTTTTTTCTTTCAGAAAGCAGAGGGAACATATGATTTGAAACGTATCTTAATCCTCTATCACTAATAAGCTTACCTTTGTTGCTAACTTCATAAAATAGTTTTAGTCTAAGACTATCATCTAAGCTAATTTTAAAAGTAACAGTAGAGTCAACACTTTTACCCTTGCAAATTCTATATTCACGCTTATAAAGAATTTTATCTTTTTCAATTTTATCTTTAATTAGGTTCAGAATGTGATCTTCAGAAACATAGCTAAATTTAATGTCTCCCAAAAAGTTGTCTAGAGGATTTACATCTCCAAATATCAAATAACTATAGTTTGGTTCAAATGTGCTTACAGAAATTCTTTTAGAAGATCCTTCATATTGAACAATAGTTTCAACATCCTTAACATTGTATTCAAAACTATAGCACGATCGATTTCCAATAATAGATAGAACTCTTGAGTTAAGCAAGTGTGAATCTATACTTTCATTCAAATAAAATCTAGATGTTGAAAATGCTTTACGAATAATATAAGAATAACGATATATCCTATTTTGTTCTTCTTTAGTAAAATCAAGTTTTTTATACATATCGTTGCCGATACTTTCTATACCTGTAAGAAGTTGTTTCCGCTCGTTTGAAGTTAACATTTTTATACCTTTCATCTAGTTTTATATCTAATCAAAACATAAGCAAACAATGGGTAAAATTACCTCATATAAAATGTTCATTTATACTGAATAGTTTCTGTATATTGAATTTTAGCTTAATAAAATTAAAAAAGCCACTAATGTTGTTTTTTTTTAAGATTTAAGCGTATTACTAAACAATATCTTTTATTAGATAATCAAACTTTAAAGAAGGAGAACTTATGAAAAAAGTTCTATACGTTGAGACTTCAGTCAAGACAAATAAAGATACTAGTGATAGTATCCCCTTAGTTGGCGGTATTTTTGAAGAAATACTACCTGATACTACATCTACTCCAGATTCTTCGGAACCGAAAGTAGACGTTAAGAAAATTGAAGCTAAAGCTCTTGCAGTTTGGCTAGGTGAACATAAGATCACGAAGAAGTCTATTTCGACAATTCTAGATGGTAAAGGTTCTCCAAAAATCAGAGAGTCATTTTATGGTTCTCCAAAAACGATATTTGAGAAATCAAGTTTCAAAAGTCTCACGAGAATGAGCAAAGCTTCATCTGAAAATTTAGATGTTGATATTGTCTCTTTTGTAGATGTTTTTGCTATGGGAGATGTCATTTTGATTCCGAAGAATTTATCTGAAGAAGATACGAAAGATTTTCTTATCGCAGAAGTCGCCGATCTAATCGATCAAAAATATCCAATATACGTTGCTAAGTCTTGGGAGTCTGAATTTATTCGACAATTACTCAAGACTTCATTAACTAAGCTAGCTGTACTCGGAAATACTCCGTATCGTGAAGCTTATAAATTTTTAGTTGACGTTTCTTCAGTTGAAGATATGTTAGTTAAATCTTATGGTAAACAACGTTTCATCGAAGAATATAAACGTGCTCCTCAAATTGAGACTCTATGGAAGATTATAGATATCAAAGCCTTCAATATGAAGTCTTGGGGTCCGCTAGTTAATTTCTTTGGTGGTAAAGATAAATTTGAACAACTGTCAATTCCTATGCAAGAAGCAGTTATTCATATGTACGAAATAGTTGGAACCGGAACACAAGATGTTTATAAGCACCTTGTTGAAGTTGACAATTTTAAACAGCTATACTCAATCCCTTTTAAGGAATTGGCTGTATCTAGAGTAAAAAACAAATTTTCTGTAAACAGCGTTTCTTTGATCAAAGCTTTAAAAACTTTATCAAAAGCTGCTCCACAGAATCTATCTAAATTGGTCATTTATTCTGCTTTATTTTCAAGCTTGAGTAAAAAAGATTTCAATCTAGATGCGTCATGTGAGGATCAAGTTAAGCTACTAGGAGCAATTCAAGGTGGTCAATACAAGGTTCAAACTGAAACTGAAGCTTTAGCTAATAAAGCAGCTAGTATGTGGTTATCTCCTACTTCATTTGCAAAATACTCGGAAGAGTTTTTGAGTAACATGAAAGGACTATACACTAAACCTAAACACTATCCTACGGTTAGTGGTAAAATCGAAGGTACTGATTACGCATGGGAATCAATGGATCTTACTAACCCTCACGCTTGGTTCGTAGGTCTTGAGACTAACTGTTGTCAGCACCTTGGTTCTGTTGGTGGAGCTTGTGTACGTTATGCAGCTAAGAACCCTGATATTTCAGGAATCTTTCGTGTAACTAAAAAAGGTAAAACTATCGCTCAATCTTGGTTTTGGTTTGACATTTTCAAAGGTAACTTTGTTTTTGACAATATCGAAGCTTTAGGAAGAGATGTACGAGATGTTATCTTACAATGCTATACAGAGTTCACAGAAAACGAACTTAAACCAAGAGCTAAGCTCTTCGGTATTAAAGAAGTTTGTGTTGGATTAGCTTATGGCTCTTCTGATATTACAGGCTTAAAAAAGTTTTCTTCTCCAACAAATAAAAGTGTTATAACTTCTGCCGGCAGAGGGTCTTGTTATTCAGACGCTGGAAGTCAAGTTTGTATCGCTAAATTTAAATAAGGAACAAATATGAAAGCAGAAAATGCCGTATTATTACACCACACAAATGTCGGGTCACGTGTTGCTAAGTTATTAAGAAAACAAAATGTTATTTTGTCTTCAAGCTACGCAATCGGACCTCAACAGCTTCGACCTCTTCAAGAAAGAGAAGTCGAGTTTGAAACTGTCATAAATATTAAAGAGCTTAATTCTGATCGGAATGACGCTGTAACAATGTTTATGTCTACAAGTAGATGGATTCCGAAAGAAGTTCGTCTCCTAACAACAGCAGGTAAAGATGTGTATCTCATTATTGAAGACACGTCGGTATCTGATAACTATGAAGGTGTTTTTAACGAAACTGTCGATCTTATGAAGATTTTTAAGAAATCTTACAAGAACTATAAGGCGAATAGAGATGAACTTACTGAAACAGAAGATAATCTCTCTACCTTACGACAAGAACGTAAAGAACTTAGAGATATTGAAGATCGAACAGATTTAATCAAAGCTCAAATTGCTGATCTTACGAAAGAGATTGAAGACTTAGTTTCTTTAACTGTTTCAATAAGAGAAGTTGGTTCTGAGCTTAGACGAAAATCTAAAGTTGGATTACTTCTTACTCAAGCAGATCCTTTTGCAAATTTATTTAAAATTGGAAGACCTGTTTATTTTAATAAACATTTTGGGTTACTTGTTCTTAAATGTAGCAAAGCATCTAAAAAAGGTTCTTACAATGTCGATGATTTGAATGAAATGATCGCTGTTATGGATAAAACTGAAGATAAAAAAGATTGGTCAGCAGTAAAAGAAAAACTTGAACCGTTTATCAATCCTACTACCTTAACTATGAAGTCTGGATTATCTCATGGACCGAGTAGTTTTGCCGCACTTCTTTCTGAAGAAATAGAACCTTTGAAAATTCAAAGATCAATTTCACTGTCTGACACTGTTCCGGCAGCAGAAGTAACAGCAGCAACAATGGCTCAGATGTTTGCATCTGGTGCTATGGGTAATTTAGACATGTCGATACAAGAAGATGGTGAAACTGTTTTCATAAAGTCGGCTATGGTCTCAACAGTTACAGTTGACGAGACAATTATCAATGGAGAGAAGATTACATCTACTATCCGTGGTCATGCCCCGAAAATTGGAGCTTTTGCTATGACGTCTATGACGTTTACGCTCTACGAGATCTAACTAAAAAAACGAGTCGTTTAACGACTTGTTTCTTTCAGGAACTATATTTTTTAGTCTTTTAACCTTAAATTACTAATTTAACCATATGTTTTATTTTTTTCTAAGGAAAATTAGTATAACATACTCAAATAAAGACATGCGCTTTATTAATTTTAAAACACACTGGAGATCATATGTACAACAAAATCACATTACTCGGGAATTTAACCCGCGACATCGAGTTAACATACAGCCAAGCTGGAACTGCAATTGCTAAAACTGCAATTGCTACAAGTCGCAAGTTCACCTCAAATGGTGAGAAAAAAGAAGAAGTCATGTTTATTGACCTTACTTTCTTCGGCCGCACAGGTGAAGTTGCTAACCAGTATCTTCGTAAAGGATCTAAAATCCTAGTCGAAGGTCGTGTTCAATTTGATCAATGGGTTGACCAAAATGGTGGGAAACGTTCTAAGCACTCTGTTATTGTTGAATCAATGCAAATGCTTGACACTAAACAAGATGGTGCTCAAAATGGTCAACAGCAAGCTCAGCAGCCTCAACAGCAGCAGCAGCAGCAAGCTCAACAGCCACAGCAACAGCAAGCTCAACAGCCGCAGCAGCAACAGCAAGCTTATCAAGCTCCGCAACAGCAGCAGCAGCAAGCTTATCAAGCTCCGCAACAGCAACAGCAGCAATCTTATCAAGCTCCGCAACAGCAGCAAGCTCAACAACAGCAAGCTCCTGTCGTTAATGTTGACGAAGACGAAATTCCGTTTTAGTCAAAATAAAGAGAGATTTTCTCTCTTTCTACCGTTCCGGTATACCTCTATCAATCCTCTTCAAAATCCCTTCAACTATTATGCTATAATCCTCTATTCTAAAATCAATACATAGGAGAACAACTTGAATTCAAAATCTAAAAAAATTATAATGATATTCTCAATGTGTGCCACTTGCTTAGGGACGTCCGTAATGGCAGAAGATACACTTCCTGATAATATCCAAGACATTCTGGGACAACCACTTCCAGCCAAAGCAAAAACATGGGATCACTACTCTGATAATGGAGATACATTCTATGATAAAAAGACAGAAAACAAAGATGAAGTTAAAAAAGCTGCTGCAAAGATTCTGGGACAAAAAAACATTTCTATGTTCTCAGATAATAGAACTTTAATTACCGTTCAAGATGACGCAGCTTTAACGAAAAGCATTCATTCAAAACATGTGTACAAAAAACTTCCTGAAGATATAGCAAGTCAATTAGATTCAGATGTTACTTTTTCAAGATTACTAGTGTCATTTAAAAACAAAGAGGGCGGGCAAACAGTTTTATCAATTGATAACTCGAAAGTAAAAGATCTTAAAACCCTCGACGCCTTTTTTAAAGAAGGTCTAGAAAAAGTTGATATTGTTTTATCTGATCACGATCTAGTAACTCTAAAGCTCGTAGTTCAAACAGAAGGTGAAACGAAGTCTGGCTTAAAAAGAATTAGCTCAAAATCTATAGTTCTTTCAAAAGCAAAAGACAACTCTTTAATTGTGGTAGAAACTCTTTCTCTTAAAGCCGATGTCAAGAAAAGTGAGAAAAGAGAAAAAGAACTATCAACAAAGAAGAATATTAGTGATATGAAAAAGTCTTCTTTCTGGAAAGATCCAACTATAAAATAGACTTAAATCGAGCAATTTAAGGTTAATTTTATATTTTATGAGGTATACTTCTCTCATAATAAAACACACAGGAGTATTTTATGTTAAAAGCAACACTATCAAAAGCAGCAGCAGGATTAATCCTCGCATCCGCACTAGCTACTTCAGCTTTCGCAAGTGGGTCACACCCGACCTTATATATAGGTTCAACAACCATTGATTCTCATGATTCAGCAACAGCCTTCGGCTTTGGTGTTGATATGATTAAAGGCTTTGACAGTGGGGTAGAAGCCGGAATGGATATCAACATCCTATACGCAAGTATTGGTGACGGATATGACACAAGTACAAATGCAGGGCTTGATCTAATTATTGGATACAACTTTGATAAAAAACTTCAAGTTCCAATTGCTGTAAAAGCTGGTCTTGGTTATGGGTTTGGTAAGATTGGTAATTCCGTAACAATGAAAGGGCCTCAGTATTCTGCAGCCGTAGAGTGGGATATCACGTCTAAGCTTGGGATTGGTGTTAAATACCTTTACCAAGACTTTACTGCTAGTTACATTTTTGCAGATGCAGACCTTCCTATTGACAACTATCTAGGTTATGTTTACTACAAGTTCAAAGCAACGAAATAGCACACTTCTAGGCCAGGGTTATCCCGGCCACATTCCTCAAAATATTCAACATACAAAAACTTTTTAAACTAAAATTAAGACTATCGGATCTATAATGTATCTATAGACTAAACTATAATTTAGTTATGTAAATCAAAAAATTGGAAGGAGCAAATTATGCTTAATTTACCTAAAACTGGAAATCTAAAACTTGGAGGCACTGAAAAGGGTCTCCCTACACAACATTTAAATCTAACCCCAACTCTCAACTATAAAGAAGGCGAACACTTTATGGCTCATCCTGATCACAAGGCAAATACGTCATTCTCTGTATTTTTACCATTAGGATCAAAAAGTATTGAAATATCTTATATGTCTTTCATTAAAGTGAATGGAATAAGTTATATTGCCAAGGCTTCTAATGAAGATGACGAAACGGTGTATGCTTTTCCAATACAGCCGAATTTCAACAATCCTTTGCTCGATTACCCTGTAATCAAACTTGGACCATTAAAAAATTTCAAAGACTCGTTGGAGATGAAGTTGAGATCTTATGTTCTTCTTCAAATTTTGGATAATGACAATGGTCTCAATATGGAAACATTCCATTTTAAATCTGAATCAGCTTTTACACTTGTTGATCTAAAAACTGCATCTGATATGACTGTCGCTATTTTAGATGGATATGTAGACGAACCAACTTCTTTCCCTGTTGTAATGACTCTTGAGGTTCACAATAAGTTATACAAGATGAAAAAAGTGGATACTGTCACATACGCTAGACTTCTGCCACCTTCATTAAATGATATGAAGACTTTAGAAAAGTTGACAAATTTTAATGATACTGATTCAGTAGAGTATAAATATTTTACAAACCTTTCAGGTAGTATCTTGAGAAGTAGAGAAGAAGCTGTAAAAAATGCTATAGCGCTTAACGATGACAAAAACAAAGAGTATAAAAAGTGGTTTACAGAGAGTATTAAAATTCTCATAGATAATTCAGATGACTTCACTGATTTCCTCGGTGCAAAAGTCACAAACATGTCTCCAGAAGAAACCGATCTTTCTAAAGATCAGGTGAAGGCGATAAAAGGTCTAATGAAAGAAACAGGTCTACCTGAAAAAATTTGTCAGCGTGCAGTACTTGTTTTTGGTCAAGATGCAGCAAATGAACTAAAAGGTGGGATGTCTATACCTAAGGCTTTGTCACTAATTACAGCAGCAGAAACTGCTACAAAGGAGGCTTAATATGTTAATCCCAGCAGCAATTGTCAAAGTTTTAGACTTTCATGACGATAAAGGAAATTCTTCTTCAACAGTAAAAGAAGGATTTAATAAAATAAGAGTTATGCTTGATAATGGCCAAATCATAATGGTTCATGCAACATCTAATAATACAAAGTTTAGTTCTTCTTTGAAGAAGTTTATTGACTTTAAGGGTGCGAGTATTACAAAAGCTAATGAAATTAAGCAAGCTGCTTATGACATAATGTTTTCAGATCACAAAGCTGTTCTAAATATGCTAGAAAAGACAAAAGAAAAGATCAAGGTAAAGGAGCCAAACTTAGATGCGGGTTCTTTAGGCAGAAAAGCTGGAGAAAGTGTTGCTCAATATTTGGTATCGAGAAAAAGAACCATTGCCTCGACCTCGACTATTAGACTTGCATTTGGTACCCCATATAACAATGGACCTCAACTTTACAATTCCAGATGTATTCAGGTAGTAAAAGATGAAAAAGGCGAGGAAGGCTTTGGTAACGGAGGCATCTATTATTTTGCGCAAACAGGCAACGTTATACCTATTGAGGTTTCTCAAATTAGAAAAAGAGAGGGTGACTTTACGGGCTACTTTAAAGTAGCAACAGGTAAGCTAATTAATGCAAATCAAATCAATTTTTTGATTGAACATTCAATTAGAACAATCCAAGAGTATATGGGTAAAAACCAGAAACCTTTCTTGTTGCAACTATTAAAACATGAAGGTGTAGCGAATGTGCCACCGGTATATTTTTCTGCTGTACAAAAGTTAAATCAGATAGAGAAAAGAAATAGAGATTCTGAGCACCCTCTCGCGCAAGAGGAGTACACGCAGTACATACTTGAACTCGAAGGTCTTATGAAAGCGATGAAGGCGGACAAGAGCTTATATGGATCATTTAGAGCATCTTTACCTCTAGTATACAAAACAGATGATATGATCACGGCAATTGATACTATTTCTGCAGAAAAAGGGTCTAGTCCTTTGCAAACTTTACCAAAAGCAATTGCAAACCTTAACTTTAGTAAAGAAGATCCTGATATTAAGAAAATTGTTGAAGACTTTGTTTACTCCAATATTAAAGGTGCTGCTACAGGGCACACAACATTTAAGGTTCTAGGGACTATGGCATTCTCAGCGACAAATATACTTGGGGTTGGTACCAGTTGGGGCTTCCCAGTAAACAATATTGACTCTGCTAAATTCACGTTATCTTATGACGGGACCAAACATCTAATTGACGAAGCATACAAGCTTGTCGACTCTACTAAGGCACAAAAGAGAGGGTAGCACCCTCTTACAATCTTCTTTTTTTACTACAAACTGTAATATAACACCGTATCTCTCTTTTTAGAGTAGTTATTTTAACACGGTGTTCTGTTCAAGAATTAACAAGCTAAATTTATGTCAAGTTAAGACGTAAGAAGCTATAATCTATTTATAGATTTTAAATAAGGAGACTAATCATGTCTAACAAAAGAGTAATTATAATTACTGGACCTTCAGGTTCTGGTAAAAGTGAGTTAGAAAAGAACTTAGTTGAAAACGGTTTCGGAGAAAAAGCTGTGTCTACAACAACAAGACCTCTTCGCACTGGAGAAGTTGAAGGCGTTCATTACCACACTGTTTCAAAAGCGAACTTTATCAACATAGTTAAATCTAAAGGTTTTGTTGAGCACGTACAATTCAACGGAAATGATTATGGTATTGAAAAACGATACTTACCTACGTACGCTGTTTTAGTTGTTGAAGATAATGGTAAAACTCAAATTGAAGAAAACTGTGAAAACGTTATCTCAATTGGCTTATCTGCATCTCCAGCTGTTCTCAAAGATCGAATGCTTAATGCACGCGGTGATTCTGAAGAAGATGTTATCGAAAGAATCAAGAATGACTCTATCCTAGAAGGTATGAAAAAGTTGTCTTTTGATATTAGTATCAATACAGATGGCTTTACACTTGACGAAGTTTCAGAACTTGTTAAGTATGAGCTTAATAGGATTATGTCATGACAGATTCTCCAGCACTCTTCAATAAAAAGTATACTCATAGCAAAGAAGCTTTGTTTAAAGGTCTTGAAGAAAAACTTTCGGGTTATAACCTTGAGATTTTTGAAGCTTCAGAAGATGGGTATTTGGTGTCTAAAGATGACGAAACAATGTCTGGATGGGTTAACAATGTTTATACTGTACATGAAGATGATCGTGTTGAAAACATTATGCTTTTTGATACTGAAACATCTCACTTAGGTGGATATGTTATTTCATTTGCAGGTATTTTGTATAGCCTTTCTCAAAAGAAGATTCTAAAGAAGTTTTATGCTGAAATTAACCCTGGTGTTAAAATCGATCCTGAAGCTACTGCAAAATCTCATGGAATGACTGATCAAGATGTCGCTGACTGTCCAAGTTTTGATTCAATTGCTGATAAAGTTGTTGACGCATTAAATTGGGCTGACGTACTTGTTGCTCATAATCCTCTTTATGATATTGAAATCCTAATGCTTGAATTTTCAAGACTTAAACGCGAGATTAAAATCCCGCCTTATCTTGACACAATGAGACGCTTAAAGCATCTTGTTAAAGCAAAAAACTCTGCTGGTCATTTAAAAGATCCTAAGCTAGAAGAGGCTGCTGATTTTTTCAACATTCCTCAAGATAAATCTAAACTTCATAATGCTTTGTATGATACAGAGATATTAACCGAGGTTTTTATTAAATCTTTAGACTTGTAAAGGACTTATAATGGCTAATGAGTATGGAAAAGATATAGACTACGCAGATTCAAAATCTATTGTTACTAATACTAATCGACATATTCGAAGACATTTTGCCTCTAAGCAACTGTTTATTACTGATATTAATGGTATCCCTAAAACGAACAAAAGTGTTCAATTTAAAGGTATTGATAAGATCGTAATGACTGCAGGTGGTAAGATTTTTAAAATTGAAGAAAAAGTCAGACGAAGAGACTATGGGGATATCCTTGTAGAACTTTACGCTGACAACAACTTCTATCTAAAAGCTCACCGTGGAACAGGTTGGATCATGAAAGATTATTCATGTGACATTATCATGTTTTACTATGAGAATACAGACAGAAGCATAATTTTTAGTTGGAAAATGTTTCAATACATCTTCAAAATAAAAATGTCAGAATGGTATGATTATGCAAAAAATAGACAGTTTGGGTTTAGTTTAAAAAAAGCTGAAAACACATATAGAAATGGTGGAAAATATCATAGTTTAAATATGGTAGTTCCCGAGAAGTTTTTTATGGAAACATATTCTACTTATAAATCAATGTACGAAAGTTTAAAGCAATAGTTTTTTACTTTCATACTGGATCTCTTTAGATTAAAAATTCTGCATTCCTTGTCCAACTAACTTAGCACTCTTCCCTAAAGATTTAGAATACCCACCAAAAGATTTTGTACCGTTCTTTACTCTATGAACGGTATCTTTCTCTATATCCTTGACAAGGCTAGAAGATCCAATACTTTTAACTACTCTCTTCATATAATGATCCATAGACCTCTTAGAATGAGGTGAAGCTATCCCATAGTAATAAGCAACCGAGATACCTAGTACCAGAATGATCAAGCCCCTAGTGAACTTAACCAAGAATGTTAAAGCTATCATAAATAATGCGATACCCATTGCATACAGTGGGAATAATCCTATAGTGTCCATGTCAACTCCTTAAAATATTTCTTAAAGGTATCTTACCTTATTTTTGTTGATTAAAAAGAGAACTGTCTTTTTATGACGTTAAAGCTACTATAACAATATACGTTTCTTTAGAAACAATTTAATGGAGGAGTTAATATGGCAAAAGATTACAATGGTTACATTAAACCATCTAAACCTTGGAAAAAGTTGTTTTCAAATGCGGAGATCTCTACGATCTTTTTGGCTTTTGAAAATTTGTATGTAAAAATGTATAATGATTTGAGATTTGAATCAGATATGCAAGAAAAACGTGCTACAAAAGAAAAAACGGATTCTGTAAATCGTAATACTTATCTTAGTATTGCAAGAGTTCGCAATATACCCTATCCGGAAACCGATATCAAAGACGATTCTGTAGGTATTCAACCTTATCAAATTAAAGCAATTTTAAAAGTTGTAGATATTGATAACCTTGAAAACTTCTTAGAAATGTTAATGGTATATAAGAAATCTTTAACAAACATAAGTTTTTATGAAGATGGCTTTGAAAGATGGGACAAAATAATTAAGTACATTTTTGGTTCTAAAAATAAGATCAAAAAGTTGAAAGCAAAAGACATTTCAAAAATAATGAAAAAGTCTTTACTTCCTACACTAGATCTATATACAGACGATCAGAAATTCAAATTTACAACAAAAGATCAAGATGTATTACTTTCAACTAAAATGGAAGATAATACTTTTGAGATTAAGTTTAATATGGAAGCTCTTGTTAATTCAAAGACATGTACTTATGATCAAAAGAGTATTTTAGATTTCTTTATTTTTTCGAAAATTAGACTTCTAGAAGTTAGCTTAGATAAAGCCAAGGAAGCTTGGGAAAAAGAACTTGGGTTCAGAACGAAAAATGTATTCTTACTTATGAATATAGAACCTAAATTTTTCAACGCTAAAGTGTTCATTAAGATCCTTAAGGCTGTATCAGGACAAACAGACTTATCTAATGTTTCTGACAAAGTTGCACAAGACGCAGTGTATATCTACAAAGCGTTTGGTAAAAGTTCAGAATTTATATTAGATTATTTGACACAGAGTTATTCTGAAGAAAAGGTCTTTCCTAAAATCTTATCTACTTACAAGCTTGAGGCATCTATTTCTTTTCCAAAATTTTCTAAAATGATTGGGAAAGATTACGATGTTCAGTATATGGCTGCAGTTTGTTTTGCATTAAGTTATACGAAGACTCTAGATAGTCTATTTTTCAAAATGAACAATGTAGACAAAAACGACTTAAGTTCTCTAAACAATATTGGCTTAGCTCTATCTAGATCACTAGATCTAGTGCACTTGTTTAAAGAAAAGCATACGGCAAAGCAGATCTTTAAAGGATTTAAGTCAGGCAGAGTTTCTTTGTATGAATTAGAAGAAGCTTTCAAATTAGTAAAAGACACCAAAAATATAAAGCAAGATAAATATCTTAAAGATATTAAAGGCGAAATCGATGGTGTTGAATATGAGGTTGTAAGCAAGTCCGACATAAGAGGTCCTCTTGCAGGCTCTTATACAGACTGTTGTCAGAACTTAAATAGCTTCGGTAGGACATGTGTCCTATATGCTGCTTATGCAGAAGACTCAAGCTACCTATTGCTATCCAAGGAAGGAGTGGTGTTCGCACAATCTTTCATTTGGAAGGATAAGCGTAGCAATATTGCTGTATTTGATAGTATCGAGTATAGAGGAAAAAATGAAGACATTTTAAAGATTATGAAAAAAGTCTATTTAAAAGTTGCTAAAGATATGATTTCTAACGGTGTTGATTCTGTGAATGTTGGATCTAATTCAATTTTCAAGAACAAGGCCACGTCTACAGCAGATATCCCTTCTACAGATCTTTTATTAGATCACTTTGATCAGGATGAATTGCTATGTGAAGAAGACGACGATGATTATAAAGATGAAGTATATTCAGATGCGTTTACGCAATATAATGTAGCTTAGAGAGGTTCGCCCTCTTTTTGTTACCCTTTTTGGGTGTATTTTACAATGTATAAAAATGTCTCATTCTGGGACTAGGGGAAAAGACGCTTAGGAATATAAGCGTCTAAGCAGGGCTTTTAATCTTCGCCCTCTATTTCAGCAGATGCAAGCTCAGCTTTTTCAATCTCTTCATTGCTCATCTCTTCCGGCTGTAACGTTTTGATAATAAGATCTTCTATTTCAGCTCTAAGTGCATCGTTTTGAGAAAGAGTGATAATAGAGTTCTCTTTACCTTGTCCTAGTCTCTTATCTTTAAAAGAGAACCATGCTCCACTTTTGTCAACAATATCAAGCTTAACACCATGATCAATAAGCTCTCCGAGTTTAGAAATACCTTTTCCAAAAACAACGTCATATTCAGCTTGTTTAAATGGAGGTGCAACTTTGTTTTTAACAACTTTAGCTCTAACTCTAATAGCAACAGGTTGGTCAGCAACTTTAACAGTGGCGATTCTTCTAACATCGATTCGAATAGACGCATAAAACTTAAGTGCATTTCCACCAGTAGTAGTTTCTGGAGATCCATAACCCATAGTTCCAATTTTCATTCGAATCTGATTGATAAAGATAACTGTAGTATTTGATTTTTGAATGATAGATGTTAGCTTTCTTAGAGCCTTAGACATTAATCTAGCTTGAACACCAACTTGTTGATCTGACATATCTCCTTCAATCTCAACCTTTGGTGTAAGAGCAGCTACAGAGTCAATAACGATTAGTGAAACCGCGCCACTTCGAACAAGGTTTTCAACAATTTCAAGAGCTTGTTCTCCATAATCTGGCTGAGAGACTAGTAATTGTGACGGGTTTACACCAAGGTTTTTGGCATAGTTCATATCCAAAGCATGCTCAGCATCGATAAATGCACATAAACTATCTTTATGTTTTTGTTCAGAAGCAACGATGTGTAAAGCTGTTGTTGTTTTAGATGAAGACTCAGGCCCAAAAATCTCGATTACACGGCCTCTTGGGACTCCACCAACACCTAATGCGAGATCTAATCCGATAGACCCAGTAGATATAGATTCAATAGGAACGACAGGTTTGTCATAAAAGGCGATTGAGCCCTTACCAAATTGCTTGTCAATGTTTTTTAGCACGAAGTCTAAACTTTTTTGTTTGTCGTCAGATAGGAATTTTTTACTCATTTTTTGTCCTTGATTTTAATTTGAACTAGTATAGTTTTCTTATGCTTAAAGATGGTTGAATCAACTCAAACCGTAACTAAAAAACAGTTTATTTTGCTTAAGCTCTTTTTTAATTTTGAAATTAGTGTTATAATCTTCGCATAAAGTAGATATAAATAAATATAAGGCCGAAAAATGGAAACTCAAAAAGAACTTTTCAAGCAAGCGAGGATTACAGTTGTTGCTGTTGGTGGCGGTGGCGGTAATATGTTATCACATATTATGGCGAATGACATTCATAAAGATGTAAAGACTGTTGCCGTAAATACTGATAAGCAAGCATTAGAAAACTGTCCTGCCGATGTGCTCCTTGGGATAGGTAAGAATGGCCTTGGTGCCGGAGCTAAGCCAACTGTTGCAAAAAAAGCTGCTGAAGATCTGGCGGATGAGATTAAAGAGGCTATAGAAGGCAGTGATATGGTTTTCATTGCTGCGGGGCTAGGTGGAGGTACAGGAACGGGTGCGTCACCTGTTATTGCTGAGATAGCAGAAAAATTAGGGGCACTTGTTATATCTGTAGTAACTTTACCATTCTCTTTTGAAGGGAAACGTCGTAAAAAAATTGCTACTGAAGGTCTAGCTGAGTTAGAAATATTTTCAAATTCTGTTATTGTTATTGAAAACAACAACCTTATGAAAATTATTGATCCGAAGATGGGGATAAAAGAAAGCTTTAAAAAAGTAGATGACATTCTTAGTCAGGCGATAAATGGTGTTACAGGGGTTATTCTTGCGTCAGGAGAAAATGACATAAATCTAGACTTTGCTGACCTTAAAACAGTTATGGACAACAGAGGTCGTGCGATAATGGGTGTTGGTGAATCTCAGACAGGAGACGCAGAACAAGCCCTTGATTCAGCTATGGATTCTCCGTTGATTGACAATGCTGATTTCTCTCAAGCGAAAGGTGTTTTAGTACACTTTCATCTTCATCCAGAATATCCTTTCTTTCAATTGGGGATGGCTATGGAAGAGATTCAAGAAAGAGTTCACGAAGACTGTGAAATAATCTTTGGGACGACAACAACAGATGCAGTTGATCCTAACTCAATTCATACAACATTAGTAGCGACAGGGATTTTTAATCAAGAAGAAGCTTCAAAGGAAAGTCGTAATATTCTATCTGAAGAGCAAATAATGGTTAATGTTCAAAGAATGGCGCCAAGTATTGAAAAGATTAATACTGAGCAAGGTCACCCTAATCTTGATATTCCATCTTACACACGAAGAAGAGGGATTTAACCTCTAACTTCTCTCACACTTACATATTTTAAAACAAGAAGAAGGTTTAACCCTTCTATTTATCTAATTAGACGCAGAATACTTTACAACGATTGTTTTTTTACTTTCAGGTGCAAGCATAACTTTTATAATCTCCAAATAAGAACCTTCTCTTTCAAAAGTACAGCTATCAGGCTTAGTTGGGTATGCTTTTGTTTCAGTACATGATAGGTTATTTATGTCTAGCCTATTAAAAGAGTTGATTGGTCTCTCAATCTGGACCAAGACTTTTTCACTCGATGAATTTTTTAATTTAAACTCTTTTGTACTTGTTAAGTGATCAGAATTTTGAGATCTATAAAATTTAAGAGTCTTTTCTGTACCAGTAACGTCAAACATCTGTCCAATAGATAATTCAATCTTAGTATTTTTGGCTTTGTGAGGGATGTTGTCAGATCCCATAAAGTGAACTTCACCCTTTGAATCTTTACTATAAACCCGAACTGTACCAGCGGGGATTGGTTTATCTGCACCGTCTTTAACTAGAATAGTGTTAGAGAAAGATAGTTTTGTTTTTGAATTACTCCATAGATAAGGGACTGTTGTCTTGCCTATCGAGATGGCCTTTAGGTTAATATCAATAAATGAGAACATTTTGTTCTCTTTATTCTCAACTGTAACTTTCCCAGGTATTTTATACAAATGATATCCACCAAAAGATTCCTCTGATACGCCTTTGTCGTAAGCGGTTTCTGCCATAATTGCATTTTTATATAGGACAGTGCGTCGAGGAGATGGCTTTGAAACATTTTTAACCTCTCCAGCTATAAAATACAAATTAGTATTCAAAAAAGACATCCCTGAATTATTTTTCAAAGTGATCCAACCTTTGAAGCTGGCCTTTGACAAGTTGTCAACATAGAAAACATAATTGCTTGACCAAGATACACCTTTAGCTAGATAAGAGATATTTACAGTGTCATGAATTGCTCTAGGGGAGTAAATGTTCCAAGATAAAGATGGATGAACGCTGATCTCTTTAGGAATCTCATTAAAAATGATATTAAAGTTAGCAACTGATTCTAATCCTCTTTCTGTTTTAACCATTGCGGGAGATACAGCAACAAGTTGACCCTTTCTGATAACACTAACGGAGTCCCCATTTTTCATTTCAGAAGAATAAAAAGAAACCTCTTGTCCAAGCTTATACTTGGCAATTGAAAGATAGTTAACTGTGTCATACTTATAGCTAGTTGACAAAACCTTAGGAGCTGCACCAGGAGAGTTAAACTTGGTAATTAGGCTGTCTACCATTATGTTAGATGGAACTTTGTCTTGTCGTACAGTAGAGATGCCTTTAGGGATGTTTATATCTCTTACTTCATTCACCATTCCGAACCCGCCATTATAAATGGTAAAGCTTGTTTCCTTACTATCACTTAAAGTAGCTGAAGCAGATAAAGATGTGGCTAAGGCCAAAAGACTTAAAGATATTGTTGAAATTTTTTTCATTTGAGAACTCCTTGTATTTATTTACCTTAATAATATCATTTTTATAAAGATGTAAATATTTTTCATAATATTTTTATACTTCAGGTTACTTTAAGCTTTGTTGCTGTAAACTTCTCTCAACAAATAAAAAACGGAGGACGTCATGAAGGCATTCGCAACAAACTTAATCATTACTGCTAAAACAGATAAACTTGATAAAGCCTACGCCTATGCAGCCGATAAAACGGCAACGGATAAGCGTCCAATCCTGGGGTATAGCCTACTATGAGATAAGTTCTTATAGATAAGCTCTAAAAAGCCCCGGTGAAGAGAAATCTTCATTCGGGGCTTTTTTCGTTTAAAGCCCAAAGTTTTTCATTTGGAGGATATCGTGTGATAATCCGTCTCCTTGTGTAATTTTTTATCTAGTCTCTATAAACAGAGACAAAAAAAGCTTTCTTTTAAACTTAAAGTTAGCTTAAATTGATCCTCAAGGTATTTATGCTTGGGGGACAATATGGTGTTATAGCTCAGTTGGTAGAGTGCCCGGCCTTGATTGCTGGGCGGTCGGAGGTTCGAGTCCTTCTAACACCGACAAAAACATGTCGCAGAGTAGTAGCAGTTGGTAGCTCGCTGGGTTCATACCCCGGAGGTCGCTGGTTCAAGTCCAGCCTCTGTCACCATTGTCAAAAAATAGTTGGGGATATAGCTCAGTTGGGAGAGCAATAGCCTTGCACGTTATGTGTCCTCGGTTCGATTCCGAGTATCTCCACCAAAAACGAATGCCCGTTTAGCTCAGTTGGTTCAGAGCGGTTCTCTTGTAAAGAACAGGCCACCAGTTCGAATCTGGTAACGGGCTCCATTTAGACTTTAGCATTAAGGGACAACAATGTCTTTTAATGCTGCAGTCTCGACTTGATCAAAAAGGCTTACCAGAGCCTAGAGATAGCGTCATCCCCAGTCTGGAGTTACTGGGAATGAAGAAAGACCTTTTTAGGTTTACTGTAGTACAAATGTGTCAGAGTAGAGCAGTTTGGTAGCTTGCCGGGTTCATAGCCCGGAGGTCACTGGTTCAAATCCAGTCTCTGTTACCAGTTAGAAATGGGTTGTTAGCTCAGTTGGGAGAGCGCCTGCCTTGCACGCAGGAGGTCAAGAGTTCGAATCTCTTACGATCCACCAGTAGTATATTTATGCCCTTGTAGCTCAGAGGCAGAGCGCTCGGTTGTCAGCCGAGAGGCCGGGATTTCAAAATTCCTCAGGGGCGCCATAAAGAACAACAATAGATTAATAAGTATTTTTTAGGAAGTCCTTCTTAATCTATAAAACTAAAATTAAAGGAAATAACATGAAACGTCTAAAACTATCAGACGTTCTCAAGATCTAAGCTAGGTAAAACAGATCATGAGTGCGTCTTAAAAGAAACTATCCTAGCAAATCTTTTACAGATGCACTTAAAGCTTAGTTGGCGAAGCAGTGGACTTTTAATCCATTGAGCTGGGTTCGATCCCCGGTGGGTGTACCATGTAAATACAAATGCATGTGTGACTCGAGATGGCCGAAGAGACTAGACTTTTAATCTAGCGCAGGGAAATCCCTCCGTCGCAGGTTCGAATCCTGCTACATGCACCATTTTATATGTACCTATAGCTCAGATGGTAGAGCACTTGACTTTTAATCATGGGGTCCTCGGTTCAATCCCGAGTGGGTACACCATTTTTTATTATTGCGCCTATAGCTCAGTTGGCAGAGCACTCGACTCTTAATCAAGTGGCCCTCGGTTCGATCCCGAGTGGGCGCACCACTTCTCAAACTTTCCAAACTTAATCAAATCATAAGTTATCTTGCTTTATAATGAACACATATTACAACTAAGGAACTATTTTGAAAAAAAGATATCCATTTATTGAAGAACTAAACAAGCAGCAAAAAATAGCGGCAACAACAACTGAAGGGCCTATGCTAGTGTTGGCGGGAGCTGGTACGGGGAAAACTAAAACGATGATTGCTAGAACCGTTTATATCATTGCTGAGAAGAAAGCTAAGCCTAATCAAATATTGGTATCTACTTTTACCAACAAAGCTGCAAGAGAAATGAAAGACAGAGGTACTGCCTTACTTGAGCAAATAGAATCATTTGAACCAACTCAGCCGGAATTTACAACATTCCACTCTTGGGGATTTAGGTTTATAAAGAGTCTTAATGATTTAGAGTTAACCTCTTTGGGGCTAAAGCCTAAATTTAATATTGGGGATGAGTCTGAGCAAGTCGCAATCTTATCAAAATTAAGAAACAGAATTTTTGGTGAAGAAGACGAGAAAAAATTATCTATCTCCAACTTTCTCTTACCTCTTGGGATGATCCAAAATGGTATGGTGCCTTATACTAATGTGAATTCTGCCCTAGATGGCATTCTGGTACTTATGGAAGAAGAAGATGAGGGTTTTTTGGAAGGATGTTATAACGAACAACTAACAATGGAAGTCTTAGAAAAGATTGCTTTATTATATGTTGAATATAAAAGAGTTCTAAGAGTGAATAATATAGTAGATTTTGAAGATCTTATTGGTCTTCCAATCATGGCTATGAAAATGTACCCTGCGCTTCAAGAAAGAACAAAAGCTCGATATAAGTACATTATGCTAGATGAGTTTCAAGATACAAATGGATCTCAAGCTCTGCTGATCGACATGATTACTCCAGACACAGAGAACATTGCTGTAGTAGGGGACGACAGTCAATCAATTTATGGATGGCGTGGAGCTAAAATATCATTTATCTTAAACTTCCACAATAAATTCGATCATGTCAAGGTTATAAACTTAAAGACAAACTATAGATCTTGTTCTGGCATTATTGACCGAGCTAATGATCTTCTAGAACACTCTAATCAAATTCATGAGATGAAAGAGAAGCTTGAGGCTTTTAAAAGTAAAGAAGGGATCGTTCGTGCTAATATGTTCAAGAATGCTCATGAAGAAGCCTCTTATATTGTGAATGCTATGAAGCAAATCATTCGAAAAAGAGGTAGTGCTAACGGAATAGCTGTTCTATATAGAGCAGCCTATATAAATAAGACTCTTGAGACTGAACTTATTTTCAATCAAATTCCTTATAAGATTCATCGCGGAAAGTCATTACTTGATCGGAAAGCTTCAAAAGCAGTAATTAACTATATCAAATTTTTAACAAACAGATCGAATTCAATATCTTTATCAAATACATTATTTGCGGCAGGAGTACTAAGTCTTCCGAGAGTATCTTTATTTATGAATAATGCAGATGACGCTGGAGATACATTATATGGGTATATTGAAGGGGAGGGATATTCAGATATACCAAGATTGCAAACTGGGATAAAAGATAAACTTTCTCATTTCACGTCAGAAGCAAGAAAATTCTCAAATATATTGAAATATGAAGACTACCAAGATTTTGTTAGAGAGTTTTTCTCAGACAATATTGTGACTAGACGTGCTCTCGATGTTATAGAAAAGGATCTTGAAGGCCTAAAAGTTTCCGAAGCGGCTCTAGATGAAGCTCGGTCAGCACTAAATGTCATAGCGGTTGTTCAGACACTAATGCTTAAGTTTAATTCAATTGAGGAATTTTTAGAAGTTGTTGTTTTAGAAGGAGAAAAAGAAGATACAGAAAATGACATGGTTAATCTAATGACCGTGCATGCTTCAAAAGGTCTTGAATTTGATTATGTATTTGTTATGGGCTTTTCTCAAGGCATATTCCCAATAGAGAGGAGCAATAGAGAAGAAGAGCGACGATTAGCTTATGTTGCGTTAACAAGAGCTAAGAGTGCACTCTTTGTTACAGGGGCTAATGTATATTTTCCAAATGATCCACCAAAAATAATGTCTGTGTTTGCACAAGAAGCGGGGTTAATATAATGGCTAAAATGGTTCATAAACTATATCAAGCCGACCCTGAAGCATTGATATACATGGGGATAGATCAGTCTTTGACAACTACTGGGGTAACTGTGTTCAGAAAGACCGGCAAGACTCTAGAAGAGCTTCTTGATCCTTCAAATGTTGAAGTTATATACAGTGAGGCAATTGAGACCAAACCAGATTATGGTGAAGTCGAGATGAGAATAGCCTTGATCAGAGAAAGAGTGTTAGAGATATCCTCTGACTTCCAAGTTTATTCAATTGGAATAGAGTCATTAGCCTACAGAGGATTTGCAGGAGCGCAAGCTTCTAATGCCAGGATCCTTGCAGGAGTTTTCTTTTCAATTCTATCTGGGATGTTTACAGCAGGAGTAAATTATCACGTTGTAAACATTAAATCCGTAAAAAAATTTGCAACAGGTTCTGGTAATGCAGATAAAGAAGATCTAATGAAAAAGATTCCTGAAGAGGATTTGTTAATTCTTGAGAAATATTCTACTAAGAAGATCGGCTCTAAAAAGTTTTTTGACATTGTAGATTCATACTGGATGGGTAAGTTTGCAATTCAGGAAGATATTCAATGTATTTTAGATATAAAAAGTGGGAAGAGAAAGAACCAAAAGAGTTAATCTCTTCTGGTTAGAGGGGTTACTTAGACTTAAGTAGTCCACCATAGTTAAACTTGTTAAAGTTGTTGTCATAAACAGACGGAGTTCCACGTGCACCAAGCTCTCTCGCTGCTTGTTCACCAGCTTCGATCTTCTTGTTTGCAGATGCGATCTCAGAAGGGCTCAACTTAGCTGTTTTGTAAGTTGTACCACCTGACATTGTCTCATTATAACGCTTTACCATTTCAGCATTTGTTTTAGCTGCAAGGATGTAACGGTACATAGGTTTAGCTTCTTTGTGGAAGCCAAGAGGCATAGGAATCACATTGATTGTGTACTCTTTGAGAACCTTATCTTTGTCTAGATTTGATTCAAGCTTTTTACAGAAAGGGCACTCTGGATCAGTAACAAGATAAAGTTGCTTAGACCCTGTTCCAAGTTTAAGTCCAATACCAGCTTGTATTACAGAACCATTGATTGGGAAAGAAACTTTCTTACCAGCTTTATCAAATGCTGTACCAGCAAAGATAAGGTCTGATCCCTTCACGACGAAAGCTTCAAATTCTTGAGGCCCTCTCTGAGTTTTGATCATAACTTTAAGCTGCTTAACATTTCCAAGATCTTGAGACTTAAGAACAGTTACCCCATCTCTAGCCAAAAGGTTCGGATAAGACTTTACAATTTCAGCGAGCTCAGCTTTAGGAAGGTCTTTAGCGAAAAGAGCTGAACCTGTTAGAGCGATAGATGCTGCTAGAGCAATTTTAATCATGTTTTGTTTCATATGTATTCTCCGTTTTGTTTTGATTTGAATGCATTATACTACAAAAATTTAAGAAAAATCAAGTATTTGTATTAAATATATTCTTTAAGATGTTTTTAATGGGGGTTTAAGAGGAAAGTGGCGAGAGATTTCTCTCTCGCAGGGTTGAGTATAAACTCTTCGAGCTCTAGTGAGCTACGAAAGCAGTTTTACCAGCTTCGAAGAATGTACTAACGATACCAACAAGTCCACCGGCGATAAGTGAGATTACGATACCAATAAATAGTACAGAACCTTTATGTGTCATAAGGTAGATAATAAATGTACCAATGAAACCGATCAACGCAAGCAATTTACCAAGGTTACCTTGCATCCATGTAACGAATGTACCAAGAAGGTCACCGAATGAGTCAGTGTTATCTCCGAATGTACCGGCGAATGCAGCTGAAGTAGCTGTTACTGCTGCTAATGCAACGAGTCCTTTAGAGATTGCTTGTTTTTGTTTAAGATTTTTCATATGAAAATCCTCCTGTTTTTAATTTTTATTCTATAGCCTCTATCATAGCTACTTTGTCGGGTACCTCAGATTGAAACTCCATTCCTTCTCCGCATAGAGAAATAATGTTGTATTTATCTGGGACAACAATTTGCTGAACCTTTTTATCCCCGTAATCATAGATCACGTTGGTATTAGGGTCCATGTAAAGACCAAGTCCGTTTACCGAGAGCGTTCCGCTAACAAGTAATTCTAAACATAGTTCAAACATGAAATTCCTCCTTTCGGGTAAAAGTCAGACTACATAAATACTTTACACGGGGATGAGGCTAAAAGGGACTTTTTTATTGAAATTAGCAGTATTAAGGCACATTTCTCCAAAAACACAGAGTTATTCACATAAATCTATCATTTTTAGGCACATTTCTCCAAAAACACAGAGTTATTCACATAAATCTATCATTTTTAGCACTGACATGTGAAAATTAAGCAAAATTTAAGATCTTCAGATTATATTAGGTGTAAGAGAACTTAAGGAGTTTAAAATGAAAACTATATTATTAGCTTTTTTAATTGCAACAAATATTTTTGCAGGTGAATTTTTTTTTGAACCAGGGGTAACATATATTACACCAGATGACAATAAAAAGATTTTTGGAGTACAACCCTTAAAAGAATTAGTTGGAGATAACGGAGTCCAAGTAGATTTAAAATATGGATTGTATGGGGAAACTGCTGATACATTGGGCGCGTCAGTTTGGGTTGCAGGCAGTCTAAACACATCGAGATACAATGAAATAGGTTTCCATGTAGGTGGGGAAATAATTAATTATCTAGACAATCATCCTTCTTGGGGATTTTCACTTGGCGGAGAAGCAGGGTACTGCTGGCAAAACAATAAAGGAAAATCTGTTGATCTATCTACTAGTGCAACAAAACTAGGATATGTTACGGGAGGTCCGACGGGAGGTTCCTCTGTAGGAGTATTTCAAGAAGATACCGTAGGATTACCTATTTCATTAATTTTAGGGGTAAAGTACAAAATCAATGAAATCAGAATTGTAACTCTAGATTTTCTGTTTACAAGCAGAACATATTCTTTAAACTACAAGTTAGAAGGATCAAACGTAGAGAACTTAATGAATAGTAGTCAAGGTACCTATGGTGTACGATTAGGAATGAAGTTTATTACTTACTAGAACCAGAATGAGAGAATGTGGAGCCTATACAAGGTTCAAAGAAAGAGGAAATCCTCTTTCTTCAGTTAAAAAACAAAAGCCATTTGTCCATTTTTTTCAACGGTGGTTTTTACTTCAGAGATTGCAATGTTAGGCATTACTTCTCGTTTAATTGCTTTAGGCTTAGCTTGAACAGGTTCAGGCTTTACTTCAGCAACAACAGCGTCGAGTTCTTCTTTTGCAGCAATAACAACTTCAGAAACAATATCTTCAGTGTCAGCAACAATTTCAAATGAATCGACAGGATTATCAGTAGCTTCAGTGTCATTAGTTTCAGTATCATCTTTCGATTCAGCTTTAGCTAATTTAACTTGTTCGGCATAATAATCTTCAAGTGCACAAGCAGAGTTGACAGAGTTTTCATCTTCAACATCTTTATCGTACACAAACTTGATTCCAGATTCTTCAACTTTTGCAGCAATTTCTTTAACAGCAGCAGTCATTTCTGGATTGTAATCGTATTGAGCAGCGATAGAAGTAGGATCTAAGATCTTTCCTTCGATAGTTGCAGCAGCACGCATTTTTTGAGCCATAGATACAAGAGATCTTTCTTGAGAACCACGATATGCTACATAGTAACAACGTACTTCTTTATCTTGACCAACTGGACGCCAAGGACGAACCTTTGCTTGTTGAACAACACGAAGTTGATCATCCATTTCATAGAAAACAATTGTATGATACATGATTAAATCAAGACCAGTAGCAACTCTCTTCTGAGGAACAATGACAACATCGCTTTCATTCTGAATGAACCATTGTTCAATATCTTCAGATTTCAAATTAGAAGGCATAGCTTCTGCTTCAATACCGTGACGATTTAAAACATGGATCAAACGTTCGTAAAGATTAATCGACTTATCATGTAAACCATAAATGATTGTACGACGACCTTCCGATAATTCTTGCTCAACAATAGAAACAAGTTTTTTCTCTTTATTAGATTCGAAATCCATTGGTAATGGTTCAAAATCAACACGAACGTGAAGACGATATTTATCTAATTCATGATCAAATTCCATTGTAGCAGTTCCGACAGCTCCAGAATGATCTTCAGGAAGCTTATCTTGGCCTAGGAATTCTTCAACTTCATATGTATAATCCATAGTAGGGTTATTAATACGATAGTGTGAAGCCATATTAAAATGGTGTAATCTAGCGTCATTGAAGAAGTTTTTATAAGGCAGAACCTTGTTTTTCCAATCTTCAAATTGTTTAGAAACTTCAGGGTCAACTTCTACTAAAGCAGAGATTTCCTTGAACGGAGGCATTTCAATACCTAAGTCTTCAACAGTAAACCAAACAGTATAAGGAGCGAGGAAACCAACGATACGATCATTGATTTGAGGAAGCTCTTGAACTGTTTGACTACGACGCTTAGAACCGATAGAGTCAATACGAACTTTAGATACAGTTTTTTTGAATCCGAAGAAATCAATAAATGCACCAATTTTGTCGTAATCGAAACCACCATATTTTTTAAAGTGTGTAGCTAAGAGAGGATACAAAATATGGAAAATACTACTAGCATATCCATTAGAAAGTGTTCCGGTCATGACTAAAGCACGATATGAAGCTTGAACGATTTGCTTATACATTATAGATTGTAAACTATTAGGATTTTGCATTTCGTGAACTTCGTCAATAATAGCTAAATCAAATTTCTTATCAGACTTTGATTTCATGGTAGCAGCAATGATATCACCAATAGACGGTGATCCAGAAACAGTACTCCATGTTTTAGCAGAACAAGTTGAGCATTGATAGATGCTTTTACCGGCTTTTTTAATCTTATGACCAGGAATTCCAAGTCTAAGACGAATCTTATCAGCTGTTTTTAAAGATCTAACTTTATCAGTTAAGCCTTCTCCACATTTTTGACAAAAATCAACGTCAGTTGAAGCAACATCTTTAAATGTATTTTTACCGCTGTCCTTAGACAAGATAAAGTACAAGATTTTACCAGGAATATTAGACATGTCTAAACATTCCTCAATTGTAATTTCTCCACGACGTCGTCTTGGCTTAGGTCGGATAATGAAAGTTTCAACGATATCGCCTAATGTTTCATTAGCTTCACGAACCATTTTCTGTTCATGTTTAGATCCTGAAGCCAAGAAAATAACTTTCATGCCTTTTTCTTTATGATCATCTTCGTTTAAAACTCCGACGATCAAGTTTGCCATAGTTGTTTTACCTACACCCATTTCGCCGTTAAGAATGGCTGCACGAGATTTATTTTGCAATAAATTAACAATAGGCATAACACCTTTAACAACTTGTGGGTTAAAACCTTTACGTAAAGGTTCCTTAGCTAGATATTCAGCCCATCGTTTATTGATAGGTGAAAGACTTTTAACAAAAAACGGGTTTGGAAGTTGCTCCAGAAGTTGTGAAACATTCAGTGCAACGAAGTCTGTATAACGCATTATTTGATCCTTTGTGATAGGGTAACAAGAAAATTGTTTCTTGTGTTTGAAATTACAAACGTATGTAATTCGACATTAAGTAGTTCAACATTAAGTTGAGTGAAATCAGTGAAATTCATCTGATTCTCCTTAGGTAAAGTAAATTATCTATTAAAAGATATTGTTTAGTAATAACACTCTTTTCTAAAAAAAAAGAATACATTTAAAGATCTTTTTTGTAGGTGTATTATATAAGAGGAATACTTAATTCATGGTTACAAACTACAATTAATTAAACCACCTCAAGCAATTAATTTAAGTTGATTTAAAGATTTTATAGGCTATAATTATCCTCAGAATACGGGGCTACCTGTAAATAAAAAAATCAAGGACAAAAATCATGAGTCAACAAAACTTTGAAAACAAACTAACAGATATTGGTTTAGCAGTAGCTGAGGCAATCACAGGTGCTGGTAAAGCAATGGATACTTTTGTAGAAGGACAACCGGAGCTAGTTAAAGGCGCTGAAAATCTTTTTGAAAAACTTTCAACAGAAACAATGATTGTTGCTGAAAAGCTAAAAGAAGCTGTAGAAAAAACGAAAGACACTTTTTATGCTGAACAAGAGAAAGACCCTGTAGACCCAGGTGACATCCCAGATTCAGACCTTAGAGACGAAATTTCAGAAGTATTCGACAGTGTTGTTGAAGGTGTTGCTGAGGTTGGTGCAGATCTTTCAGAGATGTTTAATGGCTCTCAAAAGTCTAAAAAAGGAAAAACAGCTTTCAAGAATGAGCTTGTTACTATCAAAAGTAAGCTCACGAAGGGCAAAAAGAAAAAAGATAAAAGCTCTTTATCTGTTTCATTCAAGTTCAATAGTGAACTCTTTTCTAAGAGAGCTGTAGATAAAGCTTCTGTAACAGTAGCGTTTGAGCCGTCTTGTGCGAATCAGAAAACGTCAAGCTTAATTGGAGTTGGTTTAACAATTAAGCTCAAGAACAAAAATGGAGATATTGTAAGTTTCTCTCCTGGACTAGCGTTGACTGCAAAAGAGTTTAAGTTGTTCAAGACAACTTGTCTTGATAAGTCAAATGTATCTACGCTGCGCAAGCAAAGAACTATTACTATCCGTATTGAAAGTTCTGATCTACCGTTCTAAACGTTATCTTCATTAAAGGGCATATTTCATTATGCCCTTGTATGAAAATAAAACCTAAAGGAAAGTCATGCCAATCATATTCATATTAATCTTGTCAATAATCGTATTTGGAGTTGTTTATCTAGTAGTAAACGCTATTTCAGTAAACAAAAAGAAGAAGGAGTACAGAGACCGCCTTAAAAAGAAAGATGCCAATGAAACAACGATGTCTCACAACAGTGTTGAGTCCATTCTCAAGCTGTTAAAAGACAATGGTATCAATTCGTCGAGTTTGATCTACAATAGAGTAATAACCGTTCTCTCGGAGTTGGAATCTTTTATCAAAGAAAGCACTAAAGAAGTCGCCCTCTTGTCTGATATGAAAAAGACTTTAAAAACAGCTAAAGGGAAGAAGAAGATAGATGTAAAGATCAGTGTCCTTGAGTCTGGAGTAGAAGAAGCAAAATACACATTTGATATGACAGCTATTGACATTTTAAAACTAAACTCAACAAGCAATAACCTTTCCGAAGATGGTTTCCTTGATAATCTCGTTTCAAGAGCTGAAAAAGTTGTTGGTCTAGTAGACAAAGCCTCCAAAATAAAGGTCTAAACAGGCCTTTCTTAAACATTTCTTTAACTTTTACTCTATTTTTTAACAATATCTTATTTTTTTTGTAAGTGTTGCTATATTACCTTACATATATTTTTTATTTCTCTCTCAATTTTTCTCATTCCTTATGCTTTTGCATATTCAATGTTCTAAAATTTATTGACAAATGATTAACCTTAATCTTTCTTATAATTTTCACATTTCGTGTTTTTTATCTTGTTTAGATTTTACTAGATTTAGCTTTTATTAGCTTTTTCTTTAACAATGTCTTCAGTTTTTACTGATTTCATCTAGTTTACTATTAATTTAGTTTACTTACCTAAAAGGATTTCTTATGAAGAAATTTCTACTATTTGTTGCTGCTATTATTCTGTTAACTCAGATCATGCAAGCGCAATCAACTCAAACCTGGCTTCAAAGTACCTTTCACATTAAAGGTGCACCTACTAGCTTGGTTCTAAAATAGTTTTTTACTTTGATTTATTCTAGATTTATTCTAGTTTACTTCTTAGTAATTCATGTAGCATTCTGCTACCCCGATACACAAGAAAATCATAAGTCTATAGATGATACACTTTCATATTAAAACAAAGGGATCATTTATGAACTTACACAACCTAGATCTTTTAAAAGAAAAACGAAACTTATTAGCTTATTCTGGGGGCACTGACTCAAATGCACTCTTGCAGAGTTTACTAGAAAATAACATTCCTTTTGATATTGCTATTGTCAATTACAACACTCGTGAAACCTCTTATAAAGAAGTCACTCTGGGACGCTCTCTAGCAAAAAAACATGGGTTTGATATCTTTGTACTAGAAACAACAGAACTGACCTTAGAGGCATCTAAATTTGAGGCTAGTGCACGAAAAATCAGACACGACTTCTTCAAATCTATTATTAAGACAAACAACTACGATAATCTGATCACAGGCCATAATCTTGACGACAGATTAGAGTGGGCTATCATGCAATTAATCAAAGGATGTGGAGCGAATGAGCTGATCTCGTTAACGCCTACATATGACATGCTTGATTACACAGTTGTGAGACCTTTAATTGCAACAAGTAAAAATGAGATCATGGCGTATTTAAAAGACAATGACATCGAATATTTCTTTGATAACTCAAATTTAGATGACAGGTATCATAGAAACTATATTCGAAGCAAATTCTCGAAAGAGTTAATGGACTACTTTACCCCTGGCATTAGACGAAGCTTTGAGATCATGGATAAAGAGAGTAAACCGATTTCGTTTGAGTATGAGGAAAACAATACAGTGGTCCCTTATTTCAGAACGGCGCCTCTAGAAGAAAACAATTTCGTAAAGGTTGCTGACAAACTGGTTAAAAGAGCTGGATCTATTCTATCCTCAAGTCAAAGAGAAGAGCTTTATAAAAACAAGCATATCAATTTCTATGTAAAGGATATGGGAGAGTTTGTTGTATCTTATTTCAAAAAGAGAATCTGGCTTACACCATTCATGAGAGAGGTAATTCCTAAGAAAGATAGAGACAGGCTAAGAAGACTCGATGTACCGACGAAGTCTAGACCATTCATCCATTTGAAGACAAGCATCTAACACAGCTGTTTTAAGCCAGCCTTAAACATATAGAGGCTATATTTAAGATTAACCGAAACGAGGAGTTTTACATAATGGTCTACACAACAGAACAACTTCAAGTAATCTACAATGATCACGAAGGTGACGTATTTGTAGACTCTCGTGCGGGTACCGGTAAAACAACAGTACTTAAGGAATATTCCTCAGAGAATTTCTCTAAACCCATACTACTGCTGGTATTTAATAACACTGTAAGAAAAGTTGCCAAAATGACCATGCCTATAAACGTGGAAAATCATACGGTTAATTCATTTGCATACAAGTATTTTGAGAACGGAAGACTTTTAGAAAAAGTAGCCGGGGAGAAGATACTAATTTCAGACTACATTAGCAGCCATTTTGTTGCTACAAGATATCTCAACAACATAAAGAATGGTCCTCAAGCACTATCATTAGCTAACACTATTGCGAAGGCCTTCAATGATAAGCTAGACTTTAATCGTCCCGTGATTAGTCATGATCAGCGTGTAAGAGATATTGTGGCGCTAATAGAAAGTGATATGCACAACAAAAAGATACCTTTAACTCATAATTTCATTCTACGACAGTTTTCAGACAACTTTGATTTTTCCTCATTTGAATATGAAGTGATTATTGTAGATGAAGCTCAAGACGTAAATGCTGTTATGCTTGAGATTATTCACAAGATCAATGCTAGATGCAGAATATATGTGGGAGACCCTTTACAATCTATTTATGGATTTAGAGGTAACCTAAATATATTTGAAGACCAGTTTTCAAAAGATGGTGTAAGACTAAATCTTACCGGATCATTTAGAATGGGACATGTCATCGCTGAATTCATAAGAAAAAGCACAAGTATGTCCTATCAGTCAGAGATTCAGTTTGAAGGACTAAATGAATACGAGGGGGAGGTCGTAAACAAAGATGATTTCGAAGGGTTCGATCGAGAAGCAGAGCAGCTGGTTTGTATAAACAGAACAAATGCAGGATTATTTGATCAAGCGTTTCAATATGCATCTGAAGGATACAACGTAGCTATTCCTTTCGAGTGGGAAAAGATAAAAGAGTTAATAGAATCTGTATTCTACCTAAGGATGGGCATGATTGACGCTATTGAGTCTCCACACATTAGGATGTATGGTTCTTTTGAAGCATTTGAAGAGGCTATAAAGAATAACACAGACATTGAGTTAAGGTTTTTACTTAAGATAATAAAGAAACACGGGTTAAAAACTCTAGATAATGTTAGTATTCTAGAGACAAGACTTTCTTCAAACAGATTCGCAGAAATCATCTGTGTAACAGCCCATAAAGCTAAAGGGTTGGAGTTTGAGAATGTTCTATTAGCTGAAGACTTCGCAAAATATAAGGTTGAAACAAAACCAGAAGAACGAAATCTTGTCTATGTAGCGATGACAAGGGCTTCTAAAAGACTTATATTAAATGAAGATCTTACAAAAATAAACAGGAGTTTAACAACATGAAGAAAATAGGATTATCACTAACAGCAGTTCTTGCTGTAGCAACAATGACATTAACAGGATGTGGCGGCGCCGAGCCAAAATATGCATGCCCTAATGGGATTCAAGATCCAGCGGACAGCTCAAAGTGTATGGTAACAAGCGGTCCTCTAAAAGGAACAGTAACAAAGATTGATTGTGAAGAAGCAGATGAATGCGTGGCGTATGTCAAAGATGAAAGAGGTCGCACAATTCGAACGGCTAAAGTTGAAGGTATGAAAGTTGGTGGAATGGTAAATATTGTTCTATATAACAAAGCAACAGTTATTGAAGATGCAGAAACTGAAGAAGTTAATGCATCGAAAACATCTGAAAAGTAAACCGGATGATACGAACTGACACTTTACATTTAAATTTAAAAGATCGCCTCATAAAAAGAGGTGTTAAGCTTTCAAAAGACCAGATCAAGATTTTTTTAGAAGAGTTTAGTTCAGAAATAGTCGATGTAACATTGCATACTGGTTCGTTTAGGATTGACAATGTCGGTCTAATTAATGTTTCTGAGGTAAAAGGTTATAAAAACAAGGTTCCAACAAAAGATGGAGAGGGTAGAGTAGTGGAAGTAAAATCTTCCAAGAAAGTCTCTCTCAAAGTTGACACCAAGTTTAAGAAAGCTATTAAAAAGTAAGGGACACCCCTTACTAGAAATCACTCATGTCAACACCCTTTGAGTAGTTGGCATTATTCCCTTCAAAAAAGTTAGTTTTAATATCATTAAAAGAAGAGAAATCATTAAACCATGGTAAGTTTGTTTCAGTATTATCTGGATAAAGCACACCAAGCTTCATAGCTTTTGCTCTTTCATTACCAAGGAATTTTATAAATCCTTCAATCAATTCATCTGTAAGACCAAGAATACCTCCCGAGATAATATGCTTACCCCATTTAATTTCGAGCTCGACACCTTCACGGATCATTTGTCTAACATTTTCCTCTACTTCATCTGTAAAGATTGCAGAGTTCTCTCTTTTCATCGTATTGAACATGTTTCTAAAAAGAGATAGGTGAGTTAATTCATCCCTTTGAATAAAGCGGATCATTTGCGCAGAGCCCAACATTTTTCCTGCTCTAGCAAGAACATAAAAGAAAGAGAATCCACTATAGAAATATATACCTTCAAGAATTTGATTTGCTGCGATCATATATATTTTAGCTTCATCGTCATCTTCTGCGAGTGCACCATATTTTTCATATGTTTTAAAAATAAGCTCATTCTTCTCATAAAGTAACTTGTCCGTACGCCACATCTCATAAATTTCACTTGTATTTGCCGAAATAGAATCAACCATTACCGCATAAGCTTGCGAGTGAAGAGCCTCTTCAAAAGACTGTCTAACTAGGGTCATATTAACTTCTGGGGCAGTAACCCAGCCATTAACATTATCTGGTGTATTGTTTGTCTGAAGTCCGTCCATAAATATAAGCTGTGATAGAGCTTTGTCATAACCACGTCTCTCTGTAGGGAGGAGCAATTTATATTGGTCGGCATCGGCGGTCATGTCAACCTCTTTAGTAAACCAAGTATTATTCAGCATTTGTTCCCATAGGTTGTATGCCCACTGGTAACTGATCCCATTAAGATTGATTGAACCAGAAGAGTGCCCATTAACTATACCAGTCGTTGTTCGTCCAACTGGGCATTGAGGGTCAAATAATTTCTTTTTCATGTATACGTCCTTATGTATTAGATTAATTGACGATATGATAACACAAATTTTTTCTTTATTCTATATCCATATATATGGTAGAATATAAACAAAAAAGAGGTAAACATGAAAATATCAATAACGTATGCATTACTGTTTTTAGGGCTACTATTTAGCGGACTAGGTATGGGTGAACTATTCTCATGCGCTAGTGACGGGTGTTCTGTATCTGCCAATATTATAAAAATTCCAAAGCCTGATTTGTATATGCTATCAACATTCTATTTCATCCTTCTAACAACAACATTCGCTTTAAAAAACTTGGATAGAAAATATTTTATTTACCTTCTTACAATGGGTATTATCTTTGAATCAACACTATTTTTATTTCTCCTATTCATATATGATTCTTTTTGTGTAGAGTGTTTTAAAGTTGCTTTCACATTGCTTTTAATTGTTCTGCTTCAAAAGCCAAAGTATCTGATCATACCAATAACTATAGCAGCAGCTTTCTTCATGATAAATCCAATAAGCTCTCAAAGCTTAGTATCTTCAAAATACACAATGATTACTAAAAAAGATTGTCCACACTGTCTTGCCGCTAAAAAAACGATGAGAGAAGAAGGGGTTACCTTCGATGAAGTAAACTTTAAAAAAGTAATGCCCTTCCTGAACTCATTAAACATATCAAAAGTTCCTGTGTTGTTAATAAAAAATGAAAAGAACATAGAAGTTGTGAAAGGTGATAAAAATATTCAAGCAATATTTAGTAATGGAGAACAAAACATTATCCCAAGAGAAAGTTCTCTAGACAATGGGTTTTTTGATATAAACATGTTGTCTACGGAAGAAGCCCCAGCAGAAGGGTGTACTATAGGACAAGTTGAAGAGAAATGTGACTAACTAGTTCTCTTCAATAGATTTCTCCATCTGTGTGGAAATCCATAATTTATTTTGGACACCACTAAGGAAAAATCGGTTATACCCTCCAATTCTGTTTTTTATGATTGTGCTACCAAAATGAATTAGTCTAATAAATTCGTTTTCACTGACACGTTTTTCTATACCTCCAGGCTTTATGATTCGGCTAATTTTAAGGGGACAGAGTATGTCTGAACAGTAAAAATGTGTTGGAGTCGTTCGAAGAGCTGTTGATCCACAGATTGGGCAAGCATAATCTATTTTTTCAAGCTGTAAAGGAGGAAACGATGATCCAAACAAAAACGTCTGGCTTAAATATATTTCACGCCAACGATCTACATCGATATAAGGAAGATAATCCACAACATCTTCTTTGCTAAAAGGAAAGTTCTCAACAATGTCTCCATCTATAGTTTCAATAAATTCATTCTTTTCTAGAAATCTAATAGTTTTCAAAATATCAGTTAAAGGAAATAGATGTTCTAGTGCACCAACAATATGAAGAAGGTTATCTTGATTTGACTTACCTAAAGAAAGTTTTTTTACTATAGAGGAGTTGTCATTAAGAATAGATACTGGGCCCTCCAGAAAAGGATCACTTATATCCAGCTTCCTTGAGTGATAAATAAGCTTATCAACAGCGCCACGTATAGAATATCCTGCGTCAACCAAAGACTGAGCCATTACAGCACCAGGCTGGGATGATTTTTTGACTGTAAGAGTTTTGTGGTTTAATGCCGAGATCACTATAAGAACCATAAGTTGCTCAACGCGCTGAAGATTTAAAAAAGATAAACTTTGATACATAAGAAGTGTCAAGTATCCTCGCTGTATATACCTATTTTGTAAGGCATATACTTCTCGTCTTTTAACTTTGCTAGGAGATCGTTTTTTCCATGATTCCCAGTGATATATTTTTACAGGCGTTTTATGCTCAAGCCCTAAAACAAACAAGTCATTTATAAGCTTATAATTAGAAGGAGCTACAATTCCTATTATTTTATCCGCAATTTTAGCCTCTTTTCTAAGAAGAGCTTTCTTATATCTCTTTTTTAAAATGAACTCTGGATCGTCTTCAAAATCTGATTCTTCTTCAAGCTTAATAGTCCAGTCAAAAAGCTGATACATAAGCAGTGACAAAGGAGTTTCTTTATGTATAGTTGGGTTATCTGTTATGTATAAAATCAAACTAAAATCCTTTCTCTATTTTTGATATTTTACCACATATTGAAAAGGTAGTCTCATTCACTCTTTAGATTAGATCTTGAAAGTATGTTAAAATCTGCTAATCACTAAAATAGGAACGTTAATACTTGGAGTAAACATGTCTGAACTATATGAACTAAATAAAAAAACTGGTCGAGCGAAAATTCACGACAGTGAGAAATTTTTAAAGATCTTTACTTTATCAGCTGAAGACTCCGCTGCACTTCAAATAGAAGAGCATTACGATGTAATGAAAACATATTCTCAAAAACAGTTGAAAACAATGGCCCAAGACATTCCTTTTACCGAGTATGATTACATAATTAATATGGCTATAGATAAAGCAATTAGAGATTATGATCCTTCTGGTTCAAATATACTTTCATTTCTTTGGGACAAACTAAGAGGGGAAGTAACGTCATATAGAACAAAAAGAGATGCTTTACAAAATAAAGTAATGAAATCGCTTCAAGAAGACAGAGATTCATATATTTATCAGAAGGACAGAGAGTCTGGCGACAACACAATCATGCATGTTGACACAGAGTCTTTGGATGTAAAACTCGAAAGAGAAGACTTTCATCGTAGACAATTAAAAGCTTTTAAAATGGCGTTCAGCGGGATACCAAGGTTGTTGCAATACATCCTTGAAAGAGTTGGGGAAGGAATGAAGACTCGTGAAATTGCAGCTATTTTAGACAAAGAAGAATTTGTTGTTTCTCGAGATAGAAATAAAGGTCTATCTTTAATCCTTCAAAGAATAATGAGAAGTAATCACCTGACAGCCGACGAAAAGGCTAAATTAGCTGACTTCCATGGGTTAGAATATGAAGAGATTGATATAGACAATATTCAAGCTCCGTAGAAGAGATGTATGCTTAGTAGAAAGCTAAAAAGTAAATATTCGTTTATACCGTCTTTTACAGAGGGGACTGGAAGTAAATATAAATTCTTAACTGAAACATATCAAGACATAATCAAACAATTCATTCATGCAAAACAAATTGAGTCTGAAGAGATTTTCAAATCTGAAGATGATTCTGCTTTATTCTATATAGGAATAGAAGAGATTCAGAATTATATATTTAATGGGTTTTTCTATATGATCAGAGATAAGTCAAAAAAAGATAATTTGACGATAATCATTTCATCCATATATTATAGATTCACAAAAGTTTATGGCTCTGAAGATAATGCTAGAAATGAGATTGAATCAGACATAAGAGATATCGCAGAAAGATCAATTTTCTATGCTCTTGGAATTGATACATACAAAAATCGATCATTTAGGTGGATCTTTGAAGAGTCTGAGAAAACATTTATCAAGCATTCTTTTGACAATGTGTTTAAAACTCTTGTATTTGACTATATGAAAACAAAGTCTGAACTCCTAACACAATCAAATATAGTAGAGGATCTAGATATATTTGAAGACTGTGTAGAGTTAAAAGCAGAAGAAATCATAGAGAAATCTGGATTAAAAAATTTAATACCAGGGCACATACAAGAAGAGATTATAGATTACCTAAATGGTGTAAATTTGAAACTGGATAGGATGGATGAGATAAATAAGTACCTCGTAAAGATCTATGAGAGGTTGTCCAATTGATAATTTATGATAAAATTAGGTAAAAAAGGAAGGAAAATATGAAAAAAGCAACAGATGCAATAACTACTTTAGGGTTCTATATGTGCAGTGAGACTTTTGAAAAGTGCAAAAAGATCATAAATAAAATGAACCCTGACGAAACTTGCAAGGATGGATCTTGCTCACAAAGCGATATAAAAAGTGCAACAGAGGGGTTAATAAAAGAGCTTGGGCTAGATGACAATCCTTCTCGTGAAATTATAGAAGTTCACATTTTTGAAACTCTTTCAGAAGTACTAAAAAAGTAGAGCTTAGTCATGTCAGTTGAATTCTCAATAATCTCAATGAGAGAAACGATTTCGTTAACTGATAGTAAACACGTAAAGAGATCCAAATTACTCTATACTGGCCTTAAGCCAAAAGACGGGTTTGAAGGAGCTATAGTTTCTGTTTTTTTGGATATAGCTAAAAAAGACTTTTTCAGATCTCTTGATAGCTACGAAGCAAAAGACATCTTTGACAAAAAAAAGTCAAAAGAAATCGTAGAGATAAGAAATCACATTTTTGGTGAGAAATCTAAATTAGAAGACTTTATCAATTTAGATGCGATTACCATAGAATATTTTTACGAAAATTCACCTCAAGTTCAGGAAGAATTTGCGCACTTTCTTTCAGAAGATCTTAACAGAAGAGAGTATACAAAGTTACCGCAAGCATTAAAGCTAGATATTTTTACAAAACTATATAAAAACAATCATAAAAAAACATATGACTTGTTCTTAAAATACATGTTTAAACATGAACAAAACTTTATTGAAGATTACCTAACAGGCTCAAATGATTTCCCAAAAATAAGAAACACCATAAAAACAAGAGAGTTGGCTAGTTTAAGACTTTTTATAGGGATGGTAACCGTTCCAAAGAAAGAAATCCTAGTAGATGATTTCTTAAAGATTCTTGATCGGTTCGAAGAACAGATGTTTCTAGACAACGTAGATATCGATATAGTAGACCTTAAAGAAGATCTTGAGGCTTACTTCGTTTAAAGAAACTTTTCAAGCTGTGAGGCAGAGGAAGGGTTGTCTATGACCTCTTTAAGCTGTCCATTCTCAAAAACAACGATACTAGGAATACTTTGAACGAAATGCTTAATGCAAACTTCTTGGCTTTGATCACTATCAACAAAAATAACATCGTTAGAAAGGTCCTTTGTCTCCAAGAAGCTGTAAACAGGTTCATCTAAATACTCAGTTGCATTTACGTGAGCTACAAAAACAATCCCCTCCTTATTTACCTGAGAAGATATACTCAAAACAGTTCCTATAATTAAATTGGCCATTTTACATCCTTTGATTTGATTAGCTGTATTATACATTGGTTAAGATTAAAGTTAAATAAATTGGTGCGCAATACTGGATTCGAACCAGTGGCATTCGCCTTAGGAGGGCGACGCTCTATCCATCTGAGCTAAAAACGCATGTGGTGGAGATTACAGGGATCGAACCTGCGACCTAGCGGTTATGAGCCGCCCACTCTACCAGCTGAGCTAAACCTCCACGGTTTGTGATTGAAAATATGGTGGAGGATACAGGGATCGAACCTGTGACCTGGCGGTTATGAGCTGCCCGCTCTGACCATCTGAGCTAAACCTCCACGGTAAAAATTTGGCATAAAAAATGGGCCCTAGTCCTAAGACCGGATACCCATTATTTGATTTCAGTCGCTGTAAACTGACTGCGTCAAATAAGGGGCCCACCTTCATTTATGCAGACTATAAACCTGTAAGTATTAGTTTTCATAAGTGGGCCTCCTCTTTTATTAATTTCAAAAACAGTAAAAGTATATACAGTTGAAGCTTAATCTAAGCTTTATTCGAATAAATATGAATGTTCATTATTTATTTACTCTAGGTTGATATAACTAGACTGTTACTTTTACAAGGAATTTACAACTTTGATTGTTCTTTCCTCAAGGAGATAAAATGTTAACTATAAATAATCTTTCTGCCTCTCTTGGTGGAACTGATATCTCGGCAAATGACACTTATAAAATCAAAATGATTTTATGGTCTGTTTTTGCTCTTCTGGCTTTTGTAGCTTCACCTATTGCTTCAGCAATCGTGATTATGTTTTCTTTCCATATGTACGGTAAGAAATACGGACAAGATGCTCAGACAGATTTTGTTAAAACTTTACTTTTAACGTTTTCTGTTCCATTCATGTTTTTAGCATTTTCTGCAATACTTGCAGCATTTAGCTAATTTTGAACCTTTCGAGGTTCCCCCGCTAACTAAAAGAATTAACTATGATATCTTCTGGCCGGCTTGGCCTATTATAAACGAATCCTTGAATATTGTATAAACCTAGGTCCCGTAACATATTCAAAGTTTCTTCATCCTCTACACCTTCAGCAATAATATCTATATTCAACCCTTTTGAAAATTCTATAAGAGTTTTAACGATACTTTGATCAAAAGATGACGTAACAAGATCTTTAATAAAACTTCGGTCTATTTTTATGCCATCGATAGGAAGTTTTTTAAGATAAAGAAGGGATGAGAACCCTGTTCCAAAATCATCTAGAACAAATCCAAATCCAGCTTTTTTCATTTCTTTTATATTGTGGATAGCTTGATCTTCATTTATAATTAGTTGATTTTCAGTAAGCTCAAATTTAATAAGAGAAGGCTCTATATTATAAGCTTCCAATAGACCTAATGTATTTTTTAAAAAATTAGGGTTGTAAAGTTCTTCAGGTGTTATATTTAAAGATATGCTGCTTGGCAACGGGATGGAACCCTTCCATTCTCTAATATCATGAAGGACACCGACCAAAATAGTTCTATCTAGCAATTCAATCAGTCCCTTTTCTTCAACTAACTCCAAAAACCCACTAGGTTCTATAACGTTATCCGTATTACCTGAAGGATACCACCTAGCAAGCGTCTCAAGGCCTATTACTTCACCTGTTAAACTATTGACCTGAGCTTGATAGAAAGGTCTTATATGGCCAGCTTTGACAGCGCCCTTAAACAAACTCTCCAGCTCAGCTTGAGCCTTAGATTCTATAAGGATCTCTTTTTCATAAAATTTTATTTTTTTAGAGAAAGTTTTGTTTAAATTTTCAAGATATTTTTGATTGGAGTTTATAGATTCTAGTGTGATTTCTAATTTATGAAAAAGATCGATAATATAGGACTGATCAACCGAAGTGAGTTCAGCTGTTTTTATAATAGATATATAAGTGTTTATAGAGATATCCTCCCCATTTATCTTAAGAAGAGAAGAAGAAGTCGTCAAACATTTTTCTGCAAAAAGCTCAAGAGAATTAGATCTTCTAGCACCCTTAAAAATAACTAAAAGCTTTCTATTTGAAACTCGGAAAACGCTCATGTTTGCTCTGCCCAGTTGTATCTTGTCAGAATAAGACTCTAAAAAAGAGTCTTTAAGATCAGGTCCTATAGAAAGAAACACTTCATAAAGGTTGTTTAACTTTATCATAGCAAATGATACTTCCTGTCCAGCCTCACACTCACTTAGATGATTTGAGATTTCCTCGATACTTGATATTTTCAAAAGCAGCTCCTAAAATGAACATAGATCACAAACGTGATCTAAAGTTTTTATGCAGGAACAAGGGCTCCTGTTTTTTTGTATTTTAACACATTATACAATCCTTTTGAAGAAGTATATACAAAGAAAGCACTTTGAATCATGAAAAAATACAAATCATGCTCAAAAGCTATTGAAATATAAAAGGCATCTGCAACAAGATACAAGAGGTAGGCGGAAACCTTAAACTTATCTTTTTTACTAGCGAAAAGAAAATTTCCGGTTATAGCCATTGCAGCAGCGATCACCTCAAACATAACAATAGTAAAAACAGCATTCTGAGATGTATAGTGTAAAACAGCGGCAATAACAAAAGAATAGGGGATCAGAATATAAATAAATATTTTCCGATCTCTTTGAATATTGTTACTGCGACTTAACACAACTAAAATAGAACCAATAAAAAACAGTATAGCTTGGACAACAAGAGGCATTACGAGAGCATTTATAGCAACAAGTAAAATCATAATATTGGAAACAAAAAAGGAAATATATCCTATATATACTGTCCGGGTAAAGATCTTTTCATCTCTAGATATCATGTAAGATCCATAAATGGAAAAAACCATACCTAAAAATTCGAGAACACGAAAGACGATATCATCCATAACAACTCCTTAAAAATGTGGATATGTCATGTTATATCAAAGTAGCTTAAAATATAGTAGAACCTAGTTAATCCCTGAACATTTAAGTTTACATTCAGATAGCGACGTGCACTCGGTTACTGTTTTTTCTGTTTCTTCAGAATATTCTCTTAAATATTTCTTCCAATTAACCTTACCAAGATATGTATAATAAGATCCTGATCTAGGTATCCCTAACACAGGCTTGTAGTAATGTGAAACGCAAACACCGTTGCCACCGTTGTAAACATTATTAATTGCGATAATGTAAGTTTCGTCAGAAGTGCCTTCAGATTGCACTAATAAAACTTTAAGAAACTTAGTTAACATTGATTCAAAGTCTTTTTTATTAATATTCTCTTTTTGGGCTTTAGCAAATATCTTGTAGTTAAGTTTCACCTTTTCTACATCGTCAACAGTTTTCATCCAGTCGGAATAAAAAGAATAAATAGCATCTTTAACTTGAACAGGTGTTGAAGTGTATATACCGACTTCTTTATCAATTGTATGAACAGTATATGGCAAACTCATTTGCACACCGATATTATTTTCTTTGTCCATTCTATTAGAAACAAATTCTTCTCTTGGGACCAAATATGATCTAACAAGAACTTTTTCATTGATAGATATTCCAAGGTTGTCACCTGACAACCTTGCTTTAAAAATGACAAGGATATCGTTCTTTAAGATCTTTTTTACTCTAGCTTCAAGATGAAAGTCTATTTTTGAAATAATGTCGGATATATATTCTTCCGATATAGTCCCTTTAGGTTGACTAATGTCTGAAGCACTGATTGTTAACTTAAATCCGCTCTTGTATATATCTTCTTTTGTTTTGTCAAATAACTTTGTTTTGATTAAGAAATTTATATTATCAGCAGTAGCAACAACTTTGTCTATAATTTTTGAATGGCCTTTATCAACAAGATGAACCTCAGTATTTGAGATAGTACAGCTGGTAGAAGAAGATAAAGCAAAATTAGTTGAAGTTGTACAGTCTAAAGACTTAGACTTGACGTTCAGGAAAAATTTTGAATTTTCTACACTTATATTTTTATCGACATCCGTTACTCTATATTCTTTAAGGACGAATGTTCTAATTACATTTTCTGCAAGTAAAGACTTTGTATGATTTACTTGATAAACTAGATAAGACATAAATCCAAAGATCATAAAAACTAATGGGAGAAGGAAGGTTATTAGTTCCTTCTTCGCTTTTGGGTCCAAATATGGTTTTTTTGTAGACATAAATCACTCACCTCTTTTTAATTTTAAATAAATCTCAATATTTTGGATATGATTATAGCACACAAAATATAAAGTTTGGAGTCGGCATGAAAGGTATAGTTTTAATTATTTTTATAGGGTTTATGATTTATGAAGCCCTCTCTCTAATGCAGATAATTGCTCCGACAATAGATGAAGCTGAAAGAGTTGGTAGGACAAAGAATAGTCTAAGTCAAAAGATACTTGTGCCCGAGGGGATGGAGACTGAATATTCCCTTATTTTTAATCAAAATATGAATCCCATTACAAAAACACATATTGGTGCAAAAAGTAGACGTCGATCAGCAAAAGATACAGCTAAACAGCATAAGGTAAAAACAACCTCTGCTAAGACAAGAGAGATAAAGACCAGACCTTCTTCAGTTGGGAAAGATCTACATGTGCTAGTTAAGCTAGAAAACTATATCGTTCAAAGAGATAAGTTAAGAGGTGATTTAATTCTGTACAACAAGACAACGTCTAAGCAAAAAGGGATAGCTTATGTAGAATGTACTCTAAAGGCAGCAGATGGCGCACCTGTAGATGTTGCAAAATGGAGAGGAAGAATAAACCTAAAGCCTGGGAAAGCGATAAAACTAAAAGATGCAAATTTAGGGTATATAAATGCTATTAATGCCGAATCTATTTCATGTAAAGTAACCTCTGTAAGGTATAAATAAAGATTGACAAGCCCTTCTCCTTAAGCTATGATAGATTAAACAACCTAAAGGAGTAAACCTTGACTAAATTAGATACTAATATTACACTAAAAAGAACTATTGAGTCTATAAATGACGCTGTTAATGAAAGTTACATATCAAGGAACTATAAATTTTCATATGTTTTAGAGATCGATGAAGGTGAAGGCCTAACTGAGTTTATAGAAAGTACTTTTGGAGAAGTTGAGAAATCTGTATTTAAAACAGCTGAAACAGACTTAAAAATATTTTATGAGCGAAATGAAAAAGACATGGAAACAGATGATAACTTTTTGATTATTTGCACAATGTATGGAGAAAACAATTTAGTAGAGATATTTGCAAATAGCATAAAACAAACTTCCTATATACACACTAAAATCTATGAGGGGTTTTTAAAAGCTAAATTAAAAAAAGACAACAGAGCTGTAGTGAAGATAAGTTCAATGTCTGAAGGACCTATGGGTATTCAGAAGAGCTTATATAAAACTCTTAAATATGAAGACTCTGAAGGTCTGGATGCAGACTATTATCCATTTTTAAATCTAGATTATGTCTTTCACGACTTCTTCCACAGTAGAGAGAATATAATGATTTTAGCTGGACCAACTGGTGTTGGTAAGACAAAGTTTGTAACAATGCTTTTAAGAGAAGCCATGGATAAATATGAGCAGCTTGTAAAGTCTAAAGTTTTCGAAAAGAGCTTTTCATCCGATGACGAAGATTTTGACTTATTTTATGAAAAAGCTATGAAAGTTGAGACTAAAGAAGTTAAAGCTCTTTATATAAAGAACAAAGCACTATTAAGTAATGATAGGTTCTGGACAACTATAAGAAACTCAGGATTTCATTTTGTAATACTAGATGATCTTGACAATATGATTTCGCCAAGAAATGAAGAGATATCGACAGAGCAAGAAGCCAATAGGACAAACTTTATTACTCAACTCTTATCATACAGTGACGGATTAATCCCTTCTAGCACAAAGTTCATTATTACAACGAATCAAGATAGCTCAGATGTAGACAGTGCGTTAATGAGGCCAGGAAGACTTTTTGACATTCTTTCTTTTAGAGAACTCAATTCAGAGGAAGCTTTATTTATATGGGAGAAAGAAGGGCTATCGAAGAAGCTGTTTAAAGAAACCTTTGGAGCAGATAAATACATTGATCAGGCAAAACTAGGTTCTGCTATATTCAGAATAAAAATGACAGGGGAAAGTGGAATAACAGGGAAAAGATATTTAAAAGAAGGTGAAGCCGGGATTTCCCATATAGGAAATAGTTCTAAAAAATCAAATGTAATTAACCCACTTGGAGGAAGGTAGAGAAATAACCTTTCTCTAGTTAGAAAAGTCTATTGCTACTCCCCATTTTTCGTCTACAACCATTTTTTTAGTATAACCCATACCTTTTTTAGAGACTAAAGAAACGGTTACTTTTCCAGAAGAGAGTAATTTTTTAACTTCTGTCTTGGTTATATTTTTCTTGCCGAGTTTTTCTAGTCCAGCTTTTCTTATCATATACTTACATCCGTCATTTCTAATTGAGCCATCTTCATTTTTTGCATACTTAGCCTTGTCACAGCCAAATATCTTTTTCTTCTCAACAATATTTCCTTCCTTACAAATAGGGCATTTACCCAAAGATTCAGAAGTCTTCCCTCCAAGCAAGGCCACAGCAATAGGTCCATTATCTTCAAAGATCTTTTTAATTTTAGCTATGTTTTCTTGAACTTCTATTCTCATTTCCTTAATAACATCCTCAGGTTCAACTTCACCATGCTCAATAGCCTTAAGTTTTTTAGATAAAAGAGCTCTTTTTATTGGAGAGACCAACTCAGGTGGCATTATAGAGATAAATTTCTTAGCTTTCTTAGATGCTCTGAGCTTCCCTTTTACATCTGTGAACCATGGAACGCCTTTATTCTTTTCAGGGTCCATAGCCTTCTTAATGGTGTCTGTACGAGTAGCAACGGTTCCTATTCCTGCGTCACCTAGATATTTTTGTATATCTTCATTACCAGGGAATAGTTTAGCTATGTTAGTAAGAGCCTCTTCTAAAGAGAGGATGGTGAATAAAGGTTTTGGCTTAGTCTCAATTTTTCTATATTTTATAGCTTCCACTACTAACGGATCACCTTTAGATAAAGATTTTGGGATGGTAGGCACGTAATGAAGTATTTCATCTTCTAACTCAGGTTCATACAACGCTTTCCACCCAGATTTTACAGGAATGTTTTCGGAGAAATATAATGCAAATCCATTAAACTCCTCACTAATACCTGAAACAGAATCATACTCGTAATCAGGAAGAAAATTTGCCACATATCTTTTTGACACTTCAATAAAGACATTTTTTTCTATTGGGCTAAGCTTTTCAAATCTACCTTGGATGTCACCGCTTTTAGTAGGGATAATTGCACCGTGAGAGGTTACTTTTTTATCGAAGAAAGTTCCGTTCTTGCCTGTACGCTTAGGAAGATCATTTTTAAGAGCCTCAGTAATAAGTCTAGAATCAACAATTTCATACTCCGCTAGACGAGCCAAAATAACAGGAGCGTCTTCAAACTCACTCTCTTTAATATAAGGAACATCTGAACGAGCATATGTTTCAAGTTTGTCTTGATCATAAAGTTTTTGAGCAGCAGCATCTGTTTGATCAGGGGAATACTTCTTTTTATGGCCCATATGTTGTTTCAAAGAAGAAAAGTCAAATAAAAGAGGAGGGCCCTTCTTTTTCCTTTTGCTAATCAAGCTCGCTATATTTATAGTTTTATCTTCGAAATTAGAAATAGCGGCCAAGGCATCTTCTTCAGAATCAAAATCAGGGGTTAGAGGACCATAACCCTCTTTTTCTTTTGGCTTATACTTAAGAACAAAAGGTATTTTTTGGCCATCTGCGTCAAAATGTCCTTCAACATTCCAGTAATAGGATACTTCATGATTATCATAAGCTCTTTCACGCTCAACAACTAAATAAACAATAGGGGTTAACACTCCTCCAAAATTTAGCATAGCTTTATAATGATCACCTAAATAATAAGATAAAGCTCTTGAATAGCTCATGCCCTCTGACCAATCCAAAAATGCGCGGGTATGCCCGGCCTTAAACATGTTCATGTAAGGAATGTCTATAGGATTATCAAGTGAGTGCCTAAGTTCAGTTGGATGAAGAGAACCCATTTCCAACATACGTTCGACGCGATCTTCAACACCAGCCTGACGTATAACGTTCATTGCCAGCGTTGCGCCCTCATTATCATAGTCAGTAGCGATTAGAATTTTTTTTGCTTTTTTCAAATGTTCTATAGCATTCTTAAGAAGAGTTTCTGCGCCGGGGTTAGGCTTCATCTCAAATTCTTCTGGGAACACATAAATTCCATCTTCGTCCCAAGATGAATAAGGATATTGGGTGTATTCATTTGGTTCTTTAGCTGTAGTAACATGCCCTCTTAGGGGAACAAGAGCAAGAGCTTCTTCAACATTATATGCTGGGTCCCACTTCCCATTAAGTGTAGCTCCCACAACAACAGACAAGGCCTCTATCTGTGAGCTTTTTTCAGTAAGTATTACATATTCATATTCTTCAAGATCTCTTCCGTTCATAAGCTGTTCTTCCTTTTTTAGAAATTCTAACTAATTATAGCCTAAATTCTCTAGAGAACTACACCGCGAGAAGAGCTTGGCTGAGAGGCCAACCACTCGTCTACGCCCGTGTCAGCTTGAATAAGGTCTTCTCCACTTAAGTCATCCGCAACCTTGTCATCGAAGTCAATGTCTCCAAGTAAAAATCTGATAGAGGTAACCTTTCGACCCTGCTTAATTTCTTTAAAGCTAATTTTCAGATCAGAGTGAAGATTAATCTCCTTAATAGCCTTAAGGATCACTTTTCTTTTAAAGTCTGCGTAAAGGGTGTATTTATCCGAAATTCCAAAAGTCTTCTTCATGTTTTCTACAGATAAGGTAAATCTTCCTAGTCCTTCCCAACTCTTCGCGATCTCATATATTCGAATAGCGTATATAGACTTCATCTTAATAACGTTTTCCACTTTATATTGTGTAAACTCCTGCTTAAGCTGCAACATATAAGGCTTCAATTTTGGATCAAAAGAGCATTCTATTCTTCCTTCCTTGTCCTTGTATTGGTAAGAGCTAAACCAGTTGCATAAAATATCTCCATTTTCATCCGGGATAGTAAGAGGTTTAGATAAAAGCTGTCTCCCAAGTTTATTAAAGCTCTTGAATTGATTTTGCTTGTCTGCACCAAGTAGCTTTGCGTACTCAGATGCTTTAATAGAATAAGTTTGGAACTCTTCATCTTTAGGATGAACAAGGCTAGCAATAGCAAGGATTAGTTTTAGCTCGACAGCACTATAATCATAAGTGCTTCTAATTAAGGCGTTATGCTTTATTACCATTGAACTTTTTGTTGGGATTGTAGAAAGGATGATTTTTTGAGAGTCAGACATATAGTCTCCTATTAATTGTTTATGTTTGACATTTTACAAGTTTATTTCTTAAATATGACTTAGGTAAGAGAAAAGTCATAGTTCACCAGGGTAAAAAAGTCATAGTTAGAAAAAAAAGCATGAAAACTCCCGATAGATAGGGGTTTAAACAGTATACTGGGGTAAAAAAGTCATATTAAACCCTTTTTAACGACAACTTTTTATATACCAGGGTAAAAAAGTCATAGTTAAAGATTGCCCAGTGTAAAAAAGACATAGTTAGGGGTAAAAAGGTCATATTACGGGGTAAAAAGGTCATATTACAGGGGTAAAAAAGACATAGTTAGGGGTAAAAAGGTCATATTAAATTTGTTGCCAGGGTAAAAAAGTCATAGTTCCAGGGTAAAAAAGACATAGTAACAGGTGTAAAAAAGTCATATTAACCAAGTTCAAAAACACCTCTGAAACAACGCTCTAATAGGGCCAAAATGGACCTTCACAAAACACCCCTAAAAAATATACTTTGTATATTACTCTTTAAAAAGAATATATAAAAAGAAATCAAGAATTCAAAAGACAATAAGAGCATATTCCTTTAAATTTCTTAGACCCACCATGGAGAAACTTTTGAAGACTATTAAATACTCTTGGTTCTTAGATAATTCATTAAGATTCTTTTAAGGTTCAACTTCATTAGATCAGCATGAGCATAATTTTAGTCATATTAAGGTTAGGATGCAGATATATATGTATTTTTAAGCTTAAGGGGTGTTTCTGATCTAATTTAGGTCATATTTAGAGAGGAGGAGAGCGACACCTCTCCTTATGTTTTTATTGGCAGTCTTTACACTCGATACTTCGATCATTAATGTCTGGTTCATCTTCTTTAGACGAAGGAGACTGAGATCTTAGGTAATAAGTTGACTTGATACCTAGTTTCCATGCGAGCATGTAGATAGCATTCATAACTTTACCAGAAGCCTTAGCGGGATCTAAGAACACATTTAGGCTTTGTCCTTGATCAATCCACTTCTGACGTACAGCTCCAGCCTTGATAAGCATAAGTTGATCAACGTCATAAGCAGGAACATATCCTGCCCAGTTATCTAAACTTAGGTTAGGTGCGGTAACCTTGATTAGGCCAGACAAGTTTTCTTCAGACCAGATCTTTTTATAGATAGGTTCAATAGTTTGAGTTGTACCAACGACTATTGAGATAGTTCCAGTAGGAGCAACAGCCATAATATAACCATTTCTCATCCACTGAGACACAAGTACTCTAAGTTCAGCAAGTCTTTCTTCATTAGGAGTCCGGCTAGTCAGCGCAATAGCGTCCTTATTAGCTGTGTCATAGGTAATGATACCTTTATTCCACTCCGACCCTTCAAACTCAGGGTAAGACCCCTTTTCTTTTCCAAGTAAAGAAGAAGCTTTGATTGCATGATAATGAACGTTTTCCATAACTTCATCGACAAGTTCAAAGTGTTCTTGAGTTCCCCAAACCAGTCCTTTTTCTGCGATCATCTGAGCCTCGCCCATAACGCCAAGACCTATAGATCTCGATAGCTTGTTTGTTCTAGATGCCTGAGAGATAGGATACAAGTTAAGATCAACAACATTATCTAGAGCCCTTATAGCAATAGGGATAATTCTTGCCAAGTCTTCGTCTGAATTTATTCTAGATAAATTTACTGACGCCAAGTTACACACAAGTGTTCTACCTGGTTTAGTTATAATCTTGCTAATGAAGTCAATGCCTTCTTCTTTACCATCTATAATCAAGGTATCGATATTTGAGACTTTTTTACCCAGCTTTACAGCCTCTTTGCCGTTAATAAGGACAACAACGTCATCGTGCTCTTCAACACAGATACTTGTTCCATTTTCAAGTTCTAAAAGAACACCATAGTGGTTTGGACTTGTAACTTGGAATATCTCTTGGCAAAGGTTCGAGCTTCTAATAACCCCTGTATGCTTATTAGGGTTTCTTCTGTTTGCCTCGTCTTTGAAGGCTAAGAACGGCATACCTGTTTCGAAATAGCTAGTAAGCATTTTCTTCCACAAGTCTTTTGCGCTTATTGTTTCTGTTCTAAGATCTGTTCGAGCCTCATACTCCTCATACTTAGCCTTAAATTCATTTCCATATAGCTCATGAAGATCTGGAGTCTCGTACGGATCAAAAAGGGTCCAAGGGAGATCAAGTTCTGCACGCTCCATAAATAGATCGTTCATCCAAATAGAAGGGAATAAATCGTGTGCTCTACGTCTTTCTTCACCAGAGTTTTTCTTAAGGTCTACAAAGTCAGCAATATCAAGGTGCCAAGGTTCGATGTATATAGCGATACTACCTTTTCTAACCCCTAGCTGGTCCACAGCGATAGCAACATCGTTTGTGATTTTTAAGAAGGGAATAATTCCTCCTGCGGCATTTTCATGATCATCTATAGAACCATTACTAGCCCGAACATTCGCCCAGTCAGTTCCAATACCTCCACCAAATTTACTTAGAAGAGCATAATCTTTATAAGCATCGAAAATACCCTCAATGGTATCAGCTACAGAATTAGCATAACAAGAAGATAGTTGATTTCGGTTTGTTCTTGCATTTGAAAGGGTTGGCGTTGCCAGCATAACCTCAAATTTTGAAATCATGTCATAGATTTCTTTAGTACTCTTCATAAAGTCTTTCTCATTTTGAGACAAGAACATGGCAATAGCCATGAACATATGTTGAGGCAGTTCAAAAAGATCTCCAGAAAGATCTTTAAGAAGGTATCGGTCATAAAATGTTTGAAGACCTATATAGTTAAAAAGAAGATCTCTTTCTCCGTCGATGTAGTTGTTAAGCTCTTCTAAGTCATACTTTCTCCAAAAAGAACTATTAATTCTTCCTTGATCAACTCCATATGTTAAATACTGCTCCAGAGAGTGGCTATACGGGTTACCTTTTTTGCCTTCATATAATTTACCAACAGAATGGTACATATCTTCAGACATTAGTCTAGCAGCAACAAATGTCCAGAAAGGCTCTTCAACTGAAATCAAATCAACCGCAGCCTTGATAAGACTTTGCTGGATATCCTTAGATGTCATCCCACTAAAAAATTGCAGCTGAGCTTTTATTTCGAGCTCATCTTGTCTGGCTCCCTTAATCCCTTTAACTGCCTTTGCAGCTTTACTCTGAATTTGTGTAATATCTAACGGCTTCAAATCACCGCTTCTTTTTTTTATCATTATATTTTGCATTGTAACTCCTTGTTATGTTTTTGTGCTGTATTTTATCCTAAAAATAAGTTCTCATCTAGAAGAAAAATAGGCTACTTAAAAAGTAGAAACAAACAGGATGAACCTGAATGATTTTTAAATAACCGTCCGTTAAAAAAATTATATGATTGTTAGTATTGCTGCGATTAACATACCTACTAAATTGTAGTCAAAAGCCAACATAAGAAAGTTGACAAGTAACACATAGAAAAAATCTTTTATGAAACCTTTTCCTACAAAGTAGTCGATTGCCAAGAAAAACAAGACAAAAGAAACAAACGCAAAGATGTGAGCTCCTATGAATGAAACAACGACTGCTAAAGTGACAGTTTTACCTGCAACTATAAACACAAATCCCTTTGCAAGGAAGTCCATTATTTTATAAGAAACTACAGCCTGTGCTGTTAATTTTGTTGTTAATCTTGCCCCTTTACTCATTTTGCTAAATGACAATGCAACTAACGCTCTAAACCCTTTTATTAACATAAATATTGATACCATTTCTTCTCCTTTATAGTTTAAAATATTTAATTCACTATTATTTATTTATCTCATAATGATATGATTTGTAAAATTGTTCATATTAATCCTTAAAAAATATAGCTTGCTAGGTTTTAGAGGCCTATATAGAAAAAAAATAAGATATCTGTTATAATTTTAAAAAAGGAGAGATTATGGAGGAAACCCAGTTTTATGAGGTAAAAGACCTAGGGGACAATGTTTCAATAACACCCTTATCAAACGACGCCAATTCAGAATTAATGATCCTAAGATCTCTATACATGAGCATCCATCCAGCCCTAGTAAGATCTTCCAAAGAAAACGGGCTAAAAGAGTCCCTATCACTTTTCCAAAGAATGGAAGATTCTTTCTGTGACACGCTTGATCACAATGAACATGTTTTTAACAAAGACGCTGTTGTATTTACTGTTTCAGCTCTAGATGGTTTATTTAACAAGAAGGTTTCTAATAATATTAAAGTAAAGGAGTCGTTAAAGAAGAAGTATATAAATGAAGCCGTCCCGAGGAGAGGGGTAGAAGTTCTTAAATCTGGATTAATCTCTCTTATTAGTTGATAAGTCCATAGACAACGCTCTGTTGTCCAAGTAAAAAATATTCAATTGATAAACCCACTATAATAGAATAAAACAAAAGCCCAACTTTATAATCAAAAGCCATTCTAAAATCAACAGATGAGGGGATACAGCTCATGAATCCGCTTACTATAAAAAACGATATTAAAAGAGACTTCCACCAGACTCCAGTTGAATCAGAAGCCATGTATGAGAACAAATCAGGAATAAAGATTAATATAATCAAAGGTGCAAGGATAGGAGCCATCGCGGTAGGTAGTGCGTTAAGTTGATTTAATCCCATAAACCCAACACTTCCCAAAGTCCAACCACCATCCTCAGATCTCTTTGGTACAATAGAAAAAGACACAGGCCTAGCTAAAGTCACAATACCTACAGAAAAATGAAGAAGTTCGTGTAATATTGTTCCAGGGAAGTTAAATACAAATATAAGGAGAGTTGATTTATATCGACTAAATCCCAGCCAAATGAACATAGGGATCATGGCAGCAATAACAAAAACAAAAAAATACTCCTCAGGAGATTGCTTTATAAGAGAATAAATTAAATTATACTTAGTTACAAGATCGTCCATAATTACCCTTTTCTTTGAATAGCTCTTAGTATTTTTTTAGCCAAGGCTTTCTTTTCAAAAAGTCTACCATCTTTTCTATTAAGAAGAGTTGAAAAGTTTCTTAAGCTTGCCAAAGAAAAAGACTCTAGTTCGGCAAATCTAGATTCAGCTTCTTCTAAAGACTCTGCCTCAGGTAAGCTAAGTAATCTTTCAATTTGATAACTTTCATCTATTGCGTCAACAACGCCATCTTTTTTATGCATTTTAGCCTCTTTACTTCCAAAATTCATGCCAGAAAAATCGTTTTCCTTACCTTTAGAGTCCTGTAGTGAGGATCCAGATGGGCCAAATATGTCTTTTATCTGAGAATCTGTCGCCGAAGATGATTTACCAGCCACTGCTCCGACAGCTGCTAGTCCTACAAGCTGGGCCAAATCTGCAGATTTAGGCTCTTTCTTTTCTTCCAAAGGGTCAGCCTTAATCTCTTCCTTCAGAGGGGCGGCAGAGCTTTCTAAAGACTTCTTTAAAAGGTCTTCTTTATCGGAAGGCAAAAGAGTCTTATCAACAGCTCCAAACAGAATCCCATCCAAAGCCTTTTCATTTCCGTCATTTTGAGGAATAAAGTCAGGAACTTGATTTGGAGAGGATTGGATAGAAGACTTGTCTTCAGGTTCCGAAGAGTCTTTCTTAGTCTTAGACGAAGGGATGTTTTTTTCTGAGAACCCAGGAGGCACATCCTTTTTAGCACTATCTGTTGGAAGGGCAATCTTTTTAACACTATCAAGTGCGGCTTGAACAAATGGTGTTGTCGTAAGACCTTCACCAACTGAAGATAGAACTTTAGCATCTGCGTCGTCAGACTTCTTTTTATCTTCCTGAGCTTTAACGATTTGCTTTATATCAAAACCTGTTTGGCATCCATTTTTTAAAGGGCACTTTTCTTTACCCGGTATATCAGCATTAAATGTCGAATGTCCTGTCTTCTCCTTTATGATTTTTTCTTGATCTAGACTAGAAGTTTTCCTTTTTTTCCCCGACCCTTCGGTAGAAGACTGCTCAGTGTCACCATTATTTTGGCCACCAAATGACCCATCTATATATTGTTGATCCTCGTTAGCCAAAGAGGCAATTCTAGCTGATTCAGCTTCTGCGTCTCGGATAGCCTTTTCAATTTCTTTCTTTGCCTCCTTCTCAGCCTTTGCTTTATCACCAGGGCTCATAGGAACACCTGCTGCCCCAGGTTGTCCCGGTTGTGCCCCAGGTTGTCCCGGTTGCGCACCAGGTTGTCCCGGTTGCGCCCCAGACTGGGCAGAATCAAGCATACTTCCTTCAGAAGGACCTTCGTTAGAACTATTTTTCAAGTTTGATAGTCTCTGTTTTAGAATTTCAACATTTGTCGGTTCAGGAGCAGACTCAGGAGCCGAAGTATGTTGATCCATATAGCTTTGACCTCGTCCACTATCAGCTGAAGTTTCTCTAGTTGAGTCGAAAGGGCTCTCGCCAGGAGCATCGGCAGAAGAAGCCTCGCCGAATCCTCCAGAAGAAGCCTCGCCGAATCCTCCAGAAGAAGCCTCGCCGAATCCTCCACCACGCATAACACTTTCAGCTTCATAGGTTGGAGCTTGAGCAGATGGCGTTCCATAATTAGGAGCTCTAGAAGAAGAACCTCCAAAAGAAGATCTTGCATAACTAGGAGCTCTATTACTAACCTGCATTCCAGGGTCAGGGGTCATGTCAACATCCATACCTGACCCGCCCATGCCTCCGCCAAAGATCTCACCTTCTAAGCTTTGGTCCATAGCACTTCTGCCAACAGGAGGCATACCAGATGGAGCTCCATAATTTGGGGCTTCTTGTCCAACACTCTTATAAGAATCAAAACCTTGTTCAACTTGATCAAATAACCCAGGCTCTTTCCCCTCAAGGTCTGTTCCCAATATAAAACTCTCATTTCCATCGTGAGGGTTGTGGGCATCCGTATCCATTAAATGCTCGTCACCATCTAGATCAATATGTCCATCTGTATTCAATCCATGATACGCGTTAAAAAGCTGCTTATCTCCGTAAACATCGGAAATAGTATTATTGTACCTACCACCAGCAACCCTGTTGTCCAAAGACTTATCAGAATACATTTCTGCGATACTTACATTTTCAGTATCTGCGTCCAATCTGTTAGCTTGAGCACCTCGAAGGTTGTCAACAATAGACATATTTCCATAATTTCCACCACGAACATTAAAATGGTCTGTCATATCGTTAGTATCATCCATAAAAGATGCTTCCTGAGAATATATTGACCCGCCGCCACCGGATGGAGATTTTTTATCTGAAGAATACTGATCCATAAGAGAAGACTCTCCTACTTCAGCCGTCTTATATTGAGAAAAAAGATCATCGTCTTGTTTTCCTCCGTATTGTGACAATAAGTCATTTTTGCTACTTCCACCAAACATTTGAAACCTCCATAATGGAGCAAAAGCACAAAAGAGTGCTTTTACTTTTATTCAGATACATACTGCTCTGCAGTTCTCCTAGCTAATTGATATCCATATTTTAAATCATGGGCTTTTTCAATTAACGATGGATCATCTTCAGAAAGACCGTCAGCAATAAGCTTATCAATCTTTGCTTCGATAACGTCGTAAACTCTCTTACGTTGTTCTTCGATACCGTTTATGCCAAAAGCTTTCATGTCGGACCAAAGTTCGGGAATGAATGCACTAGCGATAGACAGCATTGCCGTTATATCTTTTCTGTTATGTATTTTACCATTTAAAAAACCTTTTATCACATAATAAGAAATAGAGATTTTTCTATCAATGCTCATGTGATCAATGTTAGTAATGCCCCAGAGTAAATAACTTTCTACAGTCTTCATTTTACCCCATTGCATATAAGTAGTTCCAATAATATCTTCATATCTTGAACCCTTATCTATAACATTACCCCATTCAATAGTTTCTTCGCGAATGATTTTATTCGACTCGGCTACAAGATCTGACAAGTTTTTTAAACCAAACTTTTTAACAATCATTTTGAAATAATAAATCAAAACAACAATATCAGATAAAGCAGTATGAGCTTGAAGTCTGTCGATTCCAAACTTTTTTACGAGTTTAGGAAAGTCTTTCTTTTGATCAAAATCATAATGGTATCTAAGCCATTGTAGACTTTTTGATTCAATTTCTGGACCGGTTTCATATCCTCGAGCAATAACAAGAGTATCAATACGCTTATCATGAGGCCAGAAAACACCTTCTTTTTCTAGCATAGCTGTATCAAAAGGTGTATTATGTGCACAATAGTAGGCTCCTTTAGCAATAAGCTCAAGAAGTCTTTTTTTTGTTTTACTTTTATCAAAAGTAGGTGCACCTTTTAAATCAGGATACCAAATACCATGCGTCATTGCTGCACCTGGTGAGATAGGCAATCCTGGTTCAATTTTTTCTTCAAGGTATTCAACAAAGGTTAAATTACCTGTTTTTTCTGAATATTTGTAGACAGCGAATGCTGACTCCAAAATTTTATCTCCACCGTCTAGGTGTAACATGCTTCTTCGGATACCAGTGGTTTCCGTGTCATTAAATACAATCAAAGCCATAATAACTCCTTGTTAAGTTTAAAGTTGTAGTAAAAAAACTACTTGAGTATGTATTATATAGATTTACATTTAAAATAGAATAAGTAGAAATATATATAAGATTTAGTTAAGGCTATTAGCTACAATTATACAAAAAAGGTTATTATCATGATACAGAGTATGAAATATGAAAGTGGGCAACTAGAATTGCTAAGATGGATTGCTATTGTAGGGATGGTATTAGATCACTTATTAACATTAGGCGTTATGAGAGACCTATTTCCAAGAGGAGAATCCCTGCAATGGATCTCTACTATTGGACGAGGTGTCTTCCCAATCTTTGCTTTCCTGCTAGCTCATAATTACGTTTATTTCACAAAAAGCAAGAAAGACTACATAAAGAGATTATTTTATTTTGCCTTAATATCACAACTATTTTTTACGCATGCATATGGAGGAAGTCTTCCTTTAAACATAATGTTTACACTAACGTTTGGGTTATCCCTAGTTTTTATCATTGAAATGATCAGAGGAGATGAGGAAAACATCTTCATAAACAAAGCCGTTCTGTATGCGGGAGCTGTTCTTATAGCAGCCTTTTCATACTTTGTTGATTACTATATATTTGGTGTTCTTCTAATAGTGTCAGCTTATTTTATTATGGTAGGGAAAAACAAGCCTTTGTGGATGCTTTTCTTTGTGTCCCTGGCTATTGCTCCAAATGTTCCTCTAATGGCACTAGGGTATTCTATGCATGTAATATTTTCTATCATATTGACATTAGGAATAATCTTAGCTATTAAATCTTTTAATATTAAAATTCCAAGATCAAACAAGTGGTTCTTTTACATATTTTATCCTGCACACATAGTTGTAATAGATATGCTGTTGAGAATTAATTACTAAATAGATATCAATTTTTCTGATAAAATACAAAAAATATTTCTAATTTTGGAGTTATAAATGATAAAAGTAAATAAAATAATTTTAGCCGGTTCTCTAATATTTAGTTTAAATTCGCTTTTTGCAGAAGATGGATTAATGAATGAGTCTAAGTTAGATGAAATATTAAAGGCTGGAAAGTTCTCAGGCGTAAAAAATAAAAATGCTCTCGATCTAGAACCTATGAAACTCCAAACAACCTTTGACGACGAAAAAGTTTTAGTGAAAGTTGTTCAAAGGTATGTATTCGACATCCCTGAAGAAGAATTTAAATCTTATAAAAGGATTCAGGAAGCCCTTTATTATGGGTATTTTTCAAAAGCCTCATACCACGCTTTTCAATTATTTCAAGATAATACCGTTAGAAAAGAAGACGACCTAAGGACAGCTGTTTCTCTTCTTAGCATGGGAGACATTCAACTAGCGTTAGGATTTCCGCTAAAGGCTTGGCCATATCATTCTAAAGCACTAAAAATATTTGAAGCCTATCGCAAGAAAGATCATAAAAAGTATGACATTGACTATATTTTAGCTCTACAGTCAATTGGAGAGTCTATGGCTTATCAAAAAGATCTTGCTGATAAAGCGGCAAGCGAAACAGAGTATTCTTCTCGAAAAATTGAAAGTTTGTTTAGATCTGTAGACAGAGTTAAACTTGCTTCAGCAATTCTAAAAGAAGCTGAGGTAAGTTATATATTAGATCGACGAGATTTTGCACTAAACGCTATTGAAAGGGCTGTTAAATTCGCGCCCAAAAGCAAGGGTGGATTTTCTTTAGAGTACGCGAATACCTTGATCTCAGCTGGAGAAATTCTAGAACACTTTAAACATGCTAGAGATGCTGAACGATATTCTTTGTTGGGAATAAGAATGATTAAAGGAATGATTAAACAGCATCTCTTTGACAAGTCTAAATATGAGATAGATGATAATTACTACATGATTGGAAAGGGAATTAGAACACTCTCTAGAATATATGCTAAGCAAGGTAAAATTAAAAAAGCAATATACGCAGAGAAAAAAGCTATAGCAATTTTTGAGGAAGCGTACAAAGGTAAAGAGAGTAAATATGTAATGGAGTCATACATCGAGCTTACTGAGCTATTACTAAAAAGAAAAAACTATGAAGAAGCAGAGTTAGCTCTAAATAAATCACTTTCAATTGCAAAGCTCTATGTAGGTGAAAAGTCTATAGAAGTTGCATTTATTTATTCAAAAATAAGTCAGGTACAATTTAAAAACAAAAAGTACAAAAATGCAACAGAAAGTATGCAAAGATCATATGACATCTATTCTGAGGTTCTAGGATGGTGGGCTCCTAAGGCCAAGATGACAAAAGAGAGTCTCGACTTTATTGATTTAAAATACAAAGAATCAATAAGATTTTAATATAACAAGGTATCCATTTCTTAAGTAAATCTTACAGAACAAGTTTACTTCACGAGTATATTCAGGCCTTATCTTTTTTAGTATAAAATGTATATAACAAAGAAGTTTGTTTTACGACAACATTTTTTAAAGAAAGGAGTTAATATGTCTATATTAACCACACTCAAAAAAGTTCTTGACAAACAAGAGCTTAACCGTAATGCTAAATATACTTTAGCTGATATCCCAGATCCAGAACTTATTCCGAATCTTAAAGAAGCTGTAAAGCTTTTTATTTCAATCCTTAAAAGAGGCGAGAAAATTATAGTTGTAGGTGACTATGACTGTGACGGAATTAGTGCAACAGCTATTATCATAGATTTTATGAGAGAAGCTGGGTATGGTCATCTTGTTGATTACATTGTCCCAGACAGATTTGTTGACGGATATGGAATTTCTAAAAATATGGCTGACTATTCTTTCAATAACGGATTTTTACACATGATTAGTGTAGATAACGGTATTGGAGCTAAAGAAGCTGTGGATTACGCCTATGAAATTGGTGTAAAAACTGTTATTATTACAGATCACCATACACCCAAAGAAGGAACTATTCCAAACGCAGACTTTATTGTTAATTTAAAGTATGAAGCTGGAGATTTCCCATTTGTTGATATTAGTGGTGCAACTATTGCATGGTATTTTTGTGCTCAAATTCAAAAAGAATTAAACCTTCCTATTGACATGCGCAAATGGCTTGACCTAGTTGCACTTACTGTCATTAGCGATGTAATGCCATTACAGGATATCAATATTGCTTTTTTCGAAGCCGGTATTGATATGCTAAGAAAAGGATCTCGTCCATGGATAGGTCTTATTCTTGGTGATAACGTAGCGAACATAACTGAAGCTGATCTCGGTTTTAGACTTGTTCCTATGATTAACGCCGTTGGTAGACTTAGTCACGCAAAACACGCAGTAGAACTTATCTTGTCAAAAGAAAGATCTTTTATCAAAAAGAAAGTTGAATATTTAATGAAAACTAATAATCAACGTAAATTAATGACGGATTCTTTTCTTGAACGAATTCACGATGAAGCTATGGCTCAATCTTCAAATGGAGATAAAGCTATTGTTTTATTTGACGATGATCTTCATGAAGGTATTGTTGGTATTCTCGCAGGTAAAGTTGCTGAGATTTATGAAAAGACTGCCTTTGTGTTTACTTGGAACAGAGCTAAGCAATGTTGGAAAGGTTCAGGCAGAACTAGTGGTCAAATTAACTTGTATAATCTATGTTTAGATGCAGGTGATTTAGCTATTGGTTTTGGTGGACACCCTGGCGCTGCTGGAGTTGCTCTACTTGAAGTAAACAAGGACGCTTGGACTTCTATTGTAAAAACATCTGCTCGTCAATTTGACGACTATTTGTTCAAACCTGTTAAAGATGATCCATACGTTATCAAAGTTGAAGATGTTACTGAAGATTTATATGAGTTATTAAATTCGTATAGACCTTATGGTCACATGTTTCCCGAGCCTGAGTTTAAAAGTCAAGGAGTATTTAGCGTATCCAGCTCAATGGGTATGTCACATAATCACTGGAAAGGAGCTTTTATTGATTCCGAATCTGGTGTAATGATAGATGCTATGTATTTTTTCGACAAAACAATTGGTTCTAAAAACAATAAACTTGTTGAATTAACATACAAAGTTGTAAAGACTTCATTCAAAGGTTCTGACACGATTCAAATTCATGGTCAAAACATTATTGAACTATAATATAAGAGGATTTTCCTCTTGTAGCTTCTAGCTTTTTGATTTTATACTATTTTTCATATATACTTCTCTATAAAATTACAGGAGTTTTTAATATGACCTCAAAACTACTTTCAACGATTATACTTTCACTTCTCATTTTAACGCTAAATGCTTATGCTGTGGATAACGAAAATTCTGATCAAGTAACTGATACAAAAGAAGCTAAGAAAAACCTAACTGAAGATGAACAAGTAATGCTGGCCTATGAAAAGGCTAAAGCCTCAGGAGAGCTAGACAACGTAGATATTCCTGGAGAAGAACAAGAGTTTGAAGTGGGGGAGAGAAGAGTACCTTCTATGACTGAGCAAGCTACAAAGGCTTTACACGGGTTATCAGTATCCATATCCTCTAAATACTCTGAACTGAAAGAGGGAGACCCACTAGGAGACGCAAGCAATTGGACTAAGTCCACTTATGAAAGCTCAAAAAAAAGCCTTTCTAAAACAATGGACAATGGGATCAAGTCTTCAAAAGATCTTGCCGACAATGGCGGGAAGCGAGCTAAAAAATATGTTACAGACTGGTTTGATAAAACTTGGGAAGATGCAAAAGCTGAGAATGAAAAAAATAAAATGAAGAGTACAAAGAACAAAGACAAAAAGAGGAAGAATCATGAATAACAGAGTATCAAAAATATTAAGCTTTTTTAAAGAATCAGATTTTCTAGAGAGCACAGCAAAAATATCATACAAAAAAAACCTTAATAAAGATGGGTTTCCTTTTCACTATACAAAAGTTGAAGAAATTGAAAAAAGACAAGATTTCTTTGACATTTCTATAGATAAAAAAACACAGATGTTTCTCATAAATTCAAAAGGGAGGGAAAGAGGTATATCTCCGATCTCTTACATTAAAAACGGCAATATCCCCAAGTCAGATAGAGATGAGCTAGAAGAGCTCGTCCGGGATCGGGTGAAAAATAAATCTGAAAAAGAGTTAGATGTAAGAAAAGAGTTTTCACTAACAGTGGATAAGAACAGATTAATACTAGCCCCTGTTTATATAAAAATAACATTCATAGCTGACGCTACTGTGTTTTTTGTTCCAGTTGTAACTTACGACATAACTACTGAAAAAGAGCTTTTAAATAACCATGATTTTAGAACAGGAAGATTTAAGTACAGCATAAACGTCAAAGAAGACCAGCTTTCATATAATGACTTCGTAACAAGCATTCTTGCGAAAGACACTCTTGATCACGTATTCCACTCATTAGAATATTTATCTGATATCGATGGGTTTAAGTCTCCTAGAGAAGTGATTGACAATATATACAAGGGTCTTTCCGACAAGTTTGTAGAGAACGAGTTGTTTACGATATCTATGCCAAATCTAGATGAGGATCCAGCCTTTTTATATTTCAACAAAAGCCATAACTTTGTCTTAAAAGATTCATATGAGGAAATAGGTAAAATAAAGTCAAACCTACTCGAAGAGATCCTGCTTCAAGAGTGGGAGCCCGATCACATTTCTTCAAATGAACACTTTTTAGGAAGCATGAACGACAGGTTCCCACTATCAGAAGGGCAAGCGGAAGCGCTTAAAATAATAGAAAAGGGGAAGCAACTAGTTGTTCCGGTTTTCGGAGCCCCAGGTACAGGGAAAACTAATTTATTCCTTTCAATTATTGGCAATCAAATTGTAAAGAGAGCCGTGTCTATTTTAGAAGGGAAAAGAGATTACAATTCACTAACATTAATTTCAAGTACATCCAATAAAGCAATTGACAATGTTTTAGAGGGACTCGACTTTTATGGGTATAGGGAGATAGCTTTCGTTGCTGGAAATATGGAAAACAGACGTGAAAGTGCTGAGAAAGTTTATTCTTTTATATCTGATTTTGAAAAGCAATCGCACAATGAAATTGTCTACGAAGAGGCTAAAAATTCTCTTCTGTTAATGGTTCGCTCAATAGACTCAATAAAGAAGACTTTTGAGGGAATTCAAAAAGTCCTTTCAAATCACAAGATATTTGACAGCAAAATATATTATGACACGATAAGAAACATTTTTGATAAAAAAGAGCAAGATGAAAATAAAAGAATCCTAGATTATGCTGAAGAAGTTATAAAGTCTGACCTAGAACCTGTAATAGGGGAGACTTCCTTACTAGAGGTTTTAGATTTTTTCAAAACAAAAGATTGGGTGAAGATCAAGTCAACTATGAAGACTCTTGAGAAGACACCAATAATATTATCTGTGTTCGGGTTTGAAAAGGCTTATATAAAAAAGTTGTCATTAGAAAACAAAAAGTTTGAAGTAAAAGACTCATCTCTTTTCTTAGATTTTTTTACGACTTTAGAATTGCTCTCAAGAAATTCTAAAAAGTATCGAGATGCTTATGCTATATTAGGGAGTATCAGTAAAAAAATGGAGCTATTTAATTTAAAAGAAAACGATGAAAAAATGCTTCAAAGTGTCTTTAAATATGGTTCATTTTCTGAGTACAGCAGAGGTGAGCTATACACAACTAATTCAAGTATCTTATTTTTCTCAAACGAGTTTCTTAGGCTCCATGCCTTGAAAAATAAATATGAAATAATAGAAGCTCTTGAAATACTGGCAACAAATGATTTCTATAATGTTGACGATCAAGAAAAAGTATTAAGAAATATATCGATGATATATCCTGTGATAACAAGTACCTTAGCAGGATTCAAATATCTTTTTAGAAACTTCAAAGGGAACACCATGTTTGACAAAGCCCTTTTCGATGAAGCAGGTATGATAAAAACCAGTGAAGCCTTATTACCTCTGGCAAGATCCAAATCGGCTGTAGTAGTAGGTGACCCAAAACAACTCCAACCAATATTTCAAATGCCAAAGCTTTTCGATGACTATCTAAAGCTAAAAACCTCAGATTATGGAGAAGACTTTTTCAACAAATATTCTCTTACAAATGCATCCCTATTCCACTTGGCTGCAAAAATAAGTAAAGATTATTTCAATAATAGTGGTTCGTCTGTTGTCTTAGATGAGCATAGACGGTGCCAGCCGGAAATAGCTGAGATGTTTTTAGAGGTGTCTTCATATTCTGGGATAAGTATAAAGACTATTAAAAAAGGACTAGATGGCATTCATCCGTTTAAAAATAGAATCGTTCAAATAGATGTAAAAAATCAAGATTCAAGTCGACTAATCAATAAAGGAGAGCTTGATCAAGTTAAAAATATTTTAGACTCCTTCGATAGAAATCAGATGGTTGACATAGGTTCAGAAGTTTGTGTAATTACTCCATATGTAAATCAGGAGCAAGAGTTGATAAAAAGATTTGGGAAAAGACTTAATCACACAAGCAAGTCTTTGAAAATTGGGACAGTGCATAAGTTTCAAGGTTCAGAATTCAAGGTTGTAATTTTTACGGCCGTAGTATCATCTGAAGACACGTCTCTTTCTTTTATAAATGCAGGGCCTTATATTATAAATGTTGCAATTTCGAGAGCAAAGGATCTATTTATACTCATAGGTGACAAGGATAGGCTAGGAGAAGACAAAAGCTCTAGGAACTACATTGGTCGGGCCGTAAGATATATTGGCCTTAAAGGGGTTACTATAGACGCAGAAACGCTAGATAAAATCAACTAGGATGTTTATTGATTAGGATTTCTTTAATATCATGCTTCGTAAGTGTTCTTAAGCAATTATTATAAGATTCGGGAACTAATTCTGTTTCAATTATTTCCAAAAACATATGTTTGTACAAAACAATGCTTCGATGAGGTAGTGATTTCACGGTCTTGCTATGTAAAACTTTGTAAAGTTCAGTCCCTTCAAGAAGATTTTCTAGTTTTATTGATTTCATTTTAAGCCTCCAGTTGTTTAAAAAGGGGAGCTTAAAGCTCCATAAATTAAAGTAATCTCTGAAGAGACTCTTTAACCTTGTTAAAAATATTTAGTGGAGGAATATCTTTAGAAAGAAGTTCCTGCGTATAGAGAGTATCAACAACTGTTAGAGCAGTTAATACATCTTCTGTGCTAAACGGAGAGGTTTCAAGAAGTAAATCATCTTGGATACGACCAAAAGCTTGAGATTCTTTTTTGCTCATGCTTTTGTTATAAAATTTTCCAAACAAACCAACTAAAGCTGAGATTGATTTAGATTCATCCTCAAGATTGAATTTAGGTTCAGGAGAGACTTTTTCGAGTATAGTAAGCTCTACGCCTTCTAATTCAGAAAGTTCGCCTTTTTTTCTAGATTCTAGGATACCAGGTAACAACTGACTTGAAATCCAAACAGTTCCGCCATTAATTAACGTAGACGTAATTGCGGGCATATGATATTCAAAATTACCAAGTCTGTTTCCAGAGAGAGCTTTTTGATATTCTACGGGGAATTCTGATAATGAAATCTTATCACCTTCAAAAAGTTTATCCATAAGGACGCTATCAATGTCAACAAAACCAAATCGCTCTAGCTTTGACGCAAAGAACTTGTTTACTCGATCAGATGGATCATCCACATAATAGTCCGCTTTTATATTTTTTCTTTTTGAAAAAACAATTTTTCCAATGTTACTCATAGTAACTCCTTTAAATAATGTAATCAACAAATGTTGTTCCTCTGTAATATTATCGTATAGATGTAATAAACAATATCTATCTGAAAATCTTGTTTATATTCGATAAGAAGGATATAATCCTAACAGAAAATATATTATAGGAACTTTAAATGAAACTATTAACAGACAATAATTACAACAAGAACATTATGGAGAAAGACATAACGAGACCTTTCATAATCTTTTTTGAATCAAAGTCTTGCCCGCATTGTAAAACGGTTAAGACAATTTTAACACGGTTTGAAAAAGACAAAGAGAAGCCCTGCGACGTGGATATTTATGAAGTAATGTCTAACGACTCTCCTAAACTAACGAAACTCTATGGCCTTAGATCTTTTCCAACAACATTCTTTTTTTGTACAGACAAAAATGTAAAGTTTACAATTATCGGCGCGCAAGGGCTAGATGAGTTTGTAAAAGGTTATAGAAAGTTATGTTCAGGATCAGCGGACAAAGATAAAAAAGAATCCACCAGTTGGATAAAAAAGATATTCGGAAAGTAGATGAAAGCCCTTACATTATCCGATAGAGCTTCCTTTATTGCAGACTCACTACCTCGAGATTATAGAAAAATAATTTTAAATTCTATAATAGCAAAGAGTGTAGAAACTGGTGATTTAGCGGAAGAACTGTTTTTGTATCTTAGTGAGGAAGACGTAGATTCCATAATGGATAAAATACAAATAAAAACAGCGTACAAAATACAGAAAAAAGCAAAACCTAAGATCAAGCCTATTGCGCATAAAACTCGGAAAACAACTGAAGTTAACGAAGTTTTTTCAAAAGGCGAATTAAAAATGATAGGCTTCGATGATTAAATAGATTTTTTTTGGTACTATACATGATAGAAATAAAATCATAGGAGCCACTAATGAAAAAAAATATTGTTCAAAGTCTAGTTCTAATTACACTTATTGCACCATTCTCCCTCATGGCAGACACTCAAGCTAAAGAAGTTTCAAAACAAACGATACCAGTTGTTTATATCGATTCATCTTCAGCTGCGGGTAAAGCAATGCTGAAAGGAGAATATCAAGCTAAAGCTGATTTGTTGAAAACAGCTGAAAGAGCGAAAGAAGACAAGAAAGTTGCCTTAGAAAGAGCCAGAGAGGATCGTCCTCCAGAACCAATAAAAGAAATTGGAAAGCCTCAGGTGGTTGTTAATAGTTGTGACATTAACACAATGAAGATTGCTATAGCTAAGTTGATCAATAGGCTAGATTCAATCGACGCAAGAGGGAACAGCAATAAAGCTGAGATAGACTATCTTAGAAATGAACTTGCGAAGTTAAAAGCTTCTGCTCCAGTTTCTTCTGACGGCGCGATCCTTGCAGGAGTAATCCATAATGGAAACAAAAATGCAGAGTCAGCAGCGCTTAAAGATAAAAATCAATCCTTTAACAAAGAAGGAAAGGTTGAATGTGTAAAGTATACAACTGTTGAAATTGACAAAAAAAAGATTAGAGAAAGTTATTACCACTTTCCAAAACTGAAGTCGTTTAAGACAGCCGAGAAAGGTGTAGGTATCTTTGAGTATCCTGTTCTCAGTGAAAAAGCTAAAGGGGTTATGCCAATAGGCAAAACTTTCAAGGCTGACAAATACACTGCAGCTGGATGGGTTCATGCAAAAGGTTATGGTTGGGTTAAAGGGTATAAACTTTATCCTTCTATAAAGTACAATAAAGCCGTAATGAAAAAATGGGCTAATAAAGATTCTGCATATGTAACAGTTGAGAAAGAAGACTGTAACATTGTTAAGTAAAAGGAGTACACATGCGAAATAGAGAAGACTTGTTATCTATTGACGGAGGTTATGCCTCAGATAAATGGGCAAAATTTGTTAATGGTGAATTAAAGTTTGGATCTGTAGTTTCTGCTTTTGCAGATGCTCCAAGTTCAGCAGATGACATGCCATTTTTTGAAGGTCGTAGATACTATGTTGGGGATGTTGCCTTAATGGAAGATTCTTCTGACATTAAAAACATAACTGGATACAAAGACCGAGAAAGTTTTGCTCCTCTTTCTATTTGGCATGTTATGTCTGAATTAGGACTAAAGAAAGAAGATGTAAATTATTTATGTGTAGGGTTATCTCTTGCACAAAAAAAATACTCTGCTCAGTTTGTAAAAAGAGTTTCTAAGTTTAAAGTAAACAAAGAAGTTTATGATTTTTCTAATAAAGTATTCTTGGTTCCACAAGCCGTTGCAGCTAAATATGCTATAGATTATTTCTATGACCTAAAGGGGTCAAAAGAGACTTATGTGATCATAGACATCGGATTACTTACTATTGACGTTGTAACTGTTATAAATGGCTTTGTAAGACGTGAAAATGCTGCAGGCGTTGAGAATGAAGGTCTTATAAAAGTTCTACAAGATATTCAAGAACTAATTGCTAGCAAATTTGGAGATGTAATTTCCTTAAAAGAAGCTCAGGAAGTTTTACTCACCAAAGAGTACTTCGCAGGTCAAGGTCATAATCTTGAAGAAGAGATTAGAGAATTTGTGAAATCTTACAATAAGTTTTTATCAGTTAGCCTACCTCAAAGATATAAAAATCTTTTCAAAAAGTTTCCAAAACTTTATTTTGTTGGTGGAGGTGGTTATTATATTGATAAAGACTTAATTGCCAGTAATACCGACGCAATTGCAGATAATTTAATTGTTCCGAAGAATTGTGAGCACTTAAATGCTATAGGTGGTCTTTTAATAGCCATAGAAGAAGCTAATAAGAGTGAAGGCTAGTTCTTCAACCTCTTACAGTTAGAAGCCTTATCTAGGTATCTCTGAGCTTTTGCCAAATCTTTTTTTCCTCCCTTTGAACAAACTCCTGTTTTAGCTATAGAAGCCATAACGTTAAAGCCCTCACATTCTTTTGCCAAAATTGCAGAAAAAGCGAAGGTTTTAACTTGTTTGCAATCCTGCATAATTCCATTTAACATTAAAAAAGACAAAGGCGCGTAAGCTTTTGAATATCCTTTTATTGAGAGATCCAACAGAAGCTCATATGATTTATAATAGTCTCCGATCTCCTGTAAGGCAATAGCTTGCTTGAATTCCTGATCAGGTGTTTCATATTGAGTAGACTGGCCAAATGTAGTTATCTGGGCAGACAATAAAACTATAGGAACAAAAGCACCTATAAATATTGCTTTTGTCAATCGGCTCATTCTTTTTTACCAAAATCAATATTAACGAAGGCCAAGCCATTTTCATTTGCTTCTGCCAATGATCCGGGCTTACTATATTGAGAACCGCCCTTTGAAACTAAGTTGAACTCAACAACTTCGTCATTAAGTAATTTTGTGACTTCTTCATTTGTAAGCTCTGGTTTTCCAAGCTTACCTAAAGACTGTCTTAGGATTGTATATCCACATCCATTTTCTGTCCACTTTTTAGATTCTTCGTCATAAGAAGCATTTGAGTTAGAACACTTAAAGACCTTTTCTTTAGCAATAATATCTCCGTCGCACTTTTTACATTTTCCAACTATTATTGGGCTATTTTCTGTCTCAGACATAAGGTAAACTCCTTTGATTTATTTTGCTTAAATTATATCATACTCTTCGAATTAAAAAATCTTTTATGTTATAATTATCGAAATAAATTTGAATGAGGGTTCCCATGAATAAAATATCTTCCATCTTTAAGAATATTCTAATGTTTTTAATCTTGACGCAACTTGCTAATGCAAGTTCAGGTGAAAACATTTCTCCTTCGGACACACTCTCTCTGCTAAAGGAAAAAGACAACTCTTTCTTAAGTGCTCAATATGTTGCAAACAATGGAGATGAGAAGATGGATAGCGGAACAGACTACAACCCATTAAAAGCAAGAAGGCATTTTTCAAGATTCATTGAAGCTATGACTTATGGAAACAATATTGATCAAATTCATTTTAAATTTAAATTTGGGACAACTGAAGGGAATAAGATAGTTCATGTTCTCTGCAAAATAAAAGAGAAGAAAGAATGCAGTCAATGTAAAGCGAGCAATGGAGATGACATGTTTGAAGAAAATGAGATACGCTGTGTAAAATTATTAGAGGAGGTCGTTTTAAATGAGACTAAATAAACTACTAATGTTATTTCTGAGTATCTTTTTGTATTCTACTGTTTCAGCAGGTTCTTTGAGTTATGGGAAGACAGTAACAATAGGCTATTTAAACCTAAAAGGGTTGACAGCGAAAGAAATGAGACTTCACAAGTTTGATAAAGAAATCTTAAAACAGATGACGAAGAAAAAAGGTTTGGATTATTTCATTGTGACTGGAGTTAAAGATAGATACGTAAGACGAGAAATTGCTACAGGCATGTTCCCTTACGTATCAACGGTACACTCAGATAGTATTGACAATTATACATTTTTACTAACTGGGATAAGTGTTAATGAAGTGAGACCAAAAATGTTCCACTATTCAAAAGAGCCAAAGGTTTTCCATAAATCTCCAGTATTATTCAAAATAGGACGATTTTTCGGGATTGTTGTATTTGACTTTGAGCAGAACAAAAAGATGGTTAAAAACAAAAATGGTAAAAAAACGTATAAAATAGTTAGAACTCCAACAAGTAAACAAATGTCAAGCGTTGAAAAGAGTATAAATAATCTTTTGGCTAGGTCAAAATTAACTAGAGATCAGATTGTTGTTGTTGGTAATTTCAATGCCTCACCGAAGAAAGTTAATTCTTATCTAAGAGGCTATATTCCGGCAACTACAGAAGGTACGTACATTACTGTAAAAAAGAACAATCAGCTCAGAGTTGCCTATGGGGACAACATCTTTATCCCAGATGTGGCGATGAAAAACATTGTAGGGAAGAGTGTTGGGACTAAATATGCTAATATAGCGTTAAAGAAGTATCCAAACCTTAAGAATCCATATCTAGCTTATGGGAAAAAGGTAGCTAGACATTTGCCAGTATTCTTAAGTATAAAAATAAAATATAAGAAGTAAAGGACTATAATGGAAAACACACTCACAACAGTAATTACGAACATAGACTTAGACGATTCAAAATGCCAGATAAGTTTCACCGTTTCCGATTCATTTCCGATTATCATGTCTATCAATGAAAAAGGAGAAGTTTCATTTGTTGAAAGTGATAAAAACATTTCTCAATTAAATGGGAGCTTCAGAACAGCCATGAGAAAGGTATTCAAGGATATTTCAAACATATCAATTGATAAAGTTCAGCTTCTAAACTCTAACGACCCAGACATATGTAAGTTTGAAGGTGTTCTGTTTAATGAGAAAATTAAAACGTTTATAGACACGAAGTTTGCAGTAAATTTTAATGAGCTTCCAATACCGTTTTCAAATAGCACAAGTTCTCTTTATTTCAAGACATCTTTCTTCAAAAATGTATATCATGTTTTAAGAAAGAATCGAGACAACAGACAAAACCCTGACTTTGGGGTAATGTTGTCATCTCTTCAGATAAACTTAGACACGATTCTCTCAAACCGGTTTTTACATTGGTTTTTAAATATTCAGGTTATGTTTACGCTGCTAGAAAAGAAAGAAGAATTCAAAGGAATAGAGTTTAAATCTGCTGAAGAAAAAGTTATCAATGATCAAACAGTATATGTTACATCTAAAGGAACTTTAAACGTAAACACTATGAACTTTGATTTAAGAGTTTCAGTCAAAATAGGGGATCAGCTATTTTCCCTAACATCGAATAAAGGAGAGATGGATCTAAGTTCTCTAGAATCAATTCTTCAGATAACCGTGTGTGAGTCTTGTATTCTTACAAATATTGATATAAAGGGTGTTGAGACAGACGGACTATATTATTTTTGGGATGAGGAAAGAAAAAAAGTTGTGTCAACAATAGCAAAAGATGACTACCGATCTATTGTTCTCAGTAACAAGCCTATGGATATAGATTTAGAAAGCCTTATCGTTGATAAAGTGTATTCTCCTCAAGAGATGATCAATTCTATCACGTCAGATGTTTTAAGCATAATGGAGGATCCAAACTATGAAATTTAAGTCACCTAAATTAACAAAATTTGATTACTATACCATTTCGGTATTTATTATCGGATTTGCCCTAGCAGCAGCAGATTTTTCTATCTTAGACCTGTATACAGAGCTGTTCTCTTATATAGCAGGACTTTTTTTCTGGTCCCTTTATTTCTTAACCTCGGTGTTTTTGTTTTTCAGCGCAAGACAGGTTATTAAACACAATGCTATGTATAGGATTACGTCGTGGGACAACCCCGAATTATATCAAAAGACAATAATGCTTTTCTTTATAGCTTATTTTATAGGATTTCTGATTAATTTAGAAAATGCCTTTATCTTAAATGTTTTTTCAAACATACTGCATACCCCTCTGTAAATTTTTATTAATAAACCCACTATAATATTGTCAATGAATTAAAAAAAAGGCTTTTGGCCTTTGCTTATGGAGATAATATGAAGAAAGGCAGTTTATTTGTAGACCTAGAAGCAGACGAATCCGGCTTAGCTGATTTTAAATACGATTTATCAAAAGGTATATATATTGGAGCAGGAGTAAAGCTTGTTCAAGAAACAGAAGAAGATGAAGGTGTTATACCTATGTTTATTCCTTGGGGAGATTTAGCTGGTCATCTTTCAGTATATGGGACAACCAGAGTAGGGAAAACTAGACTAATGGTGTCAATGATCAGGCAAGTCGTTTTACTTGGTTGGGACATTTTACTTGTTGAGCCAAAAGGTGCTATTGGGGGGAAGAAAGATAAAGATGGAAAAGACATTGGTGCTGGTCAAGAAACTCTTGCCTGGGTTACAGAATTTGCCGAAGAAGCTGGGAGGCTACGAGACATTAGATATATATCTCCAAAATTTCCAAAATTATCATTAAAATTCAACCCTTTGTACGGGATGTCAAACGAAGAGATTGCTTCTCTTGTTGCTACAATTATTCCAGCTAAAGAGGAATTCTTTGCGGCTATGGGATACCAGGTAACAATGTCAGTGTTGTTGGGATTAGACTTCCTTGAGAAAGCTGAGGGACGAGAGGGAGTTAATAAACTTATTGAAGAGGAATATAGAAGAGTTTATTCAGGGCAAGTGAATATAATCGATGAAATTTCAGGTGTATCAAATCCAGATTTAGCAACCAGAGTCGCCTTTAACATGAACCTCAAAGAAGGATTGAACAATGCTACTCCTCCATACAGAAGCTTAGTTACTTTCGCTGACATTGCGACATATGCAACACAAGAAGGAGTTCTTGCTATTCTCGATCAAGTTAAGAGGGTTACAACCGACCAATTTAATACAGACAGTGAAGTAGATGCCTCGGACCTAAAAACGCTTAGAGATGAGTCTATACGAGCTCTTACCGAAATGGCAGAAAAAGATAAGCAGTATTACTCTAAGGTTTCGTCTTCTTTTAACATTGTCATGCAACAATTATCTACTGGTGCACTTGGCCAACTCTTGTGTACAGTAAAAATAAATCCTGTAACAGATGGATTTTTAAGAGAAGAGCATGGTCAGATACTAATTATCCAGCCATTCCCTCTAATTTTCAAGAACGCGTCGGATGCATTTATTCGTGTATTCTTTTCTGTTATAACTTCTTTATATGGAAATATTGGTGCTTCTGGTCGAGCCACACCTAGAAAAATAGCGCTATTCGTCGATGAGGGAGGAGCGGTAATGTATGAGGGTGTTGAACAGTTATTTAACAAGGCTGGTGGTCTTGGTCTCAGAATTTTTATATTTACTCAATCTTTTGCTGACTATGAAGCAGAACTTGGGCCTGAAATTTCCAAAATCGTAAATGACAATACAAACATAAAAATATATTTAAGGATGAATGATAATGACTCAAGAGATAAAGTTTCTCAGTCCTTTGGTAAAATCATGCAACTAAGTACAGGCTTTATGGGAAGTAAGGACAATATGAGAATATCTTCAGCTGAAAACGAGAAAGATCTATTACTTCCTTCACACATGGGAGACATGAAAAACCAAGAGTTTTTATTACAATATGGTAATGGTAAGTTTTACTGTTGTGCACCTGTCCAACCAGATCCTAGTTTTCTTTATAAAATGCCTAGAATAGAGATGGAGAGCACTTACTTAGATGTTGGTTCTAAGTTCTTAAATTCCGTAGAGCGTGGAACAGATGTTTCAGAAGCTCTAGAGCTATAAGGAGGTAGTTATGTTAGTTTTATTTATTATCATTTGGGTATCAATCGGTGCAATTTTCTTAACAGCTTTTTACAAGGCTGATTTTGATTTTGAAGACACTTTCATCTTGCTTAAAAGATGGACACGTCTTTCTAAAGAATCAATATCTTCAGACGAAGTTGTTGTTGTAAAAGAGACAGAGAAAGAAAGATATATCGACAAAGTAGATGCTGTGCTAGGGATAGAGGAAGAGGAGGACTGTAAAACCTTAGCTGGATTTCCTCTAGATCTATGTGTGGATGATCTTAATGATTCTGATCGGAAGATTAGAGAAAATGTCATGAAGAAAATAAGAACTGAACCTGTTTACTTTGAGGAAATGAACAGAGACGGATCTATATCAAAGAAGCTTGTTGCTCCTCTAGAAATACTAATGTTTTTGAATAAGGAGTTGAACCCATTAGTTAATGAGCATGGTGAGATATTACTTTCAGCAAAAGAAGAGAAAGTTGTTGGCGACATAAAAGCAATAATAATGGAATTAAAGTCAACAAAAGAAATTATCTATGAAAGCGATGAAGAGATTGTTAGTGCCATAATTGGTCTCCTAGAAATATCTCGAAAACATGGTGTTTCATTTGAGGAAATAGGAAAAGCCTTTACAGACAAACTTTCAGACAGTCCGTCAAATAAAAAAGTTGAAGAGAAGCCAGAAGAGCCTAAACCGGAGAAGAAGCCAGAAGAGCCTAAACCCGAGAAGAAGCCAGAAGAGCCTAAACCCGAGAAGAAGCCTGAAGAGCCTAAACCGGAGAAGAAGCCCGAAGAGCCTAAACCGGAGAAGAAGCCCGAAGATCCTAAACCGGAGAAGAAGCTTGAAGAGCCTAAACCGGAGAAGAAGCCCGAAGAGCCTAAACCGGAGAAGAAGCCTGAAGAGCCTAAACCTAAGCAAAAAAGACCTCAACCAAGAGCAAGGAAAGAGATGGACTCTCTCGAGGAAGATTTAGACGATCTACTTGAGGGAGAAGAGCTTTCAGATGAGGATATAGACGTAGACGGGCTATCTTTACCAATAATGGATATAGAGATACCAAGTGATAAAGGCGCAGAAGATGATAGTGAGAACATTAAAACATTTTTAAGCGCTAAACATTGGCAAAATGTTGAAAGTGCATCTATCAACTGGAGGGACATGAATGAAACTCTTAAAAATATCTTTGAGGGAGCAGGGATGTCAGCCTTAGCAAATAACATATCAAAGCAAACCCCTCTGGTTTTCAATGATAATAAAGTTGCTGTTTTTATTGATATTCAAATTATTTACGTTGCTTTTGCAAGACTTTTCGGAGTGGACTATCAAACTGTAATATCAAAATTAAGAAAAATGCCAAAAGCAATACAAAATAAATTCAATTCAGGGCTAGAGCATGCTTTAGAGCAATATCTAACTGACATTGTATCTGGAAGAAAAGGCGTAACACATGAGTACTTTACAGAAGGTACAGATTCATTTAAGGGGATAGGAGTTTGGGTTACTTTTGACTTCTTTAGAGAGTGCTTTAAAGATGAAGACTTGGACTTTTTTAGATCTTATCCTTATAATCCGGAGATATCTCTAGGTCAGAATAAACAGAATTGTTCTCCTCTAGTGCAAGACATAGGGTCAACAGAGATATAAAGTTCTCTGCCCTTTATAAAAAGGTCTGATCCAGCTTCATGGATTTATGTAAAAACTTCCCTTATAATATCATTATGAATCAGATTTTTTTTGATTGAAACAACTTAATAAGTTGAATTTTAAGTAAAGGTGAAGTAATGACTGAATATAAAAATATTGAATTTAAAAAAGCTTTTGGTGAAATAACACCTATAGTAAATGACATGGGGCTGCTTGAAGGGATTAACCTCAAGTTCAAACCAAAGGACCAAGATCAAACAATCTACGAAACAAGCGACGGTACGATAGTCAGAGATTTCCCAGAAGAATTATCTACAGAAGGCATAAATCTAGACTTTTATGCGCTTAACAGTTTAAACACAGGTATGGCCAACATTTTGTCAACTTATTTGTTTGCGTATAGAAAACTTCTTAATGGTGGAGACATGTCTATAAACATAACAAGTTCTATGGATTCAAATCTAAAGATGAGAGCGTTTATCTCTAAGCATTTTTTCCGAGACCCAAAGGGGAATAAGGGTAGATATAAAATGAAACTTAGTTTTATTGCAGACGATGAAGATTTTGGTGCGTATGAAATAGTTATGATCCCATTTACTAAAACAGATATTCAGTTTTTATTCAATATAGTTCGAGATATAGTAACTTCTTTCCATAGATGTAAGACCATCTATATACCTGCAACAAGAGTAAGCCTAGACGCTGAAGAAAATTTTATTAGCGAAACTACTATCCCCTTTGCTAAGATAGACAATTCTATTTTAATTGGGGAAGTATGGCTTCATGGGCAAGAACTTCTAAATGTCCTTTATTTAGTAGACAGGTTGACATACTCAATGAATATAGAAGAAGACCTCAGTTCATTGAACACAATATATAGGCAAATAAAAGTTGTAAATGAAAATGGAATCATGTATATGATACTAGTTAAGAAAAAAGGTGATCATAGTGACGATCCTATGGTGGACTTAAATGGCAGAGAATATAAGTTGAAAATACCTATTTCAGCGAATGTTTTAAGTGTAATGCACATGTCACTAAGCATGAAGTCTCTTAGACATGCAGATATAGAATTTGAATATGATCCTACACTAGAAATTCTTGGTTCACAAGATCCTTTCGCTAACATTAAAGGGGTCAAGTACCATATCTCTATGAGAGAAAGCTCATTAGGTATTGCCGTTGACAAAAGTTCAAAAGGAGTTAATCGAATAAAGCTTATTGGTTTTGTGAAAGGTGACGACGAACCTATCTTTGACGAGGAAGGTAATGCTCATAGAGCGTCATTTAAAAAAGGTGGCGAGATTATAAACAAAATGACATTCTTCAATATTAATCTTAGAGATCAGTGGCCAAAATTAATCAAAGCATTATCGATAGCTTATAACCAAGAATATATTCAGGATGGGAAAGAATTCAATCTTATGAAATTCTTTGTTTTGGACAACGCACAAGGTGAGAAAATGCATAAGTATGAATTCTCTATTTTATCAAATAAGGATAACAAAGCTAAAGCCGTCTTGGTTATAAACAAATATGACAGAGAGAATCTTATTGCAAGCTTTAGACAGCCTTTATTTGATAAATACATATTTCAGTTAATTACTATGTTGCTGTCAGCTGGAGAGTTTATTGAAGACATGGAATATGCTCAAGATATGAATAAGCTTGATCTTATCAAGTTTAGATACAAGTCTATGAAGAGAGTTTCTAGATTAACGAAAAATGAGATGGTTAAGTACGGTATTAAAAAAGAGGGAGAGAACACATATTGGGGTATTTTCTCTGAAAGTAACGAGATGTTTGACGTCTTACCTATGCAAGATAGGTATATGCTTAAGATAAGTGCCCTAGAAAGGCTGTTAAGGGGTAGGTGGCTACCTTTCGTTGGGGAAACACTTTGCATAGGCCCTGATAGATATTTAACCGACTTGTATGGCGAACTGGAGTTAGAAGAGAATCCTCAAGATGAGATAGAAGGGTTTTCTCCTAAAAAAGGTTTAGATTGGGCGATAATGTTGTACTTTGGAACAACTTATGACTAAAAAGATGACAAGTAACGATAAGGATCGGGTGAACATCTTTAGAAGGATCATTGATTCTTCTGACGAGGCGTCCATTCTAAAAGACTTTCTTCATTCTAGCGATGAAGATCTCCTCTTGTTACTAAATTCAACAGTTCTTCCAAATTCAATATCTTTAAATTCTTTGAAGTTTTCTATTCTAAACAATTTGATAATTTCAGATTCTGAAAAAAGGAAGAGGGTAAAGACTACGCTAGAGAAGATTTCTTCTGTATTTAAAATAATGTCAAAAAGTGAAAAAGATATGCTTAAATATGGAATATTTTATGGATACGACTCGTTTAATTGGAAATACCAATTATATAAGTATTCAAATCATTCAAGTAGTCCAGATGGCGGGGATCTTTACAAAAGAAAAACTATTTCAAGTTATATGTTTGAGAGGGCTTTCCCTTTTATTTATAGAATAGTATCAGGAGGAGAATCAAATGAGTCATTCCCAAGAGTCTAGTCAAATATTTACGCGTAAAATATTCCCAATAAAATCGGTTGAGCAACTGGTTGGGTCATATTTAGTTGCGGAGATACTTGCAGAAATAAGAGATGAGTATAGTCGAGAGCTAGAAACTTCAGCTGCAGAACAGGTCCCAGAATTAGATGGAGAGTTTGACCCAGCTATTTCTGATCTGTATTATGAAGCGGCGAGTATAATAAAGTTTAAACCTCTTTTGGTTTATAGTTTGAAGTATGCTTTAGAAGATATGAACAAGTATAATTTTAAGGACAACCCGTCTGTAATCGTCGCGGCCAACAATGATACATCTCACTTGCAAAAAAGCTGGGGAATGTCATATAAAGATCTTGCGAAAACAAACCTTTTTGACCACACAATCAATGTATTTAGAGAAGCATTAAGTATCGCAAAAAAGAAAGGAAGACCTGCTAGTATGTCAATTTCGATAGTGGGAGCTCTTTTACATGACTTTGGAAAGTCAGAATTAATACGAGCGGAACTGCTTGGATCTGCGGGTTCTAAGGGTTATAAAGCCCATGCTGAGGTATCAGCGACCTATGTCTCGGAAATTCTTTCTGTAAAACTGTATAATCAGTTTCATGAATTACCGGCTGAGACAATTGAGACTCTTTCTGATTTAGTAAAGAAACACCATCCGGCTAATCAAAATGATAAACGAGATACATATATATCTTTTATTATTGAAGCCGATCATGCCGCTAGAAAGCTTGAGTTAAGAGAAATTATGAAGGCTAAAGCTCTAAAAGAGAAAAAAGGCGAGTTCTTTTAATCTCTACAAAATATATTATTTAATCTATAGGAGGATTACTAACCATGGCTATAAAACAAGAAGAATTCGAGGCACTATTAGAACGTGAAAGTGTTGCAGACTTTTTATGGGTCAGAACTTGGCAAGATATAGAAGGTTCAAATGTTGGAATTTATGAAATGGCGAATGATAGATGGGGTTGTATTTTTCAAATATTTCCATCTGTTTATTCTGGGCCAGAGACAGAAAAGAATCTTGCGTCATTTTTTCTAGATGACAATCTTCCAAACAAATCTTCTATTCAGTTTCTAGCCTTTCCTTCAAGAAATCTTACGGCATATAGAGAAGAGTATTTAGCTATACACACATGTGAAGCGAATGTTGATAACAAAGACGTTTTGTTAGAGTTAAAGAAGAATAGAGCAGACTGGATGAACAAACATGCTAATGAAAGTGTTTTTGACAAAGGTAATGATCTTCGTCTTCGAAATTTTGTTAACCTTGTGTGTATAACAGTCCCTCGATACAAGTCGAAAGGAATTGAGTTTACAACTTCTGAGCTTGTTACAATGTTTTCAAAAACAGAACAAGGGTTAAATGATTTTAGACCAATGAAGTTTTCAAGACGTCAACTAGTCACAATTATGAGAGAAATTTTAATTCCTGATCAACCTCTATGGTATCCACCAGACGATGGTCTTACATTTATCAATTCTCAATGTGTTGACAACAACAGTACGTTAGTTCTTGAAGATGCAACCCAATCTATGGGGATAGGACACCTTATTTCAAAAGAGGAATATATAAGCCTTCAGAGAGATGACACTGTAGAGGAAGACGATGAAGAAGACTTAGGTTTCTTTGCGTCTCTGTTCAGTGGTAAAGGTAAGAAAAACAGGAAAAAAGAGCTTAAGATAGAAGAAGACCGTGAAGCTTATACAAAGTGGCATTCAAGAGTCTACACAACTAAAATGTTCCCGAGGACAATATCTTTGTCTGGTATGACAAGTAAGTTCTATGATTACCTAGGAACGAGAATGAGTCCAACGATTCCTTGTCCATTCATTTTAAGCATGATCGTCTACTACGAAGGTCGTGAAAAAATTAAAAGAGAAGTGGGTGAAAAAGTTCAATGGAACCTATGGCAGACACAATCATTAGGAGGCGCAGCGAGATTCTTCCCGGAAATTATTGAAAGAGCTAAAGAAGCTGAACTTATCAATGAAAGACTTCACCAGGGGGAGGCTCCCCTTTACGTAAGTTGGGCATGTATTCTTATGGATGATTCTCTTGAGAAGGTAACAGAGTATGGTGAAATCCTTAAAAAAGAATTTAATACGGAGAACTGGATTCTTCAAGAAGAAATATTAATTCCTCATTGGATATTTTTATATCATCTTCCTTTAAATTTTGAGCCTTATATTCTTAAAGACTTGTCTAAGAGAATGAATACGTTGTTTAATTCTAATGCAGCGGCTATCACTCCTCTTATAACAGGAGAAAAAGGTATTGGCAAACCAGTCCTAACTTATATAGACAGGGGTGGTCAAATCGCAGGAGTTGATATTTTCAAATCCCCAACAAACTACAACTTTGTTGTTATTGGATCGTCAGGTTCTGGTAAGTCATATACAATGTCAGACTTTTTCACTAACTACTTAATGACTGGAGCAAAGATTAGGGTTATTGACGTTGGTAGATCTTACAAAGAGATTTGTGACCGTGTGGGAGGCCAATATATTGAGTTCCTTGAAGAGGCTCCAGTATGTTTGAACTTCTTTACTAATATTCAAGTAAATTCAGAAGGTAATATTCATGAAGATGAGATGCAAACAGTTGTTCCTCTTATTGCACTAATGGCAATGACATCTATCTCGATTGAAGATGCTGCGGACATTAAAACTCCGGTAATTGGTACGTATATTTCGAAGTCTGTAACACTAGCCTTCTCAAACAGAAGCAGAAGTGCCGGTATGCAAGATGTGGTAGAGGCTCTAGAGCAAATCCAGAGTAATCAGAAGAACGATGGTCAGGAACCAGATTCAACTCTTCAAGACTTGATCAACGCGCTATATTCTTTTGGGCATCCTGAAGGAGAGTATTACAAATACTTCAATGGGGATAACAACCTTAAATTTAGAAGTGATTTTGTTGTTCTTGAGCTTGAAGAATTAGATAGTAAAGAACATTTAAAATCAGTTGTTCTTGCTGCGATCTCACATGCTATTAACAATGAGTTTTTCCTTGGGGACAAAGCTCAGCAGAAAATACTAGCGATAGATGAAGCTTGGTCTATCATGGATAATAAGATTGTTGTTAGATTTCTAGAGACTATGGCTAGACGTATTAGAAAGTATAACGGGGCCTCAGGTATTATTACTCAAGGGATCTCCGACTTCTATAAAAACAAAGCCACAGAAGCTATCTTTGGATCTTCCGCATGGAAGTTCTTTCTTCAGCAAAGTGAAGACTCTCTAAATGCTGCAGCTAACAGAGGTGAGGTTGCTATGGATGATTTCCTTTTAGCTATGCTGTCTACAGTTAAGACTAAAACTCCTTTTTATTCAGAAATACTGATTAAGAACGACGTGGGAGTTAGTTTTATTGGTAGACTTATTACGGATCCCGTTTCACACTGGATATCAACCAATCACCCTGGTGATATGAATGTTGTTAGAGCAATTGCGGAAGAGTATGGTATTAGCATTTCAGATGCTAAGATTATCAAAGGCTATTCTATTAAAAATGATTCTTCTATTAAGGCTGAGTATACTCAGAGACTAGAAGAAGGTAAATTAGGTTTCTAGGAGGCTTAACTATGGGCGAAATACAACCAGTTAAACAGTTAAATGCTATTTTATATGAGAATGCTGTTGATATCATTAAGAACGATCTATATGGGAAGCTAAAAAAAGTAGATGAAATTCTTGAAGAAGACAATCTTGAAGCTCTTTCAAATGTTATAGACAAGATATCTCCTATAGGCGTCGCTGATTTAGATGAAGACTTATTTGAAATGCTAACGGAGGGCCTTGATCGGTACAATTATAATTTTCCTTCTATTTTAAAGATTGGAACATTAAAGACTTGGCAATCATCTCCGTCTAAAATAATACCTGGAGAGCAGTTTTATTCAGGAATTCCTTTCTATGCACCAATCGGATCTAATGGCATCGGTGTTTTTGACAATCAAAATTTCAAAAAAGAGATTTCAACGTTTATGGAGACAACTATTATAAAGACGGTCTCTGCTCTTCCTACAGCACTAAGTAAGCTTACGGTTATTGACAAAAATGGGTCTGGGCAAAGCTTCCCATCGCTACTAGAACTTCACGAAAAAATTACAAGCGGTAAATTTTTGTCAGAAGATTCTGAGATAGAGTCTGAGATGCTAGAGTTAAAGCACTCTATGACTGTTGTTACTCAATCTATTACATCTAATGGGTTTGACTCGGTAGAAGATTACAATAAAAATACGGAAGAGATTGCTCAAGCATACAAGATAATTGCTATTTCAGGGTTTCCAACAGGTTTTACGAAGAAAGCTGCTGAATCATTACTCTCAATTCTTGAAGCAGGTACAAATTCAGGAATTCATGTATTTATGACATTTGCTTCAGATCCGAAACATGGTTTATCTCAGAAGATACAAGGTATCCCTCTTTCTGACTTCACAAAGCATTTAAATATGTTTGAGTTCAGTTTGAAAGTACATGAATTCATGAGACTAGGATTTATAGACAAACAAATAAATCTTTTTAGTGTTCCTCTTAAGAATGCAGAAGACTTTAAGCAACTCACAAACAACAGATTCAAGATTGTTCTAGAGTCGGCAAAGAAGAAAACGGTAAAATCAATCGTTGCAGCCTTAAACCATAATATTCAAGACGTTAACATCCGTCCAGTGATTAGTTTATCTAAAACGATTCCCAATAAGTTTTGGACAGATAAAGCAGGAATGGGTATTTGTGTTCCTTTTGCTAAGTCAGGTATAGAGAACATATACTTATCTTTAGGCGTTAATAGTTCTGGAGAGGCAGAGTTAACTCACCACGGTATGGTTGGTGGATCTACCGGTTCAGGAAAGACAGTTATGCTGCATGACATGATTCTTCACGGATCAATGAAATACTCTCCTGACCAATTATGTTTTTGGCTTCTTGACTATAAGGAAGGTACGGAATTTGCTGTCTATAAAGACTTCCCTTATGTGCAGATTTTAAGTATGGAGTCTGAAGTTGAGTTTGGTCAACAAGTTCTACAAAATGCACTAGATATCATCTCTGCCAGAGGTGTTTTGTTTAAAAACGAAGGAGTTTCAAATCTAGTAAACTACAATAAGAAAATGGATGAACAAGGTAAAAAGCCTCTCCAAAGAATAATTGTTATCATCGATGAATTTCAAGCGCTCTTTCCTAAAAATCCGAGAGTAACGGCTTTAACGAATATGCTTATAGATGACTTCCTCAGACGTGGACGTTCTTTTGGTGTGAATTTACTACTTGCTACTCAAACACTTAAAGGAATTGACCTAGAAGAAAACCTTCTGTCTAACATGCCTATTCGAATCGCTCTAAAAATGGACGTTAAAGATTCTGCGAAACTATTTGGAGACGATAATCAGGCTCCAAGATTTCTAGAAAACCCGGGAGAGGGTATTTACAATAAGGCTTTTGGTAATTCAACGTCTAATGTTCATTTCCAAGCCTTCTTTGCTTCTAATGAAGCCGTAGACGACACTATTGAGATAGTTAACAAGCATATTGAAGACAATCTCACAATTGAGCAGATGCGTGAATTATATGAAGCTAGATTTGTTTACAATGGAGATACTCCAGGTAAAATAGAAAACAACAAAATACTTGTTGATCTTCAAAAAAAAGCTTCACCTCTCCCTGAAGGAGTTGTTTATATTGGGGAATCAGCTGGGCTTTCTAAAGTGCACACATCTTTTCTTTTTGAGACTGATTTTGCTGATAATTTATTGATAGTTGGAGACGATATCAGTAAAGCATTAAGTACAATTATTTTAATTGCCAAGCAACTTGAATTTCAAGATAAAAAAACGCAGATACATATATGTAATTTCAACAAGAAATTTAAAGATCGGTTTGAACGTGATTTCAACAAAGAGATGATTTATGATAATAGAACAGCAGACTCAGCTATTGAATCAATTTTTGAAGAATACACACGCAGAAAATCCTTGTCTGAAGAAGATCTTGTAAAAGAACCGATTATATACCTAGCGTCATTTTTTATTGATAGTGCCTTAATGTTTACTGATCAATCAAGAGCCAACACGTTGTTAGTTAAATTTAAAGAGATGCTTAAAGATTGTTCTGAATATTCTATACATCTAATTGTTTATGCTACAAACTTTAATATGATTATGACAGCTGACTTAACTCAAGATCTTGATAAATTCAAGAAAAAGATTGCTTTTAAAGGTGGAAATTCAATTAAAATATTTGGAGAAGCAGGGTCTTCAGGACTTATTTCATTTTCAAAATCAAATAAAGTTGGGATAGGGTCGTTTGATAACATGGGTGATTCATTTTTTAAATTCAAGCCGTATATTATTGAAGACGACTTTGAAATCACATCTCTAAAAGATGTTGTAGAAGAAGAGCTTTTTACTTTAACAAAAGAAGCTGAGGTAGACCAAGAAGAACTTATATCGGAATATGAAAGAGAAGATGATCTGCCGAGAGACATTCTTTTAGCCGATGGATCTATTGTTGAAGATAACTTAGATGAGCTAGAGGAGGAAAATTAATATGTTAAATCAAGAAGAATTAGCAATATTTTTTAAAGAATATACAGACAAAAACCTTGAGACACTTAAACAAAAATTTACTCTATTTGAAGAGATTAGGGCAAAAGAGCTTGACTTAAAAGAATATTCAATTGCATTAGGTGATTTCAATAAGCAACAAAATAAGGTTGGTCTAGGTACATTTGAATTTATGCTTCAAAGATCTATTCAATACCTGTCAAACTTTGATCCGTCAGATATAAACAAAAATACTGACAATGTTTTGAATTTTATAAATATTCTAGAGGTAAAAGAAAGAGAATTCTCTGCGATTGTTGAGGATATTAATTCGCTGAAATATTCTTGGGATTCATTTATGAGTACAAACAAAGAGTTTGAAGGGTCTCTTATTGAAAACAGTGTTAAAGACAAGTTTGAGGAAATAAATAAAACGTTAAGCAACATGAACCTTGATACGATTGGAGAAGTTGAGTCTGTAATTCAAGAAACAAAGAAAAATATTGAGATTATAAAGTTGAAAGTCGACATGCTTAAGACATCTTTAACTCAAGACGTTTTTGTTGAAAAAGAAGCTTTAAATCTAAGACAAGAGATTACTGATCTTATAGATAACGAAGAAGACATAAATCTTTTTACGTTTTCTGAAAAAGCAACGGAATTAATGCATCGTGTAAATGAGATAAAGGCTAATAGCTCCATGCTCGGAACCGGTCCGGTTAAAGTTATAAAAGTTTCAACAAAAGAAGACTCTGACATTTATAAGTACACATTGAAATTTGGAGATTTTTTAATTAAGAATGATCCATTCTTCAATAACGAAGAAAGCTTAAACTGGGATGAGACAGGAGAGTATGTTTATTACGAGAATATACCTATAAAGGGCATTTTCTCAGGCAAAGAGATTTGTTTGACCATAGACTACTCTACGGACTATATACACAGTGTTTCATCTATAGATGACTCAGCTAAAACTATTTTCAACTTTTTAGCGTGGACAAATATAATCATTGGTGCGGTCTCAATGTTTATTGGAGGGCTTATAGGTCCTCTACTATTTATTTCGTTTATTATGGGAACTTGGTTGTTCTTTAACATCTACTTAAAATCAACAAAGCGCGCGTTTGAGATTAGAACGAAAATGAAAAAGATGTTTGTATTTAGTAAAATTGATTACGTTATAGCTTCAATTGGTGATAATTGTGATCTTGTCCAAATGAACGAGGGGATTTTCTTAAACTTTGACGATATAATAGGGAATCAAAAATATCTAGATTGGGGAGGTGACAAATGGCTTCAAGAATATCCGTCGACGAACTCGCAGTCAGAGATGTCTTAAAGAAATGCATCCTCTTAGTTGAAGACGCTGGAATGGCCCTAAATGGGGTTAAAAAAGCTTTATCTTCTGCAGAGATACAGGGATGGAACGATGAATCATACTCTGCTTTTGCAGAAGATTATTCTCAAAGTGAAAAGAAAATAAAAGATGCACTAAAAGACATTGAAGAGTTAAGTGTTCCCAAGTTGAAGGGAATTCTTAGATCTATCAGTGAATTTTAATCAGGAGTTATAATGTCTGAACAAAGATTAGCTTTTTTCCCTCGGTTTATTGACAGGCCTCGTCTTGTTGGTATTTTCGAAATAGATGAGTTTTTTATAGCCTTTGGGATCATGACAGCCATATTGGCCATCTCACTGGCGTTTCCTAATTTGGGTTCCTTGCCGGTAATGATCGCAGCAATTGCGAGTGGAGGCGGTTCAGCTGTTGGATTTAGAAAATTCAAGAGAGGACGCCCAGATGGGTACACAATTCAAAAAGCATACAGAGCAGGTTTATTTTCTCCAGGAGATGATAAAAAGGCTTACTTAAGTTACCCTTATCTTATGAGAATAGGGCACGTAATACCTTATGGTTTTACAAAAGAATTTTATAACTAAACAACAGGAGGTTAGTAATGAGTGGATTTTTTAGTGGTATAGATGCCTATAAAAGAATTAACAAGATCTTAATAGGGGTGATAGTAGGCTTAGTGCTTCTGAATTTATTGATTGTAAAATCTTTGATCAGTATCGCCTCTAATAAAACAGTTCAGATTTCAGTGCCGCAATTTCTAGAAGAGGGTAACTATATTATAGGATCCACTTTTGCTAGTGAAAATGTTTATAAAATGTGGGTTAAGGTGTGGGTTGAATCTATGGCCAACTTCTCTTACAAAGATTTAGCAGAGAAGTATGAGGGAATATATCCTTTTCTTGACACTCAGACTGCTTTCAAAAGTAAATCAGAAATCCAAAAGTTTATCAAATTTGTTCAAACGAACTATATTACTCAATCTTTTAGCGTTGAAGATTTGAAGGTTGAGAAGCTTAAGGGTGGATTTGTTAAAGTCACTGCATTCGGATACATTAAGAGAAAAATTGGTTCTCGCCAGGATAAACTTAGTGGAATGCGTTACGCTTACGAATTCATAACTTATGTGAGAAACGGTCAGCTTTATATTAATTCTATCAAAACTTCGTTCTACGGGTTAACTGATAAGAATCAAAGAGATAAGCTTACTCAAAATAAATTTGTTAACTTCGATGAAGTATTGAAGTAAGGAGTTCAGATGAAAAAGATTACATTATTAGCTTTATTGCTACCGGCGTTCTTGTTCAGTCAAACAATTAGTCTTGAAAAAGATGAAGTTATTGTTCACTTGAAAAATAACAGGGTAAATATTTTAAATTTCCCCTTTATTATTCATAAGGCTAAATTGGCCTCAGAGACTCCAGAAGACTTCTCAACAAGCTCAAAGAATAAGTCTGTGGTTATCCTTCCTACAGCGAAGTTGTTAGGGGAGGGTGGAGATCTTCTTATATGGTCAGCTCTTGGAGATCCTTATCTAATAAAGATCGATGCAAAAGGGAAGAAAGATCAAAAATTCTCTTTTTCTTTAAATAAAGAAGCTGCATTAGCTGATCCTAGAGCTGCTCAATTTGAAACAGGTAGAATAGAGAAAGACCTCAACAAGCTGCTGAAACTTTCTGTAAAAGGAGAACCAATTCCAGGCTATCAAAAAACAGATGTAAAGAAAGCTTTCGAGACAAGAGATTTGTTCTTGCAAAAAGAGTATTTTTATAATGGAGGAAAGTATCGAGTTGAAACTTGGTATATCCAAAATAAAATTAGCAAACCTGTGACTCTAGATTATGCAAACTTCTATACAGACGGTATTCTCTTAACTGCTTTTGAAAAAAAGAGTTTAGAGCCTGGCGAAGTAGCAAAAATGTGGTTAGTTATTAACAAAGCGACAATTGCTAAGAATATTGCTAAGCGCAAAAATAAGTAAGGAGGCGGACAATGGTTAAGAAAACTAAAGCTGCAGGGTTAGAAACCTTAGATATAAAAGCTAAAAAGAAAAAGAATTTTATTGTTGTAATAATAATTATAGTTGTTTTTGCTGTTTTGGGTATATCAATTGGTTCAGCCTTCCTCGACGTAAAGAAAGAAAAACTTTACAGACATAATACAGCGGTCGCTGAGGACAAGCAATTAAATGTTATCCAGAATCCTGAGTTTAAGGAAACTTGGGCAATCTCTATTGAGAATAGACTAGATGATCAGAATAAAAGACTATCAGAAGTAATTGCAGAGCTTAGTGCAAAGCAAACAAGGATGCTCACTGAGATCAAGAAAGAGCTTAGAGATGGTAACCAAAAGAAATCAGATGAGATTGCTGAGCTTGGGTCTGTTATGGATAAAAAATTCAAGTCTCTATTAGATAAGGTTAATAATAAGCTAGATGAAACATCTGACGAAATGGATCAGTTTAAAATTATGGCTGAATCATTTCAAAACAAAGTTTCTTCAGCTGAAAATGAAGTTATTGTAGGTCCGGATCTTCTTCCACGACAGCCAAGACAAGAATATCAGCAAATACCTGTCCCAGGAGAAAAGTCACCTATAGAAACACCTAATAATAAGGTTCCTCTAGTAGTTGTGACACCTGACAAGTTAGATGAAACGAAGGTTATTATAGAAAAGCCTGAAGAAGAAGTTGTGACAATTGCTCTTAAAAAGCCTGATTTAAAGAAATTAGACAGGTCTGCTACATATAATGCTTTAGATGAGGAAGTTGCAAAGTCTGAAACATATGCAAAGACTACATATGAAAAAGCAATACCAGCAAAGGTTACAAAAAGTAAGCCAGCTTCTCAAAAGAAGAACATTAAATTTTCAAATATAGATACCTCTTTTAATGAGACTATTGTTGCTGAAGCGATCAGAATGGATACTGAAGCAGTGCAAGAGGAGGAAGATGAGTTAACCAATGGATTCCATATATCAACAGGCCTTACACAGGTCTATATGGTTACAGGAGCATATGCACCTGCATTCTCTGACTCAGACGCAGAGCCTTTACCTGTTTTAATGTCTACACAAGGTCAAATTGTAATGTCTAACAACAATGTGGGCTCAGTTGAGAAGTGTTTCATTCTTGGTAGTGCTAAAGGTAATATGAATAGTGAAACGGCCGACATTAGACTAGTCTCTATAAGTTGTCTTCTTGACGGTGGAAAATACAGAATTGAAGGATCTATCAGTGGTTGGGTTATCGGAGAGAATGGTATCCCAGGTGTTCCAGGTGAATTACTTCACAAGAATGGGGCTTGGATAGCTAAGACATTTGTTGCCGGATTCCTTGAGACATTCTCTCAAGCTCTAGTTGTTTCAAGTGGACCACAAATATCATTCGGTGGACAAGGCACGACTGGTGGACAAACTGTAAGTACAGGAGAGTCTATCGGTTCGAATGCCTTATCTTCAGGAGCAGGTGGTGTTTCAACAGTGTTTAATCAACTTGGAGAGTATTATCTTAAGATGGCTGAGCAGATCTTCCCTGTTATTGAAGTAAAAGGTGGTCGTACAGTCGACGTTTTACTTATGGGTGGAGAAGACTTGACAATTGTAGAAAATAACAAAGTAGACATTGCTGTTATGGAAGATTTCATCGAGCAAGAGAAAAACCGTAAGAAAGGTGGCAAGGTTAGTATGTCAAAGAATGCCTTTACTCAAGCTATAGCAGATGGATCTTCAGATTCGTCTGATATGGGTAGCGGTGAGTTTGGAGAAGCTGAGCCTTCTCTAGATAACGCGAGTTTAGATGAATTCGACATTAGCGAATAAATAAAAAGGAGTTAGGAATATGACTAAATCAAAACTTATAAATATGTTATTCATAGTAGGGGTTACCTCTGTTATGTTTACCGGTTGTTCGTTAAAAAATCCATTTGGGATAGGGTACGACAGAAGTGCCTGTGACGATGCTAAATCTTTTGGGGTATGTGGATCGCCTAAAAATATCTTGAAGTATAAAGATATCGTGCGTAGTGTTCAAAAACGATACTTTTATGCTGCGCTTGATCAACAGCTATTCTTTGCAGTAAATGAGAAGGGTAAGATGCTTGTAAAAGAAGATAGAGATGGTTCTTGGGAGCCATACGACCTTTCAGACTGGAAGAAGCTTATTGACAAGAGAATCGCTGACCTGAGAGCTAGAGAGGCTGCCATGGAAGGTGGTAGTGGTGCTGTAACTTTGGGGAAGACTGATTTATCAGGGCTATCAAGCGATATCCCTGTAACAAAAGAGTCAGATCTATCCATTGTTTATCAAAAGCAAGGTATCTTAATAGAAACGAGAACAAAAGTTGGAAATATCATTAGAGATAATGGTTTAATTCAGCCTGCTCTTATTTCAAGCTATGTTGATAAAGGCAATACTCTAAATGCAGCACATGAAATTTATGTTGTTGTTCGTGAGCCAGAATGGATTGTTGGAGAGCAAACACCTAGAAATGTTGAAATCGGAGTAATTCCTACGCCAATTTCAACTGAGCTTCTTAAAAAGCAGAACAGGACTGAATATTATCAAGAAGATGTTATCAGAACTTATAATGCCGATGATAAAGCTGGTGTTATTAAAGCTGTCCACGCTAATCCTGAGTTTAGAGAAAAAGAGTATAAGCACGATATGAATGTTATAAACTCTTTTCTCAAAGACGAAGAGGGTAAGTAAATGAAAAAAGTTCTTTTAGTATTGGCTCTTGGAGCCTCTCTTTTTGGTAAGAATTACGAGTGGGTTCAATCAGGAATGACGTTTACCGTTTCTATTGAGGGAAGTCGATCTGTTAATGAGAATGCAGGTAGCGTTTTATCTGGGGTCATAACAAAAGTAAACGGTAATTCTTTAGACCAAAGAGTTGAAATCGCTATAGGTGCGGTTACAAGTCCTGCTAATAGGACTGTAAAAGTTAGACCTGACTATATAAATGGAAAAGGTTCAGGGTGCTATATAGCCGCTAATTTTGTTGGTGAGGATGAGGATTTAAAAGACCCTGATAACATTAGCAAAATTTTAGTTTTTAAAGCTCAAGAAGCTTTTGAATTAAATTGTGGAAAGATGGTAAAATAAAAAAATAAAACAACAGGAGTTATCATGAAAAAAATAATTGTATCAGCAATATTAGCAGGGGCTTTGTCTTCAACAGCTTTTGCATCCGACACTACAGCATTAACAAGAAGTACTGTTAAGCTAATTAAGGCTTATCACACAATGGAAACAAAGGTTGATCAAATTAAAGATCAGTCTTTGAAGAACGATTCTATCATAGGGTCAAATTCTCAAAGAATAGAGTCTCTTGGTAATCAAGTTTCTAAGTTTAAGTCAGAAATGACTTCAAACAAAACATCTATTAATGTTAACAACAACAATATTAATCAGTTGCAACGAAAGATGGCTGAAACAGAAGCAACTTCTAATGCTGCCGCTAAAACAGCAAGAGAAACGCAACAAATGCTTTTAAACGCCAATGGCTTAAAAGATCAAGCTAACAAACTAGCCAATAGGGCAGACGCTAAGAGTAAGAACTTAGAACAACGTCTTATTGTTCTAGAAACAGCCGATGGAAGTAAGCTAGCTGCTAACAACAAGTCTCGTATAGATGGTCTTGAAAAAAGAGTATCTGATCTAGAGGCAGCATTTAAGTTGCATAAAGATCTTAGTGACAAAAAAGCGGAAGAGATTATGTCTATGCTAAATAGCTATAAACTAAATACCGATGCAAACTTCAGAGTCATGAGAGCTAAGCTTGACAGAACAAATCCAGTCTATGTTATTGATAGAGCTGAAGCAAAAGAAGGTTGTGCTTCAGGTAATTGTGGTGAAGTTCCAGAGGCAGACGCAGTAATAAATAATTTCCTTTCTGAATAAGAAAGATACAAGGATAAAAAGATGATAAGAAGAAGTTTTTTAAAAAACATTAGTGTTGTAGTAGCTGCTCTGATCATCCCGGGTATTTTTTCAGGATGTGAGGACGAAAAAACAATTACTCCAAAAGAGGCTGTTGAAAAGCACGCGGAAGGTGTTGCGGTCTTAGAGTATGTTCTTGAGAATCATAGACAGGCTGTTTATGCTATGGATGACTTCGGCTACACTGTAAATATCGAATCTCTTAAAGATTCGGGAAGTGTTGACCTGATTTTAACTCTTCCATGGTATATGGGGCCAAAAATCGAGATGAGTAAAAACGACTATGTCTTAAACAAGTATTCTGAGGCAAATTTCCTGTTTACGGGGTATGGTATTAAATCTAGGATTAGAGAGGTCTCAGCCAAGTTTAAAGCCTATACGCGACGAAATATGTCTGAGGATGAAGAGGCTAAGATAAAGTCTACCGAGGCGATCCTTATTAAGTTAGGTCTTGATTCTGAAGTAGACCTTTTCCTTTACATATACGATAAGTTGACGTCTTACTCTGCACCTGAAGTTTATGTTCTTATGGACTACCTTGCCAAGAAAGGAGTAATCGATAGGTCAGAGATTCTTTCTAAAGAATATATCGATACAGCTGCTGATAAGCTAATAGAGTTTATGTACTCTAATTATATTGACTTCGAAGAAGGGAAGCCATATATGTCTAAAGATAAAAATGGGGTATTGATATGGGGATTCACAGATCCTTCGTCTCAAAAAGAAGTTCATTTTAGTAGAAGCGCGTATATACCTTACGCTCTAACATTTATTATTATGAATAACATTATTTCCTCAGACGGAGATTGGATAAATGGAATTTAACATGAGCAGTTTGACTTTTCCGGATCCATTCTTGAAAAGATTATCAACAGAAAAAGACTTAGAAGTTATTTATGACAACATAAGTATTATCGGAGAGAGGGAAGACTTCACCCTCGATGAATCAAAGTACTACTTCGTAATATCTATTTTAGCTCATGGCCTAAAGCCTATTTATGATAAAGATATTTTTGAAAGTCTATTTTATGAAGTTGCTTGTTGGGCTTCTTCAAAAGAGACAAAACAAAAGATAAGACCTAAGAGCTTTGCAGATGTAAAGTCTAAGAAGTCTAAAAAACATTTTACAAAACTATCAAAAGCATTAACTTTGGCTTTGATCAAGGAGTATATAGTATCGAAAGAAGATGGAGCTGATACACTTCTGAAAGACAATTTCCAGATAAACTATATAAAATTCCAAGATGAATTATCAATTTATACAAATCTTCTTTATGAAATATCTTGTATTAGGAGAATTCGTAACGCCGCATCTGAAGACTCTCAACATTGATTTATAAAACTCATATGAATTTTGCAGTGTCTACTGCAATCCCTCTTACTTATATAGCTTCTCAAAATCCATACTATACTTTAGTTCAAACACCTTATGAACTGATTACATTACTTCTCTCTGTAGCAGTATTTTCTTTGTTCCCCGATATAGATGAGCCTGAGTCCAAAATTTCAAGGTATTGGTTTGTAAAACCTTTTTCACTGCTTCTATCTCTTTTTGTGAAACATAGAGCTTTTACACATAGACTGTGTGGTATCTTAACATTTGCTCTAATCTTGGCTATATCCATTTTTTTTGCGAATCAGTATACTAACTCGCTATTGCCATATTATGCTGCTGTAGGGGCTTTATTTGGCTATATAATGCATATTATGGGAGATGCTATGACACTTAGTGGGATAAGAAACTTTTTCTGCACCAAAAAGAAACAATATACGCTATTTATCCTTCCTAAATTTATGAGATTTAGAACCTTCTCTAAAACGGAATCAATTTACAATTTTATGTTTTTAATGATTATGGCAGCTGAGGTTATTTATATCTTCCTTCAGTATGACATAAAAGAGATTATTTCATTTTTCACTAAAGCTTTATATTAATTACGAATAAAGCTATATTACAGTAACATATTCTTTACAGAATCACTTTACAAGGAGTACATATGAACAATCGCGCTCAAGATCTTGTTGAAGCATATCAAGCTATGAAAGCTCGTTATGGAATTTCAGGTTCTTATGAATGGTGGGAAGCTCATGCTGGTGTTAGAGAGTTTAATATCTATAAAATAGATACTGCTCGAAAAAAACTAAGCATGCGATCTTATGACGACACAGCTTCAGTTGCTATCTATGACAAACTACGTTATGTAGATTTTGGCTCAGATGGTGAATCTCATGATCCTGTTTACAGAGTTATGGAAGTTACGTCAATGCCGTTTCTTGAAGCCGTCGAGTTCGTTTTAGAACTTGATCAAGCCTTGCCTCCGGAATTTATTCCTACAGCAACTTCTGAACGAACAGTTGAGAAGAAGAAACCTTACACAATCAAATACATTCAAAATTTGATTAGAGAGCGCTCTAAACATAAAGAAATTTATGCAGAGTTAGCAACAGGCCTATTTAGAGGTTGTACGAAAGATGAACAAACTTATGGTGAAAAGATTTTTTCCATTGGACTTGTTCTCAAAAATGAATATCAGAACGATGATCGTATCTTTATTCCCGAAATCGATGTTAAACATGTCGCTGTAGGTAGTTATAGATATAATCGAACTCCTGGTCTTCACCCGTCTTCTGGTCAAGCAATGAATAAAGGTCTTCTTCGAAAAAATGGTAAACGTATCATTTTTGGAGAGCACTTAATTTCAAAGTTTAAGAAAGACGTAATCTTAGCTGAAGGTCATTCAGATTGTGTTGTTAACAATGCTAAACGAATGGCCTGCGTATCTTCTGGTTCATCTACTAAGAAATTAGGCGATAGAATCTTTACTTTAGCTGGTAAACATATTCACATCTTTCCAGATGCTGACTTTGCTGGTGCAGAAGGTGCATTTAAGAAAGCTCTTGAGATCATATCTTGGAATAAAGATTGTTCTCCTGAAGATACCATTGAATTTACTATTTATTGGTGGTCTCAAACCTTCACTAGCGCTAAAATAAACTCTAAAGTAGTTGAACTTGGCACAGGTAGTGATATTGATAAGTCTATTCCTAAAAATGATCCTCTTCGATTACTATCTATTCCATGTAACAATGGTACAGCTAGCGTCGATTTGAATCTTTTAAGACAATTTTTAGTTATTACAGCTAAAAAAGTTGGACTCAAGGCTTTCCCGAAGAAATTAGATCCTCGTAATTGGATTGTTTTATCTAAGGGCCCTAAGAAAGAAGGTTATGATTTTGTTGACTTCCATGAAGAAAACATGTCTAACCATAAGTATCAAAACTTTATCTCTAAGTTTCAGTATTGATACTTAACCGTGGTTCCCACGGCTTCTTTTAGGCGCAATACTATTTACTCACTGTTTCTCTTTTTAAGTTTGCCACTTCTTTTCCTGCTATAATCATCCTACTAACTTACAAGAGGGGTAAATGACTTTAAAAATTAAGACATTTTTTCTTATATTAAAAGATCCAAGATTCTTAAAGATTTTTCTTATAGATGTCTTATTCTATGCATATTTGATTTTCGGGTTCATTGTCGCAGCACACATTTCTAGTGCAAATGATATTCCTGTGGAAACAGCGAGTATATATTGGGTAGCTATATTCATTCCTATACTTGTATTAAAGTTAGTAAAAGAAATAAATAGAGACAAAATAAATAGAGATTTTCTTTATAGAGAAAAGGATGAAGATTGAGCCTTGAAAATGTCATAGCGATAGACTGCGAGTACAATTCGGATAAAAAGCCATTATCATTTGGATATACAATTGTCAAACCTAGAGAATCTGAACACTATTTGTTGAGTGAAATACTTTTTAAAGAAGTTGTCGACAAAAGATCATTCAGTATTCATGGTATACCAGAGTTCTTCTTAAAAAAGAATGGATTAGATTTTTTTACAAAAAAAGCTTTAATAAAAGACTTACTTTATAGTTCTGAGTATATAGTCGGGTTTGATTTAAATAATGACTTCAAAGTATTGCAGATTAGAGTATTTGACCTATATAAAGACAAAATAGTAATTGATATAAAGTCTGTTCTAGATTATGCAGGACTAAGAGATATTTCTTTAGACAAACTTGCCTGCATGTTAGAGCTAAATATGGAGAACAAAGGCATATATCATACGGCCTCTTTTGATAGCTACATTACTATTAAGATATTAGAAAAGATAATTGCTCTGTCTAATCGAAGTACTAAACAAATTTTAAAAGACTTTTCTGAAGTAACCTCAGCAAAGAGAGATGCTGATATACACTTCAAAGATATTGATTTATCTTGGATGAAGGATATTCTAAACATGCCGGTTAAGATGAAAGATCTTACGCCAATATATTTTTATATAAATAGCGGCAACTACATTCTTCTTTCAGGGGAGGGTGTCAACGTTTCTTGTATTCCAGAAGAGTTCATAGACTTTAATAGGTTAAATAAACTAGAAAAAATAGATCCTACAAGTAAAAACTGTTTAAATGTTGTAAAATTTGACAGTAACTTTACTAAGAAAGGGTTAAAGCTTTTTTCAAATATAGGTAAGTAGGAGGTTTCTTATGGATATGTTAGATGATTTATCCTATGACGGGGATAAAGCTCAGAAAATGCGAACCGATGAAATTTCAGGTGATAGGTATCAATTTCATTCATTACCTAAAGAATTTCAAGATTGGCATAATATTTTTTATCAGCTAGAAATTGCTGATCCGAACATAAATACCAGTGCTATTACAAAAGCCAACCTTAATGCTTATATGTGGCTATCTATAGCAGATGCAACTTATTATGGAATGGCAATGACATTTGCATTACTATTTTCGGTTATCAAACTAAAAATTGCTTTTTCATTAGCTGGATTTTTAGTTTCAATGTTATTTTTTGCACCGGTTCTCCTTTATGTAGGATACCACTTTGTTTTCTATGCCGTAATACGCGCACAAATTGTTGGGGCCCTTACTTCCGCATCCAGTCAATCAACAACGATGACCTTTTACACAACCTTCTATGGAATATTAGTTTCAATAACAGCTGCGTTTTTATTTATGGTTCTGTTTGCTAGAGATATGCTTGTTTTTGTTGCACTCTGGATCAAATCAATAAATGGTCCAACAGATATACCTCTAGATGGATACTCTGGGTATGGACTAGACTCATTAATCTTTATTCATAATATTATTGTCCAACTCATTGGCTCTAGTGAAGACCCTTTTTATAACAATATTTTCTTCATAACGATTGTCTTTCTGTCAATAACAGTTGGAATAGTCTTCTTAATAGAGAATAGGGCTTATAAACAACATAAAGAAGAAGTTGATCAAGAAGTGTATACTAATAGGAAAAGACAAGGGTATCCTATTCAGCATGCTCAGAGACTAATTTCAGAATGGAGAGAGAAACATGGAATCTAAAACTAATAAACTAACAAAGGTTGTAAACATAACCATCCTGGAGTCATATCCTTCTGTGCTAAAACACAGTATACCGATTATTCAAATTTTTGCATTTTTAATATATGTTCCAACGTTAATATATTACAACATCGTTAAGCTTATAGAAGACGTGAAAAAAATGGATAAAACGTCCTATAAAAAAATTTTCAAGAGAGAGAAAAAAAGAGTTGTTTTAGGTCCTGTTGAAGGAGAGGTTTCTTACGATATAGAAACTGAAACATTCTCTGATAAAAAGATTTCTAAAATTGAAGCTATCAAAGTACAAGAAGACATAAAAAAGACTGAAATAATATATTACTATGGGAAAAAGGCTGTAACGAGGTTAGCGGAAATAGTTAATGAAAATAACCTTATCTCAAAAATAGACCACCTACCATCGGAAAAAGGCTTTATTTTAAAAGAGGAAACGCTGTTTATAGATTTCAAAGGAGCAGAAACAGGTACAGTGTTTTTCCTAACAAAAAGCTATACGATAGCGGCCTTAAGAACAATGTACATTCTGGATAAGATAAGATCAAAATTAACATTCTGGAGAAGAAAATGAAAGTAACACTAATTGATTACCCTCAAAAAGGTTCTGTAAATATTACAGCTGCAAGTGCTAGGACTTGTTATTCAACAAAAGCATTAAAGCCTGAGGCTATGGAAAAATGGTCTGGACGCCACGATATGATCAAAGGATTATTTTCATCGGGACACCATACAACAATTCAACATCCTACATATGTATTCTTACTAGAAGATGTGTCAAGATTCGTAATATGGAGATATCTGCATGCTCATACATATTACAACTCAGATCAAGTTAGCCAACGGTACGCGAAAATATCTTTTGATTCGGCTTACCTTCCTAAGAACTATGATCCTATAAAGCTGAAAAAGATAGAGGATATGTATTCTGTCTTAGAAGGGAATTATGTAAGGATAGTAGAACTTCTCGAAGAAGATTTCAAAGGATCTGACAATAGAGTTGAACGAAAAATAGCGAATAAAAAAGCCATGGAAAATGCGAGATATATTTTGCCTCAAAACACGTCTGCCAACCTTTACCACACAATAAACCTTTCGGTTCTTTTAAGATACATTTCCTTATCAGAGAATAGTCTATCGTCTTTCGAAGGCGGCCAAGAGTTTCATGACTTAGTTAAGGCTATGGAAGCATCTGTTTTAGAAGAGAACCCAGACCTAAAAGACCTGTTTGATCAAGCAAGAACACCAAACAAGAGTGAGACATTGAAATTTTATGACGCTGAAGAAGTGATAGGTAAAAAGATAAATATCGATGAGTACATTATTTTGAATAAGGAGACGTTAAAGGATATTACAGTGTATGGAGACGAAGATCTTTATCAAGATCAAAGTAATATTTATTCTATATTTCAAACACCTGATTCAACTGAAACGATCTCCTTTGCGTACAAATTATCTTTGTCTGCAGATGCACAAAATCAAAGGCATAGAGGGTTTACAAGTATAAAGCCATCTATAAAGGATGAGATTAGAAAATCTTTCGACAGAGGCTCTTTCGCTGTAGATCACTATTGTCCATCGCCCATTACAGCCAATGAGGAAGCAAAGTCGTTATTTGATCAATCACTAGGTCTAATTAAAAATACTTTAAGTGAGATAGGGATAGATGATCCTTATGCACCGTATCTTGTTCCCAACTCTTATTTGATACCAATTAAAGAAACAGGATCTATTACAAATGTAATCCATAAATTCAAGCTTAGAACATGTCTTAATGCACAAGAAGAAATTAGATTTGCAACAGATAAAATGATATCTCTTTTAAAATCTTATGGATTTACTAGCAATATGCTTGTTCCACCATGTGTTCTTCGTAATAGGGCAGGGGTCAGACCTATTTGTCCGGAAGGACCTAGATTTTGCGGGATAAAAGAATGGAAACTAGATAAATATAAAATTTAAAAGATCAAGCTTAATTAAACCTTTTTTTTAGGATACAATTGTCCATTAAATTTAAATAATTAAAAAAGAGGTTTATAAATGAGAAATACAACGTCACTTAAGCTGCTATTAGCAGCTACACTATCCCTTTCTTTTATATCTTCTATTTCAGCTTCGACTATTTCAGCACCAAAAAAAGTAAATGCTTCACTAAGTTACGATGCTGAGAATGGTTGGTGGTGGTATAAAGAAAAATATGAGACTCCAGATGGTAAAACATTTGAAACAAAAGAAAAAATGTCTTCTAAAGAGAAAATGAAAATGGAGAAAGACAAAAAAGTTGTAAAGCTTCTTAAAGAGCAAAATGTTAAGCTAGAAAAGATTAATTCTCGCCTTGAATATGCTCATCCTTATTTAACTCCGAAATACACAGTAAACTCTAAAACAGGTAAAAAGTGTAAAACAAACTCTAGTGCCGATTGTTTTGTAATGCCTTTACAGCCAGACGCACAACGGGTTCCCGTATTAGGAGCGTGGCTAACTGACCCGAGTCCTACAAACTCCAAAGAATGGCTAAAGTGGCAAGCTACCTATTTTAATCACGTAAGTAAGGTTAGCTATGGTAGTAGATTAGCATTCCTTGACAATGGAAAGGAAAACTATCCAACAATGTCTACTAATGTCTATGGGGATAGTGTATTCTTTGGCGTTACAGATAAGCAGAAAGCATACAAGCTTACTAAAACAATCAAAGGCCTAAAGAAAGATCTAGGTCTTCTTATTTTTGTAGGTGGCACAACTATGTATGACACTTCTCAATTTGCTTATAGAGATATGAGGTACCTATTAAAAGAGCCTTGGTCTGAACTAGATGTTACTATTATAGTTCCTCACAAAAACGTTATTGGGATGATTAAAAATAGAATTAAAAAAGAAAATGACAGTCAAATGTCTGAGTTCTGGGACGAAGTTGACATTCAAGTAAAACCAAAAGCATTTCAGAGGTTCAACATAGAAGTTACTCCTACAGTAGTAGCGTTGTTTAAAACAGATAAGAAGAATAAGGATGGGTCAGATAAGATAATTTGGCAGAAAGTATTTACAGGAGCTATATCTCTTACAACCTTAAGAAACTCTGTTATTAGATTTTTGATATATAATGACATAATTAAACCAAAGGATTTGACCTCTTCTGATAATTCAGCTGCACCGCAAAAGAATCTTTATGATCAAGAGATTGTTCCGGATAGCTCAAATATATATAAAGATTCAAATTTCTTAAAGATGGAGAAGTAAACATGACACTTTCTAAAAAATTACAAAAACTATCACTCGTTGGGCTAGCCTCAACAGTTGGCCTTTCTCAAGTAGCTCAAGCTAGTTGGGTATCAGACTCCATAGACAATGGGTTGACAAATATTTCTGAAGGGGGTCATATGAATGAATATAACCCTGGTGGAGGAGTGAAAAACACAATGTTTTACACTACTTCTGTATACTTCAGATTTGGTAGCGCACAAACCTATCCTGAGCCATTTTGGCAGTTTACAGATCCAAAAATTTCCGTCGGATGTAGTGGTATCAATATAAAAGGTATGTTTATGAAACTTGCCGGGATAGATAGACTTGAGTCTACTCTTAAAAATGCCGGAGTTTCATTAGGTTGGGGAATAGTTGTAGGATTGATCTATTCTTTACCAGGAATTGCAGCATCTTTTAAAATGCTTAACGACTGGGCTAAAAAACTACAAGCCTTATTGGCAAACGCGTGTCAATCAGGTATTGCCCTAGGGAAACAAGCAGCTAATATTTCAGGATTAGATACATGGAAAGGGCCTAAGTTCCTTTCGGATATGCCTGCAGATGCGGTTGATAAATCTGTTGATAAAAAACCAGAAGAAGTGACAAAACATTGGTATTCAGGTGTTGTAGACAGCTTTAATGCTGATATGGTTTATACTTTTGATCCGATTACTCCTGCGCCAACAGTTGCTCAATCTATTAAATATTTTGTAGCTGTTACAGGGTCCTACTTTGCAATGAATTCTCTTGCCTCAGATAGGATGAGCAAGCTTCTTATTAATTATGGTGCTCAAAACCCTACTGGATTTGTAGATATTATGAAAGAGATAATGGGAGCAGGGTTTGAGACAGACGCGAATCAAGAAGGCCTTGTTCATGATTATTTTGTTTTAACTATTGACAATGGTGCATGTACAAAATGTATTACGGTAGAAGATTTTGTAGATAAATTAGCAGCTGGCAGACCACAAGAAGAAAAATCAGCTCTTTATTTAGATCTACAGTCACTTATTCTTTTAGCTAACTTTTCTTCAGATGTTGTTCTTAATCAAGAGGGAGTGATAAAAACTATCATTGACAAAATCGGTAAGAAAATAAAAGCTTTATCTTCTGGGACAATTACAGATGACGAAAAAGATAAAATTGATAAATTCTTAAGCGGGAATCTTGGAGACACCACTTTTACTACGAGTCACCCTCAAACGGCAGAGACATTTGGAGCTAATTATGGGATGTATCTGTATGACGGGAATTCCGTGCCTCAAGTTGTTCAGGAGTTTATAAGTCAAGACATTAAAGGAGTTAAGTTTAATATTGTAGTAAGTAGAACAGCAAATAATACTCCAGGGCAATTTATTACATATATAATGCCTGGAGGTATATCAGATAATTCTCCAGCAATGCTTTTCGATACAACATTTACAGGTATTTATGATAGATCTAAAAGCTTATACACTGACATAATGAATACGGGAGATGTTTCAACAGCTATAAGTACTAATAAAGTTCAGAATTATGTACCGGGTCTTTTTTCAAAAATGGCAATTATTCAAAGATCTCCTGCAGGTAATCAAGTAGCACTAATAGAGATCTTAGCTACATACAATGCTTTTAAAGCTATTAGCGCTATATCAGAAGCGATGCTTGATAGTAAAGCTTCACGATCGCAGCCTAACTATTTTCTTTACACAGGCTCTGCGGTAACATCTTTTGGAGATGCATCGATAGCAACAAACAATAGGCAATTACAGAATAAGCAACTGTTATCAAAGGCTAGACAATGGGCTAGAACAAACATAAAGACTTTCAAAGATAAAATGGAATTCGAAGACACAAGTATGGATTCTGATTATAAAACACTATTAGAATTAAACAAGGTATTTGATTATGCTGCAAGGCAAAACAAAGCAAGAGTTATAAATAACATAGCCAAATAAAGGAGTTTTTATGAAATTGATTTTCCTTTTCATTATGTCAACATCTCTTTTTGGGTTTGGATTAGAGTCTCAGACATCTAATTCACCTCAAAAAAACAATAAAGTTTCTTATACTCAGATGATTTCTCTAATGGAGTTAAGTAAAGATCCTGAGCAAACATTCGGGATAGGCGTGTTGTACATGAATGGGATTAAAGACAAGGATGATTACGGACAAGTCCTTCAAAAAGATCTAAATAAAGCTTTATTCTACTTTGACAAATCTATTAACGATGGATATTTAAAGGGCTACGGAATGGTTGGCGGGTTACTTTTGTATAACAAAAATCTAAAAGAAATAAAAGGCTCTGATAAACTTTCAAAAAAATATTTAACAAAAGCCATTGCAGTTGGTGATAGATCAGCCTATGTTTATTTGGCAGATCTTTATACAAGAAATAATGATTTTCAAAAAGCAATAGATGTTTTAATGACAGGTGCGAATTCTCACGATTCAACCTCTCAGTATATGATCGCTAAATTTTATCATGAAGGGCTTGTAGATCCAATGAACAAGAAGCAATTAGTGTTTAAAGATGAAAAAAAAGCTCTTTATTTTTTAAACTTGGCATGTTCTAATAACTCTAAAACTGAAAAACTTCAGAAAATGTGCTTTAATTCTAAGTATGTTACGACAGAAGAGCTAAAAACACAAAACGAAACGGAGGTTTCAAAATGAAAAAATTAATGATATGGTTCGGGTTATCTATCTTGTTGGCGGCAACAGCTTATGGTGGGTCTTACCCTTTTACGAATCCTCCAGTAGATACTTCAACCGGTTATGTGTTTGTTGTTGGTAATCCAACAATGGTAGATGCCTATTGGACAATTTTTAATGCTATGGCAGCTCTGTTTCAAGATGATAATTATATAGGACTACTTAAGCTAGTTTTTACAATGGGTGGATTTTTTGTATTCTTTAGTGGGATAATAAAATCCATATCTTCTCAAGGTTCTCCATCTTCTTCTTTACATGCCTTTTTTTCTTATATGATAGTTGGAATGGCCCTTCTTATGATTCTCTTTAGTAGATCAACAACTCTGTTCATAACTACAAACAATATAGCAACATACTGTTCAACAGGTTCACACTTGAATGAAAGTGGATCCTCAGACGCTCATGTAGATAATATACCGACACTATTAGCTTTTGGTATAACCTTTTTCAATAGAATTGGTCAAGAAACTACAAAAATGGCAACAATTGCGTTTAGTGAGCCTACTGGAAATGTAAATATGATTAGACTTGGAGGAGAGTTCGGCTCTTATTTGGAGGGAATTCAATCTTTATCTAGTGTAACGGTGAAAGATTTAACGGCAAACGTTTCCGCGGATGATTCTTTTACTCTCGGGCCTTTTTATTCAGCCTTTCTAAAAGACTGTGTTGTATCTCCAGGCGTTACAGATCCGATCTATGGATCACAGGTAATTGGAGCTATGGATACAACAGGTGATTATTTAAGAACAATCTATTCAATTTTTGAGGATGCAGAGATTTGTACTTACAAGAGTGCATTTGATCCAACAGGAACATGTGTTGCTGGTATTGCGGGTGTTGCTGGTGGAATTGAATTAAATGGCGTAGATATAAATGCTTTTTACATGACATTAGGACAAACCGGTACTTATAGGTGTGGTGAAGCTTGGACTAAGATAAAAGCTACCGTGACAACTGTTCAAACATTGGGTGAAATATTTTGTGGTCATACACTGAAAGATTCAATGGATGGATTAACTATGTATACTCTTACGGGAGATGCAACAAATGGTGGATCAGTCCCAACAATAGAGACTAAGCAAGTTGTAATGAATTCAGCTCTTTTAAATTCGTACAAAGAGTCTAAAGGGTCAATGGGCCTAGGGTCTTCTCTTGGCTATGCGCAAGGAAAAACGCAGGCTGAGTATGTGGCAAATAACTTAGGTACAGGTTACTATATGGCAAAAATGATTCCATATCTTCAAATGGGTATGAGAGCTGTTTTATATGCATTCTTTCCATTTGTATTTGTGATTGTTTTACTTCCTGGTGGAATAGGCGTACTAATGTCTTACATGCAGTCTTTAATTTGGATTGAATTGTGGGCACCAACAGCGGCAATCTTAAACTTCTTTCTAATGACTGTTTCTAAGTCAAAAATAAAAGATATTTATGAAGGTACAGGAATGAATGTTGCAGCGTCTTACCAACTAATGAGTGATAGTGCTATGCTGGCTTCTGTAGGAGGATATCTTTATGCTTCCGTTCCAGCATTGACATGGCTTATACTAAAAGGTTCTGGACAAATGCTAGGTGGGATTACATCTTCAATGGCAGGAGGCTTGTCTAAGAATTTAGATTCTGCAAGTTTTGCTAAAGATCAGCAGGACCTAACCTCTTATCAAGAAACCAATAAAGGCCTATCAGCTCAAGGTAAAGACATTATGTCAATGGGTGAGCAACAAAACCAAGCTGCAAAATTTGCAGCCTACGGGGAATCAGGACAATTCTTAGGTAATGAGATGCTTCAAGCCAATATTGGTGGATCTGGGATGGTTTTAGGTGCTGCAGGGAAAACTTTGTCAAGCGGTGCTAGAGATTATGGATCTGCGAAATCTTACCTTAGTGATCAAAATTCAAGCGTTAACGCTTTAGCAGCGAAGGGTTCTCAGGAAGCACAAAGAGAAGTTTCAGCTATGAAGGCTGTATTGAAAGACAGAGGGCTAGATCTAAGCTCTATGGATGCTGGTAACGAAGATGACATAAATAAAGTTATTGCCGCAGGACAAAAATCTGGTGTAGCTATATCTTCTGGAGATGCCAAGAAAGTAATTGCCGCGAAAGCTGAACTAGATACTTATAGAAAAGGTCACTCGTGGACAGAAGGTAAATCAGACCAAGAAGTTGTAGACATGCTGTCATCTGACCATGGTAAACAAATGGGTATAAACGAAATGTTTAAAGAAGATGCTGCTTCTAGAATTTTATCTAGAGAAGGAGTAGTTTCCACTGCCATCGATGATAAGCAAGAGTTTGCAGATGAGTGGAATGAACTTCATAACTTAAGTGGTGACGATAAAATTAAAGCGAGTCAGGTTGACGACCACGGAGATGGACAGTCTTTCTCATATGGAGGAGTTACAGCTCAGAAAGGAGCATACATGAGAGATGACGACTCTGGAGAATTTCATACAACTGAAACCTCTATTGCTAAAGGTTTATCTGTTTCAAGAGGGGAGGCTGATCAAAAAGCAGCTGAGGCTTTAGCAAAGAGAGATACAACATATTCTGAAAAGCAAATGGTAGCAAATGCCGCTCAACAAACTAAAGTGGGCGATACAGCTGGTGATTATGACAAAAATAGAGATGCATTAAACTATATGGCTAAAACGGAAGCAACTAAAGCAGCAAATTCTTCTGGAGAAGAACAAAAGCAACATTTAAAAAACGCTGCTGGATTTTCTACTTTAGCCAAAAAGCTAGATGGACACAATAATGCTGACGCACTTGGTAAATCTCATGAAATTATGAAATCTATTGGTGCTGCTGGTGGAGTAATGAGTAGCATGAAATCAGATGCTGTCGCTAAACAGTTGTCTGATATAGGAGTAACACCTGACGATGTAGCTACTAACGAAGTTGGTGCTTTTGTTAATAAAGTTGCCGTTGGAAATGAGATGTATGACGAGCTTAGTCAATCTAAAGAGGGTTCTGAAGCGATGGAGAAATCTGCAGAAGCATTTGGACTGAAAGAGCAATATAATAATGGGACTCTTTCAAACGTTCAAAAGTCTAATATTGCAGCAACAGCTCTTGGTACAGAAGGAGTAAAAGAGCAAGTATTTAAGACTGAATCAGGTCGAGAAAAAGTAGCTGCGACAATAGCTGCAGGCTTGTCAGCAAAAGATGTTGGACAAATGGATGCAGGAGCTAATATTGCTAAAGCAGCAAAAGGTGCTGCTATGTACGATGCATTAACAGATGAAAAGTCTCAGGGGCCTAAGGCTGCTGCATCTTTTAAAAAGAACATGGAAGAGATGGGAACATCTTTAGGTTGGGGTAAAAAAGATAAAGATGGAAATATGACTTTTACCGATGCTCAAAAAACGGCATTGGCTACGACAGCGCTAGAAGAACAAAAAGCGGCTCCAGAAGCGTATAAAGGAACCTCTGAAGCTGGAACTACCAAGATGTTGACGGAGAATGGTTATTCTGCACAGGATATGTCAAATACAGATGCACTAAGACAAGCAACTAGTGCTGAATTTGCGAATGGTGTTCTTTCTACTATGGGCTTGAAAGCTGGAGCTAAAACAAGAGCTGCGTCTCAAGCTTTAGCTGAAGTGTCTAGTGCGTTTAGAAATGTAAAAAATATGACTGGTGGTCCAGGTGGTATTAAAGGTGCTCAAGCTTATCTGAAGAAGATTGGCTCAAACAATGATAAGGTCGCCTCACTTGAGAAAAAGATTGCGGCTATGGGTTCTAATGGAAGACACACCGCAGCAGGTCTTAAACTAACAAAAGAGCTTCGACAAGTTCAAGCTAGTTCTCAAAGGATGACAACGGCGGCTAAAGCGCTATCAGCTCTTTCAAAAAATCCTGCAGACAAAAAAGCGTTAAAAGCTTTAACTTCTGCGATTGGTAGTTCGACAAGAGCTCAGGCCGTAAGAGCAGCGGTAACAGCAGGATCGATAACGGCAGGAATGTCTATTGGTGTTATTGCTATGGCCGGAAGCGAAATAGCTAGCAATGCTTCTATAGTAAACGACACAAGACTTATGCATAGTTCTCACCACCTGCAAAAGCTTTCTACGTCAGATGATAGTGGAGCTGGTACGAAGCCTATCAATTTAGATGGAAGAGAAATGTCTGTTCACAAAGTGGGTACAGATCAATATACAATGTCAATAAAAGATGGAGACAGTGAAGAAAGAGTTGTTGAACTTAAGGGCATGACAGATGAGATTGCTTCTAAATCAAATGTTCTTAGTTCAGGATCAGCATATAAATTTGCTGCAGGAAGCTCAGATGAAGATATTGGAGAGGATTTTGCTGACGTTCTTAAAAATGGAGAAGGTCTGGCTTATGCAGCTAATAAATCTGAAGAAATTGTTGGAGATGCAGCCGGAGGTTCATCTAACTTTATGAAAAAGATGGGGAAATATGGTAGTGATTTAATGGATGGGGGATTCCATGAGTGGGGCAAATAGTAGGAGATGTTGTTTTTTCTTGACAGGAGACAATATAACATAGTCAAAACTTAACTAAAGGTTCAAACATGACTTTTCTAACATTTATAGCTGCTTTTATAGTGGTTGTAGTTTTTAACATTTGGATGTCAAAAAAAGGTCCTCTTTTCCCAAAAAAAGAATCTTTTCCTGACTCTGAAAAACCCTCAGAATCTTCTACTTCTACTGAAGATTTTAAAACAATTAAAGAGGCTGATCAAGATGAAGATTATTTTTCGTCAGAAGATCTTTCTCCTCTAGATGAATTAGGTACTTTATATCGTATGTAATTCATCTTAGACCTTTCGGGGTCCCTTACTTTTTACTCTCGTTGATTCCTGCTGCGATTTGGAAAGTTGCAGCATTGAATTGAAATACTCCACCGAAAACAAACACAATAGCGATAATTCTAGAAACAGTTCCTCCCTCTTCACCGCCTAAGAATCCGATGATCATTAATCCAAAGAAAGAAAATAGGATTGCTGAGATCAAATTCTCAATAAATGTCTTATCCTTCATATTACGGAAAGACATTGCCAAATACATAATTGGCATAAATGCAAAGAATGATCCGAAGGTTACAGCGTTATCATGGGTTGTCACGATCTCGAAAATAGAAATGATAAAATCAAAATAAATGTTAATAAAGTCAAACATAATAAATCCTTTAGTTTTTTGTTTTTATTCACATACAATCTTTCACATGTGAATAACTTATAAACCCAATATAACCCCTTTATCTTAAAGTTTGCTTAAATTAGCCTTGTTTGCGTATGATTTATGCAAATTTCTCGCAAATCACATGTTTTAGGGCTATTTTTCACAATCTTAAGAGAAGATATTTAGATCTATTGTTTAAGAATTGAAGATGATTAAAGGGACTTTTTAATGTATAATCTTGGATACTATCGACATACAGGGGTTCTATATATGGAATATTCTTTAAGCTTTAACTTTTTCACATTAGTCTATTTTTCAACAATGTTTGCAATGGCTGCGGCCTACTACGAGTATAAAAACATAGGGTTATGCTCAAATCATGACTTTTATTCACATGAGTATGTGAATAACTCTGAATTAGTGATCGCATCTATCAATTGTATCTTGACAAGAAAGTGGGGGGAGCTTATGGTTTTTGCTTATCCAATCTCATTAATTTCTTCAGCTATAGCTATTTTTATAAGTCTAAAAATAAATGGTGTTGAATTTAAATACAACATTACACCTTCTTTTCTACTGATCATATCTATAATTGTAGGCCTACATATATTTGTTCCATATATAATGACATATCTAAGACAAGCTAGTGCAGCAGAGGAGAGAGAAATTTCTGTAAAGGAATGGTTTAATTATGCATTCATGAATATATCTAGCATAAAGAAGCTTGAATCAAAGCTGACTTCTAAGAAAGTCAAAAGCCCTTCTGAATATAAATTACCAGAATATGATAAATACTCAGAAGAGATTATGTTGCTCTCTAAAGAGACAGACATAGAGATAGAACCTTTTACTTTAAGAATGTTTAAGATGTATCTTCCTTTCTATAGTAAATACAACACGTATGCTATCTCAGATGGACGAGAGCTTGAGATATCTGTTTCAGACAAGAAAGATGCCTCTAAGCTAATTGTAACTGAAGTAGAGCTTAAACAATCAATGCTTTTCTCTTCAACATATTCAGTTGAAAATATTTATTTCTTGCTAGGTCAACGTGTTTTTGAGACAGCAATTTTCTTTGCAATATTAACCGTATTGTATTCATATAAATTATAGGAGGTTTTTTATGAAGTTTTTATTATTAACAATGCTAGCTTTTTCAGCTATACAGGCTTTAGATTTAAATCCAAGTCTGTTAAAAGAGGGGAAGGTTGTTCTAGGTTCAGTAGAAGGTTCTACAAAAGGGTTCAATGTAGAGGTAGATAAGGATGGGTCAAAATTCATTTCTATAAATGGGTCTATAAAGTTTAAAAACAATGATCTAGTTGACATGTGTACTATTGTCAATGAAAAGAATGATTTGTTATGTTCTACGTATAGAATGAAAAGCCTATATCTACCGGCAAAGTCTAATCATATAATTGTAAAAGGTAACGAACTGTCTTTTGGCGCGAAGTACCTTGCTTTCATTGAAATTGATTTTAAAAAGATAATGCCACAGTAAGCTGGTCTTACTTATGAAGCGAGTCTTAATCATATCTTTATTGTCTTCAAGCCTACTCTATGGGGATAACGCGAATATAATCATGGATCCCGTATTTATTAAGTATGATAGGTTTTTTCTAAATGTAGAAAAAAAATACCAGGTCCCGGCGACGTTGACTAAGGCAATAGCTCTCACGGAGTCTTCCTTTAAGGAAAAAGCCAACAGAAAGAACACTAATAAGACGAGCGATACAGGGCTTATGCAAATAAACACTATCTGGGAGAAGACCTTTAATTTAACAAAAGGGAATCTTCTTGATCCTGAGACGAATATTGATACAGCAGGTCGTATTCTTCATGGCCTAATTATTAGACATGGGTACAGTTGGGAAACGATAGGAAGATATCACTCAAATACACCTAAGTACAAAAAAGCTTGGTTGAAAAAAGTGAAAAAGAATATAGCCCTAATCATAAAGCATGATAAAAGACTAAAATATAAGGTGTTGGTAAAATGAAAAAACATATTAGCTCACTAAATAAAAACTTATCAGCTATTGATCAACATCGATGCATTATAGGGAAACTGAATGCTTTTGAAAAAAAAGACATAGACCTAGGAGCAAAGATTTCATTATCAAAAGGGGAGGGTAGTTTCCTTTTTTCTGAACTAAAAGCCAGCACGTTTCATATAGTCAAAGATTTTCTTATGTCAGAATCACAAAAAGCTTACGACTTACGGTTAACTCGAGTATTAATAGATACTGATTTTTTATCAAAAGAGTCTAAAATCATTACAATATCTGAAGATGGGTCCACGATATCTTCTTTCTTTGACAACTCTTCTATCGATGTCAATGATTTTTTGATAAAGAATAGTGAGATGAAAGAGGTCTTGTTAAATACTCAACTATTTTTAGACTCTTACGCTAACTATAAAACATCTAATAAATTCAGCTTTTTATTCATATTAGAAGATTTTTCAGCAATTTTAATAAAAAGGTCTTCTGTATTTTATGCTTTGTGCATTTTACCTTCAAAATAATCAAATTCTTAACGCTCCACACTCAATTAAAGAAAAACTTTATGTTAATATATGTAATTAATTTTAGATGATATTATTAAGTTTCGTCTAAGAAAAACCTGGAGGGCCCTAATATGAAGCCAAATGCCACTTTAAAAAAGATAATTATGTCGTTTTTAGTATTAACACTTTTTATAGGTAATGCTTATGCCATTACTAGAAATGTGTTGATTGATCCTACGAACAAGTCAGATTCTACTGTTCTTGTTGATATCGGATACAAAAATCAAACACCTGTACCGAATGCAACTCTTCCAAAAGAGATTGTTGATATTCCTGCTATGGCGAAAATTATTAGTGACGAGATACAACTTAGAACAAGAGAGCATGAAGAGTTCAGTTGTTTCTTGGATGATTTAGATCACTCAACGTGCCCTGAAGACATGCAGGTTTGTCCGGGTACTGTTATAAATACAGCAGGCTCTGCAATTGGCCATAATGTTAATGATCAGGTTCCTTCAACATTTTCTCCTGGAGGCGACGCTAAAAACTATACAGATTATTTTTGTCCTTTGGCATATGTTAGAACGAACAATAACGTTATTTATGACCCTGTTGTCACAACTACTTGCCCAGCTGGAATGAGCTATCAAGGTTGGATTAGCGATGGTTCAAATTGGTTCGGAGCAATGCATAATACATCTTCAGATTATCCTTCTGCAGCGCCTGTAAATTGTCCTGCACATGTTTGGTCTATGTATGAAGATGAATACTATGGATATACTTCGTATTGGTTCCACGATTCTGTATCTTTAAACAAATGTGCTAAGTACATTAGTTCTGATACTATTGAGTGTGGTGATAAAACTACGGTTTATACCTGTAATTCAGGAGACATCCTTAATGCCAACAACAAATGTGTAGAATTTCATGCTCCAACATGTGAAAGAGATTATGATTGGTATGAGTATTCTTGTCCTACAGATGTAAGTATTTATAATGCAGAATGGATTCTTCAAGATGCAGGAGGGGATTGTAATGGTATTTGTCCTGGCGGAGTTAGCTTAGGATGCAAGTGTCAACCTTCAACACCTTCTTCTAATAACTGTGTAAGAGTAGATTATGGCTGTCCTGCAGACCCAACTGTACCTTGTACAAGACTTCCTGACGCAAACAACTTTGCAGCAGAAAACCTATTTAATGACTATTTATATAGAAGTGGGTCTGCTCAAGAACACGACAATACCCTTCGTTCAAATAAAGTTTGTCCAGGAGATGACGCAGAAGATGCTAACCCAGTAGAATTTACTTCTGTTAGTGCACCGGCGTCTACAACTCATTTCAAATTTAAATCATGTCAAGCTATATATGAATATGACAATTCTTCTACAGATGGAGATTACGCTATTTATCCGGAAACATGGGATGCAAAAGTAGATGTTAAGTGTCTATTTAATGCAGACGGAGGATGGGAAGTTCTTCAACAAAGATTAGGAAATACTGACTTTTATCAAAATTGGGCTGCATATAAATTCGGATTTGGAGATGCTTCTAATTTCTGGTTAGGTTTGAACAAAATGCATTCAATTACCGCAGCAAACAAATCGAAACTAAGAGTTGTTCTGAAAAAATGGGATAATTCTTCGTATACAGCGAATTACTCTTCTTTTCACATTGGCTCAGAGTTAAATCTTTATACTTTATCTATATCAGGGTATAGTGGTACAGCTAACGATTCTCTTACAGCTCATAACGGGTATCCTTTTACAACAAAAGATATTGATAATGATACAGCTCCAACAAACTGTGCTGTAGACTTTCATGGTGCATGGTGGTATTCAAATTGTCACAGCTCGAATCTAAATGGTATTTATTACAATGGAGGAGCTACATCTTCTTATGCAACTGGTGCAGTTTGGGCTCAGCTAGCAGGGTATTACTATTCTTATAAAGAAATGCAAATGCTTACACAAGAAAATTATTCTATTTCAGAAGGAAAGCTTGAATCATATTGTCAGGCAGATTACACTTATGACCCAGTAAATAACATCTGTAACAAAAACATTGTTAAGCGTGGGTATTTTGAAGTTGAAAACATTACACAACACGTAGGATCGAATGCTGCTGTGATCAGTGACGCTATTGCTTCAGGAACAAAAGCTATAAAATCTGCAACAAACACAAGTATGTTCAAGATAGATAGTTCCAATTTCCCTAATGTTTTAGCTGGTGATCCAGGTTCAAATTACAAATTTGATTTATATCTTAAAACAGAAGATTCTAACTATAATGGGACTCTTGCATCTATTCAATGTAAAGCGCATAACTCTTCAGGTTGGACCGTTGTTGGTGCACAAGCAGTATATGCAAACGCAGGTGCGCATGCTGACACGCCTACAGCCCCATCTTGTCCTGAAACATATTTAACATTTAACCCAACCACAGAACTTTGTGAAGGTCGTGTAAATATGACAAACTGGGCAGAAGACCCAGCCAACGATACAGGAGACTGGGAACTACTTTCTGATTATTCAGTAATTCAAAAGATAAATACTCCGGGAAGAGCTATTTTCTTAAGTGATAAGTCTTACAATACATTTGATATGAGTGGTGAAATGAAAGTAACTAGCTCAGGAGATAATGATTGGGCTGGAATTGTTTTTGGTTATGAAAATTCAAACTCTTTCTATTATTTTGACTTTGTAAAAAATCATGATACTTGGCACTCAAGAAGTGGTAGAGTTGTTAAGGTTAGAGGCGGAACTCAGACTATTGTGGCATGGAGTATTCCTGAAGTATTCTGGCCGTTAAATTCTTTAACAACAATGAGACTTCAAGCTAATCCTGACACAGGGTCAATTAAAATCTCTGTAAATGGACAGGAAGTTGTAAACACTATTGATACAGACCTTCCTTTTTCTGGGAAAGTTGGTTTCTTAAATTTATCACAAGATAATGTTACTTACTCCAATTTCAATGTTAGAGCTGAGCCTACTTGTCCTACAACACTAATTTACAATTCAGCTGATAGAACTTGTCATTCTCCAGCATTCTTTGTTGGTGATTACTATGCAGTAAGATCAGACAAGTATTCAAAAGTTATCATGGAATGTGATTTTTCTGATCCGTCTTATGACGCTTGGTCGATTGAAATGATTAAAGACACAGCGAAGCCTACAGCTTTAAGATTTGATAGATTTGCTATGTACAGAGAAGATCTAACTCCAACAGACAATTATGATCCAATAAGAAGAATGTGTGTTACTGAAGCTAAGCTATCTTGTCCTTCAACAGATTTTCTGTTCAATGGTGGAACTTGTTACCTTGAGCCAACTTGTGTTGGATTCCAACATACAGATGGTTCTTGCTATACAGCTCCAGACTCAACAGGATGTCCTTCAGGATTTACATACTCTTCATCTGAGCTTGTATGTAAAAAGGATCCAACATGTGTAGTTGGTGGCGTTAGTGGTACATTTAATCCAGCTAAATTTGTTTGTGAGACAACTCCAGACTGTTTAACAGGATGGGCTTATAATACATACAATGGATATTGTGAAAAAACAATAGTATTTACTGAACCTACATGTCCAGAACCATTCTTGACTTATGATCCAGTTACTGAAGTTTGTACAGGAACAGTTACAATGGACACTTGGGGTAAAGCAAATCCTTCCGATTCAGGAAACTGGGTGCCTGTAAACAGTACAACTGTTAAACAAATAGTTAACAGTAATGATAAAACTATTTACATTAGTTCAAATGAGTACGAGTCTTATGATATGGAAGGTCATATTGAAGCAAAAAGTGCTTATGCTAATGGAGATAATGACTGGATGGGAATAGTATTCGGATATACAGGTGCGTCTTACTATTACTTTGATTTTGCAAGAGAATCTAGCATGTGGCCAGCAGGGCATAGTGGTAGATTAATGAAAGTAAAGAATGGTGTGACAACAACTGTCGCTAATGCGCCTACTGTATATTGGTCTTATGACGTAGATTATGCTATTCGAATTAAAGCATTTAAAGCTACCGGGATTATTAAGGTTTACCTAAATGGAGTATTGATCATTGATACAGTTGATTCAGATTTACCTCCTTCAGGAAAAATAGGATTTGTTAATCAGTCACAGGAAGGTGTTTTCTATAGTGACTTTGGTTTAACTACAAACCCAACTTGTCCAAACGGATTAACTTATTCTCCTGAGAAGAATAAATGTTATTCAGCAGATACAACAACTATAAATGACCTTGCAGATGGGTTCTATAGACAATATCCGACATGTGGAAATATTGGTGGTACTTACGACCTAGTAGGAAGAAGTTGTTATTCAACTCCTACTTGTGATCAAGGTTCTTTAGATTATACATCTAGAAAATGTGTAGCTAACCCTATATACACATGTCTTACAGGTACAACTATTACAAATGGAGTTGACTTTTCAGGATGTAGCTGTCCTTCAGGATTTACTTTAAATACATCTTCTTTGGTTTGTGAAAAACCAGTTATGTACTGTGATTGGTATGATCCTGTTTCTAGAAAATGCTACATGAATGAAAGTGCGCAATGTCCAGCTGGAGGTTCGCCTGTTTCAAGTGGTGTCTTTAGTGGATCTAATTATGCTTGCTCTAATGATATGATTTGTTCGGCCGGAGCTGTTAAAAGATTCTCAAACGGAACATGGTATTGTGATTCTGGTGCATTACCAGGAACAGATTTTACTATTACTTGTTCAGAGTTTACAGATGGTAAGCCTTTACCAACATGGGTGAATGGAAGAAAGGTTTGTCCAACCGGTACGCAAAAGGTATTTAGAGATACAGGAATTGAATGTGTTGCTAATCCAACGACTCTTACAGACTGGACAACAGATGATTTAGTTGATATCTTAACTATTAATTCTCCTAGAAAGTGGATTGCTAACTACACTACAGCACGATGTGAGAAAGCTGTCAAGCAGTGGGAATGTCCTGTAGGCTATACAGAAACTGTTACCGATGGTCAAATTAGAGGAGAGGGGACATGTGTTAAAGACATCCCACTAAAGAAAAGTGTGAGAGGTACTAGATCTATAGCTGTAGCTGATACAGCTCCGACATGTACGACTTCTTTCACAAACGAAATGAGCATAGCTGGTAATTCTTTTTCTGGAACACAAGACATTAATAGCACTAATGGTGTGACATATTCATTTACGCCTCCAAATAATGGAACGTATACGTTCTCTTTAGTTTCTGATAGAGCTGCTTCGTTTAAAGTAAACGGAACAAATGTTGTTTCTTTAGCGGGTGCAGGATCATCTACTGGTTCAAGATATATTGGGAAAAACTCATCTATCTCATTTACTTATAAAATTGCGTCGGGTCCGTTAGCAGGAACCAATACAGTTAGAGTTGTTCTAGATGGAAAAGAAGTGTGGAACAGCACGTCAGGTCAAGCAAATGAAGTTTGGCAAGAAGGATTTATTACATGTGTTGCACATGAAGCTAATGATTGTTCTGCAGGTAGTACACCTAGTCAATGTAGAGTTTATTTTGATAGAACATATGACAGTACAGCGGAGTGTCAGCCAAATAACTATAGTTATTACTGGACTGAATATTGTGCGGCAGGGTATACATATAAACCGGGCACAAGTGGTATTACTATAGCGAATCCATCTAATTGTCATACTACTCCTCCGACAAGTAGTACTGATAGATGTTATAAGATTGAGCATCCTGTACAAGGTCCTTATGGGGACATGTTTAACACAGTTTCAGGAGATGCTCATTTCTCAGCTGATTTCCATAATGATAAGTTCTACTATGAATTAACAAATAGAGAAAGAACTTGGTCTATAGATGGAGAGCCTATTTGTATGTATGCAGGGCACTATTGGGATGGATCAACTTGTAAAGGTCCTAAACAAAATTGTGCGGCAGGAGATGTTTTTGATCAAGCTGAGGGAGTTTGTCTAAGTAGAGTTTCGTCTATATCATGTGGCACACAGCATGTATACAACCCTGTAACACAGAGATGTGAAAAAGATGCAACTTGTCCGTCTGGGTCATCTGTGAATCCTATTACGTTAATGTGTCAGAGTTCTATTTCTGCAATAACTTGTGCAGACTATATTCTTCCTGGATACAGAGAAGTTTGTCAATCTTCAGGAACTTGTCCAGATAACACAAATGAAGTGATCACGGCTTCAGGTTCAGTTATATGTGAGGCTTTAGAGATGAGAGAACTTTGTCCTGAAGGGTACTTAACAAATGACGATGGAGAATGTATTGCCTATGCGTCATGTAGAGATGGTTGGGCGTCAGGTGAAGAAGATTGTTCACTAACTTATCACTGGTCAACATTTACTTGTGACGCAGGATATACCGGACCTATGGAAGCTGGCCAAGATTGTGAAGGAGCTTGTGACTTCGATGGTTGTTGGTGTAATGCAAAAAATCCGCCTGAAGCTAACTGTAAGAAGCCTTTTTCTCTTACATATGGAGCTACAACGAGTGAGCTTTATGAAAAAAGACCTCTTTGGATTCACCAAATTACTGGACTAGCTTTAGATGGTGAAAAACATGGATATCTTAGAAACTATGAATGTGGAGACAATTGTATTCATGACGTTAGTAAAATTTGGGGAAGCTTTGATAACATTTGTTTCTCTAAAGATTCAGGAACTAGCACTTGTCTAAAGGTCGATGGATGTTATTTCACAGGTGAGATTCAAGCATCTGAAATTGAGCAATTAAGATTGTTAGACGCGCACACGCTTGTGCCATTCCTATCTACAACGTCTGTATATAGAGATACGGTAGTAGATTCTGTTTCTCCGAATACAGTATCTGTTGCGTCTGATCCTTATCATTCAAATCCGAACTCTATTGTTTCTGGATCGCACACATATACCTTTACTGCACCTGCAGATGGAGACTATACTGTGAGTGTTCTAGCAGATGACACTTGTTCTATCAAGATAGACGGAGTTGAATATGGTTCTGGATGTAATTTTACAAATTGGACAACTAGAGTGGCTACTCTTACAAAAGGTGATCACACTGTTGTGTTCAATAGCTGGGATACAGGTGGTGGGCCTCACTATGGAATAGGAACGATTACTATGGATGCTACAGGCGATGTTTTATGGAATACTAAAACTGGTCAAGGAGCATATACTTATACTCATGTAGAAGAAGTTTGTCCGGCTGATTATAATAAAGTTGGGAATAAGTGTATTATCGATCCTGCAAAAACACCGGCAAGCCTAGGATCAATTGTTTCTTCTTGTAGAATGAATGGTGGAGTAGGTTGGCCAGGACGTACAGAGGGTATAACTTCTGTAAGTACAGGTGGAGCGAAAGAAGATTTCATTCTTATTGGTACACATGGGTTAGATGCGAATTTAACACACGTAAAATCAGTATTTGATACAAGTTCAGAGGCTAACAACACCTCTGTTGGATTTAATATAGGTCTAATGGCTATACAAGTATCAGACGAGTCATGGTATATTCCGGAAGACTTCTTGGATAGTGCAGGAAACCAGATTCCTCGTGATATTCCAACGTTTGTTAAGAGAATAAGCAATGATCACTGGGTAGGACTAGATTTCAATGGAAATATATCTACTGCGAAGTGTGTATATAAAGGTAAGCGGGCTGTAGATGCTTGTTTTGCTAAAGTTAAGTTTATACTTCCTGACGCGAGAATGAAAGTGATTGGTATTTCAGATATCGATTCATTGCTTAAACAATATGGAGCAGAAACAGCTGAACAGCAAAACAATTCATTTGATCTAGAGTTCTCGATCGGATGGAAAGGTTATACTGTTGATCCTTCAACGTTTGTTACTGTATATGAAGGCTCAGGATACACATTTAATTATTCAGGATCTGGAAGAGTAGGTCCATTAACGTTCCCAGCTGATATGAACACCACTTACAATGGTGTTGATAATGTTGGATTCTTAGACAGAATTGAATTCTGGGATTCTTATATAGATGGAGATCTTGGATTTATTGAATTCACGAGAGAAGTTTTTGACAAAGATAGAGCAGAAGGCTTTATTGTTGAAGATCCTATGCCATGGTCTCTTTCAGAAGAAGGGTTCTTTGGTATTGATTTATTCAATAACTTTACTCTTATGATTGGGATAGATGTTGATCCTTCTACTTGTGCAGCTGTAACCTCTCATTATGGAGGAACAGCGATTGTAGGAAATCCTTTAGCTATGGGTAATACTACACGAATATACAAGTACTTAGGTATGTTTATGGATAACTCAAACCTATGTGCCTTCCAGGTGTCAGGAATGCACTCTTACGGCTATCAGGATTGGGCTGTAAGGAAAAAAGTATACACAGGTTCATATAGCTATAAGTGTAGCCCTTTCCTTTGTGGAGAGGATGGCATGTGTGATATAGGAACATGTCCTACTGGATATACAGGAACCAACATTCCTGCAACGATGAGTAACATCCCTGGAGCTTGTACTGCAGATGTTTGTGACGCTAATAAAGACTACATAGATTATTGTGGTAAGTCTGGTGGATGTGACAGAAGTAAAGATAACGTATTTGAAGATAACAGTATTTGTTATGAATACTACTGTATTGAAGGTATATTCAATACATCTACATCTACATGTACGATAGAAAGATGTCCAGAAGGTACCTCTGAAAACAACGCTGGAACATGTGATCTTCTTTAAAGAAGTGGGGCTCTCCCACTCTTTTTCTCTTTTCCCTGAAGCTGTACTGCTTCATTTTGCCAAAAATCATTTTTTTATGGAATAATATTACTAAAATTTGACTATGAATGTTAAATTCCTTTGGAGGATTCTTATGATAAACTTAAAGCCACTGGTTAAGAAGATATTATTACTACTAATATCATTCAACCTTATTATGACGCAGACTATGTCAGCAGCAACCGGGATAGGGGCTTCAGAACGTACAGCAGAGATATCTATTGATATGATTAAATCTGGTGCACCTTCTGATCTTCCAATTGCTGGAGTAGGGGATTACTTTGAAAAGGAACACTTTAGTTTTGTTGAAAACTTTGATATATCGGCATATGCCAATAAACAAATATTTGTAGGTTTTGGTATTTTTGATCAAGATCAAGAAAACTGTAAATTTTTAGAAATTCCAGGGCTAAGTAAAATAGACTTCGATACAACCTTTTCTAAATATGGTAAATTTAATCAGCATTCATATGGAGTGGTGGCTTCTTCAATGAATTTTAATGATTGTAAAGCAACGGCAGAAGGTTTTGGTGGTCATCCTGTAATGATAGATGACGTAGGCGAAAACACCTTTGTTTCTACAAAATTTGTACCTAGTTCTACAGAAAGAGTTTGGATTGGAATGAAAGCTGAGCCTAACTGCTACGACTACAAGACTGAGTTATCTAGAAATCAAGAATTTTTCTCATGGAAATCAGATGCTATTTCAAGTAGTTTGTGTGGCGGTAGTGTTGGTGTAGTTGGCCCTCAGAAAAGAGCGGCTGTAGATAGCAATAGAAAGTGGACAAAACTAACGGGTGGAGGGTTTAATATTTGTGTAGTAGAATGGGATACAGATGATTACGCTAGACCTATAAAAGTTTGTGCACCATGGTGGAAAATAGTTAGAGAGTTTAAAAATAAAGCTCCGGGTCTTTATGATACTAATAACTTGAAAAGAATCAATCAAGCCGATATTCCTAAACAGTATAATATTTGTACACAGTATCAAGCCAGTGTAACTACTGCTCCTACAGATACAGATAATAGTAGAGTTGTAAACTGTACTTCTTTTTACGACATGACAAGAAAGCCTGAGTGTGTTAGGGATATTTTACAGCCTCAATGTTTTGAAGATCAATGTGGTGGATATATAAAAAATGTATGTACTCACGTAGATGAGAGTCAAGTAGGAAAGGGCTATATCAAAGGTGAAAAAATAATTGCTGGACAAATGCAATCTGTAAAAGTAAAGGATCGGGTTACATTACATGTTTATAATTGTCCTGCTCCACATGTCTCTGCTGATAAATGTTTGGTGAAAGGGCTTGTTACGTTTTATCCTAAAGAATGCCCAGGCTCAAACTGTGTAGGTTTAAGAGATTGCTTATTAAGTTCAACAACATCTTCTCAGGCGGATATAGATGCTTGTTATGCAGGAAATACTTGTGAAAAGAAGTTTCCTTCTAGAGATTACCCACCTTTAATTGTTGCTGGAGAATTAACTGAGATGTATGGAGTTTGTGACGACGGATCTCTATTAACTTTTCTTCCAAATTTAAATGAAAGGAATGGAAAGACTTGTACAGAATACGACACTGTAGAAATTACACAATCATATACAGAACTTTGTAAATCAGATAGACCGTTTATAGAAGTATCAGTAGATACCGCGTTAGATGAAGAAGACGAGTACCAGGTTGACGAGAACTGTGTTCGTATGGATACAGCTTCAGAATCTCAAGAAGATACGCTTACAGCCTTTAATGTTGATCTTAATGGGTACTTCTTAAATAGAATAACAAAAGTAAATTACGATGGAGTTAACGAAACTTTTTATAGTGGAGGAAGTGAAGACTTTATATTAAGTGGGGCTGTTGATTCAGTAGGCGCTGGAATGGTAGAAAATGCTGATCCATCTTCAGGGGTTGATACTACAGAAGTTACAGTTATTAATAATACAACGCCTCTGGTTGATTGTACACCATACGATCCAAGTGGTGCTGCTAGTGCATGGTACACAAAGAATGAAAAAATATTTCTTGAATCAGGGGCACTAGATGCTAATATTTATAGTTCGGGTGAAGTTAAAACGGCTGGTGTAATGAAAGTTCAAATTAAAGACACATTTTTAATAAGTTCAGATGTAAAATGTGGAAATTATGGTTCTAATCATGGCTTTGGAAGTTATGTAACTAGTCATGCTTGGAGTCAAACTCTTGCGGGAGAAAATACTTGTATTTTAACATTGTCCCAGACAGGTCCAGACACATTAATGGATTCTATAAAAATGTTCTCAGGAACAGAAGTTCAATATGATTATACAGGAACTAAGAGTGGAAAGAACTGTAGAGATTCGGCAATTTGTTTAAGTGGTAAATACAATGAAGCTGCTTATTCTTCTCCAACTAGTACGGCTCCATGTATTGTTGTTGTTGACGGTTCAGGATCTCCTTCTGCATATATGGATGAGGTTAGAGCTGAAAACGGTATGCCACCGCATGCTCCTGCCGGAGGTGGTGCTATTACAGATGACATGTGTCAACCTATTGCATCTCAAGAAAATGCTGGAAATGATATTAACTTAGACTCACTTGAATCAATTGTTGTAATTGAGGATTATTTAACTGGAGGGTTTGGATATTATTCAAACTATAACCAGTGGTTTGCAAAAGCAAATCAAGTTCACGTTTCTTTCGACAGTGAGTCTAATAAGTATGCGTTCCCATTCTTTGAAATTTCTAAGATAACTGATAATGTTACTTACTTCGGTCAGATTTTTCACACATCTTACTTAAGCAAAGAGGCTGAACCAGAAAAAGCAGTTGGAGCAGCAGTTGGAGCAGCGGCTATGACTGCTATAATGACAGTACTACTTTGTTCTGGACCTATTGGTTGGATCATTGCAGTTGTTGCCGTAATTGTATTTGCTGTAATCATGCTACTTGGTCCATCTAAAAAGATGGATTCTCAATATGTTGTATGGATTGTCTACAAATATGTTCCAAAAGCAGAATACATTAAAGGTGTTTATGAGAAGAGATCTATAATTACAAATCAGAATGTTCTAGATTACGGGTTTGACGTTGGTTGGAAGAATGCAGGAAGAGCTCCTGTCTTTACCAATACTCCAGAATACAAGCTTTTATATCATAGTATGTATTACTACTCTGGAAGAGTAGAACCAGACGACTACAATGATTATATTTCTGATTATCTTCAAAAGAAGAAGGCTTCTTTAAGCTGTGGTGGATTTGCTGCCTCAGAAAGAGCCAAAGCTGTGCACCAAGCTGAAACAGGTGTTATGTGGTCATATCCTGAATGTGAGTGGTATAAACCTTATTGTCAGAAAGATGATACTCAAAATGAAATAAGAGTAACTGAGACATTAGCAAAAGAGATGACAAATGTTTATGTTGGAGCGGTTAACACGCTTGTAATTCTTGTACCTTTTGCTGGAGCTTATAAAGTTGAGGCATTTGATAAGTACGATGAGCTTTTAGCGGAGAATACTTTGAGCAGTAATTCATTTGTACAAGCCGGTGGTACTGATAGACTTAAATTTGCTAAAGTAACATTCGGACTTTTAATGCAGCCTGCTACAGGAATGAGATCCGACGCAACAACAATTGTACCTGCGAATCTACGAGATGGTCAAACAACAGGTGCTTGTTTAGCAGATCCTATGGTAGAGTGGGGTGGTGGAGTTTCAGGAGTTTATTATGAAGCTAAAACAACTGGCTTTAGTTCAGGGTCTTGTTTTAAATCAGATGACGATTATGTAAGAGATAGATCTATGACAAAGATTGTAATTACTCCTACTAATATGGATCACGGGTTTGAATATGAGTTAATTAAGCCGATGCCTTATCCTAATAGAGTTTATATAGCTTCTATGGACAAGTTGGCAAAAAGAGTTTATCGATGCTATGAGGATTTCCCGAATTGTGCAGAAGATGAATTCCACGCAGGGGAGGAGTAATCATGTTTTTAAAAAAAATATTAAGTTTAACAATTGTCTTTTCATTACTTGTTAATCAATCATTATTTGCTATGCAGGTTGGAGATCCTCCAGTTGTTAGCTGTCAGATTTCTAAAATAGTTGAGTTTTATCCTATTGGAGATACTACAGGTAAATCAGTAATGTCTAAAAGAGATGTTACGAGAGATTGTAATGTAACAAAAGCGCAATATGGATTGTGTTTAAATTGGGAAAATACTAATGAATCCTTTGGACAGCCTCCAGAATCATACAATTCTTTCAAATCTTCAGATTTCTCAGACTCAATGGGAACCTTAATGGCTACCCTTGGTGCATATGATCAAATTGACCATATGTGGAGTGGATGGAAAGGTTATTGTGAAGAAGGGATCAAATCAGATTATTCTTGGGCAGAGGATCCTATGTTTTGGGCTTCTCTTGCTATGAGTGCTGTTCTAGGATCTATCGGTGGAGGTGGATCAGATAGTGTAACAGGAGCTGCCACAGATGTAGCTGTAGATGCAGCGGTAGATGAGGCAGAACAAACTGCAATAGATGCTATTCTTGAAGCGGCTGAACAAGCTATGAAAGACTTACTTGAAACTGTAATTACAGATGTTACTGAAAATATGGGTAAATGTTTAATGGCAGCAGCCTTCGATGGTATAGCTCAAATTTATCAATATAATGTTGACCCTAATGGAGATGGAGAATGTGATCCTATTGACGAAATATGTTTAGATGCAGTTGCTGCTACAGATGAGTCAGATATCATGACAATGGATTCAGTTGAATTTTATGACATGATTGCAGAGTATGAATCTTCAGGAGATAATATCACCGACCAGTTAGTAATAATTGACGATGGTACAACAGATGGAATAGTTTCTTTTAGAATTAAAAAAGCTAATGAAATGCCAGGAGCTAATGTAGCAGATCAAGAAGCTATGGATGAAATGAAGCAAGATATCAAAGAAACAACAGCTATGATTAATGCAGGAGTTACAGCCGCGGCACTAGCATCTTGTCTCGGAGGATATTCAGATGCGACGGTCTCTGTAAGTGAGCCTTCGGATGACGATAGAGCTTCCCTTAGACAAGGAATAGGTACAGCTATCGGTGCGATTTCATCGTTCCTTCCTACACCATATGGAATGATTGTTGGGCTTGTTGGTAAGTTAATCCTTTACACAGCTACATCTTATGACGAGATTGACTCTTGTTCAAGTGAAGAAGATGCCAAGGAATGTGGTTCTAGACATGAAAAAACGCAAAAATCTTTAAAATATGATTTATGTCATGCAATTTCTAGAGAGTGTGCTGAGACATCCATGATTGTTGGTGAGAATGGTCCTTTACAGAATAGTTGTTCTCTAGATGGTTACACTTATTGCTGTTATGATCAAATATTAACAAAAGTTTTAGTTGAACAGCTCAAGGCGCAGCTAGGTAGAGATTGGACTCACTGTACAGGTATCTCAGTTGAAGATCTAAAATATGTTTCATTAAGACAATGTACAGCGACTGAAATGGCAGACGGAGAAGACGGAGCGAACTTCTTTTATGATAAAGACAACTGTTCCGATGGGGTTAACTGGTTAGAGGCTATAACTTCTGGCTCAACACCACCTCAATGTATGCCTGATACAGTAGACTCTTATCAGTTTAAGCATAAATGTGTAAACATGGGAGAGTTCCTTGAGTATTTACAAGGAATGCTAGGGAATGACGTAGAGATGGCTGACCTACAAGATTACTTTGACGATGTAACCGATCAAGCCAAAAGTAATAATTAAAGGTCGTCGAAATTTAAATCCATGAGATCTAATTCTCCTGGTGTTACATAAGAAGCTGTCTTTTTATGAAATTGGACCTTAACTGCCCCAGTAGGTCCATTTCTATTTTTCGAAAGAATAATATCTGCAAACTCTAAATCAGAATCAATCATCGAAGACAATTTATCTGACAATTCTTGGCTATCTGGCTTCTTTCGCAGCTGATCCTTGATTTCTTGGATTAGGTAAACTGACTCCCTAAATGGAAATAGAATTTTATCTGCGTCCTGCTCAATTGCACCAGACCCTCTCAAGTCTGATTGGAGTGGAGTTTTGTCAGTTCTAGACTCAAGAGATCTGCTTAGCTGACTAAGTATAATCCATGTGGCTTTTGTATGCTTGACAAATCTTTTAATTTCACCAGAAATTTCAGTAAGAACCATATTTGGATCCGTCAATCTTCTGTCTGTCCACTTTAGTAATTGAACATAATCTACTACAGCTATATCAAGTCGGCCATGTTTCGCTTCATATTCTTTATATTTACTTTCAATAGTTGCAGTTGTTACAGGGCCCTTATGATCTGAGAAATCTTCAATCTCAAAGTTAGACTTTTCTATTTGATCAAGAATATTTTCTATCTTGCTAAAATTCTCCTCAAAATCATCTGCATAAAGAGTCATTCCCAATGTAAGCATTTTGTCGAACTTAGAAATAATACGGCCCATGATTTGATCACGCCCCATTTCCAAGGAGAAAAACAGAACATTCTTGCCAGCCAATATAGCTGGGATAATCATATCTAGAGATAAAGCAGTCTTACCCATTGAAGGTCTACCTGCGACGACAACATATTCATCTCTAAATCCACGAGTCAACATGTCTAGGGCTACAAAGCTTGAAGTAATTCCAGACAATCCTTCTATTCCAGATTCTAAAGAGTCTTTTCTAGACTGCAGTAAGAATTTTTTATAGCTATCAACTAAACTTAAAGATTCTGTCTCTACCTTTTGGAGATCAGTTAACATAACCTTTATTTCATTAATAATGGCCCCTAGATCGTCTAGAACGTCTCCGTTCTTCTTACCTGCCTCAGACATCTTCTGCTGCACCAATCGTTGCATAGCGTCCTTGTAAAAGAGTTCTAGGACTACTTTTATATCAAATGACTTGAAATATTTGTCAATTATGTTGTAATCAACCAAGAAGAGGCTGTTTTTAACCTTTTTTACGATTTCATATTTAGCATTAACCTCTCGGATATCGGTTATCCCTGTTAACGAAGCAAATGTTATATATTCCTGTGTTTCTGGTAAAGAAAACATTTCACCTTTTACTTGATACTTAGATAGATCGATTAATCCATAATATATTCCCGATAATATTGCTTCTTCTGGTTTGATTACATTTAACAAATTGAATCCTTTTTATATTCTTATGTCAGTATAATTCGTTCTTTCTAAAAGTTAGTTTAAACAATAGAAATCAAATCTTTACTCCTTTGAAGTATTCCTTTATAAAATAATCTAAAAAAAGTAGATATAATCTCTGTATCAAAACAAGGAGTTTTTTTATGAATAAGAAAAGCACAATAATTTTAATGTTGGCATTAATGCTTACTTTAACATCTTCAGCATACGCTACTGACGATCCGTTCTCTATCCCTGAAGACAGTATGGAAGTTGTTTCAGCTGAAGACTCTGAAAAAGGGGCATTAGAAGATGACTCTGGCATGGACGATGAAGAAGATGTTTCTGTAGATGATTTGGATGCTCTTCTTGAAAAGAAACTTGAAAAAGAAGACATGATCACACCACCTGGTGTTGAAGATGAGTTAGCTGCTGAACCAGTAGATGAAAAACTCAAGTTGAAAAAGTACAAAAATGTAAGGTATAGTAAATCTTATGCTTGGTATTCAATTATTCCACACAACACAAAAGCGTTTAAAGAACTTTTGAATGAAAGAGGAATTACAACTGAAATGTCTAAATCTATGTTTGGATATGCAAGAAGCGTTACGGATATAGTTTTGAATGCTCTTGTCTTAGATTACGTTTATAAAAAGCCTTATCTTGCAGAGAACTACTACCTATTGTTCAAGGACAATCCAAAGTTTTCTTTCTATTTTAGAAAGCTTGTTTTAGCGGATTACCTAATTAGGACAGCTAGACCAAGACAAGTAAAGTCTCTAATCAAAAAGTCTGATTGTATGGCTAACTTCAAATATATGTCAATGTGTAATTACTATCTAGGTGTTGCAGATTATTTAGTTACTGGAAATAATAAAAATGTTCATCTCCACATGGCAAAAAGTAGATATAAAAAAGCTGCTCTTATTTATAACAAAAGAGGCTTCAACAAGTAGCCTTAAGCAGCCGATATGGCTGCGAATAAAGTAAGGTATTTAAACACTTCCTCATAAGAAAGTCTCTCCCCTAAAAGCAAATATTTCTCAGCCGTAGAAACTCTTTCAAAAAAACCTTTTCTATAATCTGAAAAAGACATGTTGCTGTGTTCAATTATTTTAGAAGTTTGCAAGCTTAAAGAAGTCATTTCTTCAGGGTAATATTCAAACAAATCAACGTCATCGTTTGAATAAACAAGTACATTTTTATTAGATATGCTGTTTACAGGTATTGAATAATTTTCTTCAGCTGTTTTAATATAGGTTGTACAATGAGATAGCGATATTTCATTAATTTCATTTAAAGACATAAACTCCATTAGAGCAGACAATCGTCCCAGAATGTCCATTTTAAGAATAATTCGAGAAGATATCTCTTTGAGATTCGGTTGAGATAAAAACATTAAATCCATAAGGTATTTTTCTTGATCAGAAGCTTTTGCCATAAAGTCATCTAGGAAAACTCCGTCCATACTCCTCAATGTTGCGATCTCTTTCTTTTTGAAATAACTTAATTCATTACCTATCTCAAATAGTTCTTTTTTAAAGTCCAATGGAACATAACTATTTATTAATTTACATACAAGGTAAGATTCTTCTCTGAATACGTCTATAACTTCTTGTCTTGTTATTTTTTGATTAAATACGACTTTAGAAAAAATAGAAACAAAGTCATTTTTTATTAGTAAGTCACCTTTTGATAATTTAAAGTCATCTTCATTTGTTGACTTGATAAGAAAGGTCGGTAGCTTATGGTCATAATAAATCATAGTTAATCCTATTTAAGTTTATATTAACTTTATAAAGCGGATAAGCTTAACCTTCTCTTAAAAGATGCTTAAAAAGACATTTAGATATATTTTTCTTATAAAAAACACTATAATTCATACAAATATATAAAAGAAAGGTGATTTAATGAAAAAAATATTATTAGCTTTGTCGGCGATATCTCTACTTAGCTCTAATGCAATGGCTTTCGATTCTTTATCTATGGTTTCTCCTGATACTTATGCGAAGAATACTTTCAATCTAGATATTCTTTATAACTCAGATGTTTACCAAGCAGATCTAGAAGATTACAAGAGGTCAGCGTGGGGAATAAAGGGGGGCGTTAAGCTTCCTATAACAACTAGGTCATATAAGGATTATGAATTTTATTGGAGATGGCAGTTAAAATATGAAAACTTAACTTCAAAAATTCGAACTAAGATCGAATACGATGATCAAGGGCTGCCTATCGGAGGGAACACCGAACTTAGTGGAGATACCAATGTCCTCGACTTAAATGTTTATCTTGGCCACAGTGTAAACTTTACCAAATTTTTTGTTACAGGGGAAGTTGGTATAGGATATGATTATGAATTTAGAAGCTCCGGAGATGTAGAAGAAATTGCATCTGAGTTTGATATAGATACATTAAGTATGCCAGGGGCTAGTGCCAATATAGGGATTGTGTTTCCTCTAACAAGATATTGGGAAGTAGGGTATCAGTTTGGTGCTACAGCCTATTATGAAGAAAGCTTAGAACACAGTCTTTTAGCTAGATATGACAATGATATAATGTTTAGCTATAGAAGCTCAAATGAGTTCCATTACAATTATGGTATAAAAATGTTTAAGTATTCAAACTCACCAGCATATAATGGTCAAATTACTATAGGTTGTAACTGGGCTTGGCTTGACTAATATACACGATGACAACTTCTATCCAAAGTGGTTCGGATCTTGTATAACCTTACAAGGGTTATACAGTCTTGGCGTAACGGTATTAAAATTTTTAGAGATATCAATGTACTTCACTCTTTTTATTGCACTAGCCCTTCATTTTTACGTAACCTTTTAAATCTTCAATCCTTAAATCAACTTTAACAAAACAAACTACTATAAGCATTTATCAAACCTTGTATTTTACTATGTAATAATACTATTACAGAAGAAGTTTACTTTGGTAATCTAATATTTAATGAGGAGTTTTTATGTCGTACATAAAACAAAAGAAAATTTGGCTAAAAAGATTTACAAAAGAGGAACTAGATTATATCTGGAAATCTTTTCAATCTGTCACACCAATTTATAGTTGGGATACGGTTTCTTTTACAGAAGCACTATCTTTATCAGAAGGATTTTTTATTCATCCTGAAACAGATCTACGAGATAATACAATGGGTATCGAACCTAAGCGTATTAAAAAATGGATCACTACATTCGGCTTAAACGGTTTAGAAGAGGTTCTTTTACTTCTGCAAGCTAAAGCTACTATGGACTATAACTTCAGACAGTCTTTTTTAGACAATGATTCTATGGTTCTTTGGGATTCTATTTGGAAAGAGCACGTTTCTTTTACTGATTCAGTAGAAGATTCAGTTATTGCTTGTGCAAAATCGCTAGGTCTTTTAAATTCAAAAAACTCGGAAGATTTACTTTTCGATAATCCTTGGATTGTTTTCTATAAAAAAGAAGATCTAAAAAGTTATATTGGTAAGCAAGAAATCGTTTGGAAACGCTCCTTCGGTCATGCTCCAAAAAGTTTAGCAATGCTATTTATCAATCCTGATAGATTTCATATAAATGAGTTGCATGTAATTGAATCTTTATTTGGTTCAAAACAAATTGCAAATCTCAGTAAGACTAATCAGTTTTATGCGTCACTCTTTATTGCTAAGTTTGGTTCTATTGCTGATTCAGTTGATTTAACAACAGTAATCCGCAAAGTTCGATTGCCAGAACCTTTTATTATGGAAGGTTTAAGCTCTGAAGATGCTAAAAAGGCTATGAAGCTTTCTAAAGACTTTAATGGACTTGACGTCAATATAAGTAAGAAGATTGTTCTAGGCGGCTTAGAAGACTCTATGCGTAATCATTTGAAGACTCTTGAACGAAAAGAATCTTCTTTGAACATAAAAGAGTCTTTTATCAATCTTGTCATTGAATTAGTTCAACGTTCAAAAGAATCTCCGGTTCTATTAAAAACGCTTGATCTTGTTCTACAATCTGATCCAACGCATCTTTATGAGATGAGTTCATTCTTAAAGCGTCCATTGACTATCACAGATATGTCTGCTCTTGAGAATATTTGGGTTCAACGTTCTACTGAACAACTTGTCGAAATTGTAAGTGGTACCGTTAAAAAGTATTCTTATTCTATGCTTGACAGTGTAAATGACACAACAGGATTATTTCTTGGACATATAACTGACTGTTGTCAAGTTCCAGGTGATACCGGTGGTGTTTGTTTAGTAAATGGATTTCAAGATCCAACATCGACATTCTTTGCTATTAAAAAGAAAAACAAAGTTTATGCTCAATCTTGGGTATGGACTGCTACTTATGACGGTAAAAAGATTTTATGCTTTGATTCACTAGAAGTTTTAGGTGATAATATAAATAAATCTGACGCTATCATTGATTGCTATGTAGAAGCAGCTCAAAAATATATTGAGTTAGGTTATGACTATGTTATATGTGGTTCAGATGGACAACATATTCCAGCTGCACTTGAAAAAGCTGCATTAGCTCATTATGAAGAAGAAGACGATATGTATGATTTATTGTCGTATAAGGGCCCTTGTCAGTACACCGATACTGAAGAACTTGGGTTATTTGTCTTAGCACAAAAGGAGTAATAGATGAAACAATCTATTATTGATAACTTTCATACTTTAGCATTACCCGCTAAAGATAAAAAAGGTGGTAAAAAAGTTAAGGCTTTGCTTTCTTTGCTTAAAGAATTATCTGTTGACGCAGAATATATTCCCGGCATTGGTGTTTTAGCTAACAAACTTGAATCTCCAAAAGTAATACTTGTTTCTCATTTTGACTTGATCACAAAGTTTAGAAAAGCTTTTAAAGAGGAATATATCCTTGAGATCGATGAAGAAAAAGATTCAATTAAAGGTGCCTTAGATAATACAATTACCAATGCAACTATCATATCTCTACTTCAAGCTGAAAACATTGATCTACGTAATGTAGAAATTTTGTTTTCCGAAGGAGAAGAAGTTGGTTTTCATGGGATGATTGAATATCTTAAGGTTTATAAAGATCGTGTTAAGGATTCTTTTTTTGTTAACTTAGATGTTACAAATGAAGGATTTAATACGCACGCATCGTTTGAATACGATAAACCAAATTTTAATGTTATTAAATCGTGTCAAAGTCTGTTTAAATCTTCTGGTCACGATGTTTTTTATACTTGTGATAGAGAAGGCGATGATCTTGACGCAGTTGTCTATGAAGGTATGCATGGTGTATCATATTGTTTACCAACAAAGTCTGGCATTCACTCATTTAGAAATTGGGCGAAGCTTAGTTCCCTAGAACCTTATGCCTTTTCGCTTGGACACTTGTTACAAGCAGCGGTAGATTTTCAAGGAGCTAAAAAAGACTTTTCACCATACTCTCTAAAGAAAGCTTTAAAGCATGACACAAGAGAAGCTTTTGATAAAGATTCATCTTACACACCTCGTCATAATAATTATGACAGTTTATGGGGTGATTCTGATTTAGGTGACAATTTTGTTACAAGTCCTGCTTTTGACGATTCCTCTTGGAATAAAGAAGTAGCTGGTTTATGGGAAGATGTCGAAGATGATATTTCTTCTGAACCTTGGCAAGTAATACCTAATTTCGACAATATTGATTGGTATCTAGCTAATAAAATTAGCTCAGCGTTCATGAATATTGACTTTGAAGGTAAGATTGAAGCTGAAAAAGAAGAGGAATACGCTGAGTATATCTCAAACTATCTTCTTTACGTTCAGAATGATAAAAATATAGCTATAGCTGATTTGAATGAAATGTTCGATCAGAATGAGTTTGTTATTCAAAAAGTTTTAGATGTTTTTCTAGAGCAGAATGTATTACAAGAAGTATCTTCTTCAGATATGCCTGTATACAAATTAGTATAAGTAGAGCCTCTAGGCTTTACTTTTCTGAACCCTTTAGGTTTTATTATGATTAAGTCGCTATAATTTACAAAAAAAAAGAGAGGTTTACCATGGCTAGTTTTTCTAAAGATGACGTAAAAAAAGTATACGGAGACGCAAAAGAGTTAAGTAGAGAAAAGTATTTTTTGACAGAGAATATGTCTGAGTATGTTTTAAACTTACGTGAAGGTATTGCAAAGGATGAAGAGCACCTAAAGAAAGATGGAACTCCTAATGTTGCTAAAGTAAACGCGGGATTGGTTAAAAAAGCTGTTGAGGTTATTCTTCATGATAAAAACAAGCTTAAAGAAGACTTGAAGCGTCAAGACGAAATCGAAAAAGCTATTCGTAAAAATCCAATGCTCTTGAAAATTGTTAACCAAGGGATAAACACAACTGAAGATGATCTCTTAGATAACAAAGAGAGACTCGCTACTGTAACGTCTGAATCTGTTCTTGACGATGACATTACTTCTACTCTTGTGAAAATAGGACAAGAAGAAGTTAAAGAAGAAGAGGCTACTGGTGACAAGACGGTAACTAAGACAACAGACCCTGATAGCCTTAAATCGTTTGCTGATCTCATTAGAGAACTTAGAGAGATTATCAATTCTTAGGAGTATACATGCTAAAGCTGCTTTTAATTTTATCGATACTAGCCTCCTTCGGGCAAGCTAAAGAATCTATCCAGCAAAACCCTTCAGTAAAAAAGGTTGAAAAGGAGATTGTTATCGTCAATGTGATTAACACTCCCTTTGAAAAATTGCTAAAAAGGAGATTGGAAGGGAAGGGTACTGTATACAACAAATTTATAACATTTCTTGTATACAATAAATTTGGAGGAAAAGTGTCAACTGTTTCAGATTTATTGAATTCAGATGACATATATTTAGGTTATTATGAAGGTCTAATAAAAGCTGCATATTTCCGAGACAAAAAGCAGGATCACAATTCCCTTCTCATGGCAGAAACTGTTTATGACAGAGGATTTGATAAACTTGTTGACTCAACCTCAGGTATCTATTTACAAGATTTGTTTCTACATTACAAAATCTTTGATAAAGCTAACTCGTTGGTGACATCTCCAGAGATCTGCCATTGCCTTGGTAATGCTTTGTTAAAAGAGGGTTGTGTAAAGAACAATTTACTTATAAGTTGTATCTATGGAGATACTTCTGTTGTTGAAGAATATGTCAAATTAGCCGCAGAAAACAAGCTAAATGATCTCGAGGATGTGTTTACGACTTGTAAAAAATACAAAAAGAAAAAGCTATCTGAATAAATGTAATTTATGAATTATTGTTCGCTATAATAGAGAAAATATTTCATAAGTGGGGTTATTCATGATCAAATCATTATTTAAAACATCTCTAATTATACTACTTTCCTCATCCCAAGCGATGTATGCTACCTCTTTTTTAAAGCAACCTACGACTCTGGGAGAAAAATATACGGACTTACCTGAGACTTCTATAAAAATGGATATGCCTGAAAATCAAATTGTAAAGAAAGATTATATAAGAAAGGTAAACTTTGACTTTCAAAAAATAACAGGTATCTCAGATGAAGAATATGATAAGTTACTTGATAAAGCGATGGAAGATGATTTTTACAAGAAAGCCTTTAAAAAATACTATGGCGAAAGACGCTTGGCAAAAAATAAAAATGGTAAAGACATTAAAAATATGGTTATTCCAAAATACAAAGAAGCTCTAGCGCTTTTGTATCAGTCAACTGTAGAGAATAAAAATATCATATCTGCTTATGAAGGTTTAACTATTGTTACTATGCTAGTTTACCAGAATGGGTTCGATAGCAAGTCTTATCTAAGAGCGAAGGACAATAAGCAATATGCCCTTTATCATGATAAGTATTTAGGAGCTTTTTCAAATCTACTTGCAGAGAATGATCTTTGCTATGGGTATATATATCAAGTTAGACATTTTTCTGAGAATGGTGGGGATCTCGAAGTATCATTCACTATGGCGAAGAAAGGTCTTGACGCGTGCAATAAACAGTTTAAAGAAGAAAAGACACCAGTTTATATGTACAAGGGAATGAGGATGACATATGCAAAGCTAAAAGCTTTAAAAATAGTCAAAAAGGCGAGAGAAAAGTCTAAATATAATATGTCATCTAAAGGAGTTACAAATGTTGAAAATTAAAGGTCTAGTACTATCTGTATTGATAACAGGCTCTTTGTTTGGGGCGAACAATCAAGCGGATAGATTTACACCATCTCCATATTATGACTTTGGAACGAATGGGAAGACATACCCAATTTTAGAGAAAGATATTCTTGAAGAGATTAGGGATGGCCTGGCCAACCTAAAGCTTGATAAAGTAAAAATAAAAGCTGATCTAATAAAAGCTGTTGAGAAAATGGCTAATTATAAAACGGAACTTCCTCTATGCTTAAGCGGTGTTGATTACAATGAAGAAGAAGATGTTTCTTACTTGCACTCTGATATGAGAGATAGAAAAGGGAAGTTGCTAAAAAAATCAGGATCTCCAATAACAGTTCCTCTCCCTCCAGGTACAGATTTCTCTCTTTGTTTTATATCAGGTAAAAACTATGTATCCGGTTTAAATCAGATCATGGCATTAGGGAAAGCTTCCAAAATGACTAAGAAATGTATGTACCTTGTTTCGGATAGAGATGTAAGGGATTATCGTAAATCTTTCCCCAAGCTAGATATTTATCCGTCAAGTAAGGCTCAAGAGGATAGATTCAAGGTAAAATGTTATCCAAGTAAGGTTGATCTATATAATACAAAGAGACATTTAACTCAATATAACTATAGTCAATTTAATAACTAGGAGGATTTAACCATGTTAAAATCAAAAATTTTTGCACTTCTAATAGTGTCACTTTTTTCAACAAGTCTATATGCAACTGTTAATACAAGTACTGACTTGGCAGGTAACGAAACCAGTGTAAATGGAGTGGGGGATAGCGTTAACTCTGGGAATATGGGTGCAAATGAAGGCTTTCAACCAGGAGAAATGGAAAAAACCAAATTGGCAGCACCACTAGCTAATCTTTTGCAAAGTACACAGTTTGAACTTTTCATAAAAGAATTTGAATTAACACTTAGTTTAGGAATTTGTTGCAACGATGATTTACTAGACTGCGCCGTTGGAGTTAAGTCTAAAATGATCGAGCCAATTGGATATGTTGAGCAGACACAGGAGCCATACTACTTCCCATTCGCAGATATAACTTTAGATTGGGATGGAATGAGTATGCTAAAGGGAGATTCATTTATGGCAACAGAAGAGGATGATTCATCTCCTAGGTCTCATGCCGGAGATGCACACTTCTTATATGTTCCTATAATGGGGATAATCTTTAAGAAAAAGCTTAGTTTTGTTTGTTTTCACGAAGGAGATGTTGCTTTCCCATATATGTCAGAATTTGATCCAACTTGGAAAAAAGATTACTACTATATTAAAATGATACCTCACATGTTAGCTATGTTTACCCCGCAAGCTTTATTAGGTACTGTTTTCGACTGCGTAGCTACTGAAGTTAAAAACTCGATATTAGGGCTACAAGGTGGGTATAGAGCTTATGTTAGAGATCAGAATGAAAGTAGTACAGAAACTGGAAGCAGTTCAGAAGCTGATATGGTCGGTCAATCAACAGAGAGTTCTTCTGACATTACTCTTAAAACATTAGATGGACTAAATCTGGTCATAAATACATTTTATTTTGTTAATGGGTGTAATGGGTTTACTCCTGTTGGTGGATATGCGAATGGGTTGGATCCGATAAAAGATTTACAATTAAGATGGTACGGCATACAGGGCTTACTTCATTCTGCAAATGCTGTTTCTCCAAAGCCATTCTTATACAAGCAGACAAATGCTAAGTTTTCCACAGCCGGTACAACCGGGGATGATCTTAAAAAGACAAAGGCCTCAGCTGTTGACACAATGTGTTCTTGGAAAGAGTTCCCATTACCTATAGATACTCAGTATTTACCTCAACTAGCGTATCCTACAGTGGACTCAGCTCACGAGAATGGGTCCACTGGGGTAACTGTATCAACTGCAGCTAATGTGCCAGGTGCAAAGAATTCAGCAGTGTTCCTTATTTGGGCAAGACGTGATTATTATGCATTTGCATATTTTTGTGGCGGCGCAAAGAAAGGTCATTAAATAAAAAAGGATGTTTTATGAAAAAATTTAAATTTATACTAGCAATGATAATTGTTGGATCGTTGGTTCAAGCTGAAGAGCACAGAAATATTAAAGTTGACAGAAGTCTGCAGCTTCAGTCTGAGATTAACAAAACTCAAGATCCAGATAAGGCGAGGAGTGTGTTGGCTGACCTAGCTGATTTAAACAAAAGAGATCACTTAAAATTGAAAGAATACACTAGTAAAATTGAGAGTAAAGAAATAAAAGCTACTCTAGAAAAAGCTTCTGACCCTTTAGAAATGTTGAAAATTGCTGAAAACATTCCTCTTGATCAAACAGATATGACTAAAGAAGAGCGAGACGATATGATTAAGATGCTCCGAGACATTGCTGTTAGTCAGAAAAATGGGTATGACTTTTTACTATACTTCTATAGTGCTAGTGTCCCTAAAAAGAATGTCTTAAATGTTCTTCAAGAAGTTGCTATTTTGCAAGACAATGGTGTAAACATAAGCTCGAAGCAGTATATGCTTGGGTATCCTGAAGATTATAAGGGTTATATTTATGACTGGATCGAAGAGCTAAAAGAGTATCCTGGAAAGTATAAAAAAATGGTTGTTAGTAATTTTCACATGAAGCTAGACTCTAGATTTTTTACAGTTTATGGAATTAAAAAAGTCCCAGTAATGGCCATTGCAAGATGTCAAAACATTATTCCGGAGCCTAAAACATGTCGTATTCACTTTCTAACTACCGGCGTTTCCTCGCTCGAGACTTTTTTCGATAAAATTAGTAAAGTAGATAATAGATATATTGAATATTCTAAAATTCTTCAAGCTAATCAAATTTATGTACCTAAAAAAGAAGAGGAGGTCTCCCATGAATAAGTCTAAAAACTTGTTTTTTGTATCTTTACTATTAGCAACGTTCTTGTATGCAGATAGTGATAGGTTTTATGATACCAATACAGTAGATGTTGTCGATGGAGTTGCAGTAAATGTTGATCCAACAGACAGAAATAGATCTTTAATCGGTGAGGACACTCTTCCTGATACAGATTTTGAAACTGGTATTCACTACAGTAATAGGCTTGGATCCGTACAAACAACAGTCTCAAAAGATGATTCCGGAAACATTGTATTTACAGATGAAAACGGTAATGCAGCTTATGATACTTGGGATTATGAAAACCCTAAGCGTAACGATCCCGAGGCTGCCACGTTTAAGGCTGAATTCGATGCATATGTCCTAGATGATAATATTACCCACAAGAGAGATAACTTTGGAGATCTGCAGGTAAAGAGTCAATCTGAAGCGATGCGTAGAGGAAATACCGTAAAAGAAGATAGAGAAGTAATGCTCTCTAAAAGAAACCCTTTAACTACAGGACCTCAATTCCAAGCAAGGAGTATGCAAAAAGATCCTAAATTAGCTGGGACTAATATGGAGAGTCAAGATGAGAATATGTCTGTATTTTATGGAAGTCATGTTACGTTAAATGTTAGAGATATGCAAAGAGATAGGATTAAAGAAGCTAATCTTGGTGCTATAACTGAATTCTATTCACTTGGACTAGATGGTATGATCCGAGAAATGACATCTCGATTAAAAGCGTCTAAAGTAAAATGTGTTTTGTCTAGAGATTTAACGCCTACTTTTTACTGTCCAATTTCTGGTAAAGATGGATTAAGATTCCCTGGATCAGGTGGTGATCAGCGGAACTTAAATGTTGCAAAAGTAAGAAATGATTGTGATACATACTGTCATACTGAACCAGGGATTTTAACATGTTTAGATCAAGCAATTCCTGGGTTATCAGGCACAGATTTAAATATACCGTCTCCGACGATACAAGTCTTTCCTGAAATAGGTACATATCCACAAGTAATAAATTTCTCAGCTAATTCAAAAATGCCTGTGAAGGAAATTACCTTTAAAATTAAATTCCCAGCTCCAGCAGACTTTGAGCAGAATCAAACATTACCGGCGAACGCAACTTCTGAAGAAACAGCTGTCTACAACAATAAAGTTAGTGAGGCTTGGGAAAACCAGCTTGAGAAAACACCAATAATGTTTAAATATTCTGTTTTAACAAGAGACCCGAATGCTCTTGAATTTGGATACAAAATGGTAGCAGATAGAAGTAATGTTGTTGTGAACTCTTCTCAAATAAATGTAAAACTTCCTATAGGTCAAATTTTGCAAGATGTTGTAATTAAAATTTACAAACCTTATTTTACTCCTAAAGCAGGAATGGCATATGCTTTTGCTGAGGAAAAACTAATGTATGAGGGAACAGGCTCGAGAGTAGAAGCTTATGATTATCATGCCGAATACCAATCTGACAAGCTTTATTATTGTATGGCTAGACAAATTGTATATACTCCGGCCCAATGTTCTGGAGGAGAAGTGAAAGCTGTTGTATCAGGAGATGCTCAATTTAATTACTTATGTTCTTCAGATGAAAAGAAAATAGGACCTGAGCCCGATTTTGGAGGATTCTATGATATTCAATCTTGTGAGAATGCTTGTATTGAAATTAAGCCTTGTGTTGCATCTTATAGCCACTATTCAGCGTATGGTACAGAAGACACATATCTAAGATCATCTGCATCTTGCTTAGATGATCCTGATAATACAAGTTGCTCGGATGCAGTGTGTGAAGCTATGTTTAGAAAAACAGATTCTGAATTACGACCTATTACAGAATATCTGATTGCTAATGACGATACTTATATTTATACTATAAGAAATAGTGTCTTGACAGAGCATGCTAGACCTAAAGTTGATATTGGGGCAGAGCTTGCGGCTAATCCAGACTTTGAACAGTTAGCTATAAATGAAGAAAAAGATCCTGCCTTTTTATATATGTTGGAAAATTTAACATACAATAGAAATGAATATCTTATTGGGGCAGACTCTCCAGCAAATGTTGCATATCAGATAACAGGTAAAAATGATAGAACGGGTATATTTGGTCTAATAAAGCCAAACTCGTTTGACTATAACGATGGAACAAAGAAGCTTTATGCTGTAATGGTTACAGAGCACATGTATCATCCTATTGCAGGAGTTTATACTAGTGGAAGTGCTGGAATAGCAAGTGTTAATGAAAACCTTCTTGTTAAAGACATTACCTATTCAATCAAAAAGAATACAAACAGTCTTGATTCATGGGAAGTTTTCAGAAGGAAAGAGCACGCATATATAAGAATTCAAGAAACAAATGCTGTCGTTCAAGAAGATGGCTCAATTAAGTATGAAACAAAATTTGTATGGGTAGCTAATGAACCTTATTTGAAAGATAACCATGCTAAATATATTTCAGCGACAAATACGTGGCTTGCCGTATCTAAGAATGCAATGGCTCCAAGTTTTACATCTCAAGTGTTTTCTGCTACAGAAGATTATTTTAGATACACAATGACTACTTGGATACAAAGAGATCTAAGACATACGCCTGGTCTCCTTATTAGAGATCAAGTTAAGATTAGTCATGATACTGATATTGAAAAGCTATACAATACGCCTACGTTCAGTCATGCTCATTCTAGTAATCCTACAAATTACTACTTTTTCTTGACTTATTCAAGTACACCTCTATCTTATGAGAACCTTATCAACAAAGTTGAAGGATCTTTGGCTAGTGATATAAAGGTAGGATCTTCAAAGTGGGGCTTGTATGAAATGACAAATCCTAATAAGTATAGATCAGGTATGATTAAGTACGACGGAGAGATTAACAATAACATCTATGTTCTAAAAAAAGGATCTCCAGGAAGTGAAACCATTTCTGTTAATTGGGAGCCTTCTGTAAAAGAAAAAGGTAAGAAAGTGTTTAAATTCATTTTCCTATTTGACGAAACAGAGACAGACGTTTTTGATTTATCATCTTATACTAACTAGATATCTTGATAGATGTCTATTTTTTTGATATTATGTTACTTAAATAAAGGTGGATTAATATGGACAATTCAAATATAATTTTCGATTTTTTTATAAGTTTTCTTTATGGAGCTTTTGCAGGCTTAATTGCAGGGGCTATAATTCTTTTAAAGAAGAAAAAGGATAAAAAAAGGATAGAAAATGATTCGGAGAATAATTAGTAGTTTATTAACTTCTTCTTTTTATCTGATTATAACAGGGTGTGCCTATCATTCTTCTGACGAACTAATCCCCTTTGAACCTATGAGAACAGCAGTAGAAAGTACTCCTGACCTATGGATATACAAACATAAACCGATAGAGACTCCCTTCTTTGGAAGAGGGTACGATAGAACAAGGGAAGAGGGTGTAGGTGGCGTTTATTTCTTCAGAGAAGGGAATAACTCTGTACAAGGTATTATTACCTTCTACACCTATATAAATGACGATAATGAAAATAAAGTTATTTATGGTAAATTCCCTATCTATCAATGCGACAACAACTCTTCTAACATTTCTGGAGAGAAAACAAACATGTATTCAACAAGTGGGTTTATAGATGGTGAAATAATTACAATAGAGTCCAAGTGTCTTTTTATAAAAAGGCGGGATCTCGGGATAACTGATTAATGGAAAAAACTTTAACTGTTCTAATATCTCTAGTATTAGCTCAAGCTCTATTTTCTTTTGTAATACTACAAGATAACATTCTCTTTATGATCATTCTTTTTTTTAATTCAATTCCTGTATTTATAATGGTGTCTCTTGAAAAACAAACACCTAATAAGCTATCTACAGACATGTTGATACTCTCTTTTATAACCGTTCTCTCTTATCATTTTTATAATCCTACTGAACAGAAGCTATTACAATATCTAGTGGTTGCAATACTTGTAAGTTTCGGGATAGTTAAGAAGTCTCTAATTCCATATTCAGTATCTCTATATAATTCGAGAATAGATCGTGAAAACAAAAAAAGGCAAAACGATTTTTATAATCAGCATAAAACACAAACAAAGAAGTATTCTTCACACAGGATTTTTACTGAAGAAGATCGCACTGTAAAGTCTAAACAAGAGGCCGAAGAATTATTTGCTAAGGCTGAAAGGGCTAAGAAGCGCAGACAAGAAGAAGCAAAAAAGCAATCTTCTTATACTAATGAAAACACTACAAAAGAGAAGACTCATACATCCAGTAAAACTAACGATAGATCTTATTCTAGGCCTTATGACAAAGAATTATCAATGTTAGGTATAGATGCTGAATTCCACACTGTTTCCAAGCAGTCATTAAAGACTATATATAGAGCTCAAGCAAAGTTGTGGCATCCAGATACCTCCTCGACAGGTTTGTCTGAAGAAGCTTTACTTAACAAGATGAAAGACCTTAACCATGCTTATGAAGTTCTTAAAAAGGTTATAAAGTAACTATTCGTTTATCTATATCGCTTTCACTTTTTGTAGAAGGTACTTTTATTTGATCTATTCTAGTAACCACACTTACCCTTACTCTATTAATAAATGAGTTGTAATAGTTGAATCCAAGTTTAGAAAACTCTATAAAAGGATCCTTTCCTGCATTACTTAAAAAGTGGATACCGGTTAAGAGTGTTTCCATCTCCAATATAAAATGGCCCCAGCCAATGTCCATTTCTCTTAATATTATACTCTTTATCATTTCACCGATATACTCTTTGTCAGGGAACTTCTTTAGATCTCCAATAATATCCTCAACTAGGTTCTTTTCATTTTGAAACTTTTCTTCATAAACCCTTTTAAAGGTTTCTTGGAACACGACCTCATCTAGATATTCACCCGTCTTTAATCCAGAGTAGAGTAGGGTGACCATGTTTTCAACCTTAATTATTAAAGCATCTCCATCGAGCTTTAAGAACTCATTTCGAATTTCATAAAAGGATTCTCTTTGCTTATTTAAACTACTGTCAAATTTAAGAATTGATTTACGCTGCTCATACCCACCTTCTTCATTAAGTCGTTGTACATTAGCTATTATCTTGTGGCCATCTTTCTCTACATCTTTCCTACTTCCTGACACAAGATCACTTAGCTTGGTTCTATGTTCATCTTTTAAAACTTCAAAAAAGTCATCGCTAGAAGATGTCAAAAAGATCGTTTCTCCGGGATCTCCTTGTCTTCCAGACCTTCCTCTTAACTGATTTTCAATCCTTCGAGTATGATACTTTGAGAATCCTATTACTAACAATCCACCCTTACTTACAGAGTCTGTATCTAAAATAATATCTACTCCTCTTCCCGCCATATTCGTTGCTACTGTTATCGTCCCCAAGTTGCCCGCTTCTGATATTATGTGAGCTTCATCTTCTTCATTTTCAGCATTTAAAACATTTGCTTTTAATCCTGAGTTCTTGATTGCTTCTGCCACAAGTATGTTTTCTTTAACTGAACTAGTACCAATCAGTATAGGTCTACCTATTGAATGTTCCCTTTTTACAATCTCAATTAAGAAGTTTTTCTTCTCTTCAGTGTTCTTAAGTAATACATCTTTGAAATCTTCTCGTATCAATTTCTTAGTTGGAGGTATAACAATTACATCTAATCCATATACTTCTTGGAACTCATCTCGATCAGTTTCGACTGTTCCACTTAGCCCGGACATGTCTTTAAAAATGTTGAAAAATGCTTGGAAGGATATTTTACCTGTACTAATGTTTTCAGAAGTTATTTCTACACCTTCTTTTGCTTCTAAGGCTTGGTGTATTCCTCCTGACATTTGTCGACCTGGAGTTAATCTACCTGTATGTTTGTCAATGAGGATTATCTTTTTATCCTTTACCAAATAGTCTTTTTTGTGCTTAAAGAGATTATTTACAAGTATGGCCTGAGTTATCCTATGGAATAATTCAGTAGATTTTGCACCCTCAAAAAGGTTATCAATCTTGAAATTCGCTTCTATTTTTGAGACTCCTGCTTCAGTAATGAATACACTTCTTGCTTGTTGATCAACAACATAGTCTCCACTCTCAATAAAATCTTCTTCCATAAAGCCTTTTTTCTTCTCTCTTTTTCCCTTTTTTAACACCTTAGAAAATCTATTTATCGCTGAAAGATCTTCTTTCGGAACATTATCCTTACCTGAAATTATCAAAGGAACAGTTCCTTCATCTATCAATATGGAATCAACCTCGTCAATTATTACAAAATCAAGCGCAGGCTGGACTCTATCCGCCTTTGAATAGACTTGATTATCTTTGAGGTAATCAAAGCCCAATTCGCTACCTATTGAGTGCATGATATATTTTGTATATTGTAAAGCCTTGTTTTGAGTAGAAATATGAGGGGAATTAAACCCTGAGCTAATATTGAATAAGTCATATAAAGGTTTGTTTACTTGGAGATCTCTTTCAACTAAATACTGGTTAGCCGTTACTAAAATTACTTGTCTTCCTTGAATAGATAAAAATATTGCTGCCATTGCTGAGGTTAAAGTTTTACCTTCTCCAGTATTCATCTGCACGATCATTTTATTTATAAGAGATATCGATCCTATAATTTGTTCTTCATGTGGGTAGAACCCGTATATTTTAAATACACCTACTGAGATGTAAGACAGCAAAGTATCATGATTTGATTTATTTAAAATAGCATTCTTTAAGAGATCTTCATTTGATAAATGTTTTAGCTTGTGAGCTTCTATAAGTATTTTAGTACTTCTCTTTCTTATTGATTTTAATTTTCTGTTACTAAAGAATTTCTGAATAGGCAATGTTTTTCCTTATATGTTTTTTTGATTGTAGCATATTTAGATGGACAAGATTAAATATTTTATATATCATACAGAATATTGATTTATTAGAGAGGTTCTTACTATGAAAAAAAAGATGGGTTTAATTGTTACCGATGCTAGTTATCACCAAGCAATGAAATATGCTTCTATAGGGATTATTGATTTAGGCACAAACAAAACTCACTCTGAAGAAGTGACAACTGTTTCTAGTGTTAGAGATGCTGAAGAGTTTGGAATAATAAGAGCTTTGAAATTATATGTAAACACATATGACAACATAACTATTATCTGTGACAATATGTATTCTGTATTTAATGTTCGTAAAAAGGTTACAGGAAGCCCATACTGGAAAAATAAATATAAGCTAATACAAATCATCTGGTTGCCAAGAGAATTTACTCATGAAGCAGATACAGTAAGTAGACTGTGTGTTAATGAAGAAGTAACTAAGTTGAAAAAAGAAGAGTCCTTTAAGAACAATGTTTTATCCAACACTTCTATAGCAGATGTATTTTTAACAAAAACAGATTTTTCAAAAATGGTTACAGATATTTATAAAGAAGAAATAAAACTATCGATTGTTTTTGAAAGTTTAACTTTTCAAAGTATTGGGAATGAGTTAGCTTTTGATTTAGATGTGTCTAAGACAGAACTTGATTTGATTAAGAAAGATGCGGAAAAGATTATTAAGGAAAAACCTGAGATGTCAAAAGACAACTCAGCTCTAAAAAAGATTATTCAAATAATCCTAATGCAATAGCACTAGAGATTTTTATCAAACCATTCAGCTGTTTCAGATCTTACAGTGTGTAGAAGTTTAATTCCTGCAACTCTGTCAGATCCAAGGTCAGCAATACGCAACATTGACACAAGTGCATTTCTATTTTTATTTAAGAATGGATGATCAACTTGTTTATAGTCTCCCATTAAAATAAGAATACTATGGTCACCCATTCTAGTACCAATTAACTTTAATGTTGGATTGTCGGCATTTTGAACTTCATCGAAAATAACAAACTTGTTAGAAAGAGTATCACCTCTAGCATGTGCAATATCATAAACCTCAATATTGTTTTCAATCATGAAGTTCTCTGTAAGATTGTTTTTCTTGTGTCCAAGTTCTTGAGAACCACCAAGACCACCATCTTTCTTTTGTTCTTGTTCAAGAATGTAATTGATAGCTGAGAGTAGGGGATATGTAAAGTATCCTAACTTTTGATCTTCGTCTCCTTTTCTAAATCCTAATTCAGCATGTTGGTCTGTAGTAGTAACAGTTTGTCTAAGGTAAACAATTCCATTTATAGAAGAGTTCTTATCTCTAACTTTTCTAACTCCTTCTTGAAGAGCCATTAACGTTTTACCTGAACCTGTTGAACCTGTAACAACAATAATTGGTGCATATGATTCAAGAATCTTTGTGTAGAACTTTTGCTCTAGATTGATAGGTGGAACACTTAGATAATTTGAATAAGGCTCATCTCCTGCAGGAACATGAATTAATCCCGAACCATTAGCTAAGAACATTTCTATTCTTCCTGTCTCATAAGGATTTTTAGGATCACTAGTGTTTCTTTCTTTAAAAGTAATCTGACTCCACTTTCTAGCGCTCTTATAAACCTTTGACTGTGCAAGCTGATAATTTTCTTTATCATTAAAATCTTCAACAAAGAATGTATGTGAAAAATCAATCAAGTCAGGGTTAGAAATAGAATCACTCTTTAATGTCTCAGCTTTTATACCTGCACTAATTGCTGCAATCTCAAGTGCTGTGTCATTTGTTACAAGAATCATTTTATATTTTTTTGCAATACTCATGATAAGAAGATCATTGAAGTCTCCTTTTCTTTTAATAGAAGAGTAGGTCTCATCTATGACATGAAGAATTATTGTCTCTTCAGGATAATCCTCAAAGTTAAGTTCCCAACGAGTAACAATAGTGTTCTCTATTTTAGAGAAGTCTTTTAGTTCTTTAGGGTTCTCACGATTCATAGAGTTAAAGAATGTTCTAGCTGAAAACTTCACGTTGTCTCTTTTAGATGTCTTATGGGCATCCATCTCTTTTAGAACAATATCTGAGATAAAGATTTCATTCTCTCCGTGTTGATAAAGATTAAAAAGATTGGTAGAAGGATTGTCAACTATGACAGAGGTGTCGATCATGTAACGTTTTTTCTTATTCTTGTTATTAGGCATATGTAGCCCTCCAATTTAAGTTTATTAAAAGCACGAAGCTTTCATTCCTTAATTGTACCTAAGTCAGAGACCTTTGTCTTAATTCTTCAGAAAACTTTTAGCTTTAGAATATTCTTGTGTATTTAACAGATAGAACAGGCTAACTATGTCAACAATGAATAGTATAAAGTTAGATCAGCATAGATCAGCATTACAGGCATGTTATAAGAGAAACAAGGGCAATACTCATTAAAGTACTAAAAAAGCCTCCTAAGAGAGATATACACCTATTTATATATTCCAAATTAGTTTGATTTATTTATTCATCTTTTAACTATTACAGAGTACACTCATTTTTGAGAACTTAAACAAGGAGATATTATGGAAAACCCTAATATTCTAATAAATACACCTACGATGTCAAAGCTTGTTATCGCCTGGGATTTAGACGGAACACTATTCGACTCATCTCATCGCATTAAATTTAATGACGATGGATCATTCGATCTTGACTACTGGATAGCTAATTGTGTAGAAGAACAAATCTTCAAAGACGAAGCTCTTCCTCTACTAGAACTGTTTTATGAATTTCAAAAAACGGGATTCACTCAAATAGCTGTAACTGCAAGAGATATCTGTGCTGCTGATTTAAAATTTTTCAAGTCCAAGAATATGGATTTTAAAATGATTCTTCATCGCGCTGATTCACATGACCTAGACCATGTTCTTAAAGATCAAAAGTTAAAAGAGTTTTTCTCAGCTAACGGAATGATTCCTTACATGGCCTATGACGACAAAGAAGAAAACCTAGCTATCTTTGATAAGTATGGTTTTCGAACATTCCAAGCGCTGTACATGAATGAAAAACTTAAGAGTTCTTCTTATGCCGACATTAAAGATGTTAAGCCTAGTATGTTCTCTAAAACGCCTTAAAAGATCCGAGACTTATTAATGTCTTTCAACTCGCTAGCTCTTTTGCTAGCTACTCTCTATTTAGGAGTTTCTATATTTGTCACGTCCCAGAATGCGATGTTCAGAAATATCATGTGTAAAAATTGATTTAAATATGAATGAAGCAACCGGTAGAAGATCGTCGTACCAGATTGCGAGGTTTAGTAGTATAGCTATTTTTTAGACTTGTCTTCCTTGTCTTTCTTCTCTTTAGTAGCCTTTACTGCAGCAATATGTTCAGCATAAGTAAGTTCTTTCTCTTCAGACATAAAACTCCTCCTTTTTTAGATAACAGAATTTTAACACAGAATTGAAGGTAGATGTCTATATACACTTATAGATAGCTGTTGGTATTTAAGATCGCATTCTGGGACAAATTGAATACACGTAGTAAGAGTCTTAAAAATGTCTGAGAAGAAAAGGGATGTAAATAGACAAAGGATAAGTTAAAGATGTCTTGGATAAAATAAAGAAAATAAGAAGGATGCGACTATGTTAATACCTAATGTAAAGTTTGATAAAGCTAGAGAGAATGTTTATGAGATAGCTAACACTATGGTAGACGACATGGTTCACGTAACTTCAGCTAGTGATAAAGTAGTTGTTAGAATGAAACTATCTGCACTTCCTACAGGAGTTGAGACAATTGCTAAAGTAGTTAATATATATTGGGCTAATGAAAAATTGGTAAAGCCTTTAGAGCTAATGATCCCTTTCTGTAAAATAGAACAAAAAACAAAGACTATCTTTGGAGACTTCTTAGATAACCTAACAGCATTAGGGAAGAGGGCAGGCTATGAAGAGTTTAAAACATTCACACGTAAAAGAGATAACACATACTTTGTAAACGTATCTCTTAATGGAGATAAAAGCGATCGTCAATTCGATGGAGATCTAAGACATGAACTCAAGAGAATGGTAGCTGAGGCATTAGGTGAGTTTATCTCTGATCTAGAAGAGTTTGTATACATGGACAAGCCTGCAGTAATCACGGAAGTATCTGTAATAAAAGATGACGAGAAAGTTTTCAATATAGGCGTAGAGTTTGCAAAGAATGGGGCTAGGTTAATAGAAGGATTCTGTGAAAGAGATCATTTCAACCAAATCATATACTATGAAGTAATCTCTAGGATTAAAAAAGACTTGTTTAAATACAACACTAAGAACAAGGACGAACATGGGCTAATAGAGTTCAAAGCTTCTTTCCTTGGGATAACGTTTAAACTGTTAAAGTATCTCGGGATGCTACAGTCTTCGGATGTTGAACTACTAGAAAATGCAAAGTATGGATTTTTTAAATCAACAAAACACTCTATCACAAGAGTAGACGATAAGAAAGTTGTGTACGTAAAAGATGAAGACTCAAACTCCATTGTAGTAGTACATGGAAATCTATCAGCAAAAAGAGTTCTAAAGATTGTAAATGAGATGCAAGAGAAAGATAAGCTTTTATCAGTAGGGTCTTTTATGGTGGGCCTAAAGTTAAAGAAGTAAAGATCGCATTCTGGGACAGAGTTAAAACATAAAATGTAGAGAAGGCAGAAAAGCCTTCGAGGGTAAAATGCGCTAAGGCATCTGATTAGGTTTAACAATCTGGTGACAGTTTTGACAGTCTTCAGAATCGTCAGTCTCATTGAAGTCGTTAACAGTATCTAAGATTTCATTAAGAGCGATCTTGATAGCCATACGAATTTCTTTCTTTGTAGTTGAATAAACACCTACATAGACAGTATCATGAGAAGAGTCGTCAACATACGAACTAGGTTGATACTTGTCAGCGTAATCTTGAATCTTTACAGGTACATAACTTGCAAGCATAGAATGTGCAGATATAACAGAAAAGCCATTAGCTGTGAGAATAGAGATAGCTTCGTTTAAAGCGTCAATAATCTTCTTGCTTGATAATACTTCAATGTTACCTGTTTCCATGTTGATTTGAATTTTGAACTGTGCCATATTAACTCCATATGTAAAAAAAATTCCTTAATAAAAAGGTTGGTTTTGTTATAGAGAGTTAAGGCCTAAAATTAGAAGACTTTCAAAGATCGCATTCTGGTACTAAAAGTCAGGGACAACAAGAGTGTTATGCTTTTCAGATAGGTTTTCAAAGAATAGGGAATAAGGGTCATTGTTATCGATGATAAAGAATACTGTCGATAAAAACAAAAGTAATGTAGAAAAGAATATGAGTATAGGAACATATGCCTGCTGCTTATTACTGAATAGGAAAAGGAGTAGGGTGTACAACACACCAAGAAACCCTAATAAAATAACTGAATTGTGTTCTAAAGATACGAAGAAAGGAATAGAGGCAAAGATAATGCTGTCTAAAGAACTAATATCTATTTCTCCTATAGTGGCAGCCTTAAATCTAAGTTTTGTTTTGTTGCATAGAATAAAGTCAGCTACACCTGTATGATCAACATTTACAAGACAATTATCTAATCTTTCTAAGTTATCAAAAGAGATAGGGAGAGAGGGCGTTTTAATTGAGTTTACCGAAGTAAGAAGATAAGCATCCTGGGTGTCAATGGATGTCACAGAATTTATTGAGTGATATGCTGCAGATAATGACAAATGAAATAAGATGAGAAAGATTAATGTTTTCATAATAGACTCCGGGTAGATAATATAAAATTGTAGCAGAGAAGATTGGATCTAAGTTAAAAGAGGCGTGGAATTTTATAAGACTTTAAAGAGGTGAAGAAGTGAACAGATTAACTATGCTTAGGAGCTACACGTGAAGAGGCAACAGAATCAGGGAACATTTCTGACTCTAATAGATAAGCGTGCTGGAGAACACCTTCTTCAAGACCTATTTTAGATCTGATCTCTGAAAGAGTTAAGCTTTCCATGTTTTTAAAGTCAACAGTATCAAGCGGCTGGCAAGTGGAGACATGTCCAACATGAAACCCAATATCTAAGACCATATGTTCTTCGTGATTAAAACGGAAGGCTTTTGGATATAAGTTTTCAGTGACAAAGAGATAAAGGAATCGTTCAAACTTAGAGATGAGGTTAGTAGATCCCATAGTAAACCCAATAACGAAAGCCTCATCCTCAGGTAACATTCCTCGTCCCAGAATGAGATGTATACAATCATGAGTATAAAGATCAACGGCGCCATGGAAAACTCTTATACCCGGGAAGTCTAAAGAAGGGTTTTCAACAAGACGAACAATCCAAGGTATTTCACCTGGGGCATTTGAAGAAGCTTTCATTTGAGCAAGGGCATCTTTTAAAGTTATGTCACCCTGGCTAAGTGGGATGTGAAAAGTTTTGTAGCTAGACATTTGTAATCCTTATTTGATAAAGCATATTATATACAAAGAACCTTTAATAAAGGCTAGGGTCCAAAGGTGGGTAAATAAAGTTCATTATTTTCTTGAACTCAAGATCTGTAATAGAACACTTGAGTAACTTACTAGCCTCTGAGAGACTCTTTGCAACAATTCCGGTGCCATTATGCCAGTAAACTGTTTGGACGGTGTTAGAGCAAGGTATGAGCTTAGTACCGTATGCATTAGTATGAATGGCTTGGGTTACTTTGTTGTCAGAGTAGAGATAAACTTTAGCACGCTTGTTCCTATCATGATTAACAAAGAAAGAATTTTCTGGTAGGTCTGATATTCGAGATGAGATAAGTTCAAATGAAGTAGGGGTTATATGTTGCAGTCTAAAAACGCTAAGAGAATGGTTGTTGCTCATAAGAGATCCTTTCATAAAAGGAGAGTGTATAACGTAATGACTTAAATAGACATAAATTGAACAGCAGAGAGGTCCCTTACTTTCTACACATATGGTAACTATTACTCCAATTGGAATTTGTTTCAGTTGAAGATACTTCATAGCAAGACCCTGATACAGAAGTTATTCTATGTTCAAAAAGAGAAAGAACACTTCCAAAGAGAGATCTCTCAATTGTTAAAACTCCGTCAACAATTGTCCATTCAGCAAGGTCCTCGAACCCGGAAAGAGTCCCATTGATATCAACAACGTCTGTAGACATAGACAAAAGAAATAATTTATCTTTGCCGGCTTCATTAATTGTCCAAGTATTATTTCGAAGATCATCTGCCAAGAAAGATAAAGACATAGGATAATAATGCATATCTAAAGAAAATGAGTAAGCCGGTGTAAGATTGTCACTAGTAACAGAAAAATCTCTAGATCCAACAAATATGTCATTATCTACAGATACAAGAAGATTATAATCACCAAATTCAAGATTATCTAAATCAACATTTGTTGTACTAGTTGAAACAATAATTGAGTCATAAGAAGTTACAGAGGAATCAGGATGTTTCTTATTGAGGAATATAGAGATATCTTTATCCGGGTTAGGGTTTGTTATGTTTAGATCAATAAAAACACGACCTGGGTTTATGGACGCGTCAATAGTTTGTGTTGTAGCGTTAAGCTCATAAAGAACACCATTCTCATTTACTTCAATAACACCATTTCCAAGACAAGAGCCTTTAACAAGAACAGGTGTCCCGGCATTATCACCATTAAGAATAGTTGTGTAGAAGACTTTATCATTGTCAGATGAGCCGAATTCTAGAAGTTTTATGTGTTCAGAAAATATGTTAGATCCTTCTTTAATATAGGAAGGTGTTAATAAATCATCTGAGATAGTCCAAGAAGATGGTTTGTTATTATTTTCATTGATTTGGTTAACTAACATTGTATAAGCCATAACTGAAGACTTCGCCGCAGTAATGTAGTTTATAAAAGAATGATTTTGTAATAGCTTAGGGATAGAGGGGTCGTTGAATAGGCTAAAGTGAGGAGGG
>Ga0256824_10000005_pt1 | contig 149151 bp, 209 predicted proteins | sample CV67metaG_FD_191570 | JGI IMG/M metagenome (GOLD analysis project Ga0256824, IMG submission 191570) | Hydrothermal vent microbial communities from East Pacific Rise, Pacific Ocean - CV67 | ecosystem: Environmental > Aquatic > Marine > Hydrothermal vents | place: Pacific Ocean: East Pacific...
TAAAACTTTGCTACCTTTACGTAAGTACTGGTTGGCAATCTCAGCAGTTCTACCAAAGAATGTGATATCAACGAAAAGAACTTCTTCTTTTTGTTCACCTGTTTGAGATTTAAATTTACGTGTTGTTGCTATAGCAGTATTACCAATTGCAGCACCACTTTGTGTATATTTGATCTCAATATCTCTGGTTAGGTTTCCTGCTAAAATTATCTTGTTGTACATGTGTTTTCCTTTTTATTTGTTATTCTGTATTATATCATTAAAATAAAAAAAAGTCAATATAGTTTGTTTTTATTTTCAATTATATCTTCTTCCTTTTCTAGTAGAGAAGGTATTTCTTTTTTTATTTCTTTTTTTAAATATTTCAAACCATCTTCTAGGGTTGAAAATTCACCTTCTATTTGTGCTTCAAACAATTCAGCGAGTATTATACCGAATTCCCCAGAAGGTTTTATTCCTAGTTTTATCAAATCTCTTCCCTGGACCAATGGCTTAGGTGCAGATTCTTTTACCCCTATTTTTTCAGCCTCTGATAATAGCCATTCCCCTGCAGGATAACTTCTTTGTTTTGCTGCCTCAGTGGTTCTGCCAAAATTATCAACTTTTGCAAAAGTGACTAAATCTTTAATGTTTACTTCCATAGATAATCGCTTAATCGCTTTTTCTTTTGCATTGTTTACAAAAAAAGTAGATGGACGGACATGAAACTCAATAAGTGGTAGCATTCTTTTTATAATTGACTTATTCCCAGTTATTCTATGCATCATGGTCTTAGTAGGCTCGATGCCTGCTTCCTCGTGACCAATAGAACGTATTCTGCCATCCTCTTCAATTGTGGTATGAGTTGCTTTCCCTAAATCGTGAGCAAGAATACCAAACATAAATACTAACTTATCTTCAGTAGATAAATCATCTCGTGAGCTGATCTCCTTGGCCATTTCATCGACGCACATCATAGTATGTACCCATACATCACCTTCTGGGTGCCAAATAGGTGACTGTATTACTCTCATTATGTCTTGTAGTTCCGGAAAGTAATCTTCAATAATCCCAAGATCTTTCATGAGTTCCCATCCGATAGAGGGTTTTTTTGATTTTAGCATTAGCTTAGATAATTCTCCAAAGACTCTTTCTTTAGGTAAGTGGTCCAGAGTACCATCAACTATCATTTTTCTTGCTAGCTCTTTAGTTTCTCCACTAATATTAAAGTTAAATCTTGCAGCAAATTGAATCAATCTATATATACGTAAAGGATCTTCTTTAAATGTTTTATTGTCTACTATAGAAAGCTCTTTATTTTTAATAGACTCCTGCCCATTAAACGGATCTAGAAATGTTTTATTAAAAATATCATAACCCATAGAATTTATAGTGAGGTCTCTTCTTTTGGATGCTTCTTTAAAAGTAATAAACGGAGCCATTTTTACTTCTATGTCGGTATGCTTATCTCCAGTATTTGTCTCTATTCTAGGAAATGAGAAATCATATTCTTCTCCAGCAATATCTACTTTTAAAATACCAAAAGATTTTCCGACGGATGAAACTTTTCCATATTGGGAAAGAACGTTTTCAAGTTCGTTAATAGAGGATATACCAAAAACCTCTACATCATAGTCTTTTGTTGGCAACTTGAGAAAATGATCCCTCACTGCACCACCAACAAGTATTGCTGCACCACTCATTTCTTGTAATTCTGAGGCTATCTGTTTTAATTCTTTTGGTATAAACATTCTATATTCCTTACTACTAGTGCTTATGAGGATTCTCCTCAATTATATTATTTTTCTTTAAACCAATAACTATTGTGGCCCATGGCTCCTGCAGCATAAATAGCACTTCCAGATAAAGCAACCTTTAGACATTCACTACATATATCAAGTTTCAAAACATCAAAGTATGGATCAGCGTGTCTTCCATCGCTTTGATTCGTGATAAATATCACTTGGAAAGATTTTTGCTTTCTTTCTTCGGAGACATTCTTCTTACAGTTCTTTATATCACATCTATATTCTGTAATAGTCATATTATCTCCTTTTTGTTATACTATATTATATCAAAAAATAGATAAAAAGTCAATAGCTACTTCTGGTTCTTTGTCATATTTAAAGGGTTGCTTTCTTCTGCTCTACTCATTTCATGAGAAGGCTTCATGCTCTTATATTCAGACATCAATCTTTCCACTTCCTCTACTTCTTCTGGTTCGATATCTGGATCTTTTTTCATTCTAACAAGTAAAGCATCCATATAGTCTTGAACATTCACCTCATCAGGTACTTCTTCCCAGACTTCTCTCGAAACTTCCACAGAGATAGATATCTCAGCTTTCCCAGAAATTGTCCCTGTAATAAAGTTGTCATAGAGTTGATCTAGAATCTCCTCTTCGTCAACATCTTCTATCTCTACTTCTATTACATCTTTACCTCTGTTCCCGTCTGCATCTTGACCATACTTTGATTTTGAATATTTCATATTACGCCTTTTATATATTTATTCAATATTATAACCGTTTATTTGGCATTTTTATATTTTTATTTTATACAGTATACTTTTCATTCAACCCATAAAAAAAAGGATTTAAAATGATTAGTCAAGACTATGAATATCAACGAAAAAACAACTTTGGAATTCCCGATTCAGGGACTAATGTGTACCATGCTATAAATAACTTTCTTGAATGCACCCCTTCGAAGGCTACTAAAGTCTCTATAGGAGAAACAGATATTGAATACCTAGTAATGCACAGTATTTGTATAAATGTTATGCTCTCTATTTACCCTAAAAAAGCAAAAGAATTAGATAAAAAAGTCTCAAAAACGTTAACTGAAAAATTACCTTTATATATGTCTCGTTTTTTTGGAGACGCTCTCTCTTCTGTTGTGTTAATTATGAAAGATATAGCTTCACTAGTAGACAAGGAAACACAAGACTTGACTTATGATCATATTATTGATCTATTAATAGATATGCGAAGATCTACTTGCAAAAATATAAACACTAATATCCCTAATGATGCTCTTCATATATATGCAAAAAACAATGATTTAATTGATACTTTTTCCATGAAAACCATTCAAGATATTGAAATTCTTTTTTGGTCACATACTAGTCAAAACAAATATTTCATGAATGGTCTATACCAAGCAGGAAATCCTGATGTAGTTTGTTTACGCTAAAATACACATCAATAAAAGGCAATAAATATTACTTAATTTACTTGTTTTTGTTGACTTTACTTCTTTATTTTGTTATAATAAGAGATAACAAAATAAAGGAAAAAAATGAATTTTTTAAATACAGAACGTCTGTTCTCTGAGGTACTTCCTCATATATCCCCCCTTACTGCTGGTGAAGAACTTATTGAAAATGCACAAAGAGCTGGTGCAAAAAATATATACTTTACATATGATAATGAAAAAACCATCACAATTACAAATGATGGAGAATCTGTTGATAACTTATTGAATATGTTAGTAGTTGCAGAAACTAATTATTCTGACGATAAAGTGCAACATCAAAACCCTGCAGGCATGGGTATGATTCTTATTCTTTCGGCAGTCGAATCTATAAGCATCGCATCATTAAACAAAGAACTCCTTGTGGACTCAAATTTGTTTTTTACAGACAAAGAGTATAGAGACTCTCTTAATACATTGGAGGGCTCTGCCCCAATTGTAGGATTATCTTTAATTCTTAATTTCAAAACAAAAGAAAAAGCTTTTGGTTTTTTTGATGTCGTTAATAGATTGACACATAGACATTCTTTGAAAATAAATACACGCATTGGTAATGACTCTACTTTTAAGGAAGTTGTGCCTCATGAAGACAAAGATATTATTGGTAAGATTTCCTTTGGAGATAAATGTGATCCAAGATTCAGAAATTGCATAATTACACTATGTGAATATAATGTTGGTTCATATACATCAAGTTATTTTTTCTGGTTTGGCAAAAAGATAATCATTCCTTCAAGTACACAAATAAAATTCAGTATAGAAGTTGTTGGTCAGAATGACTTTTTCTCTCCATCTTTGCCAAATAGAAAGTCTTTAAACAACACTGACAAAGAAATGAGAAAATTATATACAGATGTTATCTTAGAATTCAAAAAAGAAATTAAGGCATATCTTAAAAACTATAGAGAAACTCATGGAGACAAAAAAGTATCAAGCCTTTATGAAATAGCTCATACTCATGGAATTGTCTCTTTATCTGATATTGCAGACTTCACTTATTGGGGAGGAATTGAAAGAAATCGAATTGAAAGAATGATTGAGTCCAACTCCGTAATTATTAAGAGTGAAAAATTTGATTACCTTGATAATATTATATTAAGAGTAGACAATGAAGATGCTTATCATGAAATCATTACGCTTTCCACAGATGCTATGCGTACAGATGAAATTGAAATAATCAATCTTCGTGATTTTGCCCCTAAATGGTATAGAAATATTTTTGAAAACCATGCAACAAAAGATTTCAATATAGAATACAAGAAGGCAACTCCGCTTCCTGGAGGCAACTTTTCATACATGATTTTAGATGACTTAACTATAAATAATAAAGAAATTAAACTCTTTGCATTTATGGGAGAAGATGATCCTGATACTGTATTTTTAACAAAAGATTTCCTCGAATCAGATGGTGAAGCAATGCATACTCTCGTAGGTATGATTGATGATAGATTTGAAAGTTATTCAAGAGATGATGTATATTATCAGGTCAGAGAAGATAAAGAAACATGGAAGCGTTTTGTTGAAAAGAGAGTCGATATAAATCTTCTTCTTCACATAATAAGTCAAACTCTAGGTAAAAGTAATGATAAAGATTTTACTATTGATAACATCTCAATAGATCATGTAAATAAAAAAATTACAATCAATAATGAATTCTCTTTAAAAATCTAAGTCAACCTCATAGTGTGGGGGATATTCCCCTTGCTTATTATATGTGCAGGAATAGCTATTGATGAGTCGTGCTTCTTTGCTTTATAAATAGCTGTAGAAATGTTTTTGTCTTTAAAGTTATGCAGGTTTTCCATAGCATGACTGACAGATGAGAACTTACCTCTAATATCATATAGATTATCCCCTGCTTTATATATAGAGTGAGAGATGGGCAGTCTCTCCTCATCTAGTGACTGCAAAATAACAATCTCTCCTCGCAAGCCATTAATTTGTAAAAGATAGGATACAAGTGTATCTGAACCTTCATACATATATTTGTCTTCTATGCTTGTTTGATAAGAGGCATCAAAGATATCATTTTCCTTGATGCCCTGTATAAAATCCTCAACAGCATCCTCTTTTAAAGTACTTTCTATTTTTTCTTCATTAGCATTCATCCCAAAAGTATTAATTAACTCATTCCTTGTAGACATAACTACTTTTCCTATTTTATTATCTTGTTTATCCCAGTCAGGTTCACTTGTTGGCTCTTTAATTTCTATATACCCTTCTGTATGTAAAAGTTTTTGACCGATGCTCTTATTTTGAAAGAATTTCGCCTTAGTTGCTTCTCTTAATAATTTATTCTTTATCTGATCCCAATTGTCTACAATTTTTTCAGGAGAATTTTTTGATACTTTTTGACCAATCTCTAAGGCTTCTTTGCCTGTATTGGCTTTCTCCACTTCTCTAAAAATATCAATATCTTTAAATTTTGAACACTGTATAAAGTGTTCTACAGATCGATAAATTACATAATTAATAATTATTTTTGTTTCATAAGTGTTTAATAAAAAGTTTTCTTCGAGTGGCATACTGATCCTTTATTATAGTTTACCTAAAAAATAAGGATTATTAAATTAAAAAATATTGACTTTGTTTATATAAAATGATATTATTATGTAAATACAAAAGGATTCATATGGGATTTAAAAAAGGTTCAAAAAGAACAATTAATTTTGAGTGTGATAAAGAGTGTGGTGGCAAATGTTGTATAGGAGGCACACAGGTTTTAGCTTCTGAATTTAAAGCACTATATAAAAAAACTCCCATTGCTCCCCAAATAATGGTCATGCAACTAAATAAAACCCTACCTTCAGAATTCATTTCATTAGTAAAGGAAAATGCTTTAGTAGTTAAAGGAAATGGACAAAAATTCTATCTCTTCTTGGACTTTATGGCAGGATACAGAGGAGGAGGTCTTCCTTGTCCTTTACTAAAGGATGGGTTATGTTCCATATATGAGGAGCGACCATTAAAATGTAGACTACTGCCAGTCCATCCTCTTGTTCCTGAAGTATGGCTTGATACAGCTATAGAAACAATGAGAAATACTGAATGTACTGGGTTTCTATCTCCTGATAGAACCGATGCTACTATTTGGAAAAATGGTAAACTCACAGACACTAATACAGTAAAAGAAAGACGGCGTTATTTCTCTGAATTAAAGAAGCATAGACCGTTTTTGGAAGCTTTAATGAGTGTAGGTAGTGATATAGAAGAAGAAGAAAATGATAACTCTTTTTCTGGGTACTTTGAGGCTCAATCTATTATTAAAGATTTCTTATCTGGGAAAGAAATGCCACAGGCTGAACATAGTTTCTTTTCATTTCCCTATTATATCCCTAATTTAATGAGCACTCTGCTAGATGTTTCTGGTATTGAGCCAGATGATTTCATTAATAGTCAGATAAAAATTCTAAACTCAGAGAAAATTCGATTATCTGAGGACTGGAATAGACTTAAAGGTGCTCAAGAAATGCTTGAAATGATTACCCTTTCAAAAGAGATGATAGAAAAAGATAAAATATCTAATTAGGTTGACTTTATACCTTTAATTTGCTATAATATAACATAACAAATTAAAGGTGTAACTATGAATTACGAAGAATATAAAGAAGCAGTAGCAAAAGCCATTTTATGGTCAGAGAGATACTATAATGATAATCCTATTGCAACGGATGCAGAGTACACTGAACTCTCACAAAGTATCAAAACATACGAATCTCAAAACCCAGATAAAATCATTGCTCAAACGCCTTCTCAAAATGTAGGAGTTTCGGTTCGTGCAGATGCTTTTGAAAAGAAAGCACATATCGATCCAATGACATCACTGGAAGACCTCTTCCCGTACCAAAAAAAATATGATGAAGATAGAAATCTTCTTCCTTCTGATTGGTATGAATGGTCAAGCAAATTTCCTAAAGGCACACAATACTATGCTGAGCCTAAATTTGATGGTGCAGCACTTTCTGTTACTTACGGTCTTGATGGTAATGTGACTACAGCAATTACTAGAGGTGATGGTAAGATTGGTGAAGATATCTCTGCAAATCTACCGTACATTATGAATATTCCCGATAATGTAGATACTGACAATGTTTTAGAAATCAGAGGAGAAGTTGTTATTCTTGAAGATGATTTTATTTCTGCAAATAAGTATAGAGTCTCTCAAGGCAAAGAACCTTTTTCAAACAGAAGAAATGCTGCATCAGGTGGTCTTAGAAGTCTTGAAAGTGAGTCTGTGTCTGGATATAAACTAACTTTTATACCTTACTCTTTCGGGAACAATGAAAAAGATTTTGAAAAACAAACAGATGAAGTACTTTGGTTAAAAGCTCAAGGATTTGAGTTTTATGGTTCAGATGATATCACCAGAGTTGGTACAGCTGATGAGATTATGGCTATTTATAATGAGATGCAAGACAACCGTGATAAATACAAAATGCTCATAGATGGAATGGTTGTTAAAATTAATGATAAACATCTTCAAGCAGAACTAGGTCAAACAAATCACCACCCTAGATGGGCTAGTGCATTGAAATTTAGACCTGTTGAGGTCACTGCTACGCTTGGTAAAGTTATTCTCCAAGTAGGCAAAACGGGGGCGATTGCTCCTGTAGCTGAATTAGCTGACCCTGTTGAAATTGACGGTGTTATAGTTAGTCGTGTTTACTTGCACAACTTTGATGATATTGCAAAAAAAGATATACGTGTAGGTGATAAAATCACTGTTATACGTTCAGGTGATGTTATCCCTAAAATCGTAGGTGTTTTTACTGATAGAAGAGATGGTTCTGAAAAAATTATTCAACGCCCTACTTCTTGCCCTGCTTGTGGTTGTAAAGAGCTAGATGAAAGTGAAGTTGTAATTTATTGTTTAAATCCTATTTGTGATGCAAAAATAAAAGGTCGGTTAAGCTATAGTGCTGGTCGTAAAGCATTAAACATGGATGCTTTAGGGGAAAGTACGATCGAAGCTCTCGTTGACAGTAAAATGGTTAGCAATCTCATAGACCTCTTTCTTATTACGGAAAAACAGTTACTTATGTTGGATGGGTTCAAGGCAAAAAAAGCTAAAAAAGTATATGACGCAATCCAATCTGCATTAGGGTGTGATGGTGATAGACTTTTAAATGCTATAGATATTCCAAAGGTAGGTTCATCTGCTTCTCAGAAATTAGCAGAAGTATTCAAAGAAAGAATTTTTGACATGAATAACCCTATTACTTTTGATGAACTTGTCAAGATAGAAGATATTGGTAGTGAGATAGCTGGAAACTTTGTATCTTTCATGGCAGAACATTCTGAGTATGTGACAGCTTTAGTTGACATGGTTAAGCCTGAATTTAAAGAAGACCTTGTATTAGGCTCTTCTTTGGCAGGTAAAAAACTGGTAATCACAGGTACACTTTCTAAGCCTAGAGGTGACTTCAAAGCGTTAGCTGAGGCTCATGGAGCTAAGGTTTCAGGTAGTGTTAGTAAAAATACTGATTATCTTTTGGCTGGTGCAAATGCTGGCTCTAAAGCTACAAAAGCTGAGTCATTAGGGGTAATTATCTTATCAGAAGATGATTTTATGAAACTTATTGAGGGATAAATTTTAAATCTAAAAGGTAAGTTTACTTGCCTTTATTCTATTTTTATGGTATAATTAAACATAATAATAAAAACAAGGTATTAACAATGATTGAATACAAAAGACTTAAAAAAATAAAGGTATTACCTGAATGCAAAAAATAACAATTTACTGTGATGGTGCGTGCCAAGGAAATCCTGGTAAATCTGGTAGTGGTATCGCTGTATATTACACAGGGGAAGAGAAGCCTGTTTTATACTATGGTAATCACGAAGAAAAAGGTACAAACAATTCTGCTGAATTAGGAGCTTTGTATGCTGCCTTAAAGATTGCTTCTGAGGCTAATCTTGGTGAAGAAATTACTATTTTGTCTGACTCAAAGTATAGTATTGACTGTATCACTAAATGGGCTTATGGTTGGGCAAGTAAGGGCTGGACTAAAAGAGGTGGGCCAATTAAAAATCTAGACTTAATAAAACAAGCACATAGTCTTTACAATACAATGAAAGATAGTATTTCTATTGCTCATGTAAAAGGTCATTCTGGAGTTGAAGGTAATGAATTAGCCGATAGAATGGCAGGATTTGCAATCAAACAAAAGAACGTAGAATATGAAACTTATGAATATTCAAGTATTAGAGAAGTTCTCTCTTTATAATACACATTAAAGGAATCAAATGAAAATTACATCGAAAAAATTAAAGAAAATTGGTTATTGGATCGCAGGGATATCTCTTGTTATTCTTATAGGAGGGAGTATGTTCCCTGTAAGTATTACTGTGAGTGAAGCACAGTTAAATGATTTGGCAGCAAAAAAGCTTCCCATGACTATCAATAAAGATATTAAAATCCCTCTCACTAAGAAGATTATACCTGTAACGGCAATAATTGAAAATGCACATATTGGATTAGCAAATAATGTGGGTGGCGTGAAGACGAATGGTAGCCTCATATATAAGGATAAAACTGTTAGATTTACAGCGTATGTTGATGTCGCAGGAAATAATCTTTATTATGACAATGATAAATATGCCTTTTTTGCCAGCCCTAATCATATAAATGTAGAACTCAACAAAGAAGACATGGGTAAACTTTTGAAACCCTTAGAAAAAGAGGTGAAAAAAACAGCTAAAGAGGTTTCCACTGCAGTAACAGAGAAGCCTATTAAAAAAGAGGGATTCTTTAGTCGAATGAAGAATAAGTTTTCAAAAAATAAAGAAGAAGAAAAGCTTGCTACAATAGAAATAAATTCTGATAGTATGTCGGTCAACATTAAGAAAGGTTTGTTTGATAAATTTGCAGAAGCAAAAGCAAAAGCCAAGGCAAAAACGAAAGAAATTGCTGACAAGGTGCTGCAGGAAGATTTAGTTGCTTATCTTGAGATCAAGCTAAAAGATGTTGTTGAATACTCTATCAAAAAGGGGTTAAAGACATATCCTGTATATAAATTTAAAGACAAAGAAATTGATAATACAGCAAAACTTTTTCTAAGTGGTGTCAGTATTGATAATGGAGAACTTGTTATTGAATTTTCAATGGTCAATATTTTAAAAATGATTCTTACTTGGATTATGATTATGTTGTTTATTGCAGCCTTTCTTTATCTTCTGACAAAAGGTGGGTTAATTGAAGTGGTAGCCTTTGTCGCTTTAGACGGGATATAATTTATTATGTATCGATACCTTTCGGTGTCGATATCTATCCATTAAAAACTCAAACTACATAATCTTTCCCTAAAAGTTCTTATATTTATGATAAAATAGTTTCAACTAAAAAGGATTCTCATGTCAAAAATACTCAGCATTACAACAATGGATGATAAATTCAGATCTGCAACAATACTTAAAGATGACAATACCTTATCTCACTACGACATGTTTATGGTCGATGGCGACACATGGAAGCATGAAAATGGAGATGATGATGGCGTGCATGTGAATGGCTCTCATATAAATATAGATAATAATTCCCTTGGTGAATCAACTATTTGGATTAGCCCCGACTACACTTTTACTATAGGTGAAAAATCAAGCCCAGAATGTATTGCCCCGACAATAAATCAATCACCAGAAGATATCCCTATGAGTATGGATAATTTTGAAAGATTATGTGAAGGCGATGATTATATGTATGAAGTAGATGTAATGATTTGCAAAGAGGGCCTTACTGCTGTGGATAATGATGATAAACTTCACACTATATTTTCCACTCTTTTAACGGAAAAATCTACCAAAGATACCTCTTTTGAAGACAGTTATGATGCTGGTACTTCTGTGACCTATAGATTTAATCGTGATGAAAATGGTTTTGCTGATGAAGCAAATGAAATCATTCGTAGTACTATTGAAGAATTTGAAGAAAAAGAAGAGGCTACAGCACAAATTACTTTTCAAAACTAAACAGTATGACACTTACTATGGTTGACTTTATTCCCCTAATTTGCTATAATATAATATAACAAAATGAAAGGGAATATATGACATTGGGTGATATAAAAAAAATGATTAAAGACCTCGAAGCAGGAGGTGCTTGTGATACAGATACAATTGACCTTAAGGTTCAAGATAGTCTTTATGATGAAGAATATTCTCTTGAATTTGAAGAGGTGAAAATCGATCAAATGATCAGAAGTGTGGAATACACAATGTGCTTCACATTAGAAGAAAATTATGAAATAGTATAAAGGATTAAGGATGTGTCAAAAAAATAGTAAAGTAGCTTGTGGGTACTGTAAAAAAATGTTTGTTCAGGAAGATATCGTGTATGATTTTACTTTCAGTGATGGGAGTGGTGATGAATTACATCCATGTAATGGATGTGCCAGCAAAATAGTTAAAGAGAATAGCAAAAGAGCTGTTGTGTTGATTCCAGAAGCTCTTCTTGGTGAACAAGAAGATGGTAGTGTTGTGCTTCAAGAAATGGTGGATATGAATGGTATTGAAATTCTTGTTCAGGATTCAAATCATTATTGTGGTTCAATTGGTGTCGATTGGGATAAATATGACTATTTTACCCCATCAGATGACTTTACTGATGGTTTGAGCTGGAAAAAAGAATGGCTTGAGTTTAAATAGACTCTAATGGTGTTATTTTTCCATAAGGGAGTATAGATTACTCTCTTCATATTGGATTCTGTCCGTTACCTGAGAGACTAATTCATTGAACTCATCAAAAAAAGATCCCTCTAAAGAAACTTCTTTTTTTGAATAGTATGATAGGGTTTTCATTAATTCTAATTTTGTTTTTCTGAAACCCTCTATAAACTCATTCATAGATTTTTCGGTTTCGAAATTAAATTTATTTTCTCGTAATAGCTTAAAGAATTCTATATCTTCGTTCATAAAATGTGAAGAAGCTAGTCCACTTAAAATTACAAGATGCTTCTTACACGCTATATGATCATGTACAGCATGGGACGAAACAACTGAACCTGCAACTTCAATAATTTTTAAATGATCACTTTTCCATTTTTTTACTAATTTTCTCTTTTTATTACTTAATAAGCCAAACATATATACGCCTTTCATATTTATATAGTTAATTATATCTAATTCTCTTATTTTAAACAAAATAATAAAATAGATCATTTAAAAATTTATTAGTGAGTGGTTTTCTAGATATACTTATTCATAACAAAGGAGTCTTATGCCAATAATTTCATCAATACTCAAGGAAACAAACTCTAGCCCTGATTTTAGGTTCGTTATAGAAAACAACGAAGACACTATCAGTATTTATTTGTATATACCAGAGAAGGAATCACACGTTTCCTTATTAAATATTAATACATTGGATATAGATAGCTTTCTTTCTTATGACATTGAAGATACTATGAATTCTCTTGATGATGAAGATAAAGAAACTTTAGAGGAGTTTGTTTTGGATATTGAAGACTCTGATATGGTTATTACTTTTGAAAGTATTGCTACTGATGAAAAGTTTCGAGGTAATAAATATGCTTCAATACTTATTGATTACTCTCTTGATTATATTAAGGAAGAATATTCTGATTGTGATTTTTTTATCAATATGAATGCTTGTGCGTTTGGAATGGATTCCACTATGTTGGATCAAGAAAGCTTGGTCCAGTTTTACAAAAGAAAAGGTTTTGAAACTTATCTTAACCAAGGTGGAAATAGTCTTATGTCTATACAAGATATTTCTACAATTAAACCCTACATTACCCCTACCACAGAAAGCAATCCTAGCTTCTCTCCATAGTTAGTTGACATTTTTCTTTTAAAATGATATAATTTTATATATATAAAGGAATACTTATGTCGAATGTACTTACACCTAAAGAATTTATGTCAAGCAGAAATCACCTAGGTAATTCTTTTATTTTTATGGTGCGATATGCTCTAACTAGAAAAACATCTGCAGATATGGCTACTGTTTCTGCTCTTCGTTCTAACTGGAACAATATCCCTTGCTTACATCGGGACATCATATTAAAAGAGCTTCGATCTGAATTAGAATTGAGAACAGAAGAAGATGATTGGTTATGGGATGGATTTATTAGTGATATTGATAATGGTAAATTAGTCCATGAAAGATACACAGTGTTGGTTGTTGCTTCTGAAAAGAAACCTATGACACAATCAGCAGGATCATGCCCTCCAGTAGTAGTAGTCACAGACAATGAGACTGGAAATACTCGTGGAGTTGGATATATGAGAAATGCAAAGGCAAATAAAGACGAAGCTATTCGTCTCTTAAAAGAGTTAAATAAATAATTCTAAGGTTTAATGCTTGTCATTTCCACCTTTGGTGAGTCATTCTCTGCCATGGGCTGAATAATAGTATTCTTTGATACTATCTCATTATGTCTCTTAGCCATACTATCTGTTTTTACAACAGTACTGTAAATCTCATTTGTCATATCTACTTCGAGTGGGTGTTCTTTATAATCAGGATCATTCTTATCTCTTTCTTTCAACCCATAGAGAACTATTTTAATTTCATCACTTTCTATTTCTGCAAATTCTTCGTTTACTATATTTAAGTCATACCCTTTTTCAGAAATATTCACACCTTTAGTATTCCCTGTCCACCAATCATCTTGATTTTTCCACTCTGGGAAGGACTTAGCTACTAAGTCTAGCATTTCTTCTATCTCAGGTTCTGTTAGTGTTGTAAGTGGAATATTTTCAGGATAGTTTCTTAAGGCATTTATAATATTATTACCTGCTGGGTCTTCTATAAATCTTTTAAAAATTTCTGCTTGATTATCAATTACCCAGTCTTCGGCAACATCTAACTTTTTTGATAGAGGCTCTAGACAATGCCTATACCCCTTATATGCCATAGTTCTAGTAGCTCCCCCCCTCACCTCTACAGGAGTAACTACTAACCATACCCCTTTTTGTGGCTGGAAAGTAATATCTATACTTACATGAGTATTCCTTTTGTTTAATTTCTCTGAAGGTATTTTAATATTCATAAGTAGCCTTTGTATTTTTATTTATTATATCCTTTTAATCCAACACATTAATAAAAAAAAAGTTATTAATAGTGGTTCTTTATGTTGACAATATTTTTTATTTTTGCTATAATTGGTTATAACTAAAAACCAAAGGACAACCATGGCAAAGATTATAGGATTCTCGGAAGAATCGGCTCTCTTCTTCTCAGAGGAGAACATTGTAGAAAGTATTAAGGGGAGTAAATACGGAGTAGTAAATATTCTTCTTGTTGAAGGTTATCTTTATGCTAACTTTGCAGATCAACCTGGAAACATGTTTATTCCTGCGGGAAAGAGTCAGCCTAAAAAGACTGAACTAAAAGCAGCAATCAAAAGAGTTAAAGAACACATTGAAAATGAGAAAATGGATAGTGTTTTTGATAAGGTTAAAAGCCAAATGGCTTCACAAACTTTTACGCCTATCTTTTCAAAAGAAAATATTGAGCGTGCCAAAACTCTACTAGGTTTTCTACCATTGGCAGAAAAGAGAGAAGTTTTCATTACTGATGACAAGCTCTATGCTAGAACTGGGGAACATATTGCCTTCACTTCTATTGTAGGTGAGAGAACTCCTATCTTGTTTGAAGATGCTATTAATACTTCTCCTGAGATTTACACAGGTCTCATCGAAGATAAGAAAAAGTATTTCTATGGTAGAGAGACTAATATCCCGACTAAGGATGTTGGTCAAATAAATGTACCTGAGTTATCAAACATTCTCCTTACTGTGAATGCCGAGACTAATGATTTAATGGTAGGTTTACATAAAGCTGCTGCTTCTGCACTTAAGTCCACTAAAAACGAAGCTCTTCTTGGTCTTCAAAATATTTCTATTAGAAGAGAAGACGGAACAGTTCACATTTGTAGTAATAATTCATATGCTATTATCTGTACAAGTGTTGCTTCTGATGGAAAAGATTTTTCATGTATGATTCCTGCAGGTTCTATTCAGGAAGAACTTCTATCTGTTGATATCTCTGATAAATATGTAATGATGACTTACCCAAGTGGTTCAGTTTATATTGAAGCATCTTCATATTCTTTCCCTATGACTTCTGGAACATTCGAACCTCTTGAAGATGGTGATACTATTGGTAGTTTCACCATAGAATCCATCACTATGCCTGAGGGAAAAGGTGATTTAGTTCTTAGTATAAAAGATGGAAGTGTTGTAATTAAAAGAAAAAGAGGAAGAGAAATGGTTGAGTTCCCTTTCGATGGGCCAAAGGATTTCTCTAAAAAAATTACATTGCCTATTGATGGTGTAGCCCTACTATTGGTAGAAGAAAATCTTTCTATTTCAGTACAAGAAAGAGAAGGAACAGATGTATTTTTTGTATCAGGTTCTCTTAGAGGAGCTATAACTGAACAGACTATCTCTGAAGAAGAATAAAATATACACTCCTGGTTCCCTGCTTTAGGTAACTGCAGAGGAGCTCTATATTATTTAGCTAAAAGAATCCCCACTCATTGACTTTATATTGTTATTTTGTTATAATATATCATAACAAAATAAAGGTTACCCTATGAAACAATTATTATTTTTTGATGTGTCAGATAAAATTAAAGCAGCAGAAGATTTTATTCGTAAAAGTTATGAGGAAAACAATGGTAAACTTTTTATCTCTTTTAGTGGAGGTAAGGATTCAACGATTCTAATGCATATAGCTCTTCGCTTGTACCCTGACCTACCCGTAGTCTTCTCAAACACCACCAATGAACTCTCAGAGGTGTTAAAATACGTTAAAACATTTCCAAATGTAATTACTGTTGTCCCTAAAATCTCATTTAACAAAGTCATTGAAAAATATGGATTTCCTTTAGTATCAAAGGAAGTAAGTCAAAAAGTAAACGAGTTGAAGCGTACACATGGTGAGAGAACACGTATTAAGCGTTTCTATGGAGATGATAAAGGAAACGGTAAGCTTTCCAACAAATGGAGATTTCTTGCTGAACAGGAATTTAATGTTACACATAAATGTTGTGCAATACTAAAGAAAGACCCTTTAGAAAAATGGGCGAAAGAAGCAGGGTTAAAACCTATCATTGCTCTTATGTCTGATGAAAGCAGATTACGTCAGCAACTTGCACTATATGGTGATGATAATGGTAAAAAAATATATCCATTTCTTAGAACAGGTTGGGAGGAGAAAGATATTTGGGCTGCAGCAGACTACTTTGGTATTCGTTTTGCTGAATGCTACTATGATCATATCGTTGATGGTCAACTAATAGAAGCAAGAACTCGTACTGGTTGTGAATACTGTGGTTTTGGTATCACAATGGAAAAAGAAAATAGATTTCATCGATCCATTTTAACAGCTCCTAAAAGATATGAAAAGATTATGAGTATTAAAAATAATGGCATTACCTTTAGAGCAGCTATTGATTTAGTTATGGGTGACAATTTCACACCATCTCTTGATATATATGGTGTAAAAGCACATTCTAGTTTACGTCTTGACAAAGATGATCATAAATGTATACTGGTTAAGACAAAAAGTACAACTATTACAAAAAAATGTAAATATTGTGAATCTAGAAATATTAAAAAAGCGTTCGGACATTATGGTAATTTCCCAGATGCCCCAGATCCTCAAACAGGAACACCTAGAAGAATCTTTGTGGAAAGTGATCAGGGGTATGATTGTTTGGATTGTGGTCATATGCTTGTAACTGATTTGCATCTATTTAATATGGAACTAGGTGTTACCTTTAGGCTTATTGATTATATAGCTAAAAATATGGAGAAAAAATCATTTGCTGAAATATGTAAAGAATGTGATATTGATTTTGATTTAGCATATGATATAGCTAAATCTATAATTGAGAATCAAAAAAGTAATAAGAAGTGTGCGTAGAGGGGGATATCCCCTCTTGTATCTGAGTTAGTCCCCACAACCAGTAATTGGTGGTGGTGGTGGACAGCCTGGTGGTGGCAGACATACATCTCCAGCCATAGCAGAAATTGTTAGAGCTAGAACAGCTGCTAATAAAAATCCTTTTTTCATAGGTACTCCTTTTTAGTTTATTTAAACGAGAATATTATACCATATTTAATTATTGACTTCTGAAGCTATTCTTGGTTTGCTTGTATATTTTCAATGTGCTCTTTATTTTTAAATATTCCTGTAACTCTTAATTCAGAAATCTTATTTTTTATTTCACTTATTTCCTCTTCTGTAAGCAATACTTTTTTTTGCTTTTCTATATAAACTTTTAGCTCCCTAGTGTAAAGAACACTTTTGGCTGGACGTTTTCTCCATTTTGCTGTACCTGCAAACACTACGATATTAAGCATCTTGTCGTATTTAATACCTATAACTTCTTCTAGGGTTTTTATATGTCCAAAGTTTTGATGTATTGGGTTTTGAAAATAATAAGGGTTTTGTCTAGAGTGAAGAACCTGCCTCCATCTATCAGCTCTAACCTTTCCTCTGATCTTCCCTGAATAGTTTTTAGCTTCAATCACAAATATTCCATATTTAGATAACACTACAGCATCAATTTGAGAAGACACCCCTCCTTCTCTCTTTAGCATTATATTTGGAATAACTGTATATATATTTTTGTCTAGCTTATTTAATTCAGCATTAATAGATCTTTCCCCTAAGTAGCCTTTTCCTCCAGGAGTATCGAGCCATTTATTAATTCCCCACAATACAGCAATAAATAGAGGAACCCCCACAACAATAGTATAGTCCATTTAGTAATCCTTTAATTTTTTAATTTTATTATCTATAAAGCTTGTATTCCCATTTGTTAAATGCTTATTGTATAAAGTTATATCTTTTGAAATACCTAGCTTTTTAATTATATCTCTTTCTCTCTTGTTTTGATACTTATTTTTTGTTGCAAACAAAATTACTTGCAATTCTTTTGGAAGATTTTCTATATATTTTATGTTTGAATATTCTGGTTTTTCTATTTTTGATGAACTCGGTAGAAATAACTCCTCAAGAAGATAATGCATATTAGCATTAAATTCACCATATATATCATACCTATACAGTATAGCTTTTATGGTATCTTCTTTCTGTAATATATCAAGATTTTCTATCAATAACTTTTCTATTGAATATCTAACCATGATTTTATGCTGAACATTCCTAATCCCTATATAGAATACAATTCCATCCCATATCCCCGTCCCTAGAGTAGCTATATATGGTGAATACACTCTAAAAGAAGTCTTTGCTAAAACTTTTCTAGCAATAAATTTTAAAAGAAAGTTACTAACTACCACTTTCACTTTATATAGAATTGTCCATAAAAATAAACCTTTGTCTTGCTGGTTTTGATGAATAATATTAAAAGAATTATTGTGTTCTTTATGTTCAGGCAATTCCATAATTATTCTAGAAAGAGAGATTAATACTTTTTCGTCTTCGATTTGATTATGGTTCAAGTCTTTCATTGTCGTTATATGATAGATATAATAGGCAACAGAATAAAATCCTAGAAGAAAAAGTAGGTAAAATTCTAGTCCAACAAGTCCAATTATTGCCAAACTATAAATTACTATATTTCCCCATATAATTTGATCCATATTAAAAACGTCAAGTGTTAACTCTAACCAAATAAGAGGAAAAGTTAAAGTTGTTCCTATCAGGAAAGCTATACTGCTTAGTTTATATATTTTCTTTGATGAAAAAAGTTCATTAATATTATTATATTTTTTAGGGGAGTTTTTTGATTTGATTTGATTAAAGTATATTTTGATTTTTTTTACACCATAGAGTTCTAAAAATTTCACAAAAACTCCTTGTCTTAATTGTTCTTAATTGTTCTTACTTATCTTACCCCCGAAGGGACAAGACTATCTTTCTGCGTAAAAACTCTTTACATCACCTTTTACTTGGCTTGCTTGCTCTTTTAGATAAGCATCCTCAGTGAGATCACTTTCAAATTGAAGCAACCAGCTCCAAAAGTTAGTAAGTTCTTTTTCTTCTAGTCCCGCGTCAATTAATCTCTTCTGGCACTCTGACAACTCATCACCAGTCTCTTCCTTTTGCTCTACAGTAGTCTTCTTGCTCCCTTCTTGAGCATCCTGGGGAGCGTCTACCTTTGCTTTTGTATCATCAACAAAAAACTCTTCCATTTCAGGGGCAGCGTCTATTAATAGAGACTCTGCTTCAATTGCACTAACCTCTTCAGTTTCAACTTTTGTTTCAGGCTCAACTTTTTCTTCAGTTTCAACTTTCACTTTTTCTTCAGTTTTAACTTTTGTTTCAGGCTCAACTTTTTCTTCAGTTTCAACTTTCACTTTTTCTTCAGTTTCAACTTTCACTTTTTCTTCAGTTTCAACTTTCACTTTTTCTTCAGTTTCAACTTTTGTTTCAGGCTCAACTTTTGTTTCAGGCTCAACTTTTTCTTCAGTTTCAACTTTCACTTTTTCTTCAGTTTCAACTTTCACTTTTTCTTCAGTTTCAACTTTTGTTTCAGGCTCAACTTTTGTTTCAGGCTCAACTTTTGTTTCAGGCTCAACTTTTGTTTCAGGCTCAACTTTTTCTTCAGTTTCAACTTTCACTTTTTTGGGTTTTGGTGTTGGTTTAGCTGCTTTTAGAAAAATTACTTTTGCATCTTCTTGCGTTGCAGGGATAAGCTCCCCCTCAATTGGACCATAAGTGTCAGAAAAGACTCCTTCTTCATCCACACCAACAACTAGGTGGAATGCACCCTCTTCATCCATACATAAGATTGTACGTTCACCTTTTTCCCAAGCACCATCATGCCATTTCGGTTCGGTTCCAGTTTCCCAGTCTTCCTCCATTAGGTCTATCATTTCCATTGGTTTTTTAGAACGGCTATTGACAACTGCTCCGTCTAACATAATGTATTTCGACTTTCCCTTCATCATGAAGTCCCCGTCTCCTGTAGATAGTGCTGTAATTGCGGCTAGTTTTGTCATCTTTATTCCTTTTATTTTTAATATGTCTTATTGTAACTAATTTAATAAATAAAGTCAAGCATTATTCAATAATCTAATAATTTTAACGTTAATTCAATTCAATACAGATTAACATAAAATAAACATTTTTTTCTTTTTATATCTCTTTAATCAACGTTAATAAGCCATCCTTGACAAAAAACATAATAAAAAGATATACTCCCTTATAAATATCATAAAAGGAAGTCATATGTCAAAACTAATACCTAGTCTAGCTCTAATATTCTCTCTTTCTCTCTCTGCTCAAGCAGGGTTCGGTTGTCCTGATGCGGCAACACAAGGCAGCAAATGCCCTTCAGCTCAAGGCAGCAAATGCCCTTCAGCTCAAGGTAGTAACTGCCCTAGTTCTGCAAGTAATTGCTCTGGAACAAAGAAACCTGAAGGTTCAGGGGAAAAAGCTTTTACTTTTTCAAGTGGTAAGCAAAACCAGAATATTCAAATAAAAAAACCGTGTCCTTCAGCGTGCCCTTCAGCATGCCCAACTAAGAAATAAGGGAATCCCCTTTTTCTTAGCCCCATAATCTCCCAAAATATCAACTCATTTTACTCTATCATCTTTTTATGTTAATATTTATTATTACAAAACAAGGATTATTAATGACAAAGACAGAGAAAAAAATATGGTTAGGCGAAATTATGATGCATATTCCAAAGCTAGGGCACGGAGCCATAGGACTATTACTCTGGATGGTGGACAAATCTGATAATGATGGATTTTTTAAGTCAAGTTTTAGAGATATTACTGCAGAAACAGATAAGAGTATTGGTACAGTGCATAGAACTTTCAAAGGACTTATAAAAGAAAATCTTTTAGAAGTTATCTCAGGCTCAGGAAGTCAGGCTCGAACATATAAACTTACATTGAAAAAATAAAACTACTATGACTTTGTTTTTATTGATCATTTACAGCATAGTACTTGTTGAGATCTCTTTTTTTTCTATAAAAATTATTTCCGAGGAAGAGAACCTTTCTTTCCCTCCGGTATTAAAAACACATAAAGCATACCTTTTCTTTTTTATCCTAATTATCTCTTCTTTGGTCGCGTATAAAAATCTCCTTCCTATATATGATCTTTCTAGTATAAATCTTTCTATATTTGTATCTTTTAGTTTTGCTACACTTTTTGCTCTCTCATTTATTGATTTAAAAACCTTATATGTTCCTGATGACATCACTTTTCTTGCTCTAGCTCTTAGTCTTATCTGTATTGATGATATAAATAAGATCTTATCTGGTGGACTAGGGGTACTCTTCTTATATTTGTTAACTAAAACACTTTCATCTATTCTAAAAAAAGAAGTTATGGGTTCAGGGGACTTAACTATTGCAGCTACTTCTGGTGTATTACTTGGATTGCCTGCTTTTTTTGTATCAATTGCTGGTGCAGGAATTCTTAGTGTTCTTTTTTCTATCTTCTTGCGAAAGAAAACTCTACCTTTTGTCCCCTTTATAACCTCTTCTGCTTTTTTGTGTTATCTTTTTGATGCAGAAGTAACTCATTTTATATATCTTGTACAAACAGGAGGGCTGATAGGATGAAATCTCTACTATCCACTGAAGACAGTCTCCAACTGGATCTACTCTTTTGGGGAAAGAAGTGGCTTCGACATAAAATGATGGTGCTTACTTCTCATCGTGTTACAGATAGGGATGCCTGGGAAAGTATCTACCATAGCTTCCCCGAGATTTCAAATATCAATGATATATCTAAAAATACTCGTATGTTAAAAAAACTTGGAATGGATGGTGTCAATGTTAATGCCGTACCTTTTTGTAGTTTTTATATTTGGATATTGAAAAACTATGATAAATTACATATTTCACATATAACCACAGATATGGTGATGGAGTTTTTAACCATCAACACATCAAACAAGTCTAGTGCTACTAAAAAAAATTATCGTAATGTTATTGGTGATTTTTTTTCATATGTTTCAAAAAACAACATACTATCCGAAGAGAATCCTATCTCTTTTAATTTTGCAATAGATGTCTCTTCTTGGGCAGGACTCAAAGGAAGTTCTGGGATAAAGCCTCCTGATTCATTAACGATGGTCCAATTACATTCATTATTAAGCAGGGCTGACAATATAAAAGAATATCAAAAAAAGGAAGCTCAGGCATTTTTTTCTTTACTTTTACGCATGATTGCCTTTTCTGGGATACGCATATCTGAAGCACTTGGAATACATAAAAAAGATATAAAAAAAGACAAAGAGCATTATATATTCCTCGTGAAAGGTAAAGGTGAAAAAGAAAGATATGTATTTATAGAAATTTCATTAATAGAAGCTCAATACGACTATTGGTTATCTGTTTCTCCATGTATTCAAACAACATTATTATTTTGTTCTTTGTTAGAGAAAGACGGATCTCTACCTGCTTCAGCTTCTTCTATTTCACATAAAATCTCGTCTCTACTAAAAAAAGAAGGAATACTCACTAAAAAATCTGGTGCTCATCTTTTACGTCATACTTATGCTACTTTAATATATGAGAAAACCCAAGACCTGGTACTACTCAAGGATTTATTGGGGCATTCATCTGTTTCAACAACAGAGATATACACACATGTAGGAGACAAAAAGAAAAGATATGCGAGTTCTGTTTTTATAGAAAAATAAAAGTTCTTATTGATTTTTTTGGTTTTTTTTGTTATACTGTATCATAACACAATTAAAAAGGATACAAAATGGACAAAAATAATATATTTGATCCCGAAAAATGGCTAGGTCAAGCAGTGAATGAAGTTTCTATCCATTCAGTGGTTGGGGAAATTAAGATAAAACTGCTAAAATACCTTTTATCAAGCAAAAATATTCCTGGAAACTTTAGAGATATAGCTATAGAAGCTGGTGTAGGATTAGCAACAACATCAAATACCTTATCTCATCTAATTACAGGTGGATTGCTCACAAAACAAAAGCATGAAAATCAAAATCATTATGCTCTAGAAATGAATAAATAACAAAGGTAACAAATGTCACTAGTAAAAACATGTATCGGAACGCTTCTTCTCACTGGAGCTCTTTTTGCTCAAAACACTCACACATTGGAAGATTTCGATGAATTGAGACAAACTTGTTTATCTGGAAATGGTGATAACTGTTCTACATTGTCTTCTTTATTTTTTACAGGTGACAAAAACACTCTTTCTGATAAATATGAGGCAATTAAATATAGTAAGATTGGGTGTAAATTTAAATCTTCAGAAGGTTGTTTCCAACTTGCAGTAGGTTTCATTTCTGGTGATGCATTGCCTAGGGATAACAAAAGATCTCAAAAATACATGAAAAAAGCCTGCTCCCTTGGTCTTACCAAAGCCTGTGCTAAAATACTTCCGAAGTCATAAATAAAACGCTCCGAAGGTTTCTATATAGGATGAAGGTAAAGCCTCTTTCCTATAATCAAGAGTTAATTCTTGATCAGCCCTTACATGCTTTATCATCTTCACTTCCATTGATGCAAAGTCTATTTCACAGTTAGGTTCTCTACTATGGTTAATATAACTATATATAGTTCTTTTTTCCCTCACTAAAAAATGAGTATCTGATATGGCATTCCATTCGCCTGTCGGAAAATCACCTTTTATCTCATTACTTGAAACCATTTTCCCATGAAGCTTGAAGATAGATACATCTTTATCTATTGGTTTTTTTGAAAATACTCCATACCCATCTATCTTAGAAGGACGTATCTCAAGTATAGGTGTATCATATTCAGAGATAAATCTCTCTTTTTTTTGGACCACCCCTATATTTGCCATTCCCCTTACTATAAGAAATGCTGCATCAGGATACAATCTTAGAGCTTCATTTCTAGGATCTTCGTAAGAATCAAATTCTATCATTTTTGTTTTTTCTTTATATTTTGCCCATGAAGGGATAATATCTATTTGTTGTTTGGGTTGTCCCTCTTTCCAAAAAAATATTTGAATCTTGTATCTTTTCATTGTAACTCCTTGTAATCACATATAGTATCTTATTTATAAAAATAATACTATTTTTCATAAACATGTTGTTTTTATTTTTTATTTTTTATATAGATGCTATAATTATTTTCATAAAAGGATTTTGTTTTGGTATTTTTAGAAAAATTTAAGAATAAAGATAAAGATTACGAACTTATGTTATTTCATACAAAGACTCCTATCAGTACAGAGTTTCTTGATGAACCCTCTGGTGGAATATTTTTAAAATTCTCTACTCCCCTTCATGACCCGTCTCTTTATCTCTTATCGTCGGATCTGAGACATAATGAGTCTCTACTTCAGTCTATAAAAGAAATTTGTAATTTTACTCAAATTTTCAATATTTTCTCTTCTTCTCATTCAGAATCTAAAGAACTATTAAGGGATGAGCTTTTATTGTTTAGTCAGGAAACCGTAGATAACGGAGTAAATATCCACACAAAAGAAATACCTTCTAAAAAATTATACTCAGACTTTGTAGCCTCTTTCTCAGAAGTTACGTCCGTTGAAAAAAAAGGAAACACTCCCATGAAAAATAAACTTTTTGTTGTAACAAAATATGATACTGCTTTTATTGACAGGCTACTAGAAATAAAGACAAAACTTTTAACTACTGAAAAGGTTTCTAGTCATGAAGGTTTTGTCCGTACAATTACCAAACTAAGGGGTCAGGTTTTTGAATTTAATCTTCCCTCAAATATACCACTGGAGTCTCTTTGGAGTACAGCTATTCAAACCGTAGATACATTGGATGATCCTCCAATCAGGATGGGATTTGAATACAATAGAAATATGAAAATAGATTCCCCTGCTGAGTATGAACTCTGGGGAAGAAAAGAACTTTCTCGCACAGAAGGGGTTTCAGCAGAAGAATTCAATAAATGGGTCACTAAAAATGTTCACAAAATATTTGCTCCAGGATTTAAAAAAGAAATTCTTGTTGCAGGGTTCAAGCTTCTACAAAAAGAACCAAATAGCCTTCCCTCTGAGATAAACAATGAAATACCAAAAGAAAACCCAAATATGGAAGTATTTAAAGTAGATGAAGGAATAAATCCTTTTGGTGTGCCACAAAGATAGATATTATCTAAGTGGTCTTTTCCCTACAGGTAAATAGTAAAAACCCTATCAATAAGATTATAAGTATTAAATTAAACCTTAAAACTCCTGTACTTAATAATAGCCCAGCTTCGTCTAAAGATTTATTATTGGCTTCTCTTCTTTTTTCTATAGATTTGTTTAGATCTGATATTTGAAGTTTTAATACTTTTTCTTCTTCTACCCTATGATTAAGTTCTTTTGCTCTCATCAGTATTTCTATATATTTTTCGGTCACTACTATGGCTGCAGTATTTGCTGATACCATTTCTTTCACTAAAGATTGAGATGCACTTCTATAGAGGAGAAAGTTACCTACAACTACAAGTAAAAGTAATGTCGCGAATGCAAACCTAAATACGTTGCTATTATTTTTCATAGAACACCTCCCCAAATAGATTGAACTCTATTGGCTATTAGTATTAAAATAAATACATACGCTACGGAATTGGCTATATTTAAAAACATTCCGAACAAAAAGGTATTTATATTTTCATTGTTTGGCACTAAATCTTCTATCTTTGCATTTTTAAAGTCCATTAACTTCTTAAGTATAGAAACTAAGAACATAAATATAAGTACCATTACAAAAACCCATATAAACATTTCCAAAGAAGAAAAGAAGTTCCTCCCTGTTAATAGCATTACTACAGATAGCATACTCGAAACAACAAATCCATAAGAAGTGAATATTGCTATTTTTAATAAAAGCACTTTGTCAAATATCATATTTTTCCTTTTCTTTTATTATAACGAAAAGAACTTTATTTTAGTTGTTCCTTTTTTTTAATTCAAGTGTATTTAAATTTAAGTATAATATATAAATTATTTTCAAAGACAAGGATTTCCATGAGAAGTAAAAGCCCGTCAGATCAAATGTTTTCAAGTGGTGAAGCCATAGGTAGATCAGCCCAAAATATAGCTGCTCTGCTTTATTCGTCTGGGTCAATTAACCCAATTAATGAAGATGTCCTTCCTAAAGATAAAGAAGGAAATATTTTACTCGATAATTTAAGGGTAGGTTCTATCGTTCCTTCTCTTACTGATGGTTATCGTATGCCTGAACGTTCTCTCAGTTGGGCTGCAAGTTCTTATTTAACACCTGTATCCAGAAATGATCTTTCAAATAAAGCTGAACATTTAAAAAATGTAGATTCCTTAACGGATGGTTTTTTATACAATCCTGATCAGATATCATCTTATGCATCGAAGGAAATTGTGTTAGATGAGTTTTTTCATAATATTTCTTTTAATCAAAATTATATAAGTATGCGTATTTTTAATTCTCTCTTAAAAGGAGAAGTTAATATTGGAGAGACAGAAAAAGAAAGGTTATTAGGATCCTCAAATGCTGAAGATACATTAAATGTACTTCGCCTTATACGCGAAGGGGCTTTTGATCCTAAGAAAAAAGCTTTTATACAGGCTTTAATAGAAATTGAAAATAAAAATGAAGACCTCGCAATTGGTTATCGAAAACTTATATCTAAGCAAAACCCACTCATAGGAAAACTTGAAGAGATTAAAGAAGATTTATTACTAAACCCTTCTCAAACTTCCATGGGTGAATATTTTTTAGCTGGCAAGGCAGGTGCCTTAGATTCTCGAACAACATTAACAAGTTTTGATGCCCTTAGGGATCACGATGCAACAATCGAGGCATTGGAAAAAGAATATCCAGAAGAGGCTATTCTATTGGATATGGAGAGAATACAACAGTTTTCAAGAGAAAGGAACCCTGAAGACAGAATGCATTTAATTCCAAGAAAACAAGTTCCTAAATTGTTTGATAATAATCTTTTTACATACTATGAAGATAAAATGAAAGAAAATAATGAACTTACAAACAGTAATGAAACGGATTTTACCCAGACGGACAGTTTTATTGCTGATATGGATTTATTAAAGAAGAAAATTTTAATTCAAAAAGTTCAAAATAAACACAATGTAACTGTTGATGGTATTCGAGAACTTCTTATGCAATCTTTTTTTACAGAAGGCGGATTTTCCTTGTCCGAAATTATTCCTTCTGAGCAAGAGTGGGCAGCAATAAAGAGTGAAAAAGGTAGTTCTGATATTAATTCTAAAATCGACAAGATATCAGCTAACTTTAGTTCTAGTCTAAGAAAAGGCTTATCTAAAATGGATCAATATAGACTCACTCAGATGGGTATTGATGAAGAAGAACTTATAGATATTGGTGTTTCTGAATTGAAAAAGTTTTTTTTAGATGGAAAATATATGGACCTTGTGATGCATGTTGATAATTCTCTTATGAATTCAATTGATAAATCTTCTCCCCCAGGTGCAGCCCAAGAAAATTTATTCCAAAAAATGCTTATAGATGGAATGTATAATTCTGTAATGAAAAATACAGGTGGTACTGAGGATTATATCTCCTTATTGAGATTAGAAGATAGCTCTGCAAATGTAGAAAATAAAGATATTGTAAATATCGAGAATAATATTCAAAATGGTTTTTACCTTTCTAGTGGAAATAGTGAAAATGCTGCTTTATATTCTTCTGCAGTAGAGATGCACAATTTAACTTCTATGTTTAAGAAAGCCCATGACCAGAAAATGTCTCAAGGTGGTGCAGAAACCATACTAGATAAAGGTACGGATTTTTTAACCCCTACAGCAAAAGCAGCATTGGCTGAAAATATTGAAACATTCTATGATGAAAATTCATTAACGGAAGGTGATCTAGGTAGAAATGAAGACAACAATAAAACTGCTGAAGCTGCGGTGAAAGACTTTATTTCTTCTTCTAATGCTAAATCTATTCATTCCAACCTTTATGGTGATTCAGTGCAAGAAAGCATTACGGGACTTTTAAATCTTCATTCAAAAAGAGGGTTAGATATGCTTGCTTGTCTTGAAAAAGCGGATAGTCCTTCAGTTAAATCTCAAACTACAACTTCAGAGACTAGAGCTTGTGTTCAAAGTTTTATAAAAGAATTAGAACAAGAAAATAAAGAATTAAAAAGTAAAATGAATGACCCAGTATTGGCCATGTGTGGAATTGTTGCTATTTTAATTTGGCTATCTATCCTTCGTGACAATAAAATAAACAAACTTAAAGATTTTGACATGCAAAGTCTTTGGGAAGAATCTAGAGCTATTTCTTTTATTGCTGCTAGTGCAGATCCAGAAGAAAAACTTTTTAGGGAAAAACAAGTCATTACCGATAAAAATATTATAAATGATGGAGTCATAGGTTTAGGAAAATTGGATGAGTATGTTTTTAGAAGTATTAAAGCTGCACATGATTTTCAAAATGATTTAAATCCATTCCTTGGACCAACTTCAGAAGGTCTACAAGGAATACGTTCTTCTTTTGATATGGACACTCTTGAAGAAACAACAAAAGAGCAACTTGTTGATATACTTGAAAAAACAAATCTAAAGGAATCATTTAATACTTTTACTGGTGTTTATTCTGAAAAGATTGTAAAAGACCACATTAATAAATATGAAGATCTAAAAAGAAGTTTAGATTTGAGTAAACATCTAAAAACAGAGATTCAAAAAATTCCTGGATTTAGTATTCTTAACCCTGAAACAGACAAAGAAGAAATGATTGAAAAAATAAATATTGCCTCTCTCTTGGCTGTTGAATCTTTTTTCATGAAGGTTAACTTAGAAAAAGATGCTTCGGGTGCTGATATTGCTCAAGACAATGTGGTTGAGATTGCAGGTCTTATGGATTTGACAAATCTTTCTGCTAAACGTTTAATTGAAAAACTGGAATCTCTTCATGAAGAGTTGCCTAATAAAAAAGAATATATACTAAAAATTATTTCACAAATTAAAAAAAATGAGAATTCTATAGATAAAAACAAAGAAAAGTTCTTAACCTCTCCAATGGAAAAAATTCTTGAATTTCAAGAAGAAAATTTTAGAGATTTTAGTGATAATATACTTAAAAGCGTAACTAGTGGAGGAATGCCTCCTTCTAAATTCGCAAAAATTTTAGACAAAATAAACCGTCCTTTAAAAGAAAAAATAGAACAGATCGTGAGTTTAAAAGAATCTGTAAAAAAAGAAATTGAGACTATTCACGCCGATATTCAAGCGAAAGAATCAGAAATTGAAAATCTTCCAGATACAATAAGTATAGAAGAAAAAGATAAGATTATAAAAGAATTATCCACCCTTAAAAGTTTAGAAACCATAAGACTAGATTCCTTAGCCAAAAAAACAAAGGAGATAGAGGGAGGTATTAGGAATATTGATAAAATTACTGAAATGAACACTTTATTGGAAAAAATTATAAGAGGTGGATTAAACAGTACATCTCCTGGTGATGACATGGAAGGGGCATTAGGTGATTTAATGTCCGACAGAACGGCTAAAGGTGTTTTTAATGAGAAAAAAATGCAAGACACTATTGATATTTTATACTCTCAAAAATATGCGTATTCTGGAAAAACTGATGATCCTGATAATGAGGAAGCAAAAGCTTCTTTCAAAGCAAGATATTCTTCTGATATGGCATCTATGTCTTTATTTCAAGATTTACATATGCTAGATGAATATAATAAAATGCTACATTCTCCTTATGATATGAATGGGAGAAAAATGAATGCTCCTGTTCCTTTAAAAAACAAAAGAGTCTCTGAATCTATTGCAGCCATGAAAAGCTCCTTAATAGAAGCATATGTTTCTTCCCAACTTATAGAAGATTCTTCTGCTACAAGATCTAAAATTCTTAAAACGTTATACAAAGAAAATAGAGAAGCTATGATTGATACTTCTCATCTTCATTTTGGATTCAACAAACAAGAAGATGGAGAAAATATGCAAGTATTAATTGTAGATAAAACAGAAAATTACAATAATATACAAGAAAGTATTAAATCAATAAACGCAGTAACAGGAGAGATAAGTGATAAGGAATTAGGCCCTGTATATGCTGAAATAGATTTAAGTTATGATGAAGCAATAAAAAATGCCAATAGTAAAGAAGCTATTAAAGATCTTCAAGAAGAAAAAGATGCTAAGAAAAAATATATTCGTAGTAAATTTGAGTTTTTATCTAAAAGTAATGGTCAACAATATCTAGAATATCTTGGAGGAGTCTCTGCTTCTTCTACAAAATATACATCAACTGACACTCGTGGCTCTAAACAATCTCTAAAAGCTAAAAACGTAAACTTGATGAATCGCTGGACAGAGAAAAGTTTACACCCCCGAATGGAAGAGCTTTTAAAAAGCAGTGAGAAAATAGTTTCTGCTGGTGAAACAATAAAATCAACTCTTGAGCCAATTAAAAAACTTTCTATTGTTTCTAAAATAGGTGATACGATAGAAAATATCAAGATACAGGTGGATAAAAGTATCGATTCACTTACATCCCCAGAATCTGAACTGTCAATAAGTGATAAAGATGTACAAAAGGGGATCTATAAGAAAAAGGAAACTATCCAAGATGATATTATATCTCCGAACGAAGAAATGTTGACACCCACTACAGATAAGAGTAAAGAAGAAGAAGACCTTAATGTAGAGCCAAAGAAAAGATAATTAACTATTATCTTTTCTTTTGGAAAAACTCAAATAGTTAAAATATGATATAATTAATAAATTTCAATTAAGGATTCATTATTATGCTAAAAAGAACAACTCTTTCTATTGCTGCTGTACTTTTTTTAACAGCTTCTGTCTGCCCAGTGTACGCAGAAATATCAACAACATATTCCCCTCTCAATAATAGCTCCAATTCTAATGCTGGTTCTGATTCCAGTTCTAGTTCTAACTCTAGTTCAAGAAGTAATAACTCATCAAAAGTGTCTTTATCTACAGCTCTTCTCCAAAATCTTCTCGGTCCAGGAATTGGAGCTATATCTTCATTGGGCCCTGAAGGTATTAAAAATCTACTTTCTGCATCTCCTGAGATACAAAGCCTTATTGATGCCGGTGGAGAGGCTGCTGAAGTTATTAACCATGTTCTTGACTTAGGCTCTAACGTCTTAGCCGTAGTTAGTGATCTAAACAATCTTAAAAATGCTTTATTATCCGCTCCTGAGGCTATAAAAAATCAATTTATGGGACAGATTGACGGATTTATTGGAAACCTTACTAATCAAATATTTAATTTAGGAACCTTTGATTTGGCTAGTGCTTTAGAGTCCTTCGACATGGGCTCTCTTGGAAACCTGTCTGATATTTTATCTGGGGATTTATCAGGGGTGACAGATATGTTGTCCGGTCTTTTAGATATCCCTGGACTATCAGAGATACCTGGTTTAAGTGATGCATTGTCTGCATTAACTGGTTCTACTAGTGCAGCCTCTGCAGCAACTAGTAGTTTAGGGAGTGGAGATTCTTCTAGTGGTGATCTTGTTGCGGACATAAATAAAGCCTACCCTAATGAAAGAAAATATATTCAAGAACTATCATCCCAAGTATCAGCCACTCATAGTACTCAAACAAATGCAACTAAACTTGCTCAGACAGCTTCAGACAATCAATCAAATAATCAAAGCTCAATGATGACTGCACAAGAACAAACAGGAGTATTAAGCAAGCAAGTTGCAAACTATACACGTATGGAAATTCAACGATCAGAAGCCATCTTGCTTCAGACAAAAGAAATGATTTTTGAGATATGGAGTATGAGTTCGGAGATATCAAAGAAGGAGATAGAAGAAAATTTACCTAAGTAACTCTTCTTCTATTTATTACATCTTGTGCATTACTGTTGTTATTAATGGTCTATTTTCTGTACTGAAATCTAACATTTCAAGATTTTCTTCCGCAAACCTATTGTATTCCAGAGGCTTACCTGTCTCTGGAGAGATAAAGTCTTTCTCACTTATTCCCATTGTCTTTATTCTGTCAATACATAAATTAAGAACTTCTGGTGGTACTTTTGGGTGAGTTGCTATAGCATATACTTCTAAATCACAAGTAGCATCGCTAAGAAGTAAATTTAATTCCCATGATAGATCATCATCATGAAAACTAGTTATTTTATCTAGTATCATCTCTTTGGCTATGTCATCCACCGGCATAGAACCTTCTGCTTGAGACCAGTAATTTGCTGCTCCAGTAAATGCTATGTACTTTAAAACATCAAAAGGTATATCCTCTAAATCTCTATCAAGCACTTCCACTAAATTAAAGGATGGAGTATCATGAAGAGCTTTTGTCAACATGTCCCCTTTAATCTTGTCATTCATAAGATATTCAAGAGGAGTAACAAAAGTGTTCTCTTTATTCTCATACATTTCTTGCATTGTAGAGGTAGCTGTGTTTTCATGATTAAACACAAGTTTACGTATCCTTTCTGATGGATACACAGACAATTCTTTTAGTATTTCTGGTGTGCTACTTGGATGAGAAGCATATTGTTTTGCTTTTATAAAATTTGTTCCCATATTATCTTGAATAAACGACGTAGCCTTATCTATCATAGATGCGAAGCCTAACCCCTTAAGATTCTCTATTTTTAAATCTATAAGTTGCTCTATATCCTGTAATACAGTATTCCCTTTGCCTAGTGTATAATCACCATTCATATTGTCCCCTTTCTATTTAGTATAATTTTCTAAAAGAGCTTGATATCTATATGAAAGATATCCTCTTCTTGTTAGCTTAGGTACTTCTTTGTCTTTTTTGAAAAAATCTTTAATTCTAAAGAGAGTTATTCCAAACATAGAATTAACACTTGTTTCTAAATTTAAATACGCCGTTGTGCTTAAATCTACTTCTTTTTTATTTTTAGCTATCGTGTATATGTTTATTTCCAGTTTTAGCAAGTCTGCCTGATCACAAACAATACATAATTCTTTTTTTACATTTTCACTATTGCAAGGAGCTAATAATTCTCCTCGATCTATCTGCTTTTTATTTTTTTTGTAAAAATAAATAGCATATCTCATTAAAAGAACTGACTCTTCTAGAGACCAAGCATTTTTATACATTGTCTCTTTTTTAGGATACTCATCTAAAATCTCAACATCAAATATGTCTTCACTTGGTTCTTTTACCATTTTACCTCTTTTTTAGGGAAATATATTTTTTTGTTTGACTAATGTAAAATATATTAATAATTAATACAGTATACCCTAAAAAACCTTCATTATGGTGACATACCACCATCTACCACTGGAACATACTTTTCATCAAGTACACTATTTATTATTTTATTCTTTACGTTTGAAAAAACCTTCTCCATATCTGAGATAACACTTACTATGTCTAACCTATTTGTAATTACGGTAAATGGTATTCCTTTTATTGTTAGCATTTCTTTTATTTTTTGATCAACGAGATGGGACTCATCTTCATTATGAATTCTTCCTTTATTATCAAAAGGTATACTCTTATCTCTCTCTAAAACAATATTTATCTCATTATAATTTCTCTCGGCTATCTTAAATAGTACCTCAAGTTTATTCTCGCATGATTCAGTTTTACCCTCTGCAACATTTAGATTATGATAAATAAGCCCTGCTCTTACAGGTGAATCTGTTACAATAATGTCTGCTATCCCACAAATGTCTACAATCCTATCCGTCTGAACAGTAGATACAAGTAATTGATTATCTAGTTTCTTTTGGGCATCAACTGACCCCTTCTGGATCTTCCATACAAGTTCTTTTGCATATTCTTGCACATGAGCGACAGTTCCATATTTCCCACTTATTGCTAAGGCTCCATATAGCATAGCCGCAGTAACACTTTTTCCTGTGTTCGGCCCACCATATATATTGACAACAAAAGTATTTTTTATGCTACTCATGCTCTAGCCCAATCTTTTAATCTGTCTAAATGCTTTCTTTTTTTCTCAAGAGCCTCATATATTTTATCTCCCAGTGGAGTCGGGAGCATGCCTGTGTATTCTTTTTTAAAATTTTCTTTTAAAATTTCTACATCTTTTGCCACTTTCCCTATTAGTAGTTCCATAGTAGTATTATGAACAGCACAATATTCATCAAGAGACATCCCATAAACTTCATCGTATATATTATCGCTAGCCATAGTAATTCCTTTAGTTTCTTATATCTTTATCTTACCCTAAAAAAAGATCCTTTAGGGAAACCGTAGAAGAAAGTTCTTTTTTATGAAATTTTTATATTATTTACTAAAGGAGAGTCTTTTTCATTTGTAGTATTTGCCATTGGCTGAATCGTTATTTTTTTTTCTGGATTATCTATTAGTTCAGCAAAATCTATATATATTTCTTTTTGTCTAGAAAATTCTGCTATTAGTTGATCAAAAATGTCAGGAGTAACTATAAAGTTTGTTTTCTTCCCTTCTTCCCCTATCATTCTAATCTCTGTTTGCTTTAGCATCCATGCCTGACAAGAAGAAATACTTCCTGTGTCAGAGTATATCCCTGAGCCATAAACTTCTTCTGTTAATATCCCTATATCTGAAACAAGTGCTTCATATGCTTTAGAAAAGTGTCCTCCTTGAGGATATTTAGGATGATATATTCCTTCTTTTATTAGAAGTTTTGGCTCTTCTTCTCTAAACATTATAGTATCATATCTTAGTCGTAGAGGGTTTCCTTCTTCAACAGAAAGAGGAGCTTCTTTTTGGTATTTAGAAAATACATAATCTTTAAATATACCATCCCCTAAAATAGAAGAGTTCCCTGTTATTAAAACTTCATCCTCTCCCAATCTAGTAATATACGGTACTGCAGACTTACTCAAAATATCCAATAAATTAACTTCTTTTCTACTAACTTTTGCATCTTCAGCAGAAAAAGAAACTTCTGTTACAATCACTTTTCCAGGAGATTGTTTATCTTTTTTATAAATAAGCATATAGTATCCCTTTAAAAGCCTGCGTCTGTTAATCTCTTATTAAACCCTATGACTTGTCCTTTAGTGAAAGTCCAAGTTTTTTTACCATCTTTGTTTTTATTCTTATTGATATCAAATTCAGGCCCATCACTTGGAGGTCTAACATGTGTTTGTTCCTGCCCCGAACCTGAACCAGTCTGCTTGTAATTAGTAAACTCTGCAGAAGCAAAAGTTCCTAGAAGTAAGAATAAAAATAGTGTTTTAAATTTCATAATCGTCTCCTCTTTAAATAAATATATGAATATTATACCCAAAATAACCTTGTATTTATTAAAAACCTATCTATTTCTGAATATATCTATTGACTTATTATTATTATTTTGATATTATTAGATATAACAAAAATTGCATAGGTACTATTATGTGCTGCAATATAATTAAAAGGATTATTTAGATGGAAATGTGTAAGGATGTATTAACTCAGTGCTCTCTTCAATATGGGGAGCTGACAAATGATGATGATATTTCGTTGTCAACGGCCACAGGATTGCATTATGAAATCTTCTCATGCCTTGATGGATTCATTGTTATAAGAAAAAGTCCTATCGTTTCTAGATATAAAATTTTCTCTGAAGAAGAAATGATTCTTTCTAAAAAAACTAAAATTGCTGAAGCTGAAGAAATTCTTGCATCTCAAATATCAAAAGAAGACCCTAACTCTTTAAAATTCAGTATAAATATACCTCATATTATTACAGGTGATCCTGAAACTATTGAAGGTATTATGCGTGCTGTGAACAACACCTTAAATATATGGGTAGAGGATGGTTTGTCTTTTGAAATAGATACTGAGTTAGGCGTAGTTTTAATTGACGCAAGTAGTTCGGACTTTACATCCAATTACCTATCTGCCCTACTGGATGTTTTCAAAAAAATGAAAGATTCTAAGCTATGATTTTCCACATAAGTTATACTGTACATACTAAAGAAGCAGAAACTATCAATGGTGATATTTCTGCTGAATGGACAAAAGGGATGAACACTCTCTCTGATTTTGACTCCTTTAGAGCAGGTGTAAAAGAATCTCTGATAAAAAGACATCCTTCCTGGGAAGCAGCTGTTTCAGACATAGTGTTTTTATCTATGACTAGAGTTATAGGTTAATATCCTAACCATAAATACAGATAATTATCTTAGCATTCCTATCTGACCAATATTGCCTTCTATCAATTGGCTCATAGTTTCATCAGGTTCAATGCCTTCCTCTTTCTTCCAAAGAATAACCATATCATCAATCTGTTTTACTGCTGTATCCGTTGTTTCTACAATCTCTCCAGTTTTTGTATTAACAAAAGCTGTCTGACCATCAACAATATACATTTCGCCTGTCTGGTTAGATATTAAAAGTTCTTTCCATTCAGACATATTCTTATCTTCCCCTATCCAATAATCAAAAGCACTTCCGTCTGGTTCACCTTTAACCATTGCGATACACATACCTTCAGGAAATATTTCCTCTATGATTTCAACATCTATAATTTCTTGTGTTACAACACTTGTTCCCATGCTAGTCCTTTTTGTTTTCAATAGTATATTGTATCTTAATCAGAGGGGTTATATATTTTTAATATTGACTTTACCATATTTTTTTATTTTTACATAAGTCTCTTCTTTTTTTTCAAAAATGATTTTAAAGAGATATACTATATTATAAAAAAAAGGATTCAAAATGACAAAACTTAGTGAAAATATTTTTATAGGCAGTATCTCTGATACTGATGAACATGGACTATTCCATGACAAGACTCTAGTTATATTTCTTTCTGATGATGATAGAGAAAGTATTAAATCTAATTTAATAAATATAGAGACCTCTAAAAACAAAGGTCAAAAGATTGATGGATTGGATATTTCTTTGGGTGGAGATTTTTTTATTCTTGATGAGTCTAAAGATGTAATTGCAAAAGCCTATATAGATGATCCTTTCTCTGCAGATGACGTTTGTGAAAGATTTGATGATCTAGCTGCCTCTGAAGGTGTACAATATCCTGAGTTAACTACAACATCTTTTGGAGAAACTCGTTTTTCTGCTGCTTTTAAACATGTAAGAGGAGAATGTGAATCTCACACAGGAATTTGTTCAAAAGACATTCTTGGAGAAACTAAAATACAAACAATAGTGTCATCACTTCAAGAGGATAATAAAAAAGAAATTCTTGAAGCTTTATCTGATAAACCAGAGCTTCAGGATCTTTCTGTTGAGCAAATCGCTGCCATAGGAGAAGTATTAGATATTTTTTTAAAGAACGAAACCACCTTAAACTCTAAACCTTCTGCTTAAATAATAGGGATATTTAACTATCCCTATCAAGCTTTACCTTCTTATTAATATTCATGTTGCAATCGATATAAATACCTTTTCTATAAAATACTGTATTGACAAAATTTTATTTTTTAGATATAATTCGCTTAACTAATAAAAGGAATACATATGTGTAAAGTTCATAAAACCTCTATTTTAAATTTTGGAGAAATTTCTATCCCAGACCAAGAATTTGGAAATACTAAACTTAACGTATTTCCATTTACTCATACTGGCAAAGATATCTCATTACCTGCCCCTTATGGTATGTGGGAAGATACAGTTAATGAAATATTAAAGCATGTCCCTCTGCAGGAAGGTGCTAATGAACACTATATAACTATCAATTCTGACTTCTTCACGGAAGATGGTTTTCAGAGGGGTGAAGGTGTTCACATGGATGGAAATTTTTGTGTAGATCCTACTTTTGTTTCTGGCAGTGGTGAATTTAAAGCTAGTTGGGGTGGTATCCGAATGAGAAAAGGTCACCCTGTGGAGTTGCCAGACAATTCTCATGTAGAAAAAAACTGGGTACTTCCCTATAAGGATGTTATTATTCCTGTAGGAACGTATGTTTCAGATAAATTAGGGGGGCTGTTTATTGCTTCAAATAATGTAGGTACTCGTGCATGGAAAGGTATTTTTTATGGTGAAGTTGGTGAAGTTGGTAATTATGAAAGTATGCAAGATCAATTAACAAAAGAAAAAGAGCAATTTGTTCCTGCAAACGAACTAGTATTTATGACTAGTAATACACCTCATGAAACAATTATGGTTCCAAAAGGAGAACGTAGAACATTCTTGCGTTTAACTTTAAATCATAAATACAAAAATGAACAAATTAAAAAATATGTCTAGCTGTTTTTTCGGTTATAGTTTAGGTTTTTACCTTCGGGTAGCTATTCTTGTTTTTATTTCTTTTGTTTTGAGTTTGTTGGGATATTTCCTTCTTTCTTTCTTCTGGAATGTAAATTCTCCCCTTTATATTGTATTATCATTGTTGTTTTTTGGTTTCATCCTTTCGGAAAAAACCTCTATTCTGCTCTCAAGTGAAAAACATAATGGTAGCTGTTCCGATTATATATACCCGGAAGCTACACAACATACTCCCCAACCAGTAAATATCCCTATTTCAAAGAAATCCTTCTTGATAAAATCTTTATATCAAGAAACACTAAACGAAAGAATTGATTGACTTTATACTTTATTTTTGATATAATATAATATAATATACAAAAAAAGGAATACTATGTCTATCAATAAATTATACGGTCTTTTTGTGTTACAGCGAGAAGTTTTACCAAAAAATGTTCAAAACATCCTTATGGAGTTTTTTGGTGAAACAGCCAACGAATGTGCCGAATTTGAACTCATTAAAGAAGCTTTAGAACAAGAAGGCTATGAACTCATTCATGAGGATGATGATGAAATTGGACATATTGTTGCTATTAGAAAAACAGATGATATCTCTTTTCTTTTTGAAAATCTTGACCTTGTGCCAGATAATATCAAGGGTATAGTTAATAAACATACTGAAGCCATGGAGCTGGATTATGTTGAATGCGAAGCTTTCTTGTTAGAATTAAATGATGCAGGGTTCACTTTCTTTTATGGTCTAGATGCTTCTCCTTATGATCTTCGTCCAATGAGTGAATTGGAAAAGACTAGCCATACTTACAAAAAGGAGAATAAAGTCTAATATAGTGGACTTAATTCTAAAATTATGATATAATACATCACAACAAAATAAAGGAAACACATGAAAAAATTATTACTACTCGGATTTATTGCTATTGCAGCCTTAACAGGTTGTACTCAAGAAACACAAAATGCTCTGAGTCGTTCACTACAAAACTGGACAGGCACAAATGGGGTATTGGATGTGTATGCAGGTGACAAATTGGTGCATAAGTTTATCAAAATTGATAAACTCTCTACTGCTAAAGGTACAAATGACGACACAGCAAGACCATATCGCTATGGTTATGGCTATGATGACATTAACTTTAATGGCAAAAAAGATAAGGGTGAGAAAAAAGTTTACTTTGAATTTTCTGACTATTCAACGTCCTATATCTTTTATGAAAGAAACTAATTTTACCCGTTAGTGCTTACTGAGACCGCAGGCACTGCTGTTTCAGAGGCCTTCATAGGTCCTAAAGTGCTTTTTATTGCTGGTCCTATTTGGGCAGCAATACCTTTTAATGCTTCAAATATAGCAACATGTCTATAGATATCAGGGTCTATCCCTAAATTATAAGAAAATTCCCAATGATCAGCACCAAAATGAGTTTCTCCATTATCATTTTTATTTAGCCATGCTGCCCAATTTGCTTGTGTTTCATAATCTGTGTAATCCGTACCTTCTTCTAACGCAGCTAATTTTTTTGTCTTTTCATTCTCAGAAAGATCATCATCATCTGTTATTGATGCTTTTGCATCCTGTTTACATACATTAGGATTCCAAAGATCTTCATTTGCATCTTTTGACTCACGTTTACTAAAGAAATAACCTGAACCTAATTCAGACAACCATTGCATATCTAATTTTCCATTACCTGCCCAGTTAAATATATTGCTTCCAAGATCGCCTGTAACAATTAGTTTTTTATTATCTATAATAAACCTCATAGAATGGTTCATGTCACCATTTTTATTTTGCCATTGAATGACACTCATATTGTCTGTATCAACTTCAACTATTGCTTCGAAATCCTTAAAAATATCCTGAAGTTCTTCCTCTTGTCTCTTGCTCATGATAATCCTTCTTTTATAGTATTTTAAATTATACATTAATTTTTAATGTTTTTTTAAAAAAGACCATATCTCTAGTATAATATACAAAAGAAACATTAAAAGGATTATTATGGCTAAGCATCATGCAGAATTTGAGGTAGATAGTACGCGTATCCGTATGGAGCCTTACTTAGTTAAAGATAAGGACAGTGATATTGTTGGAACTTACTCCAGAACAAATGACAAAGGTGAAACGGCTATTCTTCATAAAGGAGGCATGTATGCTGAATTCAAAGGTCTATCAGAGAAAAATGCAGAATTTGTACGTCGTTCAAAACTTTATCCTCATACTACTCTTTGGTATACCGCTCAAGAAATGATTATAAACGGTTCTGGATTTTATGAAACAGCTAAAGCTGTATTTAGGAATGAAGAGGATCTTAGAAATAAAACATATGGAAAAGTAATACTCTTTACAAAAGAATTTCTTTTCCCTGACAAAGATGAAAAAATGAGTCCTTTCCTACGCAAAGGAAACCATATTGTTTGTCGCCTTTTTGAAGATAAAATCACAATAAAAATTAATGACCGCGAACCTGAGGAAATTTCTGAGTTTATAGCCAAAGAAAAAAAAGAAGGTTTCAAGGGACCTTCAAAAGAATATACTAAACTTAATAAAGAAACCTTACTTATTGCAAAAGATACTTTAAAAAAATACAAAGATGAATTAGCCAATAATATATCTATGATAGATAATATTAATGTAGATGAAGCTTTATCACTAGTAAGGGATTGGAGTCAGCCTGAAGTTAGAGATGATTTAGTTGCTCTTAAAGGTGTCAAAATGGGTGAAATTCGTGGAGTTGTACCTAAGCCTGGTAAAGGTCTTTTTGATGCAGCTAGCTTCGAAATAGGCAACACTCGTATATGGCAAGCTGGTATTCGTGGAGAAGATATTCGTGATGGTTGCCTTGGATGGCAAATTGCTGATTTAAATGATGGTGTTTTTGAGAACCATAGAGGCTTTAGTTCGGATCTTATCTCTTCTTTTAATTTTGTACTTGAAGAACAAGGTAAATTTATAACAAACACAACTTCTCTTGATGAGATTAAACAAATGGCTGCATCAGAAGATGTAACTTTAGCCCAAAAAATATAAAAGGTATGTTATGAGATTTTTTGCCCTTATACATTATGCACCTAGTTGTCCTTCTACATCTAGGGGTGTTTTTCAAAACCCTGAAGCAGCAGACAACTACTATGATAAACATTTTAAAAAAGACGAAAAGGATATTACCTCAACTATTGATATTGAAACCTTCTATACAGAGCATGTAAAAGATGTTTTTGATTTAAAAAAATATATAGATGTATTTTTGCCTGAAAATAGTGACTTCTTTGCTGAGATGGATGAAGATCTTTCCTTCTCAAAGAGAGCTGAAATTGTAGCCTGTAAAGCTATTGGAATTACTCATGGATTAGAATCAGAAATTTATATTGATGGAGCATCCAAAGAGGGACCAATTGATAAAAATGGTTTTTATCTTGAAGCAGGTCAAACAGTTTACAATAAAAGTCGAGACAAGGAATTCACCCTTGATGAATACATGGTAAAGAGTTTTGGTGAAGGTGACCTTTTAATACTATCTCATCTTGAGGTAATTAAAGATGCACCAAAAATTGAGTCTGATCCTTCTATGAATGAAGATATTAGCCCAGCCATCCCAACAAACAAAATATAGGAGAATATTATGACTATTGAAACATTTGAAAACGAAGTACAGCCAGTTCTAAAAAACATAGAGGGTATTTCCTCTGTTACTCTCGATGATTATAACAGCGAAGAGCTTGTTCTTTTTATGGAGATTGAAAAAAACGCCAACTTAAAAAAACTAACACCTACAATAAAACGTGCCCTTAAAGAAAAAGGATTTGCAGAAACATTAATTGCAGACTGGACCTCTCCTTCAGCCAAAGATCAATGGGGAAATAGAAATTCTTATTATTACGAAATGGATTTGGTTTACGCTTATGCCGACATTCCTAAAATAGAAGCTAAAGAAGATGCTAAAGAAGTGATGGTGTTTGCAAAAGATTATGAAGGATTCTCACAAGATAGTGATACATTAAAAGATCTTTTTACAACTTCTTTTGACAATCAATCATTCTCAGACATGGATGAACATATCGCTTATATTGATAATAAATTAGAAGGGTATACAGTTAATCCTCTTTTTGTATATAGACATAGTGGGGAGCATTTTGAAGCCTCTAAGTCCTGTCGATGGGATAGCTCATTTATTGGTGCAGTTGCTATTCTTGATAAAAGTGATGAAACCGTGGGAACAGTTATAGATTCTTTAAATGATTGGCTCAATGGTCCTGAAATAATGCCTTCTTCTGACATGGATGAATCTGATGAGGTTTCACCAGCCTCCCCTTCAATTTAATTTTTAAGAGTATCTAGAAAAGATCTAAACTTTTCTAGATGTTTTTTTGCTTTCCTGAAAGATAACCCATGCTTAAAACTTTCTTCTGAACCATCTTTAAACGATATCCTATATTTTCTATTGTCTTGTGTACCTTTGTGTTCTGCCATAGAAATAGTTTTAATCTCTTTCATCGGAAATATTTGTGTACCTTTTGCCCCAATCAATATCACTTCTTTTTCATTAGCAACTAAACCGAATGTATCTAGTTTAAAAAGATTGAAAATGCGTATTTGCTGCTTATATATAATAAATAAGAGAATTAAATATATGACCAGTTGAATCTCTAAGCTAAAGCTCCTGATCCAATCTTCTCCACCAAAGAAAAGAATAGATATATAACTAGTTACTTCAAACATTATAAACATTGACACAGAAAAAGAAAAAAACAGCAATGATACTGAAGACCAAGCACTATCAAATTCTATTTTTACATGAGGTGTCTGATCATCAATATATTTTTTTATTGTTTTTTGAGGCAGTCTTATCCACTTAAGATTCAATAATAAAAGCAACAATGCAGACAGATAAAATAGTACCCGACTATCTCCATTAAAAAATAAATATTCTTTAGTTATATTCTCTAGCAATCTGTTTTCCTGAACAATGTTTCTAAGTATACCTCTATACTCAGATATATCAACATCATCATATATATCATATCTGTTCTTTCCAATAATGGAATATATTTCTTTCGAATCATTTTCTATTTTTGAAAATGCATATATCGTAGTAGGTTCTATTTCCCTATCAAATAGATCAATCTTTCTTTGCAACAGAGATTCTGTTATCTCATCATCGGTAATGTTTTTTGCTAAATCAAAAATTTTTCTTTTGATTATCTTTTGATTTTTTTCTAAATCCTCTACTTTTGAATCAAACTGCACACCGGTTACTTTTGAATTTTCTAAACTATCGTAGTACCCATTAACTGAATAGCTTGTTGCTGCTTCTACACGTAACTCCTCATGAAGTTTTTTTGCTGCAAATTCCATAAAAGAGGAAACAACTGCTCTTTGTTTTTCATTTTTTAAAACAAACATAAAGGCTACCACCCCTTTGTTTTTTTCACCAATAAATTCTTTATAAACAGGCTTATATATAAAACTAGGCTTCTTGTTTACTAGCTTAAATGTTGTCTTTGTTCCAGTATAATTATTTTTTGCAAATTTTTGATTCAATATTTTCATTATTTTTGATTTGTCGAAATTACCTATCACCACTAGTTTCATATTTGCTGGGTAGTAATAGTCTTTTATATACTTATCTATCGTTTCTGAATCTATCTTCTTTGTTCTTATTCTGAATAGTGGAAAAAATGGTATGCTTTTTTTTAATTGATAGCCAAACCTATAATTATAAATTGTTTTATCTTCTGGTTTTAAATCATCGATATATGTTTTAAAGTTTTGAATATAATCATTAATAGAAGGTTCTCCAAGCTCTATCTCTACGGCACTTTTCTCTTTCTCTATAAAATTTTCTAAAAAATTCCTATTAAAAACAATATCATTCATCAAAGACAGAGTTTTTTCTGTATGCTTTGAATTTACAACTGCAAAAAAATTGGTTCTATCTTTATTTGTAGTAGCATTTCCTCTACCTTTCGTATCTTCTTTCAATTGAGATAAATAATCTTCATTTTTTGCTTTTTCTGATCTAAACATTAGGTGCTCAACAAGATGAGCTACTCCATAGTTAGACCAATCCTCTACTTTCCAACCTACGCCTACTTCAATATTTATAAAAGTTTGCACAAATTTAGGATCTGAATAGAGCATCACTTCTAAGCCATTATCTAGTTTAAAATTTTCCATGTTTTGATATGGATTAAATATTTCTTTTGCTTCGAGTTGCAGTAAAAGAAATGTAAGTAATATTAATATATTTTTCATTATTTATCTCCTGTGTATGGGAACATACCTGACTCATCTAGGTGTAATGAGTGCTTTTCCTCACCCTCTCTACCCAACTCTCTTATCATAAAAGCATACGTATATATTTCCACCACTTCTTTAAAGTTTGGTTCTTCAAAAAGATTTTTCATTTCATTTTGCAAGTATTTTTTATCTCTAGTGGATTCCAAAGGCATTCCGAGATGCATCATAGTTGTCAATATAGACATTAAATTGCCTTGTTCATTCGCATAATCATAATACTTATGAATAGGTAAACAATATATAGATAGTGCAGCTCGTATAAACTTAGCATAGAAAAAATAGTCTATTGTTTTATCAAGAGGATACGCCTCATTTGCCTCTATTTTTATAACAATTCCACCTATTCTTGATGCTCTTACAAATTCTTTATACTTTTCTTTTTCAATGATTGGTTTCACAGAGGTATCCTTTGAGTTTAAGAAGCATATTCTATCATTTTTATGGAAAAATGTCAATGTATTTTTTTATTATAAGATTTGTTTTCATGGTATAATCTTAATATATAAAATTCAAAGGATCACTATATGTATACTGCTGAACAAACAAAAAATTTAGATGCCCTAGCTTTTTCTATGGGTGCTGTAAAAAAAGCTAATACCTACCACGATAACAGTAATTTTGAAGGAGCTCAAAAAGAAGTATTTGCGGTTTGCTATTTCAATTCAGACAATGAGGAGATTTTAAGTTGTGTCCCTATGCTTACAGGCAATGATGATATTGATGGATTGGATACTGTTGGTGTTTCCAATACTAAGTCTAGACATCTTGGTTCTATCGCTGCCAACGAACTTAGAGACCATTCTTTTATTTCACCTGCAGAAAAAATGAAACATATGAAAAACATGCATTCACATACTATTGTCATGAAAAAAGATGTTGTTTTAATTATAACTAGTAGTGGTAGTTCTGAAATACCTACAGATGGGACACCTAAAGATTTAATAGAAAAGGCTTCTCAATATTTAGAAACTTTAGAACTTGCATCTTGGCTAGGCTTTAATCTAGATAAGGTTTCGCCTGTCTTATCTGCAGAAGGTGTTTCTGTCTCTCTTACTCATAAGTCAGCCGAAGTAAATATGCCAATAAAAGCATTTATTGCTTTTGCTTTCGAACATGATCCTAAAATTCGTGAGAATATTATTATTTCTTGTAATACGAAAGGCATTGACATTCCTGGTGCATTAAGTAATGAATCAGATAATGAGCTTGTTGATACGCGTATAAAAAGATAATTAGTTATGCCAGAATCTAGTCTTCATTTTAAAAACTCATCTAAACAAGAAATAGATGAGTTTATTGAATCAACTCAAATTATTGATGACAAAGGTGAGCCTTTAGTTGTTTGGCATGGAAGCAGAATTAATGCTCTCACTCAATTTGATTTTGCTAATGAGGGCTCTGGAGTTGTTTCTACTAGTTCTAAAAAGTATGGTGGTTTCTTTTTTGGGAGCAGTAAAAGTGGTGTGAGTTATTATAGTAATGGAGGGATTCCTGAAGAAAAAATCGATGAATCTAAAGGTCAAATAGATGTTGTTGTTTATGGTGAAGGCCCTTATTATTTTAATGTACAACAAAGAGACGATAGTGCATATAACAATAAATACAATGCACTAATTGAGAAATATAAAAATATTCATGGTGAGGCTTTTGATGAAGACAGAATGCCTGTTGATATAGAGGATGAATTTGACGATATTGGAAATGGTGGTCCATACCTCACATGGGAAGAAGCTGATGCTGCAGGTTATGCTATTCTAGAAGAAACTAATATCTGTTGTGAAAAAGGAATAGATCCTTTTATTTACCCTATCCATTTAAAGATAAATAAGCTATATATTCATAACCCAGAAGATGGCTTCTTTTCCCCTCCTGAGCTTATAAAAAAAGTTAAAGCATTAGATGAAGGGTATACTGGTTTAAAGATGATAGATATTTGTGATGGTGACACATATATGGATGTTTATGTTGCTTTTGATGTCTCAAGTATTATGATTCTTGACAAGCTTAACCCTGAGTCTTGTGGAATTAAAAAAACAAATAAAATCCCTTCAACTCTTATAGAAAACTCTCCTTCAGAATCAACTAATATAACTCCTGCTCAAAAATAATCCTTAAATTTGTATGTTACTCTCTTTTGTGGTAATATTTTCATATAAAAATATAAGGATAGATATTATGAGTTTTTCAGATAACGCAGAAGAAATGCGATATTGTTTCTATATTCCTGCAGCTACTTTCCAGGAAAAATGTAAAAAAGAATATGATGATTTTGTAGTTCATTTAAAAGGTAGACCTTTCCAAGATATTCAGAGTAGCAAAGCAATACAATCATATATCTTATTAAGAGACACTTTCTTATCTTTAACAGGAATCAATATTGATATCTTTCAAGGTCAATCTGAAAGAGGAAAACCTTTTAAATTTAAATTTGTAAAAGATTTAGGTGCAGGTATAGATCTTGATTTTTATGATAAGTTTAATAACCCAAAGGAACTCTTCTTTGTTACCTACGATCCTGCGTTTGATCGTTGTGATTTAGGATTTGAAGTTATGATTTATGTTAATTGGGATTGATTTGTATTAATTTGTATTAATTAATTGACTTGTTTGCAAATATTTTATATACTTATAATATTAAAAAATAACAAGGATATAAATGCAACAAAAAAAAGGGCTTGGAATAGCAAAAGATTATGTAGCTTTTGACTCTTCTCATATACCAGTATGGACTTATCCTCATACAGAACAAAAAAATAAAAATAAAAAGAAAAGAGAGTCTACCCCCTTCCCTCCACTAAAACAAAAAACACCTGCCTTAACTACCGAGTTTCTTAAAGAGGCAGCTATTAAAATGGGTAAAAATGAAATGTACCTTTATCTTCTTAAGGTTAATTCTCCCGTGAAGTTTAGATTTCTTACTTTTTTTGGTAGAGGTAATTTTAAATACGGATACAAAGCTTGGGAATCTTATGAAGAGAAAGCTCTCACAAAAAAGAATCATTACTGTATATATATAGATAAGCATAAAATAAGAGGTCCACTAGGAACTAGATTTATGAAAATAACTTCACGTAAAATGAGATTTACAGCTATTGTGTCATTTAATAAATTTCGCAAAAAAGTAGACAGGTATATAACTTCCCAAAAGATGAAGAAAATTCTCTAACATTATTGACTTTATATCTTTATTTTGTTATAATATAACATAACAAAATAAAGGATATTTATGGCAAATATAAAAAGAAAAACATGGAATATTGGTGAAACCTGTATCGGTGGCACCATTAAGCTAGTCATTGATTTTAAAAAAGAAATCCTTACTCTAGGATTCTACAAATACAAAACAAAAGAACTTCTCTTTGATAGAGATTTCTCATTCAAAAATAAAGATGATATCTATATGTGGGCATCTGAGCATTGTACTTCTTATCATGCAGATAATATAGATGATTTTATAGATGCTGCACTGGATGAAGTGAACTAGTATGTCTATTTCATATAAAGGAGTAGATCGTAATCGTGAAATCCGTTGTGTGGAAAAGCAAGTTGGTTGGGATATAGTTCATTTTTTTAGTGGAGAACCTGAGGTATTTAAAGTTTCTATCCCTAATGGATATAAACGACAAAGAGTTATATTATGAGAGAGGTATAAAATGTTACTAAGTAATATGTTAAAAAACGAAAACCCTGCACATAGAATTGAGCAGGTAATGCTAATAACGGATTATGCTTGTGGATGTGTATCTACTATCACTTATGGTGGGCAGCCTGCTCCACCCTTTAATACAGACAAAAGAGAAAAAGCTTTTAAATCAAATTCACTTTGGTCTTCTTCAAGTGACTGCTCAAAAGGACATGGTGATGTAGACTTTTCTGAGATAGAAGACACTAACATTGGTGATAAAATTGCTTTAGTTACTTCTATCAAGTGTGGTCGTACAGACTTTAAAAGCTGTGATAACTAATGGAAAACATTTTTTGGACTTTATTTATTATTGCCTCGCTTATATATGTTCTAGAAAAAGACTCAAGCGAGAACCAGTAAGTATCTATGTGGTATACTTTCTTTACTTAAAATAAAGAAGGACCACTTCATGTTCAATAAAATTAAATCTTTTTTCGAAAAACGCACCATCCCTATATCTATAAAAAAATCAAAAAAAACCCCTGAATTTCTATTATCTGTAGAATTTAAAGACAAATCTACTCTACAGGAAGAATTATCAGAGATATCTTTCTCGGGTACATATTTAACTTACCTACCTGTCAAAGGCAAGGAAGTATCTATAGATTCTTTAGATATTGAAGGGTTTATAATCAAGAGAATTAATGGTGAAATCATATACACTTATGGAAACGTGTCATTTTTCTATACAAAAAGTGGTTTCCCCTTATTCTTCCCAACTGAGGATAAATCAAATAAGCTTTATCCTCTCGTCACAACAGGAAGAACTTTAGAAAACGGTATATATAGACGTTCATTCAGCTTTAGTGGAAATACCCTCATCTTAGGCAAAACTGGGTCTGGAAAATCATTCCTTATGCAAAACATACTTGGTAAATCATCTGGGTACGTATACAATGAAGATCAAATTTTTTATTTTGGATTATCTTCTGAAACGCCTTCTGAGTTCATATCTCTTTCCGTTTCTGAATTTTTAACAAAAAAACAAAATCTTTTATCTGATGGTAAATATTTTATTCATCTTGACTCTACCCCTTCTGCATCAATTGAGGATCTTATCGAATTAAAAAAAGAACTTTTAAGAATCATTAAGAGACCATGTATTTTAATTTTAGATGAGATGTATTGTGAGGATAACGTTATTAATGAAATGTATAGGGCTTTAGTTTCCGATATAAGTAAAAAAACAAATAAAAAGATATGTCTTTCTAATACCTTTATTTTATTACAATCACTGAATGATCATATTCAAGAGAGAATACAACCTAGTGATTTTGAAAGCATAATAGTTATGGATAAGGAAAATGCAAACTCTCTTCCTGGAGAATTTGCATTGTATCTAGCAGTTTAACTATTTTATTTGCTAGATTCATGAACACCAATAAAGTCCAACAATCTTCGCTTACAAGAGTCATCATATGAATAAATATGTCTGACTTTTTTGATTGCCTCTTTTTGGAGGTCTTCTATATTATTTATTTTTTTACTTTTTTTGTACTTTGGTGTTAAGTTGTCTAATATATCGGTGATGCTCATTTTCGGGCGATTTTTCATCCATGAACATACAGTATATAGCATAGTGTCAGCATTTAAAGCCACTACCATTTTTTTGCCATCCACATTACCTATTTCAAAATATTTAGCGAAAGGCTCTTCTTGTAGTAGAAAAAATTCACTCATATATGCATAAGGGTTACCTTTTACATGTTCTACAACTGGAACTGGTGTTTTTGACTTCGTTGATTTTATCATTTTTGTTTTTACTTGAGCCTGCCCTATTGTTTCCAACGAACAGTGAATCTTTGCAATGATAGAATATCCTAACTCATGTCTTGCAATATGTGCAAGTAGTCTACCTTGTGGATGAGAGCTAAAAGAAAGAAAAGGGTATTTCCCCCCTTTTGCATCTTTAGATATTGTTTCAATTGATGCAATAATATTTGCCATTTCTGGTATCTCTGAGATTTCTTTCAGAATTCTCTGCTGCATAGCTTGCTTTGATACTGTAGGTGTCTGGGCTAAGCCAATGTTTTTATAGCTTTCACCTTTTACCCACAGTTTTAAAAATTTTGTTTTATTTATATTGATTGGTGGTATTTCTTTTTTCATTCCTTCTTCTTTCGTATTGGTTAATATCAAATGTTATCACAAAAAATAATAAAAGTCAAGCAGTCTATAAAAATATTTACAATGTATATCTTAATTCATCCTATTCCTATATATATAAGTGCTTACATATATAGATTGACTTTATTTCTTATTTTTGCTATAATAAGAAATAACAAAAAAAGGATATACATGTTAACTTTTAAAAACATATATATAACAGGTAAGGAAGAAACAGACCAGAATGATTGGTGTTTAGCCCAAAATGGTCATACAGAAGGATGGATGAGTAAATATCTTGTCTTAGAAAATGGTCTTCCTAAAGCATTTATTGGTAGTGAGCTTTTTGATGGTGGAGATGAACGTTTTTATGGGTATATTGAAGACTCTACAAAGCCTACTGTATTGAGTAATTGTACTACTGAAGAAAAAGGCACAAAAGTACTAATTACCCTCGATGCGGAACTTGCTAAAGCCTTATATGCTAAAGGGAAAGATTATTATTCTGTCGCAAGTGATTGCTATCTTCAACCTTATGCAGAAGATCTTCATGGTAATAACCTTAAAGATTGGGGATCTCCAGAACTTGAAGAAATGCTTGAATATGTTCATGGTAACATTCAAGACTTTTCAACCTTTAACAATGATGAGCTAGAACTTGTTCTTTTTGCTGTAAAGGAACTCGAAAAAATCAGAGTTCCTTTTTCTAGACATGTAAATGTAGAAGATCCAAAGGAAACTTCATATTGTTTTCTCTGTTTTACGGAGCTTTCTGATATGGAGATTTTTTATGCATGTAATGATTATAAAGAAATATATTCTGGAACAGTTCCTTTTCTTGAGCTATCACAAGAATCTAGAGTTCATAGCTTTGCAATGCTTACAAATCAAGCTTTTCAAACAATAACCCCTACGGAGGTAACGGTATAATGACAAACGAAATTAAAGAACTTATTAAAAAGTGTGGATTAACTAAAACTGAACTCCTTTCTCTAGTTGGTTTTATAGAATTAGGAAATGTGTCTCAGGAAGACGAAACCTATCTTGATGAAAATCTCGATGGAACTGTCTCAGCTGCTCGGTTTAAATTTTTAAGAAATGAGGCAGAGTGCTCTGAAGAGGATGAGCAAACTATTCCTGAAGTGTCTTTCTTTGATGCTGAAATAAGTGAAAGTGGTTTATATGTTGGATACACAGGATATACTGATTATTCTAGTGATACAGAAGGGAAAGTTATTTTGCTTGACTCTTATTATAATAAACTAAGCGTTCTTTTGTGGTCAGATATAAACGATGAAAACTATACTCACAATATTGAGATGTCTGGTGCAAAAAATTCTGAACGAATAAAATAAGCTATTGACTTTATTCTATAATATTGCTATAATAAAGAAAGAAAAAAAGGAATATTATGAAAAATACTATCACTCAAGATAAAGCTGTTAAAATCTTATTTGACACAGAGACCACGGGAATAGAAGAAGAAGACAAAATCCTTCAAATTGGTGCTATGATCATTGATGATTGCGGAAACATAGAGGCTCATAATTACTTGTGTGATCCCAGAGTGGAAATTAAGATTGAAGCTATGGAAACACATAACATAACACAGGATATGATAGAAGGAAAGCCTAGATATAGAAATCTGCCTATAAGAAAAAGACTTAATGATTTTAATAACTCATCAAACTTCCTGATTGCTCATAATATTGAGTTTGATATGAAAATGATTGAAAAAGAAGGGTTTAAGAATGAGTACACACTAATAGATACCTTGCGTGTTGCAAGACATCTTTTGCCAGATAGCTCTTACCATAGACTACAATATTTACGATACTCTTTGGAGCTATATAAAGATGAGGCCTCTCTTGCTGACAGAGAGAATATTGAGATCAAGGCACATGATGCAATAGGTGATGTTCTGGTGATGAAATTACTTTTAGACAGGCTAGAAAAAATGGTATTGGCTAAATACCCAGACAAAGATCCTTATACTGAAATGGCTTACCTAACAACCTTGCCTGTACTTATTAAAAAATTTAAGTTTGGAAAGTATAAAGACATGCTTCTTTCTGATGTCTGTCAAAATGACAAGGGTTACATTAAGTGGATGCGTAATAATATGGATTTAGATGAGGATTTAGAGTTTTCATTGGCATATTTCATGGGTGAAATTCCCTCTGAACAGTGCAGTTTTTAAAATTTCTTTTGACTTTCTTTTTTATTTTTAGTATATTGTTTTAATTAAATAATAAAAAACAAGGAACTGCCTTATGAAAACAAAAGGTCTCCACCTGGCAAAAGACTATAAGCCTGCAAACTTAGACCACATTCCAGTGTGGCATAGAGGACATTCTTCTTCACCTCAGAAAAACAAAAAGGTGAAGATAGAAAGGAAGAAAAAATTCTCTTCTCAAAATTTGTTTTTAAGTTCTTCCTCTCTTGCTATAAAAAAACGTGCAAATTTTTTCTACACTATTCAATCAAACAGTCCAACTAAGTTTAGATTTTTTCTTATACACGGAAAAGGTGATCTCGTTGCAGGTTATTATGTGTGGGTTGAATATGAAAAAAACATACGAGACATAAGAAACAAATATCTTAAATATGCTTTTGATAAAAATATTGCTATTGCTCTTCAGGTTAATGGTGCAAAGCAAGCAAAAGAACCTTTAAGTCTAAGCTCCCTTTGTACGGCTAAGAATTTCACAGAAAGAATTAAAAAATACATAAAAGAAAAAAAACTAATTCCATTAGTAGTATAACTATTCAAATCTGCTATAATATTTAAAACTAAAGGGATACTATGACTTATGCTGTTATTGATTTTGAAACCAACTCTGCCCATATAGGGGATGTAATTGAATGTTCTATAAGAAAGGTTATAAAGTCTGAAGATGGTGTTTCTTTTCTAGAAATAGACAACTTTCATAGATATTACATGTCTAAATATCCAAAAAACCCACGTTCATTAGATATACATGGTCTCACTGATCCAATTATAAGCCTAAAAAGAAACAATGCAGCGTACCCTCCTCTATTTACTCAGGATATTGATTTTGAAGCATTTTTTATTGATGTTGATGCTATTGTTGCTCATAATTTATCTTTTGAAAAAAGACATATCGATGGGAGACTTCCTTCTTTATTTGCTGTATGCACAATGAAAGAAAATAAGCAGCAGTGCCTAGCTGTGAATAAGAATAACGTACTAAAAGTTCCTAATCTTAAAGAGGCTTGCATACACTATAACATCCCCTTTGATCCTCAGAAGCATCATGGTGCAGATTATGATACGGAAGTGACTCTAGCTATCCTTGAAAAGATGTTACTATCCAATCATCCCCTCTTCCCAAGGGAGGAACATTTTACAGAGTCTCTAGAAATGTGTTCTGTTTTGGATAAACAATCTGACTTGCAGTGTACTACACCATACTCACCATAGATGAAGTTTTATTTATCTGGCATTAATGCTCTGGATAAGTAGGCTTTTATATTCTTTTCTTTTTCTTTACTTAGGTTAATAGGAAACAATCCTGATTCTCTTATTGTTCCTATGAATGTTTTTACAGATAAAAGTAAAGATTCATAATCTAGTTTGTCTTGGTAGGGCAATCTATCTTCCTTAGCTGCTGAAGGTGTCTGCTCGAAGTCATATTTTTGGACTATTGTATATAATTCAATGTCTGTGTCTGTCCAAGCAATCTTTTTCCCTGTACTATCTTTAGATGGAGAAAATATTCTCATTCTCTCTACCCCTTGTTTTAATTCTTCAGTAGTAAAATTCTCAAGATACTCTCTATTGAAAAGGGGTTCCATTTTGCTGATATCACTTATTAGCTCTTGTCTTGTCATAAAATACTCCAGTTTTTAGTTTATTGCTGTGGAAAGATTTTCTTCATTCATCTCTGGAAGATCTATATTATTTTCTTTAGCAAAATCTTGAATCTCTTTATTTACATTCTTCAAGGTAAAATCTCCAGCATCAAAATCTATTTGCTTTCTTCCTAAATCTTTTTGATTTGTTTTGTCTGTGTACACAATACCTATACAGTCTACATAATCAAACCATATATTAACAATTCTATCCTTATCTAGTGCATAGTTTGTATTCTCTTTAACTGCTTCCCATTCATTTTTCATTTTTTTCCTTTAATTTTTATTTAAAAAGATAGTGTTAACTGCCCTTTGGGTGAAAATGTATTGCCTACTCTTGAAATATGCTCTTTAATAGAATTTATAATTCTACTATGACTTACAAGCTCTACAGCCTGTCCTACAATTTCTGAGCCTATCGTTTTTGAAACAGCTTCAAGAGAGAACTTTTCGGGGATACCCATAATGTGTCTCTCCATTCTTTCACTTGGGAAGAAGTATCTTCCTTGATGCTCTACTACTAGAGAATCTTTAGCCTGTCTTGATTGGCTTTTTAGAAGAGTTGGATAATATTTACTCTCTTGATTAACTACGCGTAATCTGCCACCTGTTGCACCATCTTGAATTGACTTACAATGAGAAACGTCTCTACACTCTGGTAAAAAAGGCAGAACATCATTCTTCCAAAATTCTGTTGCTGCAGGTTCTCTCTCTTCAGGGAACGAAAAATCTACACCTGTGAAAGTTGTGGCAAACACATAGGCTCGCTTTCTTCTACTCACTCCTCCAACCATATATGCATCAACTACTTTGGAATAGACTTTATATCCCCATCGTTCTAATCTTGTTTCAAACAAAGAATGATACTCACTCTTTAGATAGCCGGGAACATTCTCTAGGAGCACAAAAGGAAATTGTCCTGCTTCAATTATTCTCAATGCATCAAAGATCATATCATTTACGTTATCGGTATTACATTGCTTTTCTTTTGTCCCCTTAGCTTTAACATTAGAAAAGTCATCACATTGTGTCGAGATTGAGAATAGAGCTGTTTTAGACTTGTTTACCAAGTCAGATATCAACTTCGTATCTATTTCGAAAATATCCTCGTTAAAGACAGTATCAAAGGCAAAGTTATTCATTGCACATAAAGCCCCTGTCTCAGACATACTTCTTTTATCTCTTTTTTCATCTGGACGATATTCCAATAGAGCATCTAGTCTAAAGTTATTATCTACCATACTTTGGCAATCAACGCCACTTGAGCAGCACATAAATGCTGACAATAAATCTACTGAATCTTTTGCTCTTTGGATTCTTTTTGATTGCTTAGTAGAAATAGGAAGAATCGTAATTTCACCCTGCTTAAAAGTAATATGAACCTGCTCACAGTCTCCCAATGCTTCTGCTAATTTACTTTGATTACGAATATCCAATTGAGTTTCCAATGGATTATTGCGTCTACTCTTATATTCTCTCTGGTAAACTTTCTTCGTTTTAACATCTTCATCTGTTGCAAGTAAAACTTTCATACCTTTACCTGCACCAATAACTTTTTCCACAACTCTTGCATCTTTTTCGAAGCCAAAGAGAGGCAACCAGTTTGTCGACACTACTAGTTTTTTCTTTTCGCCACCAAAGCTTTGCAACTTTAATTTTTTTGTTAGCATGTTTGGTACATTAATTGTTAAAACACTCATGGTATTTCCTTTTATTTATATTTCTTATTATATCATACTAATGTAATAAAGTCAATACATGTCTACTTTTATATACTTTTTATATATTGACTTTATTACTATAATTTGTTATACTACCATACAACAAAAAGGATATTAAATGTTTGAAATTGGTTTAGAGCACAAGAAAAGTAAAGTAATAGAAATTATGACGTTTGAGGAAGGGGAGCCTGAAATATACTATGGCATTAATTACAATACGGAAAAAGATCTTACTGAAGTATGTGCCTTTGATGGAAAACTTTTATTATTCACCCTGTCTGGAGATTCTTCTTTAAAACAGATTGACCATCATTTTTCAAAAACATACAAGAGATTGAATCCTACTATAGTTAAACGTTTGATCAAGAAGGGAATAATTACTTCTACTCCTCTTTCCATAGAAGAAAAGAGACTTTTTTGTTCATAGTATTTAGAAGGATATATATTGACTTTATAGTATTATTTTGCTATAATAAGATATAACAAATTAAAGGAGTCATGATGACAAAAGAAAATTTAGAACTAATGGAAAGAGAAGCTGGTGACTGTATTGACTCAATGATGCAGTCTGTAAACTCTGTAAACGAAACAGCTACTGAGCAAGATGTTATTAGTGGGGAAGATGTTGAATTGGATTTATACTATCTAGGTGCATTTGAGACTCTTATGAGAATTTTGAATACCTTACCAGAATATACTGATGGTACTTTTGCTAGAAGTGAGCGTCTTGATGATTTCTATTCATTTTGTTTAGGGCAGGAGGTACAATAATGTATATTGATGATGAAAAAATACTTATATTAGATGAAGAACATGATAAGGATGAATTCCCTACATGTTGTGGCATGTATGATGAGAATGACGAAGGATATACCCGTGCTTTAGTTGAAGTCTTTATTGACAGACTAGAAGAAAACATTTTAGAGGTTGCATCTAAAGAGGAAGAGATTGCTTTATATAAAGAACTCTCTAAAATAAAAGAACTAGACAAAGATGTTGTCTATATGATTGTGCGATAGGAGAAAATATGGCAAAGATTAAAATTAAAACTGAAGACGGATATACTTTTGTTCGAGAAACACATGAAGATAAGCATGTTTGGACTGATGGTGATATGATTTTTAATGAGAATAAGAATGGTCTGCCTATTGATGATCAAGGTGAAGTTCTTTCTGGTTGTATCTCAATAGCTGATGAAAACGACTCCGATTTTTTATCCTCAGACAATTTATGGGTAAATGAGAATGGACTATGGGGAACAGAACTTGGTGGTTTTAGCATTGATGATAATAAAAACTTGGTGGTTCGTATAGACAATGGTAATTATCCTGTCGCAGAAGGAAATATACTTCCTCTCATTATACTTCATAGAAAATACATGGAAATGTTAGAAGAGTTTTCCATGTATGACACGGGACTAGATTTTCCAGATGTTGTAATGCTTCCAAGAGAGGATAAAATCTCATTATTGCAAGAAGGTGGACACTTTAAAAAAATGTCTACACCTTTAGATTTTAAAAAATACCTATCTGGGTTTAAAAGTATTTAAATATAAGAATGTTATCTTTTTAACCCTATTTCAGCACTCAAATCTACTTCATCTGTGAGTGCTGGTTTTATAATGTTTGTAGACTCTTCTATTTTAAACTTTTCAGTCCAAGCTTCAGATGTTAATCCAAAAACAGAATCTACCCCATATCCTATACCTTCTCCATCAACCATAATTTGAAAAACACCTTTTTCTTCTAGCTGATTCAAATCTATAACTATATCTTTCGTTGGTGTGATAGATAAAAGACTTCCTGAACCATCTGTAGAATTGAAAAAACCTGTTGTAACATCCTCTTTGTCTATGGTTAAGACTTGACCTTCTTTTACTTTCATCGCATCTCTTAGCGTCATCTTAGTTAAAAAAACCACACTATGCGGTCTATCTATATTATTCTCTATTTCTTGAAAAAAGTCATGATATTCTTTATTGCCTGTAGCAAAAGTACTGTGCATAGGAAACCCTGGTGAATATTTTGAATAAAATTCACTTTTAGGATCTATATGTTTCTCTGCTTCTTTATAACATGCAGTCATCCATCCCAAAAAGCCGTCTTTACTAATGCCATATAATTCCAACACATTATCAAAATCACCATTTAGATTAGCAGTCTCTCCATCAATGGGATAAGTTAACCCTTCAAGCCCTGCAAAAGTACTATCAAAGCTTCTAAGAGGAGAATATTCTATTGTTATATTCTTTTTTGTACTTAAAACAGACTCTCCTTCTGGTAACTCTGGATATAGCGAATGTGTGTTCTTTAGTTCTTCTATAGCTTGATATTCTTCTTCATCAGATAACTCTTCTAACTCATTTTCTTCTAGCTCAGAATTTATTTTAGATATATGATTTTCATATAAAAAATCAAAGTCCCTACCTATAAAAAAATCATTTTCTAGTTCTGCTAGAAAACTTTCATCTTCCAGACACTTCTGAGCATTTTCATCTGATAATTCTAGTTCTTCTTGTGAAGGATGATATGTTATCTCTGGATTATCTTTGTATGCTGTTTCTATTGCTTTGGTTATAAGTTTCTCTCTTGTCATAATAAGCCTTTTATTGTTTATATGTATGTATTTTAGCATTTTTATCTTGATTATTTTAAAATAAAAATTCTTATTTTAATTTCTATTTTTACTTTTTCTTAAAAAACAGTATAATTTTTACTCAACATAAAAAAAGGAAAATACATGATTAAAAAAATTCTCTCTGGACTGGCAGTTATCTTATTGACTGGCCTATTCTTTACCGGCTGCAGTAGTATAAGTGATTATATTGATGAAAATAGTGGATCACAAGAAGACACAGGCATTTCCTCTCCTGGTATCATCAAATATAGTGATGGGACTCTTTTTGGAATAACCCGTTCAGGATCTTCGGATAATGGTGGATACCAAATATATAGTTCTAGTACCAATGTTCTAGTTGGTTCTATTCAGAGGGATGGACAAGTAACTACAACTAGTGGTGCTTCTCTTGGGATATGTAGTGGAGCTAGACTTTCAGATGAAGGTTTGCGAGGGGAATGTATCTTATCAACAAGAAATCCATCATTGGGTGATTTCAATAATAATAATGATGACGACTATTCACAAGGTTCTTCTGGTTGTAGTGGTAGTAGCTCTGGTTGTGGTGGTAGTTCTGGTTGCAGTGGTAGTTCTTCATCTCACCCTGCAGGTTGTGAAGATAGACGAGATGGAAAGTTTAAAGCTTCTTGGAGTCAATCTACTTGTAATCAACATGGGTATTTTTATTGTACCGTGAGTCATTCTTGTACTAATCAAACTATCAACATAAACTCTTGTAACAAATAATAAGAATGTCTCTTCCTGAGACATTCTCATTCCTCTATTGTGATTTTATATTTCTGCTTGGTTTATGCTATACTTCCTTTAAAATAAAAGGCTATACAATGAAACTAGTAAAAATAATCATCACTCTACTCTTAACACTTCAATTTGCTAATGCAGATTTAACTACTGAGATTTGTACTAATAAAATTGACAAACTTGACAAACTTTTTCAAAGAGCCACAAAATTAAACAAAACAGACAGATTGAGCACAGAACAACTAAAAATTTCTGATAAAGGAATCTCTTTATGTTCAAAAGGATGTGGAGACGGTTGTTACTTTTTCATGCAAGACCGTAAAAAAGGAACAGAAGAAGGCTGTAATGCTAAATACTACAGTGAGGGAGCTTGTCTTGATATACTTATGGAAAGTATGGATAGAAGTAACCAGAGTTCTTTTGATAAACTTATTGCTAAAAAACTATGTGCTGGTGGGAGTAAATTAGCTTGTTCTATGTTGCACCCTGAAGATTTTAAAAAAATATTTGGCAAAAATATAATTCCTGTTCAAAATTAGATTGACTTTCTTTGTTTTTTGTGATAAAATACATTATCTTACAAAACAAAAGGAAAAAACATGAGAAATATAGTACTCTCTACAATCGGACTTATCATTGGAGTAGCAGGAACTATGGCTATCCTCCCCGTATATTCAGTATGGCAACAAGAAATGTCAGGTAAGGCAGAGTTCGCCAAAGCGGAACAAAATCGAAAGATAAAAGTGCAGGAAGCCAAAGCAATGAAAGAATCTGCTGAGTACTACGCTCAAGCCGAGATCATCAGAGCAAAGGGTGTAGCAGAAGCTAATAAGATTATTGGTTCAGGGCTTAAGGGAAATGACGAATACCTAAGATACCTATGGATCCAAGCAATGGGTGAGAAAAAAGATAAAGCAACATTCTATATCCCTACTGGGCAAGATGGTTTGCCTATTATGAAGAATATTGGAAACTAACTTCCAATGAAAGTGTTAAATTCCCCTCATGCCTTACTCCTTGGCTCTAGAGCTTTAGGGGTGAGCCATTCTGAGTCAGACTATGATGTGGCATTTTCAGTAGAACATATGCCCGCTCCATTTGCCAAAGAAAATCTTACATCTGGTGCTTCTATTGAACTTTATTTTCATTTAATCCCTCCTTATGGAAAAGGGTGGAAACTCTCTTATTATGAAGAAGATGTCAAGGTTGATTGTTTATTTTTTGACGATGCACGCTCAATGGAACAATTATCTGCTGCCATTTCTTCACTTAAAAAATATCCTCAATTTATTATTGAAGATAAAAGTTTAAGGGTTGGGCTTTTTGAAGCTCATTTAAAGCAACTTGGATGGAAAGAGCCTATAGAGGCAGAGGATGATGAAATCCCTTATTAGAGGGGTTTCTTTTTTTCAATAACTATCTTTTTTCTAGTATAATGTGTCTATTAACTTATACTATTAAAAGGATTAACTCTATGGAACAAACATACTCTCTATACTATAGTGAACTCACAAAAAAAGACAACCCACTTGTTATGGTTTACGCTATACCTAAATTGAATGAGAATCTTGAAAAAGAAGGACTATCTCTCTCTGGATTTATGGATTTTATTTATAATGATAGTGTACGCACTAAAGATTTTTTAAAAGATCCTTATTTTACATCAAATATTTTATATAAATTATCTGAAATTGATACAAACAATCCTAATAAAAATGATTCACTTATTGCTAAAATAAAAACTGACATACTTGCGACTCAACCAAAAAGTGAATTTGAGTATGTGTTTAATGATGGTTTTTCAATCTGTAAAGCAGACAAAAAAAATCTTGAAAAGTCTACACACCCTATTCTTTGGCCAAATCTAGAAGATAAAGCAATAAAAACTTTAACCTCTGCACATGAAAAAAGCACCTTTACAACTATCATTGCTGGTGATTCTAAAACTGGTGTGGCTTGGGGTGAGTGTTATGACTTAAAAGGAAGAATTGGTATGACTCAGGGAACTAATTTTAAATACCCTATTCTTGTTTCTTTTGAGAGAGGTGAATATGATGAAGAATTAGATGAAACCACAGGTATCTCTTATGACTTTTTAAATCCTATACCAAACTATAAAGTAAAAGAATACCTAGATGAAAATGATCTTGAATTAAGAGATGTTTTAGATTCTGGTGGAGGAACTTTAAGTGATAGTATTGTTGCTATAAAAACAGGATACTCAGCTAGTCAAAAATCTGCATATAAACATGAAAATTTTCAGCCAGCATATGATATAGAAAATGCAAAAATAGTCGTAGAATCTTTCGATAAAACTATTTCCGTTAAAAATAACCAGACAGGTGAAACAAAAGAAAAAACTACTCCTTTTGAACAGTTTTCAATCATAGCTACAAAGACTTCTTCAGGAGAAGAATCTAATATTTTTGGAGCAGAAAATATATCAAAAGTACAGGATGAATTAGAATTTCAATATGAAATGGCTTTATTAAATCCTAAAAAAGCAGATGCTTCAAAAATGATAGTCCAAGCACCTATAATCCCTTCTCTAGAAATGAATGAAAGTGCATCACTAATGCCAATAACAAAAATAAAAAATTAAGAGGTTTGTTTTGAAAAAAGAAGAAAGACCAGAAACAGAAAAGATTATAAAAAAAATCCAACATTTTTATGAAACTGATGATAGACCTTTTGCACTAGGTTTTAGTGGAGGAAAAGATTCGACAGTCACTGCAGACCTTGTAATGAAAGCTTTGCTTCGTGTGGATAATCCTCAAAAACCTGTATACCTCTCTTTTAGTGACACTCAACTAGAGATGGACAATACTATTACAAACATAAATGATGCTCTAGAATCTCTTCGTAGGTTTGCAGAAAAACATAAAATACCTTTGGTTATAAAACGAGTTGAACCCATACCAGAAGAAAGTTACATGTACCTTTTAGTAGGTAGAGGATACTCTGTTCCAAGAAGAGATAATCGCTGGTGTACAGACAGGCTTAAAATACGTCCACAACAAAGAGAACTTGAAGAAATGAAAAATCTTCATAGCGGAGGATATCTAAATATTGTTGGTACTAGAAAGGCTGAAAGTAAGGACCGTGCAGATCGAATTGAAAGAAATACTATTGATGGAATGCTTAAAAGTCATGATGCTGACAACCTTTCAAATGTTTTAATGCCTGTAGAAGATATGCTTGATGCTGATATATGGACATATATTATGACAGAGAGTTCGGACTGGGTTGATGGTAATGAGCTTTCTCGTGTATATCAAGAGGCCAATCAAGACGGGGATAAAGAATGTGCTACTTTGCTTGATGGTATAAGCGGTAAGGAAAATCAAGACTACAAAGCAGGATGTTCCCAGAGTGCTCGTTATGGGTGTTGGATATGTACTCTTTTTGAAAAAGACAAAACATTAAATTCTCTTGCTACTCATTATGATTATATGACACACATGGAAGATTTTAGAAATTGGCTTACTGGATTTAGAGATGGTGAATGGTCTGAAAGAGATTTATATAATCATAGAGATCATACTCAGAAAATCTATGATAGAGATAATCATAGATTTGGTATGTCTAATGTTGGAGGATATACTCTTGATTTTAGAAAAAAAATACTTGATAGATTGTTAGATCTTGATACAAAAGTTTATCCAGAAAGAGGCGTTCGTATTATTACTGATGAGGAACTTATAAACTGTCAAGAAGCATGGGTTAGAGAAGGCGATATAGAATTAACTCTATTACAATCTCTTAAAGAAAAACAAGACAGAACACTTCCATTATCTGACACTACTATTAAACTTATCGAACTCGTTAATTTTGCTAAACTTTGCATTATAGGAAACGAACAAAAGGAAAACCCTGAAGAACGTTTATCTACTTATTTTCATGGAAAAATGAGTGAGCGATTCATTACTCAATTAGTTATACAATTACAAGAAAGAACGGTTTCTCCTGTTGACTATTTAGAATCTCTTGTATTAGCAGAAAGTAACATTCCTTCTATGGATGCACTTAAAGTCATTTCTAATCTTCCTGCTCTTTCTAAACAATTCTTCCCAACAGAGGTTGAAGAAAGAATTATTCGAGAAGAATGGAATAAAGATAAAGCATATATTCATACAACTGAGAAACTTTACTGGAAAGAAATGATTGAAAAACCAGAAACTAACCTTTTCGGTTTTGATGGAACACACGGAGCTTTTTTTGACCACCTGGAGTCAGGATTGGCTGTGGATGAGGATCCAAACATAAGTATGGAAGAAAAATATGCTTTTTTTGACAACTGGATAGAAGAGGATAGGAAAGAACTTTCTGCTCAAGTAAGAAGTAACATTACAAAAGATAGACCTGTATTTGAAGGTGTTGATGAGTATAGAAACCTCGATTATGCTTATGACTTTAGAAAAAATACGGCTGCAGTAAGCTATGCTTTCAGAAAAAATGAGTTCAGTCCTATCTGTGAGTTAAAAGGAAAAGAAGGTATTGAATATTTAGTTTCACAAAATAGTATTCCAGAACCAGTTATCCATATATTAGAAGATAAAAATGATTTACTCCGAATTGAGCAGAAAAAAGCAGAAGAAAAAAGAAAAAGAGAAGCTAAAAAAGGTAAAAAAAATACTAAAGTTATGCCTATTAAAAGTACATTAAAAGAAGACACACCTGAAACAATAACTGGCCATCCAGGAGTTAAATCCTAGTTGGCGGTAAACCTTCCAATGGTTTCCTTAGTTAAAAGATGCCCATAAATTTCTATAATCCAAGTCATATCTACTTCCCAAGTTATATTAGATCTTGCTTCCCACACAGAGAAAGCCTCATCAATATGTGATTCAGCCTTATCTTGGTCCCACCTATTAACTAACTTTAAATGCCTTACCGCTGCATCATACAAACCAATTGCTTCAGCAAATCCAATATGTGTAACTCTATGACAAGAGGGACATAAAGCTTCAATATTTACAATTTTTTGAATTCTATTCTCTATATCATATTCCCATCTTTCATGTGCTTCAACGGGATGTCTCATACCTTTCCCACCACATGCTTCACAAACATTGTTTGCCTTATCATATACATCAGAACGTATAGAATTCCATTCTTTTTGTGTTAATTCTTTTCTTAGATTTTGCAACCAAGATGTCTCTGGAACAAGGTCCACATAAATATAAGAACCTTCTTTTGGCTTAAAAGTTATCTTCTCTTTTAACCATTCTTCCGGAATTTCTTTGAAATTTCCTTTACTATCTGATTCTAAATACCAAATCCTATTTTCATTGTCCCATATTGCACCCATTTCTTTTGCTTTATCTTTTTCTTTAAAAGGCACATTTAAATTAAGTCTCTGTCTTGATTCCATTTTATTCCTTCTTTTGTTTTTATAGTTTATCATATTTTTAATATGGTTGACTTTAATTCATAAAAATGATATAATAAAGACACTAAAACAAAAGGTTATTTTATGAAAAAAGAAGAAATTTATCCATACTGGAATAAGTTATGTTCGGGTTTACTACTAGGTAAAACTATTGTGAAAGTTAGATACCTTACTCAAGTAGAAATGAAAAGTCTTGGATGGTATAGTAGTGGAGTTGTTCTCCAATTAAATGACGGAAATCTCATTCTTCCATCAAAAGATGACGAGGGAAATGATACGGGCACTCTTTTTATAAGTGGCAAAAAAAGTGAAATACTTGCCCCTGTTGTAAACACAGGTAGAGATGCCACTGTATTTTTGCAAAGCATCCGAAAAGAAATTCAACATTCTCCTATTGTTAAAGCTGAATATATGTCGGTGACTGAAGCTGAAAAAAAAGGTTGGTACTCTTGCCCTTTAATGATTACTCTATTAAATGGTACTACTTTTTATTCTGTTCAGGGGTCTTCTTGTAATGATGGTGGTGCTCTATTTACTTCGTTTAAAGGAGCGGAAACTTTCCCTATTATTGGTACATATATATCAAATTAACATCTCTATATTGTTGACTTTATTCCTTAAATTTGCTATAATATAAGATAACAAATAAAGGAATATTATGAAAAATACAACACTACTCGCCCAGGCTTCAACTCTCACAAAAGCCGCTTCTGAACTAAGCAAAGGCATTATCGGTTACGAAGAACTGACTTCGAATCAAGAACTTTGGGATGCTATTCATGAGAATGTGGATATTCTTGCTACAGCCTACCCTTTTGATAATTCGTTTTGTACCTATTCTGAATCTTGGTTTGAAAAAAATAAAGCAATATTCCTATTGTGGTTGCAAATTGTTTCATATGACCTTAAAATGGAGGCTGTCAAAAGTGTTCATGAAATTATCACTAAAGACCAAGGTAAACGTGAAGGCTTTAAGTTCGTAAAAAAAACAGGAAGAAATGATGTTTCTTGTGCAGAGTGTTTATCACACATCCCAAAGGGAAGCTCTTTTGTATCATATGCGATGCTAGAGGGGTGTGGGTTTGGAACGGTGTATCATTATGCTTTTTGTAAACAGTGCCACCCTTTACCAACAAAAGATGTTTGTGTAATATATAATGAAGAAAAGCAGGCTGCTCTTCGGGCTGGTCGAAGGGGAGATATATGGTCTGCCAAAATAGCCTTTAAAAACAATCAGTCAAATCTGTACCCTGCTTTCCTTTCAGGTGCTCTTTATGGTGCTTTTTCCTTATCAGAAGATTCTTGTAAAAAAGATGGTTCTAATTATTTTGAAATTGTAGATTTTATTTTAGGTCTAGGGTTGAAAATACCTGAGAGCATTAAGTCCCTTGACTATGAAAAACTTCTTGAGAACGAAGAAGGTAGAATTTATTCTCTTCTTAAAGGTGAAACTTATCATATAGAAGATCATCTTGTTAGTAAATTCTTAAAAGTGTCCTTTTCGATTGATGGAAAAGAGGAAAATTTTATTGAAGAATATGTTTCTGCTGAGACTACGGATGAGCTAGATATTAAAATATCTACTATAATTAAAAAAGCTATGGTGGAAACTTCTAAAACAATTAAAGAAAGTAACAGATTATTAACCAAATAAAGGATATAAAATGAGACATGGAATTCTGACCTGTAGTGCTGCAGGTATATTTGAAATAGATTTAGATATCGTTTCTAAAAACTTTCAAGATACACGATTACATAAAAGCTTTAAGAAAATAGTTGCCGACTCCTTTATAACGGAAAGTGTGGGAAAGTGTGGGAAAACTTATATCTTGGTGAATGTTAAAAACTCCATTATACAGACCAAGGCTAAGATATCTGAAGCACAGGCTCAAGAACTAATTCAGCGACTATCATTGGTGTCAGAAAGAGTTTTTAATCTTGGAAAAACATGGAGAACAGTTAAGGGAACCAATTTAGTTGCCGATTTGCTTTCTAAGCATGCTGAATCTATTTTATAGATTTTAGAATTTCTAGTATAATATATTTACAAGACCTATTGCATTGACTTTATTTTAAAATAATGATATAATAAGGTAACTTAAAAAGGATTTAATATGAAACAATATCTAGCTTTATGCCAACGCATCGTCGATGAGGGCACAATGATTCACAATAAAAGGACAGGTCACGATACACTTACCGTGATCAATGCAGACCTTGAATACAATGTGGCTAATGGCGAATTCCCCATGGTCACAACCAGAAAAAGTTTCTTTAAATCGGCTGTAGCTGAACTATTGGGATATATCCGGGGATATGATAGTGCTGCAGATTTTAGAGCTATTGGTACAAAAACTTGGGATGCTAATGCTAATGAAAATAAAGCATGGTTATCAAACCCTGCCCGTAAAGGTCCTGATGATATGGGATTAGCTTATCGTTTTAGAAATAAAGGTTATTTTGAAAAAATGCCATCCGCAATAAGAGAATATCCTGAAGATCAAAAAATTGGTAGAGTTTTTGATTTAAGAAATGTTGATTATAGTAAAAATGATTTAAATCTTGTGGGTGAGCAATATACTTCAAATGGAGGTTTTGATTTTGTTGTCTTAAGAGAAAAGTATAAAGAAGACACTAAAACTAATATTTTTGATATACAATTTATTGAAAGTGGTTACACAAAAAAAGATGTTTTAAAATCTGAAATAATTAGAAAAGAAGTAAAAGATCCATATTCCCCAGTAGTTCAGAACATTGGTTGCATGGGTGACCTCTCTGGTTTAGATGAAGCTCTTATATCTCTATTAAAACCTTTTTGGAACAATATGATTACGCGGTGCTATGGTAACAACCACGAACACGATAAAACATATAGAACAGTCTTCGTTTCCGATGAATGGCTTATTTTTGAAAATTTCGTTAAAGATTTCAAGTCTATTCCTAACTGGGAATTAAAGCAAGTATTCCCTCAAAAATATTCTCTAGATAAAGACTTTTATAACTCAAACTACTATTCTAAATCAACCGTTAGATGGGCAACGAAGAAAGAACAATCTGTAAATAGTAAAAGCACAAATACTTTTTTAGCAAAAAATATTGAATCTGGAGAAGAAGTTTATTTTAAAGGTGCAAGAGAGTTTGCCCAATTAAATAATCTACCACAAAACTTTGCAAATTTATTCTCCAATAAAGAAAAAGGAGATACTTTTGTTTATCATGATTGGGAAATCACTATAATTGACCACAAAAGTATAAGATATATCGAAGTTGATCAATTTAGAGAAGTTTATGCAAAATTAAAATTAGGCCTAGACGATCGAAGACTTATTATTGATGCATGGTATCCACATACAGCAGGACTTACCTGCTTAATGCCTTGTATGTATAGCCATACTTTTTCATTATTAGGAGATACTCTTTACTTAACTAGTTATCAACGATCTTGTGATGTGCCACTAGGTTTGAATTTTAATATGGTACAAGTCTATGCCCTACTTGCAATTATGGCTCAAATTACTGGAAAGAAACCTGGTAAAGCTTATCACAAAATTGTAAATGCTCATATTTATGACAACCAGATTGAATTAATGAAAGATGTTCAATTAAAAAGAGAGCCTTTAGGCACTCCAACATTCAAAATCAACCCTGATATTAAATCTTTAGAAGATTTAGAAACTTGGGTTACTAAAGATGACTTTACTGTAGAGGGTTACGAGTGTCACGACCCAATTAAATATCCGTTTGCTGTATAAAAGAACATTTAGCGTATCTTGTTGCTTAACTCTTGCCCAAAGTCAGATTCTTCTGACAAGGGCTCCCTTAGTATACTCTGTATCATCTCTTTACTTGGATTTAACACAACATCACCTCTTCTTTCATTCTCTGGCTCAGCAATAATTTCTTTCTTGAAAAATTTTGCAATAAACCCTACTGCAGAATTAATACTTTCTTTCTTTAAAACAGTAAGTCTTTTAATTCTTTCTTCGGGTGAAAGATGTTTTGTTAGTTTTTTAGGAATATATTTTGACCGTATAGGCTTTTCTGAAAGCATGAGTATTCTTTCATCACCTTTTTCTATCCTAACAAAACCTAATAGCTGAGGACTATCCTCGTCCTTCATATAAACAACACAATCTTTATAGCTAGGCTCTTTCCCTGTGCATATATATTCAGTTGCGTCCATTTGAACAAAAGACATATTTGGATATCTTTTAAAAACGGGATGTCTTAATATTATTCCCCTATCTTGAGCATTCCTATGCTCTTCATTGATTCTGTCTCCATTAGCCATAATGTCTCTAAAGTAATCTCTGAACTGATCTTCAACAGGATAAAGCTCTTTTACAAAAGAGATAGCATCTTCTTCTCTTGTAAATAATCTCTCAGTTCCTTTTGATATATCATATTCTTTTTCTGAACCATAAATTATATCATGCAGTTTTATTATGTTATTTTCTGTATTTATTTCTTTCACTAGATAGGGCGTGAAATTAAACGCCCCTTGGTATACAGGATTCTTATCACTTGGTAATCCCACCACATACACAAAATTTTCTTCAGATACTTCATCTTCCATGAAAATCCTTTTTCTTTTAGTTTATCATAAAATAGAGGCATTTTTAATATATGTAGTGCTATTACAGATATTAAAGTATCTTGACTTTATATTGTTGTTTTGTTATAATGTGCCATAACAAATAAATAATAAGAAAAGGTTCACCAATGCTAGGAGCAGTTCTATTTAAAAAACATATTCTTGAAGGCTTTAAAAATGGTAAAATTTTTACAGATGCTAATATAGATAACCTTAATATTGGTCCTAACTCTGTAAATGTAAGCCTTGGTAAAAAACTAAAGGTATACACTCCTGCAAAGATAGTTAAAACTTTCAGGGGTGATTATAAACTTGTAAAGATTTGGTCTTGGAAAAACTTATTTTTTTTCTTAGATGTTAAAAAGAAAAATGAAGTCTTTGAATTTGAAATTCCCAATGAAGGGCTTATCCTTTCAAAGAACATGTTTTATCTTGGGTACACCAATGAGAAGATGGGTAGTGATTTCTATGTGCCTATGTATGAAGGTAGGAGCTCTACTGGAAGACTTGGTATCGTAAGTCATTTATCTGCAGGATTTGGTGATGTTGGGTTTAAAGAACAGTGGACTCTTGAAATTGCGGTACAGGAAAATACTAAAATATATAAAGATATGCAAATTGGTCAAGTGTATTTCCTTGTAGGATCAGAAAAAAAGCCTAGCTATAGATATGAAGGCAAGTATGCCAATCAAAGTGGTGCTCAAGCTTCTAAAATGTATGAAGATAAAACTTTCGATGAGTAATAAAAACTTCCCTTGGGTAATAGGTGATGTCCATGGATGTTATCATACCTTATTACAACTTATTCAGGAGCTCCCAAAAAATGCAGACATCATCTTTGTTGGTGACTTATGTGATAAAGGATTATATACAAAAGAAGTTATAGAATTTATTATAAAAAATAATTATCGCTGTGTTCTTGGTAATCATGATGAACTTATGCGTATCAACCTAAAGAAAGCATTAAAAGGTATTGACTCTACTTGGAGTACCCTGCCTGCCTATGCTGGATATGCGACTGTAGATAGCTATAGAAGTGCTTCTACTAGGCTAGTTAATAAGCACATTAAATGGATTGCCTCTTTACCTTGTTATATTGAATTTGATAAATTTTTCATTACACATGGATTTGGATTACCATATTATCAAAGAAAAGATGAGAGAAAAAAAGAAATCTCACTAAGAACAAACAGGCTGGACCCAAAGCATTATTCCTATGACTGGGAAGAAAATTGGGAAGATTATGATGTTATTAATATTTTTGGTCATGACTCTCATGATGATGTTAAGATAGGTAAAAATTATTATGATATAGATACAGCATGTAAGTATGGGAATAAACTGACAGCTATTGATTTAGGTAGCATGGAACTTGTATCCGTGCCTGTTAATTTAGAAGATCTTGATATAGAAAAGGATAAGGAATGTTAACAAGCGAAGATATTGCTGCTTTTGTATCAACAGTGTCAGAAGACAAGGCAAATAAAATATTAGAAAAAATAGAGAATGAAAAAAATAGAACTCACCTACTTATTTCAGATAGACAATATACAGGAAAAATATGTACTGATATTGAGGATTTATTTAAGTATGTGATTATGGCTAAAAAATCAAAGAATCCAATAGCCTTCAACTATTTTATATCAACGGTTATTGATCTTGCAAAAAAAAGAAATGAAGAAAAAGAAAAAAAAGAAATGCACAAAAAGGCTTATCATACAAAATTCTTTTTAGGTTCATTATTTTTTGCAATAGCCGAGATAACAAAAGAAGAGAATAAAAAAAATGATCTTCTAGAATATGCAAAATCTGGCATAGAAAATTCTCCTCTTCATGATATTTTTGATTCAATCAATATAACAACAGACAAAAAAAGTATAGAATTACTTGTATTGGGTGTTATCGTGCCGAAGATGTCAAGGAAAATTGTATATGAAAAACGTATTGGCCTTGTTAAAGACGCTTCATTAAGCCTATTCCTCTTAAATTCCTTAAAGGAACGAGGTAGATTATCCCATAAAGAAATAAGAGGGATACGTGATTCAACTGATCATAAGAAAGTATATGACAGATGTAATGAGTTTCTAGAAGAGATAACCATTGGAGCACAATCAGAAAAAGAAATACTTGATGGTTTATGGAAAGAATACACTCTTTAAATATATATTGACTTTATCTTATTATAATGATATAATTAAGTATAAATAAAAAGGTTTAATGATGCAAAAAACTATTATCTCACTTATTGCTGCAATGGCAGAAAATAGAGTTATTGGAAAAGATAATGATATGCCTTGGGGACGGCTACCTGCTGATCTGAAGCACTTTAGAGCTGCAACCCAAGGTCATACTGTCATTATGGGTAGAAAGACCTTTGAATCGATTGGGAAGCCTTTGCCTAAAAGAAGAAATATTGTAATCACTTCAAAAAAAGAAATTCCTGGTTGCGAAGTTGCAACTTCTATCAAAGAGGCTATCTCTATGTCTGAAGGTGAAGAAGAAGTATTCATTATTGGTGGTGGTTCTATTTATAAGCAAACATTGATGATGGCAGATCGATTATATATTACAGAAATTGATATGCAGACAGAGGGAGATACCTTCTTTCCTGAGTATAAGCAATTAAATCTATCTGAAATGGCTAAATATACTTCACCTAAAGATGATGAAAATGCCTATTCTACTATATATACAGTATATGCTGTAGACAAATGTATTAAAATTAATATAGAAGTGAACGGTAAAGAAGATTTTTATAGCTACCTTACCCCTGAAGGTTTTCTGCATGATTATAGAGGAGTAGGATTCCCTGATGCTATAGCTATGTATACTAAAGATAATTATCGAAGTACAAGTAGAGATATCTCAATTAAAGACATTACAAAAATAACAGCAGTAATCACAGGTGAAGTTTTAGACAAAAATAAACTTCATAATATATAAAAAGGCATTTCATGAACAAAATAATATTAATCTCAACTTCGGTTCTCTCTCAAAAAACAAGAGAATTTGTATCGAATGGAGACTCAAAACAACTAAAAAACGCCATCCATACCCCTCTTGACAAGTATATTCTTCTTGAATCATATGCCGGTATGCACACCTTGACTTTCTATAAAAAGAAGAAACTTAAAAAGAAAATAAAAAAATGGTTATCACTTAAAAAGAAAAAAGAAAAAAAGAAAATAATTTCAAAAATGAAAAAAACGCTACATGAAATTAATTTAGGTGTTTTTGAAGATGATATTTTATCTGCATGGAATCATGAAACAAATGATCTTATGAGGTTTCTTGGATTTTGTAGATATCGCAAAAATAAAAAGAGATATACATTAGAATTCCAAATGTTCTTTGAAAAAGTTTTAATAGAAGAATTCTAACATGGGCTTTTTTGACCAGTATTTTCTAGAGCCTTTATCTATCGACATAATTATCCTTAGAAATAGAAATCGCGAACTTTTTGACACATTAAAAAAGTATCATCAAAAAGGTAAAATTAAAAATTATGAACTCTCTTATGATTGTATAAAAACTTGCCATGAAGAACTTCATGATGATGATTTTATTGAATTTCTAAAATGGTCTGTTTGTCGTGAAAATATTAATTCTGATGGAGTTTCTTACTTAGTTACTAGCTGTGATTTTGAAGTCTTAAAAATAACTCATAGACTATATAGTAGCCAAATTGATTCCAATGATCTTGAGTGCAGAATTGGGTGGGAAACTAAAGAAAATAACCAGGAGATAGTTAAATATCTCATGGAAGAGATGCATCAAACAAGCATAAACCCTTCTACATTAAAATCATGTGCAGAAGGGAATTCTTTAGAATCCTTGGGTGTCATATTAAGCAATTGTGATGGAAAAACATCCATAGATAAGTGTCTTCGCACAATTAGTAATGTTTTTATTTTTAATGATTCTCTTGAGGTAATTACTCTTTTGCTTCTGTATGGTGCAGACATAGAAAGAGCTTCTTCTTCTTCATTCTATAGTAAAATTCCTGATATGTCTATCCCCTCTAGGGAAAAAGAATTTCTTAGAGTTCTTGGAATTGTTTCAGTTAATTCTAAAAAATTTCAAACAGACACTAAAGATTTGCTTCTTAGAGGCATTGAGTACTATAGTTTCCTTGGTAAATACCGTGATATTCGAGAACATAATTATATTATTGGTTCAGAGAAGTTGACGCATGAAGAAAAAATAGCAATTAAAAAGAAAGAGCTCTTTTACAAAGAACATATAAAAACAAGTGAGTTATTGATCAAAATACCAACTATAAAAGAGATAACACCTACCCCTATAGATAACAGTAAAAATGATATAATGGATGCTCATATTTTATCAAATAGTGAAAATTTAAAAAATGAAGTGTGTAGCGAACGCACTGAAACTATACAAAGAAACCGTAGAAAAATAATTATTTAAGTAAGAGAAAGCGAGACGTTAAATTTCAAATCATCAATAGATAAACCTATCTAAGATAGATAATTTACCGTACCCTCACTTTTCAATATAAGTTGCTCCCAAGAAGCAGAGTAAAGATCAAAATATGACCCAACCCAAATACTTACCTCTTAATATACTATATTTTTATTAATCCCCCTTTATTTGATGTATAATTAACAAATAAAAGGAAAATCATGAATAGGACAGAAAAGTTTAAAGAATTTGCAAATGCTCTAGGTTCAGACCTTCACAATAATCGTACTATGTTTTTTGAGTTAGATGATTCTTTTTTCACAGGAGCTATTGGAGATCAAGGAGAACTTATTCTAACTCAATACCCTAGTATGGATAACTATCTGTCCAATGAGAAAGGAAAATGTTTAGGGTATTTTTCGGCTAATACCTTATCTGCAGCTCTTGCTCATGGATTAGAGTCTCACGAGGATCTTTCTTCGTTTAGATGTTTAAGGGCTGACGCTATCCCTAAAAAGGAAGGAATAAAGAGTATTCTTAATTCAAAAGATACAAATGAGCCTACTTTCAACTCACCTAACCCATAGTTATATAGGGAAAATTAAAGCCTCTGCTTTATATTCTTTCCCTAAACACTCCCCAACTTCTTTTGGGTGAGATAAAAATTCCCTTTTATCATCAATAATAAATCCCAGTATCGAAAAAGTATCTTGAAAGTGCTTTATTGTTTCTGCATTGTTATCATAGTCTCTTGATCTTGGATTGTGAAATATATACTCTACTGATGCTTTCTGGAATGCTTTTAATCTTTTTATAAAATCCCTATTAAGTAAAGCAAATTCCTCTGAAGCTTTATGGATAGCTTTATTGTATCTTATTATTTCTAGTCTACTAAAGCTATTTGTGTCATTATTTGAATAATGTCTACCTATAAGTGTAATCTTATATCCTTCCATTTTGTCTCTAACACATATCTGAACATGATAGGTAAAAGAAAATGTCTTATGCTCTTTCTTCCCCTTAGAAGAAGTTCCTTTCCCTTGCTTCCCCTGTAGAATTTCATTATATTCCTTAGAAGTTATTCTTGTTAATTTTTTTACACCCTTTTTCTTTGCTAGCTTTTTTAAATCTGCTGGTGTAATCCCTGTCATATTGTTCCCTTTAATTAAAACATTATACAAGAAAAAAATAAATTTCAATATAACTTGGTTTTTCAGACTCAAATGGCAAGGTTTGGGAAAACTTTAGATTTGATTCCCCTTTACTGTGAGCACTTCTTCTTCCTCTGTGAGTATAGAAGGTATCTCATTAGACATCTTACTGTGAATTTCTCTGTTTACATCTAGCCTTTCTATGTCAAATCTTTTACACGCATCCCCAACAATCTCTTTAAAAAAATCTGCTAATCCTGAAGTTAAGCTATATGGACAGCTTCCCCCTAACCTGTTCCCCTCATAGCTAAAATCAGCACTAAAATATTTCCCTGATTCCATGTCCCCCCTGGCAGAATAATCTAAAGTATACCCTATATCTTCGGCAAACATATATAATTTAGAAAGACATTCTTTGCGAACATCTCCATCTAAATAAAACGATCCATTTATTACAGTATTGGCATATATTTGTGCATCTGCTAATTTTCCTATATATTCTTTTTTGTTCTTTTCTGTTACTCTTGTGTCTTTCATATCTATGCCGAAATCTTCAGTGTAAACCATTATGGCTGTTTCTAACATTGCACCTAGAGGTATCATTTTAGATCTTCCATCTGTGTCCCAAGCTATTCTTTTGCCTTCACTATCAAACAATCTCGCTTCATATTCTCCACGCCCTCTAGTCTCATGAGTATTTACCAAAGAATAGCCTAACATTTTAATATATTTTTCCACATCATCTATTTTATCTTCTAGAGAAAAAGGAGTTTTCTTTATCTCTATAGTCAAATTTTTCATTTCCACCAGAAGAGAGTGTGCTAAACTAGACTTTTTGTTTTCATTTTTAAAGGTTGAGTCGTGTTCTCTTTCTATCTCACCGGTACTACCGACAGTTGGCACAAGTGAAACATTTTGTTGTCTCTCGAAATCCAAAACTGCGAGAGACAACATAGTTTCTATCCCTTCTGTCTTATTATAAAAATGATTCACAGCATTAGATTTCACACCTTCTCTATTTGTAACAGAAATAGGATACCCCTCATTATCCCTTATATACATATAATGACATGGAATTCTATCACATGCTGAAATATCCTTTTTGATTGTATACCCTAATTTTTTAACAAATAAATCAGATAGAGATTCTGCTCTCTTTAAATCATCTCCAAGTAATCTTTTTGATTCCTTTATTTCTTTAGCATATTCTTTTGCCTCTGCCAATAGCAATAGGGTGGGTTTCGCTGCCTTATCGCTTTCTTCTATAAAGCTCACAGCATCTTTTAATTTCTCGAAGACATCTTCTTTCTTAATAGGATTATATTTCGCTGCCCATTCAATAGTGTTTCCATTAAACTTCTTGAATACTTCACCTATATCTGTCCCATCACGAGAAATAGCATAATCAGAATTATTTATTTTTCTTTTTTCAATATTCATCTATTATCCTTATATTTAAGGAATTATACCTTAATAATCGCTGCCTATATTATAAAAATATTGCAATGATTTTTATAATACACTATGATTACCAACTATAAATACAGACTTTGACCTCTATTTATAACCTCTTCATTTCCGTTAAGGATTCCAAAATAGCTATTTTCAATAATAGTTATCCAAAATCAATGATTCCGTCAGGATATGTTTTCCAAAATTCTAAGATTCTAAGCGTATCTATATCGTAACAATTTTTATTTTCATTTATAAACTTTTGAGTTTCTTCTAATGAAGTCAATACATCTTCAGGGTAATTACCTATTCTAAAAATATTATGGTAGCCACACTCTTCATACCTTGCACCATTAAAATATGGACCACCATCTTCTTTATATCTATTGTATAATTTTTCTATAGTATTATCTGCATATATTTTTTCTTTTTCAACAAGCGTAAGCAGCCTTCTTTTATTTCTTAATTCTCTTTTTAAACCGAGATCCGCAGCATTATCTATTAATTCCTTTTCGATAAAAGAGATATCATTTTTAATCCAAAAAAGTATACTCCCTATTGCCTCTCTTTTCTCAAATTTTTCTGATTTTTTATAGCACCAAGTATGACACCCCATAAACTTCCCTTTATCTATTTTCAATATGATACTATTTATATTGAAAAAAGTCAACCATAAAAAGATCTTAAATAAAAGGTACTATGGGTACTATTATGTTTTATCAAAGGAAGAAAAAAAACAATATCTCAGATAGATTCCCTGAGCTTACCGAAGAATTGAATATAGAAGTGTATGCTGCTCCCGTAATGAAAACAGCTAGAGAAGTATTTCATTCTATTAAAATAAAAGAAGATAGAGAACTTAGTAATCGCGATATAATTACTAAAGATATTGAAGATGTTGGAAATCTAATAATCTCTGATGATTTAAATAGTTTTAAAGGTTCATATGAAATAGATCCTCCTCCAACGGAAGAAGCTATTATTCTAAAAGAAAAATTAGACAATGAGGACATACTTTATCAAGATGTCCCCTCTCCTGAAATAGCAGATAGACCAGTTATTCAACCAATGTCTTTTTATAATGACGCTAATTCGGAATCTACTGATTTCTCAGAACATATTAATACAAAGGTTTAATTTAAAATTTATAGTTCATTCCTATATTTAAACTACTACTTTTAACTGTAGATGTCTTTGCTCTACCATCAAATCCTGTATCATTATAAAAGCTAACATAATCTACGAAAATATCTATTTCATCATTTATGCTATAAGAAGATCCTACTCCCCACTGAAACCCCTTTTCTGTTCTCTTTGCTGTTTCTATTTTAGGTATAGAATCAATTTGTGTTTGACCATACCCCAACAAAGCAAAAATTGTAAAATCATAAATTTCGTATCTAGGTTTAACATAAATCCCATATGCACTTAATTCTGCACTGTAATCTGATGTATCTGTATTTTGAGTAATTCCCTTTTCATATTTAAGTTTCCCGAAACCCTTAAAATATCTTGTTTCTACTCCAAAATATTCACCTAACTTAACTCCTGCAACAAGAGAATAGTTTTTTGATGAAAACTTTTCTATACTTGCATCGTTCTTCAAGTCTGTGAGTCCAAGAGACATACCTATATAGTATTTTGCATCTATATCAATAATACTTCTTTCTTCAGGAACAAAACTTCCCGAGATAGCCAAAGATGTGGTTGCTAATAATAAGCTTATAGTTTTTTTATACATAATAATCCTTTTTAAGACAATGGTGGTCTATTGTGACATGAATATCCAATAGTTATACCGGCTTTGTCTGTAGATGAAAATTCTCCATCGTTCACAGTTAGCTGTATTTCAAAGTTACAAATATTTGTTCCTGACTCTGTTGATATACACTCTTTTATTGGAACATTATTATTACAAGAAATGCTGATGCTCGCATTTTGTGAAGTAGCATTATCAATTACAAGTCCATCTCCACCATTTAAGTTACTCATCTCCCAAAGATAAGTAAGAGGCATAATCTTCCCATCATCTGTACTTTTTACCCCTGAAACCGATAGAGTCTTCGTTTCTCCTACGAAAACTTCTAGTCCAGTATCCCCATCTGTTCTTGCAACAGGCGGATTATTTATTGGTTTCGTTGCTACTGATACTGTGGTCATATCATCATCTGTTGCCCCTCTATCGTCTGTTACTTTTAGAATAAATACGTGAGCCCCTTCAGGAAGAGAATTAATAGTTACGCTTTCCCCTTCAGCTGAAATTCCCGTTGCTTCATTACTCCATTCATATTTAACAATATTTCCATCAGGATCGCTACTTCTTGAACCATCAAGTGTTACACTTTCTCCTGAAGTAATAGATTTTGTATCTCCTGCATCTGCAATAGGAGGTAAGTTTTTAGGTTCTGTTGGTTTTGGTGGTTTTACTGGTGTTGGCGGTTCTGTTGGATCTTCTGGTGGTTCTATAGGATCTTCTGTTATTGGCGGTTCTGTTGGTTTTGGTGGTTTTACTGGTGGTGTTGGTTTTGGAACATATACTGGCTTAGGGCTACTTGGAGCTACAGTAAATGTTGTAACTGCTTCGTCTCTCATCCCATCATTGTCGTAAACATTTAATTTAACAACATAAGTCCCTGGAGCTACCCATGATATTTTAGATATAGGTGAAGATGATTCTATCCCTACCCTATCATTTGTTTGCCATACCCACTTAACAATAGTCCCATCAGTGTCATAACTGCTGCTACCGTTTAGGATTATCATTTCATTGTCTTGGCTAATTCCGTCTATTATTGCCACTGGTGCCTGACTTAAGAAATTAACTTCTGAACTAGCCCCTTTCTCACTTTCCCCACAGCCTGAAAGAACACTTAATAATGCTATTGAAAAAGCCCCAAGAATATACTTTTTATTTTTGTTCATATAAAATCCTTATCTTATTTAATATTTGGAGGATAATACTATAAATATCCTTATTCTAATATAAATGTTCAACTCTCTATAAATAAGCTATAATATTAAAAATTCATTTTATGTCTAGTTTTGTATTGACTTTATTTTATAAAAATGATATAATCTAGAACAACAAAACAAAGATTCGTATGTGTTATTAAGCATAATAAAAATGAACTTTAATAAAACGAATAATACATAATAAACGCACAAGGAAAGAAAGATGTCTAAAGAACAATCAGTTGAAATGAATGCTAAAGAGCTAATGAGTGACGCAAAGTTCTATGAGAGCTATGCAAGATATGATGAAGAAAAAGGTCGTTATGAAACCTGGGAAGAAGCTGTTGCTAGAGTAATGAATATGCATAGAACTTTTTATGCTGACAAAATGACTCCTGAACTAAGTGAATTAATTGATATCTCTGAAAAGGCATATGCAGAAAAAGAGCTTCTTGGTGCTCAAAGAGCATTACAGTTTGGTGGTGAACAGCTTTTGAAAAATCACGCAAAACTATATAACTGTACTGCTACGTATCTTGATCGTGTAGACTTCTTTAAGGAAGCTATGTTTTTAATGTTAAGTGGTTGTGGTATTGGTTTTAGTGTACAAAAACAACATGTAGCGTTGTTGCCAGATATTGCAAGACGTAGTACAGAGTCTAACGTATTCGTTGTTCCTGATTCTATTGAGGGATGGAGTGATGCTATGGGTGTATTGCTTTCTAGTTATTTTGTTTCTGGTGGAAATGAAAAATATAGAGGTAAAAAGGTCTTTTTTGACCTTAGTGAGATTAGACCAAAAGGTTCTAAAATTTCTGGTGGGTTTAAAGCTCCTGGATCAGAACCACTAAGAATCGCTTTAGAACGAATTGAAAAGCTTCTTAATGCTGAACTTGATAATGGTATTACTAGACTTAGAACTATTGTTGCTTATGATGTTACTATGCATATGGCTGATGCTGTAATTTCTGGAGGGGTTAGAAGAGCTGCTAGTATTTGTCTTTTCAGTAAAGATGATGAAGCTATGGTTAAAGCTAAAACTGGTTCTTGGTATACAGATAATCCTCAGAGAGCAAGAAGTAACAATTCTGCTGTTCTTTTACGTGGAGAAACGAGTCCTCAAGAATTTGCTGACATTATGAAATATGTTAAAGAATATGGAGAGCCTGGGTTCGTTTGGGCTGATGATTTGGAAATACTTTTTAACCCATGTGTTACTTCTGATACATCTGTTATGACCTCTGAGGGTCCTAGACAAGTGCAAGATTTAATTGGTAAACAATTTAAAGCTGTTGTGAACGGAAAAGAATTTGAAACTACTGAAAAAGGTTTTTGGGAAACTGGAACTAAAAATATTTTCAAATTAACACTTGATGATGGTAGTAATCTTAAGTTGACAGAAAACCATAAAGTATTGACTTTGGATGGGTGGAAAGAGCTTAGAAATTTATCTCCTGATGATAAAGTGACTTTGCATAATCATGATGATTATCGCTGGGGTGCTGAGTCTAAGAAAGATAAAAATATTGGGTGGCTACTTGGAAACCTTGTTGGTGACGGTACTTTTTCTGGTAAAAATGCCATATTGAGATATTGGGGTGAAGAAAAATACTTAATAAAGACTGCTAGAAAATATCTAACAGAATACATGTCAACATATAAGGAATTTAATGGTGGTAATTCTGGTAATATAATTTCCGTAGGTAGTGTTAATCTTAAAAAAACTGCAGATAAATATAACATCTTACAAAGAGACAAAGCTCCTAGTCATAAACTAGAAGAAGAATCTAGTGATTTTTATATTGGCTATATTCAAGGTCTTTTTGATGCTGATGGATCAGTTCAAGGTAACACTAAAAAAGGTATCTCGGTTCGTTTAACACAAAATAATCTAGATATTCTAGAGCAAGTTCAGAGAATGTTGCTTAGATTAGGTATAAAATCTAAAATCTTCAAAGAAAGAAGAAGTGAAGGATACTACTCACTTCCTGATGCAAAAGGAGGCATGGCTGATTTTTTATGTAAAGCTGTACATGATTTGGTTATCACTCGATCTTCTCTTCAAAAATATAATGACATTATAGGATTTAAGAATAAAAATAAAAAACAGATCTTAAAAAAACTATTAGCTACATATACTAGAGAACTCTATAAAAGTAATTATTATTCAAGCGTTCAGTCTATTGTACATGTTGGCTGTGAAAAAGTATATGATGTTACAGTTCCTGGTCCTGAAGCTTTTGATGCAAATGGTCTGTATGTCCATAATTGTGTAGAGGTTGGAATGTACGGAAGAGACGAAAATGGAGTGTCTGGATGGCAAATGTGTAACCTTACAGAGATCAATGGAGCTAAGGCAAATACGCCTGAAGAATTCTATGCTCAATGTAAACATGCATCTATTATTGGTACTCTCCAAGCAGGATATACTGATTATAAATATCTTACAAACGTAACAAAATCAATTGTAGAAAAAGAAGCTCTTATTGGTGTTGGTATTACTGGTTGGATGAATAACCCAGATGTTCTTTTTGATAAAGCAGTGCAGAAAAAAGGTGCTGAAATTGTTAAAGAGTGGAATAAAAAAGTGGCTAAAATGATTGGAATTAATCAAGCTGCACGTACAACTGTAGTTAAGCCATCAGGCAACGCAAGTGTAATTCTTGGTACTGCTTCTGGTATTCATGGAGAACACTCTAAAAGATACTTAAGACATGTTCAAATGAACAAAGATACCGAAGTTTCACAAATGTTCCAAAAGTTTAATCCTAAAATGGTATCAGAAAGCGTTTGGTCCACAGATGGAACAGATGTTGTAATTGCTTTCCCTATTGTTACTCAAGAGGGATCTATTTATAAATCTGACCTACTAGGTACTAAACAGTTAGAGTATGTTAAAAATGCTCAAGATAATTGGATTGAACATGGTACTAACCATGAGCTTTGTGTTAAACCTTTTTTAAAGCATAATGTTTCAAATACAATTACTGTAGATGATTGGGATGAAGTTGAAAAGTTTATCTACGATAACCGTACTTCATTATGTGGCGTAAGCTTGCTTCCTGCTTCAGGTGACAAAGCATATCCACAAGCTCCTTTTACGGAAGTATTGACTATGGAAGAAATTACTGAAAAATATGGAACAGAAGCTATGTTTACCTCAGGCTTAGTTGAAGCAGGACTTAATGCATTTAATAATGATTTATGGTCAGCAACAATGACGGCTATGGGACACGGTGAAAAACTCACAGAAGAGCATAAAGATTTAATGAAGAGAGACTTTGTAAGAAGATTTGATAAGTTTTCTACTCACTTCAAGTCAAAAGACGAATGTTCTGACTGTCTTAAAGATGTATATAACTTACATAAATGGTGGAAAATCCAAAGCTCTATGCATCCAATTGACTATGTAAATAATCTTTCCAAAAAAGAGTACGTTGATATTGATACATTAGGTAGCCAAGGATGTGCAGGTGGAGCGTGTGAAACAGCTTTTTAGATCATTAAGTTGATTTATGTTAGAATTGGGCAGGAAAATAGTTCCTCCCGTTCTCGCCTTTTTGGTATGGCAAAACTATTACATAATATTCAGAACATTCACTTTAACCTTTTTTAGGACTTCGTGCATATTTTATTCAATGAGAACATTATATTTATATATACGCGAACATTAAAATATAAGGATTAAAATGAAAACTACACTACCCCTCTCTATTGCAGACTTTAAAAAAGAAGCTTCTGCACTACGCAAAAATACACCTTCTCTTAAAAGCCATGGGCAAGCCCTTAATGAATTAGCTAAAGTTTACGGTTTTAAAAACTGGAAAACACTAAGACCTTCTCTACCAAAAGAAAGTACTCAACCCCCTTCCGTAATTAAAAACCCTCTTTTTATTATTGTAATTGATCCAGAGAGAAAAACAATTACTGAAATGGTTGCTGAAAATGATTTCAATTCACTTACTTCAATCATGGGTGGTTCTTTTGACTATAAAAGAATTGAAATGTCAGATTTTACAGATTCTCTTTTTCATTTTGAAGATGCTTATGATGATGCTTATGATGTTTGTACTTTAAATGAAAAAGTTTTTGGCTTAAATTTACTGGTCCCAGGAAGTGGTGTTATCGATGAATTACCTTCCTTTAGAATGGGTAATTCTCATATTACCTCCTGTTATGGTAAAACTGTTATAACTGGTGCTTCCTCCTCATGGGAAGAAGTAGACCTTCCTTTCAGTAAAGCATTTTTTAAAGATATTGTTACCTGGGAGGGTGATTTAAATATTCATCAAAAAATACCAAAAATAGAGGGTTTTAAACATTTTAAAAACATCAATTTACCTACGACAAAAGGATTTAAAAAACTGTCGATTCAGAGTAAAAATATAATAGATAAATGGTTTCTTTTTGGTTTTGTAGATAAGTTATCTAAAATTGCTCCTATTCATTTTATCAATGGTGGGAATTTGTTTGTCTCTTTTACGAGTGAAAAAAATCATTTTCCTGTCATTGTAGGGAATAGAGATATGGAGGAATCGTCTAGTTTGCCTTTTTATACGGGAATTTCTTCAAAAATAATCAAGCTCTCTTTCGTCAGCAAACATGATCTAATAGAAAAAATTATTGCTTATTATTATGAACTTTTAATTGATAAGCAAAAAATAGATGAGTTTAAAAAATACAAGAAAATCAATCCCGTAGTTACAAATGAAGATCTCCTCTATTATACAGTTGGATATTCTAGTTTTGCTATTGAGTTTGATTCTTGGGATTTACCCTACATAAAATAATTTTAGATTGAAGTAGAAAGTGTCTTTACTACGGACGCTTTGCTACTTTCCCCATTAAACTTTCATCTTCTTCTTCCGGCATAGCAGATTTAATTTCATTAGAGTTTTCAACTCTTATGCCCTCTTCTAAAACAAGTTTTTCACATACTTCATTAAACTCTTTTGAATCTGGCATAATGAGTTCTTGTGCTCCACTATCATTTCTCTTTATTAAAATTGTAATATCTGTTCCGGCTTTTTCTAAAAGTGCTTGTGTACTTATATAATCAGGATGCTCTGTTCCTTGATTGGAACATTCTTCCAAGTGGTCCATATATCCACTAGCATCATCATATTCTATTCCGAGTTCTTCAAGTGTTTCTTCACTAATGGCTACACCGTTGATTTCAAGTTTATAATCGGTAAATTCTCCTGCGTCAATAGTATTTTTTTCATCTTGCAACTTATCATTTTTCCATTGCTGAGATATAGGTCTCTCTACTAGGGCATTCAACACTTTATAACCAAGATCTTTATCAAGCAAAACATTAGATACTACAGCTGAATGTAGAGCACTCTCTATAGTTAATGCTTCTTTTTCTGTAAGATATTCATCATTAGGTGTTTTTTCTCTTTGCCATTGAGAAGATAAAGGTCTCGTTACTAAAGCATTCGAAAATCTATATACAAGATCCTTATCAAAGATAACATTAGCTGCTAGAGATACCTGCAGAGCACTTTCTATTTCTAGTGCTTCTTCTTTTGATAGATCCATTGCTTCTATAATTTTAAAAAGTTCTTTTTGTTTAATATTGCTCATTCTTTTTCCTATCTGTTTATTTTAAATATTATATCATTTAAATAGATACTTGTTAAAAAACAATATTATATGTATTTTTACTGCGAGACTTCTTGTATGTTGCTATAATATGGAACAATTAAAAAAGGATAACCTATGGAAACACTTAAGTTTCAAAAATCATTTGAGCTCAAAAGTTCAAGAGAAGATAGTGACTGGAAAGGGACAGATATTGAAGATGGGATGATAGGCACTATTGCCCTCTCCATGACTGAACAAGACTTAAAAGATTTCATTAATAGCAAAGATATTTCAAAAATTATGCCTACTCTTGAATTTGCCCAATATATGAACGGAGGCAAAGTCAAGAAGGTTCCACTCTCTAAAGATAAAGTACATGCCTCTATATATGGAGATATAATAAAAATAGAAGTCATGAACGAAGAAAGATATCCTTCTCGTATCTATGATGATATATCTATTGAGGGATTATTTTCATTTTTTGAGAAACAAAAAAATAATATAGATAAAACATCTGATGAATTCATATATAGGGCTTTAGATAATGGAGCCACTGCTATCTACCAAGAATCAAATGAGTATGGTGAAAATGTATATAGAATTTATGATGCTGTAATTTCAAATTTAGAAGATTTTGAGAAGTACGAAAAAGCAGAAGAGAAAAAATTGGTTCGTCATGTTTCTATCTTTAAATGTGTAGAGCATAAAGGCAAATTATATTCTTGTGATGCAACGATGGAACCAAATAGATTGTTGAATGTTCAATTTCAAAAGCCTTCTGAAGTTATTATCTCATCCCTAACCGATGAAAACAATATAGTTCAAGAAAATTTAAAAAGTATTCCAAATGTCTAGATACCACTATACCGGTGACAGAAAAAAACTAAAAAAAGAAGGTTACTCCTTTTATGGAAACTTCTATTCTAATGACCTTTTAGACATTAGAACAAAGAGTCGCAAAGGTGAAATTTACTTCACTGATGTTTCCGCTAAGCATCAAGCTAAATTCATAGATTATATTCTAGATAATAAAGAGAAAGATGCTTCTTTTTGGCTAATAGATATTCCACATAAACATCCTGCCTTCAACCTTACAGATATGCCTGTTTTGTGCATGACTCGCTTTGGCCAAATAATGAAAGTAGATGATTTTTATGAGAAAAGTTTCAAGGAAAAGGAAGAGAGGCGAGAATTATTAGCAAAAACTCCTAAAGAAGATAAGCGTAGAGTTAGTATAGAAAACTTTGAAGAAAAAGAATATATTAAAGACCCTATGTACTTTTCAAAAGAGATTATAGCATCCATACTCGTACTTGACAAATTAGGATTGACTTTGGTTTCTTCTGAACCCAAACAATCTCAAGAAGTTAAAATTGAGAGCTCTATAGATATGAATGATAAAGACAATACAGCCAATTCCCTAAAAATGAACTAATTTAAGGTAATTATTTTTTTATCCTCCAACCTTATATATGCTACAATTATATATTACATAAAAAGGATACACATGGAATTATTAACTGATAGCGAGCTTGAAAATAAAGAGATATCATTAGATGAAAAACTTTATCAACCAAATATAGAAACCATTATTGCTTTTGATAAAAATACTGGAGATACGTTATATATCGAGGCAAGTTATGGAAAAGCTGTTTTCCTTGCTATTGATCTTCTTGATGCCTCTATGCAAACATATCCACAAAATTTTACATATGTTCCAGGAAACTTAAACCCTGATGAGGATAATCCTCTTTCAGATATGGAAAATGTGTCTTTCTTGCATGAAGAAGGCGGAACTTCTAAATATGCTTTTGATCCAGACTCTGAAGATGTTCGTTCTTTTTTCGAGAAATCTTTTATTGAAAATGGCTATAACGAAGTGGATGCTTTATCTAAGTCCCAAGAAGCAGAAGAAGCTTTTTATTCTTCTAAAAACAATAGAATTGGACTATTGGAACAAATAAATATTGTCGCAGATAAAAATGAATTCACTACAGATAATTCTCTCGAAATAAAAAGTTCTCTTCCTCAGACAGAAGATGAAAATATAATACAAAATACTCAAAACAAAACACCCACTATTTAATAAAAGATATTCCCCAAATTAGCTAAAATAAGTTAATTTGGTTTCCTAAAAATACTATTGACTTTCTTTCATTAAATTGATATAATGTATCATATCTAAAAAAGGAATATTATGTCAAAGGCTTTTATTGATTTAACAGCAAAAGAACTCTTAAATAGGAAGTTTGAATGCTCTACCCTTGTCACGGTATATGGTTTTGATTTTTTCATTACTGCAGACAGAATGGACAATCAACCCGTTATCTATATCGATACATCAAATGTTGTCGAACTTGAATTAGATAATGAAAAGCACTTCAAATCTGTACGAGCATGTATTAATGATATCAAAAAGCAATTGCGATCTTTATCAAAGAGATTACTTAATGGCATTAGAGAAGATGCCTCACTCTAAAAAAGGAAAATTATGAAAAAAATACTGCTAATAGGTATAGTTGCTCTTTGTTTAACAGCAACCATCTCTGCTAAAGAAACTGCTATTAAAGCTGAAGATATAACTTCTTCTATGATTGCACAAGAAAGTGAGTTATGTTCCTCTGGTGGGTTGGTTGGATGCTTCAATTTAGGAAATATATATGAATTTGGTGCAGGTATAGATAAAAATTATACAAAGGCTATTAAATATTACACTAAAGCATGTGATGGGTTTTTTGCTGAAGCTTGTTCTAATCTTGGAATATTGTATCAAGCTCCAAAAGGAGTAGATCAAAATCTTTCTAAAGCTGTTCAATTATATAGTTATGGCTGTGTGGGTGGTGATGGTAAAGGATGTTGCTTACTTGGTATGATTTACGCTGATGAGCTATATCCCAATAATAGTGCTGAGTATGCTGCAAAATATTACAAAAAAAGCTGTGACCTTGACTTTGCTGCAGGTTGTGTAGAGCTAGGGATGCTACATTATGTTGGTGAAGGTGTAGGTAAAAATTATACAAAATCAAAAGAACTTTTTAAAAGAGGTTGTAAACTTGGCAATTCTGATGGTTGTGAATATCTTGAATCTCTATTAAAATAAACATAAAACAAAAGGAAGAATAATGAAAAAAACAATATTGGTAGCTTTAATGCTACTAGGACTAGGAACGAGTGCAAACGCTTATACTTTAGAAGAGATAAAAGCGGTGTGTGATAATGGAGATATGGCTGGATGCTACAATCTTGGAGTTATGTATGATAATGGTCAAGGTGTAAAACAAGACTCCTTTAAAGCGGTTAAACTCTACACTAAGGCGTGTGATAATGGGGTTATGAGAGGATGCTATAGCCTTGGTATTATGTATGATAATGGTCGAGGCGTGAAGCAGGATGAGTTTAAGGCTGTTAAACTCTACACTAAGGCGTGTGATGGTGGTGATGCTGGTGGATGCTACAATCTTGGGGTTAAGTATACTGATGGACGAGGAGTAAAGCAGGATGAGTTTAAGGCTGTTAAACTCTACACTAAGGCGTGTGATGGCGATAATATAAAGGGTTGCTACAATCTTGGGTTCATGTATGCTAATGGTAAAGGAGCAAAACAAGATTATTTTAAAGCTGTTAAACTTTATACTAAGTCCTGTGATAATGGGGTTATGAGGGGATGCTCCGATCTTGGGGTTAAGTATGCTGATGGTCAAGGTGTAAAACAAGATTATTTTAAAGCTGTGAAGCTCTATATTAAATCTTGTGATGGTGGGCATATGGGTGGATGCTCCAATCTTGGACTTATGTATGTAAAGGGTCAAGGTGTAAGACAAAGCAATAAAAATGCTCTCAAATATTGGGGTAAGGCGTGTGATGGTGGGAACATAGATGGATGTCACAACTATGCTATTTTAAAAAAGAAACAATAAAAGGGACAACGATGAAAAAAACAATATTGGCAACTTTAATGCTATTAGGGTTAGGAGCGAGTGCAAGTGCAGATTCTTTTACGGACAATAAAAAAGCTTGTGATAGTGGAGATATGGCTGGGTGCTCAAATCTTGGGAATTGGTACTCTAAGGGTCAAGGTGTAGAACAAGATTACTTTAAAGGTATGGAATTTTATACCAAAGCTTGTGATGGTGGTTATGCTAAAGGCTGTTATAATCTTGGAGTTGGATATGATAGTGGTCTCGGGGTAAAGCAGGATTATCTTAAAGCCGTACAACTCTATACCAAAGCTTGTGATGGTGGGAACATAGATGGATGCTTTAATCTTGGTATCATTTATTATGTTGGTCAAGGTATAAAACAAAGCAATAAAAATGCACTTAAATTTTGGGGCAAAGCGTGTGATGGTGGTCATACCTCGGCATGTAAAAACTACATTCTTCTGCACACAAAACAACAAAGAGGAAAGTAATGAAAACTATCTTACTTTCCTTTCTATTAATGGCTAGCACGATTACTAGCTCTTTTGCCGAAATTGCTACTCCTGAAGGTGCAAGAAAAGCCTGTATTGAAAAAGACAGTATGGGTTGTGTGAATCTTGCAGTTTTCTATTATCTTGGGAAAGGTATAGAGCCAGATATCCTTAAGGCTGTGCAATTTTATAATAAAGCTTGTGATATGAATAACACCCTGGGGTGTAGTCGGCTTGGACGAATATATGAGTTTGGAAGCAAAGGCATGCCACAGGATCATTTTAAGGCTGTGCAATTTTATAACCAGGCTTGTATTCTCGGTGACAGTTTTGCTTGTGACAGTTTAGGTTATTTATATGAACATAAGCAAGGCTTTAAATAAAATAATGATTTAAGGGTGATTCATAAAAGACACCCTTGGTTATTCTTGCCTTTTTAAACTATTTCAATAATTATTTTGCTTACAATTAATCTCTTAAATCTTCACTTGTCGTATTGACTTTTATCTTTAATTCTGTTATAATATACCATAACAAATTAAAGGACTCAAGATGAGAAAAGAAGGCTTAGCTAAAAAAATTATCAGATACATTACAGAGAAAAAAGAATTTACTCTACAAGAACTCTATGCCGCTTTTGGTGAAGATAGTGAACTAGGCTATAAAAACCACACTGTAAGAGCTAGACTTTACGAATCAGACCCATACCAAGAGAAACAGCTTATTAAGACTGATAATGGCGTTTACGCTCTTTCTGGTATTGATATTGAAGCTTTGGTTGAAAAAGTGGATACGAGAGAGCATATGTACCGTTTAACGGATGCAAAACTTACCTACGACCTTATCGTAATAGATTCTCCTTACGCTACAGGCGGTCAAAAAGGTGGAAATCGTCAACTTACAGACTTTAGTTTTATTACCCCTGATGAATTTCAAAATATTCTTTTTGAAGTAGAAAAATTGCTTAAAGACGAAAACTCACAAGTATGTATGATGATAAGTGGTGGAACCAGTTCTGCTAGAGACGTTGCAAAATACCTTTCTGCTTTTGATAATACTTCTCTTAAGATTTCAAACAAAGGCTTCTACCGAAAGTATAATAAAAATGGAAAAATTTGTAACATGGGCCGATATACTATGCCTGATGAGCATATTATTATGTACTCTAAAAGTGGTGAGGAGCGTAAAGATACAGATACTTCTGGTTCTACTGAATATCACTTTGAACGCCCTGCTTTACCAAGAAGTGGTGGTTACTCTACTCAGAAGCCTGAAGGCTTACTCAAGGGTATTATCACAAGAAGTACCAATATCGGTGAACGTGTGCTTGATATTTTTACTGGTAGTGGTGTTACATTGAAAGCTGGGCTTACTCTTGGTAGAAGAGTCCATGGTTTAGAAATAAGCCAAAATGCTATAGACAATTATATTTTACCTATGCTGAGAACATTTACTTTCACAGCTGAGAAAAAACCTGCCTTAGTGCAGGGAACATTATTTTAATTAAAGGCTGAAATTATGCAATTACAAGAACTACAGGAACTAGCTAAGAAAATAGCTAAAATGCTTAACACGGAAATCGCTGAGGTTAATGAAGAAGAAGTGGAATCTGACGCTGGTTTTGAGCTTGCTGACGGACATAATTTTCAATACTCGCCTTACTTACCAGAACCTTTTTGCTTTAGCTATTACTGTGAAAAAACCGGTAGCCTTGGTCCCCTTGGTAGCCACAAAACAGCTGAAGAGCTTATTGCGGCTGTGTCTAATCTTTAGGGTGTTGACTTTATTTCATTTATTTGTTACAATATAACATAACAAAATAAATAAAAGGAGTACAACATGAAGAGAATTTTTCTAACTAAAGCAGAATCAGTTAGGCTTAGAGGCTTTATTAAAGAGCTTAAAAAAACACGCTCTACTAAAGATGCTGTAATAGTCGCTTTTGCAAGAGTTACTGGTAAACTTTTTTCTGAATGTCGTATTACTATTATAAAAACAGGGGATTAAAATGGGAATCGTAAGAGCAATTGAAGTTCATGATGAGTGTTATAGTGCTGACAGTATTGGTAAACTCTCCTATACTGTGGCTTGGCAAATGATTGGAGCTTGTGAGAGTGAAGAAGATTGCAGAATAGTTTGTTCTTGGTGGAATCAGGCTAACCCTAACGCAATTAGAGAATTGTCGGTAGATTGATATGGAGTTAATTATTGGCAAATCTTATGCTATTTGTACACATGGTGATATTGAAATGGTGCGGTATACAGGTGAAAACAAAAGTCCTTGTATAGATGAGGAACAAATATATTGGGGAATAAGAGAATGTGGCCAGTCAAAGAGTTTCTACCTTTCTCAAGTTACAGATAAAGTCCCAGAGATATCAAAAGAGAGATTTCTACATAATACGCTACTTGATGGAGAACCTTATGAATTTAAAGTTAGTGACTTCAATACAAAGATCATTGGTAGATTTGTCAGAGGTGTAGAAATTTATGAATCTTCCCTTTCTATTATAAGGGGTGATGGTAAAGTGCTGCAGACTTATTCACTGGACAGAATCGTGTCAATAAATCATTTATCTGGAAGAAATTTTATCAGCTTAAACAAATATACAAAAGGAATATAATGAAAACATTACAGAAAAATGTGTCTCAAGTAATTGAATGGATCGAAGATTTTTTAAACGAAAATGAGGGTAAAGAACAAGCTACTATCTCCCTATCAAGATTAAAAGAAATGAAAGATACTTTATTATTAAAAGATGATATATCTGACAACCTTGGCTTATGTAAAGAGATTGGTATGAATGGCTCTGTAGAAGAAAAAGTGGGTTACTTTTCTTGGTGTGGTGAAAACGGTATTGGTAGCGAATGTGTGTTTATAGGTTGTTTTGACGCAATTTCTGATAGTAAAGATAGCGATGAAAGAGATAAAAGAGAACATGACTTAGGTTTAACTTCCGACTTTCTTATTGATGTGAACACTTTAAAAACGTGGGTAGAATCCTTAAATAAAATAGAGAAAAACTATGAAAATTTTAAAGGGGTTACTGTCTTGGCTTGGGCAGACTTTAATTTCTGCCTTATGGGAAATGTAGACTATGATGATGCTCTTGCATCCGAAGAGTATGCCTGGGTATTAGAGAACAGAGAAGATGTTACGGCTTTTAAAGAAACGCTTTTAAAAGGTTTAGACCGTATGGAAAAAGGTGAGGTTGGTTTGTTTGATGCGTAGAAAACACACCCCTTCAAAGGGACAGAAAAAATCCATCTTCACTGTAATAGTTGAGAGTGGGGTAAGTTTACCTTTAAGGGGGTATATATATGTCTCGTCTGATCCAGAGAACAATGGTTGCAGAGCTTTGCTTGGTTAAAACATATGGGGTTTTCACGAAATGACCTAGGTCTTTATCGGGAACTATACAGACATAGATAAACTCTCATATCAAGATGGATGGAGATCTCAAGTTGTTGGTTTTTCTTTCTACTCTAAAAATGAGATAGAAGATATGGTTTCTTCTACCTATTCTTCAGTAGACAACCTTCGCGAACTACATCCAAATGATTGGATTATGATTTCTCTAAAGGGGTTGTATGTTAAAGACGTTTTATAGTGTACTCGGGTGGCTTATGGTCTTCTAGAGTTACTCCACTTTTTGCTGTCTCGTAGCTAAACATGGACCCTATTAATTTTTCTTTTGGTGGGGTATATTCAGATAATTCAGTTGCTTGAATTTCTTTTCTTATATCTTCTGGACAATTAGGATTTTTTGATATAGCAAGATAAAGTTCGCCTCTTAATGGAGACCCTGCATATACACTTTTCATGCTGTCTGCATTAATAAGCGTATTTAATGTTTTTAATGTGGTATCTGGATTTTTAGCTAGTCCTATTAAATCTCTTATCATGTCGTCTCTATTTTTGTCGTCTTGAGTCATTATATATCCTTTTATTTTTGTATCTAATTAATTATAGCTTATTTTTTTATCAGAAAATAAAAAAATACCTAAAATGGTTACATAATCTTAGATTGACTTTATTGTTTTAATCTGCTATAGTTAACGTACTAAAAAACAGAGGGTATTTACATGATATTTCTACTAATTAACAGAGTTATAACAAAACAAGAATGGCAAGATATTATAGATAATTTTTGGGACAACCCTTCCCTGTTTTTAACACAAAAAGAATTCCCTTTAGTATCTAAAGAGATTAAAGATCCTATATCAAATAGAACACTTGTATCTCTTGATGGTCAGAAGTATATCCTTTATACTCATCGCGATGAAAAAGATAACCTCATGGGATATATCCTTTTAAACTTTGAATCTTCTTTTAATATAAATAAGGAAAAAGGTAGCTTCTGTAAAGACTGCACGCAAGATTCTCTGAATTTTGGAGACGATGTACCGTTTGGTGAGTTGTCGAGATCACAATTAGAAAAAGTTTTAGTCAGAGAAGAAACTACTCACTGCTCAAACTGTCAAAAGATAATAAGCCGTGATTCAAAAAATGAAAAGACTGCAATCATCTGGAGAAGTAAGGTTAAATATATAAAGTAAAAACAAATATCCATTGACTTTCTTTCATTAAAATAGTATAATATAATATATAAAATAAAGGGTATTAAATGAATTTAATAGAAAAAATAAAAGCATTAGAGATAGAAGCAGGAAAATTAAAAGAAGAGGCACAATCTGTATTTAGTGATGAATTTCTTGATACCATCAACAGAGAAGAACTTTCTCCACTTACTTGTGAGTTGCTGGAATATGTAGAGAGAATCAATTATGTTAAAATGTCTGATGCAGAAGGCTCCGAAGCATACTACACAGTATTGACTCTAAATGATCCTGAGTCAACAGAAGAAGTTACGGTCTCTATCTTGACTCAGACATACACGGAAGATTGGCCTGAATTTCATAGTTTCGATGATACTCATTTGGAATTATTTTTAAATAGCAACCCTAATGATCTAATTGATCTTTTTGAAGAGTATGCTGGTCTTATGATTAAAGGTAACTATACAGAAGAAGATATGGAAACTCTTTGGAATGAGTTTGATGGTATTTTTGAAAAAGCTCGTAAAGAGTATGGAAGTACTTTTCTCTTTATAAGAGAAGAAGCTTAAGGAGGATTTATGAGTAAAATCCATATGCTAAGAAACCCTCTTTCATCACTCCTTCATACAGAGAAAAAAACTGAATTAAGAAGAGCAATTCCAAATATAAGAACCACTATGCTTTCAGAAGACTATCTTGAAAACTTTATGCGGGTTTACTCTAAGTATAAAATTGGTGATAAAATATGGATCAAAGAGCCTGCCAGAGTAGTGTCCGTTGATCTTATTGACCTGGTGATGGAATACACCATTAACGATGAAAACCCAATCACTATCCCTATTCCAGAGAGATTCTATTCTTTCGACACACCGAACGAGCCTATATCTGCTAAATGGATTACAGAGTGCCGAGGTGTCCCTGCAGGGTGCATAGAAGAGATGAGTCGTACATGGCTTGAGGTTACAGATATAAGAATAGAGTCTTTACAAGATATCACCACTGGCGAAATTATACGTGAGGGGTTTAAAGGTATAGATTCTAGTAAGGCTTTATCTTGGTGGAAAGACCATTGGGACTCTTTTGAATCCCCTCAGTTCTTCTGGGAAAAAAACCCTAAAGTCTTTGTTTATCAACTTAAAAAAATAACGAAAGGTAAGTAGATGTTTTTTAAAAGAGCCATCTTTAAAGGTATCCCTCAATATCAGATAAATGGTGTTGTGCTTATGATAAATCAAGATGGTGAATATACTTATGTTCCTGAAGAATGTGAAGACTGTCACAAGCAGCAAACTCGCAATTTTAAAGAGTATACCGAAGAAACCGTACATGTATGCCCTCATTGCAGTAGAGAATATACAATATCTCTACTTATTCCTACCGATGAAGAAGTTTTAGCTGCTCTTTCAATTTAAGGCTTCATAGAATTTATATTCTCTGTCAATTCTGAGTTTTCATTAAGTGTACTCTTAAGGCTTGAAACATCTTTTATACTCTCTTTTTCATTTAATAGTTCTTTTTGAGCTTGATGTACATCTTCTACTGCAGGATATATTCCTTCCAAAAAAGTACTTAAAGCTAATTCATCTACAGCTTCTTTAATTTCACTTTTTAATATTTTTGAAGTTTCAGAATATACTATATCTGCAAAATCTACGAAAGATGCTCTATCACTTTGCTTGCTAACCTCTACACCCATATACTCTAACGTCATTCGTATTTCGTCATCAAAAAAATCAACATAGTCATTTGGCATACCAGTATCTTTAGAATCTCCGGAAATTAATTGATGATACTTAATATCCTTTCCTCTAAGTTCTTTAATAAAGCTATCTGAATTTAGAAAATCATAGTTTTTACGTTCAAACCTATACAAAGCGTGTAGTGGTACAAGAATATCTTTATTTTGAGCTACATTCTTTTTTACTGCATCCTGTACAGCTTCTGGGGTTGCTAGATAAATTCCTTCATTAACATGATTTACATGCGTGATGCCTTTTTCTTTTAGTGCTTCATTCTTGTATATCTTGCTCCATATCTCACCACCCTCGATTTCTTCAACTAAAGGATCATCTGAGTTTTCGGATACAAAACACAGACCATCCCTAAAAATATATCCTCCAATATCTTGAATTTTAGGACTTTCTTTTTTATCTAATTCTTTTGGAAAATCTATTTTTTTATTTCTAGAAACCATCACTGTTGTAGGATTCTGTTCTAATTCTTTTTTCATGAAAGAAATTAACTTTTCTTTTTCTCCAGAGAAGATGCCCTCCATCTTCTCTACTGATGCTTCTATGGTATTAGGAAAAAGCAAAACTTCATTACCTTCATCACTCACCCCATATTCTATCCCTGGTATGGATATTCCTCGATCTGCAAGACTACCCATAACTCCCTTAACAGAATCATTATTCTCTTCTTTTATTTCTATCCCAACAATAGGTGTAGATAAATTAAAACTTATCCCCTCAAGCATATCATCAATCTTCATCTTGGTTTCTTCGTTATCTAATCCAAAAAGTTCAAATGTTGAAACCAAAGAAATACATTCTTTTCTTATCTCACTTAAAGAATAAGATAAAAGATTAACAAGTTCTTTCTCTCTTTGTTCTGGAGTGTCTGAAGCGTCACTTGCTAAATATGCAGGAATAAGTTTTTTATTGAAATATTCCTCTATATCTTTTCTTAAAGAATTTCTACTTTCTGGATTATATAAATTTTCGATGACTATAGGTTTTAGTTGCATTTGATATCCTTTTATTTTCTTGTTTTAGTATAATATTATATCAAAAAATAATAGCCATATTAAATAAAAACACTATTATAATTTTATTGTTTTACTCCAGGAAATTCTTCTGATATAGAATTATCCTCATCTATTAATGGAACTATTGATGTCTTAACTTTTATAAGTTCAAGGAGTCTTTCTTTTACTTCTTCTTTATTCATAGAATTAGTATTTATTGTACTTATGACATATCCGCTTTTTAGGAGATCACCAATCCCTTCATCAAAAGGCTGAGGCTTGCTATATCTAAGCGTTCTTACTTTGGCATTAGTGATTATTTCCACAACCTCAGGAATGTCCTCTAGCCCTCTAAATTGAACATTTAAATCTAGATCCACTTTCACATCGTTATAGATATCCTTTTCTTCTATCTGATGTTGCGTTAACAAGTCTTTATTTCCCAGTAAGTCACCTGCAGTTATTCTTTTTAAACGTTCTTGTGGTGTGGCATCTAAAAATACTACAGTAATGGGTATGTCTTTTTTTGCAGCATGATTATAAAAGAGAGGAATTGTTCTGGGTATAGAGAAGAGAAACCCATAATTCTTATCAGAGAAAAAATCTTTTTCATCCTTACTTATATCATTAAGCAAAGAATCCTTCCCTACTCCACTATCCCCACAAACAACAATAAGTTCATCAACCTCATCAAAATCTTTTTGGAGGTATCCATACTCAACTTCATCTCTTTTTACATGTTGTAGAAGCTCTCCCTTTTCATGGTTTTGTTGAATTTCCTCCAATGGTACAAAGTTGTAGTCTACCATATGCTCTTCACCTTTTCGAATGCCTCTATTAGTAGATACTAGTGATATGATTTTCTTTAACATTAAAATCCTTTTTTACATATTATACACTCTAGTAGAGTTGTTTTAAAAAAATAAGTAGTAATGTGTGGATTTTTGCTATGTTATAATTAGGTATTAAATGAATAAGGATAGTTATGAGCTATGTAGAACGTATTAATAACCATTACCCAGATTCTTTCTCAAAAATACAATCCTTAGAGATATTGGAAAAATATAAAAATGAATTGACCACAAAAGAGTATGATGCTATTTTTAGTTCACTTTGCAGTCATGCTTTAGAAAATATGTATCTTAATGAAAAAGATATTTTAGTAAGTATTGCCCATTTACGCCATGAAATTAGTTTAGATGAAATAGTCGAGATAGCAAAAGCCTCTTAATGCCTTTAATCTTCTTTTTGATTAATATAGTCTGGTTCATTTTTACCTGTTATGATCCAAAGCAAAACATCATTATTTTTTTCGATACCTAACTTTTCAACTAATAATAATCTTTCTTTTTTTCTTTCTTCGTACCTATAAGCAAAAAACAATATAAGTATCAGGGGAGACACAAGTATCAAAGGCAGTATTAGGGGATGATCTATTGCATTAAATAGTGTTTCTATGCCTTTAACCCCTATGGGACTAGTCACATCAGTTACTATATTCATTATTTATCTATTTTATTGTTATCTATTCTATAGCTTTTATTCTCTTTATTATACTCTATTCCTGATTTAATCATATTTTTTGTGTTCACCTCACTAGGTTCTTTTAAAAGTTTCAATACTGAAGAAATACCATTTTCTAACTCTGCTATATATTTATCTCTTTCGAAGGTATATAACTTTAAAGAAAAAATATAGACCATTAATGAAGCTATAATAATCCAATAAATTCCTTCTCTTACTTTAAGACTATATATTTCTTTTTTCATCTTACTTGTTTCTATTAGGGTTATTCTTTCAACAATTTTTACAGTTTTTAGGGCTTTGCTTATTTTAGCTATTTCAATGATATTAAGAATAACTCCAGGAGAATCATAATTGTAATATTTGTCTAACATCTTTTCGCTACTATCTATCCCATAAACATCATTCCGACTAGGTATTCTTATCATATATAATTCTAACTCTCTATTATAAAAGACACTTGATTTTTCCCCAAAAGTATAGATATTCTCAAAAGATTCAGAATCTTCTATTGCGATAATATATTTTTTATTTAACTCATAGTCATTGTGCTTACTAATGGAGAATTCAACTTTTTCTTCTTTTGTAGAAAAACTAAATACAAAAAGAGGCAAGATATATTTATATTCTCCTCTTCCAAAACAATAAGGATAAAAACCTTTCCCTGTTAGTTCATCTATATCTTCATATAAATAAAGATCTACCTCCCCTTGAGCATAATCTTCTACATGTTGTCTATTTTGATATGATGTTGTAATATGACCAAAAGCACTAAGCTTATGTTTTAGTTTTGAAAATTCAACCATAAAATTTTTCTTATCGCAGACACCTGAATATATAATTTCTTTTCCCATATTAATACCTATAAATGTTAATATTTTCAGCAATAGCACGAATTGCCTCTAAGTCTGTAATCTCCATATCCCATAAAAGACTATTCAAAAAAGAAACAAGATTTTTCTCTTTTTGTGTTCTCATTATATTAGGCTTATCCAGTAACTTGACTATTGCATCTAAAAGTGTTTCCTTAAGAGATATCATTACCTCATTAGGAAAACAATCCCAACCACCCTCTTCTTTACTAATGTCATTATTTATCTTTTTAACAACCTCATCATATACTTTTTCTTCTGCATCAAGAATACGTGTTGCTTTAATCAGTTGAACATGATTCATTACTGAAGGGATCTTCTCCATATTATCTCTTAAAATATGTGAAGCAACACTTACTGCACCATGTTCAAAAGCATAGCCCTCTTGGTTATATGGATTCTTTTCTTTGATGATATCAACACGAAGAGAGTCTTTTAAATCCTGATACTTTTGCTTAAACGGATCTACATTTGTATCATAACCAACTATAACTGGAAGATTATTGCCAAATCTTAACTCTGCTGCAATTAAATATGTATAGTTCTTACCAAACTCATCCTTACCAAACTCATCCATAGATTGAATACGGGCCTTTTTTGCTTTTTCATACCCTAAATAAGAAGAAACTAAAACTTTTTCTGTTTGATCTTCAATAGTGATGAGATAAAAAGTGTAACACTTAGCCCCTACAGGTTCTTTTGGTATGATTTCTTTTGGATTATACATTTATAGCCTTTTCTTTATGTATTGTATTATATCAAAAATACAAAAGAAAGTCAATCATTTAATACGTTTAGTCTTTCTTCCTTCTAGTTCTCTAAATATGGGATGATTCTTTTTTCTGTTCGTAGATGCCAGTAGTGCAGCCGATACAAGAGATTTTTTAATAAGTGTTCTTTTATATGAAGGCATATGTTCTTTTCTCTTTGGTGTGCTATATGTTACTACTTCACCATCTATAACGTTTGATTTGTTTTTAGGAGTTCTGTTATCTCCAATAGAACCAGATACCCCTGCTTTTGTCACTGTAGCATGTACGCATGCTGCTAAAACTACACTTTTCAAAGTTGTTCTCCTAATGTGGGTTCCTTACAATACGACATTTCTTTTACTCTTGGACCAATATACTGCCCTACCCAACCTACATGATGTGTATTTTTAACAAGAAATAGTAACTGATTAAAGGTGAGTAAATCATTCTTAATACAACTATCAATAACAGTTCTTTCAGCATCTAAAGAACGAGGCTCCTTATCATAAATAGAATACAAGGTATGATGTATAAAAACCTTGGCTTCTTTAAGATCTTGATAGTTGAAAATACTGAAGACCTCTGGATATGATTCTTTTAAAATGCTCAAAGCCACATCAACTCTTTCTTTGGGAGGTAATTTCTCTCTCCCAATATGTCGAATCCATATGTCTCTATAAAATTTATCCTCTGAAAGTAAACCTATAAAGGCTTTTGTCTTTTCATTGAAGGTCATTATTTTTCTTTATTTTTTGCAGACCAGATAACTTTATGCTGATCACGAGGTATTTCTGCCTGAAGTTTTTTATAATAAGCATTCTCTAAAAGATGCACAAAATCAACATTTAAAGCTTTTGTCAATGCTATAGCTAAAGACATAGTATATAAATCTGAACCCAACACTTGAACGCCATTAAAGTCATCATCTAGCCAAAAAACCAAATCATTGTCTGATTCGCTTACTTTAATTTTATCAAAAGTAAACATCTCTTTTCCCGTAGGTAGATAAATTGCTGTGTACGTGTTTCGCTCTTCGTTTTTCACTATCACAAAAGGGTGTAACTTTTCTATTAACACATTAGAACCTATAGACGTAGAATTAGGAACACAGATATAGTTTTCACTCCACTTTTTGTATGCCAAAAGAATAGCCATATCTTCCGAGTATCCTCCAGATAAATATTTATCTGCTACAACTATTGTGAAAGGAGGACTCATCTCATGGCGTAATCTAATTTCTAGGTTCTGCTTAAACCCTATCATTTGATTCTTCGCTTTATTTGCTAAAACAAAAACTCTAACAACTTCATCAACCTCCCCTCCTAAATGGTCAACACCAATATATCTAATGTGGTCATCAGGTACATTTTTATCTGTTTGTTCAGTTTCTACAGATTTAATTGTTAATCCTAATAGTCTTCCAACTAATGCATTTTCGTTTTGTAATTCTAATCTTCTACCTGACATAGTATGTCCCTTTATGTTAATATACTTGAATTATATCATTTTACTAGAAAAAAGTCAATATATGTTTTTCTCTATCCATTCATTAATTTGGTATAATAAAATAATAAAATAATAAAATAATAAAAAGGTTATATTATGAAGAAAAATATCACTTTACTTATGGGAAATCCTGCTCTAGGAAAAAGTACATATATTACTGACAACTTTAGTGGTCCTGAAAATAACTATATTATTAACAGAGATGATATAGTTGATAAAGTATCTTCATCACTAGGATTAACCTATGATGATATGTTTAGATCCCCTACTGCCGAAGAACTTATTGCATATAAAAATACCCCACACCCTATATATGGGAATATTTTAACTATTGAAAAGCCTTGGGACCCAAAATTCAAAACGTTTGAATTGGTAGATCAAGCTAACGCTGACATTACTAAGGAATTACGTAGAACCATATCCATTGCAAAAACCCAAGACTTACCTATTATTGTTGATATGACACTATTGAATGCCACAGGAAGAGGAAGTAGAGAATCTACCATTCTTGAAATAGCTGGATTTGATGAGGTTTCTAAGGAGTCTATAGCATATGTAGATGAAAATTTCAATATAGACATTGTAGAGCTTTCCAATAATAAAGTTTCAACTTTTATTGCTTCTACCCAAAAAGAACGAAGTGAGGCTGAAGATGTTATAGACAACAAGGAAATACACCCTAATTCTGTATTTCAAAAAAGAGCTGAAAGTGTTATAAGAACACAAGATGAAGAATTAAATAAACTTCTTTCTCCTAATATTATGATATCAAAAATAAGAGAAATAGAAATCAAAGAGATGGGTGGGTCAAAGGAAATCCCTGATCATGTATTTTCCATGTACGCTAGAGCACATGAGATACCTACAGTTCAAGAAAGTAAACTTTACTCACCTAAGTCAATCATCCACCATAATGTTTCTCAAGATATATTAAATGACAGAATAAGTGAAAAAAGAAAAACAACTCCTTTTGGTTCAGTAAAAGACTTTATTGATAACTCTAGCTATAAAGAAAATTTAACTAATGCTAGTGATTCTCCAGCTAGTACCGTTAATACATCAACTATTCATGATTTTCATGAAAAATTAAGAGATATTGCTGAATTGGAAATATCTCTTAAAAAGTTAGAAGAGTCTCCTTCTGATATTCTCTTATCCAGAATGGAAACAGCTCAAACTCTGCTTAGCACAGCATATCTCAGAAAAGAGGAAATGATTGATGCTCTAGGTGGTAAGAATGGCATCCTCATAGCTAGAGAGAACTTTCTCGATAGTATGAACAACGAAGAAAAACTAGAAATGATTCTTGACTATGATGAGGCTGTGACTTCGTATCAAGAGTTGGGCACAGTTGTTTCTTCTGCTTCAAATATGACATCAAATCTAACAGAAGCTCATGAAATAAAAAGTGAGGCAGAAGAAAAAATTAAATTACTTTCTGTTGAAATACAAAGAGTAGAAGATATTTTTGGAAACAGTTCAAATATTGCTGAGACTAAAAGAGAAATTGAAAAAGCAACAATTGCATCTCATGAAGAAATGAATATTCAAGAAAACACTTCTCATCAGCATCCACTCACTTCTCCACGTTAGCAATTAGGCTTAGGAGGAGTTTCCCACTCTGGTTCATTTGATATTTCTAAGGTTGAAGGTATATTAACTAGTTCTCCTGTATTATCTTCTATTATTGGATTATCTGGATTCTTGGGATCGTGTTCTATTGAATATATAAGCTTATCACCATTAAAAATTTCAACTGAATCATGAGTCTCGTATAAAATTTTAGCTGCTTCTATAGCATCTTGAACTCTTTGAGCTGTACCATAAGGGGTCTCCTTAGATGATCTAGGCACTCCTTCTCTTGCTTTTAAAATAAACATATTAACTCCTTTCCTTATTTTAGCACTTATTCTCAACATATTAAAAAAAAATACATTTTTTTTACTTGACTTTATTTATTAAATTAGATATTATACATATATATATAAAAAAAGGTAAACAATGGGTAGAAATTATGTTTGTGGAGATATGCACAAAATAGAAAGAGATACTAAAAAGATTAATACCTTCTATTTTCCTGAGCAGCAATCATTAACAAAAGAAGATGTAGTCTTCCAATTAGGTGACTTTGGGTGGCTATGGCATAGACCTGGTATTGATAAAATTGTTGACTATTGGCTAGAATATTTAGGTACTAGAAATTTTACTCTAGCAGTTATTTTAGGTAATCATGAAAATTACGAATTACTTTCTTTCCTTCCAACTCAAAAAAAATGGGGCGGTACGGTTTCTGTTTTAACTCAAGGAGAAGGTACTATCTATTTTTTAAAAAGAGGTGGTGTTTATACTATTAATGGTCAAAAAATACTTGCCATTGGTGGTGCTGAGAGTATAGACAAAGGAAATAGGATTCCTTATGTTAGTTGGTGGCCAGAGGAAAAACTATCTTATGGCGAAATTAATGAATGTCTGATTGAATTAAAATCACATGACAATAAAGTTGATATAGTTCTTTCCCATACCTGCCCATCTGCAAAAGCTGCATTTTTTCGTAAAGATGTTGCAAATATAGGTGAAATGTGTTCAGTTTCTAGATTCTTAGACCACGTAGATCACTTGGTTGATTTTTCTAAGTGGCATTTTGCTCATTTGCATGTAGATAAGAGTACTTTAGATGGTGTTTATACTTGCCATATAAAATGCCCTCCACAGGAGATAACTATAAATTCTTCTCCTGTAGAATATGTGGCGTTAAATAAAGATATTATAGGTGAATCCTATTTTGGTCTACCTATATATTCTATAAAAGATAGTTATCATTGCATACGAGCATCCGATATAAAGGAACTTTCTTTTCTTTCTGAACAATGGGCAGAAAGAAGTTTCGGTTCCACTGTACTTATGGATGAAAAATATGGGGTCATGGTGTATATATATGATTGGGAAGATTTCTGCAGAGATTTTATAGTTAAACCCTCAGATGTAAAATATGAATTTATAAAAAATAAAAAAGGGAAAAAATGAAAAAAATATTATTGTCAGCTTTTCTTATAGCTTCAACATCACTTTATGGTGTAAATACAAAACCAACACTAGATTATCTTAATACACTTAGAATACAAGCAGACCTTTTACCTTTTTCCAAAGAATCAAATATAGAAAAGGCTGCACAAAATCACAGCAACTATTCTAATGCTCACAATGAGGGTCATGATGAAACTGAAGGACTTTCTTATTATACTGGTGTCGAACCTGAAGATAGAGGCTATCATACTGGATATTCATCAGGATTATCTGAAGTTATTTCCTATGGTTCAACAGGGGAAGAAGCTATAGACTTACTTTTTTCAGCAATTTATCATCGATTCATATTGCTTTCTGCAGATGGTAATGAAATTGGTATAGGTATAAAATCTGGTATTTACACTTTAGATTTAGGAAATAAATGGGTTGATTCTATTTGTGCTGGACCAGCTTCCACCTCTTCCTCTGCGTCAATCGCTGGATTTTATTGTAAAGATTCTAATAAAAAAATAGATTTCTCTGCAGTGGATATCGCTGAGAATAAAGATAAGAAAACCTATGGAAAACTTACCCTTTGGCCTCCTTCTCAAGGCGAAGGAACCTCTACATCTTTTTATGGAGAATCTCCGGATCCTCTTCCCAACACAAGCGTTTCAGGATATCCTATATCTGTAGAGTTTAATAATTTTAAATTTAAAACCCCTCCTACAGTTAATAGTTTTACTGTTGAGAATGCTCTTACTCAACAAGATGAAGATGATATTTCAATTATGAATTCAGAGAATGACCCAAATGGATGGTTTACAAACTATCAAACAGCTTTTTTCCCAAGTTCTGTTCTTGATTGGGGAACACCTTATAATGCTGAAATTATCTACACATATAAAGGTACTCAATATTCTAAAACATGGTGCTTCCAAACGCGTACTCTCCAAGGTGTTGCACAAAGAGTATATACAATTAAGCATAATCAAAATATTTCTCTAAATATACTGAGAGGAGAAAAATATGCCATTAATATCGTTCCTAATGATGGAAATGATTTGGTTGGTTGGCCTATCTCATGGTCTGGTACGGATGATGCAATAACTTTTGATAATTATGTAGACAGTGTTTTTACTATTAGCTCTGATAGCCCTATAGGTTCAACCTTTGGTGTTGAATTTGAAAATGGTCAAAAAATAAACTTTACTATCTCAGATTCTGACCAAGCAAATTTTCCAAAGAATGTCTCTTGCCTAATAGCAAATGATTTTGACTATGATCATGATGGTTTACTGAATAGTGTAGATTTAGACGATGACAATGATGGGTATAGTGATATCGATGAAGAACTTGGAGGTAGTAATCCCCTCTCTGCATCTAGTCGTCCATTAGACACGGATGGGGATTTTATCCCTAACTTTAGAGATCCCGACGATGATAATGATGGAATTAGTGACAGAGATGAAATTAAGCACGGTTTAAATCCATTAAAGGCATCAGACGGGGCTAAAGATATGGATCATGATGGATTCAGCAATGCTATGGAAATCTCATTAGGAACCGACCCTACTTCTCCAAAAAGTGCTCCAAAATGGACTCCTGTTTTAATGGGAAGTATTGTTGTAATGATCCCATCTGTAGAAAAAGATACAGATGGTGATTATATTCCTGATGATAGAGACCCTGATGATGATAATGATGGTGTGATAGACAGAAGAGATAGATTTCCTCTAGATCCACATGAAAGTATTGATACTGATGGAGACGGTATAGGTAACAATGCTGACAAAGATGATGATAATGATGGCATCAGTGACCGAGATGAAATAAAATATGGACTTAACCCCTTAAAAGGTTCTGATGCAGAAGCAGATTTTGATCATGACGGGTTTAGTAATGCTATGGAAATCTCTGTAGGAACAAATATTCGCTCTAAAACCAGCAAGCCTATATGGGCTCCTGTTTTCGTAGGCGATATTATCACTTTTATTCCTTCACATCCCTAGTTTTTAAAAGTGTGATTCAAACTCAGAGGTAAAGATATATTTTTCTTTGCCTCTAAGAATCACAGAGAACTCTCTTGTAAAAGCATTTATTCTTTTCTCTGTACATTTCCCTGAACAAGTACTTTTTATTATAACGGACTCTCCGGAGACAGGTAGCACCTCTTTTATTTTTAGCACACGTTCTTCTTTCCCTTGATTTCTTATATTGTAAGTTGTTTCCACAAACCTGTAATGATCTTTTACTCTAAACTTTGTAACAACTTTTTCTCCAACTACATCAAAAAGTGTTCCTATTGAAAGTGTAACGTTTTCATCTTCTGGAATATTGTTTATTCTCTGTTCACCTATAAAGTGAGTATTTCCACTCTTGTCTTTTTTATACATTCTAACAGTGCCTTCAGGTAAAGCTAGTCCTAATTTATTTTTTCTGGTGTTCTTAAACGCTATAGTATTTTTAAATATTAATTTCCGTTCGCCATAATCTCCAAATGAATGATTACTTGCTACCCCATACTGAGAATATTCTATACCCCCCTTATTTAAAAAACTTATCTGTTTTTGCTCTTTGTTTTTTATTGTTTCTCTAAAAGGTATCTTGTAAATATGATATCCTGAAAAAGATTCTTCTTTTACTCCAGGACTCGACATTCTTTTAGTGTTTTTTGCTTTATACATAACCATATCTAAAGTAACATGTTCTCTTCGCACCTTATTCACCTCCCCAGCAAGGCAGGTTATCTCTGCCTTTTCATAAACTACCCCTGATTGATTATCCACTGTAATCCATCCTGTTAAATCAAAGGTATTCTTTCCTAGACCTAATACATAATCACTTTTCCACGAAATTCCAGTAGTGAGATATTTTAAATCTATCTTTAAATTACCTGAGGATAAAGCATCTATATTCCATACAAGACTTGGTTTTGTTATCATCTCTTCTGGAACCTTATCAAAAATAACTTGAGTAGCTTTTTCTAAGGTATGTATATTCCCCGTACCATCTTCTTTTATCATAACCGGAGAAGAGGAAAGAAGTATTCCCTTTGAATATCTAGGATTTATTCCATTAATATAGAAATTCACTTTTTTATCGATACTATTTTTTAACATTGATGATAGAGAGATTAAATTATATATGTAGTTTTGCGAGTATAGAGATGTATCTACCCCAGTAAAGGTAGGTATAACACTTTGTGTAATTACAGAAGAAGGCACGCCCTCATAAACTATATTTTGTTTCCCTGTTGGAATTATAACTTGTCTTTTCTCACTAACAAATGCCCTATTGTCATTATAAATAGTAATTTTTAAATCTGAACCTACTGAACCTACTGAAGGAACTGTTGTGTTTAAAGTGGCGAATGTATAAGTGGAAAATAGAACTAATGTAAGTATTGCTTTATGCATAATATATCCTTTTAGAATATATCATACACTAAATGACTTAACCTATGAAAATACTGTCCAGTTTTCCTGTATTACGAATTTTGGTTTAGGAATATCTACTTGCCAAAAATAACCTTGTTTGGCTACTTCGGAAGAAATCCCTTCTGCTTCAGAATAAACAGATTGCAAAGTTACTGTGTATCCTACTATTTCTCCTAAATCTAGCTCAATTACAAGCACCAACTCATTTGCTCGTGATGTAAATTCACTATCATCTTTAATTTCAGCACAATTGTCAACAATCGATTGCCAATCATATTCTGAAGTTTCCACCAGAACTTCTAGCTCTTTTATTTTGCTTCTGACTTCCATAAACTCATCTTCGTCAGAGATGTAATCTGGACCTATAATTGCTGCATGTTGTGGATATTCTCTCATTGTTTGTTCCTTTTTATATTATATTTTTAATTATATCATTAAAATAAAATAAAGTCAATATTAATTAACTCTACTATCTTTATTCTATTGACTTTATCTCTTTAATTTGTTATAATACAGCATAACAAATAAAAGGATGTACATGTCAGTACTTACATCAAACAAACCAATTTTAAAAGCATATACAAAAATATTGCCTGAGCATAAGGGGAATAGACGTATTTGGATTGACAGTAGTAAGGTTTTAGCTACCCCTATTGGAAAAAACTTATCTTATTCTTATTCTTATAACGAAGAAACTAAAACTCTAACACTTAAAAGTGGTAAAGATGACAATAGAAAAGTTACTTTAAAAAAGAGTGGAATACCTGTTATAGATATTTGTAACAGCGAAATAAGTAAGTTTTACGAGGGGCTAGAAAAAGTTACTATTATTCTTTACGAAGACTCCATTACTATAGAACCCTTATATGAAGAAATGGAACAACTTCGAGCAAAAGAAAAGCTTGATGCTGAAGATATAACGTTCGTTGATATTTTTAGTGGTACAGGTACTTTATCGGAAGCTATGAAAATGGGTGGAATGTCTTTGATTGCTGCAGTGGAGCTTGAAGATAAATATTTGGTAAACCTTGAAAGAAACAACCCTAATACTTTTGCATATAATACTAGTGTTACAGATATGGATATTAGGCTTTTGCCTGATGCTGTAGTGGCTGTGGCGGGCATTCCTTGTGAAGACTACTCTATTGCAGGTGTATCTAAGAAAAATAGTCTAGGTGTTTGTTCTAGAGAAGCTGGACTTACTGGATCTCTTGGTTTTTATTACTTAGAGAGTGTTAAGAAAATTAGACCTGCTGCTTGTGTTGTGGAAGAAGTTGTTGGTTTTGCCAACTCAGCGATGAGAAATTTAATTGTGTCTGTACTTCAAATGTTAGGTTATACAGTTACAGAAAAAATTCTTAAAGCTCATGAGTATGGAGGTATGACAAAAAGAGCTAGATATTGTATGGTTGCAACCATTAAGAAGACCCCTTTTGAGTTCCCAGAAGAAAGTGGTCCTAAAGGAAAAACTGTTTCTAGTATTTTAGAAATCCCTTTTAATGATAGAGTCTGGGTAAATAGAGAAAACTCTAGAACGATGGCATATTCTCTAGACAAAGAACAGGGACACATTAAAAAAGGTGATGGATTTAGACTTGCTCGTACATATATGAATGACACCATTACAGCTACAATTACCAAAGGTTACTACAAACAACAGCTCACAAATCCTATTTTGGTTCACCCTAATGACTCCACTCAATTCTCATGGTTTACCCCTAGAGAGCTTGCTAGGCTAAATGGACTACCTGATACTTTCTCTTTTAAAGAAAAAGAAGGTGTTATAGTTAAGACTGTTGCCGGTGAACTTATTGGTCAAGGAGTTGCTATCGAACCTTTTATGGCAGTATCTAAAAAATTAACTAGTTTTCTAAGAAACTCTCTTATTTTTTAGATATATGTGCCCTCTTGATTGACTATATATTTATTTTATGCTATACTATTATCACTAAACACAAAAGGGAACACCATGGGAAAAGACTCGTTATATATTTTATTTTTCAAAAATAAAAAACACATAAAGATAGTTCGAGAAAAAAAATTGCTACCACCTTCATATACTTATGAAGCATACACAGAAGATATAGATTTTAAAAAGTCCTCTCGAGTTAAAGGGGATACATATACTATACTTAAACTTGAAGAAACTCTTCATTTCATGTTTGAATCAGCAAGTGTTTTCGTCAAAGATGATCACTTTTGTTTTGCTCCAGATATCTCTATTTCAGTCGCTCACCAAGTGAGGGTGATCAAGGCAAATGGTGTAAAAATAAAAATCCCGTCTATGGGGATAACCCTCAATAAAGAAAAAATAACCCCTTTTATTGAAAGTAAAATCATCAATAAAACTGTTTCTAGTGAAAACAAAGAAACCTTAAATCGCTTCATTAAGGTTTTTTATGACAATCTTGATTGTTTGTATTATGCAAATAGAAAGAATGGGCTAGTAATATTCAGGAGTGATGATGCCTCCATTATAGATGCTGTATTTAAAAGATTAGAAGCAAATAAAATCCTAAAGTATAATCAAACTGAAATCGATATCTTCAAGGGGCTTTCGAAGTCAGAAAACGAGTGCTACTTAAAAATAACATCTTTTACTAAGCTTGCAAAGTCTATACGAGATGTACAAAGCAAGAATGATGACTATGCACGAGGAATTAAAATATTGTTTGACTTATTTGATGGTATGCCTAACATTTTAAAAGACACAAAGTATGGAAATACTTTTCTTAAGGAGAAAAAAGAATCTTAATGGATTATTTAAAACTTATATTTCTTATTGCTTTTTCTGGTCTATTTTCTGGCTTGACTATCGGATTAATGGGTCTTTCTAAGTCAGAAATAAAGCGTGCTTCTAGTTTAGGAAATTTGCATGCTACCAAGGTTATGTCTGTTATAAAAGACCAAAACCTATTACTGGTTACGTTGCTGCTTGGAAACACTGCTGTAAACTCTACTTTATCTATATTTATGGGAAGCATTGTGGGAGAAGGTTTGGTTGCAGGTGTCACTGCTACTGCAACCATCCTTATATTTGGAGAAATACTTCCTGCATCACTATTATCTAAACATGCATTGCTAGTAGGCTCTAAAACAGCTTGGCTTGTTAAGGCTATGATGTTTTTATTTTATCCTATAACAAAGCCAATTTCTGCAACATTGGATAAATTTATTGGTGTATCTGAAGATAGTTTCTTTTCAAAAAAAGAATTTTTATACATAATTGATGATCATCTTAAATCTAGCAAATCTGATATAGACGAATTAGACAATAAAACCCTAAAGGGCTCACTGTTACTTTCTAGTAAAAAAGCAGGAGACCATATGAGTTCAAAAATCTTTACTCTTTCCCCCTCTGATTTAGTATTGGACGTAATGAATGACATAAAGGATTCTGGATTTACTCGCATACCTATTTTTAAAGAAAGAACTATTGTAGGTATTCTTAATGTTAAAAATCTCCTTGGTGTTTCAGGTGGAATTGTAGGTGATTTTATGACTTCTAATTTTATATCTGTTAATGCTGAGGATAAGCTTGATGACATTTTATCTCTTCTCTTGGGTAATCATACTCATTTGGCTATAGTGAGTAGTTATAACTCAGTTGTTGGTATTATTACACAGGAAGATATCATTGAGGAAATATTACTTCAGGAAATTAAAGATGAATTTGACAAATAATGTTAGAGATTTTTCTTAAAAAACTTTTTTAGCTATAATCTCATAAATAAAATAAGGACTCGCATGGAAGGCACTCTGTTAAATTTATTTCTTGCATTAGGTTTTGTTGCCTTTATGTATATTTTATATGCAAGATATGTACTTCCTGTAGATCTTTATAAATATGGTAAAGCTCAAGCTATGGCACACGGTTCAGCTCCTCTTACTTCTTCTTTAGATTACACCAAAAAAAGAACATCAAAAACTACAAATAGAGTAAAACCTTTAATCGCTAACTACCTTGAAACTATATATTCTTTGTACCTATCGAGAGGAATGCCTGTTAAAAAAATAGATTCATTTGATGGTATAGACATGATAGTTGGAAACGTTCTAGTTAAGACTATAGAAGCTCCTGTAGAAGATTTTAAAGAAAAAGATTTTTCCTTCTTTATAGAAAGATGCAATATTTTCATGTCCAATAAAAGTAGAGAAACAGAAGATTACTCTATTTTGATTATTCTTGCTGAAAATTTTGTAAATACATCTCTTCATTCTAAAATATTAAAGTTTCAATCTCAAGGTATAAACATAAGCTATAAAATAATACCTATTCAAAAAGCAGCATTAGAAATATCAATAAACAACTCAAAAAGAAAATCTTAATTGACTTTTTTCATTTTATTTGCTATACTTAGACATAACAAATAGAGAGGATTACTATATGAGTAAAATTTACACAATAGGTGTAAAAATATCTGACACTAGCTATTATGCTAGACAGATAAATGTTTATGAACCGGCACTGTTTGAAAATTTCTTAATTGAGGAAAAGCATAGCACTATTGAATATGCTGAAGCTCTCATACAAGGAACCGAATCTTCTAACTTATGGTGTTATCATGAAGAAAGCCCTGAAACGTTAGAACTTTCTCCCCTCTCTCTTCTGGATATAAAAGATATAGAAGATAACACTACCTGTTTGTGGGTTAGCGGTGAATGGTTTATGTCATGTACTGAATATGACAAGTTCTACCCTCTTTTAAACACTGTTTCTGAAGCTATAAACAATAAGCTTGGCAAAGATGCTGAAGCAAAAAAACATCATTTAATTGCAGTAGAAAAAGCAATTAATATTATTTAAAGGATAATAATGACTCTAACAAGTAAAAAAAATAAACATTTTGAAATAACAGTATCCACCCATAAAGGGAAGGTACTTATCTCGAAGAATGGTTTTGTCTTAATAACAAAAGGTAAACATTATGGAGCTGATAAGATTACTCCTGGTGTTCTTATTGCAGATTATAATATAGATGAGGCATTAGTCCCTGATGCCTAATATCATTCAATCTAAAATCAAGTACCGAAAAAATAAAGATTGGTCTAGTAAAAGCTTCATTGTAGAATTACCTAAAATACTAGATCCTAATCAAGCAAGCCATGTAGATAAATGTATTTTAGATGAAAAAAACAAATTATCTATACTAAACCCAGAAAAAACTATTGATATTATCGATATTAATATGAATTATGCACCAAGTGGTAATTTGTTGATTACTTTTCTGTATGCTATATTAAATTAATAACTTAACCATAGGAAGACTACCTTGAGTAAATATGAATATCAAAATCCCAAACATAGAGGGAGCAGTGAATGGTTTATATTAAGAACTGCCTATAAAGGTGTTTTCTATCATATAAAAACAGTAGATTCTTTCTTATTTATTAATTTTTTCACTTCAAGCGAAAGTGAATCTCCTTTTTTAGAAATTCAAACAAAAGATAAAAATTTAGTTTTTAAAACATTAGATAAAAAAGAAATAGATAATGCAATTCTTAAAACAATCAATACAATAACGCAATACTCCCCTTTGGATCTCAGTGAATTTTCTATAGATTCAAAGGTCATACACCTTATTGTAAGATATCACTTAAGAAATATAGGAATTCCTCTTAGAAATATCTACATTCCCTTTCACACCTCAGAACAATACAATAAATCTAAAAATAAAATCAATACTGCTATTGCCAAATATGGCTTTACTTGGCTAGATAAAATCTAATTGACTTTATCTTATTATTGTGTTATAATATACCATTAAACAATAAAGGTCTATTATGTATATAGAGATGGATAAAGACGAAGCTTTAAGAATAATGGGTAAATTTAAGCATTGCATTTCCTGTAATCGTTCAGGTAATTTTTTTAAATTTGTTCACCATGAATGGACAGGTAACGATTGTTCTGTGACAAATTCGATTATCCATGCAGGTATGTTGAAAGATTTAGATGCCCTATATAAAAAAGCTCACAAAAATGACTAGAGAAAAACTTTTAAAGAAGGCAAAAGCTGTTGTATTTAATCTCGAAATGTCTATTGCTGTTATAAACAATTTAAAAACAGAAACTCGCAGAATATTAAAAGTTAAAGATCCTTCCCTTACATTTAAAAATTTTCAAGGTGGTACAGGAAAAATATGTGCCTTATTTGATAATCGGGATACTTTTCGTAATTCAAAAACTACTTATTCTTTTGAATGTATAAACATGAAACACAAGGTGGGTGATATCTTATGGCTAAGAGAACCTGCTAAAGTTTTGGAGTTCTACTCCAGAGGAACTGTCGAATATGAATATTTATCAGATCACAAAAGAGGCTCATATAAAATACCTCTTGATGGGCAGACTTTACCTAGATGGATAACTGAGCACCAAGGCGTACCTAATGGCTGCACCAAAGATATGGCTAGAATTTTTCTTGAAGTAATTTCTGTACGTGTTGAAAAACTAAATGACATAACTACAGAAGGAATCATCAAAGAAGGTTTCAATTCCAAGATATGCAAAATCCCTGGATATCCCGATGAAACAGTAATTACCCATGCTGCCCCAGTTTGGTGGAAAAGAGTCTGGGATGGAACAGCCGGTGAAGGCTCTAAGATAGAAGATAACCCTGCCATTTCAGTAACAGAATTTAGAATTATATATCCAGACTAGTATTGACTTTCTCTCTTTAATTTGTTATAATACAACATAACAAATTAAAGGAGATACAATGAGTATCAAAGACAACCCAACCCCTATTACAATTGAAATGTTTTGGAATAATGAACCCAAAGAAACGCACACAAAAGAGTGCTACATTGGTGAATATGATGAAAATAATCCTGATATAGATGGCTTTTACTGGTTTGATACAGCTGATGGTATTGTTTGTGACCATGGTGATTTTACTGTCACTAAGGTTATTGTGGATAATGATTCAAAAAACGATATTAACCCTCAGAATTTAAAAGAAGGTGATACATTTATAATCGTTTCTACAGATGATACGGACCTTGAAGAATGGTATAAAAATCTAGATGCTAAAGATGGAACTATTGCTGAACTTGAGATTAGCACTATTGAACTCGAAAGTCAATTAATTTGGACAGAAGATTGTCCTTATGGAATTCAAATGCAAGATATCACTAAAATTAAGAAGCCTTCCAGAGGTGATATTCTTGAAAAGGTGTATGCTCAGATGACTGAAGATGTTAATGTTGAAGATTTTACTTCTATTGAGTGCCTACTTAAAGATGTTCCTCTTGAGAGTTTAATAGCTTATCTACCAGAGGAAGGATAACCGATATACCCTTTGTCTTATAAATATAAAGGGTGTATGCTATACTATAAAAGGAGAATAATTTGTTTAGAAAAATATCGATGATCTTTTTGCTCTCAGCTATACTTAGTTTAGGCAATTTTGCGAGTAACCCTACCCGACTAGGGTTAACTACTTCTCTTTCTGCAGGTATCATTAGCAAAAGTGTCAAACTTGGTGTTTTTATACTTGTTGCTAGATCTGCCAAGAAAGCGATATTGAGCAATCAAGAACTTATCCGAAGGAAAGCTACAGAAAAAGCTTTAAAGTTCCTCAGTAAGCATCCTCAGTACACAGACAAAGTGATTAAGTATGCTAAGAAGCTCACTAGAAATAGAAATACTGCAGCTAAAGACAAGGCAAATGCCTTCATTCGAAAAGTTCAACTGAACAGAAAAGGTGGTGCTCATAGGGATATGAAAAAACCTACAGGCGATAAAAAGGATTCTCACCACATTCCTGATAGGTATGCTGATCCAAAGGTGCATCCTGATAAGGGAACAGCAATCAAAATGGATCCAAGGGATCATAAAGAGACCGGTAGTAATGGGTATAAGGGTAAAAATTATAGAGCAAAAAATAAAGAGATGATAAAAAATGGACAAAAAAGGGATGTTTATGCAAGGGAAATAAAAGATGCAAGAAATGCTGCGTACAAAGTGTCAAGAGATAGAAAAAAATATAATCAAGGCTTAAAAGAGATGCTTGATTATGGTAAAAAAACTGGTCAAGTACCACCTAAATAAGGAGAATATATGATAGAGGCATTTAGTTATGATAGCATCAATGGCTTGAAATTTGGAGCTACACTTGGAGAAGCTATTGAAATATTTGGAAAACCTGCATCTAGAGGAAAAATTAGATCTGAAGTAGAAGAATTTTTTTATGATAAATACAGAATAGGTTTCGATAAAAATAATAAATTCTCAGATTTTGAATTATATCCACAAACTAAAGCAAAAATAAATGGTGTAGAAATAGGATGGACATTAAAAGAGATATTAGATATTATTAAGTTAGATAAAGATCCTAGAATAGATGATGACGGGATTACTCTTTATGATTTGGGTATTTATATATATGCATTTGATGGCTCAGATGATGATGATTTTAGTGACAAAACAATATCTTTTTTTGCAAAAGGTGAAATGGACCAATATAAAGAAGATAGTGAACCATTTAATATAGATATTGTTAAGCAAAAAATTAAAGCTTGGAAATTGAATATAGCTTTTTAAAAGCCAGAGAAGATATTCTATGGCCTCAATGTACTTATATCCATGCCTCCACCCATTTCATCATCAAAAGGCGTTACAACCATAGTTAGTTGTTGAGCCTCTTTGTAGATGTTAACAAGTTTTTCTTCAACTTTTCTCATAGCTTCCCCACTATCAAGTACAGTTCCAGGTATCGTCTGTTTTACAGAAAGTAAAGAGCTTAATATCTTATTTACTGAACATCCATAAGTTTCAAAACGAGGTTCACTCCAACCACGCTTTTCATTCCATACTCTAACATTTTCCATAGGATAACAAGAGATGATAAATGGATTTTCTGTTACAATACTTTTTTCATATCTTTTAAAATTTACCGTTTCAAACAAGGACATATCTTCCTCTGGATAATATGCTAAATCGTTTCTAACGTCTGCAATTGGATGGTATGTTGATATCTTTGGTACAACGTAACAAAATCCTAATCCTACAACTTCAGTATTCATGAACGTCCTTTATATTTTCAATATGCACATTATACCTAAAAACAAATACCAACATTTATTTTAAGATATTGACATTATTCCAATTATTTGATATAATAAGATATATAAAACAAAGGACTATTATGAGTAGAAATATCAATTTGCCAGAACTTACAAAAGAGATTATCAGCTTAAATGAGGCTCGTATCGAAAAAGGTCTTGATGCCTTATATGCATTTACCTTTAGTGGAATCGCTATTTCAAACCCACTTCTTGATTTAAGTGGTAGATTTGAAGTCGAAAGTCCTTCTGATACTTATGGAGAAGCTTATTCTCAATGGGTGTCTGAATTGGGTATCTACTCTGTAGGTAATGCTGTCTTCTCTGAAGAAGTGTCCGAAGCTCTATATTTGAAATCTTGTAATACAAAAGATGTTTCTTTAGCTGAAATGTATTTTGATGCCCTATTTATAGGGTTTGCCCTTAGTGGTATGTCTATGAGTAGAGAAGAAATTGTTACTTTGTCTAATGAAGACATTAAGATGGCTAAATCTTTTATTGACTATCCATCTATTGTGAGTGAATTAAATTATGAAAAAGAGGTATCTCATGGCTAATCAAAAATTCAAAAGACGCGATATTGTAAATGAAACAGCTAAAACAGTAAATGAGGATAATTTAAACATTCTCTGTAAGCAGGTTGAAGATATGGCTTGTTATGATAAAGTTGGTTCTATTTTTTATAGAATTACTCAAACTGAAAATGGGTGTGAAAAAGGTAGACACTTTGATACTGTCTCAAAATGGCTTGATCATTTAGAAACACTGAAAAGCACTTCTTCTGTCGTGGGTTATATAGGTGAAAAATCATGATCAACTCTACTGTTTTCCAAGATGGTTACTGCTATGTTATTCCTTTGGTTCCGTCTATTAATCACCCTGTTGTGAAATTCAGAAACGAATTAAGGTACTATCCAGAAAGAGATATGACTTTTTATGAGTGTGTACAATATAGAAGACTTGCAAGAAGTATTGTTACTGAAAATCCGTACATTATTTCTTGTTACCCTCAGGATAGAGTCAAAGTATGGGATTCTAAACATGGATTTGTTTCTCCTGATTTCAATACCTATGGGGCTTCTGTCAACAAAATTACCATGGGTCTTTTAAATATTCAACATACTATACCCTCTGAGGTTTTTGATGGTGGTGAAGCTATGAAAAAAGTAGAGGCTATTATTCAGAAGAATTATATACAAGCAAACAATTTTAATTTTACGATGTCTCTAGCTGAACGCGATGATAACATTTCTATCGATGACTTTTCCCCTGAAGGAATGTAGCAATGCTTTCTCAAAAAATGGACACTGAGGATTTCTTTATGTTCGCCCGAAAACTATCTTTTAGTGAAGATATTAAAAAAGTATGGAACGAGATAGATTATATTGATCGTGAAATCTTAGAGCTTCAAAGAAGACGAAAAAAACTAGCCACAGTTTCAATCATTGTTGGTAATAATATATTAAGAAATAAAAAGGATAAACATTGAATAAAGAATATTTTATTATTACATTGATTCTCTCTGCTGCTGTGATGTTTTTCACTGCATATCAACTATTAAAACAAAAACATTTATTAGGTAAGATAACCTATACTCATATTTTCTTGAACTTATTCTGGATACCTACTTCTCTATTTTTATTTGTATCCCAAAAAACTATACTTCCTAAGTATGATCTTAATAATGTTTTAGTATTTCTTATATATATCAATATCTTTATTGTATTGTGGTTTGGAATTAAACTATATAAAGAGAATAAGAGCATCTTGGCTACTCCTATATTTGAATGGGTGAGAGGTTATAAAGATGATCACTAGCATAAAAATAAAACATATAGAACATTTTCCTATAGATGGTTTTACTATTGATAAAATTACAAAGAAAAATATATTCATAGGTAAAAATGGTTTTGGTAAAACCACCTTATTTAAGGCTATTCGCAAGTGGGTAGTAGAACAAAACAGAGATGAAATTTCAATTTTTTTCTCTGAAGCATTTATGGAATCACCAAAGCACGTATATTTTACTCTACCAGAAGAACTTGATGGGCGGGCTATACAGAAGGACATTAATCCCTCGGATAGTAAAACCTTTATGGCTAAAACTGTTAAATCTATGCAGATGTCTGAGATGTCTAGTGGTCAAGAACAGAGAGATATTCTTTCTATGTTTAAGAGTGATGCAATCTATGATGGGTGCATATGGTTTATTGATGAACCAGAAAAATCTTTAGATGTTGTAGAATTCGATAAATTTATTAAATATTTACTTACATCAGACATACAAGTATTTATAAACACTCATTCGCCTACACTGCTAAATGATAACAGATTTAATAGGATTATATTGGATGCTGATTATTATGAAAAGATTCATAAAATATTTAAAAAGGTAGGAAAATGATTTATTATTTTTGGGCTAGTCAGAAAAAATACAACATATTAAAAGAAGCTAATTATATAGAAAAGCCTTGTGTTACTTGTGATAGAGAGATCATTATTGTCAACAAAGAAACTAAAGAATTTGAAATCGCACATAAGCATGCTGTTGACTTAGGGAACACCTTCTTTTCTGAGGATGTTCGATTTTGCTTGGATTTAAAATGATTTATGTTATACTTTTACAGGATAGATGAATTCCTTCCCTTCTCGCTTTTTATAAAGTACGGTAAATATTCATAGTTTATATATATATTTCACAATTTGCTTTTCTCTTTTGGAAATTAAAATTGTCCTATATCAATGAGAAGAATATACAGATAGAACTTTCAATTATGAATAAATTCTGTACTTGGTCAATTTAATAATTTCATAGACTAGGAGAATACCTTTATGAATATCACTCTACCCCAAATCAAAAAAATAGCTAAAAACATTACAGCAGATGCAAAAAACTTATACTCTGCAAAGAATCTTAAGCACTCTATTGTGCTAGACATAATTGCTCGCTCATTAGACTCCAAAAACTTTGGTGGCCTTTCTTCTCGAATGAAAAAAGAAACTGATTATTCTAATCTATGTGAGCTCACCTTGGAAATACCTTCTTTAAAAATAAATTTCTTTATAGGTGTATTTTCTTCTGCAGATGAGGCTAGAGATTTTATACCTATATTTATAGCAAACATTAAAGACTTTTCTACTCAATTGAAAAACTCTTCATTTGAAAGTAGTACAGAGAAATCTCATTTTCAAAGCTTATCAGAGGACATCTATGGACATAAAATACCTGCAGTTATAGATTTCTCTCTTATTAACTATGGATATCAGTCAAGCTATAAGGTTAAGACCTTTCACCTACTTAAAAATTCTAGAGTTTTATCTAGTGTTGCAAGTAGAGATTCCGAATTGAGAACTTTAGGTCAAAGAATCATCCATTTTTCTATGGACTTAGCTCCTGAAGACAGTAGAGAACCTAATCATTTGTTTTTCAATACTGATAAGATAGCTTCTTTTTATCTTGATATTAATACCATAGAAGGGAATATTATAGAGGAACTTTTGGTATATTTAGATGAAGAGTTTTCTTTGTATGATTTCAGGATGGACCCTTTAATAGATGAGAAAAATTATGCTGTTTGTTTAGCTCTTCTTCAAACTCTTATTTATGAATATAAACTTTCTGATCCTAAAGAGCTAATATTGAAGAAAATTAGTGAATTGAGTTTATCTGGTGATGTTTTATTATATAGCAACCTCACGCTCGTAGCTTCTCGGAAAATTAAAGCTCTGGAGAATGGTGAAACGTTATTAGTAATATTGCCCCATGAAAATATACTCTTCTACAGAGGTCTTATCCTTGATAGAATACCAAAAGCCATTAAAGACTCTATGGGCAAGGCTCTAAAGAGTAATGATCCTATAGATGTAATCTTTTCTCAGGCAAGAGCCTCTATAGATAAAGTTTTTTTAATCACTTCAAGGGAGGAACTCAATAAATATTCAGATGCCTCAAGAGACAGGCTATTTGCTAATACGGAAATCATGAATATAAGTTAATTTATAAGATAGGACCCGCATTTAAAGCGGGTATTACAATTGCTTCATCTTCATAAACTATAGGCTTTATGGTTCCCGGATCTGTAAGCATTCCTGATACCTTTGAAAAATCTAAATGTTGCATTCCTGTAAATCTTAAAAAATTTCGTACATTATCTTCGGTAGGCTCTCCAAATAAATTTACTTTTTTATTCATTTCTATAAATAAAGAAACAATATTTTCATTTACTGTTACAACTTGATTATTTGTCCCTCTAAATTGGTTCACCCTATATTCTGATTTTTGCTTAAAAGGTACTAGCTCAAGCGTTCCTGAAAAGAACTTATCAGACAAGGATTTACCTTCTATATGAAAAATAAGCGTTCCTCTATCCTTTACAGCCTCAGTATACCCACTAACACAATGGTTCATGCGATCACCTTCAACTTGAAGTTGTTCACCTGTAGATAATAACCTGGCAGAACAATTCCCTTGCTCTGTTTTTATGTATCTAGCTGCATCATCAAAATAAGGCAATATCTCCTTTTTCTTTTCTGCTCTCTCTTCTGCCATAAAAGTCTCTACAAAATCATCTTCTAAAAGGAGTTCCCAACCACCCATCGAAATAAATTTTTCCATATTAGTCTCTATTTTTCCTATGAAGTCTAAACTTTTCTTGGCCTCTATATTTATCTTTTTAAGTATTTCAATTTCACTTCTTAGAGAAGTGGCATCTCCATGTAAGGTATTTAATATTCTTCTTTGGTTTAGCTTTATAAATTTCTTCTTTTCTTTTTTATACTCAAAAACTTCCCCAGGAGTTAATCCTTCTTTTGAGACTCTCTTTAAAAAGGAGATTCTACTATCAAACATTCTTTTGTTTTCTATACTTGAATTTTGATCTTCATATATTTCAGAAAGAGCAATGATTGAACTTTTCTTCATGGAACTTAATGACAATATTGCTTCCGGCAAAGAAAAAATCATATTCATAATTCCTCCAGACAATACAGCTTTCCTATAGCTATCAACAACCTCATCATCTACAGAAAGTTCTTCATCTTCGTGCATACCTCTTCTTTTTTCAAACATAATTCCCATATGATCATTTTCCTCTTCTGTCACCACAGGAAGATTATCATAGATAGGTTTAACAAGTTTATGAACATCCCCACGAAACGCATTAATTATCTTCTCTTTAAATATTTTTTTACTTTCTTCATGATCACCAAAAAGATATTCTCCACGAGAAGACATAAAATTATTTATTGTTTTGTCTGAACTGTCTGAATTAGTATAGAAGACTTCACCTATACCATCTTTATTTATATCTAAATTACAATCTTCAAAGCTACTTTCATACCTATTAAAAAGTTCTACATACTTTGGTGTTAATATTTTTTTTCTTCTAAGTAGTCTTATCTCTTGAGGAAGCGTATTCTCTTCTATTCCTAATGCATTGATCTGCCCTTCTATATTGTCCCCTATTTTATCAATAACTCCTAGATATGGGAAAATTACACTAGCATACTTTTTTTCATCAAAATAAACACCCATTTCTTCTTTCTTTTTTAATCCTCTTAAGAATGCGTTTACTGGGTGTGTCATTTGATCTAATTCAATTTGTTTGGTTATAAGAAACAAGAGAAAACTGTCATCAACTATTATGGAAGTATTACTTTCTATATCAAACCCTATTTTGGTTGTATTTATATCAAAAGACTCTATAATCTTTTTTGCTGTAAGTGTCTTTACTTTTTTATCTGCCGTAGAAAGAGAGTCTACTGGAAAAGGTGTTCCTATATCTGCTATAAATAATGATATCGTGTTCAGAAGATTATCTTTAGTGATCTCCCCAATCCTGTACTTCCCAGACAATCCAGAAGATAACCCCATATAATCCTCTTTATTTGTAATTCCTCTGAATAGTTTGTCAGTTTCTAACAATGATGGTGCTTCATAACCTTTTTGAATAACATTACTAAGCCCTTCTGAAGAATATTGAAATAAATGCCCATGCACATCAAAAATATCAATATCATTATAAATAGGTATTATTTCATTTGTCATCCCAAGAAATTCAATAGCTGCAGACGCAACACTTTGCCCTAAGCATAGCCCTTTTTCTGGAAGTTCTTGTATACTATTTAGTTTATTCTCAATAAATTTTCTAGCATCAGGGGTTTCTAGCTTTTCCCTAATAGATGCTATTTTTTTTCTTACTTTATTATTCATTATGATTATGGAGCTAAATTATCTGTTTTTTGTTCTCTTGTTGAATCTTGTAAAGTTCCTTTTATGGTAGTGACTACTTCTTTTGTAAAAGGGTCATGTAACATTTTTTTATATGGGTCCATTTCTAATACTTCAAAGATAAACCCATGTTTTTTTGCATAATCTACCATAACCTCCACCTGCCTACTTAATGAGGCTTTTTGTAGGCATTTCTCAATTATAATTGGAGGAATGTTTGTATTAATTACTTCACCCCCTAGACTTACCATTTCTGTAGGTATATTAAAAGGCATAAGTTTTTCTTCTGGAATAACAAAAGGTGCATTCTTAAATTGCTCTCCTGCACCATTCATAATTACATTTCCTTTTCTATCTGCAACCACATACAGTATTCTCTCTCCTCTTTGTATATTCGAAACAACTACTAGTGCTGGATGCTCTTTTTCTAATAGGGTTAACTTTTCTAGTATAAATCTATTAGTCTGCTTTTTTATTTCCTTAGTCATATTTAACTTCACGATCTGACCATTTTTAATTTTAGCAATTAGCACGGATGTACTCCTTTTTTATTTTATTTTATCAAAAATAGACAGTTTTTTTTAAAAAAATACTACAAGTTAGATATAGAAATAACTATACCAACTTGCTTAGGAACTTATTCCGACTTATCCAAAGTTGCTTCTACCTGTATACACCAAGTAAATCCTGTATGACAAAACCCTGTCGCGTCACTAATCTTATCCGAGATCTCATCTTCTAAACCATCCAGATCAATACCAGACTCTAATTCTTCTGGTTTAATTAATACTGTCGTGGTTTCTTTATTTTTTGTAGAGTTCAACACTCCATCAACTTCTAAAAGCTCTTCAATAGTATGAGTCATTGCATCAAGCATTGCTACTTGCCCTTCCTTTTCATAATCAGGTTGAACCCAACTGTTGGCATCATATCTCAGTAGACTAATTGCCTCAATATCTTTCTCTTTAAGTGCTACTGCTGCTTCTGCCATTAACTCTATAATTGTTCTTGCCATTATATTTCCTTTATTTTGTTATGTCTTATTATAACAAAAATACTATACAAAGTCAACAAAAACACGTTTCAAATCTTAAATATATTTATTGACTTATTTTTTTTATTTTGTTATAATTTATAAAAATATAGAAAAGGGTTTAAATGCAAGGAATCATTACATCTTATGTAGAAACAAAGGGATATGGGTTTATACAAGGAAGCGATAATAAAGATTATTTTTTTCATAAGTCTGAGGTAAATAATAAAGAATCAATTATCGATGGAGCTTCCGTTGGATTTTCTCCAAAGGCATCAAGAAAGGGTTATTCTGCTGTCAGCATTACTATATCCAAGATAAGTGAAACGAAGTATATTACTCCAGATGAGGTATATACATCTAAGGGTGGCTCTATTAAGGGATGGGAAATTCTTGATTATCCCTCATGGACTATTCTTAGTAAGTCTGAGACCTCTGCCGATGATGCTAGAAGAGATATTCTTACCAGAGCTGAACTCTTAGGTGCAAACGCTATTTTAGACCTTCACTATTCCAAGGAGACGGGTTCTAAGGCTTCTGATTCAGGACAAGGAACCTATCATTTTTCTATTCATACTTTTAGTGGAATCCCTGTAAATATAGGCAAGAAGCATGCTAAAGGATCTTATACTGAAGATGAATTATGTGTTATCAACAAGAAAGCTTCTTCTATTAATACGCGTTTAGAGGCTGAGACAAATCAAAGAACTTTTTTAGTATTTCTATATTATATTACAGCACTTATTATCTTTGGTCTAGGATATAGAAACATGCCTGCTTCTGGAGAATTTACTGAAGGTATGTTGGGTGGTGGTTTCATGATAATAGTGGGGTTTTTTATTGTTAAAACTAAAGATTATGCATGGTGGCTAAATAAAAGATAAACATATTAAGAGGCTCTATAAAGCCTCTTATTGTCTATTTCATATTATTATAAATATATTCTAGAACACAGTCAGCTATCGCCTTCTTACCTGCCTTGTTTGGATGAACACCATCTTCCATAAGGTTGGAACGATTCATATCTTCAAAGTTCATTATTTTGTTTCTATCCCCTTTTCCTAAATCTTCTGGAATATCTATATATCCCCACTTTAAAATTCTGCTTAGGTACTTTCTAGATAAGGTATAGTTTTTATATCTGCCTTTATTATAGTTTTTCGGTCTATTTGGTTCTATTAAAACAATCTGAGTCTTAGGTGATCCTTGTTTTATTCTATTGACATATACCATTAATCTTAATCTATATTCTTCAATTCCAATAGTTTTTAAATCATTTGTTCCAATATTTATAAATACTATATCAGGTTTTATATCGGAATAATATTTAGTTGTGGCTTCAGCATTTAAGTGCGTGAAGTCTCGTAACATTATGCCATTTCTTGCAAATACATCATACTTAAAGAAAGCCTTACTGTCCACTCTTTTATAAATAGTATTGACCCCGTAAATGGCAACCTTCCCTTTTATTTTTGTCATTCTTATTTTTGAAGGATTCCCTTTTCTTTTAATATCAACATACGCTAACGAATATTTGGAAGAGTTTGTGTTTATATATACTTTGTCTTCTGTTTTAGAGTCTCTAAAATGTGCTAAAAATGTTCCTCCATTTGGTTGCTTTAAATAATATACTCTAGCAACATCAAAAGAGCCTTTATGTATATCCATCCCTATAAAATCATTCCCTGTGCCATTAAGAAAATAAATACCTTTCCCATCTGGAGAGTGTGAATATAAAGGACGATACCATTTTGCATCACTTTCTCCCCACATGCCTTTTGCTCTAGCATATGAAGAAATATAAAGTTTTGTCATTGGACTACCTAGTTTTGTTCTATATATTCCGTGCTTAGAAGCTCCATTCTTAACAACATAATACAAAGTAAAAGGCAGATACCCTAGTTCTCTATTTCCTCCACCTATAGTATATTTTAATTCTTCAGCAACTTCCCTCGTAAATGAACTAGTCGTTCTTAGTTCAGTTAAGCTATCTCCTACAAAGACTATTTTATTAGCATGATTCAATGTGATATCTATATCTTCCCCATATAGAGAAGTGTTTGTTATTAAAATTGTGAGTAAAAATATTAAAATATTTTTCATTAAAATTTCCTTTTGTGTTTTATTTTTTGTGTGAGTGTTTTATTTTGGTGGAGATGTGGGGTATCGAACCCCAGTCCTAAACTAGCTAGAACTATGACTCTACATGCTTAATCACTATTGTTTGGTTTAATTCTACTTTAGCACTATAGGCAAAGCATCGAGCAGAACGAGTTATAAGTTCTCACAACCTGGTCTAACAGTCCAAGAAGCATAGTTATCAGATTATGATACTTCGAAATCTAGCTAAGATAACACTCACTAGTGAAGCAGTCCTCCGACGAATCGGGGTAATACCTACGCTACTGCGTAAGCTGGACGGAAATCTGTATTGTTTGCAGTTATGCAGTTTGAGCCGTATAACGGAAATGCTCAGTCCGACATGCACATAGCCCCGACTATTCTAGTCGAATCCAAGTCATCCCCAAAGAATCACTTTTTGTGATAACAGTATTATATCTTAAAAGTTCTAAAAACTCAAGTACATATTGACTTTAATTTTATATTTTAGTATAATAATAATACAAAAAAACAAAGGAATTAAACATGGCAAAATATGTAGATTTAACACAAGATAATATGGATGCAACAATCGCAGAGGGCGTAACAATGGTAGACTTTTGGGCTCCATGGTGTGGACCTTGTAGAATGATTGCTCCAGTGATCGAAGAACTAGCAGTAGACTTTGATGGAAAAGCAACTATTGCTAAAGTAAATACAGATGAAAATCAAGAGATTGCTGTCAAGTATGGTATCAGATCTATCCCGGCAATTCTTTTCTTTAAAGATGGTGAGCTTGTGGATCAAATGGTTGGTGCAGCTTCTAAAGATGCATTCGCTGAAAAAATCAACGCACAACTTTAGGTTGCTGCAGGCAGAAGTCTTTCTTCTGTCTACATAATGGCCTTACGGCTTCTGTGCTCCAGTTAGTAAAACTTCCTCTGTATCTATAGTTTCTGTAAGTTCACTAGGTATTACATTTTTCCTTTCAAATGATTCATTTTTACATTGCTCTATTTTTTCTTCTGAAATTTCTTTTAGCATATCTTCAGTAAATGAAAAATTACACGATTTTATCATTTCATCTAGCCCATACTTCCAACCATCAGTATCAAAAACATCGGTATTACTGTTCCCAAATGCATCTATCTCAGTCAATAATAAATATGCCCCCTTCATCTCCAAAAAAGAAGAAGCTGTAGAGCCTATTCCTAAAGCTGCACTACTATCAACCAAAACAGTTTTAAACGCTTCTGTCTCAGGAGAAAAGAAACCTATATCCATACTTATGTCATTGAACATACTCCTAAACAAAAAGGTATTCTCATAGTCTACCTCTAATGGTTTACTATATGTTTATGTTCCCATTTTAAATACGTCTTCTTTTGTTCTTGGAAATTTAGCATCTTCTTTTATTTTTATAAAAAAGCCTATCTTTTTTGGGGGTTGATCACTCATAATATTCCTTTATTTATTTTTAAAATTATAACATAAATAAAGGATGGGTAATTTTTTTGTTCGGGTTCTAATCACAATAAGAACCCTGTAGATTTAATTTAGTTTTTTAAGCTCGAAAAGTTCTATTTTTCTTTGTAGTTTAGCAATATCTTCTCTGATCTCACTAGCTTCTTCAGCCTCATCATAAAATGGTTGTTTCGTGACTACCATCTCTAAAATTCTTGCTGCCTGTGCTAGTTTTTTAAATTCTTTATTTCTTTTTACTAAATATTCTTGTTTTTCTTTGCCTATCATTTTATAGACTACGCCGTTAAATCTCTTCTTGTAGGCTCTATTGCTGCCTATGTCTTCTGATGTGTACTTGTTTAAGTCAGAAAGGAGATATCCTTCTGTAAAACAAAGGGCTTCGATTATCTTTTCAAGTCTTGAGGGCTCAAGTAGGAGATCTTTCTCAATAGACCCCCAAAAGTCTTGATACTTATAAATAGGCAAATATAAAATCTCTTCTTCTCCAGGCACTTCCAACGGAATAAAAGCTTTATCCCAAGAATTTAATTCTCCGAACGTAGTTTGTTGGCATTCTTCTCCTCTGATTGTTTTAAACATGATTATCCTTTTTATTATTTTGTGGATCTATAAATTCTAAATTAGCGAGTTTACACGCTTCAATAAAATCTTCTTCAGCAGTTTGTGTTCCTACTTTGCTACTTGCTATATACCCTACTCCTCTGGAAGCAATTACCATAGAACCATCTTCTTTAGTAATCCCTTGAGTTATAGCTACATCTCTAACAGAAAAATCTTCTCCATAATTCACAAAACAGACGATCCTTTGGTTTTGAGATAAGGTATAGAGCCTTTTGTAATCCTTGGATACAGTATAGTAGTTGTTAAGTTTTTTATCTAAGACTAGATCTTCCTCTTTTAAATTGAATCCGTAATTGGTTTCACGAATACGTTCTATAATTGCTTTATATGCATCAATAATTGAAAAATAATTTTTTCGCTGTTCTTCTATCATTTTAGGTACTCTATAGAGCACAACAATAAGAGAAATAGCAATTATAAAATAAAGTATTAAAACCCATAGTGCGACAGGTATTTCTTGTGTTAGTATATTCATAATTTATCCTTATTTCCAATAGCTTGGTATTTTTTCATTTTTTTTATATAGTCTTGCAATAGACAGCTTATCATCATAGTCAGCCACAAAAGAACCAAAATTTCTTCTCTTTTCTCTTTCACATAAAATATAATTTTTACCTAGTTTTTCTCGTAATTCATCTGCTGTTTTAAAATAATCTTTAAGTTTAAATACTTCTAATGCTTTTCTTGTTTCTGAAGCAAAATAGAGGGTCTCCTCAAATCCTTCAGGGAGATCTTTGATTTGTCGGTTCGAAACTTTATCTTTTAACTCTGGAGCCTTGAGATGGAAGAATAATTTATTTTTCCCATCTCCATTTACTCCTTCAGTAGGAATAATATAATACCCTTTATAGTAAAACTCTTCAAAATCACTAACCAATACTACTTCTGCATCATCTCTATCCCCACTAAACATTTTTAAAATCCTCTTTTTTTGCTTTATATACTGATACTTTATATACTTCCCCTACAACCAAAGGAAAGGCACAATCTCTTTTATTATCTGCAATTAAAGATAAGCCATCTGTCCAAACCCCAACCATTTTTTCTCCATCTACATTTGTCTCTTGTGCCTTATAAATATAGCTATAGGCTTGTTGTTTTAATGATGCTAAGCAAGTTAATTTCATATCATCAATTACCTTTTTAGGTAAAGATGATTTAGCATTCATTAATATAGTGTGCATTTCTTGAATTTCTTTAGGTGTCATAAAATTCCCTTTTAAAATTATATATTATTATACTACTTTAATAGTATAAAGTCAACCTACGTAAGTGGTATTAATATATGTCTTTTTTCACCATCGTCTACTCTTATATTATCATCTCTTCTTTGCATAATTTCTTCTAAAGTTTTATAGGTAGAGCTTCTCTCATGGGGATTCCAACCTCTAACTAGATCTGATGCTCCCTCATTTCCAAAGAATGTTTTATTTTTAACCAACAACCCTTCTTTTGTTTTTACCTTAGGAATGATATTTGATCCTAAATATATAGGGTCAGAATATTCTTTAAATACATTCTTTTTATATTCTCTAATCACATCAAGATTATCTGTAAAATTAGATGGTTCAGTATGATAGGTACTTATCCACTTAATTAAATCGGCATATAATTCATCACTCCCATATCTAGCAATAAGAAGCTCTATGTTTGTAAATCTTTCAGTAATATACAGTGTATTCTTTTCACCATAAGAATAGTATCCACTTTTTGGCTTCTTTTGTTCTATATGTATTGCAACAGGCAAACTTACTGCATAGGGCAATATTAGCTTAGTGTATTTTTTTCTTGCTATGGCTACTTTATCATCAAAACAAGGTCTAAGCACTCTATCCGCTTCGCTACTATTGTTTTCTAAGATATCTAATAATGTATTCCCTTTTTTGATTTCTTCTCTAATTTGTTCTACCTTTTGCACATAATCTAAATCTATTGTCTTGAAATCACTTTCCACTTCATGCTCTCTTTCCCTATGTAATAGTTCTTCACCTAAATATCTTTCTTTATAAACTATTTGTTCTTTTTTTGCTACAGAAATGCCTTTACTATTTATTTTTAAAGTTTGCTTCCAAACAAAAGGATAATCCTTGTATGCTCCAATTTCTACCTGATCTTCTTTTTTCACAATACTATATACATAATAAAGACCTAAATTATTTGTTCCTATAGACAATGGAGAGAAGATATTTTCTCTCATGAACGTTTTAACTTCAGAAGTTTTATTCCCTAATGTTCTTTCATAGAAAATATTAGAAATACTTTTTACCATATTGCTATAATTTTTATCTCCTCTTGAAAATATTTGAATACCCTTATTTAAAACTCTCCAAAATGAAATTGATTCAAATAGTTTTATTTCAATAGTTTCTACTAATAACTCAGAGTATAGTGCAGATATATGTTTTTTTAGCTCATCAACAATAGGTTTAGCCACCAAAGTTTCTTCTTTTAAGTAATCTCTTGCACCTATCAATAATCTTGCAAAACTCATATATTTAGATCTTGCATGTCTACTATTGAAATAGTATTCAATATCTTTTACTTTTACATAATCTAAGCAAAGCATATGACTATGGTATTTAAAATATACTTTAAAGTTTTTATCTTCTTTATCTCCCCATCTATGGTGACACAATAATTTTACATATAATCCCTTTTCATCTTGACAAACAAGTTGGGGTTTCAATGTATCATTTACAAACCATATCTGCTTAGGCTCAGAATGAATAGGTTTACTCCACATACCCGTAGCATTATCCTCATCAACAATATCTGACCATAATGCAACTATGCGAGAACCTTCTTGAATTCTATTATTATGCTCATCAACAAAAGTTGATAAAGATTTACTATTATACACTAAGGCATCCTCATCATCATAGACGAATTTAAAATTCTTTTGTTGAAAATCAATAGATAACCAATCCCTATACGCTTCATCTTTCACATGCCCAAAAACCTTATCAGTACGAGAATGAATCCCGTTCATCATTAAAATAATTCTTTGGTAGTATCTAGCTCTTCTATCAAACTCTTTACGTGCTTCTACGTTTCTAATATCATTAAACTTAATACTGTTATCTACCGTAGCTCCTTCAAAAAGTTTACTTGGATTCCTTTTATCTTTGAAAATACTGTTTATTTCTTTTGCTGTAGGAAAAAGACGTTCTCCTTTGTCTATATCATCAGAAAATATTAAATGAATATTTTTCCCATTACGAATAAGTAGAAACATTTCTTTATCTGCTTCCCATTGAGCAGCATTCATAAAAACATCCACCGCATCACTATTGCGATAGCTTTCTTTGGGATATCTTCTAAATTGCATAAGAACTACACTTTTTTGACTTGGAGCTATTCTTTCAATTATTGAAAAATCTTTTTCTAAAGCTTCTCTAAAGTTCGGCAAACTAGAATGATCTGCTCCACCCGTAGCTAGATTATAGAAAAATTCTTCATCTAAAAATAATTTTCTTTGATAGAAAGTTAAAGGATCTTCATCTGTAGCAACCTCTCCTTCTACTAAAGGAATAACTTCTACACCTTCTCCTAAGAATATATTTAAAGTTTTTATGCCTTCTTTGAGCTTATCCACAAATACGAGAGTTCCATCAATAGCAGCTAAGCTTTGTTCAGCCACTTCCGTATAATAAAGAGACATTTGAGCAGATTTTTTTGCTATAACAGCTGTTTTCTCTTGAATAAAAGTAGTTTGTTTTTCGGCTATTTCTTGTGTTTTTTTAATATTCTCTTTTATGGATGTGACTGTTTGTTCTTTTGCCATAGAGATAGGGAGATCCATATTTGATTGAATGTTTTCAGAAGTTCCTAAAAGCATTTGATTGGCATTCACACCATCATCAGTAATATATCCTTTTGCTAAATCTTCTGCAGTATCACTTATTTCTTTTTGAACCTCAACAATTTCTCTTTCTCTAATTTTCTTAGCTTCTTCTTGGTCTATATACATAAAAACTTCTAGAAAACGCTCTAACGTAAAAGATACAGGTTTCCCTTTCCCATGAAGCACTCCACTATCTGAAAATTGACCTCTGTTACCAGGGTGTGGTAATACATTGATTGAATGTAGAATATTATCTATTATCTCAAGTGACCTAATAAGTCTTATTTGATTTGTTTCTTTGTTTACCCAATAGTCACCAGACTTGATTTCATGAACTTCATCATGCAAGTCTTTTTGCCTATTTACAGATGCAGTATTTTCTGTTACTAACTCTACTACAGCTTTCTTGCTTGAGTTCATCTCAAATCCTTTAAATTTAATACCTTATTATATCAAATTTAAAACATAAAGTCAACCGATACAAAGTCTATTTATCAAAGAAGTATACACTAGATTCTTCGCACATTTTAATGAAATTTTGTTCAATTTCTTTTCTATTGTCTTGGAAGGTTTCTTTTTCAATATCAATTGAATTATAACATGTGCCTCTTGCTGAGATGTCTATTTCAAAATCTTTCATACGACACATTGCAATATCATGCATGCGGGCTCCTGTAGAAAAAACAAGTACAGGTATGTCTTTCCCCTCGGATACTAACTTAAACAGCTGTGCATATTCTTGGGATGTGCTATTTGATAAGTTGAATCTTGTGTTTTTCATTGTGCTATCCCATTTTCAGTAAGAAATGTTTCAATATCTTTAATAAAGTCAGAGGCTCTTTTTCTTGCATGATCTTTCCTAAAAGAGGGATAATATCCTAAGATAGTATCAACAATCCCATTATTGATGAAGATTTTATATTCTGTTCCATAAGAAAGATAAATCTCTTCTAGGCCAAAAGTTAGATTCGATAAAGTTAAATCAATAATTGTTGTATTGTGCCCATTCTTAACCACTATGGATCTAGTGTCTTTTGTGAAATAATATGAAGAAGGATCAACAATAAGTTCTCCAAGTGCTTTTTTGTTTTCTTTCTTTTGAGGATCGTTCCAATTTTTACATGGGTTGGGAATGCTATCAAAATCAAAACCCTTTAGTTTCTCTGCGTCTAAAACTTCAAACCTCCCCATATAATCTGCTTCAAAATACTTTAATAAATTTCTTTTTTGTGTAGCGTTCATCATTACTCCTGTTCTATTGATTTAAATTCTATATATTGCACATGTTTAACAAAAACTGTTGCTTCAACTTTTCCATTTACAATAAGTTCTCTCCAATACTTTGGATTCCCTTTACTAGGTAGATAATTTATATCATCAGGGAATATCAATGTATATATTTTCATTGGTTTTAGTTTCAGGCTTGGTGCAACAGGATTAGGTCTTTCTGGTAATTCCTCTTGAATGTACACCTCTATACCTAGTTTTTCAAAATCACTTACTTCTAATGTGTTTTTTGACATTTCATCTTTCTTTGCAAATACACCCTTGATTACCATTCTACCAAATTCATCATATTGCACTTCCCATAAGCCCAGAACATAAGCTCCGAGTAATAATCTTCGACCATATGGTGAAATACCTGATAAAAAAGCTCTTCTTTTTTCTTTCATTTCTTTTGGAGATAATGGTAATTTATTTATATATTTTAATTGGCACTTGGGGCATCTGTAAACATTTTCTTCGTTAGATAAAATAAACCCATCTTTCTCAGATAATACAACTTTATGACATTCATCACAAAGACCAGACTCGCATAGATTAAACTCTGCTAAAGCAAGATTTTCATATTCAGCCTCATCAACAATCTCAAAAATAACTTTTTTTAATTCTTCTTTCTCTTTTTCTGAAAGTTGCAGCTCTTTGGTGGTTTTGCAAACTGCATCTGAAGCAATAATTTTTAACATTTTCCCTAATAGTAGAGGATCAGAACTATAACTCTCCTCTAAGATGTTCAGACAATGCTTAATTGTTTTTCTATCTAACATGTCAGCACTCTAATATAATAAATTATAGTGAAAAATTCCATCTTCAAGATGGCTAAAATTTCTTACTTCAGTTTTATTTTTTCTAACACTATATCTTATTGTTCCCTTTTCTAAAGAGATAACCGCAACTAGCTCATGTGTGGTTAATTTACCTTCATTTATATTGGGGTTATTTATTGTCGAGAAAGAATATAAAACCTCTTCAATACTCTTCTTTACATCTTTAGCTGCGGCAAAAGTTTTATCTAATTTAGCTTTAGGCACGTTATTATCCTTTTTATTCATAAAATCAACAAGAGAATCTTCTACTCTTGAAAAAAGAGTATCTACTGTATAATTTTTATTCATTGCTTGCTCTGAAGAGAGGTTCACAAAACCTGTTTGAACTGCCTGACCAACATAATTACACAGGACACTATCCAATTTACTATCAAATACCCAGCATTCTGTAGATACAGAATAAAAAACCTCTGCTATTCTAATGTTATCTCTTAGAATAGCTATATATATAAAGTCAGCATCTGCATAGCCTACATCTTTATAAGATAATCCACGAAGACGGTCTTCAACATCTTCAAACAATAAATCTGGTTTAATTTGTAATGTATATTTCATTCTAATCCCTTTTGAACATCTCTTAAATAATCTAATTCTTTTTCATCAACATCATTGTCTACAAAAGTTATCCAATATGCCCCATCTGTTGTTAGCTCATCATCATTTAGATAATCGGCTAATCTTGATAGCGTAAAAATACCTATAACATGTGCAGGAAAGTGGTGTAGTGCTTCTTTTGCAGAAGTTACCTCTTCAACATCTTCTCTTGGTATATGAATATCTGTAACTATCGCAACTTTTTCTACATTCATTTTGAATCCTTTTTTTAAGTGTTATATTATACCATTTTAATATAAAAAAGTCAACACACTTTAGATTTTTTCTCTCTTGTTTACTTATTGACTTTATATCCTTTTTTTGCTATAATATAGTATAACAAATAAAGGATATAGTCAGCAAATGAAGTTAAATTAAAATTAATAGAAGATGGTTAGCTGTTAAAACATGACAATATTCTACTTTGGTCAGATGAATGTGGCGAAGCTATGGAAATGAGGAAGATTTGAATAAAATGGATACACTCTTTCTTTCTTTGGAAAATTCTTCAAGAAGAAATATCCGTTCTATTATTTCAAAAATTATAACTTTAGATATCAATAGTGAGAGAACCTTGTACCGTGCCTCGTGTCTCGAGGGGGGTTTCTGCATGGTATTGGGATCAGACAGGCAATAAGGAAGTTTTTCTTACAGATAGTGAAATTGATGCTGTAATCGAAGAGGATGATGAGAAATTCAAAGACCTCGGAACATGGCGTTTTGGATGGAGCAACTAATCTTTATATAGTGTTGACTTTCTTTTAAAAAAATGATATACTTAATAAAAGACAAAAAGGATTGTTATGAAAACATATTTTATAGATTTAGGTGTTCAGGTGCTTGCTTCTGTTGTTTTAGCTGCTGTGATTGTTTTTATATACAATTTTGTTGAAACACTAAAAGGTTAAAACATGCCAAACATAAAAGTACATCCACATAGAGATGAAATGATTAGATTAGCAAACAGCCCTATAGGTACTAAAGTTTGGAACAGGAGAGTGGACAGCCCTCCTTCTCGTTGGGGAAAATCGGATAATCCTTCGTGGGATGAAGACTTGGTATATATTGTTGATGATCGGCATCAAAAAATTCGGAGAGATATGTTAGATTCTCCTGATATAAGAATCTATTGGGATACGCCTAATGATGGCTGGAAATTGTGGACAGGTGGATTAGATTTGATTGTTGATATGAACTATACAGTTGGTAAACCTCTAATATATGAATATCAGTGGACAAAGCTTGTGGAAGGGTCAACCTTTTATCATGAGATTAGTCCTAATTTCTCAGTACAGGCTCCTGATCCACACAATGGTTGGGTCAAGTTTGAGCCAGGCGGGAGAGAGGTAAAGTAGTGTTTGAAAAATTAATTAAGATTGGTAAAAAATACTATCAAGTAAACGAGCCTTCACTAGAATATATGGGCAAAAGGAGTGGAGATTCTTTTTTAACTAGTTTTATCTTCTCTTATGTTTACGACTCTAGAGTTTTAGTATTTACAACCGATAAAGAAATGCGTATTTATCGATATACATCTGAAGCAAAACCCTCAATTGTGTTTACACAGGTAAATCCTATTTCACTTCTCAAGGAAGCTGAAAAACAAGGAGCTATTATTGAAGAATTTTCAAAGGGTAAATGGGTTATTGATACTTTCCTACTTTGGAATAAACCTTTTGATTCTTATAGAATAAAAGATAATATTTCATTAGAAAGTTGGCATGCTCATAAGGATATCATTCTCCTTTGGTTTTCTGGTGCAGAGATTGAAATGAATAATTTAAGACCTTATAAGTGGATAGCTATCTCTGAACCAGTCTGGTCTATTGATATTCAATACAGAGTTAAATTAAGAAAAATGACACTTGATGAAATTTCAAATGCAGTAGGATACCCTGTGGAGGTTATAGAATGTTAGTATGTAGATTGAAAATGACAAAGTTTGGTACTTATCAACTTCAACAAAAAAGATTTTTCTTTTTTTGGAAACAATATGTTTCTCCTAACTATAGAGCTGCTGAACTCTGTTCAAATTATACTGTTTCTTTAAATCAAGCAAAACAATTTTTATCACTTCATGCACCTAAAGATAGATTTGGAAATAAACAATGGAGTATTCAAAAATGACAAATGAAACAAAAGAACTTATTGAGGGTAAACTTACTAAAGTGTTCGAAGAAATCGTAGAGAGCGTAAGAGTTGGACTTAGTGAAGAAATGGGTCCTAATGATCCTGAATATGATAGAATTTTAGATGAACGAAACTCTGATGCAAGTGAGAAAATTACATCCCTTATAGAAGAATTCGGCTTATAAAAAGGACACTTATGGACATTACATACTCAAAAACAGAACAACTTCTTTTGGATAAAATTCCAAACATGCGTGAAGTTTCACCTATGGAGCTAGAATCTTTAGCTAGTGATATTGATAGTGGTCGTGACATTTGGGTTTCTATGGAACTCGGCAGACATCCCACTACTGACAATAGAACATACACTCTTCATATGGAATACTCTGAGCCTAATTTTGATTACTGGGGTGCTGAACTATATAATAAGGGTGTATTGGGGCTAGAGCCTGTTATCACTCCATTAGATAGGTTAAAAGCTATCTCCTTAACAGAAGATACTGTTAAAATTTTATATACTTTTGATATTGCTATTACAGGCATATCTAAAAGCAATCCCCCTCAACTTGTAACGAATCTTACGCAAGAATACAGTTCCTATAGTTTTTCGGACAAAGGATCCAATATATTTACAACCATTGAAGAGATAGAGGATCTCTATGATAGTTCTTATAGTGTAAGAGAAATGGTGGAAAACATATTGGAAGCGTTGGATTTACCATAATGAAAATTTTTGGTATCTGTTTTTGGCATAGTTGGAAGAAATGGGAAGAACATTATAGTCCTGATATTTGCATATGGAGTTCAGGCTTTGTTTCTTTTCGTGAATGTAAATGTTGCCAGTTAAAAGAGAGTAAAAGAAATAGTCCTGGATTTGAGTGGGAACCTGTTTTTGACCCCAATAAAATATCTTCTAAAGATTGACTTTATTTTGTATATGTGATATAATTACTCATATATAATTAAGGGAATATCATGTCGGTATTAAAAATAGTTTCTCAAAGACTCTCATCAAAAAAAAACACTAAACGTATCTATATTGAATCTGGTAAATTAGAGAGGGCTGGACTTAAAGCAGGTACGCCTATTAAGATTGAAACATCTCATCACAAAGTAATTATCACTGTTTCAGAAGAAGGAAATCGTATTATTACAAGTCGCAAGAGTAGACCTATTGTAGATATTTGTAATAAAGAAATTACTGAGGCTCTACAAGGGGTTGAGAGAATTACTCTTAAAATAACTTCTAGGGGAATTATAGTTGAACCTCTAAAGGAAGAACTTTTAGTTAAAAAATCTACTAAGGGTCTTAAGTCTACAACTCCTAAGTATATGGATATTTTTGCAGGAGGAGGAACTTTATCTAAATGTTTTAAAGATGCAGGATTTGACCCTGTATGTGCTATTGAATTAGAAGAAAAATATCTTGCCAACTATGAAGCTAATTTTCCTAACGCTCTAACCTACGGTGGATCTATTGAACATATTGATTTAAGTTTGCTTCCTGATGCAGATATTATTTCTGCAGGTATCCCCTGTGAGGGTTATTCTCAAAGTGGTCTATCTGGAAGAGGCAAAAATGGCACAAATAGAGAGGCTCATCCTACTGGACATTTAGGTTTTTTTGTTTTACAGATCATAGGGGTAATTCGTCCTGCCGTAGTCTTGATTGAAGAAGTACCTAACTTTAAAAATAGTGCGATGGCTACCCTTACTTTTTCAGTTTTAAAAAGCATGGGTTATAGTATTGAAGAAACCATGCTTCATGCTCATGATTATGGATCTATTACCAAGAGAAAAAGGTATTGCATGGTTGCCTCTTTAGGTGATGTTGAATTTACATTTCCCACTCCTGTTGCGAGTCTTTTCAGGGACAACATAGAGGATATTCTAGAAATTTCCACCAAAGACAGAGAATGGCTAACAGAACAAAACAGCTCCACTATTGTTTCTATGAAAAAACAAGAAGCTAAGCACAGATTAAAGGGCAATGGCTTTAGAATAGCAGGTGTGGAGTCTCACGAAGAATGTTGTGCTACTATTACTAAAGGATACCAGAACAGACGACTAACTGACCCTGTATTGACGGATGGTAATGGTGGTTATAGTTTCTTTACCCCTAGAGAATTGGCTAGAATAAATGGGTTGCCTAATGATTTTATTATCCCTGATATAAAATCAACTTCATCACAAATTATCGGTCAAGGTGTAGCTTATCAACCCTTTATGGCTGTTGCTAATCAAATTAAAAAAATTTGTTTTACGTCTATGCAATAAGTATTTTATGGTTGACTTTCTTTCATTAAAATGGTAAAATATAGTATATAAATTAAAGGGGTATTAAATGAATACAACTGCTTTCAATTGTTCCTCTTGCGAATCTCTTTGCTGTGTTGTTCCTCCAATGCTTTATGATAAAACAGAGGTAATAAAGGCACAAAAGCTACACGTTAGAGTGATTGCTTTTAAAAAAGAAGGTGGCTATAGCTGTTCTATCATTAAAGCAACCACAGGCATGTGTCCTTTCGTTGATAAAGAAAAGGGTTGTAGTATCTATGGTGATAATTTCAAGGCTTGTTCTGATTTTAAATGTGCTGCAACTGGAGTTATGTCTGGCAGCCTTTTATCTTTAGATACTATGTCTTTTTTAAAAATACTTACAACGCCTGTTGTTGCTCTTACTAAACCTGAACTTTTTAGTTTTAAATTTATTCAAGATCAAAAAATAGAAATAGTTGGAGAGATTGAAGCTGCTCAACTTGTAAATGCTTCAAATTATAGCGATATGGAAGCTCTCCATTTTGATATAGTAAATAAAATAAAAGGGTTGAGATGAAATCATTAGTTTTTACAGGAGAAGGTGGTTCAGGGCATAGTTATCTTTTTGAAGAGAAATCTCCAAGCATTAAAGTTACTGTTAATGAATTTGGGGCTGTTCGACTTAAATTATTTGTTGAGTCTAAAGAGATAGGTGTTCTTGATTTTGATAAAGAACTACCTTCTGTATTAATGGAAGATGATGAAATAAATTTAAACATAGATGAAGAAACAACCATTTACAAAATAGATAATCTCAGTATTAATAAAAATTTCAGAAGAAAAGGTCTAGGAAGTTTCCTGTTGAAAGGGGCATTAAAAATTATAGCTAGTGAAAACATTGAAGCATGCGTTATCCTTCATTCATCCAGCCTTGAACCTTATAATGTGACACAAGAAGATCTTTTTTCTTTTTATGAAAAGTTCTGTTTTAAGAAAATCAAAAAAGAAACATTTTTTTCTTGTACTATGGCTATAGAATGTATAGGTGATTGTGAAAAAAATTTCAAAGAGGATTAATATCTTAAACTGATATTGACTTTATTCTAATATAATGCTATTATATTTAATCTAAAAGGACCATTGATGAAAAAATACATATTTACATTTAAACGAAATTTTAATGTAGGCTATAGCTTGGAAAGAGCTGCTGAAATGAGAAAAAAATATACCGTTACCGAAACGATAGAGGTTTCAGGTGAAGGTACCACTAGAAAACAAAGAGGTGAGGTTCTTTCGCAAAATAGTAAATATGACTATAGATTAGATAGTACTACTCTTGATGGTAATAACTTTTTGTCTGATGATACTTACAGTATTTATCGAAAACTGGTTGCAGAAAGTAAATGTATCAATAAATACCCTGAGACTATCAGAGTGATGAATAATATAACCCAAGAAGAAGAAACGGAAAGAGTGGATGCTTTTAAAGAGACTTTTATTGAATATGAGTCTAATCCATACACTCTTGAATATGGTGAATATAATGACTGCAGACAACCTCTTTTGGTTAGAATTAAGAGATTTCATTTTGAAGGAGAACGAACTGTGTTTGTTCAGTCTTTAAACAAGAAAGGCTTTATATCTATAGCCTCTATTAAAAAGAGTCGATTAGAGAATAGAGAAAAAGATGCTGTTATTATTGAAAGACTAGAAAATGGTGAGCTTTTACCAGATATTATTACTTCATTATTTTCCAAAACAGAAGATAAGACAGAGTTTGAACATTTTTATTGGTATACGGATCTTCCATTATCTCAAATCATTAGAGAACATTTCACAAGAGGAGAATAATTATGAAATTTTACACAATTGCAACAGGAACTTGTAATGGCAAAGGAAGTTCTCTTGTTATTCAAATAAATGCAAAAAATAGAAAAGAAGCTATGTCTTTTTTGGATACTAAACTCTTCGGACATCCTTCTTTAAAAAAAGAGTCTAGTGATGGAGTATGGTCAGAAAATGTAGGTAATAAAACACATACTATTGATGGTTATTCAGGGGTATATAAAAAATCTGAACTACTTAAGCTTAGAAAAGAGATGAAACAAATATTGAAAACCAACATGACTGAACCGCATTATTATATAGGTCAGTGTGCCGTTACTAAAAAGTTGAAAACAACATCACTGGTTACATCTATCGTATATGATGAAAACCGTCGATTAAGCTCTCAAGAGGTTGCAGATGAACTTCTTGGAAAAGGTGAGCTTTTTGACTACTTCTCTCCAGAAGGTGCAAAAATGATTTGTAAACTTATCAAGAAAAAAGTAAAGAAATAATATGCTTCTTGCTGAAGAAGAAAAACAGGTTTTAAAAAATATTGCCTACAGTACACAGTCAAAAGCTGAAGGTAAACGCCCTACTTCTGTTGAAGATACAGAAGGTTGGTATTATATTGAATATCTTGATGATGTAGTTATGCTTCGAGATGTTAAAAAGATCGTGCGTAGCTTAGAAGAGAAACAATTAGTCACTCTTTTTACTCATCCAGAGGATGATAAAATTAAACTTACAGAAAGTGGTTTTGCCTTATTCCAAAAACTGGATAATCTTTCTGCATCAAATTAAGAAGAATTAGGCTAAAATCTAATTCTTCTTTGTGTCCTCATCGCTTAACTGGATAAAGCCGCAACCTCCTAAGTTGCAGCCATAGGTTCGACTCCTATTGGGGATACCATAACAAAGGAACCTGTATGTCACCTAAACTCATTGAAGCTATTATTATAAGATGGAAGATCACTCAAGCTTTTGCTTTAGGGTTGGCAAGCTCAGAAGATCACTTATTGTGGGATAATATTTGCAGTAAATCACACTTTCATGCCTCCCTTGGCACATATACTTCTACAGAAAAAACATACCTTGGAATGATGGATAATTTCAATTACTTTACAGATAACTGCTCTATAGATGGTCTTATCTTATATATCTCTTTTTACGAACAAGAGAGGGGTATACCCTGGAAAGAACTTTATTTCTCCAACATTAATACACATAATAAAAAACTTTACTCTAATGATAATACCAGATCTAATCTTTGGTGGGAAGAACATTTAGCATTATTTAGTTGACTTTAATTTATATTTTTGATACAATATAATACTATAAATTGATGGAGACATAAATGTTAAATGATTTTAAACAAGAGAGACTTAATGAATCAAGAAAGTTTGCTGAGGAAGGTGGTACTTTATTGTGTTATCCAAAAGAATCACAAGATTGGATTAAACAAGATTGTTTTCATCAAGATAAATATTATATTGAAAACATTATGGATGATGAATTTATTGAACTCAGAAAAAAAGAAGTTCTAGGTCAAAGTCTCTCAGTCTTTGAATATTTATGTTTATATTCAAGATTTATGGATTGTCGCAGGCTCGATGAGAGCTATTATTTTGTTAATGATACTTCGTTAAAACTATACGATGAATTTAATGATAAAATAGTTGGTGCAACTATTACTGAAGATGGTCTCATTCCTTTCCGTATTGATGCTGAGGGTGTATATACTGAAAAACTAAAAGTCATACAATATAATTGGGCTACCACTTTAACGATTACTCAATTAGACGGCTGTATTCTTCAAAAATGGACTGGAACTAGATGGGTTGACACCACTGAAACCCCAAATGAGATTAATTTTAGAATGAAAAGTGGTGTTCCTGATTCTGAAACATGGTACAAACATAAAAAGTACATTCAACTTCATCAAAATGGTGGCTCAATAGAGAAATTCAATGGAGCAGGTTGGGATAAGATAAAAAAATACCCTTATATTCATGCGTGGAAAATTAATGATATTTTCAGAAGTGTATAATTGACTTTACTCCTTTATTTTGCTATAATAAGACATAACAAATAAAGGATATTCGATGAAAGAATTTTTAATTTTATGGGTACTAGGGTCTTTGCTGGCTCTTGGATTGTGGATCTATATGGTGAGCGTAAACAGAGAAGAACTTAGTAGAAAGGGTTATAATTACATTAAGGGTGTTGCAGATATTCTTCTAGTTAGTATCACCTCTTGGTTATCTATTCCGTTTATATTAACCATGATCTATTTCTTTAAAGAAAAACCATCTCCAAAATGGCTTACTGATGTAATGGTATATCTTTCTCTAGGATATTTATGGTTAGGTGATGTTTTTAAGGCATTCAAAAGAGGTAAAATATACAAAAACTCCTCTTGTGGTATAAAATAATGACCGTAGAAGAATTTGATGCCCAGGGATGGACAGGTCAAATGAAAGCAAAGCATGTTGGTATCATTTATGATGTTGCTAATGTTGACTTTGAAGAAAAGACGATAGGCTTAAGCCGTAATGGTGGTCTCATTATAGAAATCCCTTGTGGTAAAGTAACACTTATAAATAAAGAGAGAAAAGATGTCTAAAAAATATTATGTACTAAGAGCTTTCCCTGAAGGTGTAGTTGAAATACTCCACGCTAAAACTGCAGTACCCAACTTTACATCCAAATGTATAGTTTTAGATATGAATGATGGTGAAAGTATTGCTTTTGTCATTGGATGGGATATTTCAAAGGAAGATTATCTACATTCTTCTATTTGCGAAGCCGTATCTAAACACTTCAATAAAGATGTTTCACCTATGGGTGGTGCTAAAATCATATATAAAGAAGGTAAATATAGATTGCAAGGGAAAAGTGTAGATTTTGGTCCCATAGATGCTCCATTGGCTTCTTATTTTTCTTCTTTTCTTGGGTTTGAACTAGAGTACCCTTATGGGCTTCCTCTTGCAGAGTGGAGCTAACATGAAAAATCAAGAAAATGAGAATTTCGAATACCCAGAGATTAAATTTAGAATTTTTGATAAGAGATTTGAAAAATATGCATATGGATCTTCTACTTATGAGCAGGATAGAGAAATTTATCCTCATACTTATAATCTCTCTGCATTTTTTAGAATGGCTGCTGAAGGCATCTTTGGTGATGGAGAAATAGCACAATCTATTGGCGTGAAAGATAAAGAAGGTGTTGAACTTTACCTGGGTGACATTATTCAACTCTCTAATGGTATTATTTTTGCCATAGGAAAAGAACGGTATCTTGAATTCTATCTTTACACCGATACAGAACTTACGAGAACAGAGACTATTCCTTTTATTATAGGATATAAAAACTTCATACGTATAGGAAATATTTTGGAAAATCCTGAACTTCTAAAAAAGGAAATACATGCCTAAAATTATCTTAGCATTAAAAATTGAAAATCAAACACAACTTGATGAGGCGATAGAACTTGAACTTCTTGATGAGTCAAGATACATATTACCTAATGGACCAGCTATCTTTTATGATCACTGGAGCGAAGGCAGTAGACATTATTTTGATTTAGAAGAATATGCATTAGCATCTTTAAATAACTCTGTATTGCTTGACTTTAAAACAGCTAAAAAAATCATTAATAGAATTGAGTCACAAGGTTATACCTTCTCACTAGATGAGGTTATTGAAGAGTATATTAAATTTAGAAACAATGACTATATAAGTCACAGCTTTAAAAAAATTATTTTAAAGTTTAGGACTATATTGGACCAAGGCTATATTGCCTAATATTACCTCTTGAGGGAGAGTAATTCTCTATCTTCTTCGTTCGCATACCCTTTGTCTATCACAGATTTAAGGGCTCCCATATACTCTTTATGTGCATCTTTTTTCTCTACCACATATTGTAGCACTTCTTTTACAAATGGATCTTCTGTTATCTCTAACACTTCTTTGCAAACAGTATAAGCGTCCTGCTGAGGTATTGCTTCACTTATATTACAAAAAAGAGTTTGCACCCTGCTCTCATATTTCTCTTCAGGCGTGTCTATAGTTATCTTTTCTTTCACGAGTCTATATCTACTTAGTAAGTATGAATTTCGAACATTTATTTTCCCAGACAAAGCTCTTATTTGAGCTATCTTTTCTTCTACCTTTTTAATGGCATACTCTTTTTCTACAGGAGCATTTTCTGCCTCTTTAAATAAAAACTTTTCATAGTTTTCAATTTCTTTTTCTGTCATATATAATATTTCAGGATGACTTGCGTGTTTAGGATCAAAGGGATTATATTCTTTATTCATAGTATTTCCTTTTTTTTATTGTAACATTTTTAAATACTTAAATTTATTTTTAGTTTCTCCCTGGAATATAGTATAATCTTTAATTAAAAGGATTATCATGCAAGTTAATTTTGATGCAATTGAATTTAAAATATGGACCACTGACGAAGACAAAGACAAAGACATATATCGAAAAGCTAATGGATCCTCTGGTACCTGGGGAGGTCAAAAAATAGGGACATTGGAAGAAGTTTCTGATATTGTTGTGCTTATGACTCGAAATAATGCTTATGCTGCAGCTTTTTTCGATGGTAATCTGATATATCAAAGCTCCCATTATGGAGAAGACAATAAGGTTTCAGAGTGGAATAACCTCTTATCCACTCCTATTGGTGAAAAAATATATAAAAATTTAATTGCTTCTCCTTCTGAAATTATTAAAAGCAAACTCCCTGAAGATGCAGATGTTTATAGTAAAGAATTTAATTCTTCAATTTCACTAGGAAATTAAAATTATAAAATATTTATTTTCTTGACTTTCTTTAATTTTTTTGTTATAATAAAATACTTAAAAAAAAAGGATTACTATGAAAGTAATATGTGACGAAATTAAAATTAACTTTGATGAATTGACTTTCACAATTTGGCATACAGAATGTGACAGAAACAAAGGCGAATGTGAAAACGAGGATGGCTCTTCTGAATTCTGGGGTGGTAAAGAAATTGGAACACTGCAAGACATTATTTCTGTTACCGAAAACATGGCAAGACAAAATGCTTGTGCAGAGGCATCATATAATGGTGAGCTTATTTATCACAGTTCAAGTGATGGTATTGACAATTTAACTGTTGAGTGGGGGAAAACTCTTTTAAGTGAGGCTGGGAAAAAAGAATTTCACTCTTTAATCGCTCCCCCTTCTAAAGTCCTTTCTTTTACTATATTGGATGCACATAGAAAAGGCACTTATTTAAAGGGCACAAAGGGACTTTTATCTTTTATGGATAAACACAATATTCTTGCTTCTTATATTCAGGAACTTGAAAATATTGGAAATGAGTATATTGAAGAATTATTTTCTAATATTTCTAACAGAAAACTTAGTTCAATAGGTTTTTTTGCTGACGAAAATTTCTTACAGTGGGATTGTGCTGTAACAGATATTGATTGGGAAGAGATAAATTCTCTTTTTGAGGAAAAGATTAAGCATGATAGATAATTTCTTAGATAAAAATTCAACTGAGACAAGAGATATAATTATCTCAGTTGAAAAAAAATATTGCAACTTTGAAGAATTCCAAAAATTTTTCCCCATAAGATCAACTCTTCCTATGTATGAAGTAATTAAAAGATCTAAACTTTTTGATGATGAGAAAATTGGGCCTCGAGGTGGAACACTTACTCTGTACTCTCTTGATGATTTTTTCTCGGATTTTAATACTCGTATAGCCTCAATGGGAAATATCTTTATACAACATGTAAGAATAAAAACTACACAAAAATATCTTAGAAACTCAGCAATAGTTAGAGGAGTGGAAGAGTATCAAGATAATGCTATTGTTAAAAGGCTTTTTTGTGATTGCTGTGGTGCATATTATGATTACCCTTTATCTTTAGGCAATCAACATATAGATATTGAATTTATCTGTTACCCATGCGAGAATAATGTCCTTGATGATCTAGCCCAAAACCCTGCTACGGCTCGTAATAATATCGAAGAACTAGCAGTCATGCGTAAAAGATTGGAAGAATTTAACAAAGATAATGAATGTCTCTTGGGAGAATGTACTGATTTTTATGAACAGACAGAGGTTTCTGAAAAGCAGATCAAAGATTATATTAATACAGGAGAATTTCATGTTTAGTATTCCATTGGCGTTAGAATTATTTAGTTTTCCTTTTGGTATAGAAAGTATTACTCCACATAAAGAAAAGCGAGAGATACATATTCTTTCAAAATTGAATATGGGCACAGCTATCTGGAATGAAAATGATCTAGCTCATAAGTGTAAAGAGTGGGCATATGAAAATCAAAAAGGAAATATTGATAGATGGCTTAGACCACAGAAAAATCCCAACTGGGAACATGACAATTTCACTTGCTATGTTAATGGTTATGAACATAAATATTTTTATGCTGCTACAGAGTCAGAAGTTATTTTTATGGCTTGTGATTGGATCTTAAAACAGAAAATTAAAACATTTGAAAAGGCTAATTATGGGAATTAAAACATTTGAAAAACCGTTTGATGCAGAAGTTATGAATAATAAAGGCATTTGGCACACAGTGCGTTTGGTTGCTGAAGAGACTTTCGATAATGGACAAAAAGCTTTTATTGATATATGTGGCTATTACTATAACTTTCACATGCCAACAAAGGAGACCCCTATCGAAGAGACAATGGTTTATTTGATTAATGTTTCTGGCTTGTGGCAAAAAACCACAAAAGAAATGCATGACTCTACTACCCTACCTAAAGCAGAAACAGAGGCTGAGCTATTTGAGCCTGAATTGGTGCTAGGAAAAGCTCTTTCTATGGAAGACTTGATTGAAATGGATTATATTATAGATTAAAATATAATTGACTTTTTTTCTTTATTTTGTTATAATAAAACATATCAAATCAAAGGCTAAATCATGGAAGATTCAGAATTAAGAGATTTAATCTCAACACTACAGTCAAGTTTAGGCTATCCTAATGGAGAGCTTGATATAGATGAAATTGCAGAACAATGTTGGGATGATATTTCTGAGAATGAGATTTCAGACCTCATCTTAAAATCATAAGGTCAGCGAATGAGTAACTTACTTCAGACACAAGCAACAGGTCTTATTATTAACGCTAGACTCTGTGAGCTAACCTGCAGCACATCTAGCACTATAATTGATAAAAATATGCTTTATTCATTAAGTATATATGTTAGGGATGAACTAGGGATAAGTGATAATTCTTTTGTATATGGTTTTATACGTAAAGATATACATTCTCTTTCTAAAAAAATATCTTTAAAATTAAAGGAAAATGCAAATGCAAAATAACTTATATTACCTCCCCCTTTTTGAGTTTATTAAAAAAACTAAAGCATTGAATTTCACTGAGTACTCTTGTCAAAAAGACTTATTATTTACTGAGTTCATAGAAATACTAAGTAAATTAGACAAACAAGTTGATTTTAATACTTTCTTATTTGAGGAAGATGATATACCTATAGAATACTTACCTTATAAAAAGAAGAAAACAACTATACTTTATCACATTCTTACCTTAAGTTGGACAGAATTTTTAACTATTTTTCTTGAAAAATATGGTTCTAAACTTACACCTCTCATTTCTTCAAAAAATGCAACATATAGCCTTCTCGCTACTTTATATCAAAAAGTAGAAGATGATGGTGCAAGCTTAGACGCATTAGTTCCTGTTGTATTTTTACTAAAAGATATTGATTTTATACACAGAATTAATCCATTGAATAGGAAGCTTCTTTTAATTAATTATCTTGTGAATAAGCATAGTGAATATATGCATGATGATAAAGAATTTCTCAAGAAACTAATAGAAGAGCAGAATATTATCTACACAATGAAAGAAGAATCTATTGTGTCCAACTTAAGCACAGCCCTTTCTTCTGCTGAAATGGAGGCACAAAAATTATGGGAAAACAAAAGTCCTGAGCTTGAGGATGTTCTAGAAGGTATTTCACTTTCTAAAATTGGATATTTCTTAGAAAATGATCCAGAACCTGCATATTTTCTAAAATAGGCATCTGAATGCATTACAGGCTCTTGCTCTGCATGTACACACATTCTGAAATTACCTATGTTTGAATAGTTTGTATAGTAATTATA